>BNJU01001198.1_pt1 | contig 506508 bp, 609 predicted proteins | sample 8539281 | NCBI WGS metagenome assembly BNJU01 (sample SAMD00202456, study PRJDB9452) | human saliva metagenome | isolation source: human saliva | place: Japan
CAAAAGGCCGTCTGAAAAGTTTTGATTTGATTGTTTACCTGATACAGGAAGATTTTTTTATGAAACAGGCGGTTGATCCTTATGCGAGTTTCCGTGAACTGACGCTGCGGGGATGATACTCGGCGCGTTGATTACGGTGATTTTTACGGCATCCAATGTGTATTTGGGCTTGAAGGTGGGCCTGACTTTTGCGTCTTCGATTCCGGCTGCGGTGATTTCGATGGCGGTTTTGAAGTTTTTTTAAAGGCAGCAATATTCTGGAAAATAATATGGTGCAGACTCAGGCTTCGGCCGCGGGTACGCTCTCCAGTATTATTTTTTTATTCTGCCGGGTTTGCTGATGGCCGGTTATTGGGCGGGCTTTTCCGTTTTGGCAGACTACGCTGCTGTGTATGTCCGGCGGTATTTTTGGGCGTGATTTTCACTGTGCCTTTGCGTTATGCGATGGTGGTGAAGAGCGATTTGCCTTATCCGGAAGGCGTGGCGGCGGCCGAGATTTTTGAAGGTCGGCGACCATGATGCGGACCAGCAGGAAGGCGGCAGCGGTATCAAGGAATTGGTGTCTGGGCGGCGCTCTGGCCGGTTTGATGAGCTTCTGCGCAAGCGGTTTGCGCGTGGTGGCGGACAGCGCGAGCTTTTTGGTTTAAAGGCGGTGCGTCGGTGTTTCCAGTGCCGATGGGCTTTTTCTTTGGCCTTGCTGGGCGCGGGCTATCTGGTCGGACTGACCGGCGGTATTGCGATTTTGCTGGGTATTTCGATTGCCTGGGGTGTGGCCGTGCCTTATCTGTCGGCGCATATTCCGCAACCCTGCCGATATGGAGATGATTCCTTTTGCGATGTCTTTGTGGAAGGAAAAAGGTCCGTTTTATCGGCGCGGGTACGATCGGTATTGCGGCTATTTGGACGCTGTTGACTTTGATGAAACCGATGGTCGAGGGTATGCGCCTGTCTTTCCGCAATTTCGGCGGCGCGCAGATGACCGAGCGGACGGAACAGGATTTGTCGCCCTAAGGCGATGATTGCCTGGGTGCTGGCGATGATGCTGGTGTTGGGCGTGTCCTTTCTTCCACTTTATCGGCGACTCGCATATTTCCGGCGGTTTGGCTTGGCTGTTGGTGGTCGTATGTACGCTGCTGGCTTTCGATTATCGGCTTTTTTTGGTGGCGGCGGCTTGCGGTTATATGGCTGGTTTGGTTGGTTCGTCTTCCAGCCCGATTTCGGGTGTGGGCATCGTCTCTATCGTTATTATTTCGCTGGTGTTGCTGCTGGTCGGTGAATCCGGCGGCTTGATGGCGGACGAGGCAAACCGCAAATTCCTGCTGGCGTTGACGCTGTTTTGCGGCGCGTCTGTGATTTGTGTAGCTTCGATTTCCAATGACAACCTGCAGGATTTGAAAACGGGTTATCTGGTAAAAAGCGACGCCTTGGAAACAGCAGGTTGCGCTGATTGTCGGCTGCGTTGTCGGTGCATTGGTGATTTCGCCTGTGTTGGAGCTTTTGTATGAAGCCTACGGCTTTACCGGCGCGATGCCGCGTGAAGGTATGGATGCGGCCCAAGCCCTTGCCGCGCCTCAGGCAACTTTGATGACCACCATCGCCCAAGGTATTTTCTCGCACAATCTGCAATGGGATTATATTTTTCACCGGCGTGGGCCATCGGCGTGGCGTTGATCGCGGTCGATTTCACATTGCGCAAATCCTCCGGTGGCAAGCGTGCTTTGCCGGTGTTGGCCGTGGGCATGGGTATTTACCTGCCGCCGTCTGTGAATATGCCGATTGTGATCGGCGCGGTATTGGCGGCTGTGTTGAAATCCGTCATCGCCCGCCGTCAAGAAAAACCGTGAAGGCCGTCTGAAAAAAATGCGGAACGTATCGGTACGCTGTTCTCCGCCGGTTTGATTGTCGGCGAGAGCCTGATCGGTGTGATTATGGCGTTTATCATCGCCTTCTCCGTAACCAACGGCGGTTCGGATGCGCCTTTGGCCCTGAACCTGGAAAACTGGGATACGGCCGCCAAATGGCTGGGCTTGGCGTTTTTTGTTTTCGGTATGTTCGTGTTTGCACGCCGCGTGTTGAAAGCAGGACGTTAAGTTTGTAGGTTGAGAAAGGCCGTCTGAAACCCAAAAAAATTGGGGGTTTCAGACGGCCTTTTAGTGGAAATTTGTTTGGAAATGATTTTAGGAAGTTTGGGTATAATTGTTGCGGGGCTGGTAGCAAAAAGCCCCCATTGCAGTGGGGCTTTTGTGCTGAAACCGCCCTAGAAAGGATGGTTTCAATCATGAAACATACCACTCGCACGGGTCGTTCATGGCTGAGACTGCGGACAGTCGTTAGGATTATCTTAACCCTGTTCCTGCTCTTAGTCAATTAAACGGCTGAAAACAAAAAAACTGTTTTTTTCAGTTTCCGCCTGTTTGTCATGAACAGGCGGTTTTTTTATTGTTTAACGCTGATTCAAACAATCTGCAATCGCTTTGGCAATTTTGGCACTGGCGCCTTGGTGTTGTGAAATGAATTGCTCGGTGTGGCTGATCAGCTGTTGGCGCAGCGTTTCATCGTCGAGGTATTGGCGCGTGGTTCTGTACCAGGCTTCGGCGGTTTCGACGCGGACGGCGGCTTTGGCTTCGACTGCGCCTTTGCAGGCTTGGGCGAAGTTGTAGTTGGAGTAGCCGAAGAGGGTGGGGACGCGGCAGGCGATGGGTTCGATGATGTTTTGGCAGCCTGCATCGACGAGGCTGCCGCCGACGAAGGCAATGTCTGCGCTGAGGTAGTAGGCGGCAAGTTCGCCCATGCTGTCGCCTATCCAAACCTGTGTATCGGGGGAAACGGGTTGTCCGTCGCTGCGTTTTTGCACGGTATAACCAAGCGATTTGGCGGTATCGTAGGCCGTCTGAAAGTTTTCAGGGTGGCGCGGTACGATGACCAGCAAGGCATTGCCGCGGTAGCCCCTGCCATGCTTTTGAGGAGCAGCTCGGCTTCGTCTGTGCCTTTGTACACGCGCGTGCTGGCGCAGACGACGACTGGACGTGCGCCGATGCGTTCTTTAAAGGCGGCGGCAAGAGGGCGAGAATCGTCGGGGGGCGCGATGTCGTATTTGGTGTTGCCGCAGACGTGGACGTTGGACGCGCCGATAAGGTGCAGGCGCTCGGCATCGGCGGCGGTTTGGGCAAAAGCAGCCGGAGAGGGCTCTGCATGGCAGGCTCGACCAGTTTGCGGATTTTTGAGGTAGCCGCGTTGGGATTTTTTTCGGAGAGGCGAGCGTTGGCCAAAAAGAGGGGAATGCGCTGTCTTTTGCAGCCGTGCATCAGGTTGGGCCAGATTTCGGTTTCCATCAAAATGCCGCAGATGGGGCGGTGTTCGGCTAAAAAAATCGGGCGACCCATTCGGATTTGTCGTAGGGCAGGTAACGGCATTGCGCATCGGGGAACAGGGATTGCGCGGTGGCGCGGCCGGTCGGCGTCATTTGGGTAATCAGAAAACGGCGAGTCGGGAAAATGGCGGCGTAATGCCTGGACTAAAGGGTTCGGCCGCACGCGTTTCGCCGACGGATACGGCGTGTATCCAAATCGGGCGTTGTACGGGATTGGGATACGCCTGCCCGAAACGCTCGTCCCCAATGCTCGAGATAGGCTGGGGATTTGAGGGCGCGGCGGCGCAGGTGGCGGCGGATCAGGAAGGGGCGAGGTGCCACAGCGTGGCGTAAAGGCGGCGTATCATGCTTACGGGTCTTGTGTCGGAATAGGCCTATTTTATCGGAAACTGAAACGGAAGATATAGCTTTGATGCGTGTTTTACGCAAAGAAAACAGGCCGTCTGAAAGGTTTCAGACGGCCTTTAATGCGGGCATAAACGCGTTTACTTCACTTGCGCCATGTATTTTTTCAGACGGCCTTTGCTTTGCATGGCGCGGTTTTCCATTTCATCGACAACGGCTTGTGCTTTGGCTTTGTTCACCGGTTTGCCGACCTGAATCACGCCGCTCATGTTCATCATGCGGTGCGGCGGGCAGGTGTAGACGTACACGCCTTCTTTGTCGAGCTTTGAGCGTGAAGTCTTTGCCGTCTTCGGAGAGGAAGTCAGCAACGCCGTCGGGCAGGGCTTTGCTTTGTACCCAGTGGCCGCTGTTGGCGGCTTTGAAGGTAACAGTGTCGCCGACTTTGGCGTTGACGTAGCCGGGCTCGAACACCATGCTGCCGTCTTTGCCGTTGTCGAGCATTTTGACTTCGTGGTTGGCGGCGTATGCGCTGAGGGAAGCGGTCAGCATCAGGAGGAAGAGGGATTTTTTTCATGGAGAAAGTCCTTTCTAAGGATAAAAAAATATGGGGCAGGGCTGATGAGTCGAGAGGCAAGCCTTTGCTGCCCTCTCCTAACCCTCTCCCGCAGGAGAGGGATAAGTTGCAGGGAGTTTGCAGGCCGGATGCTCAAATCCGACATTTGCAGGAGCGGTTAGGGTTACGCACTCTTCCGCATCGGGCGGATAACGGGCAGGCCTTTGCTGTCGTACAAAAGCTCGATGTCCACTTTGTACAATCTGCCGATCATGTCCGCCTGCAACACGTCCTGCGGCGCGCCCTGCGCCTGTACTTTGCCTTCGCCGAGCAGAATCACGCCGTCTGAAAAACTGCGCGGCGAGGCTCAAATCGTGCAAGACCATCAACGTAACCAGATTGTGTTCGTGCGTGTATTGCACCACGCGCTCCAAAAAGATTGAGCTGGTGGTGCATATCCAGCGCGCTGACCGGTTCGTCCAGCATCAGGATTTCGGGACGGCGCAGCATGACTTGGGCAAACATCACGAGCTGCCGCTGTCCGCCGGAAAGCCGCATGACGTCGCGGTGCGCCAGATGGCCGATACCCAGCTCCGCCATGATACTTGCGGCTTCGTGCAGCAGTTCGTCGCCGACGTGCATGTGCAGCGCGTCCATGCGGCCGAGCAACACGACTTCCAGCGCGGTCAGCGAGGCTTCGGCGGCGGTGTCCTGCGGCATATAGCCTATGCGTTTGCGCCAGCTTTGCAGGTGGATTTTGCTCAACACTTCGTCGCCGTAGCGGATGGTGCCTTTGTGCGCCACTTCGCCGAAAAATCGTTTTTTCATCAGCGAGGATTTGCCCGTGCCGTTCGGGCCGAGCACGGAATAGACTTTGCCTTGTTCCAGCGTCAAATCGATATTGTCGGCGACCACATAATCGCCGCGCCGGATGTGGACATTTTCAAGTTTCAACATTTCAGACGGCCTATCGTTTCGTTAATACAATCCAGAAGAAGAACGGCACGCCGACAAACGACGTAACAATCCCCACCGGAAACAGCGCGCCGGGGATAATCACCTTGGACAACACGCTGGCCACCGACAAAAACGCCGCCCCCGCCAGCATCGCGCCTGGGCAGGAAGAAACGTTGGTCTTCGCCCAAAAGAATCCGCGCCACATGCGGCGCAACCAAGCCGATAAAGCCGATGACGCCGACAAAACTGATGGCCGTCGCCGTCATTACCGCCACCAACACCAGCGTTTTCAGGCGCAAAAAGTTGCAGATTGATGCCCAGTCCCGACGGCGCGTTCTTCGCCCAAGCGCAGCGCGGTCAGCTTCCACACATCGCGCGAAAGCAGAAACACGCATACCGCCGTAACCGCCGCCGTAACGATGACTGTTTCCCAAGTCGCCTTTGGTCAGGCTGCCGAACAGCCAAAAACAGAATCTGCTGCGAAATCTCAGGCGCGGCGATAAACTGAATCAGCGACAAAATCGACTGAAACAGGAACAACAGCGCAATCCCCACCAGCACCAACATCGCCGAATTGAAGCGGCGTGCCGAGGCAAACAGAAACAAGATGCCCGAAGCCAGCATGGTCATCACAAACGCGCCGATGGGGAACGGCGACCGTTTCAGGCAGCCCGAAACCGCCGAACGCAATCACCGCCGACGCGCCCAAACCCTGCCGCCGCCGCCAAGCCCAGCGTATAAGGGGCTGGCCATCGGGTTGTTCAGGAGCGTTTGAATTTCCGCACCGCCGACACCCAAAAGCCGCGCCGACCACCAGCGCCATCACCGCAATCGGCAGGCGCAAATCCATCACAATCAGGCGGTTCATTTCATCGACTTCGGGTTTGCCCAGCAAAACATTGACCACTTCGCCGACAGGGCAGCGTGTCCGTCATCGCCGGGCCGGTGGCGATGTCGAATAGGAAACTGACCGCCGCGATGACTAAAAAAACATCAACACAATCAACCAACGCTTGCCTTCCAACTTGCGCTGGTTTTTCACAATCTCGGCGACAACCGAATCATTCATGTTTCAAACCTTTAAAAAAAGAGTGTTGTGAAAAGGGGAGAAACAGGTTTGCCTTTTTTTCTTCCGCAAAAATTTCAGACGGCCTTCCGATTTAAAAAGGCCGTCTGAAAATCTAAACTACCTTATTGTCCTTTCGGATAGAGGTAGAACGTACCATTTGGTACAACAGGCAGGTTTTGGCGGTAGAAGTCCAGATAGGTCTTCTCAGGGTTGAAATCCTTAAACAACTGCGGATAAATCGCTTTGGCCATAAACTGAATCGATGCGCTGTCGGACAGCGTGCGCGAGTTAGCGTGGTAGGCGGCGTAGAGGCGGTTGTTTTTTTAATCGCAGGCAGGTTGGCCCAGCCGGCGCGTTTGGCAAAAGCCCTGCCAAGCGTTTTTTTCCGCTTCGGCTTTTGGAATGCCCCAGCCCATCACCATGGCGGCAGGGTTTTTCTTCAATTCGGTTTCGCGGCCGGTAATCACGATCACGTCGGGTTTGGCGGCGAGGACTTTTTCAGGATTGATCGGGCCGTAGAATTCGACCGAAGAAGCGGCGATATTGTTGCCGCCGACCAGTGTCGCCATCGAACCCCACATGCTCTTGCCGAAGGTAACGCTGTGTTCGGCAGGGCCTTTGTTGCCGAACTCGATATAGACTTTAGGCTTGGGCAGGTTGGCTTTTTCACGCGCGCCTGGATGGTGTCGGCAACGCGTTTGTAGTCTGCCGCCAGTTTGTCGGCTTTTTGCTGCTGGCCGGTCAATGTACCGATGAGCTTTGGTCGATTGAACGTGTTTGGCCACTGTTTGCGCGTTGTAGTCCAACACGACGATGGGGATGCCGGCTTTGTTGATGCGGTCGAGATCGGAACCCAAAGCCTTGTATTGCCATTCGGCCAAAACCAGCAAATCGGGTTTCAGTGCCAATACTTTCTCAATCGAAAAAGTGCCGACTTCCACTTCGCCCACGTCGGTCAGCTGATTCAGTTTAGGCACGGCTTTGCTGAATGCCGCCCAGCTTGGCGGTGCCCAGTCGGCCCAAACTGCTTTGGAAAAAAACCAACGACGTTGTCCAGCGCGGTTTTGCCGCCGATGGCCATGTAGTCTTGGTAGTAGAAGCCCAACACCACGCGCTTGGCAGGCAGGTCGACAGTTACCTTACGGCCGAGGATATCGGTCAGCTGAACGGGTTTGGCAAAAAGCGGATACGGAGCCGACTGATAAAGCGGCGGCGGCAATCAAAAGCAGAAAGTTGCGTAAATCTCATGAAATCATTCCTTTAAAATATGATGATAATCACTATCTTTTATAAAGTTTACAAGGTATTGAATCTTTTTTTCAAGTGAAACGAGTGAGTAGACATATTTTCGAAATAAAAAGTTTCATCATTAAAACGAAAGGGATAGTGTTTTTAGGGGTTGTACTGAAGACTTGAGTGAAAAAAGGAATGATATGGGTGTCCTAAAAGCCATAGTGGGCAGTAGCTGGAATGGATAGGTAAAGGGTTTTTTTATTGCAAAAAAATAAAAAGGTATCTGGTTGAAAACAAGGCCGTCTGAAACCTTGCAATCAGGGTTCAGACGGCCTTTGAGTGAGCATAAAAGTTTTATTTCACTTGCGCCCTATATTTTTTTCAGACGGCCTGTAAGCAGTGTTTGGGAAAAGTGAAAAAGGTTGGTTTTTGAAATGGCGAAATAGGGAAGAAGAGGGCTTGAGGGAGAATCTGGGCATAAACTCAAAAATGGGGACGAATAAAAAGGGCGTGTATCGAAACACGCCCTTGCCGGAGATTCAGACGGCCTGTGATTCCGCCTGTTCGCTTTGGTTGAGGATTTTAATCAGTTTTTCGGCTTTTTCCGGGTCTTCGCAGCGCAGGATTTTGGCGGCATCGTTTTTCGAGATGGCCGGTGTGGCTGTGCAGGATGATGTTTTTTTAACCGAAAGCAGGTTGTTGGGGTTCATGGAGAAGCGGCGCAGGCCCATGCCGAGCAACAGTCGGGTGAAGACGGTATCGCCGGCCATTTCGCCGCAGATGGATACGCCTTTTTCCATGCGGTTTGCGGTGCGGATGATGTGTTGCAGCGTTTTGAGGACGGCAGGGTGGCCGGGTTGGTAGAGGTGGCTGACGCTGTCGTCGCCGCGGTCGACCGACAGGAGGTATTGAATCAGGTCGTTGGTGCCGATGGAGATGAAAGTCGACGAGCTTGAGGATGCTGCCGACGGTCATGGCGGCGGACGGGATTTCAATCATGCAGCCGATGCTGACCGGGCCGAAGGTTTCGCCGCGTTCGGTCAGTTGGCGTTGGGCCGTGTCCAGATGGATAAGGCATTGGCGCACTTCGGAAATGGACGTAATCATCGGCCACATCATGCGCACGGGGCCGTGGGCGGCGGCGCGGAGGATGGCACGCATTTGGGTGCGGAACATGACCGGCTCGGCGAGGCACAGGCGGATGCCGGTCAGGCCGAGCGCGGGGTTGAGGCTGCCGTTGGGCGTGCTGTTTTGGCCGAACCAGCGCGGATTTTTTTATCGACACCCAAATCGACGGTGCGGATGGTGATGCTTTTTGCCTTTCAGTCTTTTTTCACGATGCGGCTGTACACTTCGTATTGTTCGTCTTCGGTCGGCATGGTGTCGCGGTTGAGATAGAGAAATTCGCTGCGGAACAGGCCGACGCCGTCTGCGCCGAAGTTGTGCAGGGCTTTTGATGTCTTCGGCGGATTCGATGTTGGCCAAAAGTTCGATGTTGATGCCGTCGGCCGTGGTGGCGGCGGTTTTTTTGATTTTGTTGAGTTCGCGCTTGTGGCTGCGGTATTCGCGGGCGAGGCGGCGGTATTCGTTGAGGACGACTTCGTCGGGATCGATGATGAGGATGCCGTTGATACCGTCGACGATGACGATTTCGTTTTTCGGTGATGAGTTTGCGGGCGTTGTGCAGGCCGATGACGGACGGGATGTCGAGGCTGCGGCCCAAGATGGCGGTGTGGCTGGTCGGGACCGCCGGCATCGGTTACGAAGGCGGTAATGTGCTGCTCTTTGAACAATACGGTATCGGCAGGCGAGAGGTCGTGTGCGATGAGGACGGTGTCGTCAAACAGGTTGCCGGCGAGGTTGATTTCGTTGCTTTGTCCGACAAGGTTGTTGTGGATGCGGCGGACGACTTGGAGCATGTCCTGTTTGCGTTCGCGCAGGTAGTCGTCGTCGATGCTGTCGAACTGGGCGGCGAGCTTGTCGCTTTGCAGTTTCAATGCCCATTCGGCGTTGATTTTTCTGCTCGCGCAAAATGTCGATGGGTTCGCGCGAGAGGGTAACGTCGGTCAGCAGCATCAGGTGCAGGGAGATGAACGCGCCCAATTCGGTCGGGGCGTTTTCGGGAATCGCGCCGCGCAGCTGTTCCAGTTCTTTGCGCGTGGCTTTGATGGCGTTGTCAAAACGGGCAACTTCGGCATCGAGTTTGTCGGGATCAATGTCGTATTGGAGGACTTCCGTTGTGCCGCGCGTGATGAGGTGGGCGTGGCCGATGGCAATGCCTTTTGCCCGCGGCTACACCGTGTAGGGACGATGCTCATTATTCGCCCTCGCCGAAGTAGTCGTTGATGAGGTCGGTCAACGCCTGCATGGCGGCGGCTTCGTCTGCGCCTTCTGTTTCCAGCTCAATCACGGTGCCTTTGGCGGCGGCCAGCATCATCAGGCCCATGATGCTTTTGCCGTTGACGCGGTTGCCGTTTTTGGTGACCCAGACTTCGCTTTGGAATTGGGAGGCGGTTTGGGTGAATTTGCTGGAGGCGCGTGCGTGCAGGCCGAGTTTGTTGATGATTTCGATTTCTTGTTTGAGCATGGATGTCCCCTAAATGTAATGTTCGTAAAGTGAATGTTTTTTCAGACGGCCTTAGCCGTGTTCTTTGCACACCAGGTCTTCAGGTGCGGATGTAATGGCGAAAATGCCCCGGATGGCGGCTTCTTTGACGGTTTCGGTGAAGTCGGAGAGGTTTTTCGGCTTGTGATGAGTATTGGATGGCTTTAATCATCATCAGGGGCGTTGAGGCCGGTCAGGATGGCGGATTTGTTTTCGCGCACCAGCCGGCGTGCGGCGTTGCACGGGGTTGCGCCGAAGATGTCGGTCATGATCAGCACGCCGCGGTTGTCGGGAAATTCCTGCAATGCGGCGATGGCGTTGTTGATGATGTCGTTTTGATCTTCGTCGGGCTGTACGCCGAGGATGTGGAGATTTTTCGGGGAAGCCGTTGGGGAAAGAAATGGTCGGCCAAACCGCGATAGGCTTCACCTATGGTTTCATGTGTAATGATTAACAAACCTATCATGATGTGTTCCTAGTATTGGGGGTTGAGGCCGTCTGAAGATCTTTTCAGACGGCCTTTGTTTTATTTATTGTTTAAGGCGTAGATTTCGCCGAGGTTGCGCCAGCAGCCGGCGGCATCCATGCCGTAGCCGAAGACGTAGCGGTTGGGTACGTCCAAACCGACATAATCGGCTTTGGTCGGTTTTTTTCTTTGTCGATCAGCTTTGTTGGCAAACACGGCCGCACGGCAGCTTGCCGCGCCCATTTTCAACAGTTTTTTTCCTGAATGGCGGCCATGGTGTGGCCTTCGTCCAGAATGTCGTCCAAAACGACTACATGACGGCCTTTGATTTGCTCGGGGTCGGGCATGCGTTTCCAGTTGAACGCGCCGCCTGCGAGTTTGTCGCCGTAGCGGGAAACGTGGACGTAGTCAAAGTCCAAAGGGAAAGCGCAACAGCGGCAGCAGCTGCCCTGTAAACACCACCGCGCCACCCATTACAGGCAGGAGCAGGGGGTATTTGTCGCCCAAGTCGCGGGTGATGTCGTCGGCAACTTTTTGCAAGGCCGCGCGGCATTGTTCTTGGTCAAACAGCAAGTCGGCATTGTCCAGCATGGCTTGGGTTTCAAGGCGTTTGGTTTCTAAGTCGGTCATGATAGGGTCGTGTTGAGTGCGGTTAAAAACAAATTATATAGCGGATTCAATCAATTTTCGATACAAGGCGCGGCAATAGTGTAGTGAAAGTGAAGGGAATTTGAGCCGACCACGTTCAGACGGCCTTTTGTCCCTTCCGCTTCGTCCACCAGCAAAAATGCCGTTAAAGCCAAAGCGGTCAATACCGCCGTCAACACCATCGCCCGTCCGTAATTGTCCGCACCGGCGCGCCCGAGATAATCGTAAATCAAAGTGGTCAGCGTCTGCCATTCGGGGCGCGACAGGAATAATGTGGCCGCAAATTCGCCGATACACGTTGCCGAAGCCAAAGTCAGGCCGCGCCGCAAGGCCGGTTTCAATAAAGGCGCGGTTACATAACAGGCCGTCTGAAAAGCGTTTGCACCCATAGTACGAGCCGCCGCCGCGTAATCTTTGGGCAAACCGTCCCACGCGGCCAGTACATCTTTGGCCACAAACGGATACGCCAACAGCGCGTAAGTCGCCGTCAGCAGCCACAGCGAAGCCGTCCACTGCGGATAGAGCAACAATACGCCAAACGCGATGCACACGGGCGACACCATAAACGGCAAAAACATCAGCGCGCGCAACCACGCCATTTGCCGTGCCGCCGCCGCATACAGTACGCCCAAAACCGTCGCCGCCGCCACGGCTGCCGCAGAGAAACGGACGGTGTTCCACACAGCCGCCCAGTTTGCGCTTCCAGCAAAGACCGACCACGAAGAGCCTGCCGATACCGCCTTGAGCCACACCGCCGCCAAAGGCAGCAGGCAGCACACTGCCAACATGGCCAATACCGTTGCCGTCAGCCATTTTTCCCAAGCCCGTACCGGCGCGCGCGGAGGCAAAGGCGAGACCGACTTATCCACAGCCACGCGCCTGCTCCAATACGCATACAAACCGCCTGCCGCCGCCGTGACCGCCAGCACCAGCCACACCAACACCGACGCACGCGCCATGTCCAACTCGTACGCCACCAGCCGGTAGATTTCCACTTCCACTGTTGCAAAACGTTCGCCGCCGAGCAGCAAGGCCAGCCCGAAGCCTGAAAAACAATATAAAAATACCAGGCACGCGCCGCCGGCAACCCACGCGCGCACCACCGGCCATTCGACCCAGACAAACCGCCGCCACGCGTCCGCGCCCAAAGATTGTGCCGACAGCAACCGCGCCTGCGGCACACGCACAAATCCCTGATACGCCGAGCGCACCAAAACCGGCAGGTTGAAAAACACGTTGCCGTAAATCAGCAGCCACGGCGTGTCCTGCCAACCTGCCGCCAGCATACCGTGTGCGCCAAACAAGGCCAGTACGCCCATGCCCTGCTACCAAAGTCGGCATCACAAAAGGCAGCATCAGCAGGCGTAAAACCGTGCGCCGTCCGGCAAAGTCCATCCGCGCCAGCACCCACGCCGCAGGCACGCCCAAAGCCGTGACCAAGACGCAGGTCAAAACCGCCTGCGCCACCGTCCAGCCCAAGCGCAGGCGCATATAGTCATCAGCCACCACTTCCGCCCAAGCGCCTTCGCCGTCGTAAAACGCCAGCGACAGCAAAGGCGCGGCCACCATGACCGCCAAGAAACCCAAAGGCAGAAGCAACAGCGCAAACCGCCGAATCCAAACCTGCATCGATGCGTACCCGAGAATAAAAACGCCTATTTTAGCCCGAGTTCGGCATAGAAGGTGGTATTCCTGCCCTTGTTTTCAGACGGCCTGGGCAGTCTTACGGATAAAAACCGCCATTTCTTCAAATTTTTCCAAACATTTACGAAATCTCTTCAAAAAGGCAACATAATTGGTTGAGCATTTTTTTGTTACAATGCCGCCGATTCAAAAAACCAAACAAATCAAAAACAAGGAAACATTATGACCGCTACACGCCCACAAACCTACGATGCTGTCGCGCGCGCGTTGCACTGGCTGACCGTACTCGGTTTCATCGGCATCCTCTCCACCATTACCGTTTGGACCATCTACGATGGCGAAGAATGGGTCAAATCGCTCTTCGGCGTGCATAAATCCATCGGTTTCATCACGCTGTTGGTGATTGCCGTGCGCATTGTTTGGGCTTTGCTCAATGCGTCCAAACGTCCTGCCGCCGACAGCTTTGCCGCCAAAGCAGGCCACCTTGCCCTTTACGTCCCTCATGCTTGCCGTTCCCGTTATCGGCATGATCCGCCAATACGGCGGCGGTCGCGGCCCGTTTGAAAGTATTCGGTGTCGAAGTGATGCAGGGTTCGCCTGAAAAAATCGAATGGATGTCCAACCTCGGCAATATGGCGCACGGCAAACTCGGCTGGCTGCTCTTCGCGCTTGTCGCCGGCCACATCGCCATGGTTGTCGTCCACCGCATTCAAGGCCACGACGTTTTATACCGCATGATCGGCCGCCGTTCTTAAGTGTAAAACGGTAAACAGCCAAGGCCGTCTGAAAACAGTTTGACCAAGCAAAAACTGTTTTCAGACGGCCTTTTTGTATTTGTGTTAATCTGCAAAAGTAGGGCAGGCATTTTGCCTGACGTTGTCTAAATACTGTAAACCATACCGAGAAACACCATGACTGCTCCCATTCTCGCCATCACTTCCGGCGAACCGGCCGGCATCGGCCCCGACATCTGCCTCGATTTGGCTTTCGCCGACCTTCCTTGCCGCCCCGTTGTTTTGTGCGACAAAAACCTGTTGGCGCAAAGGGCCGAACAGCTCGGCAAATCCGTCATCCTGCGCGACTTTCAAGCCCAAGCGGCTGATCCGTTGCCCAAGGGCGAACTCGAAGTCCTGCATATTCCTTTAGATGCCGAGTGTCGGGCGGGCGAGCTCAATCCTGCCAATGCCGCGTATGTCCTCCGACTGCTGGATACGGCGTATCAAGGCATTTCAGACGGCCTGTTTGCCGGTATGGTGACCGCGCCGCTGCATAAAGGCATCATCAACGATGCCCACGCAGGCAACGGCTTTTTCAGCGGCCATACCGAATACCTCGCCGAAAAAAGCCATACCGAACAAGTCGTCATGATGTTGACCGGCGGCGGCCTGCGAGTTGCATTGGTGACCACTCATCTGCCGCTGAAAGATATTTCCGCCGCCATCACGAAGCCTTTAATCGAGTCGGTTGTCTGCATTCTTGAACACGACCTGCGCCATAAGTTCGGCATAGCCAAACCGGTCATCCTCGTTACCGGCCTCAATCCCCCACGCGGGCGAAGGCGGCCATTTGGGACACGAAGAAATCGACACCATTATTCCGGCGCTTCATGCCCTGCAGGCCGAAGGCATAGACGCGCGCGGCCCTTATCCGGCCGATACCGTGTTCCAACCCTTTCTGCTCAAAGATGCCGATGCCGTTCTCGCCATGTATCACGACCAAGGGCTGCCGGTGCTCAAATACGCCAGTTTCGGCGAAGGCGTGAACATCACCCTCGGCCTGCCCTTTATCCGCACCTCTGTCGATCATGGCACGGCCTTGAACTTGGCAGGTACGGGCAAAGCCGATTCCGGCAGCCTGATTACCGCCGTCCGCGCCGCGCTTGATATGGCGCACAATATGCAGAAACAGGCCGTCTGAAGCGTGGAGGTTTAATCGTTCGCAGGCGTAATGTGTTCCTGTAACAGCATCATCAGGGAGTATCTGCCTGCCGATTTGATGAAGCCGATGGATGCTTGGACAATAATCAGCGTTTTATTGGAAAAACCATATAAAAAGGCCGTCTGAAGCCCAATGATTTTGGGTTTCAGACGGCCTTTTGATTTTTGTTTTACCAAATTTCAGACAAAGTTTCTTTGACTTTGGCCTTCACTTCCGCACCGAAGCGGCGGCTGAGCATTTTGCTGAAATCGTCTTGCGGCGTGTAGTTGACCAGCTCGGGGGCTTTGACAACATCGCGGGCAACGCTGTAAATGCTGCCGAAGTCGTCAATCAGGCCGACCTGTTTGGCTTCTTTGCCGGTGTAGATGCGGCCGCTGAAAACGTCGGGATACTGTTTGTCTTTCAACCTTGCGCCGCGGCCGAGTTTGACGGCTTTGATAAATTCTTGGTGGATATCGCCCAACATGGTTTCCCAAATTTGGGTTTGTGCCGGCGTTTCAGGCGTGAAAAGGGTCGCCCATGCCTTTGTTGCTGCCGGCGGTTTTCAGACGGCGTTTGACACCGGCTTTGTCCATCAGGCCGGTAAAGTCGAAACCGCCGCCGATCACGCCGATGCTGCCGACAATGCTGGAAGGGTCGGCGTAAATTTTGTCGGCTGCGGCGGCAATGTAGTAGCAGCCGGAAGCGCACATGTCTTCGGCAACGAGGTAAACAGGGATGTCTTTGTGTTCGGCTTTGAGGCGGCGGACTTCGTTAAAGGCCGTGTTGGACACGACAGGCGAACCGCCGGGGCTGTTGGCGCGGATGATGATGGCTTTGGCGTTGCCGTTGTTTCGTAGGCGGCTTCCATGCTGTCGCGCAGGATTTGGACTTGGTCGTCGATGTCGTTGCCGATTTCGCCGGTCAGGTCGATAACGGCGGTGTGTTCGCTGCGTGCATGGATGCTCGTGGTTTTTCCTTCTTCTTCTGCGAGGCCGAAGATCAGGCTGAGGAAGATGAGGACGGCGACACCGCGCCAGATATTGCGCCAAATACGGGCGTGGCGCTGTTCTTGGTAGGCGGCGAGGAGGACTTCGCGCAGGGTGTTGCGCTCCCAGTTTTCGACGGGTGTGGAGGCTGAAGAGGGTGTGTTTTGGGCATCGCCTTCACGGTGGATTCGGTATTGCATGATGTGATGTGCTTTCTTGTAGGCCGTCTGAATGTTCAGACGGCCTTATCGGTTTTAGTTGATGGAATAGCCGCGCAGGTATTGCGTACGTTCGCGGGTCATGCGGGTTTCACACTGCAGGCGCAGGTATTCTGCTTGTGCGGCGTTGTCTGCGGACGCGGCGGCTTGTTGGCAGTTGAGTTTTTGCTTTGAATCCAGGCGCGTTGCTCGCCGAGGATTTGTTGTTTGACATCGCTGTCCATGCCGCCCCAGAGGTCGTTGATCTCGCCGTCTGCCTGACGGTTTTTGGCGCGCGCGTTGTCGAGTTCGCTTTGGCTGAGGCCGGGCGGCTCGTTGCGCGGAGTTTCACGGTCAGGGTGCAGGACTTCGTAGTCTGAATCGTCGTCATCATCGGTCAAACCGACGGCTTGGCTGGCGGCGTTGTTTTTCAAGGATGTCTTGCGGATTGACAGTCGGCGGCTCTTCCGTATTTTTGGTTTTGCAGCAGCTTGATGGCCTGCTCTTTGGATACTGGTTTGCCGTCTATCATGACGATGCTTTTTCACGCCGTAGGGCAGCAGGGTGGCGGAAAGGGTTTGGGCGGTGGAACTCAGGGTATTGTCTTCGAGAAACCGGTTTGCCGTCTTTGTCGGGGGTGTAGAGCAGGGTGGTGCTGAACGTGTTGTTTTTCAAAAGTCAGGTTGCTGCCCATCAGTTTTTGTTCGAGCATGTCGGACAACGGGGTGTTGCCGTAAATCAGCGGGCTGTTGTCTATAGCTGTTTTGAGGATGGTGTCGGGAATGCGGATTTTGAGGTTGGCGCGGCAGATGGCTTTTGCCGTTGTCTTCGGTTTCTTTTGGGGTCTTCAAGCAGGGTTTCTAATTCGAGGCCGGCGGCGATGATTTTTGTCGGCATCGACGAATTGGCGGTTGTCATTGCGGGCAAAGGAGCGCGCTTGTTGTTTGAGGGTGTCTTCGATGGTGGTACGGATGTTTTTGCAGTGTGGCCGGTTGGGCGCAATCAAGCGCGGCTTTCGGCTCTTCTTTGCTGCATGCGGCAAGAAGAATCGTGCTTAAAATCAATACGGAAGCGGTTTTTTTGTACATGGGTACTCCTGAAGATGACGGCCTTTCAGACGGCCTGACGTGCCTATCATAACAAAAGCACTTGCAGCAAGTAAATGCGGCAAGTGCTTTTCTATGTCGGACGTATCAGCCTTTGATGACGCTGACGAAGCCGGAGAGGATGGCGGCGTTGAGCAAGTCAACGAAGAACGCACCGACCATAGGCACAATCAAGAAGGCTTTGTGCGACGGGCCGAAAGTTTGGGTAATGGACTGCATGTTGGCAACGGCGGTCGGGGTGGCACCCAAACCGAAGCCGCAGTGGCCTGCCGCCAATACGGCAGCGTCGTAGTCGCGACCCATGAAGACGTAGGTAACGAAGGTTGCGTACAGAATCATCACGACGGTTTGTACGGCCAAGATGATGGTTACCGGGCCTGCCAGACCGGTCAATTCCCACAGTTTCAGGTTCAGAAGAGCCATGGCGAGGAAGAGCGACAGGGAGGCGTTACCGAATACGTCGATGGCGCGGTCAAACATATTGACTTTGAAGGCTGCAGTCAGGACGTTGCGGATGACCACGCCTGCAAACAGACACCATACGAATTTAGGCAGGTCGAAGAAGGCTTTGTCGTAGCTGTCCACGATTTCGGCAAATGCCAAACATGCGGCAAACATCGCGAGGGTTTCGACAGCGGAGTCAGCCGTAATCAGGCGGGTGCGCTGTGCTTGTTCGAAGATGTCGTCGGTAGCATCGTTGTCGTCTGGATTTGGCAGTTTTGACGACAGGTTTACGGCCCATTTTGTTGATCAGGCGACGGGCAACAGGGACCGCCGATCAGGCCGCCGAATACCAGGCCGAAGGTGGCGGAAGCCATACCCTAAGCCGGTTGCGCCGGTCAGGCCGAATTTGCTTTCAAAGTCAGGACCCCATGCGCCGGCTGTACCGTGACCACCGGTCAGGGTAATCGAACCGGTAATCAGGCCAATCAGCGGATCCAAGCCCAATGCGCTCGCCAAAGCCGACACCGACGAAGTTTTTGGACGATGATGAATGCACCCACCACGGCGGTAAAGATAACCAAAGGCAAAGCCGCCCGCTTTCAAACGGGAGAAGTCGGCGCTCAAACCGATGGATGTAAAGAAGATGAGCATGAACGCATCTTGCAGCGGTTTTTTTCAAATTTGAAGCTGACGCCGTAGGCTTTCGTGCAGGGCGAACAGGACGATAGCGGCAACCAGACCGCCGGCGACCGGCTCGGGAATATTGAAGTCTCGTAAGAATTTGATTTTTTTGAACCAGAAATTTACCAACCAGCAACACGAGCGTGGCGGCAATCAGTGTGTAATAACTGTTGAATTCCCATTCCATGTTGTTTCACCTCCTAGAAATGTTTTTTTCCGAGTATCCGTTTTTCGTTCCGGATGTAGTGTGTTTCAACGCTTGGCGTTATCCGCCGAGTGTCATGGTATTGATGCGCGGACAAGGTGTTTTCAGAAAGAAATGAAAACAATGACGTGTCCGTGAAAAAAATAACTGGCAAATATTAGGGGAATAGTTAAAGATTGTCAAAAAAATGCGAGTGTAAATATTTTTCAGACGGCCTTTTTGCCCGATGGCATGATGAGCTTCGCGGCGCCATTGTTCTAATAGGGATGTTAATGATTCGGCCGAAGTGTGGCCGTTGCTGATGGCGGCCTGCAGCCAGTAGCAGGCGGTCGGAACATGACAGCCGACACCTTGCCCGTGATAGTAAAAAAACAGGCGAGGTGGTATTGGGCGGAAGGGTGGTTTTGTTCGGCAGCAATGGCGTACCAGTGTGCAGCCGCCCGAGGGTCTGGCGCTGTGCCGAGGCCGTAATGGTAGATGCGGCCTAAGGCTGCCGCCGCGTTTTTTTATGGTGGAACTCGGCCGCTTCCATGTAATTTCTTTGCGCGCGGCATTGTAGTCGGCGGGACGGCCGATGGCGTGGGCTTGTGCTTCCGCCAAACGGTAGATGGTTTCGGTTTGTTGCTGTTGCAGGGCGGCTGTTTTGATTTGTTCGTATTGTTGCGGATGGTACAGCGCGGCGTCGCTGATGAGTTTTTGTGCTGCGGCGGCAGAACCCAGCGCGGCGGCACGGTGGTAGTAATCATGTGCGACATGATTGTCGGCTTTGATACCGAGGCCGTAGCGGTAGAGGTCGCCCATGATTTTCAGGGCTTCGGGATGGTCTTTCTCGGCAGCGGCTTTGGCATAGCGCGCCGCTTGGAACGGGATCGCGTTCGGAAAGTTCGCCGGTCAGGGCGTATTGGGCCAGCTTGGCCTGTGCTTCCGCTTGCTCCTTATCGGCGGCACGACGATACCATTCTAAGGCTTCAGGTTTGTGTTGGGTGGCAAGAAGGTCGGCCAGCAGGGTTTGTGCGGCAGTGTGGCCGGCTTGCGCGGCTTGTTCGAGATAGTGTTCGGCTTGTCCGTGGTTGGGACTGACACCTGTGCCGTAGAAGTAGATTTGACCGAGTTGCCAGCAGGCGGCAGTTACGCCGAGCGCGGCCGCTTTTTTTCGTATTGTTCGATGGCTGTTTCAACGTCGCCTTGGCGTTGATGATGGCGTGCCAGATGGTAATACGCAGGCGCGGCATATCGGGCAGCGGCAAGCTCCGCCCAGTAGAGCGATTGTGGATCGTTGCGCTGCGCGTGGTAACGCATGAGGATTAATTGGGCTTCGAGGTGACCTTGCTCACCCAGCCAGGCGTAGTCGTTAAGAAGCTGTCCGGTCGGGGTGCCGTTGTGTTCGCGTTGTTGCAGCAGGATAAAGAGTGCCTTTGGGATGGCGTTGGGCCGCGGCGGCTTCCAGCCATGGAAGTGCCTGCTCCGGATGACCGTTTTGCAGCAGATGGTTGCCCAATACAAAAGCAGCTTCCGTATATCCCTGCTCTGCGGCCTGTTGCAGCAGGGGCAGGGCTTGGGCGGTATTGGATTGTTCCAAAAGGGCGGCGGCTTGCCGGTAGAGGATATCAGGAGCGGCGGTCATGGTTTGCGGGCGGATATAAAGTGGAAGACGGATGCTGCGGCATATGGGCGGCGATACCGGTTGAGGGCTTTTGTAAAAATATTGCTCGGCATAGTTTTGTAGAGTGTATTGCCTTGCTGGCTTATCTTTAGGATGCTTTGGCTTGTTATATTGTTTTGCCTGGGAGTACATCCATATTTTTGTGTTACAAAGGGCTCAGGTTGAGTCGGTATGCGCTCATGACAGCTCGGTCATTATACTGTTTTTGTAATTTATTGTTAATGATAAATGCAGTTTTTGTGTTTTATTTACATGGCAGTAGCTAAGATATTGATTGCTTTCAGGCCGTCTGAAATGTAGGAAAACGTTGCGTTGTTTTACACCACAGGTTGAGACCTTTGCAAAATTCCCAAAATCCCTAAATTCCCACCAAGACATTTAGGGGATTTTCCATAGCTTTCTTCTTCCAGCAAACCGCACTAAGCCATGATTGCCAAAACACATCGACCGCTTCCCACTATTGAAGTTGGATCAAGTGATTGATTGGCAGCCTATCGAACAATACCTGAACCGTCAAAAGAACCCGTTACCTTAGAGACCACCGCGGCCGTCCCGCTTATCCCCTGTTGTCCATGTTCAAAGCCGTCCTACTCGGACAATGGCACAGCCTCTCCGATCCCGAACTCGAACACAGCCTCATCACCCGCATCGATTTCAACCTGTTTTTGCCGTTTTTGACGAACTGAACATCCCCGATTACAGCACCTTATGCCGCTACCGCAACTGGCTGGCACAAGACGACACCCTGTCCGAATTGCTGGAACTGATTAACCGCCAACTGACCGAAAAAAACCTAAAAAGTAGAAGGCATCCGCCGCCGTCATTGACGCCACCATTATTCAGACCGCCGGCGGCAAACAGCGTCAGGCCATAGAAGTCGATGAAGAAGGACAAGTCAGCGGCCAAACCACACCGAGTAAAGATAAAGATGCCCGTTGGACAAAGAAAAACGGCCTCTACAAACTCGGTTACAAACAACATACCCGTACCGATGAGGAAGGTTATATCGAGAAACTGCATGTCACTCCCGCCAATACCCATGAGTGCAACCACCTGTTGCCTTTGTTGGAGGGCATTGCCGAAGATACGACCGTCTATGCCGATAAAGGCTACGACAGTGCGGAAAACCGGCAACATCTGAAAGAACATCGGTTGCTGGACGGCATTATGCGCAAAAGCCTACCGCAACCGTCCGCTGACGGAAGTGCAAACCAAACGCAACCGATATTTGTCGAAGACCCGTTATGTGGTCGAACAGAGCTTCGGTACGCTGCACCGTAAATTCCGCTATGCCCGGGCAGCCTATTTTGGTCTGCTCAAAGTGAGTGCGCAAAAGCCATCTGAAGGCGATGTGTTTAAACCTGTTGAAAGCGGCTAACAGGCTAAGTGTGCCTGTTGCTGCCTAAAAAGCGGCCGGATGCCTTATTATGGGGCGTCAGGGGAGGATTAAGGGGCATTTGGGTAGAATTGGGAGTGATTTGGGGAGAAACAGCCGAAAACCTGTGTTTAGGTTTCGGCTGTTGAGAAGAACTTTTGCAAAGGTCTCAGTGTTATAGAAATTAACAAAGCAGCACAACTCCTTTCGCCGGTGTTCCGGACTGTCAAACAACCGCTTCTCATGCCATATCTCCATCAGGGTGCGGATAACCCGTTCCGCCTTACCGTTGGTCTGCGGACGGGCAACCCGGAGTAAACTTTTGACCAATCCCGTTCTCATAACAGGCTACACCGAAAGCATGGTTGGCCGAGCCTTTGTATTCCGTACCGTTATCGGGTAAACGCACTCAATCAGGTATGGGCAGGGATCAATCAGGGTGTTCGGTCAGAAACTTGGCGGCACTGTCTGCAGTTTTGTCCGGCAAAATGGCGGCGTATAGCTCCCTTGAGAAATCGTCGATGGCGACAAACAGGTAATCCCGCTTATCGGTGGCTTTCTGACCTTTGAGCAGCGGCAGCCGTTTGGTATCGAGATGTACCAGCTCTCCGGGGTAGGATTTATTGTAGCGTTTGGCCTGCCTTTTGAGTTTTTCCTGAATGCCGCGTTCTACCTTGGCCGGGCGTTTCATTCCGTACTTTGCCTGTTTGAAACGGTTGTTGGTGCCGGTTTGGGGTTTGAGCAGTCTGCCCCTTGCGGCTTTAAGTGCGCGGTAAATGGTGACGCGGCTGACTTGGTAGCGGCGTGCCAGGGAGGTGACGCTTTCCTTCCCCTGCGTGTAGGCCAGCTAAATGGCTTGGCGGTGGTGCGGGGTGAGACGGGTGTTTTTGTGCATGTTCATGTTTCAGTATTCTCCTGGAAATACTGTAAACAACGCTACTAGTTTCTACATGACCATGCTTTTTGAAAGGATGTTTTCCGTAGCGGAACGTAAGTATGTACCAACGGTGTATTGATATTAATTGTCGGATAATGTCTTTTTAAGAGCTTTTAATGCGTGTTCTGATGCGGTCAATGTCGGCGTGATTAGACCCCGTTGACGCATTTTTTGAAAACTTTTATTGGCAACAAATAGGGAAGCCAAACCATTATTTTTCAAAAAAAGTGGTTAGGCATCAGTGGTCTTGCAACGAAAATATCATCATTGAAATAAATAAAATGTTCACTTAAATCTGGAATTTTTATAAGTTTGCTTCAATGACGTGGGAATTGAACGTTGGTAAGATGTTGGCATCAATAATTTGCGAATGATTGATTAATTTAATTTTAGAATGGGCGTTTTCATCTAACCATTTAGGGTTTTTGATCTGCCGTTACAATAAAAAAATATTGCGGACCCACGGCATAAACTTTTGTACGGCCTGTACTGAATAAAAAAGTTCATTATGGTTGGAAAAAGCGGGCAGGGTCGGTCGCATACAGGCCGATATCTTCCTGATCGATGGGTTGCAGGGTACGGTAATACTGTTCTTGCCATGCTTTATCGGTATTGTCGACCCAAGTAAAAACAACATCGATGGGAAAGTTTGGCAAAACGTTTTTCTGTGAGTGATGCAAGATTGGCATCTGCATTGATTAGAGTGAATTCTTCAGTTTCAGGAATAGGCTGTTCTACATTATAAGGAGGAAAGCGTTTATTTAGAAAATCCCTAAAGAAAATATGGGGCTCTCTAAAAAAATTTTTCTAATTTTTATTTAAATTCATTTGAAACTTTCTAATACTACAAAATAGAAACAGTTGATTCTGTTATGTTTTGAAGTTATCCAAACGTTACCGCTTCAGCCAATACTTTTGCCTGCCAAGTCTTTAGGGCGACAGGTTCGGCTCGCCTTGCAACGGCCAGTCGATGCCGACGGTCGGATCATTCCAAATCAGCGAGTGTTCGGCTTTTGGGTTGTAATAGTCTGTGCATTTGTAGATGAACTCAGCTTCATCGCTCAGTACATAGAAGCCGTGAGCGAAACCTTCGGGTACCCACAGTTGGCGTTTGTTTTCTGCGGACAGAATCTCGCCCTACCCATTTGCCGAAAGTGGGGGAGTCTTTTACGCATATCGACGGCCACGTCGAATACTTCGCCGACAACCACGCGTACGAGTTTGCCTTGTGTGTTTTCAGTTTGATAGTGCAGGCCGCGCAATACGCCTTTGCTGGATTTGGAGTGGTTTTCCTGCACGAAGGTGCGGTCGCAGACTTGGGTTTTGAACCACTCGTCGCGGAAGGTTTCCATAAAAAGCCGCGCGCGTCGCCGAAGACTTGGGGCTCAAGCAGTTTTTACGTCAGGAATGGCGGTATCAATGATGTTCATCGTTTTATCTTTCATCTAAAGGCCGTCTGAAAAAGTTTCAGACGGCCTCAAACATTATTTTTTTCAACAGGCGCAGCAAATATTAGCCGTATTGGTTTTTGCCATCGGGCGCGCCAGCTCTTCCAGTTTTTCATCGGAAAGCCAACCGTTGCGCCAAGCGATTTCTTCCAGGCAGGCGATTTGTAAGTCTTGAATGTTTTGCACGGTTTGGACGAATGAAGCGGCTTCGTGCAGGCTCTCGTGGGTGCCGGTGTCCAGCCATGCGAAAACCGCGTCCCAAAAAGCTGACGGACAATGAACCGTCGTCAAGATACATCTGATTCAGACTGGTGATTTCAATTCACCGCGGGCGGACGGTTTGATTTGTTTGGCGAATTCGACGACGCGTTGGTCGTGAAGTACAAAGCCGGTTACTGCCCAATCGGATTTGGGCTGTTGCGGTTTTCTCTTCGATAGACAGGGCGTTGAAGTTTTTCGTCAAATTCAACCACGCCGAAACGTTCGGGGTCTTTGACCTGATAACCGAATACGGTTGCGCCGTGGGTCTTGGCGGCGGTCTGTTTCAATGTTTGCGTAAACGATTGGCCGTAGAAAATATTGTCGCCCAAAACCAAGCAAACATTGTCGTTGCCGATAAATTCTTCGCCGATGATAAATGCCTGTGCCAAGCCGTCCGGGCTGGGTTGCACGGCATAGCTGATGGAAATGCCAAAATCGCTGCCGTCGCCAAGCAGGCGTTTGAAAGAGGCGTTGTCTTCGGGCGTGGTAATTACCAAAATATCGCGGATTCCTGCCAGCATCAATACGGACAGGGGATAGTAAATCATGGGCTTGTCGTACACGGGCAGCAGCTGTTTGGATACGCCGCGCGTGATGGGGTAGAGGCGTGTGCCGCTGCCGCCGGCAAGGATGATGCCTTTCATGGGTTTTCTCCTGAGTAGTGTGCGTTTGCATGATTTTCAGACGGCCTTCGGTTTTAAAGAGGCTTGCCGTTTATCATGCCAAAGAAACTTTTGATATCGAAATAAATAGAACGGATGTCTCCGGCTTCATTTTGAACGTCGAGACGGTCATAGACGCTGTCATTTTGCTCTATCAGGGCTTGTCTGACTACGCGATATTCAGGCATGTTTTCTTCAATCCAGGAATATTCAGCGGCAATGCCACGCATAGTGTCGTTTTCGATGATGACAATTGCCTTTTCGATGGAGCTACCATCGGCTTTTGTTGTCTTCTGAACTGTTGTTTGTGCGGCATGATGTCGTGTTTCTTTTGGCCGAAATTGGCGCAGAGACAAACAAGGCAGAGGTCAAAGTTGCTAATAAGAAAAATGCGGGATAAGAGTACATGGATATTCCTTTGTATGATGAAGCTTGATGTTTTCAATGGAAGGATTGCATGACTTACAACTTACCCTAAACGCTCTAAACGATAGCTGCCGTTCAATACGTTTTGCCACCAGGTTTTTGTTGTCCAAATACCATTGCACTGTTTTGCGGATGCCGGATTCGAACGTTTCCTGTGGTTTCAGCCCAGCTCCCTACCGATTTTGGCAGCATCGATGGCGTAGCGTACGTCATGGCCGGGGGCGGTCTTGTACGAAAGTAATCAAATCTTCGTAACGCGCCACGCCGGCTGGTTTTTCAGGTACAAGTTCTTCCAATAGGGCGCAGATGGTTTTGACGACTTCAATATTGGCTTTTTCATTGTGGCCACCGATATTGTAGGTCTCGCCGACAACACCTTCGGTAACAACCTGATACAGCGCGCGCGTGGTCTTCGACAAACAGCCAGTCGTGATTTGCATACCGTCGCCGTAAACGGGCAGCGGTTTGCCGTCGAGCGCGTTCAGAATCATCAAAGGAATGAGTTTTTCCGGGAAATGGTAAGGGCCGTAGTTGTTGGAGCAGTTGGTTACGATGGTCGGCAAACCGTAAGTACGCAGCCATGCGCGGACGAGGTGGTCGCTGGACGCTTTGGAGGCAGAGTAGGGGCTGGACGGCGCGTATGGTGTGGTCTCAGTAAACAAATCGTCTGTGCCGTGCAAATCGCCACAGACTTCATCGGTAGAAATATGGTGGAAGCGGAAGGCTTCGCGCTTTTCAGACGGCATTTGTTGCCAGTAGGCGCGGGCAGCTTCAAGCAGATTGAATGTGCCGACGATATTGGTTTGGATAAATTCGCATGCCGAATCGATAGAGCGGTCGACATGGCTTTCCGCTGCCAGTGCATCACGGCATCAGGCTGGTGTTGTGCGAATACGCGGTCGAGTTCGGCGCGGTCGCAAATATCCACTTGCTCAAAAAGCATAGCGAGGATTATTGGCTACCTCGGTCAGAGATTCCCAAATTGCCGGCATAAGTCAGCTTATCGACATTGACGACAGAGTCTTGGGTGTTTTTGGATAATATGACGGACAACGGCAGAACTCGATAAAGCCCGCGCCGCCGGTAACAAGGATTTTTCATAAATTTCAGAGGATAGCCAAAAAAATATGAACGGATTATAGCAGACAGAATGTGTTTTTCAGATAAAGAGGCCGTCTGAAAACATCTCTTTCAGACGGCCTGTATCAGGTCAACTTAATCGTCGTAGCCATTTGGGTTGTTGCTGACCCAACACCATGAGTCTTCCATCATCTGCGCCAAATCGCGTTTGGTTTTCCAAACCAGTTTGTGCTTTGGTGTAGGCAGGGTCGGCGTAAAGCACGCCAAAATCGCATCGCGACGCGGTTTGATTTGGAACGGAATGGTCAAGCCGGAGGCCACCTCAAAAAGCACGGATGATTTCCAATACCGAATAAGCACGTCCCGAACCCAAATTAAACAGATGTACGCCCGAAACATTGCTTTTCGCCTGCATCGCCGCCATACATGGCCTTCCACCAAATCCATCACATGGATATAGTCGCGCATACCCGTACCGTCGAGAGTAGGATAGTCATCGCCGAAAGACTGACAATTGCGGCAGCTTGCCTGAAAGCCACTTGGCAGATATAAGGCAGCAGATTGTTCGGGATACCGTTTGGCTGTTCGCCGATCAAACCGCTTTCATGCGCACCGATAGGGTTGAAATAGCGCAACAAAATCACGCTCCAATGCGGATCGGCCTTTTGGATATCCGTCAAAATGCGCTCCACCATAGACTTCGACGTGCCGTAAGGGCTGGTCGTATCTCCCGGTTGCATATCTTCCGTATAAGGCACTTTTACCCGGATCGCTGTAAACCGTAGCCGATTAGCTGAACACAATCTTAAATACGCCGGCACGCACCATTTCTTCTGCCAATACCAAAGCTGCCCGACACATTGTTGTCGATAGTATTTCATTGGTTCGGCTACGCTTTCGCCGACTGCCTTTAAGCCGGCAAAATGGATCACCGATTCGATTTTGTGTTCGGCAAAAATGCGCTGCAACACCGTACGGTCGCGGATGTCGTCTTGGTAAAACGGAATGTCTTTTTCCGGTAATTTGTTTCAGGCGCGGCAGAATATGGATGCTGGAATTGCACAAATTGAGACCTTTGCAAAGTCTCAAAATCCCCTAAAGTCCCGCCCAAGACATTTAGGGATTTCTCATGAGCACCTTCTTCCAGCAAACCGCACAAGCCATGATTGCCAAACACATCGACCGCTTCCCACTATTGAAGTTGGACTCGGCTGATTGATTGGCAGCCCATCGAACAGTACCTGAACCGTCAAAGAACCCGTTACCTTAGAGACCACCGCGGCCGTCCCGCCTATCCCCTGTTGTCCATGTTCAAAGCCGTCCCTACTCGGACAATGGCACAGCCTTTCCGATCCCGAACTCGAACACAGCCTCATCACCCGCATCGATTTCAACCTGTTTTGCCGTTTTTGACGAACTGAACATCCCCGATTACAGCACCTTATGCCGCTACCGCAACTGGCTGGCACAAGACGACACCCCTGTCCGAATTGCTGGAACTGATTAACCGCCAACTGACTGAAAAAGGTTTAAAAGTAGAGAAAGCATCCGCCGCCATCATTGACGCCACCATTATTCAGACCGCCGGCAGCAAACAGCGTCAGGCCATAGAAGTCGATGAAGAAGGGCAAGTCAGCGGCCAAACCACACCGAGTAAGGACAAAGATGCCCGCTGGACAAAGAAAAACGGTCTCTACAAACTCGGTTACAAAACAACATACCCGTACCGATGAGGAAGGTTATATCGAGAAACTGCATGTCACTCCCGCCAATACCCATGAGTGCAACCACCTGTTGCCTTTTGTTGGAGGGCATTGCCGAAGATACGACCGTCTATGCCGATAAAGGCTACGACAGTGCGGAAAACCGGCAACATCTGAAAGAACATCGGTTGCTGGACGGCATTATGCGCAAAGCCCACCGCAACCGTCCGCTGACGGAAGTGCAAACCAAACGCAACCGATATTTGTCGAAGACCCGTTATGTGGTCGAACAGAGCTTCGGTACGCTGCACCGTAAATTCCGCTATGCCCGGGCAGCCTATTTTGGTCTGCTCAAAGTGAGTGCGCAAAAGCCATCTGAAGGCGATGTGTTTAAACCTGTTGAAAGCGGCTAACAGGCTAAGTGTGCCTGTTGCTGCCTAAAAGGCGGCCCGGATGCCTTATTATGGGGCGTCCGGGGAGGATTAAAGGGGCATTTGGGTAGAATTAGAGTGATTTGGGAGGGAAACAGCCGAAAACCCTGTGTTTAGGTTTCGGCTGTTGAAAGGACTTTTGCAAAGGTCTCAGTGTTATAGAAATTAACAAAGCGGCACAACTCCTTTCGCCGGTGTTCCGGACTGTCAAACAACTGCTTCTCATGCCATATCTCCATCAGGGTGCGGATAACCCGTTCCCGCCTTTACCGTTGGTCTGCGGACGGGCAACCTGGGTAAACTTTTGACCAATCCCGTTCTCATAACAGGCTACACCGAAAGCATGGTTGGCCGAGCCTTTGTATTCCGTACCGTTATCGGGTAAACGCACTCAATCAGGTATGGGCAGGGATCAATCAGGTGTTCGGTCAGAAACTTGGCGGCACTGTCTGCAGTTTTTGTCCGGCAAAATGGCGGCGTATAGCTCCCTGAGAAATCGTCGATGGCGACAAACAGGTAATCCCGCTTATCGGTGGCTTTCTGACCTTTGAGCAGCGGCAGCCGTTTGGTATCGAGATGTACCAGCTCTCCGGGGTAGGGATTTATTAGCAGCGTTTGGCCTGCCTTTTTGAGTTTTTCCTGAATGCCGCGTTCTACCTTGGCCGGGCGTTTCATTCCGTACTTTGCCTGTTTGAAACGGTTGTTGGTGCCGGTTTTGGGGTTTGAGCAGTCTGCCTTGCGGCTTTTAAGTGCGCGGTAAATGGTGACGCGGCTGACTTGGCAGCGGCGTGCCAGGAGGTGACGCTTTCCTTCCCTGCGTGTAGGCCAGCTAAATGGCTTGGCGGTGGTGCGGGGTGAGACGGGTGTTTTTGTGCATGTTCATGTTTCAGTATTCTCCGAAATACCGTAAACAACGCTACTAGTTTCTACACTCCCAAAATCCCCAAAATTCCCACCAAGACATTTAGGGATTTTCCATGAGCACCTTCTTCCAGTAAACCGCACAGCCATGATTGCCAAACACACGACCGCTTCCCACTCATTGAGTTGGACTGAGATTGATTGGCAACCGATCGAACAGTACCTGAACCGTCAAAGAACCCGTTACCTCCGGAGACCACCGCGGCCGTCCCGCCTATCCACTGCTATCCATGTTCAAAGCCGTCCTGCTCGGACAATGGCACAGCCTCTCGATCCCGAACTCGAACACAGCCTCATCACCCGCATCGATTTCAACCTGTTTTGCCGTTTTGACGAACTGAGCATCCCCGATTACAGCACCTTATGCCGCTACCGCAACTGGCTGGCGCAAGACAACACCCTGTCCGAATTGCTGGAACCGATTAACTGCCAACTGACCGAAAAAGGCCTCAAAAATAGAAAGCATCCGCCGCCGTCATTGACGCCACCATTATTCAGACCGCCGGCAGCAAACAGCGCTCAGGCCAGAGAAGTCGATGACGAAGCGACGTCAGCGGCCAAACCACACCGAGTAAGAGACAGCGATGCCCGTTGAATAAAGAAAAACGGCCTCTACAAACTCCGGTTACAAACAACATACCCGTACCGATGCGGAAGGTTGGTTTGGGACATGAAGTTACTCGCCTGACCGTATGCGAATACCTCAAACCATTGCTTTGCAGACGGCATCGATACGCTGGTGTTGGGCTGCACGCACTTTCCCTGCTCAAGCCCTTAATCGGTAGGGAGGCGGGTAATGTCGCGTTAGTTGATTCTGCAATTACGACGACTGAAGAAACAGCACGCGTCCCTTGCGCAGGAGGGATTACTCAATACTGACAACAATAATCCCGACTATCGTTTTTATGTCAGCGATATTCCTTTGAAATTCAGAACGATAGGCGAACGTTTTCTGGGTAGGACGATGGATCAGATCGAAATGGTGTCTTTGGGTTAGGCAAAGGTTTGCTCAAACACCCGCATATCCGGAGTAAGAATGTGCGGGTGTTTTTTTGTGAAGGTTCGTCAGAAAATGTTTGCAAATTACATTTTAAGTTAATAAAATATAAATTATTATCATTTTTAAAAAAGTTGATATGAAAAATTCACTTATTGCCCAAGCAGCCGGTATCCTGCCTGTGCTACTGCTTTCTGCCTGCGCGGGCGGCGGCAGTTTCGATTTGGACAGCGTGGAAACGAAACAGCACAACCCGCAGTCCGAAGCACCGAAATACCAAGACGAACAGACTGAAAAACCGGCAAAACCCGATGAAGCGCAGGCGGCGGAAAACGACCGTCCGGTTTACGGTTTTGCAGCCAAAATACCGCGTCGGAACTGGCACCCGAAAAATAAAGAAGATCATAAGGCATTATCAGAAGCGGATTGGGAGAAATTAGGTGCGGGTGAGCCGGGTGAGTTTCCCCAAAAGAATGAGATTTTTGCGATGGATAAGGGTACGCTGAACGAATCCATCACAACGGGCGACGGCAAAAAGCCGTGTGGAAGGATACACGGATTTCCAATATGTCCGCTCGGGCTATATCTACCGCAACGGTGCCAATAAAATCGATTTCAAAAACAATATCGCCCTTTCCGGCGCGGACGGCTACCTTTTCTACAAAGGCAGCAATCCTTCCCAAGCTCTGCCGATGGGCAAGTCGATTTACAAAGGCACTTGGGATTATGTAACCGATGCCAAGGAAAAACAGAAGTTTTCCCAGTTGGGTAATTCGCAAGCGGGCGATAGGTACGGGGCTTTGTCTGCCGAGGAAGCGGATGTGTTGCGCAATAAAAGCGAGGCACCGGAAGGTCAGACCGATTTTGGGCTGACCAGCGAGTTTGAGGTGGACTTCGCCGCCAAGACCATGACCGGCGCGCTCTACCGCAATAACCGGATTACCCATAACGAAACCGAAAATAAAGCCAAACAAATTAAACGTTACGACATTCAGGCTAACCTGCACGGTAACCGTTTCAAAGGTAAGGCGTTGGCTGCAGATAAAGATACTGGGAACGGTCATCCCTTCGTTTCTGATTCTGATAGTCTGGAAGGTGGTTTCTACGGGCCTCAGGGCGATGAGTTGGGCGGCAAGTTTTTGGCAAACGATAAGAAAGTGCTTACCGTATTCAGCGCGAAACAGAAAGACGGTGCAGAAAAACCATTGGCTGAAACCTTTATGGACGCTTACCGCATCGGTGCGGATTTTGTGAAAAAACAGATAGACAGCTTCGGCAACGTGGCCAAACTGCTGATTGACGGCGTAGAGCTTGCGCTTGTGCCGTCCGAAGGCACTCAGACGGCATTCCAGCATGTATTTGAGAAAGACGGTGTGAAGGTGTCGGTATGCTGCTCCAATTTGGATTACCTGCATTTCGGGGTGTTGGAACACGGCGGTTCGCACGATATGTTCCTGCAGGGCAGCCGTACGCCGGTTTCCGATATGCCTGTAACGACGGGAGAGACGGTATATCGCGGTACATGGTTGGGTACTATTGTTAATGGTACGAGCTGGAGTGCCGAACCTTCCAATAAGGAAGGCGGTAACCGGGCGGAGTTTAAAGTTAATTTTGCCGAGAAAACCCTCAACGGTATGCTGACGGCGAAAGACCGCATTGCCCCCGTATTCACCATCACTGCCACGATTCAGGGCAACGGTTTTTCAGGTGTAGCGAAAACCGGTGAAAACGGCTTTGCATTAGATCCGAAAAATACCATCGATCCGAAACGGACGAATATCCGTGCAGATGTGTCCGGCGGCTTCTACGGCAAAACCGCCATTGAGATGGGCGGATCGTTCTCCGGAAATACATTGGAGGGAGAAAGCGGCAAGGCGGCAGTGGTATTCGGTACGAAACGCCAACAGCTTGTCCGGTAAACTGGGCTGCCGGTTGCCAGAGGAAAGTTCTTCAGACGGCATATCGGCTTTAAATGCCGTCTGAAGGCAGTAAGTAGAGAAATGATATGAAACAGCAACATTTGTTCCGATTAAATATTTTATGCCTGTCGCTGATGACTGCGCTGCCTGCTTATGCGGATGTTTTACCGTCCGGACAAGTGTGGGAAAAGCAGCTCGATACCGTGCAGGTCAATGCGAAAAAACAGAAAACCCGCCGTGATAACGAAGTAACCGGGCTGGGCAAGCTGGTCAAATCTTCCGAGACGCTAAGTAAAGAACAGGTTTTGAATATCCGAGACCTGACCCGTTACGATCCGGGTATTGCCGTGGTTGAACAGGGTCGGGGCGCAAGTTCCGGCTATTCAATACGCGGCATGGATAAAAACCGCGTTTCCTTAACGGTAGACGGCGTTTCGCAAATACGGTCCCTACACCGCGCAGGCGGCATTGGGTGGGACGAGGACGGCGGGCAGCAGCGGCGCAATCAATGAAATTGAGTATGAAAACGTTAAGGCCGTTGAAATCAGCAAGGGTTCGAATTCATCAGAATACGGAAACGGCGCATTGGCAGGTTCGGTCGCATTTCAAACCAAAACCGCAGCCGACATTATCGGAGAGGGAAAACAGTGGGGCATTCAGAGTAAAACTGCCTATTCTGGAAAAGACCATGCCCTGACACAGTCCCTTGCGCTTGCAGGACGCAGCGGCGGCGCGGAAGCCCTCCTTATTTATACTAAACGGCGGGGGCAGGAAATCCATGCGCATAAAGATGCTGGTAAAGGTGTGCAGAGTTTCAACCGGCTGATGCCGGTCGAGGATACCCATCCGTACGCAAATTTCATTGTCGAAGAGGAATGTTCCAATGGATATGCGGCCTGTAAAGACAATGCGAAAAAAGATGCTTTGGCCAAAGATGAGCGCAAAACCGTCAGCACGCAGGATTATACCGGCCCTCAGCCGCTTCCTTTGCGGACCCGCTTGAGTATGGCAGCCAATCACGGCTGTTCCGACCGGGTTGGCATTTGGACAACCGCCATTATGTCGGAGCCGTTCTTGAACGTACGCAGCAGACCTTTGATACACGGGATATGACTGTTCCTGCCTATTTTACCGAGGCCGATCTGAATGAAAGTGTCCGGAGAAACGGTACGCCGAGCGGCTTTGGCAAATATTCGGGCAATAATAAGGCCGAAAGGCTGTTTGTTCAGGGAGAGGGCGGTACATTGCAGGGTATCGGTTACGGTACCGGCGTGTTTTATGATGAACGCCATACTAAAAACCGGTACGGGGTCGAATATGTTTACCATAATGCTGACAAGGATACCTGGGCCGATTACGCCCGACTTTCTTATGACCGGCAAGGTATAGATTTGGACAACCGTTTGCAGCAGACGCATTGCTCTCACGACGGTTCGGATAAAAATTGCCGTCCCGACGGCAATAAACCGTATTCCTTCTATAAATCCGACCGGATGATTTATGAAGAAAGCCGAAACCTGTTCCAAGCAGTATTTAAAAAGGCATTTGATACGGCCAAAATCCGTCACAATTTGAGTATCAATCTAGGGTACGACCGCTTTAAGTCGCAATTGTCCCACAGCGATTATTATCTTCAAAAAACGCAGTTCAGGCATATGGATCGAAAAATCCCGGAAGGGCGCAGTCACCAACGGAAGCCAAGGCAAACCGTATTGGGTGTCTATCGGCAAGACCACGGTCAATACATCGCCGATATGCCGTTTCGGCATAACACTGCTACAGACTGCACACCGAGGAATATCGGCGGCAACGGTTATTATGCAGCCGTTCAAGACAATGTTCGTTTGGGCAGGTGGGCGGATGTCGGAGCAGGCATACGTTACGATTATCGCAGTACGCATTCGGAAGATAAGAGTGTCTCTACCGGCACTCACCGCAACCTTTCTTGGAACGCAGGCGTAGTCCTCAAGCCTTTCACCTGGATGGATTTGACTTATCGCGCTTCTACGGGCTTCCGTCTACCGTCGTTTGCCGAAATGTACGGCTGGAGAGCCGAGTCTTTTGAAAACGTTGGATCTGAAACCGGAAAAATCCTTTAATAGAGAGACAGGTATTGTATTTAAAGGGGACTTCGGCAATTTGGAAGCCAGCTATTTCAACAATGCTTATCGCGACCTGATTGCATTCGGTTATGAAACCCGAACTCAAAACGGGCAAACTTCGGCTTCTGGCGACCCCGGATATCGAAATGCTCAAAATGCACGGATAGCCGGTATCAATATTTTTGGGTAAAATCGATTGGCACGGTGTATGGGGCGGGTTGCCGGACGGGTTGTATTCCACGCTTGCCTATAACCGCATCAAGGTCAAAGATGCCGATATACGCGCCGACAGGACGTTTGTAACTTCATATCTCTTTGATGCCGTCCAACCTTCACGATATGTATTGGGTTTGGGTTACGACCATCCTGACGGAATATGGGGTATCAATACGATGTTTACTTATTCCAAGGCAAAATCTGTTGACGAACTGCTAGGCAGCCAGGCGCTGTTGAACGGTAATGCCAATGCTAAAAAAAGCAGCATCACGGCGGACGCGGCCTTGGCATGTTACGGATGTTTCCGGATATTACAATATCAAGAAACACCTGACCCTGCGCGCAGGCGTGTATAACCTCTTCAACTACCGGTATACCACTTGGGAGTCTGTAAGGCAGACTGCCGAAGGAGCGGTCAATAGGCACAATAATGTCGGCAGGTATAACCGCTACGCCGCACCGGGACGAAATTACACCCTGACTTTGGAGATGAAGTTTTAACCTAAGCAACCGTGCATCAAGGCAATAGGAGACCTTTGCAAAATTCCCCAAAATCCCTAAATTTCCACCAAGACATTTAGGGGATTTCTCATGAGCACCTTCTTCCAGCAAACCGCACAAGCCATGATTGCCAAAACACATCGACCGTTTTCCTCTGTTGAAGTTGGATCAGGTGATTGATTGGCAGCCGATCGAACAGTATCTGAATCGTCAAAGAGCCCGTTACCTTCGAGACCACCGCGGCCGTCCCGCCTATCCCCTGTTGTCCATGTTCAAAGCTGTCCTGCTCGGACAATGGCACAGCCTCTCCGATCCCGAACTCGAACACAGCCTTATCACCCGCATCGACTTCAACCTGTTTTGCCGTTTTGACGAACTGAGCATTCCCGATTACAGCACCTTATGCCGCTACCGCAACTGGCTGGCGCAAGACGATACCCTGTCCGAACTGCTGGAGCTGATTAACCGACAACTGAGCGAAAAAGGCCTAAAAGTAGAGAAAGCATCCGCCGCCGTCGTTGACGCCACCATTATTCAGACTGCTGGCAGCAAACAGCGCCAGGCCATAGAAGTTGATGAGGAGGGACAAGTCAGCGGCCAAACCACACCGAGTAAAGACAGCGATGCCCGTTGGATCAAGAAAAACGGCCTCTACAAACTCGGTTACAAACAACATACCCGTACCGATGCGGAAGGCTATATTGAGAAACTGCACATTACCCCCGCCAATGCCCATGAGTGCAAACACCTGTCTCCTTTGTTGGAAGGCCTAAGCGAAGGTACGACCGTCTATGCCGACAAAGGCTATGACAGTGAGGAAAACCGACAACATCTGAAAGAGCATCAGTTGTTAGACGGCATTATGTGCAAAGCCCACCGCAACCGTCCGCTGACGGAAGCGCAAACCAAACGTAACCGATATTTGTCGAAGACCCGTTATGTGGTCGAACAAAGCTTCGGTACGCTGCACCGTAAATTCCGCTACGCCCGGGCAGTCTATTTTGGTCTGCTCAAAGTAAGTGCACAAAGCCATCTGAAGGCGATGTGTTTGAACCTATTGAAAGCCGCTAACAGGCTAAGTGCGCCTGCTGCCGCCTAAAAGGCGGCCGGATGCCTGATTATCGGGTGTCCGGGGAGGATTAAGGGATATTTGGGTAAAATCAGGAGTAATTAGGAGCGGAAATAAACGAAAACCTGTGTTTGGATTTCGGCTGTCGGGGGAAAAGGAATTTTGCAAAGGTCTCAGGCCGTCTGAAAACTTTCAGACGGCCTTTCCTTTCCCCTCACAAAAATAGTATAAAATCTCCTTATCGTTCAAACCACAAACTCAAAATACCATGGTCAACAAACTCACTCCCCCTCCAAGCCTGCCCGATCCGCAAGACCTCCGTGCCGTTATCGCTTACAACATGCGCCTCTACCGCGTTAATCACGGCTGGTCGCAAGAAGAACTGGCGCGCCAATGCGGACTTGACCGCACCTACGTCTCCGCCGTCGAGCGCAAACGCTGGAACATCGCCCTTTCCAACATCGAAAAAATCGCATCCGCACTCAAAATCGCCCCTTACAAACTCCTTCTTCCGCCGCAAGAGATGCTCCGCCAAATGACCGAGCCTGCCGACACCCAAGCCTAGTTCACAGCCAGATATCATTATGACCGCCGCCCAACAAGCCATCCAAACCTACCAGCAGCAAAAAGCAGCAGCAGAAACCGCCTACCGCCAAAAACAACCGCCCTACCGTTTACTTCCGCGACCATATCGCCGCTGCCGAAACCCTGCTGCAAACCCTCTGGCAAATCCACTTTCCCGACAGCGACGACATCAGTCTCATTGCCATCGGCGGCTTCGGGCGTTGCGAACTCTACCCCCATTCTGACTGGGACTTAGCGATTATTTCCTCGGCCCCATTTTCAGACGGCCTGCAACAACAAACCGCCCAATTTATCCAAACCCTTGGGACGCACGCCTCAATCCCGCCATCAAAAGCGGCAGCATAGAAGAAATACTCCAAAGTACCCAAAACGACATTACCGGCGAAACCGCCTTTTCTTGAAGCACGCCACCACAAGGCAATGCCGACCTTACCGCTCAACTTCTAAACAAACTCAACACACGTCGCGACACAGCCGCCTTTATCGAAGCCAAACTCCTCGAAATGGAGCAACGCCATACCAAATCCCAAGGCACAGGCGCACAACTCGAACCCAACATCAAAACCTGCCCTGCGGCCTGCGCGACATCCATACCCTTATCTGGACAGCCAAAGCACAAGGCATAGACAGCAACCCCACTGCCCTCGTTACCGCAGGCGTCCTCACACGCACTGAAGCCGGCATGCTGGCTCATGGCTACCGCCGCCTCGCCAACATCCGCATTCATCTCCACCCTGCCCGCCGACCGCCCCGAAGACAGACTGCTTTTTCGACTACCAGTCCCAGGTTGCCGAAAGCTTGGCTATACCCAACCCGACATCCGCGGCAGAAGCGAAGCCCTGATGCACACCTTCTACCGCGCCACCAGCCATCAAACAACTCAACGGCATCCTCATTCCGGTTCTCAAAAACCATCAAACTCAGCCGTCCCCAACATATCCACCCCATCGACAGCCACTACAAACGCATCGGCCACCAAATCGCCGCCAACGACCTTGCCCTGTTCGAACAAAAATCCCGAACACATCTTCACCATTATTCAAACCATGCAGGGAGCAAAAACATCACCACCATCGAGCCGCAAACCCTGCGTGCATGGTGGGCGACCACTGAAAAATCAACACCCGTTTCACCCAAAATCCAGAAAACCGCGCCGCTTTATCAATTCTTCAAATACGGTACCGGCCTTACCCAAACCCTCCGTTTTCTCAACCTCTACGGCGTACTTGGCCGCTATCTCCCCGCATGGGAAAAATCACCCAGCCTGCTCCAACACGACCTCTTCCATATTTACCCCGTAGACGACGACATCCTGACCGTCGTCCGCAATATGCGCCGTCTCGCCATCGAAACCCACAGCCACGAAATGCCCGAAGCCAGCGCCATCATGCAGGCCTATCCACGACCATGTCCTCTACACCGCCGCCCTGCTGCACGACATCGCCAAAGGCCGTGGCGGCGATCACGCCAAAGAAGGCATCAAAGACGCACAACAATTCGCCACCAACCACTACTACCGACGAAGAAAGCCACCTCCTCGCATGGCTGGTTTGAAAACCACCTGCTCATGTCCATCCGTTGCCCAAAAAGACATCGAGATCCCCATGTCCTCCAAGCCTTTTTCGCCGCCGTGTTCCCACGCGAATACCTGAGACGCACTCTACCTGCTTACCATTGCCGACATCCGCGGCACCAACCCCAAACTTTGGAACACATGGCGCGCCAGCCTGCTCCAAACCCTCTACCACAGCACCGCCGCCGTTTTAAACACGCAAACACCACGATCGAACGCTCTCCCAACCGACGCGAACAAGCCTCGACCGATCAGCTCACGCGCGCAGCCGTTCCCTCAAAAACCAACAAAAACTCCGCCGCATACTCGGCGGCGCATACTACGTCCGCCATCAAACGCGGGAAATCCTCTGGCACACCGCAAACCTCGCCTACGACACCCAAAGTCCGGCCGTCCGCAGCCGCATCCTTCCCCAAAGCAACAGCCTCTAAGTCATGGTGTTCATGCTCAATGGCGACCGCCTCTTTCGCACGCCTCTGCCGCATCTTCAGCAGCCACCGTTTCGACATCCGAAACCGCCCGTGCTGTCATTACCGAACACGACCACATCCTAGAACGCTTTATCCTCCAACTTCCGACAATCTCCCGCCCGAAGAATATCCCGACCGCCAAAGCGCACTCGAAGCCGAACTCAACAGCTTCATCCACGGTAACGCCACCGTCCAAAAACAAAGCGCGTACCCGCACATCAGCCGCCGCATCCGCCATATCCCCATTCCGCCTCGTAATCATCACCCCCGAAGAAGATTATCCGGCTGGCACATCATGACATCACCGCCAGTCAACCGCCCCCACCTCGCCGACATCGCCAGACCTTCTTCGCACAACATCAGCCTGCGCTACGCCAAAATCACCACCTTGGATCAGCGTCTGGAGGACAGCTTCATCACCTACAGCCCATCCCTGCAAGACCCGCAAACCAAAACAGCCTAAAACAGGCGTTGGTCGAAGTCTGACCCCATAAAGGCCGTCTGAACATCTTAAAACATAGGGTGAGCATTTTTGCTCACCCTAATCACACCCAAAAATATAAACATCCTGAATATACTCTTTTAAAGACTCAAGAAATCCAAAACTTTAAAATTCAAAACAGACCATTGCTCTGACATAAACTACATTCTAAAATCATAATCCAAATGAATATAATTCTAATAACAGATTTTCATTCACCTATTATACCAAGCCCTCGTTAAAAATCCTCTTCCAAATCTTTTCCTCATCCATATTCAAACAAAATACGTATACAAAATAAAACCCATAAAAACAAAAATAAAATCACAAAATATTAAACCTACTGATTAATCCATAAAGATCACGCCTATCTAAATCAATTAACATATGATTGAAACGATTTCTGACAAAACGTCACATCACATCAAACTTGCCTCCTTTCCCTGTCACGAAAACACAAAGGCGACACGTCAACCACCGAAATTTCCTAAAATCCTGGAACTTTCAAACAGACCTCATGAAAACTTAAAAATTATAAACCAAATAAAAACAATGAATAAAAATAAAAATAAAATTTTTAATCAATTTTGCGCACTTGGCAGCACAGACTGCTTGTAATAACACATCCGATAAGGCCCAAGCCTCAAAGCAGCAAAGCCTGACGGAAGCTGCATATTCCTTCTTTACTTATGGTTTACTCATAATACATAGTGCCAAAACATTACGGACTTTTTACTTAAACACAATTATTCACACTTTTCGACTGGAGTTTTAAAACAGTGAGCAATCCAAAAGGTTTTTACCCTGATCGAGATTGATGATCGTCATCGCCATCATCGGGCATCTTGGCCGTAATCGCCCTGCCTGCATGCAAGACTACACTATCCGCGCCAAATTTCTGAAGGTCTGAGCTTGGCTGAGCCAGCCAATTGATGGATGTCGAAACTTCTGCTGCACTGGGCGGCATAAAGAGAGTTAGCAGCAGATAGCAGTGATAGCGATACTGGTTATAACCTTCCTGCTTCCACTAAGTATGTATCAGCATTAAAATTGCTGACGGTGTGCGCAATTGAAGTCACACTGAAAAACACATGGTGCCTCAACTAATCCTGTATCATTCCTCTGCACACCTACCCAAGCCAATGCGAATGCTCCTGTTACTTGCGAATGTACTAGCTACTGGTGGTCGAAACTAAACACGTTCCGGCTAACTGCCGACACTGCTACCCTCCTGCTGAAGCCATAATTTTTATAAACAGCACATTTCAGATAAAAGTAAAATCCCGTTGTAAAGCTACGAGGATTTGGGTTGGCTATAAGTAAACGATACACTCAAATGAATACCCACGTCAAAGCCCAAAGGTTTTTTACCTGATTGAGTTGATGATAGTTATCGCCATCATCGGTATTCTGCTGTTGTCGCCATACCCACTTACCAAAACTATACCGGTAGGGCGCAGCCTCCGAAGCTACCATACCTGCCGACGACCTCGAAAACCGAAATCAGCATCGCTTCAGCGGTAAACACCGTCGCTCAATGCAGACGATGTCAGTGAAACAAGCACAATCGGCGTTACCGCTCAACGCATCGGCGGCACATACATCCAAAACGGTGGCGTAACTGTAGAAGCAGATACAGGCAAAATCATATTCTTTTCGATGAAAAACAAAGGCAAAGTCCTGACCCTGACCCCTTATCGAAAATAATAACGATTCAACTGTTGCTCAACTCGCAATGCATGAACGCTGGATCCGATGATGGTTCCCAGCATGGCGTGACGACTCACACGGATAAGAACCAAGCATATACCCTACAAAGACACAAATTACATTGCAAAGAAACACCCAAACAAAGCCATACAAACGCGGAAAGCGAACAAACCAAAAATAAAACTCTCCAAAACAAGGTCCTTAAGAGCCTGAATGATCACATTACGAGTAAATGCCGTCTGAAATCATTTTCAGACGGCCTTTATATCCAACCCTAATATGACATAAAAATCTTTGGTCTTGATTAGTTTCAGACGGCCTTCATCTTTTCACAACTACATAAAAACAAATTCGCAACACCCTGATAAGACAATTTGTCGCACATCTGAACTCAATATATAATTTGCCATGCAAGTCTTTATATTTTAGCATTTTTCATTTTCAAAACATATATTACTCGGCATCTGGGAGAACCATCAGCCTCATCTAAACTTGATAAAACGGATTTAAAGATTCTGCAGGTGCAGGAAAACAGGCGGTTGAGCAATGTTGAGCTTTACAGTAAAAAGCGGCTCTCTCCCTTCTCCTCGCTCTGCGCCGTCTCAAAGCAGCTTGAAGATGCGGCATTATTCATAAAATACGCGCCAGCTTTCCCTGTTTCTTTTGGGCTTGGGCTTACAGGCTATCCGTGTATCGATTAGCAAGGCAAAGATGCGCGCGAGTTTTTCCGAATCTGTCCGCGCTTGGCCGGAAGTATTTTGAGCTGCTTTGCTTAACGGTGAAAACTCATCTGCTCCATGCCTTTTTACCGATATGAACGCGCTTTTTCCCATTTTGTTTTGGGATATGCTACTCGCACCACGCGTGCAAGATGCGCAATCAAGTTTTGTGTTGAAAGAACTAAAACCGACGCTCTGCCTTTGGTCATTTGGATCAGGATTGATGTATTTGAATCTGATAAAGGCCGTCTGTTGTTCAGACGGCCTTTTGAATTCCAATGGTTTGCTTTCACGTCCATACACTGTATACTTTTTAAGAATAATTCACTATAGCTTTTACTACTGACTGACACCGCCCATCTCGATATCAATACTGTTTCAGAACATACCAAACAATGGTTGAGCCGTTATCGGCCTGAATCTCTGCCCGTTTGCCAAAAGCGCCGCACGTTAAAAACCTAGTTCGCACTGTTGTCAGCGAAGCCTGTCATTTGACGTTTCTGAGGACTTGGATCGTGAATTGCAGCTTCGCACATAAGCCCGCTTCGAAATTGGAAACCACTTTACTGGTTCATCCGACGCTGTCTGATTTTGAAACCTTCAACCAAATGCTGGAAATTGCTGACGATGCTGTTGTAGAAAACGAATTGGAAGGCATTGTCCAAATTGCACCGTTCCATCCCCGATTTCCAATTTGAAGCGCACCAGTCGAACATCAGTAACTACACCAATCGCTCTCCTATCCGACCTTACATCTTATTCGTGAAGACAGTATTGCCAAAGCGGCTGAAGCGCATTTCAGGATGCCTCGGAATTTTGACCGTAATATCGCGCTGCTGTTGGAAAAATGGGGCACGAGGGCTGGGATAGTTAGATATCTGCGTTGTCCATTTCAGCATCACAAGCCGTCTGAAAATAATTGGTGATGGAATATGGTTCGCTATTTGTTGATTTTTTTTGCGGCGCATTGTCGTTTCGTCTTGGGCAGTATCATCGGCATTTTCCCGCCATTACTGCCGACTTTCATTTTATTGACCGCCGCCTGTTGCAAAGCCGCTGCGCTTTCACAATTGGCTCTATCATCACCGCCATTTCGGCCCGATCACAAAACCGGGAAAATAACGGATCCGTGCCGCAAGGCAAAGTTCTTCGCTATCGGCATGATGGTATTCTTTCTGCTTGTTTATGTTTTGGCAATTTGTGAACGTTGTGGATTGGTGCTGTATCATCAGTCTTTGTAAAGCTGCGTGGCTGTGTGGATGGTTACGGCTGGAGACATAAATAAACAGTGGCATTTTTGCTCACCTGTTTTTTTTTTATTTTACACCCAATTTATCCACTCGTTTCAACTGCAGAACCAAAGCACCCGCCCGACCCTCATTTTTCAGACGGCCTCTATTTATTCAATCAACAAAATTTTAGTTAAAATTAATTCAAAGTATTTTTCGATAGCATTATTTCCAAACTTCAAACTCCTGTTTCAAAACCATTTTACTACCTCCTACTACTTATCGCTTTTATTTCTTATTTGTATCAACATTTCTTTTTAGATTCCAACACTTAAACCGTCCCTTAACACTTGCTTTATGTTATACTTTCCCTGACACCACTGCGTGTTCGTCTGGATACTTGCATTTGGCCTGAATATTTCACCGCCGCTTTTCAACGAGTTTTAACGGCGCAACAGAATAAAAAGAATACTATGCGCTCTCTCTCTCATTTTTACTGTTTTCGCCTTTCCTCGCCGGCATCCGATTTTGATGGCTCATCCGCAAGCCTGCTTTGGGGTCTGCCGTTTGCACTGATTCTTGTCCATTGCACCGGACCTCTGTTTTCTCTCCCCGTATTTGGGTACCCATCACTTCGGTAAAATTACAGCGTTTCTTTTGACGCTGCTGTTTTTTAACGCCGTTTATCATCACCTTTGCCTCTGGACGGCGTACATTCAAGTCACCCATGCGTTGCTGGAAGAATATATCCCTTTATCCTGCTGCTTTTGGCGCCCATACCATTTCAGGCGCAGAGCTGTCATGGCGATTGCACGGCCTGCCAAGGCTCAAACTGAATACAACCCTATGTTGGTAGTCGGCACGGCTTTGTCTTCCATCATGGGGACAACAGGTGCGGCGATGTTGATGATTCGTCCGCTTTTGAAAGCTAAATCCACAAACGCCACTACCGCGTTCACATCGTGATTTTCATTTTCTTGGTAAAGGAATATCGGCGGTTGACCTTGAAGGATCCTCGTTGTTTTTGGGTTTCTGAAAGGCGTAGATTTCATGTGGACGGTCAAACACATGCTGATGCCTGTATTGATCGTCGTGGTTTTGCTGGCCGTTTTCTACATCATCGACACAGCCGACACTTCAACCGGTGAACGTTGGCACCTTTGCTCCTGCTCCTTCCGGATAAAGAAGAAAAAGTCACCACGCAAATGGAATTTTCTGTTACTGGCCGGTGTACGGCGCGGTTTTGTCCGGTCGGTGGAAACCAAATCATCCGGGCTTTGAAATCTTGGGCAGCCAATATATTTTGCAAAACCTGATGATGGTATTTTGCTGGCTTTAACTGCCATATCTGATTATTACGCCCAAACAGGTATGCGCCGGAGTTCAATTTTGAGCTGATTGCCGGGCGGGCAAACTGTTTTTGGTATTTCATTACCATTTCGTCGAGCCTTAAAGTGACGAAGCCGCTAAATGAGGCGCATTAGTCGAGTTGTTTCGGTTAACACGCGGCAGCAATCCATTGTACTTTATATTTCTGATTGAGTGCATTTTGTCAGCGCCTGACAACGCGCCGGACGACGGTGTTTCAATATGGCAGGGGCGATGCCCGCGTTTTGATGAAGGCCATCTGTTCCATCTGCTGCCAGTGCATCCATGGGTCGCGGCCGTGGGTGGTGCGCCTTACTATATCGGTAACAAAAGCCAACTTCATGGTCAGCCACGCCGAGCAGCGCAGTACCGACGCCTTCCTTCGGCTGGCGCGGTAAGGTCGGATTGGCTTATAACTGCTGTTTGTCCTTCTGCATACGATGATTTTCTGTTTGGCAGCCTTTTGAACTTAGGAGGCCGTCTGAAACCCAGATGGCCTTTATCGTTATATCATCAAACATAGCGTCTGGAAGGCTCAATCAGTTAAAATTTATTTCTTAACACCGATTACACTCCTACTTTTCCCACCTTCAAAAATAAGCGTAAACTGATATAAAGCAGCCATACCGATAAACGGGCCTTGCGAGTCATGTTTATTCGTTGTTTTGGTATAAACCTCTGCCTAGACGCACCATCCTTTGTTTCGCCATTACATGCCGTCTGGAAAACAATCCGACATCCGAATCTCAACCCACCAAAAGTAACGCATCTCATGATTGGTGACAAAAGGCTTAGACTCGTTTATCGGTACCCGGATGCAAGTCATTTATGACGGCCCAGCCGATTACCGAAGTCGTTGCTTAAGGAAGAATAGGTTGCGCCCCTCGATGAAAATCGCGAAGGCGGCCGTCGCGCGCTGGCGTTGCTTGAAGACAAAAGAATCCGCGTAGTACGCTCGCTCACCGTGGCAAAATCTCCGCACTACCGTGGCGAAAAGCGCGTACTTCAGTCAGTCGTGATTGCCGTTAGCGCAATGACGAAATGAGTTCGAATGGCGCACCCGAAGCGGCAAAATTGAGCAGCGAATAGCGCGCCGCGTCCTGATTCAATCCGGTTTGTATCGCGCCGCGCACCCGTCCGTTCAGCAAACTTGCCGTCGATGCTTGCCGCCCGCCATCTTCGCTCAATGCGATGGACACCAACTGCTGGTTGCCGATCCCACAGTCATCAAAGAAGCCTCCGAGGACTTCAAACGCGGCCTGTTGGTGCTGGTTTGACTCGAGCGTAAAATCCATGTGTGTAGCAGGTCGGACGTGCCAGTTCGAAACGCTGCCATTATCGAAACACACATAACCAAGGGTCTGCATCCTGCTTGGTTTGAGTGGCACGCATATTCATTTCATCGAGCTAAATGGTGCGAACAAAACCGTTTGGACCATCAATTATCAAGATGTGATTGCTATTGGTCGTTTGATGAACAGGCTGTCGAAATGAATGCAACATCAAGAGACTTTGTCAAACCGCGCCTTCTTGCGTACCCTGCTCTTTGGGTGCAAAGTATCGCAAATTACTGCGGGCGAATCATGCAGACAACTGTGATTTTGCCCAACATTGAAACGGCGCGATTACAGTCAAGGCGCACGATTACCCTCGCGTCACCACACCAGATTGTTATCGAAGTTAGCCGCAGCAAAGAGTTGTTCAGCCAACAAACAACCGGCAAACACTCCATCACGCGCACAACCCTCGCCATTTCCTGAAAAAACAAACTCTTCAAGTTCAACACAGCCGTCAATCTACAGACCGTTTATGGTAAATTGATCGGCACTTACGAGCGCGTAATGCCCTTGGATATCCTGCCCACCCTGCTCTTGTGCGATTTAATCGTCGGCGATACCGATGCAGCGCTCAGGCACCCGGTTGCTGGTCTGATCAAGAAGACCTCGCTCGTGCAGCTTTCGCCTGCCCGCAAATACGAATACGCCCTGCTGTTGCGTAAGGTGCTGGAACCATTGAGAAGGAATACTGCGGCTTGAAACATTGAAAAATCGAACTGCACTGCGCGGCGGCAAACATGGTACGGTATGCCCCATGAAGCTGCAGCGACGATTTTCATACATCCGCGGTAACGCGCAAAGCGGCTCATTGTCCGAGCAAAGCCTGACTCCAAGCGCATGATGATTTTGGTTCAGCTGGCTTTATTCCTGCCATGTTCTACGTATACAACGTCGGCGTACAGGTAGCCTGCTGCGTTAACGCCTGATTTGCTGCAACAAACATCGCCAACGACCGGCATTATGCCCTTGCCAATGCTTTTTAAAGCATTAATATGCCCCAGCGGGCGTGTTGGGTGCAAATGCTGTTCGGCGCGATTTATCGCAACAGATTTACGCAACCGTATTTATCGTCGGCGGTTTGGGAAGTCTTGACCGCCACTGTGCGCAAAACACGAAATCAACGAGGGTTTCTTCGCACTTCGATTCTGTTTGCTTTGATTGTCTCCACCCTGCCTTTGCGGCAAGCGGTTGGCATTTTCGGCGTTGTAGGGTTGTGAGTGCTATTCGCGGCAGTAAAACTTCATGAACCCCTGCTCTTGCAGGCTTGGGTGGGTATTCTGCTCTTCTTCCATAATTTCGCCGTCATTACCGCCATACCTTGACTGCGGTTGGCGTTATTCCATGCCACCGTTTGGCGCGCAATGGGCGTACACGGTACGCTCCTGAAAATGCTGTAACCGGTCAAGCGCTTTGATGGATGCGTTTATCGGTACGTACCCGGGTTCAATCGGCGAAGTGTGTCCACTTGCTCTTAATCGGCGGCGCGTTTATCGTGTTCACCAGGTTACTTCAGCGCATTATCGCTGGCGTGATGACTTGCATGATTGCCATGTCTTCACCGTTTAACTTCATCGGTTCGACAACGCCATGTTCTCCATGCTCGGTACCGGCACTTGGTAATGGCGGTCGCCATCGGTATGCTGTTTATGGCGACCGACCCTGTTTCCGCTTCCTTTACCAATGTCGGCAAATGGTAATGAAAGGCCGGTCGGTACGTGTTGATTCGCGTCAACCCCACACCCCGGCTGCACATGTCATGGATTCTGTCACAACCTGTTTGCCCCAGATTTTCAGATCACCATTTCGTCGCACAAGCGAACATCAACGCAGAAAGGCGCGGCAACAATCTGATAAAGACAGCTTCAGCGGCACGCTGATTGTGGTATTGGTTGTCAGCCTGATTTGTTCCATCATCGTTGTTATGTCGCTGGCTTGAAACCAATCCAGAAACAAAACCCAAGATAAACTACGTATCTTGAGCGTAGCTGCTTGATGGATAAACACCGGCATCAGCGGCAAACCTTTGCCGAGCGTATCGAGCAACGTGTCGTGGACTTGGCTACTGGCGAACATTGTCGCCGATGCGCCAGTATCAGCACGCGGCAAAGACCCTGCTCAGCATCCAAATCAAACTTGAAGACGATTTGGCAGGTATCAAAAGCCGTGCCGTATAATTCGAGGTTTACTTTGGTAAAGGCGCACGCAAAGTCAGCCAAATTCATCTTGCATCATGCACGGTAACGGCTAGAACTGTTTATGTACGGTTTTAGCCATTCAATCCCTGACGGCAACACCACACACCACACCGCCGCGACCACAGAAACCCCGGGTTTGGGCGGCGAACCGGCAACCCTCTGTAAGTCAAAATTCGTCGGTAAAACCGTTTGACGAATAAGGCAAACGCCCTGCACGTCGGCAAAGGCGCAGGGCTCAGACAGCACGGCGGATGCCCTCCATCGCTGACATCTAAAGGTGCAGGTTCGTTCGCTATTGGTTCAAGGAAAACGGCTATATCCCCTCACCTGTTTCAAATTGAAATCAGTGTGAGCACAATAATGCTTGACAAACGCCAATGACGACAGCCAATTATCGGCCAACCCGATTAATGTGCGGTTTTGGTATTTGTCTGGCTTATGTTGCACCGAACCAGACGGCTAATGGGCCAGTATTTGCAGCTGGTAAACTGGCCCAGCTTTCATTTCGGTACGCAAATCACATCCCACGGCATCCTGGCTATTGCAGTCGGCGATTGTTGGGCCTTTGCAACGCTGGTTGACCAACCGCTCCAAGTCCGCTTATGAGCTGTCCAACAGCCGTCCGTATTCGTCGGCCTGATTATTACCAACCTATCGTGCGGCCGTGCCAGCCACATTCGCCATGAAAGAGCCGTTGCTGGAAGCTGGTTGATTTGGTATCGGCACGGCGCAGGTTACGGCATGATGTTGATCATCATCGCAACCATCCGCGGAACCGATCGGCTCTGGCAAGCTCTTTGGCTGCACCATTTTCTGCAACAGCAAGATGGCATCAAACCAACGGTTGCCTGCTCGCTCCCCAGCGCGTTCTTCATCAGTCGGCTTGCATGGGGTCTGGTGCACTGGGAAACCTGAACAGGCGGAGAAATAACACATGGAACATTACTTAAGTTTCTTTGTAAAATCCAGCCTTCCGGGAAAAACATGGCACTTTCCTTCTTCTTGGGAATGTGTACATTTTTGCGGTATTTAAAAAGCACCGCACCGTATTCGGTTTGGCGTTGCTGTTACTTTCGTACCCGGCCTGTCCGTCCCAGCCAACCAACTGGTTTACTTGCCGCTGAAAGACGGCGCGCTGGTTATTGAAGGTGACCCTCCGAAATTTATCACCTTCATCGGCGTGATTGCTTTGCGTGATTTTGGAAATGTCTTTGGACAACGTCCGCCTCCACAACGCACAGCATTCACCGCCCCTGACACCAACCGTGCTGATTTCAAAATGTATCGTTTATGGCGCAACGCGACGACAACTCGGCGAGTCCGTTGTATACGGTTTCGGCAGGTTCAGTCAGCTTTCGAAGGTCATCGCTTATGGGCGTCACTGAAAAATGAAATATCGATATCCCTAAAGGCCTCGCGCTGCTTGGCATTAATTATCGCCGCTGGCCTGATGAACAGTTTATGCTGCCCTCCGGCATCCAGTTACAAGAAAGGAATCGGTATGGAGATTATTCTAGGTATCGTGATGTTTACCCTCATCGTCTGGCTTTTGGCACTGATGATCTGCTGCTAAATCCGTTGAGGAGCGAAGGCGACATCACCATCAAAGTCAATAATGAAAAGAGCTGACGAGCCTGCCGGCGGTAACTGCTGCGCGCTTGCCAGCTGGCAGGCCTGTTCCTTCCGCCTGCGGTGGTGGGCGGTTCATGCGGGCTACAGTGCCGCGTTATCGTAAAAGCGCGGCGGCGTAATATCTCGCCAACCGAGTTATCCCGCACCAGCGTTAAAACGTTGCCGCGCGATACGCCGTCTGTCTTGTGGTTTAGTCAACGTTAAAACCGACATGGACATCGAAGGCCTCAAGCAAGTATTCCGCGGAAAATGGGAATGTACTGTCATTCCAATGACAACAAAGCAATGTCTACAAAAGGAAACCAAGCCATTCCCGGAAGCAAGAAGCTCTTCTCATGCCGGTATTACATCCAAAATTGAAGCCCCTCCTCACACCAGTTGCTTACAAAGACTGGAGTATCTCACAGTCACAAGACTGGGACAAATACAATTCAGGCAATGTTTCAAAGTGGACGAGCCGATTTTGGTGTGTCACCGGCGGCTTCATACCCTGACAGTGGGCAGCATCATCATATGAACGTGCGTATCGCTACGCCTCCTCCACGCGTACCTGATGCGCCCGTACGTCGCCCTATACCCGGCCGCGAAGCCGGCATATAACGATTTCATCCATTTACAACTCGCCAAAGATACCGATGCTGAAATGGTATTATCGCGGTGGGTATGGTCTACGTGCCTCCTACATTTTCGAACAGCTGAAACGTTTGAACCCAAACGTAAGATCAATTTCATGGTGCACGTTCAACGCGAGATGTTCTATGTCGAAGACCGCACCAACTCGCAGCAGAATTCCTGGAATCATAAGCGGCACGTTGTCTTCGCTGACCCACGCCTGGAAGACAACTGATACGCGCGTCAATCGCTGTAACGTAGTTTACGAAACCACCGAAACCATGAAGACCGGAAGACGGCGAATTTATATGTGTGTTCCCCTGACGCGAACCAGTCCGTGATCAAATGTCAAAGATTTGGCGTGGCATGAAAATCCTCTGACGATTTCGGTGGTTAACAATGCGCGAAGAAACTTCGGTTTCTTTTCCTTTTTATTACAGGTCTGAAACCATACTTTCAGACGCCTGAACCTCTTTTACGATACAATAGCTTCAAAAATAGAACGCGAATCCCCTATGCCGTTTTTCCACCTGTTTCACTGTCCGATAATCGGCTACACTGCTATCACCACGCCTCGCCTACAACCCGAAAACAACAAACCATCACCCTGCAAGGAGCGAGACCATGGGTACCAACAACAACAAACACCTTCAGATGGTCAAGACAAACCTCCCCGCCGAAACATAAAACCATTGATGATGCGCTTAAAGAAGTCAACCAAGAAATGTCTACCTACCAGACCAATCCGAAATCAGCCATCTAACCAGGCCAGCAACGCTCAACGTAAGTTGCCCATTTCCCAAGACTTTGCCTATGTAACTTATGAAGCCTTATGTTTAAACAACAAATTGACGCATCATGCACTGACGTAACCGCTGGCCTCTTTGGTCAACCTCGTGATTCACCAAAGAAATCATTTAATGAACCGACTGCACAAGGAAATCCAACATGTTTCCAGAAATGGTCGGTACGGACAAACTCAAACTTTCCTCAAGATGGTCAGCAGCCTACACTGCCAAAACCCATCCGAAGCTCCACGACCATCCTCCATCGCCAAAGGTTTTGGCGTGGATAAACCGCCGCCGAACTCTGGAAACCCCACATCGGCAATTATTTGTGAATGAGGCGAGTTACATGGCAAGGCCACGCGCGGCAATCCTGGCGCACTGGCATCGAGAGCAGCCCAATATCGTTCAAGGCGGCGCCATCATATTCCATTGACAAATCACTGGCCATCCGGCGACTACCGTATTTTCCATGTCGATAAGTCAGCCGCCGCCTTTCCCATATCAACCCTAAAACTAAACAACCCACCAGCTACAACCTTGCTTCCTGTCATAGTGGTAAGAAAACGCCACACTTGCAGACGCTTCCACCGATCACCGTCCCGGAGAAACCAGCACTTAAACTCGTTTGAGTACAGTAACCCGCGCTTCTTATCATCCGGATTCCCCGCAAGGCGCTACCATAATAAATGTCCAGCTATTCATGAAATATTGAACTAACCTTCAGGAACAGCACATGAAAACCCTCCTCACTTTCATTTTATCATTGGTCATCCTTGGTATGCAGCCGGCTATATCTTCTCCAAACGTGCACCATCAGCGCAGCTGCGGCGGTATTTTCCTCTCTCCCTCGGCATGGAAAAAAAATGCGATTGCGACACGCCAGCATACCCTCGTAAAAAGAGCTGACAAAAACAACATTCCGACGACCAAGGTATCAAGGTCGATCATTAAGTCGTTGCTTGAATGTTTACAGCGATTTAAGGCAGCTTATCTCTATCAGGCCCCAAAAATAAAAGAGCGTAATCCCAATGATACCGCTCTTTATTTTGCCTCCTCAAAGCGCACAATCCAAAAATATTTTGCATACACATTTTGTCAAGCCCCCAAAACCATCCAGTGTAATGAAGAAAAGCTCCAAAACAGGAGCTTTTTCTTGGTAGCCAACCGACGGCCTTCAATTTAGGTTTCTTTGTAAATAACGTGTTTACGGCCAAATTGCATTTCCAGTTTGCCAGGCATAGTACGTTTGCTTTTTAGTAGTTAGTAAAGTGACCAAAATGCATCAATTCAGTTTGATTTATCGCGCATTGCAGTAATCCTTAATTAATGGTGTTTAAATTAAGCTTTCTCGCCGCGAGCACGCAAATCAACAGCCATCACGAATACTACTTTATCGATGGTAGCGCACGTGCAGCGTTAGAAACGCGCAGGCGAACCCAGCGGTTTTCACTTTCACGCAGAAACGACGTGATTGCAGTGTTAGGCAGCGACGTTTTGGTTTTTGTTGACTGGCGTGTGATGCGCTAATGTTGCCGTATACGTCAGGCGCTTGCGGTCGCACTGCGTAAACCCGTGCTGGTTGATCCTCGAAACTTCGTAAAATAGTAAAACGCGATTTATACCACGAAATCCGCCTTCAGTTTCAAGTCGTTTGCCGAAAACGGGATTTATGGAAATAAATGTCTCAGCCTGCTGCATCTGCCGAAACGGTATTTCGCAAAGCCTTAACTTTTCAATTATAACGGATTTCTTTATCATCTGTCGTTTGCGTGGTCGGCGAAATAAACAGGCCGTCTGAACATTTCAGACGGCCTGTTTTGATCGTCGCGCTCTTCAACGCCGCATTCAAAATGCAACCGGAGGTATAAAAGCAGGCTAAAGAGGAACAACCCACCCCAAAGCCGATGTTGTGAAAATCAGCAAATGCGCGCTCGATGGCAGCGGTATCGGCATCAAATCCGCAAACGCGGCCTTACTGGGCATCGAGCAAACCGACCGACCAGAGCCGCCATCATGGTGCAGAAATAGACGGCGGCGGCCGCCGGAAAACAATTTATCTGTCAAAGCCAGCAGAATGATGACGATGGTCAGCGGACACGCACAACAGCATCAACGCCAGGGATGGAAAACTGCAAAATCGCGCCGGACAGGCCTTTGTGTTGGCCAACGTGGAGCACCCACCGTAGTCTCCGTCTACAAAGGTTTTATAAGAAATACCGGCAAAGACGGTTGAAATATTCGGCACATGAAGTAATCAAGCCAACCGCCGTACTCAGACAGGCAAGCAGCACATAACGCCAAGCAGCACACCGGCCTAGCGAAATAGTGTTGTGCAGTTTTGACAGACCGACGCGCCGTCCCGCGCGATACCGCCACACCTGTCGCGCCCATATAGCCAGTAAACAGGTAAACTACGCAAACAAAGCCGCTTCAACACACCGAAAATCGTCGTTGTCGTGACAAGTCCGCGCGGTTGTCCACGCCCATGGCGCGAAGCATCAATGACTATAATGGCAAACACCAGCGAAGCCAGCGTCGTCCATGGTGCCATAGCTTCCAAAAATGCCTTTAACCAACGGATGAGTGACATCGCCTTTGCGCCGCCTGCAGCGCCCATCAGGTTAATGGCGGCGCATAGCCGACCAATATCGCAATTGACAGCAACAAAACAGGCGTGAGAAATTTTACCGATGCGGTCAACCAGCTTCCCCGGAGAAATCGACAGCCACAAGTATGCCGAAAAACACCAGGCTGAATACTGCCAATGCGATGCTTTTCCAAGATTCATCAATGAAAATCGCGGTTTCAAAAGATACTGTCGCCGTACGCGGCATGGCAAACAGAGGGCCGATTGCCGAGATAAGCGCGGTAGCAAAAAGTCACGCCGTACCAGGCGCTGGGAGGCCAATGCTTCCACATCGCGCGAGCCGGAATAGCCGACGGCAATACGCTAACAATGGCAAAACCTGCGCCCGTCAGCAAAAAGCCGAACATGGCCGAAAAGCCAGTTATCACCGGCCTGCTGTCCCACAGGAAAAATCAGGTTCCCTGCCCCCAAAAACAGGGCAAACAGTATTAAGCCCACCGCCCATAAAAGCTTTTGTTATGACTTGTCGTCGAATTCATTTTTGAGTTCTTTTTCAAATTTTCGTTATCGGTTTCATCGGCTTCAAAAGGGCCGTCTGAAAACATTTCGGCTTCGTTTGTTTCCAAACCGTCTTCAGGCTGATTTCGATTTCACCATAATTTTCAGGCTACCGATACGCACCAAGCCTTCTTTAGCCAATTCCAGCAATGCAATAAAATTTGCCACCTCATGTCGCGCCCCTGCTCCGGTTTAAACAAATCCGCTGAACTTGCTGATACCGCTTTCGTTCAAAACGACGCAAAATCCTGTCATCTGCGCACGAACGAAATGGTTTCCGCACCACTTCGCATGACCGTAGCGCAGCGCGGCACGCGACAAAATACCCAGCAAACTGCGTCAAATCGGCAACTGTACACTTCCGGCAACTTCGCTCGACCGCAATTTCAACGGCAGATACGCCCAGCAAACAAATCACGTCCGGCACGCGCAACGCGCATCCAAACCCTGAACCGCCGTCTCATCTGTTCGTAAGCCAACAGACGGCGCACCAACTCGGCTGCGGATCGCCGCCTTCATCCTCAACTTCTTCAGGACGCGGCAACAGCAGGCGCGATTTAATTCAATCAACATCGCCGCCATCAGCAGGTAGTCCGCCGCCAAATCAAACTGATACGCTTCCATTTGGGCAATATGGTGCAGATACTGCTCGGTAATCTTCACCATCGGAATATCGAGGACATCGATATTCTGCTTGCGAGATAGTACAGCAGCAAACCAACGGTCGCTGGAAGCTGCTCAATACCACCTTCAACGCATCAGGCGGAATCAAAGCAAATCCTGCGGCACGTCGACAGGTGACCGAACACCCACGCAACGGTATGTTCTAGACGGCGTTGCGGCAGTGGAGCAAAAATAAGGTGTTCTGAGCGCATGGTTAAAGGGTTTTTTCTTTTGAGTTTAGTAAGTTTCATCAACAAAAGGCCGTCTGAAACGGGACAACCCGTTTTTAATATAAAATCAGCGTTTTTACGGATTTGCCTAAAAGAAACAATAGCGACAGCAAAGGTCTGGGCCAAGGCCATACCCCATAGCAACGGACTGGCGAAAAGCTGTACCCGTCGGTACCGAGCTAATATCGCGGGACAACACAAAACCATCCTCATCAAGCATCGCTACTATCAAAAGATAACCAGTAGTGCACTGCAGCCTACCAAAAACCAAATCATGTTTTAACCGAACGGCGTTTGCGCCATTTCATGATCGGCGTGCAAGCAGGCTGAATATCGCGACGGACAGAAACGGATGAAAAAAGCGGTGAATGGACGGGTATAACCGCTGCACACACAAATAATCGCCGGGCAACGTATTGCATTCCATCACATCGAGAAACATCGGATCGACGGCGTACATCAACACCGAACCATACCGCATGAAATCAGGCTGGCGGCGATAAAGTAGGCTTTAGTCGGCTCTTACCCATTCCTACCCTCACTTCCGCCCCGCGATACGCTCCACCGCCTGCTGCTACAGCCAAACGAAGCCGTCACCGGCATACCGCGCCGTAGCCCGCGCAGGACAAAACCTTGCAGCGCGGCATCGGTTGAACTTTCGCTTCGCCAGGTTGCGGCGGCGTATAATTTCGTTGAATAAAACGCAAGGCACGCGCATTTTTCTTTTGATATCGCGGCTAGAAGCCGTAGCGCTTGCGCAAGTACGGCGCAAATTGGAGCAGCGGATCGTGGGTAACGCGGCTCAAATCGGCGGTTTGAATCAAAGCCGGATTTTTCTGTCCGCCCGCGCCGCCGCTGATAATAAACGGTTGTTTATGTTGCACGAAATACACGCCATAGCCGCTTTGACACCGGATTGGTCAATGGCATCGATAACAGAAGTCAATAGGCCGTCTGAAAAGCTCGTCCAGATTGTCTTCGGTAACAAAATCTTCGATTTCCGTCACTTCGCATTGCGGATTGATTTGGGCAATGCGTTCGCGCAAAGCGCAACTTTTGCTCACCGAAATCATCGGTCAGCGTGCAACTGACGGTTGACATTGACCTCGGCAACATTGTCCAAATCAATCAGCGTTAAACGACCGATACCGCTCCTCGCCAACGCCTCCACCGCCCACGAGCCGACGCCGCCAACGCCGACCACGCACACATGCGCACGCGAAAAGCGCGCCAGTGCTTCGTCTCCGTAAAAGTTCAAGCACGCCCAAGCGGCGCAAAGAAAGAAAAAGCGGCGTCCTGCGCAAAGTAACACTAGCGATATATCAGTAAATTAACTGAAAAACGCCACAGGCGAATCGGACCGATATTATACTTGAAAGCAGATGGGCTGTTGTACCCGCCCGAAAGAGTTTATAATCGTTTCAATATCTAGTCAAGTTCTGATTTCATATTAACGAAAAGCTGCCGCTACCGGCGCAAAAAGGAGAATAAATATGTACAAACATCTGGTTGTAGCCGTTGACGGTAGCAGACCTCCTCAATGCATTGAAACATCGCCGCCGAACTGGCGAAGCCTCACAAAAGCCCAACTGACTTTGGTTCACGTTGCCAACCCTGCCGAATACATGGCTTTGGCTCCGAATTCCTACGCAACACGAAAGCTACGAAGCCGCAGTGGCTCAAGGTAACGAAGTTTTGGGATTTTCGCAGAAAAACAGCGTGAAAGCGGCGCGTTGAAAGCATCGTAAAAACACCTCGTTGGTTGCCAAAGGCGCGCGCGAAATGGCGCAAGACATTGACTACGCCGAAACAACGATGCAGACCCGCTGGTACTCGTACTACACGGCCGCACCGGCCTGATGCACCTAGCGATGGGCAGCTTCGCCGAGACCGTACGCGTCAAAGCCACCTGCCTCTGCTGATTATCCGCAGCAAAGCCGAAGAAGCATAATCAAGTATTGATTTAAAATAGCGAAAGGCCGTCTGAATATTTTTCAGACGGCCTTTTTCTCATGACAGCTTCAGCTTTTTGATTTTGCCATTCCTTGAACACTTGCACGTGCCACAGCAATGGTTTCGTCAATCAGCTCAGGCGTATGCGCGATACCGGCTTCATAAGCTGACGGCCGATGCGACACTGCGGTCGAGCATACCGTGGAAGAAATGTTTGAAACCGTCGATATTGGAACGCGCCATGTCAGCATAGTTTTGCGGCGTATGGCTGGCAAAATACAAAACCAAACATCCGCCCACGCTCGTCACGCCGTAAATTCAACGCCATGTGCTTTAGCCGCATCGGCAATACCGTTGGCAAGGCGTTGGGTCAAGGCAGTCAGGTTGCCAGAAGCCTTCGCGCTGAATGATTTCCAGCGGTTTTCAAACCGGCGGCAACTGCAATCGGATTGCCGGACAATGTACCTGCCTGATACACGCCGCCCAACGGGAAATGACATTCCATAATGCCTTTACGGCCGCCGGAACGCCGCCAAAGGCATACTGCCGCCGATCACTTTTGCCCAGGTGAAATCAAATCAGGCTTTGACATGCAAAGATCGCGCCACCCAGCGCCACGCGGAAGCCGGTCATCTTCGTCGTAAATCAACGGCACCGTGTTTTTCCAGTCAATTCGCGCCGAAAGGCTTTTCGACAAAAGGCTTCAGACGCCTAACCAGATTCATATTGCCGACAAAAGGCTCCAAAATCACAGGCGATGTCTGGCCGCTGCTTTGTGCAAAAAGCTTCTTCCAGTTGGGCGATATTGTTGTACTCGAGTACCAAAGTGTGTTTGGTAAAAATCGGCAGAGCACACCGGCGGAGAGGATATCAGACGTCAGCAGACCGCTGCCTGCTTTAACCAACAGGCTGTCGGAATGGCCGTGGTGGCAGCCTTCAAACTTGATGATTTTTGTCGCGGCCGGTAAAACCGCGTGCCAGACGGATGGCGGTCATCGTTGCTTCCGTACCGAGCTGACAAATGCGCAGCTGCTCGACTGACGGCATGATTTTGGCGATTCCTACAATGACAATTTCGCGCTTCAGTTGGCGCGACAAACGACAAACCGCCCAATGCTGCTTCGCGCACGGCTTCACGACTTCAGGATGGCGTGGCCGACAATCGCAGGGGCCCCAAGAGCCGACATAGTCGGTATAACGCGCTCGTTTCGTCCCAAACATACGCGCCTTTCTGCGCACTTTTGATAAAGCGCGCGGTACGCCGCCGACGCTGCCGAATGCGCGCAGAAGTTCACGCCGCCGGGAATAATGGCTTTGGCAGTTGAACAAGGCTTTTCATTACGGTTCATGATCAATTCTTTTCGTAAGAGGTCGTCTGAAAATCAAATTGATGCCATTTTAACACCAAATCTATACCAGACGGCCCAAGCTTTTCAAAAATAAGAATCGGGCACAAAATCAAAATTATTCTTTAAAACAAACACTCTATCCACATTTTTCCTGCTTGTGCTATAATCCGCGACCTATTGAAACAATAAAAGAAAAAGCATCATGTTACGCGGATTCATACTCAGCCTCGCCCTTTTAGCGTCCTCCTCGTCCATGCACTACGCAGCCTGCCTGACGATATGGACGTGGCCGTTTTAAAGACTGTCGATTTTGCCTTATCGAAAGTCAGCAAAGGCGGTTTTTCTCGGGACGCGCCTGCCAACCTTGGGCAGTGTGGACTGGCACAGGCAACCGCAAATCACGCGTCTACGCAAAATCCACGATGAAAAACGACCGTTTCATCCCCATGGGCCGCCTGCTGAACCAAACCGGCAAAGCCGTCGCGTTCAAATACAACGAAGAAAGCCGCCTCGTCCGGCGAAATCTGGTTTTGACCGACGCCGAGACCGACAGGTTCATCGAACACGCCAAAAAGCAGAAAAAGGCGGAAGAATAACTTTCAGACGGCCCTGGTATTCAAAGGCCGTCTGAACCCGCTCCACAACAAGCAAATCAATCAAACAAACCATGAAAAAGTATTTATCCGCACCTTCGGTGTCAAATGAACGAGTACGACAGCGATGCTGTCCGTCCTCGCCGAAGAACTACGGCGGCATCGAACAGGTTACCCAGCCAGACGACGCCGACATCATCTTGTTCAACACCTGCTCCGTGCGTGGAAAAAGCGCAGAGAAAGTCTTCTCCGACTTGGGCCGTGTACGTCCGCTCAAAGAAAATCCCGACCTCATCATCGGCGTTGCCGGCTGCGTTGCTTCCTCAAGAAGGCGAAAACATCGTCAAACGCGCTCCGTGATGTGGACGTGGTTTTCGGTCCGCAAACGCTGCACCGCCTGCCCAAACTCATCGTCGACAAAGAAAACCACCGGCCTGTCTCAAATCGACATTTCCTTCCCCGAAATCGAGAAATTCGACCACCTGCCGCCTGCGCGCGTAGAAGGCGGTTCGGCATTTATTTCCATTAGTGGAAGGCTGCTCCAAATACTGCTCTTACTGCGTCGTCCCTCACACCCGCGGCGAAGAATTCTCCCGCCCACTTAACGACGTATGACTGAAATTGCCGGTTTGGCGCAACAAGGCGTTAAAGAAATCAACCTCTTAGGCCAAAAACGTCAATGCTTATCGCGGCGAAATGGAAAACGAGAAATCTGCGACTTTGCCGACTTTGCGCATCGTCCACGAAATCCCGGCATCGAACGCCTGCGCTGCCACCAGTCATCCGCGCGAATTTACCGACGCGTTATCGAGTGCTACCGAGACCTGCCGGCTGGTTTCCCACCTGCACCTGCCGATTCAAAGCGGTTTCCGACCGCGTATTGAGCGCGATGAAACGCGGCTACACCGCCTTGAATACAAATCCATCATCCGCAAACTGCGCGCCATCCGTCCTGACTGTGCCTCAGCTCCGACTTTATCGTCGGCTTCCCGGGCGAGACCGAGCGCGAGTTCGAGCAAACCTTGAAACTGGTCGAAAGACATCGCCTTCGACTTGCTTCGTCTTTATTTACAGGTCCGCGCCCTGGCACGCCTGCCTCCAACCTGCACGACGACACGCCGCATGAGAGAAAAGTGCGCCGCCTCGAAGCTTGAACGAAGTCATCGAAGCCGAACCGCGCGCATCAACCAAACCATGGTCGGCACGGTTCAACGCTGCTTGGTTGAAGGTATCTCCAAAAAGACCCTGACCAACTGCAAGCCCGTACCGCCAACAACCGCGTGGTCAACTTTACCGGTACACCCGACGATGATCAACCAAAACTGATCGATTTTGGAAATCACCGAAGCTCACCCTCTCTCTGAAAGGCAAACCGGTATAAGCACACACAAACAAAGATAGTGTATTTCACAGTCAATAAACTTTTACATTTCTTAAAGTTGCAACAATACGCCTGATTTTGTTCAGGTGTTTCGTTTTATATTAAATGGTTTTTGCGTTTATTTTTATTTATTTTTTCAGTAAATTAAAAATCGCCGGGAAAGCCAGTTTAATTTTTCATTTATATCTTTCCACCTGGAAATCTTGGCCGTTCTTCAGCAAAAGTGTATATCTGCCATGTTTCCGCATAAGTGCGACGATTATCACTTTCGGCCTTTTGCCGTTCTTTTGCGAGTCGGCTTACATACTGGCAAAGTTTCTGCTTCGGTATGCGTGCATAGCCGGAATAAACAAGGTTGTTCGCCAAAATGGGTATTGCCCAACTTAGAAATACGCGGTCTGCCTTTTAGGCTTGTTCCCGACTGGTTTTCCTTGGGGTCTAAGCCTCAGGTAGGCTACAAATCGCTGCGCTCTTGGAATCGTTCCTTTTGGATCAGAACTGACGAGGCTGTTGGCCTGCTTCGCCTATGCCCTGTGATGGTTTTCAGGCGCTCTTTTTGGTTTTGTAGTCAGGGATTGTCTTTGTGAAACTGGTTCAGTTGGTTTTGAACGGCTTTTGATTTGCTGTTGAAGATGGATAATGGTGGACTGTATCAGTGGGGAGCGGTGGAGGTAGGGGCGGTTTGGAGTTTGGTTTGTTCGGCTGCTTTTTGGCGTTTTCAGGCGGTGTTGGTATCGTGTCAGTTCTCTGCAGTTTTGTTTGTGCTTCGGTGGGTTTCTGCCACGGTCGGGGTTCTAGTGCTTTGCATATTGGGCTATGGTTTTTGCGTCTTGGCGGTCTGTTTTGCTTCTTTGTAAAACAGCTGTTCCGAAACCTTTTTATTTTACGTGGGTTCTCTACCTCATTTCAGTAGTATCTGCTCAAATATTCAGCTGCTGCTGTCAGTATTTTCCTGTTGCTTCGCAACAGCAATGCAGCTTTCTTTTCTGTTGCGCCGTTTTCTTTTCAGCCAGTCTTTTCAATTCTTGAAATCAACCCTTGCTGTTTTTGAACTTACGCTCAAAAAGGCCGTCTGAAATCAGACAGCAATCTAGTGTATGCTTTTGATACGTCTATGCCTAGAGTACATGGGGTTTTGCCTTATGAATACGGGCTTTTTGCCTAGATAGTGTTCAAATTCAGGTTATTAGAAAACCCGTGCTTCAATCTTGTTACAGCCTTGTAGCTGTGCCGTGCTTACGAAGTCACGGGCTTTGCTTGGTGTTTCGTCAAACGCCAGCCCTGAAAATGCTGGTTTCACGTTCAGGGCTTGGGGCTTTAAATGTTTTTGCCTTCGGCGACGTTCGCCACGTGGCGGGGTTGGCGCAAAAACCGCACCAACCCCGCTTTTTAGCGTTTTTGGTGCGTGAGCGTCAAGGGGTATCCAAAAAGATTTATAAAGGCAAAAAGCACGCCTTTACAAATCTTTCTGGACGTCCTCCCCTGACTTGTGTTAGGGTGGTCTATTTGGCTACGTTATATCCATAATAAACTAATTACTGCTGCTCCTATTAACGACATTATGCACATCGGCAGAACGAAATATTTAAAAATCCTCGCCATGCCTTTTACGCTCATAGGTCGTTGCCGCCCATATCCCTAAAAACGCCAATCCCGCATTCATCAATTAACCTTTCCCGCCCTCATTACTAGGGCTTTATCTTCGTATCCGTCATACATTAAATTCTGCGACTCTTTCCACCCATTGTCAAGACTTGCGGCTCGGTCAGGCGTGTATGCGGTCTCCGTCGGTTTTTACGGCTTCTGCCGTCTGCGTTTTTATAGGGGTTGAATGGTAATCCGTCTTTGACGTAGTTCAAAAGCAGGTCTGTTTGCGATTTCTTTAATCTTTGTGCCTGGTCGGTATAGCAGGTACAGCGGTTCTCAACTTTGATACAGGCGACAGGCCCAAAGGCGCATGACTTTGACGGCTTTTGTTCCTGCGCGTCGTATATAGGGGCGGTTTCGGGGCGTTCTGCGATACGGGGCTGGTAGTCTTCTTCTGTCAGATGAGGCTTTGGCGGTTCGGACGGCGTTTGCACCTTTGCTGCTGCGTACTGCCCTCGCTGCGCCGTCGTCCGCCGCGGGAGCTGCCGCCTGCGCTTCGAGGCTGCCGCTGACGCGGCAATATGTGCCTGTGCCGTTTGTCCCTCTATTGGTTTTTCCATATTTTTCCAAAAGGATGAGAAATAATACAAACCTCCGCAAGCAAGGCTATTGCGATGGGTATCAGATAAAGAACCTTGCTGCGCTTGGTTCTGATTTTGGTGTGTTCTTCAGCGGACTTGTACAGCCCATACACGCTTTTATCAAAGCCTATACACGCTGATTAGGGCTTCCCTGATGTTTGCCCCTGCTTTCAGGGTCTTTGCGCCGCCCTGTCGTCCATTCGAGCTTACGGCGCAGTCCCTAAATTAGTCTTGCCGAAATGGGTGTGGTGTTCTATCAGTCCGCGCAAATGGACGTCTATCAGACGGGGATGTTGAGTTATCAAGAGGAAATCAAGACCACGGTGTCTATGTGTTTCAAGTTCGGCGACGTAGTCAGGTACTTTCGAACCGCTAGGACGTGGGCGGAATATGCGTTGGCATTCGTCAACAACGATAATCGCGCTCGGCGGTGCCCACTTCGGCCATGTCTCGAATGCTTTCTCCTTCTGGTATTTCTTCATGTGGTATTTTTCAGGTCAAGAATGCCGTCTACATAGCGGACGATTCATAAAGTCTTTTGCTTGGCAAAGCATGGAAAACGACTTTCAGGGTTTTGCCCGAACCCGGTACGCCTGTTAACAGATATAACATGTTTTCTTCCTATTTCGACTGAATGATGGTAGACAGTTTTTTAAAGCCTTTTAGGGATATTACGAAGCTGAACGCACCAAATATCCAATTCAGAATGACACCGAATCCCGCTATATACAGTATTTTGCAAAGGCTTCGTCGAGAAACCGCTGATACTACGGCTTATTTCGTTAATGAAATAATCCTGCAAAGCATTCAGTCCTGTTACTGAAATAAAACTCAAACCTACGGCGGTCAGTATGCGCCCTGCTACGGACATGAGGACGCCTGTTATCAATGATGCCCAGTTCATTTTCACAATTCCTTTACGGATTCATAGACAAAATAGGCACATGTCAGCACGCATATTGCGATGAAGATGGGCAGCTTGCGCGCCAAGTCGCGCAACGGGTCATAGCTGAACTCTACCTGTCCCAATGCACCGAAATCTACGGGAGCGGGGCAGGGACACTTCCGTCAGACTGGAACACGTCCAAAGGCTTTGAAATTCAGGTCTATGGTCTGTTCAGGTAGTTTAATATCTTCCGACTTTCCTCCCAAAATACATTGAGCAGAATTTGGATTTTGCTGACAAAAATCTTTTTCTTTGTCATTTTTGATTCTGTTCATTTTGACTATTCGACCTCATTCGGTGTGTTTGGCGAATTCGGGCTATTTGGTGCGTTTGGCGTTTTCTGTACTCTCCTTTCGGCTCGGTGTTGTCTTATCGGGCTTATTCGGTGCTTCTGGACTGTTCGGCTTTTAAATCTGGACGTGGTACATAATCCAACGCTCACAGTACCGTCTTGATGCATTTTTGAATCTTGTTTGTTGTGAGGTGCTACTGCCTTCAGGGTGTACGGCGCACCAAGCGCAGATATCAGGACTAAATATGCTTTGCTCGGCAGATTGATTCATAACGCCCATTTTTGCCAGTTGATTCATCAGTTCTGCATGGTTTGTCTGATTGTTTTTCCAGCATGCGGCGCAGGATGTCCAATATTTCTTTTTGTGTCAGCATGAATTCTGATGGATTGACTTGATCGGTATTCTTAGCTGCATTGGGAATATTGGGACTGCTGCTGGGTATGATTTGTAATAAACATAGACATGCTTATCTGATGGAGTGCTAACAGTAATTCTTGATGGGGATGAATTAGGAATGTCAATATCAACATGAGAAACAAAACGGCTTAAATATGAAGGAGAGTTGTCTAAGGTATTATCTTTTTGAACCACTTAAATTTATTCCAAATTTAGAATAAAAAACATAATTTTGATAACTTCCATTTATATTTACTATCAGTTGATATTTAATCATTCCATTCTTTTTGCTTCTTCGTCTTTCTTCTGTTCTTCTTTATTTTGTTGTTCTTGTTGTTGCGCTTTTTGTGCTGCTTCTGCTGCTTTTTAGCTGCTGCGTTTGCTACTGCTTTTTGGTAGTTGCCTTCGGATTCTGCTTCGCGTTGAGCTTGTGCTGCTTTCTGAATCGCATTAGATATTTGTTCTTGTGATGCCCCATCTCTAATCCTGTTTTGTCTAAAAAGAATTAATACCCTGACCCGAGTCAGTAATATCTAGTTTAGATAAACCTGTCAGAATTGCACCGACTACCATTACGCGCAGCCATAGCCCAATCGCCATTTTTTATGTTCTCATATGTCCAAGCTGCATAATCAGAACCAATAGCCCCACCCATAGCAGTAGCACTGGCCAATGTCCCACCCAATACAGTTTCAACTTTTACCAACATTCACCCGTTGATTAACATTTGTGTTCATCGTGCCAGTTTCGCCATATCGGCCTGTAACCGTTACAGTTTTGCCTTGGCTACCATTGATATTTCCGCCATTTTTAGTTACTGTCGGTTTGCCGTTGTTTTGCATCAACTTTCCAGACGCCTGTTTTTGGATCGTAGCCACGACGTTGCAAGGCTTGATCGGATGGGAATCCTGCGTTTTGATGTTGTGCCGGCGGCGCAATCCTGCGTCTCGCCCATGTCTGCTCTACGACCAAGAGCGAGCCAAGACACAAGAAGACGGCTAATGTTAGGGGCTTTGCCATGCCCAGTAAAATGCGGTTTCGGGTATCATTCTTCATTTCTTTCTCTCTGCCATAAAACCAGTCTCACGATAACGACGACGGCAAAGACTGCAATCATGCGCATACATCATCTGTGTGCCTATTTGTTCGCCGAAACGGTAATATTTCATGCTATCGCACTGCGGAAATTGAAGTTTTACGGTCTGTTCGTTATAAGTCCAAGTCTGTCCGTTAAAAACGGGGTGATGCAACACCCCGTCTTTGTCTATGGTCGGTACGACTTGAGTCATCACTTCGTTTGTTGCCTGCTCTGCCGTTTCATGACAGATTCTGCCGACCTGATAACCCATGTTGCACCTTATGCAGAGCGTTTCACTGCGGATTTGATAACACTAATGGAAACGGCGGCAACGGCCAAAGCAACGGCAACCGCGCCGACGGCAATAATGCCCGATTTCAATGAGCCCAATTCTGTTTTTAGCGGCTTCGACCATGCCGTTATCTTCTGCGAATGCTAATACTGGCAATGCTGCAACGGTTACAAAAAGCGGCTGCTTTTTGAAATTTGGTTTTTAATACTCATGATATTTTTCCTTTATGGAGTTAAAAATGGTTGTGGCGGTGTTTCGGGGTCAATTCAGGGAACACCGCCGAACCCTGAAACTGGTTTATGCTTCGTCCGAATAGTAGATGTTGTCTTTAAATGCACGAGGAAACACTTGCATTGAGACGATTTGCTGCGGTTTGTAATGCTCGTACTTTTCTGGATGTTTTGTGCGAACTTCGCAAAGGCGGGTTTCTGTATCTGAACGGATAATCAAACCGACATAGTGGGTCTTGCTGAATGTGCCGTCTTGGTTTTTGCGTTCTCGTGCGAACATCCGGTCAAATGCGGCAATGACGAAAATACCTTGTTTGCGTTCGGTTTCTTGAGACATGATGTTTCCTTTCTGCCAACTTAGGGCATATTGATGATGGTTTCTCAGTTATAAAACGCCCATTTCGGGCTAATTTAGCTGGATAAAATACGGTTGTAGTTTTTCTTCTGTAATGGCTTTGAGTTCTCTGTTAAATTCATGTTTTGCATACTGTTTTAAATATGGCTCAATGCAGATAATCCATTTCTGAGCTTCTCGCGCCATAGGCGCGAACCAGCACCACAAACGAAAAAAATTGCTGTTTGCAAATCTTCCACAGACTTTTTGTCGATGGTTGCATGAATCAGGCGATAGCCTTTGTCTTCAGGAAGTCTGCTGTTAATGTGTTTTGAAATGTATTTGGCCACATATCTTGCCAAGCCTTTGCTGTTGGTCTTTACCGGCAAAAGTTCGGAACAGCCGAAACCGTATTTATCCATGTTTTCTACGAAGAATTTGCCAAAGCTGACGGAGTGCTTTGTTTGCTGATGTGTAGTTTCGGGCTTGAATTTGCTTAAAATTCAGGCCGCGGCGAATGTCTTCGCGTGTGTTCACAATCAGATGGAAATGAAGACGACCGCTTTTCATGCGCTCGTATACGCAAAATGTAGTGTTCAAAAATGTTTTTCAGGAAATTTGTGCGTAAGCTGTGAAACGGCGTTGTGCTTCTTTCACTTCTTGAACGTCATCAGAAAAGTCAAAAGTCAAAAATCCAACATGGTTAAGGCCGAATGCTTCAATAAATTGATGTACATTCATTTCAAAGCGCTTGATGATTTTTATGTGATGTTGAAAAACTCGTTAAATTCGGGTTTGCATTCGTTCGTCAGAATTTTTTCGTAACCAATCGGCATTTGCTTTGCATTGTTTTTATTAAGTTTTTTCTGTCTCAATGCAGTTATTACTATTTAGACAAGGAAGAGCGCGTTCCGCGCTTGCTGAAGCTGAACGGTTCATGCGTTTTCCTCCTGATTCATAAAATCAGCTACGCACAAATCGCCATATAAAGAAGCGGCTTCTTCTGTTGCTTTTGGATTTTGGGGATTGGTTACGGGGAAAGCTCTTGTATTAATGAGCTTGGAATAGCCGTCCTATCAGAAAAAGACGGAAGATGTAGGCAACTGGATTTTGTTCCGGTTGTGGTGTGATAGTGTAGAAACAAATTGACATTTCAGACCCCTTGAAAAGTCGGTTAATCGGAACTTGTCAAGGGGTTTGGTTTGTAATTTACACTCCCTTAACGGAGTGCAATATATAAGGCCGTCTGAAACTGTTCAGACGGCCTTTATCTGGTTCGGCCCGGCATTATCTGGTCTGAAACTGTTCAGACGGCCTTTATCTTGGTTCGGCTCCGCATCATCTGATTCATGTATTTTTATTACCCGAACAAAAGGCTTTTCAGTATAATACCGCCCGAAAATTCCCTTATCTGTTGAGAAGTTAAGGCCAAAATCCGAGCTTCCGGCAGTTAAACCCGATGATGCCGTCCTTAAACGGCTTTTCCCCAAAGGAATATCTCGAATGAGTTCTTCAAATCAAAGCGTTTTGGAAAGATTATTCAACCTCAACGCCAATCAGACCAACGTCCGCACGGAAATTATGGCCGGTGTGACAACCTTCCTCGCCATGTGCTACATCATCATCGTCAATCCCCCTGATTTTGGGTGAAACCGGCATGGATATGGGCGCAGTATTTGTGGCCACCTGTATCGCCTCCGCCATCGGCTGTTTCGTGATGGGCTTTTGTCGGCAACTACCCGATCGCCCTCGCTCCGGGCATGGGTTTGAACGCCTACTTTACCTTTGCCGTCGTCAAAGGCATGGGCGTGGACTGGCGTGTGGCTTTGGGTGCCGTCTTCATCTCCGGCATTATTTTTCATCCTGTTCAGCTTCTTTAAAGTGCGCGAAATGCTGGTCAACGCCCCTGCCTATGGGCTTTGAAAATGTCGATTGCCGCAGGCATCGGCCTCTTCTTGGCATTGATTGCGCTCAAAGGCGCAGGCGTGATTGTGGCCAATCCTGCCACATTGGTCGGTTTGGGTGACATCCACCAGCCTACCGCCCTGCTGGCGATGGCAGGCTTTGTCATGGTGGTTGCACTGGCCACTTCCGCGTTAAAGGCTCCATCATCATTACCATTCTGACGCTGACCGCCATCTCCACCATCTTGGGCTTGAGCGAGTTCAAAGGCGTGGTCGGCGAAGTTCCGAGCATTGCGCCAACCTTCATGCAGATGGACTTCAAAGGCTTGTTCACCGTCAGCATGGTCAGCGTGATTTTTGTATTCTTCCTGGTTGACCTGTTTGACTCTACCGGCACATTGGTCGGCGTTTCCCACCGCGCAGGCCTGTTGCAAGACGGCAAACTGCCGCGTTTGAAACGCGCCCTACTTGCCGACTCAACCGCCATCGTTGCAGGCGCCGCCCTGGGTACTTCTTCCACTACCCCTTACGTTGAAAGCGCAGCAGGCGTTTCTGCCGGTGGCCGTACCGGCCTGACTGCCGTTACCGTCGGCGTACTGATGCTGGCCTGTCTGATTTTCTCCCCACTGGTTCAAAGCATTCCTGCATTCGCTACCGCACCCGCCCTACTCTATGTAGGCGCGCAAATGTTGCGCAGCGCGCGCGAAATCGATTGGGACGACATGACCGAAGCCGCACCGGCATTCCTGACCATCGTCTTCATGCCGTTTACCTATTCGATTGCCGACGGTATTGCGTTTGGCTTTATCAGCTACGCACTCATCAAACTCTTGTGCAACCGCACCCAAGACGTACCGCCTATGGTATGGATTGTTGCCGTGTTGTGGGCATTGAAATTCTGGTTCTTGGGTTAAACCGCTCAAAAGAACAGGCCGTCTGAACACTTTTCAGACGGCCTGTTTTATTTTACCCAGCGTTTAAAGCTGTCGGTAAAAGATTATTTTTTCGCTTTTTTAGCAGCAGGTTTAGCGGCAGCTTTCGCGCCTTTGTCCAATGCGCAGAAGCGGGTAACGATTTGATCAACTACTTCTTGTTTGCCGTTTACTTCGGTAGTACCACGGATAGTCAGCATGTTGCCGTCAACTTTGTCTACGTTGGCTGCAGTGGCTGCTTCAGCAACCCAAGCAACATTGCCACCCCAGAATGCGTTTACATCTTTGCTGCTGTCAGTGATACGGAACAAGTTTTCAGTTACTTGGCCTTTGTATTTTACTTGTGCAGCAACAACTTCGTTACCTTTGAAGCCGTACATTACGCTCAGAGGCTCTTTGCCGTCTTTACCGCATTTGTAGTGAACTTCTTTAGTACCGTCGATAGAGTCTACTTTCAAAGTATTAGGTACTGGAGCTTGAGCTTGTTGAGCCTGAGCTTGAGTTTGTTGTTGCGCAGTAGGCGCAGCTTTGGCTTCAGGTTTGGCTTTAGAACCGCTGCTACATGCAGTCAGGGCAACAGCCGCCAAAACGGCAGGAACGATTAATTTAACATTCATATTCATAATTGACTCCCAAATGGTTTCAATAAAAAACCGGCAAAGGCCGGCTGACATTTACACATTAACAGAGATATTCCGTCTTGTCTTTATCTCAGACGGCATTTTTTAAGAAAAGTTCAAATAAATATTTTTATTTTCTAAAATCAAGAAATTATAAATATGAAATCATGTAAATTCAGGTTTGGGAATTTTTAAGATGAATACTGTTGTCAATAAATTGGGGTTTTGACAATGGTAAAATGAGATTGAAAAGCGCATATAGACGACAAAAAGTCTGGGCAATTTATTTTACATACTTCTGTCTCTTGAGTTGCTGAGCGTTTCAGACGGCCTTAGAACACAAACAGTAAATGCAATAAAAAAACGCAATCTGAAACAGATTGCGTTTTTTTGAAAACTGGCACGCCCACGGGGAATCGAACCCCGGTTACCGCCGTGAAAGGGCGATGTCCTAACCGCTAGACGATGGGCGCGGATAAATCTTGTGGCGCACCCGGAGCGATTCGAACGCCCGACCCTCTGGTTCGTAGCCAGATACTCTATCCAACTGAGCTACGGGTGCATCCTCATCACTTCGCTAGTGCGTTGTGAATCAAGAAGACCGAATAATATAGGCTTTCCCGAAAACCTGTCTACTCTTTTCACGGATATTTTTTTATATATTTTTATTTAACTGATTTGAAATTAAAACAATATAAAATTAACGTAAAATCCCTACTCCTGACAAATCCTGCGCCATTTTGGCGGCGGAGTTATCGGTCATGCCGCCGACAAAATCCAAAAATCTTTCATATAGGCCTGATACAGACTGTCTTCAGGAAGAATCGGATTGTGCTTTTTCAATAATTCCAATGCCAAAGACTGACGCGTTGCCAACTGTTTTTCAGCAATCAGGGCATAAGCGGCAGGGACGAGCAAATCCAAGATGGAGCCTAAGCATGGGAATGTTGCAATTTCGGTCAAGAGCTTGGTGTGATGGCGGAAAATCCGTGTTTGCGCCAATTCTTTTGCTTTTGCCAAAGTATTTTGCACTTGCGGGCTGCACAAGGCCAGCAAATCTTTGCCTTTGAATGTTCCGTCCAACAAATCGGACTGATGCAACATAAAGGTTTGCGCGACATCATCAATCGCCTTGCCGATCGCAATGCCGCGTAACATGGCGCAACGCTGACGGCTGGAGCTGGCGTGCCATGCACTTTCGGCAAAGGTCAGCTCGGACAAAATACTTTCCACTTCCGTATCCGTGAGCAAATCCAATTCGACGGCATCTTCCAAGTCCAGCAAGGCATAGCAAATATCGTCGGCGGCCTCCATCAAATAAGACAAAGGATGACGCGCCCAGCTGTCTGCTCCTACGGAAACCAGCCCCAATTCGTCAGCAACTTGACGGATAAACGGCAACTCGGTTTGATAAATATTGAATTTCTTTCTGCCGTTCGGATGTTGCGTTGTCCACGGATACTTCAGCAATGCGCCGATGGCTGCCGCAGTCAGGCGCATTCCGCCCGCCTCGGGATACATTTCAAGACTGGCGACGATACGCAGGCTATGCGCATTGCCTTCATAGGTTTGAATATCGTTGCGTTCCGCTTCGTTTAATGTGTTCAGATAAATTTGATGTTCAGGCCGTCTGAACCAATCGCGCAAAGCATCTTCGCCGGTATGGCCAAACGGTGGATTGCCCAAATCATGCGCCAAACAGGCAACCTGCACCACGGCACCAATATCGCTGGGCGTATTGCCCTGCGGCAGAAAACCGCCGTTGTGCAACATCACGCCCACGCGGTTGCCCAAGCTCCTGCCCACGCTGGCAACTTCAACGCTGTGCGTCAGACGGTTGTGCGTCAAGTCATGTTGCGCCAGCGGATGCACTTGCGTTTTACGGCCAAGACGGCGGAAGGCTCCGGAAAAAACAACCCGGTCGTAGTCGATGTGAAAATCCGTACGCAAAGGCATCGGCACCTTCCTGAGTCGAAGGGGTAACGGTCGGCACGATTTTCGCCGTTTTTGGTACGGAAGCGTTGGGTGGACAATAAGTTTTGCCAATTCATTCGGATGGTCATAAAGGTTCCTCAAGCAAAGTAAAGGCCGTCTGAAACATATTCAGACGGCCTTATGCTTATTTACCGCGCATCAATTCAAAGAAATCGTCGTTATGTTTTTAGAGTCTTTGAGTTTGCCCACCAAAAACTCGGTCGCTTCGATTTCGTCCATAGGATGCAGGAATTTGCGCAAGAGCCACATACGTTGCAACTGATCGTTCGGCACCAGCAATTCTTCGCGGCGCGTACCGGATTTGTTGATGCTGATGGCCGGGAACAGGCGTTTTTCTGCCATGCGGCGGTCAAGGTGCAATTCCATATTGCCCGTGCCTTTGAACTCTTCGTAAATCACGTCGTCCATGCGGCTGCCGGTTTCAACAAGCGCTGTCGCAATAATGGTAAGCGAACCGCCCTCTTCCACATTACGCGCTGCACCGAAAAAGCGTTTCGGACGGTGCAAAGCGTTGGCATCAACACCGCCGGTCAGAATTTTGCCCGAAGTCGGCACGACGGTATTGTAGGCGCGCGCCAAACGGGTAATCGAATCCAGCAAAATCACCACGTCTTTTTTGTGTTCGACCATGCGTTTGGCTTTTTCAATCACCATCTCGGCCACTTGTACATGGCGTTGCGCAGGCTCGTCAAACGTAGAAGAAACCACTTCGCCGCGTACAGAACGGCTCATTTCGGTCACTTCTTCCGGACGCTCGTCAATCAACAGGACAATCAGCTCGACATCGGGATAATTGGCGGTAATGGCGTGGGCAATGTTTTTGCAACATCACGGTTTTACCGGTTTTAGGCGGCGCCACCAACAATGCACGTTGGCCTTTACCGATTGGGGAAACCAAAGTCGATGGCGCGGCCGGTCAGATTCTCTTCGGCTTTGATGTCGCGCTCGAGCTTTGAATTGTTCGGTTGGGAATAAAGGCGTGAGGTTTTCAAAAGAGGATTTTGTGTTTGCAGACTTCAGGGCTGATCGCCGTTGATGGTATCGAGGCGGACAAGCGCGAAATAACGCTCGTTGTCTTTAGGCACGCGCACGCTGCCTTCGATGGTGTCGCCGGTGTGCAGATTGAAGCGGCGGATTTGCGTGGGCGAAACATAAATATCGTCAGGGCCGGCAAGGTAAGAAGTATCCGCGCTGCGCAAGAAACCGAAGCCGTCAGGCAGGATTTCAAGTGTACCGGAGCAGGTGAAGCTAACATTCTGCTTCATCATCTGGCGGACGATGGCAAAAACGAGGTCTTGTTTGCGGAAACGGTTGGCGTTTTCAATGCCATGTTCTTCTGCCATTTCCAAGAGTTTGGAAATGTGGAGGGTTTGGAGTTCTGAAACGTGCATAGTATTGATATATTTTGAATGGTATCAGAGAGATGGCACAAAGGCCGTCTGAAAGTATGAAATCGTGCCGCAGGATACGGTAGATTTTTGAGAAAGTTGAATTTTAGGCAGTTGGAGGCAGGGTGTCAAATTTTTAAATCGAACACTGAGCCGATACCATAATCTTACCATGCAATAAGATTACGGCCGGCAACAGCTTGGCAATCGCAATCTTATCATCAAAAATCCGAGCATTTGCCCAACTTCAGACGGCCTTTTGCCCGTACCGCATCAGCGTCATGCCGCCGACCGCCGCCGCACAACCTGCAACCAGAGAAATATGCAGCGGTTCGTCCAAAAACCATGCCGAAGACAGCACGCCAAAAATCGGCACGAGCGTAATATACGCCGCCGCGCTGCCTGCACCCAAAGTCTTCACGCCTTCAAAATACCACGCATAGGCCAATACCGTCGCACCGATAACCAGCCACGCCAAGGCCGTCCAGCCACGCCCATCCATTGCCGCTATTGCCTCAAACGGCAATCCGTCCGTCCACAACGCCACCATCGATAACATCAACGCGCCGATGAACGAAGTTGCCGTCGTTACCGTCAGCGCATCTATCCCGCGTAAAACCGCACGTCCGATTAAGGTATAAGCTGCCCAACAAACCACGCAGCCGAAAATCAGCCACTCTCCTGCCTTGATGCCACCGGATAACACTATCAACGGCTGCCCTTGCGTTACCACCATAATGGCGCCGCCGACCGCCAGCAGCATACCCGCCAAAATCTTCGCATTTAAACGCTCGCCGAAAAACCAAGTCGCCAACAGCAGCGTCAGCACGGGATTCAACGCCACGACCACCGCCGCCTTGCCTGCCGGCATAGTCTGCAAACCCAGCATAAAAAACACCGCATAGCCGCACACACCGACAGAAGCGGCCGCAGTCAAGCCCAGCCATTGCCGCGCCGACAAAGCCGCCAAAGTCGCAAACCTGCTGCGTGCAAACAACCAGCCCAACAACAAAACCGAAGCCAGCACAAACCGAACCGCCCCGCCCGTCAACGGCGGCAGCGACTGCCCCAGCATCCGCCCCATCGGCCAAGACGCACCCCACAACACCGCCATTCCCAGCAGTTTCAAATGTACAGAATAACGTTCCATCTCATCCCTTTTATCGACAAAGGCCGTCTGAAAACCGGATTTCAAGTTTTCAGACGGCCTTCAATATAGCGACTGCAAACAGATTACTTAGGCTGCCAAGAATCTTTCAACGTTACCGTGCGGTTGAAACACCGGCGTGTCTTTGCTGTGGTCTTTGCGGTCGGTGACGAAGTAGCCGATACGCTCAAACTGCCAACGGCTTTCTGCCGGCAGATCTTTTGCGACAGGTTCGGCGTAGGCGGTGATTTCCTTGATGGATTCTGGATTGAGGAAATCGGTAAACGGCAGGTAGTTGCCGTCTTCGCCACGCACGGCATCGGGACGCTCGACGGTAAAGAGGCGGTCGTACAGGCGGACTTTGATTTCGGCGGCGTGTTCGGCAGACACCCAGTGAATCACGCCTTTGACTTTGCGGCCTTCGGGATTTTTGCCCAAGGTATCGTGGTCGATGCTGCATTTGAGTTCAACCACATTGCCTGCCTCGTCTTTTACTACTTCATCGCACTTGATGACATAGCCGTGGCGCAAACGCACTTCGCCGCCGGGAATCAGGCGTTTGAAGCCTTTAGGCGGATTTTCGGCAAAGTCGTCGGCTTCGATGTAGATGGTTTGGGAAATAGGTACTTCGCGATCGCCCATTTCTTCGTGGTTCGGATGGAACGCGGCGCGGCGGCTTTGGGTTTTACCGGCTTCAAAGTTGGTCAGGGTCACTTTGAGCGGATTCAAAACCGCCATCAGGCGCGGCGCGGAGTTTTCCAGCTCTTCGCGAATCGCGCCTTCCAACACGCTCATGTCGACCACGTTTTCAGATTTGGAAATACCGGCGCGTTTGGCAAACAGGCGCAGGCCTTCGGGCGTGTAACCGCGGCGGCGCATACCGGAAATGGTCGGCATACGCGGATCATCCCAACCGGCAACGTGGCCGTCTGAAACCAGTTGGTTCAGCTTGCGTTTGGACGTAATGGAATACAGAAGCTCCAAACGCGAAAACTCGTATTGGCGCGGACGTGTGGCGTGCGGCGCAGGAATGTTGTCCAACACCCAGTCGTACAGCGGACGGTGGGCTTCAAATTCGAGCGTACACAAAGGAATGCGTGATGCCTTCGATGGCATCGGAAATGCAATGCGTGTAGTCGTACATCGGGTAGATGCACCATTTGTCGCCGGTGTTGTGGTGATGGGCGCGGCGGATGCGGTAGATGACGGGGTCGCGCATATTGATGTTGCCCGATGCCATGTCGATTTTCAGGCGCAGGGTTTTGCTGCCGTCGGGGAACTCGCCGTTTTTCATGCGTGTGAACAGGTCGAGGTTTTCTTCGATACTGCGGTCGCGGTAAGGGCTGTTTTTGCCCGCTTCGGTCAGCGTACCGCGGTATTCGCGCATTTCTTCTGGCGTCAAATCATCGACATACGCTTTGCCGTCTTTGATTAAACCGACGGCGTAGTCGTAAAGCTGGTCGAAATAGTTGGAAGCGAAACGCGGCTCGCCCGCCCAATGGAAGCCCAACCATTCGACGTCTTCTTTGATGGCGTTGACGTATTCGTCATTTTCTTTTTCAGGGTTGGTATCGTCAAAACGCAGGTTGCACAAGCCGTCGTAAATATACGCCAAACCAAAGTTCAAGCAGATAGATTTGGCGTGGCCGATGTGCAAATAGCCGTTCGGCTCGGGCGGGAAACGGGTTTGGATGGCTGTATGCTTACCGCTTTTGAGGTCTTCTTCGATAATGGTGCGGATAAAGTGGTTGTCCGCGAATTGGTCTTTATTCAACATAATATTTCTTTGATGGGAAAATGATTTTCTGTTTTCAGACGGCCTGAGCATTCAATCAGGCCGTCTGAAAGGAATGGAATGATGGCTCAATTGTACCCGACTTGGCTACTTTGATACAGGGTCAGCAACCTGCCACGCTACGCCGCGCTCGTTTAGGGTTTTCTGCATGGCGGCGGATGGTGTGCGGTCGGTAAACAGCTTATCGAATGCGCCGATATCGCCCAGTCTGACCAAGGCATTGCTGTTGAACTTGCTGTGGTCTACGCCAAGATAGCGCACGCGGGCATTGTTCACCATTGCCTGCATGACGCTGACTTCCTTGTAATCATCATCCAAAAGCGAGCCGTCGTTTTCTATGCCGTGGGTACTCATGATGGCATAGTCGACTTTGAATTGGTTGATGAAATCGACGGTCGCCACGCCGGTAATACCGCCGTCCAAGGGGCGGACCACGCCGGAAGCGATGATGACCGTGTAGTCGGTACGCGCCGCAGTGATGGAGGCGGCGTAGATATTGTTGGTGATAATCCGCAGGTTTTTACGCTGTCTGACCAACTCGGCGGCGACGGCTTCCATGGTGGTGCCGATGCTGATAAAGAGCGAGGCATTGTCGGGAATGGTGGAAGCAATCAGACGGGCAATGGCGTTTTTTTCCTGCTGCTGATGGTTGCGCCGCTCCTGCCCTGCCGTTACGACTGAAACGTCGCCCAAAGATGCGCCGCCGTGATAGCGTTTGAGCTGTCCGGTCTCGCTCAACTCCTGCACATCGCGGCGTATGGTTTGCGGCGTAACATCCAAATTCGCCGCCAACTCTTCCACCGTCATAAAGTTATGTTCGCGGACAAGGGTGAGGATATGTTCGTGTCTTTGGATTTTGGGTTTCATGGCGTTTCGTTTTGTAGGGATAAACCAATGGCCGTCTGAATATTTCAGACGGCCTTGTTATTGTCAAACCGATTACATCTCGAGTTTCTGTTCCAAGCGTTCCATGCACGCGCCCAAAGTGGCGGCGCATGACTTTGGTCACACGGTTGCGCTTGCCTGCCAGCAACAAATCGAGGATTTCTCGGTGTTCATGGTGCGAATTGGAATCGATGTTGCGCTTTTCTTTGCGAAGCGGATCGGAAACGGCCACAATCAATGAAGAGCGCGCGCACAAGGTATTCATGATTTCAAACAGGACATCGTTGTCCAGCAGCCGCGCCAATTCGACATGGAAGGCATTGGACAGGCGGTTCCAACCCACGCGGTCGCCGCTTTCGGAGGCTGCGCCCTCTTGCTCAATCATGGCGTAAAGCGGTTGCAGACGCGTTTCCAAATCAGGCATATCGATGAGGACGCTCAAAATCATGCTTTCCATTTCGATACGCGTGTTGAACACGTCTTTCATTTCTTTCAAGTCCGGCACATGGACAAATGCGCCGCGGTTGGGCTGCAAATCGACGATTTTATCGTGCGCCAAAAGCGACAATGCGCCACGCACGGTATTGCGCGAGCAAACCATTTGTCGGCAAAGCTCGGACTCGGTCAGTTTTTTACCCGGCAGCAGCAGATGGTCGGTAATGCCGTCCTAAAATCAATGCGTACACGCGGAAGAGTTCGGAATCGTGACGCTCTTCCAAAATAAGCGATGAAGTTGCAGGCGCAACGTTGGTATTATTTTCGTAATCCATACTGTTTCCCCAGTATCCGTATTAAGGCGCAAGCGTTTACAAACCTGCATCTTTCGGGGTTGTTTAAAATATAATTAAAAATTGTTGACAATGTTAAACGAAACTTGCACAATGAGATCAACAAGCCAAGTTATAAAGGCTGATAGAGAGAGAGAAAAAGGAATAAAAAGCAAGCAGATATATTCATGTTAATGCGTGAATATATCTGCTTTTTTTGTGGGTAGCCGGTTCACGCTCCGACACGCCCACCCTGAAACCGCCCTATTCTGTTTCGACTATCTCGAAGCTGTGGCTCATTTTTGCCGCTTTGCCCAGCATAATCGATGCGGAGCAATATTTTTCGGCAGACATCTGTACGGCGCGTTCAATCGCGCTTTCTTGCAAATCCCGACCATACACTTTGAAATGGATATGGATTTCGGTAAACACGCGCGGCGCGGTGTCGGCGCGTTTGGCAGTCACTTCGGCACGGCAGTCGGTGATTTTTTGGCGTTGTTTCTCGGCAATCATCACGACATCGATGCTGGAACAGCCTGCTACACCCAACAACAGCATTTCCATCGGGCTGGGGCCGCGTTTGACTTCGCCTTCAGCCGCCGCGCCTTCCATCACAACGCTGTGTCCGTTTGCCGTTGTACCGACGAAGCACATTCCGTCTATCCATTTTGAGGTAACTTGCATGGTGTCTTTTTTATCCGTAAAAGCATTAATCCGATATTGTAAACAATTTCAAGTGATAAACCTAGTCAGGCCGTCTGAAAAATACAATCAATTACAATTGGCCTAAACGCATTATTCGTCCCGATACGCCCAATGGTTGACCGGCCCGTGCCCTGCCCCGATGCCCAAAGGATGGGAAATGGCGGCGGCAATATAGTTTTTTGCCGTTTGAACCGCCTCGGGCACGCTAAACCCTTTTGCCAACTCGGCAGTGATGCAGGCAGAAAATGTGCAGCCCGTGCCATGCGTATGCGGCGTCGGGAAACGTTTGCTGTTCAGCTCGATGGTTTCGTATGGCGTAAACAGCCAGTCGGTGCAATATTCGCTTTGGCTGTCGGCAAGATGGCCGCCCTTAATCACCACATTTTTCACACCCCAATCCTGAAGAGATTTTGGCGGCGCGTTCCGCATCTTGGCGGTTTTCAATATTGATACCCGTCAATGCCTGCGCTTCGGGCAGATTTGGGGTCAAGACGTCCGTATGCGGCAGCAGCAGGCGTTTCATGGCTTCGACGGCTGAGTTTTCCAACAACGGCGCGCCGCCTTTGGCAATCATGACCGGATCCAACACGCGTTTGCCGAAGTCGCATTCGGCGGTTTGTTCCGCCACGCATTCGATGATTTCCGCCGTACCCAGCATGCCGATTTTATAGGCGCGGATTTGAAAATCCTCCTGAATCGCGGCAATTTGCGCGGCAATCATGTCGGTCGGTATCGGATGCACTGCCGATACGCCCAAAGTATTTTGTGCGGTAACCGCGGTCAGTACGCTGGTACCGAACACGCCGCGCATCTGAAACGTCTTCAAATCCGCCTGTATGCCCGCGCCGCCGCCGGAATCTGAGCCGGCAATCGTCAGCGTTTGAATAAAAAGTTCGTCCATCGTATCCTCCTGTTTTTCAGACGGCCTTTTGCTTATCGTTATGAGAAGCCGTTTGGTTTTATTCGCAAACAAAGGCATTCGCCGTCTATCTTTTCCGAATGCCTTATCCGTTGTTTTACCAAAAACAAATGTATGTTCTCGGGCGAAATATCTTAACAAACAAAAGGCCATCTGAAAACTATTTTCATTTTCAGACAGCCTGTTCAATTTTAAACCTATTCAGGCTTAATCTTCGTATGCGTCAATCGGCAAGCAGGAGCAAACCAGATTGCGGTCGCCATACACTTCATCTACCCGTTTGACACTCGGCCAGAATTTGTGTTCGCGGACGAACGGCAATGGGAAGACAGCTTCTTCGCGGGAGTACGGATGCGTCCATTCGCCGGTTACGTCGGATGCGGTGTGCGGAGCGTTGACCAGCGGATTGTCCTCTTTCGGCCATTCGCCGCGCTCGACTTTCAGCACTTCCTGTTTGATTTGTTTCAAGGCGGCGATGAAGCGGTCGAGTTCGGCTTTGCTTTCGCTCTCGGTCGGCTCGATCATCAGCGTACCGGCAACAGGGAAGGAAACCGTCGGCGCGTGGAAGCCGTAGTCCATCAGGCGTTTGGCGATGTCGGTTTCGGTGATGCCGCTTTCGGCTTTGAGCGGACGCAAATCGACGATACATTCGTGCGCGACGCGGCCGTTTTTGCCTGTATACAGAATCGGATAGTCTTCGCTCAGACGTTTGGCGACGTAGTTGGCGTTGAGCAATGCCCAGCGTGTCGCCTGCTCCATGCCTTGTTTGCCCATCATGGTCAGGTACATCCAAGTAATCGGCAGGATGGACGCAGAACCGAAGGCCGCAGCAGCAACGGCGGTTTGGTCGGCACTGGCGCTGTGGGTGTCGGTCAAAGCGTGTCCCGGTGCAAACGGGGCAAGGTGGGCTTTCAAACCGATAGGGGACCGATGCCCGGACCGCCGCCGCCGTGAGGGATACAGAAGGTTTTGTGCAGGTTCATGTGCAACACGTCCGCACCGACTTCGGCAGGCTGCATGATGCCGATTTGGGCGTTGAGGTTGGCGCCGTCCATGTAAACCTGTCCGCCGTTTTCGTGAATAATGCGGCAGATGTCGCGGATGCCTTCTTCGTACACGCCGTGGGTGGACGGATAGGTAATCATGATGGCGGACAAAGCGTCGCGGTGTTGCTCGGCTTTGGCTTTCAAATCGTCAATGTTGACGTTGCCGTGTTCGTCGGTATCGACAACGACGACTTTCAAACCCAGCATGGCCGCAGTCGCAGGGTTGGTACCGTGGGCTGATTTTGGAATCAGACAGATGTTGCGGTGTCCCTCGCCGTTGGCTTCTTGATAACGGCGGATGGAGAGCATGCCGCTATATTCGCCCTGTGCGCCGGAGTTAGGCTGGAAGGAAATCGCGTCAAAGCCGGTGATGGCTTTCAGGCTGTTTTCCATATCGGCAAGCAATTCGCGGTAGCCGGCGGTTTGCGCTTCGGGAGCGTAAGGATGGATGTCGGTGAACTCAGCCCAAGTAATCGGCAACATTTCCGCAGTCGCGTTGAGTTTCATGGTGCAGCTGCCCAATGAAATCATGCTGCGGTTCATCGCCAAATCGCGGTCTTCGAGTTTTTTCAGGTAGCGCAACATTTCGTGTTCGGTGTGGTAACTGTTGAACACAGGATGTTGCAGAATATCGTCCTGACGCAGCAATTCGGCGTTCAGACGGCCTTTGACATCATCGGCAAATGTGAACGTATCTTTGCCGGTAAACGCGCGGTACAAATCGACCAAATCTTCGTATGCCGATGTTTCATGGAATGCAGCCGCAACTTGAGTATCGTTGACGCGGCGCAGGTTGTAACCCGATTCCAAAGCAGCGGCAAACACTTGGTCTGCTTTCTCTTTGCTGCCGAAATCGACGGTAACGGTATCGAAAGAAGACTTTGTGAACCACATTCAGGCCGTCTGAAACCAGCGCATCGGCAAAGGCAGAAGCCAGCGCATGAATGCGGTTGGCAATGCGTTTCACGCCTTCAGGGCCGTGGTAAACGGCGTACATACCTGCCAAGTTCGCCAGCAATGCCTGTGCGGTACAAATATTGGATGTCGCTTTTTCGCGGCGGATGTGTTGCTCGCGGGTGGACAAAGCCATGCGCAAGGCAGGTTTGCCCGATGCGTCTTTGGATACGCCGATGATGCGGCCCGGAGCGGAACGCTTGAACTCGTCTTTAAACGCGAAATAAGCAGCGTGCGGACCACCGAAGCCCATCGGTACACCGAAGCGTTGGGTGTTGCCCAAAGCAATATCTGCGCCCACTTCAGCCGGAGACTTCAGCAAAACCAAGCTCATGATGTCGGCGGCAACGGCCACGATTGTGCCTTTTGCTTTCAGACGGCCGATAACGTCCTGCAAGTCTTGCACGTCGCCGTCTTTGCCGACGTATTGGAACAGCGCGCCGAAGTATTCGCCTTCATCCGCTTGGGCAAAATCGCCGACCACCAGTTCAAAGCCGAAATATTTGGCGCGGGTTTTCATCACGTCCAAAGTTTGCGGATACACGCGCGCATCCACAAAGAAACGCTCGGATTTCACTTTGCCCACGCGGTGCGCCATCGCCATCGCTTCAGCGGCGGCAGTTGCCTCGTCCAGCAAAGACGCGCCTGCCACAGGGAAACCGGTCAAATCGATACACACCTGTTGGAAGTTCAACAAAGCTTCCAAACGACCCTGAGCAATTTCCGCCTGATACGGCGTGTAGGCGGTGTACCAGCCCGGATTTTCCAATACGTTGCGCAAAATCACGTTCGGCACGCGGGTCGGGTAATAGCCCAAACCGATATAGGACTTGTTGATCACGTTTTTCGACGCAATGCCTTTCAGTTTCGCCAACGCGTCCGCCTCGGTCAAAGCTTCTGGCAAATCGAGTTCGGACGGCATACGGATGCTTTGCGGCACGGTATTGCCGACAAAATCATCCATGCTCTTCTCGCCGAGCGCTTCCAAAAGCGCAGCCTCGTCGCCAAAGCTCAAATGGCGCGCGGCAAATTCGTTCGGGTTGAACAATTCAGATAGTTTCATTTCTACTCCTTCGGTGTTATCGATATCAACACTGTTTTTTCTTGCAGATGTTGTTTCAGACGGCCTCCGCCCACTTTGGACGACATGCCAATATTTCCCTATAAACCGGACAGGTTTCCACATGCGCGCCGGGCAGGTAGCCGGTACTCATCAGAAATTCGCCGACGATTTCGCCGCCGACAAATTTGAAATGTTTTTTAAACAGCTTCACCCATTCAGCCTTGTCGAGCGGATGGTTCGCATCGAGCCAGTTTTTGAATGAGCCGTATTCTTGCTGTATTTGTTTGATTTGTCGCGCGTTATAAATGGCTGCGTTGATTTTCAGGCGGTTGCGGACGATGCCTGCATCGGCAAGCAGCCGCTCAATATCGGTTTCGTCAAATGCGGCGACCGTATCGATGTCAAAACCTTTAAATGCCGTCTGAAATGCCCTGCTGCTTCTTCAGCATCAGCGTCCAGCTCAATCCTGCCTGATTGATTTCCAACACCAGCCGCTCAAACAATTCATTGTCGTCCTCAATCGGAAAACCGTATTGCGTGTCGTGATAATGTTTGTTGGGGTTGTCCGTATCGTCAGGAAGCGTGGCGACAAATTCGCAGTAATTCATGTTTGCTGAGGAAAAATTGAAACAAAGGCCGTCTGAAAGCATTTTTCAGACGACCTAAGACCTGCAATATCAAACAGGCGAAAAACCTGTTTGGATGTTTGCAAAAATCAAGCTACTTCGCCTGCGTATTGTTCGGCAGTCAGCAGACCGTCGTAATCGGCAGGGTTGGCAGGTTTGATTTTGAAGAACCAGCCTGCGCCGTAAGGATCGCTGTTGGCAGTTTCCGGAGCGCTTGGCAAATCTTCGTTGACGGCAACGACTTCGCCTGCAATCGGCGCGTACACGTCAGATGCGGCTTTTACAGACTCAACCACACCGGCTTGCTCTTCGGCAGCCAGGTTTGCGCCGACTTCTGGCAGCTCGACAAACACGATGTCGCCCAACAGCTCTTGCGCGTGATGGGTAATGCCGACGGTGATGGTGCCGTCTTCTTCAAGGCGCAGCCATTCGTGGCTGGCAACGTATTTCAGTTCTGCTGGGATGTTGCTCATGGTTTGATACTCCATTGATAGGGGGTTATTTTCAGACGGCATCTGCATGAATCAATATCCACAGATGCCTTGTTCAATGCTTTCTACAAACGTCCGTATCGGACGACAATTAAATACCCGCTCTGCATGAATCAACATCCACAGATGCTTCAATGCTTTTCTACAAACGTCCGTATCGGACGACAATTAAAACCTACTTTCCAGACGGCCCTTAACTCAAAATCAAATGCCAGCCGTCTGGACTGTATTAATCAAACTGTTTTTTTGACCGTTGCGGACGAACGGCAGCTTCAGTACGCGTACGTCCACTTCTTTGCCGCGCATCAGCACTTTGGCGGTATCGCCGTCAAAATCTTTCGGTACGCGCGCGATGGCGATGGATTGTTTCAGGCTTGGCGAGAATACGCCGCTGGTGGTTTCGCCTTGACCTTTGTCGGTCAACACTTCCATATGCGCGCGCAGGATGCCGCCTTTTTCGAGCAACAGGCCGACCTGTTTCACGGCAACGCCTTTTTCTTTCAATGCCAACAAGGCGGCTTTACCGACGAAAGTCGCGGCTTTCGTCTTTCAAATCAACGGTCCAACCCATGCCTGCTTCGAGCGGGCTGGTATTGTCGTCCATATCGTTGCCGTAGAGGTTCATACCGGCTTCCATGCGCAGGGTGTCGCGTGCACCGAGGCCGCAAGGCTGTACGCCCTGCTGCTTGCAGGGCTTTTGAAGAATGCGACGGCTTCAGTGCCCGGCAGAATCACTTCGACGCCGTCTTCGCCGGTATAGCCTGTACGGGCGACAAACCAGTCGTTGCCCAAGTCTGCACCTTGGAACGGTTTGAGGCCGTGAATAACGTCTGCCCATTCAGGTTTGACGGTCAGGAGTTTTTCGATGGCTTTCGGGCCTTGTACAGCGAGCATGCCAAGGTCGTAGCGCGGATTGAAGGCAACGCCGAACTCTTGTCCGACTTTGTGGAATTGCGCTGTGTCTTTTTCGCGAGTCGCGCCGTTGGACACGATGCGGTATTGGGTTTCGGCTTCGTTGGTGCGGTAAACAATCAAGTCGTCAATCACGCCGCCGTTGTCGTTGAGCAAAGCGGAATAAAGGGCTTTGCCGACAAAAGCGAGTTTGGCGACATCGTTGGCAATCAATTTGCGGAAAAAGGCTTTGGCATTTGCGCCTGCTACGTCGGTAACGAGCATATGGGATACGTCAAACATACCGGCGTCGGTGCGCACGGCTTCGTGTTCGGCGATTTGTGAACCATAATGGATGGGCAGCTCCCAGCCGGCAAAATCTACCAGCTTCGCGCCTGCATCTTGATGGGCTTGATGAAATGGGGTGGTTTTCAGAGCAGTCATTCTCAAGTTTCTCCGGATTTTTTGTTCAGATGCCGCCCGCGCACCTATGCGCGGATGACCCTATCTGTCCTTGAACCTGAGATTTTCGGCCGTATCCGCATGATGGCAAATCAGTCTGCTCACTGCTTTGCGCGGTTGTCTGAATGGTGGTTCAGACGGCCTTCTCCCCTTCGGTGGACGTTATTCCAACGCCGCTCTCCAGATTGTTTGTTTCAATGTGCAGTCCCTGATACCTGAGCGATTTAAGGGTGTCTGCGCCTTCGGTGGTTACATTGTAGTTGGGTGTAACACTCTCCTGCACATTTCCCGATTATGTCTTGAATCGGCGGTTTGGGCAAGTAGCCGACGAATATTTATGATGTGAATATTCGTCTTTTTATTGGGGCGGCAAAACCTGAGCCTTTATAAAATTGTTAGCTATGCGGCAAATGTTTTTGCAAAAGTCTCAGGCCGTCTGAAGCCCTTACCCGTTTTTCCTATATAATTCTGTTTTTTCGATTTATCTGCGTCCATCATGAACCGCCTCAAACGCATTAAAACCATCCTCTGCACGCTCTACCGCTACCGCCTTGCCGAGCTGATTGCCTCGCTGGTCCGTCCGGGTTGGGCGCGGACTTTCCTCAATATGCTGCCGCAGTCGTCCAAGTTCAAACACGAGACGCCTGCCGTGCGCCTGCGTTTGGCGTTGGAAAGCCTGGGGCCGATTTTCATCAAATTCGGACAGGTATTGTCCACGCGCCCCGATTTGATTCCGCACGATTACGCGGTCGAACTGGCAAGGCTGCAAGACAAAGTGCCGCCGTTTGACGCGCAGCTTTCGCGCTCGCAAATCGAAAAATCACTGGGACAATCCATCGACACTTTATACGCGGAATTTGAAACCGAGCCTGTCGCCAGCGCGTCCATCGCCCAAGTACACAAAGCCCGCCTGCATTCGGGCGAACAGGTCGCAGTGAAAGTCTTGCGCCCCAACCTTTTGCCCGTTATCGAACAGGATTTGTCGCTGATGCGCTTTGGTGCAGGCTGGGTGGAGCGTTTGTTTTCAGACGGCAAGCGTTTGAAGCCGCGCGAAGTGGTGGCCGAATTTGACAAATACCTGCACGACGAATTGGACTTGATGCGCGAAGCCGCCAATGCCAGCCAGCTCGGTCGCAATTTCCAAAACAGCGATATGCTGATTGTGCCGAAGGTGTTTTACGACTACTGCACCAGCGACGTGCTGACCATCGAATGGATGGACGGCACGCCGGTATCCGATATTGCCAAACTCAAAGCCGACGGCATCGATTTGCACAAACTGGCCGATTACGGCGTGGAAATCTTCTTCACGCAAGTTTTCCGCGACGGCTTTTTCCATGCGGATATGCACCCCGGCAACATTCTGGTCGCCGCCGACAACCGCTACATCGCCCTCGATTTCGGCATCGTCGGCACGCTGACCGATTACGACAAACGCTATCTCGCCATCAACTTCCTCGCCTTCTTCAACCGCGATTACCACCGCGTCGCCACCGCCCACATCGAATCGGGTTGGGTGCCTGCCGACACGCGTGCGGAAGAATTGGAAGCGGCTGTCCGCGCCGTATGCGAGCCTGTGTTCAACAAACCGATTTCGCAGATTTCCTTCGGCTTGGTGCTGATGCGCCTGTTTGAAGTCAGCCGCCGCTTCAATGTCGAAATCCAGCCGCAGCTGGTATTGCTGCAAAAAACGCTGCTCAACATCGAAGGCTTGGGTCGCCAGCTCGATCCAGATTTGGACTTGTGGAAAACCGCCAAACCGTTTTTGGTGCGCTGGATGAACGAACAGGTCGGCCCCAAAGCCCTTTGGCGCAACCTCAAAAACGAAGCCCCCGACTGGGCGCAAATCATCCCTTCCCTGCCGCGCAAAATCAATGCGCTGGTTGATGAAAACCGCCAGCAGGAAATGCGCGATGCCTATGTGCACTTGGTCAAAGTACAGCAACGCCAAAGTTTGTGGCTGGGTATGATTGCGGTTGTTTTGTTGCTGATTTTGCTGTTTAAGTAAACCGTAATACAGCTTTAAACGACATATAAAAGGCCGTCTGAAATCTGATTTTCAGACGGCCTTTTATATGCCTATCTATTCTTTTTTCTCATGCGGAACATGTCCGCTTTCGGCTTCGATATGCCGTCTGAAGCGCAAACCTGCGGCATGGTAAAACGGATGCGGCGAGAATTGGCGCGAGACTTGCGAAGCGAAGATGCACGTCAGCAGCATCCAAAACAGTAAATTCTGTCCGCCCGTCATTTCCATTACCACCACGGCGGCGGTCAACGGCGATTGGGTCGCGGCGGCAAGGAATGCGGCCATGCAGAGCAAAACCGCGACATTGGACGCGTCGCCCAGTTGCGCGAAAGAAGCCATGTGTTCGCCTATCATCGCGCCGATGGTTAACGACGGCGTAAAGATACCGCCGGGAACGCCTGCCCAATAGCTGAACACGGTTGCCGCCCATTTTGCGGCGGCCAAGCCGAACGGCGCTTCATACGCGCCTTTGAGTGCGGCTGCGGCTTCGTGATAGCCCGTGCCATAGGTTTTGCCTTGATAAAACGTACCGAGCAGCGCCAGCAAAATACCCATTGCAAAGGCGACCACCAACAAATGACGGCGGATGAAACTGCGCCAGCGTACCGGTGCGAATGCCGCCGCGCCGCGATACAAAAAGCTGCCGAACAATCCGCCAGCCACGCCGCAGACGATGCCCGACACCGCGGCCCACATCAGCATGTTTGGCAGCTCATGCCCTTGAAACCCTGAAAAATACGGGTTGTTGCCCTGTATCGCCACTTGAATGAAACCGGCTGCCAACACGCCCATCAGGATTTGGCGCTCCCAACGCAAAAGCACGCCGCGTCCCAATTCTTCGATGGCAAAGACCACGCCTGCCAAAGGCGCGTTAAACGCCGCCGCCAAACCGCCGGCCGCGCCTGCGGCAATCAAATCGTTTTCCTGCATGCCCCTAAACGCCAGCCCGTGCTTTTTACACCACGCGCCCCAAGCGTTCATCACCGCCGCGCCCACTTGTACAGACGGCCCTTCCCTGCCAATCGACGCCCCCAAAATCATGCCAAAAAACGTCAGCGGAATTTTGAAAAAGGTTTCGCCCAGACGAATCAAACGGGTTTTCTGCGCACCATAAGGCAAAGACAAAGAGGCGATGACCTGCGGAATACCGCTGCCGGAAGTGTACGGCGCAAATTTGCGCGTAAACCATGCCAAAAGCGGCAAACCCAGCGGCAAAGCCACCCACGCAAACCACGGATATTTGCCTGCCAGCAAAGCGTTCCATTCCAAAGCCAAATCCGCCAAGTACGCAAACATCAAAGCCGTCAGGGCAACCAGTGCCGATCCTGCCAGCAAAAACAGAAAGGCAATGCTCTTTTTCGACAGGCGTTTGGTTTGGCGGATTTTGTGGGCGAGGCGCGCCGCCCAAGTTTGGGGAAATTTCATCATAAACACGCAGTCAATGTGTTCAGACGGCCTTGATACTTTTCTCAAAAGGCCGTCTGAAAACAAGGATAAAGGTTTTTAAGAACGGTAATCCGCGTTAATCGACACATACTCGTGCGACAAATCGCAGGTATAGACGGCCGCCGTCGTATCGCCGCGTTGCAAATCGATGCGGACGGTGATTTCCGGACGGTTCATCACCGCCTGTCCTGCTTCTTCGGTATAGCTTTCCGCGCGGCCGCCGTTTTCGGCCACCAACACGTCATCCAGCCACATTTTCAAAGCATCGACGTCCAAGTCTTCAATACCGGCATAGCCGACGGCTGCCAACAGACGGCCCAAGTTCGGGTCGGAGGCAAAGAAAGCGGTTTTCACCAAAGGCGAATGGGCAACGGCATAAGCCACTTTGCGCGCCTCTTCGCGGGTTTTCGCGTTTTGCACTTCAACCGTGATGAACTTGGTCGCACCCTCGCCATCACGGACAATCGCCTGCGCTAATTCCAAAGCCAGCGAACCGAGCAAGGCTTTGAGCTGCGCATAGCGCGGATCGGCGGTATTGTCGATTTCGCTCTGACCGCAACGGCCTGTCGCCATAATCACGAAAGCTGTCGTTGGTGCTGGTATCGCCGTCCACGGTAATCGTATTGAAACTTTCGTCTGCGATTTCTTGGGTCATCAGCTGCAAAATCGGTTGGGACACTTTGGCATCGGTGGCGATAAACGACAACATGGTCGCCATGTTCGGATGAATCATGCCCGAGCCTTTGGCGATGCCGGTAGCGCGGACTGTGTGTTTTTCGCCGACCAAGCCTGTGCGTGAAGCGGCTTTCGGTACAGTATCCGTCGTCATGATGGCACGCGCCGCGTCCGACCAGAATGCAGGGCGCACTTGCGGCAAAGCGGCCACGATTTTATCCACAGGCAGCGGCTCCAAAATCACGCCGGTCGAAAACGGCATAATCTGATTGGATTGGCAGCCGACCTGTTCTGCCGCCGCCGCGCACACTTTAATCGCGTCCAGACGGCCTTGTGCGCCGGTACCCGCATTGGCATTGCCCGTATTGATGACTAAGGCACATACGCCGTCTTGGTCAAACAGATGCGACTTGGCGATATGCACCGGCGCGGCGCAGAAACGGTTTTGCGTAAACACCGCGCCCACCGTATGTCCGCCGCCCAACACCATCAGCGTCAAATCGTCGCGGTCTTGTTGCTTGATGCCGGCACGACCTGTAAACAGACGGATGCCGTCGATTTCCAACAATTCGTCTGCACGTTTTTCAGTCAAATTTACAGCCATATCATTTTCTCCTGTTTACACTATTTTCAGACGGCCCTAAACGCTATACGCCCAATAAGGGAATCAAGATAGGCACCAATATCGCCGTCAACACGCCGTTGAGCGTCAAGCCCAAGCCGGCATATGCGGCCATACGGCGGCCGTATTCCAAAGACGCCGCAATACCCATCGCATGTGAGGCCGTACCCAAAGACATTCCCACTGAAGAAGGCATATACAACGTCCCTTTCAACACTTTATATCCGGCCATCTGTCCAAAAAGCCCGGCAATAATCACCGTTGCCGCCGTAATCGCCGGAATACCGCCGATAGACGCCGTGATTTCGATCGCAATCGGGTTGGTCACGGATTTGGAAGCCAGCGACAGAATCACTTCGCGCGAAGCGCCCAGCCATTTGGCAAAATACACGCCCGTAACAATGCCTGTCACGCTGCCCGCCAACTGCGACAACACCACCGGCAACCACTGGCTGCGGATACGGTCCCAATTTCGATAAAGCGGCACGGCCAGCAACACGACTGCCGGTTTCAACCAAAAATCAATAAAGTGCGAAGCAGAATGGTACAGCTCGTAATCGATGGCAAATACCTTCAAATACCCCATCAACACCAGCGTACTGATCAATACCGGATTACACAGCACATTCCCCGTGCGCGTCCCGAATCTGCACCGCCAAAGCATATACGGCCAAAGTCAGGAACAGCATGACCGAGGGCATGCGCAACAGCCCGTCTATATTCATCACATCCACCTCCTGACCCACTCATGCACTTTGCCGGTCACCAACAATACGCAGATCGTACTGCCGATTGTGGCCGTCAAAATCGAAAACCAGTCGTTTGCAATCACATCCAAATAGCTGATGACGGCCACGCAAGGCGGCACCAAAAACAAAGTCAGGTTTGCCATCAAAATGTCTGCCAGCTCTCCCACCCAAGACAATTTGACCCAGCCGGCCTGAAGCGCGGCAAACAGCAAAGCCATGCCGACAATACTGCCCGGCAGCTTCAACCCCAAAATCCAAACGGTTGCCTCGCCCAAAGCCAGGCAACCCAATACCACCAATAAGGCACGAATAATATTCATTAAGCCGGTTTCTCCTTATCCTTTTTCAGACGGCCTCAAAAAATTTATTAATCATTGAATCATATCGTGCCACAGGCCGTCTGAAAAGGGAAGAAACGCCTTCCTTCAAGTTTAATGAAAGATAAGTATGATTACTCTAGCGGATTGGCTTAGGCAATGTCGAAACCCCTACCCTGCTTTTTGTCTTTAACGGCCGCTGCAAACCGGGCATTCGGGATTACGTCTCACCCCGTATTGCTGCCATTTTCCGCTCAACGCGTTATAGGTGGAAAGTTTGCCGTGCGACGGCGTACCGATACCGATCAGCACTTTAAGCGCTTCGGCGGCTTGGGTCGTTCCGATAACGCCGACCAATGGCGAAAAAACGCCGAACAATGCACAAGCGCCGTCGCTGGCTTGTTCGCCGTCAAACAGGCAGGCATAGCAGGGCGTATCGGGAAGATCGGGACGGTACACGGCGATTTGTCCGTCAAAGCCGACGGCCGCGGCGGAAACCAAAGGCGTGCGCGTGGCAACGGCGGCGCGGTTGACCGCCTGGCGCGTGGGATAATTGTCGGAACAATCGAGGATGATGTCGGCGGCGTTTGCCAATTCGACAAGCCTGGCCTCATCGAGAAATTCGGCAATGGCTGTAATGTGTGTTTGGCTGTTGATCTGTTTCAGACGGCCTTGCATGACCAAAGCCTTGTTTTTACCGATGTCGGCTTCGGTAAACGTGATTTGGCGTTGAAGGTTGGTCTCGTCGATGGTATCGGCATCGGCAATCGTCAGGCTGCCGATACCGGCGGCGGCAAGATACGGCAAGGCCGCCGCACCCAGCCCGCCGCAACCGACAACAAGCACATGGGCGGCCAAGAGTTTTTCTTGGCCTTCGATACCGATTTCGTCAAGCAGGATATGGCGGCTGAACCGCAAGAGTTGTTGATCGTTCATCATAATAATAAGGCCGTCTGAAACCCAACGTTCAGACGGCCTGAATAGTTTAGAAATTAATATTTTCGTATGCGTTGTCAAACAGGAAAGGACGGCCTTCGCTGCTGGTTTCGGATTCGAGGCGGATGCCGCTGAGCATCATATTGCGGTCAACGTCTTTCATCATGTCGTAAACGCTCAAGAGCGCCAAATTGAGGCCGGTCAGGGCTTCGGTGGCAATGCTGCCGTTGCTGTGCGCTTGGACGGTCAGCGTGGCCTTCAGGCAGGCCAGCTCAACGTTAATATCGAAATCAACCTGCACGCCGATGATGCGGCCGGGCAGGTGCAGCGGAATCAGGTTGGCGGTCTGTTTGATGCTCTGAATGGCGGCAACGCGGGCGATGGTCAGGATACTTGCCTTTTCGGTGGCATTCTCTATCAACACCCTTATCGCCTGCTGGCTCATGTTGATAGTACCGACGGCAACGGCGGTGTGTTGCTCAGGAAAATCGGGCTGGTTGGGAAATTCAATCATGGGTTTCTCGCCTCTGTTTTGATGGGCAATATTTTACGGCATTTTACAGACAGCGACCACGCGGCGGACACAGACGGCCGTTTTTCGGTTTGAAATGTATCGGATGTTACCATTGGCAGTTTATAAAAATCTGCTATACAATGGATTCACGATACACCCAAATTAACATTTAAATAAGAGAAAAATCATGCAACTGCATATCTTAAATAATCCAAAAGATGCCGCTCTGGCAGCGGATGCGGAATTTTTAAAACAGTCTCTTTTCAATCTGCTGCATGAGGAAGCGTCGCCTTTGGTGGTCGAAACCGTTAAGTTATTATCGACTTCAGACGACAGCGCCGCCTTGATTGAAAAGGTGTTGCCGCAATTGGACGAACAACAAACCCACGATTTAACCTTGGCCTGCGGCCTGTTCGCACAGATTTTGAACATCGCCGAAGACGTACACCACGAACGCCGCCGCCAAATCCACGAAGAGGCCGGACACAACAGCGCCGAAGGTAGCCTGACGGAAACTGTGCGCAAGCTCAAAGCCGGAAAAATCAACGGCAAAGCGGTGCAACAACAACTGGACAACACGGTCGTTACCGCCGTTTTGACCGCGCACCCGACCGAAGTGCAACGCCAAACCGTCTTAAGCTTCAACCGCCGCATCCGCGCACTGTTGCCGCAACGCGAACGCTGCACCAACCCCGAAGCACTGGCTCAGTTGCGCCGCGAAATCGACACTGTCCTTTTGGGCCTGTGGCAGACCAGCGAAACGCGCCGCCACAAACTTAGCGTCAACGATGAAATTAACAACGGCGTATCCATCTTCCCGATGAGCTTCTTTGAAGCCCTGCCCAAACTCTACCGCACAATGGAACGTGATTTTCAGACGGCCTATCCCGGCGTCCGCGTTCCGAATATCCTTAAAATCGGCGGCTGGATCGGCGGCGACCGCGACGGCAACCCGTTCGTTTCTGCCGAAACCTTGCGTTTTGCGTTCAGACGGCATGCCGACGCAGTGTTCCGTTTCTATCGCGGCGAACTCGACAAACTTTACCGCGAATTGCCGCTCTCCATCCGCCGTGTCAAAGTCAACGACGATGTGATGGCACTGGCCGCCCTCTCGCCTGACGAAGAAATCGCCCGCACCGAAGAACCCTACCGCCGCGCCATCGCCTACATCATGGCACGCGCTATGGGCAAGGCACGCTCACTCGGTTTGGGCATGGGCTGCAAATTCGGCTTCCTCGAGCCTTATGCCACGGTTGAAGAGTTCCTCAACGACCTGAAAAAACTGCAACGCTCGCTCCAGGAAAACGGCAGCCAACTGCTGGCAGAAGGCCGTCTGGCCGACATTATCCGCAGCGTGTCCGTGTTCGGCTTCCACATGATGCCGCTCGACCTGCGCCAACACGCAGGCAAACACGCCGATGTGGTTGCCGAGCTTTTCCAACACGCAGGCTTGGAAGACTACAACAGCCTGAACGAAGAGCAAAAACAAGCCGCCCTGTTGCGCGAATTGAGCCATCAACGTCCGCTGTACAGCCCGTTCATCACATACAGCGACCATACCCGTCACGAACTGGCAATTTTCAACGAAGCGCGCAAAATCAAAGACGAATTCGGCGAAGATGCCGTTACACAAAGCATTATTTCCAACTGCGAACAACCCAGCGACCTGCTCGCCTTGGCATTGCTGCTGAAAGAAAGCGGCCTGTTGGTGGTGGAAAACGGCAAACCGCACAGCCGCATCAATATCGTGCCTCTGTTTGAAACCATCGAAGCGCTCGAAAACGCCTGTCCGGTCATGGAAACCATGTTCCGCCTCGACTGGTATGATGCCCTGCTTGAAAGCCGCGGCAACATCCAAGAAATCATGCTCGGCTACTCCGACTCCAACAAAGACGGCGGCTACGTTACCAGCTCATGGTGTCTGTATCAGGCAGAGTTGGGCTTGGTCGAACTCTTCAAAAAATACGAGGTCCGCATGCGCCTGTTCCACGGCCGCGGCGGCAGCGTAGGTCGCGGCGGCGGCCCATCTTACCAAGCTATTTTGGCGCAACCTGCAGGCAGCGTTGCCGGACAAATCCGCATTACCGAGCAAGGCGAAGTCATTACCGCCAAATACGCCGACCCGGGCAATGCCCAACGCAACTTGGAAACCTTGGTTGCCGCGACTTTGGAAGCCAGCATCCTGCCGGACAAAAAAGACCCTGATGCCAAACTGATGCAGGATTTGTCGGACGTATCGTTCAAATACTACCGCGAACTGATTACCCACCCCGACTTCATCGACTACTTCCTGCAAACCAGCCCGATTCAGGAAATCGCCACCCTCAACCTCGGCAGCCGTCCTGCCAGCCGCAAAACCTTGGCGCGGATTCAGGACTTGCGCGCGATTCCGTGGGTATTCTCATGGATGCAAAACCGCCTCATGCTGCCGGCTTGGTACGGTTTCGGCAGCGCAGTGGAAACCTTGTGCGAAGGTAATCCCGACACACTGGCCGCCCTGCGCGAACATGCCCAAAGCAATCCGTTCTTCCAAGCCATGCTCTCCAATATGGAACAAGTAATGGCAAAAACCGACATCACCTTGGCGGAAAACTATGCCGGCTTGAGCGAATCGCCTGATAAAGCAAAAGTCATCTTCGGCATGATCAAAGGAAGAATACCAACGCAGCCGCAAAGCACTGCTCGACCTGCTGCAAACCGAAGAGCTCCTGCGCGACAACCGCAGCCTCGCCCGTTCGCTTGCCTTGAGGATTCCATACCTGAACGCCCTCAACGGCCTGCAAGTCGCCATGCTCAAACGTCTGCGCAAAGAGCCCGACAATCCGCACGCCCTGCTGATGGTTCACCTGACCATCAACGGCGTAGCGCAAGGTTTGCGTAATACCGGTTAAGGCAGTACGGAAAAAAGGCCGTCTGAAACAGTTTTCAGACGGCCTTTAAACTAACTGCGAACCGTGGCAAAGGTTTTACCCACAAGCCTCATACTGTTTCTCAACCTGCTTGCCACTCTTACCCTATTCATTTAACTTACCCTGTATTTCAGACTATTTGGAGAAATAGCAGATAACCCTCTGCCAAATCAATATGTTCACTGAAGCATAACAACCGCTTCAGCATGGTGGATGGTCGACCTACTGACATACCTTACTGCGGCACCATCGCATATCGCCGCACAATACGCTTTCAGACAACCCTGAGGCCGTCTGAAAAACAAAAACATCTCACACCAAGGCAACTATCATTATGTTTGACATTGTATTTATCTTGTTATTTGGCAGGCTTCAGCCCCACAAAACACCCGATTCATCCGACACGCCCGTCCCTTTTGGGAGTTCGGCTGCAGGCTCAGCTTTAATTTATTTATGCATACGCATAGGGACAATCATCCTTTCATGGTTCGATTTCCGGAGCCATTGACAGCCTCCCCCTCATTCTGTTTCAAACAATCTGCATGTTCGGCTGTCTGGTTTTGTATTTCAAAATGTTACGTACCGCATCCAACCCGAAACACCGTCAGATGATTTATTGGGTACTGGGCATTCTTTTGGGTTTGATCTTAAGCCTCCTATCCGAAAAATTGTTTTATTTAATGGCTTTATTCATTTTCTCATTCTTCGGAAGCACAATAAGCTGAATGCCTGCCCCTCTTTTTTCAGACGGCCTTTTATTATAAGAACACACCAGCATTGCGGCTGTTTTGAGTACCTTCACAATATGCTATAATCCGCCGTTAAACTTTTATCTTTTCAGGAAAAACCATGAGCTTGAAATGCGGCATCGTCGGTTTGCCCAACGTCGGCAAATCCACCCTCTTTAACGCGCTGACCCAATCGGGTATCGAAGCGGCAAACTATCCTTTCTGTACCATCGAACCCAACGTCGGCATCGTTGAAGTCCCCGATCCGCGTATGGCTGAATTGGCAAAAATCGTCAATCCGCAAAAAATGCAGCCTGCCATCGTCGAATTCGTCGACATCGCCGGTTTGGTTGCAGGCGCGAGCAAAGGCGAAGGCTTGGGCAACCAGTTCCTCGCCAACATCCGCGAGACTGACGCGATTGTTAACGTCGTACGTTGCTTTGACGACGACAACATCGTTCACGTTGCAGGCAAAGTCGATCCGATTGCCGACATCGAAACCATCGGCACCGAGTTGGCACTGGCCGACTTGGCCAGCGTCGAAAAAGCCATCGTCCGCGAAGAAAAACGCGCACGCTCAGGCGACAAAGACGCGCAAAAACTGGTCGATCTGTGCAAAAAACTGCTGCCTCATCTGGACGAAGGCAAGCCTGTACGCTCCTTCGGCTTGGACGCAGAAGAACTCGCCATGCTCAAACCGCTGTTCCTGCTGACTGCCAAACCTGCCATGTACGTCGGCAACGTTTCCGAAGACGGTTTTGAAAACAACCCGCACCTCGACCGCCTGAAAGAATTGGCTGAAAAGAAAACGCGCCGGTTGTGGCCGTTTGCGCCGCGATGGAAAGCGAAATCGCCGAATTGGAAGACGACGAAAAAGCCGAATTCCTCGCCGAAATGGGCTTGGAAGAACCGGGCCTGAACCGCCTGATTCGTGCCGGCTACGACCTCTTGGGCCTGCAAACCTACTTTACCGCCGGTGTCAAAGAAGTCCGCGCTTGGACCATCCACAAAGGCGACACTGCGCCACAAGCCGCCGGCGTCATTCACACCGACTTTGAACGCGGCTTCATCCGCGCCCAAGTTATCTCCTACGAAGACTTCATCGCTTTAGGCGGCGAAGCCAAAGCCAAAGAAGCCGGCAAAATGCGTGTGGAAGGCAAAGAATACGTCGTACAAGACGGCGATGTGATGCACTTCCTCTTTAACGTATAAACCCAGCGTACCGCTTTTTTCAGACGGCCTTTTCTAAGATTAAGGCCGTCTGAATTTATTTTCAGACGGCCTCATGTCTTGAAATATCAACAAAACAAGACATTATCTCCATAATAAATGCGGGCATAGCCCGTAATTTTTCTCTCTTAAAATCTCTCGTTTCTTACCTACGCCTTACCTAAAAATAGCGCAAGGTTACATCATCAATAACAATACCATTGATATGACAATAAACAATTAAACAATACCACATCGTATTGATTCATTATAAAAACAACATATTAAATATTATGTTGAAACTATCAACTGTATTCCCTACTCTAATCTATTACTATTCAAACGCATATCATCAGCAATCATTCTAAGAAGGCAAACAAACTGCCCAGTACTGACAAACGATGGCTGACCTCCGAAATACTGCCATTCTCGGCAGGAATCACTTTTCAGACGACGCCATTAAAATAAACTAATTAAAATCAAAATATTATGAGCAAAGTTTTATCTTACCGCCCAGATATTGATACATTGCGTGCCGTTGCTGTTCTATCCGTTGTCGTTTTCCATATTGAAAAAAACTGGCTGCCTGGCGGCTTTCTTGGTGTTGATATCTTTTTTGTCATTTCCGGCTTTCTGATCACGATGATTATCCATCGTGAAATGAGCAGTGGGATTTTTTCGTTCAAAAAGTTTTACATCCGCCGTATCAAGCGGATACTGCCCGCATTTTTTACCGTATTGACGGTAACGCTGATATGCGGCTTTCTTTTATTCACCAAAGATGATTTTTCCCTTTTATGGAGGACAGCCCTGTCCACCTTGGGATTCATCTCCAATATCTTTTTTGCAAAGGGTCAGGGCTATTTCGACCCCATACAAGAAGAAAAACCTTTGCTTCACATTTGGTCTTTATCGGTCGAAGAACAATATTATTTCGTCTTCCCGATATTGCTGTTACTGGTAGTCCGCAAAAGCTGGCGCACTCAGTTTGCCTTCCTCATCACGCTATGCGTATTCAGCATTTTGGCTTCTTTTATACCGACTGCACTGGATAAATATTACCTGCCCCATCTGCGCGCCTGCGAAATGCTGATCGGCTCGTTGACGGCAGTGTGGATGCAATACCGGCAACAACAAGGGCTGGATACCGGCAAACCATATGCGGCGACAGGCGCATTACTTTCCGTATGCGTACTGTTTGCCTGCCTGTTTACCTATACGGAAAAAACCGCCTATTTCCCGGGGCCTGCCGCCATCATTCCTTGTTTGGCCGCCGCCGCATTCATTTATTTCAATCAATTTGAACACCGGCTGAAAAAATTTTTCCAATGGAAGATTACTGTCGGCATAGGCTTGATTTCCTATTCGCTGTATCTGTGGCATTGGCCTGTATTGGCTTTTATGAGATACATCGGTTCAAACAATCTGCCTTCGTATTCGACTGCGGCCGCGATTGTCCTCATGTTCGTACTCTCTCTGCTTTCTTATTATTTTGTCGAGAAACCGTTTAAAAACTGGAAAGGCTCTTTTGCCCAATCTGTAACATGGGTTTATGCCGTCCCCATGCTTGTTTTGGCCATTACGCCTTTTCTTGCCATGAAGCTCCCGTTTATGGAGCAATACGACCGTATGGGATTGGCGCGTTCCTACACTTCTTGTCACAACAATACCGACAAACAGTGTGTGTGGGGCGATACCGACAAACAGCCGGAATTACTGATTCTAGGCGATTCGCATGCCGACCAATATAAAACGTTTTTTGATACCGTCGGCAAAAAAGAAAACTGGTCGGCAGCGATGGTTTCTGCGGACAGTTGTGCCTATGTAGAAGATTATGCCGCACCCGTATTCAAGCAAAACGCCTCCTGCCGTGCCGTTTATGAGTATGCCAAAAAGCATCTGCCCCAATACTCAAAAGTGCTTTTGGCCATGCGCTGGGGCAGCCAAATGCCTGAAAACAGCCACTCCCTTGCTTACGATGCCGATTTTTTCAAAAAATTCGACCTCATGTTGCAAAAACTTTCTTCGGAAAAACAAGCGGTTTACCTGATGATAGACAACCCTAATCTGTCATACAACGGCTTGCGCGCCTATATTCTGTCTTACCGCATACCGGGATTTAGTCAGAATCTTGCCATTGATGAAACAGTCACCTCAAAAGGAAATGAACGCATCAAAGAATTGGCAGAAAAATATGCCAATGTGCACATTATCGATGCCACTGCCTATATTCCGGAAAATTTCAAAATCAACGGATTGCCGGTTTATTCCGATAGAGACCACATCAACCCTTACGGCGGCAGAGAACTGGCCAAGCGTTTTTCTGAAAAACACACGCTTCTTCAGTAAGCCATAGCCATTCATCCGATGAAATTTGTTACAATTAGCGGTTTGTAAAACTGCTAATTTTTTTGGAAGATATCAATGAGCGTCATCAAAGACCTACAATCGCGTGGCTTAATCGCGCAAACTACCGACATCGAAGCCTTAGACGCTTTGCTAAACGAACAAAAATTTCCCTCTATTGCGGTTTTGACCCGACAGCCGACAGCCTGCACATCGGCCACTTGCTGCCTGTATTGGCATTGCGCCGTTTCCAACAAGCCGGCCATACGCCGATTGCTTTGGTGGGCGGTGCGACCGGCATGATTGGCGACCCAAGCTTTAAAGCCGCCGAACGCAGCTTGAATTCTGCCGAAACCGTTGCCGGCTGGGTAGAAAGCATCCGCAACCAACTGACCCCTTTCTTAAGCTTTGACGGCGATAACGCAGCCATTATGGCCAACAACGCCGACTGGTTCGGCAGCATGAACTGCCTCGACTTCCTGCGCGACATCGGCAAGCATTTTTCCGTCAACGCTATGCTGAACAAAGAGTCCGTCAAACAGCGTATCGAGCGCGACGACGTGGGCATTTCCTTCACCGAGTTCGCCTACTCCCTGCTGCAAGGCTACGACTTTGCCGAATTGAACAAACGTCATGGTGCAGTTTTGGAAATCGGCGGTTCCGACCAATGGGGTAACATCACTGCCGGTATTGACTTGACCCGCCGTCTGCATCAAAAACAAGTATTCGGCCTGACCCTGCCTTTGGTAACCAAATCAGACGGCACCAAATTCGGCAAAACCGAAGGCGGCGCGGTATGGTTGAACGCGAAGAAAACTTCTCCGTACCAGTTCTACCAATTCTGGCTGAAAGTCGCCGATGCCGATGTGTATAAATTCCTGAAATACTTTACCTTCCTGTCTATCGAAGAAATCGATGCCATCGAAGTGAAAGACAAAGCCAGCGGCACCAAGCCAGAAGCGCAACGCATTCTCGCCGAAGAAATGACCCGTCTGATTCACGGCGAAGAAGCCCTTGCTGCCGCCCAACGCATTTCTGAAAGCCTGTTTGCCGAAGACCAAAGCCATCTGACCGAAAGCGACTTCGAGCAGCTGGCACTCGACGGCCTGCCGACTTTTGAAGTTTCCGAGAGCCTCAACGTGGTTGAGACTTTGGTGAAAACCGGTTTGGCATCTTCCAACAAAGAAGCGCGCGGTTTTGTAAACAGCAAAGCGGTTTTGCTCAACGGCAAACCTGCTGAAGCCAACAATCCGAACCATGCCGCTGAAAAACCTGACGATGCCTACATGCTGACCGACGAACACAAACGTTTCGGCAAATACACCATCGTCCGCCGCGGCAAACGCAACCACGCTTTGTTGGTTTGGAAATAATCTTTAAACATTAAACGCATCGTTTAAAACAATCATGCCGTCTGAAATCAGCCACGCTTTTTTTCAGACGGCATTTTCTATTGATGATATTCAGTTTCCCAAAAAGAAAGGGCAGGTTTTACACCTGCCCTTCTATTAATCCAATTTCTTTAAGAAACCCTTTTATCCCGTGCTTACTGCAAACGCTCATTTTCTTGACGGACGGCATTCACCACATCCGCGCCAAACAAAGCGTTGACATCGGTTTCATCAAACACATACTTGGTATGGCAGAAATCGCAATCGATTTGAATGCTGCCTTGTTCTGCCACCACGCCGCCGACTTCCTGACCGCCAAGCATCAACAGCATATCGCTGACTTTGCCGCGGGAGCAGGTGCAGGCAAACTCGATGGCTTCCGGTTCAAAAACGCGGGGCGGGGTTTCATGATAAAGGCGGTAAAGGGCGTGATGCGCATCCAAACCGGTCAATTCTTGCGGAGTAAGCGTTTGCGCAAGCGTGGTCACATGCTCCCAAGCGGCATCATCCAATTCTTCTTCCGGCAGACGTTGCAGCAATAATGCACCTGCTGCTTGGTCGTCGGCGGCAAGCGTAATATAGGTATCGAGCTGCTCGGAACGTTTCATATAGTTGACCAGCATTTGCGCAATGCTGTCGCCTTCCAGCGGCACAACACCTTGCCATGGGTCGGCATCTTTAGGCTGATGGGTCAAAACGAACACGCTGTTTTCGCCCAATAGCGCAGTCAGGCTTTCGTCATCACGGATTTCAGCAGTTTCGTCCCAACGCGCGGTAGCACGGACAGTATTTTCAGAAGTCGCTTCCACCACCAACATTTTCAGACGGCCCTGACCTTGAACTTGAACAATCAGCGTGCCTTCGTTTTTAAGGTTGGCAGACAATAAAGAACCGGCGGCCAACAATTCGCCCAATGCGCGACGGATGGCGACAGGATAATGTTTTTGGTTGACGATGTGGTGCCAAACCTTTTCGAGGCGGATGTGCATGCCGCGGATAGGCATATCGTCGAAGATAAAGCGTGTACGGATATCGCTGTGATTTTGTGTCATGTCAGTCTCTGAAAATAAATCAATGAATGCCGCTTATATGGTTGCAGCGGCGGATAAATCAAGCGAAACCGCTTTTGATGTTTTTCTAGTTTGTTTGGAAACAAGGGTTTAACGCAAAATAACAGCAGTTTTTTTGCCAAAAAGACGGTTTTTGAATACAATCAAAGCAGATAACAAGAGAATGATACGGGATAACATCTCAGAAACCGGCAATGTGCCTGCAATCGGCAGGGAATGCCTTCTGAAACGGAAGTTTTTATAATGAATTTTTTACTCCGGCTCGCAGCAGTTTGGACTTCGGTCGCCATGCTCGCGAGCGTCAATTTTTCTTACGCCGATGATTTGGAAAACCTGATTACCACCCGTCAGCGTGTTTTAAACCAATTCAACGACAACGCCAACGTTTACGGCAATACGCGTCAGGCAACCCCTGTCCACCCCGTCAATACATACTCCGCTCCCAAGCAACAATACGCGCGCACCCTCAGGCAATGCAGACGAATTGATCGGCAGCGCCATGGGCTTGCTCGGCGTGGCCTACCGCTACGGCGGCACATCAGCTTCTACCGGCTTTGACTGCAGCGGCTTCATGCAACACATCTTTAAACGCGCCATGGGCGTAAACCTGCCGCGCACCTCTGCCGAACAGGCGCAAATGGGCGTTGCCGTGAGCCGTTCCGAGTTGCAGCCGGGCGACATGGTCTTTTTCCGCACCATGGGTCGCGGCCGTATTTCCCACGTCGGCCTTTACATCGGCAACAACAATTTCATTCACGCGCCGAGAACGGGCAAACGTATCGAAATTACCAGCCTCGGCCACAAATATTGGAGCGCGAAATACGCCTTTCGGCCGCCGCGTGAAGAAAAACGATCCATCCCGTTTCTTGAATTGAGGTGAATGATGGCAATGCCGCAAATGCCCAAATGGTATGACGACGACGGTCAGATTGTTTCCTGCACCGAAAAAGTCAAAGTCATGACCGAAAACTTGAACGAACTGTACCAAATAGCGCAGGACGCATTTGAAGACGCGCTGCTGATGGGTTGCTCCGAAAAACAGTTGCGCGAATACTTCCGCGACTTAATGGCCGGACTGGAAAACCCTTATCAAAAAAACGGTTAGTTATTCGATCCATACAAAAAAGGCCGTCTGAAAGTTTTTCAGACGGCCTTTTTTATCGGGCATATCCCCTACCCTATTGCTAACATTCCACCACGCGCACGGATACGGGCACGGCTTTTTTCTGCAAGGTGATGGCCAGGCCTGCGAGTGAGGTTTCTTTGTAAGTTGCTTTCATATCGCGGCCGGTTTGCAGCATGGTTTGAATCACTTCATCAAGTGAGACTTTTTTATCTGTGCCGTCTTCCAAAAGCGCAAGGGTGGCGAGCTTGAGGGCTTTTTCGGCGGCGATGCCGTTGCGCTCGATACAAGGGGATTTGCACCAAGCCTCCGACAGGGTCGCAGGTCAGGCCCAAGTGGTGCTCCATGGCCATTTCGGCGGCGTTTTCGACTTGTTTCGGTGTACCGCCGATAACTTCGGCGTATGCGCCCGCCGCCATGGAACACGCCACGCCGACTTCGCCTTGGCAGCCGACGTCCGCGCCGGAAATCGATGCGTTGGTTTTGTACAAAATGCCGATGGCGCCGGCAGTCAGCAGGAAGTCTTCGACACGCGATTGGTTGGCGTGCGGATTAAATTTGCGGAAATAGTGCAAGACGGCAGGAATAATGCCTGCCGCGCCGTTGGTCGGTGCGGTTACGACGCGGCCGCCGGCGGCATTTTCTTCATTGACCGCCATGGCGTACACCATCGGCCAAAGTTGGGTATTGACGATTTCGCTCTCGCGCAGGACTTTGAGTTTGGCCGCCAACTGCGGCGCGCGGCGGCGGACGTTCAAGCCGCCCGGCAACTGCCCTTCCGCACCCAAACCGCGCTTGATGCAGTTTTCCATCACATCGGCGACGGCAGCCACACGGCGGCGCACTTCCGCTTCATCGCAACCTGCCAACGCTGCTTCATTGGCCAACACGACTTCGGAAATATTCAACTGGTTCAGACGGCATTGTGCCAGCAACTCGTCGCAGTTTTTGTATGGATACGGCACATCGGCATTTTCCTGCGCCTCTTGTGCAAACCCTTCGTCTGTTACGACAAAACCGCCGCCGACCGAATAATAAATCTGCTCTTTCAGCTTCTGGCCGTCTGAATGGTAGGCGATAAAGTTCAACCGTTCGGATGTTTGGGCAACACTTTGTCGCCGCGGATATCCAAATCTTTTTCGGGATTGAAGGCCATTTCGCGGCCGTTGAGTTTTAAAACGTGCTGCGTGCGGATGCGTTCCAAGCGTTGGGGGATGTCTGCCAGCGGAATATCGTGCGGCAGGCTGCCTTCCAAACCGAGCAATAATGCGTCGAATGTGCCGTGTCCGATACCGGTCAAAGGCAAGCGAGCCGTACACTTCAATGACAATGCGCGCCACTTGTGTATCCAAGTTTTCGGCATGCAGCAAATCGGCAAAAGCAGCCGCGGCCTTCATCGGACCGACGGTGTGCGAGCTGGACGGGCCGATGCCGATTTTAAAAATATCGAAAATACTGATCATAAGGTTTTCCTATCATTGTGTGTGCGGACTGGCTGTTTTTCAGACGACCTTAAGGCCTAAAGAGGAATCTTTCGCGCAGCTTGCCAATGCAAGTACCAAATGTCCGACAACCATCAAAGGATCGCCTGCTTCCGGCGAGGTGTATTTCAGCGGCAGCGATTTTTTACGTAAGGGTTCGTAATGGCTGACTTTACAATGCGGGTCTTCCAAACTTGTAGAACCGGCGCGGTATCTGTATGCCAACAGCCGTAAATCGTTCAAGTCCATCTTCATGCCGTTGTCCAACAATTCGCGCAACTGGTTTTCCCAGGCAATATCATTGCTTCCGTCTTTAATGGCAATCAAGATGGACTTTTCAAGGATTTTTTTGATGTGCTGGTTCAAGGAGCGAATTGGGAAATGCCCCAGCCACAACAAATCGGTCTCTGCAAATTGTGCGGAAAACTGCTCGATAAACCAGGAATGTAAACCTCGATAATCCGGCGAATGAAACAGGGTTGATTCAACCTTGTTGCCATCTTTATCCAACATGTAATGGCAGCCGATAATCACGCTGCAAGATTCGGCAGCCCATCTGGGAATAATGACTTTAGGGGTAAAGAGCGTTTCGAGGCGTTGCTCGGTAAATTGAGTGGTGAAATCGGGATTGTATTGCAACGATGTCGGTAAATAGCCGCGCCAAAGGTACATGCCGATCCTGTTTTCGCCGATGACATCCAAGAGTTGTTCCAGCATGGTACGGCTAGGACATGAAATAAATTCGTCCGCATCCAGCGGAAAAACGAAATCTATCGCTTCATCTTTTGCTACAAGCTGCTTCATAAGCAGGTTTACCAATTGTTCTTGATTGAACTTGAGCGCTTGATATTGATAGATAAATACCGGTAAACCTTCTTCTTTCAATTGAATCAGGATTTCCCTTGTTCCATCGCTGCTGCCGTGATCGATGATGTGCATTTCATCCATCAGCTCGAGATTATGACGGACAAACGATTCGATAACGTCGTTTTCGTTGCGCACCATACTGATGCTGATTAATTTTTTTCCCATAAATTACGCAATGTATTGATATGTTTTCATATTTTTCAGATGGCTTCTATCCAACCGGCAATGCGTTTTTCAACGGCTTCGGCATTCAGCCCCAAATCGGCTAAGAGTTTTTTCGGATCGCCGTGTTCGGTAATTTTGTCTTCTACACCCAGCAGCAATACCGGTTTGCAGATGCCGTGTTTCGCCAACACTTCCAACACTGCGCTGCCTGCGCCGCCTTGTTCGGCGTTTTCTTCGGCAGTAACGATGTAATCGTGGCTTCGGGCAAGACGGACGATCAGCTCTTCATCTATCGGTTTGACAAAGCGCATATCGGCAACGGTCGCATTCAGCTTGTCGGCGGCGGTCAATGATGGGGCAACCATGCTGCCAAAGGCGATAACGGCAATTTTCTCGCCTTCGCGACGGATGATGCCTTTGCCGATTTCAACGGTTTCCAGGCCGTCTGAAACGGTTGCGCCTGTGCCTGTACCGCGCGGATAACGGACAGCGGACGGCGAATTTGCCTGATAGCAGGTTGAGAGCAGCAAGCGGCATTCGTTTTCATCGCTGGGAGCAGCAATAATCATGTTCGGCACGCAACGTAAAAAACTCAAGTCGTATAAGCCGGCATGGGTCGGGCCGTCTGCACCGACAATACCTGCACGGTCGATAGCAAACAAAACAGGCAGGTTTTGCAAGGCAACGTCGTGTACCAACTGGTCGTAAGCGCGTTGCAGGAAAGTGGAATAAATCGCCACGACAGGCTTAATGCCTTCGCATGCCAAACCGCCTGCAAAGGTAACGGCGTGTTGCTCGGCGATGCCGACGTCGAAATAGCGGTCGGGGAATTGCTGTTCAAACTCAACCAAGCCGCTGCCCTCGCGCATGGCTGGCGTGATGGCGACCAAACGCTCGTCAGCCGCCGCTTGGTCGCACAGCCATTGGCCGAACACTTGCGTATAAGTCGGTTTGGCCGCGGCAGGTTTGACTTCCGGCGCAGGCACTTCGCTCGGCAGCTTGGCGACAGCGTGGTATTTGACAGGGTCGTTTTCGGCGAATTTGTAGCCGTTGCCTTTTTTGGTGATGACGTGCAACAACTGAGGGCCTTTGCGGCCGCGCAAGTCTTTTAATACGTCCACCAGATTTTCAACGTTGTGGCCGTCCACCGGGCCGGTATAACGGAAACCGAAGTTTTCAAACAAAGACAGCGATTGTTTGGCGTGTTCCGCTTCGCCTGCCAAGGTTTTGATTTTGTTTTCGACTTTTTGGGCAAGCTCCATCGCGCCGGGCAATTTATCCAATACTTTGCTCGATTGGGCTTTGATGGTGCTCAACAGGCCGTGCATATCGCGCACGACGTTGCTGGCAAGGTATTTCGGCAGCGCGCCGACATTGGGGGAAATCGACATTTCGTTGTCGTTGAGGATGACCAGCAAATCGACATCCATATCGCCTGCGCAGTTCAGGGCTTCAAACGCCTGACCTGCCGTCATGGCTCCGTCGCCGATGATGGCGACGCTGCGGCGGTTGTTGCCCAACTGTTTGTCCGCAACGGCCATGCCCAAAGCCGCGCCGATGGATGTGGAAGAATGCCCCACGCCGAACGCGTCGTATTCCGACTCGCTGCGTTTTGGGAAACCCGCCAAACCGCCGTATTGGCGCATGGTGTGCATTTGATTTTTGCGGCCGGTGAGGATTTTGTGCGGATAGCTTTGATGGCCGACATCCCAGACCAAATGGTCTTCGGGCGTATCGTACACATAATGCAGGGCCACCGTCAGCTCGACCGCGCCCAAGTTACTGGCGAAATGGCCGCCCGTCTTACCGACGGAATCCAACAGAAATTCGCGCAATTCGGCGGCGACTTGCGGCAGCTGTTTTTCTCCAGACGGCGCAAATCCTGAGGCGTATCGATAATATCGAGCAAAGGGCTTGGGTTCATGATTTTTGGCGGTGAATTTTTGTGTAACGGACGATTATATCAAGAGATTGCGCAACTTGTTACAAATGCTTTCAGACGGCCCGAACCTTTATCCTTTATAATACTGCCAACTGAAAACACAAGGCCGTCTGAAATGACCCAAAACGCAAACAACCTCTGCTGGCTCGATATGGAAATGACCGGCCTCAACCCGGAACACGACCGCATTATCGAAGTCGCCATGATCATTACCGATTCCGATTTGAACGTACTGGCGCAATCGGACGTCTATGTCATCCATCAAAGCGACGAGTTGCTCAACAGCATGGACGAGTGGAACACCGCCACCCATGGCCGCACCGGCCTGACCCAACGCGTGCGCGAATCCAAACTGACCGAAGCCGAAGTCGAGCAAAACTTGTTGGATTTCATGTCCGCATGGATACCCGAGAAATCCACGCCCATGTGCGGCAACTCCATCCATCAAGACCGCCGCTTCATGGTCAAATACATGCCGCGTTTGGAAGCCTATTTCCACTACCGCAACTTAGACGTATCCACGCTGAAAGAATTGGCCAAACGCTGGAATCCGGCCGTCGCCAAAAGCGTGGTTAAACGCGGTTCGCACAAGGCATTGGACGACATCCTCGAAAGCATCGAAGAAATGCGCCATTATCGCGAGCATTTCCTCAAACTTCCTTCCGAACAATAATCCCAAGGCCGTCTGAAACAGGTTTTACACCGTTCAGACGGCCTCATCGGCTTCCTTCATCTCATGAAAATCACCAAAATCTTTACCTTCGATTCCTCGCACATGCTCGACGGGCATGACGGCAAAGTGCCAAAACCTGCACGGCCACACCTACAAACTCGAAATCACCGTCTCCGCGCCCGTTATCCAAGGCGGCGCAAAAGACGGCATGGTGATGGACTTTACCGACCTGAAAGCCATCGTCAAACAACACATTACCGACCCGTTCGACCATGCCTTCATCTATCACGGCAACAACGAACGCGAAAGCCAAATCGCCGCGCTTTTGGAAGGCTGGAACATGAAAACCCTGCGCCTGCCCTGCCGCACCACCGCCGAAAACATGAGCGTAGAAATGTATGGCCGTCTGAAAAACGCCGGTGTCAAAGTGTGCAGCGTGAAACTATGGGAAACGCCGACTTCATGTGCGGAATATGAAGGGGAATAAACTGCTGTCCTGTATTTTTCAGACGGCCTGCTCCCCAAATACCTCATACGCTAAACATCAAAAGGAATCTTCATGAAAATCATCTCCACCCTCCTCGTCCTCTTCGTCGCTGTCGAACATTTCTACATCGCCTGGCTCGAAATGACGCAAATCCCAAGCGAAAAAGCATCAGAACTGTTCAACATGCCTTACGAATTTATGGAACAAAAACGCGTGCAAACCCTGTTTTCCAACCAAGGCCTGTACAATGGCTTCCTCGCCATCGGCTTGGTATGGGCTCGCTTTGCCGCACCCGACAACGCGGTTTACGGCGCGACCATCCTGTTCCTCGGCTTCGTCCTCATCGCCGCCGCATGGGGCGCGTTTTCATCCGGCAACAAAGGCATTTTGCTCAAACAAGGCTTGCCGGCATTTAGCCGCCGCAGCCGTCATTAACGCTTAAACACACCAGCCATTCTTTCCCCTCAACCTAACAGAAAGAATGGCTGCCTCAACCGATTTCTCAAAACGCTTCACCACAACAATTAAAACCCGCACACCCAATATTTATGACCATTCAAATCACTCCGAACAATCCCCAATACCGCATTGTCGAAATCTTTGAAAGCCTACAAGGCGAAGGCTGGAATACAGGCATGCCTGCCGTTTTCATCCGTTTGGGCAAATGCAATCTCGCGTGTAGCTGGTGCGATACCGACTACCTTAAATTCGGCATGATGAGCCTGTCCGATATTTTAGGCCGTCTGAAAACCTACACGGCGCGCAACATCATCATTACCGGCGGCGAACCCACCATCCAACCGCATTTGGATACCCTGCTCAACACACTCAAAGCCGAAGGCTATTTCCTGTGTATCGAAACCAACGGCCTCAACCCCGCACCGCCGCAAATCGACTACGTTGCCACCAGCCCTAAAGCCTGCTACGCCGCCAAATATGAATCCGGCTGCATCGAAAAAGCCGACGAAGTGCGCATTGTTGCCGACGGCGATGTCATTGCGTTTTGCCAAGAGATGGAACGCAAAATCCGCGCCCAACATTACTACCTCTCGCCTTGTGAGCAAGACGGTGTGATGAATATCTACGACACCATCCGCCAAATCGGCGTATTAAACAGCCGACCCGACGCCCCCGTCCATTGGCAACTGAGCGTACAAACGCATAAATGGGCAGGAATAGAATAATTCGTTTGAAATCAATTAAAAACAAAACCTTTACAAAATATTGAATGTAAATACCATTCGATATTCGACCAAATGCACTACTGGCAATGCTCTCAGGCCGTCTGAAAACCCAATTTCAGACGGCCTTTTTTGTTACAAACCTCTTGACCGATTACATAAGATTACGTAAAGTGTGCAACAGTTTTCATAAATTGGTAAAACCAATTTACCTGATAACTGGTTGCATCTAAAAAGTGGCAATCCTTATTCGAAAAACATCTATTACTCAACACATCGCATCAAACCGCCATTGATTGACGGTTATGATGCCCTGTTGCCCCGAGGATAATCCCATGGCTCTCTTTCTCAGTATTTTTCCCATCGTGCTGCTGATCTGGCTGATGGTTAAGAAAAACAGTATGCCGTCCTACGTCGCGCTGCCGATTACCGCCGCGCTGATTTATGCCATCAAACTGTTTTATTTCGGCGACGACGCCATGTTGCTCAACGCAACAGCCGCGTCCGGCCTCGTCTCTACCCTGACCCCGATTACCGTGATTTTCGGTGCCATTATGTTTAACCGCATGATGGAAACCACCGGCTGTATCGACGTCATCCGCAAATGGCTGGCTACCATCAGCCCGAATCCGATTGCCCAGTTGATGATCATCGGCTGGTCTTTTCGCCTTTATGATTGAAGGCGCATCCGGTTTCGGTACGCCTGCCGCCATTGCCGCGCCAATCCTGATGAGCTTGGGCTTCAACCCATTAAAAGTAGCCATCTTCGCTTTGGTCATGAACTCCGTACCCTGTTTCCTTCGGTGCAGTAGGTACCCCGACTTGGTTCGGCTTCGCACCTTTGGGCTTGGATCAAAAGAGCATTATGGAAATCGGTATGCAAACCGGCGTAATGCACTTCTTTGCAGGTTTCATCATCCCTGTTATCGGCTTGAGCTTCATCGTACCTTGGGCTGAAATCCGCAAAAACTTGGGCTTCATCGGTATCGCCGTATTCTCCTGTACCCTTCCTTACGTTGCATTGGCGATGGTCAATGAAGAATTCCCATCTCTGGTTGCCGGCGCAATCGGCCTGATGGTGTCCGTATTCGCAGCAAACCGCGGCTGGGGCTTGAGCAAAGATTACGCCAAAGACCCGAATGCAGAAAAAGTACCTTTCGCACAAGTTGCCAAAGCACTGGCTCCTTTGGGTATGCTGATCGGCATGCTGGTGGTCACCCGTATCAAACAGCTGGGCATCAAAGGCCTGCTGACCAGCAAAGAAGAATGGTTCAGCTTCCAACTGCCGTTTGATTTGTCCAAAATCACCGTCAGCGACTCCCTGACCATCACCTTCGGCAACATCTTCGGCCAAGGCGTAAACGCTTCCTACCAAACCCTCTACGTTCCGGCTTGGATTCCGTTTGTCTTCACCGTTTGGATCTGCATCCTGCTGTACAAAACCAAATTCAAAGATGCATGGTCTTTCTACGCTGCAACCTTCAACCAAACCAAAAAACCTCTGCTTGCCCTGATGGGTGCGCTGATTATGGTTCAACTGATGATGGTTGGCGGCGACGACTCCATGGTGAAAATCATCGGTAAAGAGTTTGCCACGATGGCAGGCGAACACTGGGTGTACTTCTCCCCATACCTGGGCGCAATCGGTGCATTCTTCTCCGGCTCCAACACTGTATCCAACCTGACCTTTGGTCCGATTCAACAACAAATCGCGCTTGATACCGGCCTGTCCGTTACCCTCATCCTCGCCCTGCAATCCGTCGGCGGCGCAATGGGCAACATGGTCTGCATCAACAACATCATCGCCGTGTGCAGCGTGTTGAACGTGAACAACGCCGAAGGTGCGATCATCAAGAAAACTGTTATCCCGATGACCATCTACGGCATCATCGCCGTGACTGTGGCTGCAATTTTCTTCTTGTAAACCGCTTCATATCAAAGGCCGTCTGAATATTCAGACGGCCTTTTTGTATTCTTTCGCTATATTTCTTAAAGAATCATTAATGTATATATTCCGCAACAACCCGCATAACCACTTTGCAACACCAAATTACAAACAACTTTCTATTAATAAACAATCGGGTAACCATAAGTAAACACTGTTTTGCAATTTACCTAATTGCCACTACCGACAAAACGCCTAAAATACGCTTCATCTGCAAACGGAAACCCTTTCTCATTTTGCAAGATAACACACAACCCTCATATGGAGCTTAGATCATGAAATTACTTTCTGTTATCACTGCAGCCGCATTGGCTACTGTTTCCTTCTCCGCTGCCGCTGCACCTGCCGGCTTCGTTTCTTACAGTTGTGACGGTGGCAAATCACTGAACGTGATGTACGGCTTTGACCGTAGCGGCCGTGCAGTTACTGCTGACGTAAACGCCGGTGGCAAAAAAGCCTCTTTGGTTGTCGACAAAAAACGTTCTGACAGCACTGGCACTACTTTCACCAACCGCCGCGGCTATACAATGTCTGCCGGTTTCATCGACAAAAACACCCACACTACCTCTGAAGTAGTTGGCGTGAATGCCCCTAACGGCTCATTCCTGGTGAAAAACTGCGAACCACGTCCACGTTAATCCCAGTTTTCCTATTTAACCGAATCATCCCGGTTTAATCAAAAGGCCGTCTGAAAAAAAATTTTCAGACGGCCTTTTGATTCAAGCATATAAAAAAGAGCGTGTACCGTACACGCTCTTTTTGTTTGTTCACACACCAATTAAATACGCATCGGCATCACGATGTATTTGAAGTTCGGATTATTCGGCATGGTAAACAGCGTTGAACGGTTGGCATCGCCGAAGGCAAGCTGCATATCGTCGGAGTGGATGTTACGCAACACATCCATCAGGTAGCCGATGTTGAAACCGACTTCGAGCTCTCCGCCTTGATAAGCGATTTCCAGCTCTTCACGCGCTTCTTCCTGCTCGTTGTTGCTACATACGACACTCAGCAAACCAGGCTGCAGGAACAGTCGTGCGCCGCGGAATTTTTCATTGGCAAGAATGGCGGCACGTTCAAGCGCACCCAAAAGCTGGGTACGGGATACGAGGAAAATCTTGTCGTTATCCAAAGGAATCACGCGGTTAAAGTCAGGGAACTTGCCGTCGATGACTTTGCTGACAATGGTTGTGCCATTGCATTGGAAGCGTACTTGATTGTCCAAAAGCTCAACGGTGATGGACTCGGACGGATTGTTCAACAGCTTGAAGAGTTCCAATACCGTTTTGCGCGGCAGGATTACTTCCGTTTTCGGCAGTTCTGCTTCAATTTGGCTGGCCGCATAAGCAAGGCGGTGGCCGTCGGTTGCAACAAGGCGCAGTTGGTTTCCTTCAACCTGCATCAGCAAGCCGTTGAGGTAATAGCGGATATCTTGAACCGCCATGCTGTATTGCACTTGCGAAAGCATGGTTTTGAAGGTTTCTTGAGTCAGTGAGAAAGTCGCGCTGACGTCGCTGCCGACGTTCATCAACGGAAAGTCTTCAGCCGGCAGGGTTTGCAGGGCAAAACGGGATTTGCCCGCGCGCAGAGTCAAACGGTTGTCCGCCCAATCCAGTGATACCAGCGCACTGTCAGGCAGGGCGCGCAGGATGTCTTGGAATTTTTTAGCGTTGGTCGTAATACGGAAATCGCCTGCCTGACTTTCAGGGCCGGCGGTATTGATTTGGATTTCCAAGTCGGTTGCCAAAAGTTTGGTTTGTCCGTCTTTGCTTTCCAGCAACACATTGGACAAAATCGGCAGAGTATGGCGACGTTCGACAATACCGGTAACGGCTTGCAACGGCTTGAGCAGACTGTCGCGATCGGCTTGTAAAATCAGCATGTTCCATTCCTTTGAATTTGAAATCGGTTGATTTGGGTATTTTAAAATATTTTTTGTATTCAGACGGCCTCACATTGACATCAGGCCGTCTGAATATTGCATTAGGTCAGTTCTGAATCAAAATCAGCAGTTTTTCGTAGTCTTGCGCCAATTCGGGATCTTCTTCACGCAGTTTTGCCACCGCTTTGACACCGTGCATCACGGTCGTGTGGTCGCGGCCGCCAAAGGCATCACCGATAGAAGGCAGGCTGAGCGTGGTCAGCTCTTTGGTCAGGCTCATGGCAACTTGGCGCGGACGGGCAATATTGCGCGTGCGTTTTTTGCCCTAATATATCGCTGATTTTAATACGGTAGTATTTGGCTGTCGCATCGATGATGATGTCGGCGGTAATGACTTTGTGTTTCTCGGCAATAATATCCTGCAAAGCCGTACGCGCCAAATCCATGTCGATGACAGGGACGGTTCATAAAACGGCTGCTGGCGCTGACACGGTTGAACGCGCCTTCCAGCTCACGCACATTGGAGCGGATCAGATTGGCGATAAACAGAGCGGCTTCATCTTCGATACTGATGCCGGCTGCTTCTGCCTTTTTCTGCAAAATCGCCACGCGCATTTCCAATTCGGGCGGTTCGAGTTCCAAAGTCAACCCCCATGAGAAACGGGATTTGAGACGGTCGTCCATGCCCTCGATTTTGGCAGGCAATACGTCGCACGTCAGGATCAGCTGTTTTTTCTCGTTGTGGAAATGGTTGTACAGATAGAAGAATTCTTCCATCGTACGGTCTTTGCCTTTGATGAACTGAATATCGTCGATAATCAGCAGGTCATATTGTTTGTATTGTTGCTTGAACACATCATAAGTGTTGTTGCGCACAGCCTTCATAAAGCTGCGGATATAGTCGTCCGAGTGCATATAACGCACTTTGGCATCAGGACGGTTTTTCAGCAATTCGTTGCCGATGGCTTGCACCAAGTGGGTTTTACCCAAACCGGTACTACCGTATAAGAAAAACGGGTTGTAACCCTGCCCCGGATTTTCAGCAATCGCTTGGGCAGCTGCGGCGGCAAGGCGGTTGCCCTTACCTTCCACCAAAGTTTCAAATGTATAGTCGCGCGACAGATTGGTCTGTTCGTAGCGCGCTTCTTCCGCATCGTGTTGCGCGTCGATTTTGGCTTTGGCAACTGCTTTAGACTCAACCGGAGCAGCAGTTTGCACTTGAGGCTCATGCGGCAGATTTTTCATTCGTTGCGCCAAAATCTCGGCAGCCGTCATGGCAGCGGCAGGTTTGGAAACCGTTTCAGACAGCTTATCTTTTTCCACTGCCACAGCAGTTTGCAAAGGCATTTGAACAGGCTCTACACACTCTTCAACTTCAATGACCTCTTGCACTTGCACCGGTGCAACAGTCTGATCCGCCATTTCATAATGCGCACCTACGCCCGACTTAAACGCGAAAGCAGCCTGCTGAGGCACCAACTCGGCACGCACAGCATCAATTTTGGCGGCAAACTGGCTTTTGAGCATATTGCAGGCAAATTGGTTTTTACCATACACCACCCATACGCCGTTTTCTTCGCCCACGGTCAAAGGCGCAATCCATTGCGCAAACTGCCCGGCAGGCAACATTTCGTGAAGGCGGCAAAGGCACAGCGGCCAAAATTCAGCTAACGTCATGAGATTAAGCTCGGAAAATGGAAGATTTGGGAAATACAAGAAGGCAGAGCAGACAGGCAATCCGATAAAAATCAAATTTTTACGATACTCCCGCTGCTTTCAGACGGCCTTGCGCACAGAGAAAAGCAAGGTTGGGCGATTATACCCATTCCGCTCTTTTTTATCCACAACCGCCGCAAAATTTTATCCACAAATTCTATCAATGCATAAAACCCGTTGTCACACTTTGAGCCAACGAAAAGTTTTTATATTGATTGACAAAAGCAGCAAATTGGAGTGTAATTCACGGTTTAATTATCTACCAATTTTTAGGAAACATCATGAAACGCACTTATCAACCTTCCGTTACCAAACGCAAACGCACCCACGGCTTCTTGGTTCGCTCCAAAACCCGCGGTGGTCGCGCAGTATTGGCTGCCCGTCGCGCCAAAGGCCGCAAACGCCTGGCTGTATAATTTTGAATTACGGCTTCTCGAAGCAGTATCGCTTATTAAAAACGGATGATTTTTCATCCGTTTTTGCGTTGAAAAACCGACGCAGCCGCGATTTGCTGCAAGTCTCCCAGTCCGCAGACAACGCGCTCGGCCATCCGCGCCTTGGTTTGGTCGTCAGCAAAAAGACCGCCAAACGCGCCCATGACCGCAATTATATGAAGCGCGTCATCCGCGACTGGTTCAGGCTGAATCAACACCAGCTGCCGCCGCATGATTTTGTTGTGCGCGTGCGTCAGGCGTTTAATCGGGAAACTGCTCCAGAAGCCCGAAACCAACTTGCCCAGCTGATGAAAAAACGCCGATGAACACCCTGCTTTCCAAGCTCCTCCTTGCACTCATCCGCTTTTACCAATACTGCATCAGCCCCCTCATTCCGCCGCGCTGCCGCTATACCCCGACCTGTTCACAATACGCAGTCGAAGCCGTCAAAAAATACGGCGCATTCAAAGGCGGATGGCTGGCAATCAAACGCATCGCACGATGCCATCCTTTCGGCGGACACGGACATGACCCTGTTCCATAATGCTGCTGTCAACCATTTAAAGAACACGATTTCCTTTAATTTCCCGTCGGTTTCTATATAATGCCGTCTGAAGCAGTTTTCATCTCGATTACCTATCCGTCAATTCCAGGAATCTCTTATGGATTTTAAAAGACTAATGGCGTTTTTTGCCATTTCAGTGGCAATCTTTGCCGGCTGGGAACATTTTTTCCCCAGCCCCAAACCTAATCCGGCGCAACAAGCCGCGCAACAGCAAACGGCCGCCGCTCCGGCAAAAGCCGCTGCCGAAGCCGCACTTGCCCCGGCTTCTCCCATTACCGTTACCACAGACACGGTTAAAGCCGTCATCGATGAGAAAAGCGGTGACCTGCGTCAGCTGACCCTCTTGCAATACAAAGCAACTGGTGATGAACACAAACCTTTCGTTCTGTTTAACGACGGCAAGGAATACACCTACGTTGCCCAATCCGAGCTTTTGGACGCACAAGGCAATAACGTTCTGAAAGGCATCAGCTTTACCGCTCCGCAAAAACAATACAGTTTGGAAGGTGACAAAGTTGAAGTCCGCCTGAGCGCACCTGAAACCAACGGCCTGAAAATCGACAAAGTTTATACTTTTACCAAAGGCAGCTACTTGGTTAATGTCCGCTTTGACATCACCAACAGCAACGGCCAACCTGTCAACCTGAGCGCAGACTACCGCATCGTCCGCGACCACAGCGAACCTGAAGGCCAAGGCTACTTCACCCGCTCTTATGTCGGCCCGGTGGTTTACACCCCTGAAGGCGGCTTCCAAAAAGTCAGCTTCTCTGATTTGGACGACGATGCCAAATCCGGCAAATCCGAAGCCGAATACATCCGCAAAACCCCGACCGGCTGGCTCGGCATGATTGAACACCACTTCATGTCCACTTGGATTTTGCAGCCTAAAGACGGCCAAAGCGTTTGCACCGCAGGCGACTGCCGTATCGACATCAAACGCCGCAACGACAACCTGTACAGCGCAAGCGTCAGCGTGCCTTTAGCCGCCATCCAAGCCGGCGCAAAAGCCGAAACCGCCATCAACCTGTATGCCGGTCCGCAAACCACTTCCGTTATCGCCAACATCGCCGACAAACTGCAACTGGCCAAAGACTACGGCAAAGTACACTGGTTCGCCTCCCCGCTCTTCTGGCTCTTGAACCAACTGCACAACATCATCGGCAACTGGGGCTGGGCAATCATCGTTTTGACCATCATCGTCAAAGCCGTACTGTATCCATTGACCAACGCCTCTTACCGCTCTATGGCAAAAATGCGTGCTGCCGCACCTAAATTGCAAGCCATCAAAGAGAAATACGGCGATGACCGCATGGCGCAACAACAAGCCATGATGCAGCTTTATAAAGACGAGAAAATCAATCCGCTGGGCGGCTGTCTGCCTATGCTGTTGCAAATCCCCGTCTTCATCGGTCTGTACTGGGCATTGTTCGCCTCCGTAGAATTGCGCCAAGCGCCTTGGTTGGGTTGGATTACCGACTTGAGCCGTCCGGATCCTTTCTACATCCTGCCTTTGATTATGGCGGCAACCATGTTTGCACAAACTTATCTGAATCCGCCGTCAACCGACCCTATGCAGGCGAAAATGATGAAAATCATGCCTTTGGTTTTCTCCATCATGTTCTTCTTCTTCCCTGCCGGTTTGGTTCTGTACTGGGTAGTCAACAACCTCTTGACCATCGCCCAACAATGGCACATCAACCGCAGTATCGAAAAACAACGCGCCCAAGGCGAAGTCGTTTCTTGATAAAGGTTTAGGCAACACAAAGGCCGTCTGTTGTTCAGACGGCCTTTTTTTATTTCCTCAAACAAATACAGTTTGAGATTGAACCCAATCCAGTTTTAAGCGGCATGCAACACAAAAATCGTCGGGCGTTTTTTCAAATTCGGCATTTCTTTTCTTTTTCGCCACTGCGCAATCGTCTGGCTGATGATTTCCTGTGTCGGCAAGGTCAAGTCCGTAGCCACGCACAAGCACGTTTCAGGATGCAGGTTTTCCACCGCATCAGCCAACAACGCATCGTTGCGATACGGCGTTTCGATAAACAGCTGCGTTTCATTCTGCTGGCGCGAACGTTGCTCCAAAGCCTTCAAACTCTGAATCCGCTCATTTTTTTCAGACGGCAGATAACCCTTAAATGCAAAGTTTTGCCCATTCGCACCCGAAGCCATCAGCGCCAGCAACAAAGCTGGACGGGCCGACCAAAGGCCGTACTTCAAAACCGTGTTTATGCGCCAATGCCACCAAATTCGCGCCCGGATCGGCCACAGCCGGGCAACCCGCCTCGCTGACAATGCCCATACTGCGCCCTTCTTGCAAAGGTTTCAGCAATTCCGGCAAAGTCTTCAAATCCGTGTGTTCATTCAGCGTTTGCAGATTCAGCTCGCGGATAGGCGTAGTCACGCCCAAATGTTTCAAATGCGCGCGCGCTGTTTTTTCCGCTTCCACGACAAAATCCGTCAGCCCGACAATCGCCTGTTGTTCATGCGGCAACAGGCATGGCGTATCAGGCGCACCCAAAGGGGTAGGAATCAAATACAAAATCGGTTTCATTCTTCCAACTCCAAAAAATCTCAGGCCGTCTGAACACATTCAGACGGCCTCAAACTATAAAACTTCCACACCTTCGTTTTTCAAAAAATCAATCAGACGGAAAATCGGAAGGCCGATCAAAGCATTCGGGTCCGTACTTTCAATCCGCTCCAACAAAGCAGCGCCCAAACCCTCGCTCTTTGCCGCACCGGCACAATAAACCGCATCCGGCTCGCGTTCCAAATATCGGCTGATTTGTTCCTGCGTCAACTGTCGCATGGCAACCACCGTATAATCGACATGATGCTGAACCTTGCCCGTAGCAGTATTCAAAAGCACGATTGCGCTGTAAAATTCAATCCGTTTTCCGCTCAAGTCCGCCAGCATCTGTTGTGCATTTGCGACGTTCATCGGCTTGCCCAACTGACGTCCTTCGCACCATGCGACTTGGTCTGCACCGATAATCAGCGCGGCAGGGAAAGTTGCCGCCAATGAACGGGCTTTGCCTTCAGCCAAACGCAGCGCCGTCTCGCCCGCATGCTCGCCCGCAATAGGCGTTTCGTCAAAATCAGGCGATGCCGTCTGAAAATCGATACCCAAACGGCGAAGCTGTCCGCAGCGGAAAACCGAACTCGACCCTAAAACCAAAGGCAGTTTTACTTCCATATTTTTACTTAAAAACATTGACGTTAGACTGCTGAAATTATATCATACTCCGTTTATGTCATACCCTAATTTGATTGACCCAGAAGTTTTCGCCGCCGAAGGGCAGAATCTGCAAGGCAGCTTCCTGCTCGAAGAATTGGATGAACGAGTCAGTTCGCACGATTATCCGGCCGACAAACAGACACGCGTGTCGTTTACGCTGCAAGGCGGTCGCGACCGGCTGCAACGTCTGTTTCTCGATTTAAACGTCAAAGCCGACATGCCCCTGATTTGCCAGCGTTGCATTACGCCCATGCCGTTTCTGCTCGATGAAACCAGCCGTATCGTCCTGTTTGCCGATGAAGAGAGTTTGGACGAAGCCATGCTTGCCGATGAAGAATTGGAAGGCATGCTGCTCGAAAAAGAGCTTGACGTGCGGACTCTGGTTGAAGACCAAATCCTGATGTCGCTCCCTTTCTCCCCTCGACACGAAGACTGCGGCAACAATGGAACACTGGACGAAGTCAATCGGGACAAACCAAACCCCTTCGCTGTTTTAGCAGGTTTGAAAAGCAGTTAATTAGGACACAGTTTATTTATCTAGGAGCTTGAAATGGCCGTTCAACAAAACAAAAAATCCCCTTCTAAACGCGGTATGCACCGTTCACACGACGCTCTGACTGCGCCTTCTCTGTCTGTTGACAGCGCAACCGGCGAAGTGCATCGTCCACACCACATTTCTCCCAAACGGTATGTACCGTGGCCGTAAAGTGGTAAAAGCTAAAGGCGAATAATCCGTTCGTCTGACTGAAAAAGCCAGAATATTGCCATGCAATGACTGGCTTTTTTGCATTGCACCCTGTATTTTCCTCTTCGGAAGCACACCATGAAACGTAAAATCTGGTACACCTACGACGACATCCACCGCGTAATCAAAGGATTGGCGGAAAAAATCCAAAACTCCGGCACCAAATACGATGCCATGATTGCCATTGGCGGCGGCGGTTTTATCCCTGCCCGCATGTTGCGCTGCTTCTTGGAAATTCCGATTTACGCCGTCACCACAGCCTACTACGACAGCGATAACGAAGGTCAAGTGACCGAGGAAGTGAAAAAAGTCCAATGGCTTGATCCCGTTCCCAGATGTCCCTGAAAGGCAAAAACGTACTGGTTGTTGACGAAGTGGACGACAGCCGCGTTACCATGGAATTCTGCCTGAACGAATTGTTGAAAGAAGATTTCGGCACCGTCGGCGTGGCAGTATTGCATGAAAAAATCAAAGCCAAAGTCGGCAAAGATTCCTGAAGGCATCCCTTATTTTCAGCGGCATTACCGTGGAAGACTGGTGGATCAACTATCCTTGGGACGCGCTGGACATCGACGAACACAACAAATTGGCCGCGCAAAACCAATAAATCTGGCACGACCGTCGCAACAAGCCTTTTCATCTGATTTTCAATTCAATCTCCTGAAAATCAGATGAGTGTGCTTGTCCGATTGTTTGAGGCCGTCTGAAACACACAAACCGGAGAACAACATGATTACACTGGCCGTAGATGCCATGGGCGGAGATGCAGGCCTTGCGATTACCGTCCCCGGTGCAGTGGATTTCCTGAAACAGCAATCCGACGTACATCTGATTATGGTCGGAGATGAAGCAGCAGTCCGCCAAGCATTAAGCTCGGCAGGCGCACCTATGGACCGCATTACCGTCTGCCATGCAGCGCAAGTCGTCGAAATGGATGAAGCGCCTCAATCCGCGCTGAAAAATAAAAAAGAATCATCCATGCGCATCGCCATCAACCAAGTCAAAGAAGGCAACGCGCAAGCCGCCGTATCGGCAGGCAATACCGGCGCACTGATGGCGACCGCCCGATTCGTCCTCAAAACCATTCCCGGCATTGAGCGTCCCTGCCATCGCCAAATTCCTGCCTTCCGACAGCGAACACGTTACCCTGGCTTTGGATTTGGGTGCAAACGTCGACTGTACGCCCGAACAACTGGTTCAATTTGCCATCATCGGCAGCGAGCTGGTACACGCGTTGCACCCAGAAAAAGGCAGCCCGCGCGTCGCCCTTTTGAACGTCGGTACAGAAGACATCAAGGGTACGGATGCCGTCAAACAAACCTTTAAACTGTTGAGCAGCAGCAAACTCAACTTTATCGGCAATATCGAAAGCAACAGCGTTTTGTATGGCGAAGCCGATGTCGTTGTCGCAGACGGTTTTGTCGGCAACGTTATGCTCAAAACCATCGAAGGCGCGGTTAAATTCATGAGCGGCGCCATCCGCCGTGAATTCCAAAGCACCCTGTTCAACAAACTTGCCGCCATTGCCGCCCTGCCCGCACTCAAAGGCTTGAAAGGCAAACTGGATCCGCGCAAATTTAACGGCGCCATCCTGCTTGGTTTACGCGGTATCGTGATTAAGAGCCATGGCGGAACCGACGAAGTCGGCTTCCGTTATGCTTTGGAAGAAGCCTACCACGAAGCCAAATCTGCCGGCCTCGCTCAAATCGAACAAGGCGTAGCCACCCAGTTGGCTGCTTTGGAAGCCGCCAAAGCAGCAGCCGAACTGGAAGAAACCGCTGCTCCAACAACGGAAGCTTAAGGCTGATATATACAGGCCGTCTGAAACTTCACAAATGTTCAGACGGCCTGTTTTTATCTTTAATCACCGACTTCATTCTTAATATTGGGAATTTTCCCATTTTCGCTTACAATACCCGACTATCTGAATCAACTCTCTAAAAAGGCCGTTCTCATGCAATATGCCAAAATTTCCGGTACAGGCAGCTACCTTCCTGCCAACCGCGTCAGCAATGACGACCTTGCAAAAAAAGTGGACACTTCCGACGAGTGGATTACCACGCGTACAGGTATCAAATTTCGCCATATTGCAGACGACAGCGAAAAAACCAGCGATTTGGCCGCCGAGTCAGCGCGCCGCGCCTTGGCAGATGCCGGTTTGCAGGCTGACGATATCGACCTGATTATCGTCGCCACAGCCACTCCCCGATATGCAATTCCCTTCTACGGCAACCATCGTGCAGCAAAAATTGGGCATTGCCAACGGCTGCCCTGCCTTTGACGTACAAGCCGTGTGCGCCGGTTTTATGTATGCCCTGACCACTGCCAATGCCTACATCAAAAGCGGCATGGCGAAAAACGCTTTGGTCATCGGCGCGGAAACCTTCAGCCGCATCGTCGATTGGAACGACCGCACCACCTGCGTCCTCTTTGGTGATGGTGCTGGCGCGGTTGTCTTAAGCGCATCTGACGAACCGGGCATCATCCACGGCAAACTCAAAGCCGACGGCAACTACCTCAACCTTTTGAACGTCCCCGGACAAATCGCCAACGGCCAGATCTGCGGTTCGCCCTACATCAGCATGGACGGCCCCGGCGTATTCAAGTTTGCCGTCAAAATGCTGGCAAAAATTGCAGATGACGTTATCGAAGAAGCCGGTTACACCGCCGATCAAATCGATTGGATTGTGCCGCACCAAGCCAATAAGCGCATTATCGACTCTACCACCAAACACTTGGGCTTGAGCATGGACAAAGTGATCTTGACCGTCCAAGACCACGGCAACACGTCCGCCGCCTCCATTCCGCTGGCACTGGATGTCGGCATTAAAAACGGCCAAATCAAACGCGGACAAAACCTCTTGCTCGAAGGCATCGGCGGCGGTTTTGCCTGGGGTGCGGTTTTGGTGAAATACTAACGATTGGGCCGTCTGAACACCTCTTTCAGACGGCCTATTCTGCTCAAAACCCATGAAATCCCTAACGTTTGCACTCTGCATCAGCAGCCTGTTTTTAAGCATAACGGCTGTAATATTGCCCAAACTGGCAATCGCCTATCTCGCACTGAGTGCATACGTTTTCCTGCTTTACTACCTAGACAAACAGCGCGCACGCAACCACGGCAGACGCATACCCGAAGCAAAATTGCATCTGCTCAATCTGCTTGGCGGCTGGCCGGGCGGTTATTGCGGCAGCCTCGCATTCAGGCACAAAACCAGCAAACCCGGATTTGTCCGCACCTTCCGTCTGACCGCCGCAACCAATACTGTCGCCACCCTCCTTCTGCTGGCAGACACCCTCAAACATTCAAACCAATAAGGAATTACCATGTCTTTCGCATTCTTCTTCCCCGGACAAGGCTCACAAAGCCTAGGCATGATGAACGGCTTTGCCGAGCAAGCCATCGTTAAAGCCACATTTGACGAAGCTTCCGCCGTATTGGGTCAAGACCTGTGGGCAATGATTAACGGCGAAGATGCCGAATTAATCGGACAAACCGTCAACACCCAGCCCATCATGCTGGCTGCCGGCATTGCCACCTACCGCGCCTACTTGGAAGCCGGCGGTAAAATCCCTTCAGTCGTTGCAGGCCACAGCCTCGGCGAATACACCGCCCTCGTCGCCGCCGGCGCATTGGATTTTGCAGACGCAGTCAAACTCGTCCGCCTGCGCGCCGAACTCATGCAATCTGCCGTACCGCAAGGCGTAGGCGCAATGGCCGCTATTTTGGGTTTGGAAGACGAACAAGTGAAAACCATTTGTGCCGAAGCTGCACAAGGCGAAGTCGTTGAAGCCGTCAACTTCAACTCCCCAGGCCAAGTCGTGATTGCCGGCAATACCGCCGCAGTCGAACGCGCCATGGCCGCCGCCAAAGAAGCCGGAGCCAAACGCGCCCTGCCGCTGCCCGTTTCCGTTCCTTCACATTGCAGCCTCATGAAGCCTGCAGCGGAAAAACTTGCCGAAGCACTGAAAGACATCACCATCAAACAACCGCAAATCCGCGTCATTCATAACGCCGATGTTGCTTCTTACGATGATGCCGACAAAATCAAAGATGCCTTGGTACGCCAACTGTACAGCCCGGTGCGCTGGACAGAAACCGTCAACGAACTTGTCTCCGAAGGCATCACCGAATCCGCCGAATGCGGCCCCGGCAAAGTCCTCGCAGGCCTCGCCAAACGCATCAACAAAGAAGCGGCGTGCAGAGCATTGACCAATGCCGACCAAGTGGTTGCATTTATCGAATCCCACTAAAATGTTTTCGGACGGCCTTATCCTGTCAGGCAAGGCCGTCTTTAATTCTTGAATATAAACCAGTAAAATAACAACAGAAAAAGATGGGGAAGAAATTCTAAATCAGAAAACATAGGCACAAATTACAAGAAGGTTCATCTTAATAACCGTTTTAATGCATATTTCAAACCAAGTAACTTTGCCAGACTCCTGCCTACAGGAAAATATAGTATGATATTTACTAATAATTGAAAATTGTCATAGAATGAATATAAATATCACAATTGTAAATACTAGAATTAAGTCGCCTAACTTATGGCAACTTGATTACGAAAACACCTTTAACAAGTCCTAATCAATATAAGAAATAGTTATGAGATAAAACAATATTATTTGGAATGCCTACTGTATCCGGATTGTATAAACTAATTGATAAGAAATTTGAAATACCATGGTTTTTAAAGTTATTAATATTACAGAAGACTTTGAAAACTTCCGTTATCCTTCTATTTCTAGTTGGCTAAAAAGTAAAATGGAGAAAATTTATTTACAAAGATATATCTACTAAAAAAATTTAAAATGTTCAACACTACAGAATATTATTACAGAGAAAATTAAGAATATTGACAAATTAGACTACGCTTTATTAATTAGTGGCGATATATACAATAATGATTTTATTCAATTTCTTAATAAAAGTAAGTCAGAAATGGTGTAGTTAATTATCAATTTGACGGTTTACATCGATTTCCTTCAATTTATTCTTTAATAAATGAATTTAATAGATGTTATGTTTTTTGATTCAAATGATTTATATCATTCAGAATACCATCTCTTTCCTGCAACAAATTTCTATTTTGACTATGAATTAGATAACATTCCCGAAAGAACAGTAGATTTCTACTTCACAGGTGTTCATATGGACTCCCGAGCAAAAGTAATTGCTAATTTTGGACGCTATGCAAAAAAACAAGGAATAAGAGTACTGACATAAATATATTTTGGAAAAGATACGCAGATGGCAGAAAAATATACCCTGATGAGAGCATTACACTTATTGATAAAACAATCAGCTTTGAGGAAAATATTAAACGCGCCCAACATGCGAAAGTATTAATTGACTTTGTTATTGATAAGCATAATGGCTTATCTTTTCGCACTTTCGAAGCACTAGGAAATAAACAAAAGCTGATTACCACAAATGCACAAGTAAAATATTATGATTTCTATCACCCTAATAATTTCCTAGTTTGGGATGGACATGATTTTGCACAGCTAGATGAGTTTTTAGCAAAACCCTACGTTGATATTGATGAGAAAATTCGACAAAAGTACAGCTTTAAGAATTGGATTAGTTATATACTACAAATTCAACCATATGAAGAAATAAAGCTTCCAAATCCAATAGAGGATATAAAAAGTCAAACCATAATGATAGCCCCATATAAGAAAATCAAAAAAACCTATCATATTTTTTTGGGATAAATGTCTTTTAAATTTCTATTAATATGAAAATTAAACTTATAATTTAACTGAAGACTAAAAAAATAGGGCGAAAAATGCATAAACATCAACCTCTTATATCCATTATTATTCCATGCTATAACTCAGCTAATTACATCAAGGAAACTTTATCAAGTATTTATCACCAGTCTTATCAAAACTTTGAAATTATAGCTATTGATGATGGATCAAACGACAATACCTTAGAAATTCTATATGAAGAAGCAAAAAAAGAATCTAGATTAAAAGTACTTTCACAAGAAAATACTTACTGCGTTAAAGCTCGTATTCATGCTATTCAACATGCCCGTGGTGATTATCTTGTTTGTCTAGATTCAGATGATCTTTTGGGAATAGACTATTTGAAAGTATGTGTAGATGCAGCTGAAGCTGATAAGAAATTAGCAATTGTATATACCGATGCCTTTCTTTTTGGTGCGAGAAATGAACCATGGAAGTTACCTAAATTTGCCTTACCAGACTTTTTACTGCAAAACTGCATCTATATTACTGCCTTAATCCGAAAAAAAGATTACGATGCAGTGGGTGGCTTTGATAGCAACATGACTTTTTATTGAAGATTGGGAACTGTTTATTTCCATTATTAAAAAAATGGTGGGAAAAAGTCAAACGGATTCATCAGCCTTTATTTTACTACCGACAACGACTCGACGAATCATCAGTGAGTAATTTAGCCTCTGATATAAAAGTCTCAGACAACCTACTAAAAATTTATAACAAACACTATGATTTTTTTACAAAGAAAACGGGATTTTTCCTACAACTTTTTAACTTCATACACACTAAAAACAATATGAATTAAAACGAAAAAAATATAACAATCCCTTTGAGAAAATATTTTTTTATAAATGGTTTAACCCCAGAAGATATCAAAAAAATCCAACCCTACTTGGAATAGTAACCAATGAGACGAATATTAAAAAAATATTTCATACTTGGAAAATACAACGTCAGCTTCAAAGCAAATTATCGCTTTCATTTCAAGTAATCCTTATATATATAAAGTCAGAAAACTATCCAGATAGTTTTCTAAGTAAGGTTATTAAGCAAACAACATTCATAATTGACAAGAATCCCGTTCCTAGAAAAATTTACACTTTTTGGACTGGTAACAATCCAATGTCAGAATCCCGTCAATCTCATTTTCGAGCTTCTGAAAACTAGTTTCAGGAGTAGAAGTGGTATTGATTACTCCAAATAATTTATCAGAATATATTTTACCTGAGTATCCACTGCACCACGCATTCAAATACTTATCCTTAGTACATAAAGCTGATTATCTACGTTGCTATTTTATGCATCATTACGGTGGAGGTTATAGTGATATTAAAGCTGCTCAATACAATTGGAGTCCTGTTTTTGACACTTTAGATTGTAGTAATGCATATTTTATTGGCTATCCTGAGATTAAAGCAGAAGACTTAGCACCTGTTGAAGGCAAGATTGGCGAAGATATGCAATGTTATTTTAGTATCATAGCTGGAAATTGCGCCTATATTTTTCGCAAACAAACCCCTTTTACTCAAGAATGGTACAACGAACTATTAAATAGAATGGATAATTACGCTGAGCAACTGGAGAATAATCCTGGTAACGTTCTAGGTAATAACCCCGGATACCCTATCCCTTGGACAAATATATTAGGAGATATATTTCACCCTTTATGCTTGAAATATACTGATAAAATTCTCCTTGATAATACTTTACGTCCAAATTTGGAAAACTATCGTTAAACTAATAGCGTAGTTAACATCTAAACATTTAACTACTATTTATACAGCATGTGATATAAATAGTATCAAAAAGGAAACAACATGAGTACACAAGATTTGAGCGGCAAAATCGCTTTGGTAACCGGCGCATCGCGCGGTATTGGTGCGGCGATTGCCGATACGTTTGGCTGCGGCCGGTGCAAAAGTTATCGGCACGGCCACCAGTGAGAGCGGCGCGGCTGCAATCGGCGAACGCTTGGCACAATGGGGCGGCGAAGGCCGTGCATTGAATTCTGCCGAACCTGAAACCATCGAAAACCTGATTGCCGACATCGAGAAAGAATTCGGCAAACTGGATATTCTGGTCAATAACGCCGGCATTACCCGCGACAACCTTCTGATGCGCATGAAAGAGGAAGAATGGGACGACATCATGCAGGTTAACCTCAAATCCGTCTTCCGCGCCTCCAAAGCCGTATTGCGCGGCATGATGAAACAGCGTACCGGCCGCATCATCAACATCACTTCTGTTGTCGGCGTGATGGGCAATGCCGGTCAAACCAACTATGCGGCCGCAAAAGCAGGCTTAATCGGCTTCTCCAAATCTATGGCGCGCGAAGTCGGCAGCCGCGGCATTACCGTCAACTGCGTTGCCCCCGGCTTTATTGACACCGATATGACCCGCGCCCTGCCGGAAGAAACCCGCAAAACCTTTGAAGCGCAAACTTCTTTGGGCAAATTCGGTGAAGCGCAAGATATTGCCGATGCAGTCTTGTTCTTGGCTTCTGATCAGGCAAAATACATTACCGGTCAGACACTTCATATCAACGGCGGCATGTTGATGCCTTAAACCGTTTGTTTATTTAAAGGCCGTCTGAATATTTCAGACGGTCCTTTTTGTCAATCAAAACACTACTTTACATTCTATCTTGATATAATCTTAATAATCCGTTAGATAACGCTCGAAACAGTAAGTCCAAATAAGCATGATACGGGAAATCAAATCGCAGAAATGAAGTTCATTCTGTGCGTTTTTATTTGGGTTTGCTGTCGGTTTTCGACGTGTTTCAGACGGCCTATATAACAATAGCTACTTTTAACGAAAGGCCGCCCACTCTATGCACGAATTCTCCCTCGGTCCCATTGTCATTGTCCTGTTGGTTTCCGTCATTACGGTTATCTACTGTCGCAAGTTCAACATTCCTTCCATGCTCGGTTATCTTTTGGTCGGTTTTATTGCCGGTCCGGGTATGTTCAAACTGATTCCGCAAAGCCACGCCACCGACTATTTGGGCGAAATCGGCATTGTATTCTTGATGTTCAGCATCGGTCTCGAATTCTCCCTGCCCAAACTCAAAGCCATGCGCCGCCTCGTATTCGGCTTGGGCGGTTTGCAAGTCATCATTACCATGCTCTCGATTATGGGCATTTTGATGGCAATGGGCACGCCGTTTAACTGGGCGTTTGCCACTGCGGGCGCACTGACCATGTCGTCCACCGCCATCGTCAGCCGCATTCTGTCGGAGAAAACCGAGCTGGGTCAGCCGCATGGTCAAATGGCCATGGGTGTTTTGCTGATGCAAGATATTGCCGTGGTACCGCTGATGATTCTGATTCCGGCACTTGCTGGCGGCAGCGAAGGCAACTTGTGGGTAGAACTGGGCTTGGCCGGTTTGAAAATGTTGCTGACCTTGGGCATTTTGTTTGTTGTCGGCAGCCGTGTGATGTCGCGCTGGTTCAGACTGGTTGCCAAACGCAAATCGTCCGAACTCTTCATGATCAACGTTTTGCTGGTTACTTTGGGCGTGGCCTATCTGACAGAGCTTGAAGGCCTGTCTATGGCATTGGGCGCATTCGTCGCCGGTATGCTGCTTTCCGAAACCGAATACCGTATTCAGGTGGAAGACGACATCCGTCCATTCCGCGACATCCTGCTGGGCTTCTTCTTCATTACCGTCGGTATGAAGCTCGATATTCAGGCGCTGATCGGCAACTGGCAGCAAATCCTGATTTTGTTGGCAATCCTGTTGGTCTTGAAAGCACTGGTCGTCTTCATCATCGCTTTGCGCATGAAAAACCCTGTGGGCGACAGCCTCAAAGAGTGCGCTTTATTTGGCGCAAGGCGGCGAGTTCGGCTTTCGTGATGCTGGCCATTTCCAGCAAAATCAATATGGTTTCGCCCGAATTGGAACAAGCAGCCACTGCAGCCGTCTTGCTCTCCATGATTGCCGCGCCATTCATTTTGGGCAGCAGCGATGCCATCGTCAGCCGCTTCGTTAAATCCGACTGGGACATGAAAGCCTTGGACTTACACTCCATGTTGGTGGAAACCATGAGCAAATCCGAACACGTCCTGATTATCGGTTTCGGACGCGGCGGTCAATCGGTTGCCCGTGTATTGGCGCAAGAAGGCATCCCCTACTTTGCCCTTGACTTGGACATTGCCCGCGTACAAGTGGCACGCAACGCAGGCGAACCGGTTTCCTTTGGCGATGCCAAACGCCGTGAAGTCTTGGAAGCCGCCGGCTTGGGACGCGCCAAAATGGTGGTCATCACGCTGAACAATATGCACGAGACCCAACATGTTCTCGGCAACATCATGTCCATGCATCCGAGCATGCCGGTTTATGTTCGCGCCACCAATGACGATTACGTCAAAACCTTTACCGAAATGGGTGCGGAAGAAACCGTCTCCGATACCAAAGAAACCAGCCTGGTGCTGGCAAGCTATGCCATGTTGGGTCACGGTCTCTCCTACAACCATGTTTATCAAACCATAACCCACATCCGTCACAGCCGCTATGCATCTTTGCAAGACTTGTTTGTCGGCAGTGATGATGACAGCTTCTCCGACGAAGACAGCAAGGCCGTCTGCCGCCATGCCTTCCCATTGCAAGGCGAGGCACACGCCATCGGCAAAACCATCCGTGAATTGCCATTGGCAGCACATTATCTGAAACTATTGTTTATCCGCCGCAATACCGGAAAAATCCAAGACCTTGACCCTGATTTTGTTTCTGGAAAACGGCGACATTTTGGTTGTCGCAGGCAAGCAGGAAGAAATTATTTCCTTTGAAAACTGGTGCTTGCAGGGAGATATCTAATTATCGGCAAATAAATCTTGCGCGCATCAGGATTTTTTGGTTTAATAGCGTCTTCGCAATTTTGCGCATGGGTGATTAGCTCAGTTGGTAGAGCGTCTGCCTTACAAGCAGAATGTCGGCGGTTCGACTCCGTCATCACCCACCAAGTTTCTTTTTCATTGTCTTTGACAGTGGATGCGCGGTGGTAGCTCAGTTGGTTAGAGTACCGGCCTGTCACGCCGGGGGTCGCGGGTTCGAGCCCCGTCCGCCGCGCCATTATTTAAAAATACTGATTCTTCAGTATCTCCCTTTTTCGGGTGATTAGCTCAGTTGGTAGAGCGTCTGCCTTACAAGCAGAATGTCGGCGGTTCGACTCCGTCATCACCCACCACTTTCCTTTTCATTGTCTCTGACAATGGATGCGCGGTGGTAGCTCAGTTGGTTAGAGTACCGGCCTGTCACGCCGGGGGTCGCGGGTTCGAGCCCCGTCCGCCGCGCCATCAAGTTAAAAATAAAAAATACCGGTTTTTACCGGTATTTTTTTCGTCTGTACCCTATGCCTTTTATAAAAAGTCCAGCTATTTTAGATAATATAAAACAGGACAACACAATAAGACTAAAAGACATATGGTTTGAATCCTGAAAGATCATCCATCTCAAGCTGATTCACACCAAACGCTTATTCATCAAATCCCTAAATCATCTTTCCAAAATAGACATAAATACTTGCCTCCCCTTCTTACACAAAGGCCGTCTGAAAACGTCAATACATTTTCAGACGGCCCTTTTTAGCTTATCAAGCCTGATACCTAATCATGCAGGAGGCTTTAGCATCAATCCAATGTTCGCCACCGGGCTGAACAATTTTAGACACCAGCTTATCCAAGTCGCGTAAATAATCGGTTGATTTTTGGCTGTTGATAATGACGACAACCAGCAACGGCTTTTCGCCCAACCAATACCCTGCCAGTGCGCGGACATCTTTAAGCGTACCGGTTTTGAGGCGCAGGTTTTCACCGGGCTGTTTCAAGCGTGTTTTAAGCGTGCCGTCTTTACCGGCAATCGGCAGCGTACTGATAAACTCGTTTTTAAACGGGCTGAAGTAGGCTTTTTCCAACATTTGCGCCATCATTCGCGCATTGAGCCGTTCTACGCGGGACAGGCCTGAGCCGTTTTCCAACACCAGCCCTTCCGTATTGATACCGGCAACCGCCAGCTCGCTTTTTACGATAGAGGCGGCCTTAGCCTGCGCCAGCTTGTAATCAGACATGTTTCCGGCAAATTTAAGGAAAACCGAACGGGCAATCAGATTATTGGAATGCTTGTTCATATCGGTGAGGATATCGGTAAGCGGTTTGGATAGATGACTTGCCAACACATGCGCATCATGAGGCGCGACACCTGTCATCAGGCCGTCTGAAACCGTACCGCCTTGTTGGCGCCATTGGTTCACAAAACTTTTGCCGACATATTCTTTCATGCTGTACATATTCAGATACAGTTCTCGTCCCAAGCAGCTTTCCGGCAGCTTACCCGATACAGTCAGCGTATTGTTTTTATAGGAAGTCTTCATATGGTTTTTTAAAACACCACATTTCCCTTCTTTATTCTCAAGCGTCAATTTGTTTTGAATGTTCAGATTTGGCAGCGGCGGATTGGTACGGATAACCAAGCTTCCGTCTTCTTCTTTTTCAGCACGGAGTTCAACGGTTTTATACGCCAACATATTGGGATCGGGCGGCGTCATAAAGCTTTCGGCAGAATCGGAAGCAAAATCATCCGGGTTCTTCACATCACCCCAGAGGCTGCGGTCGAGTATCAGATGTCCGTCAATATGGCGTATGCCCTTATCGCGCATCTGTTGCTGCATTTGCACCAGATCATGCTGATCAAACACAGGATCGCCGCTCCCCACCCAATACACATTGCCTTTCAACGTATCGCCTTTGATTGTGCCGTTGGTTTTAAACTCGGTTTTCCAACGATACTCGCCGCCCAACATACGAAACGCGGTAAACGCCGTTACCAGCTTCATGGTCGAAGCAGGATTGCGCAATTCATCGGCACGGTGTTCGGCAATCACTTTGCCGCTGTCCAATTCCTGCACATAAACGGAAATTTCATTTTCAGGAATACGCCCGAAATCCAAAGCCCATGACGGACAAACCGCCATCATCAGGCTGATTGATAAAATACTTTTCAACTTCATTGTGTTACAAAAATCTTATAAATTCTTACGAGGTATTTAGGCCGTCTGAACGTTTCAGACGGCCTTTTTATTTATTTCTGATGCGCTTTCAAACGCAAAGCAAACATGACGACCACAACCCCGACAACCAAAGCGCAACCCATCGCCAAATGGATACCGTCCAACATTGCCTGTTGCGGCATATCTGCGCTGGAAAGTTTCTCGCCGATATTGGTCGCACCGACAAAAAACGCCGCGCCGATGGCACCGGCAATCGGGTTGATGGTGGTCAGAATCGCCGCACCGTGCGGATTGAGCGTTTTTCGGCAACGCGTTCAGACCATGAGTTTCGCCGGTTACACAAGCAGACACAGAAAGCGCCAACAGCGTAAACATCGCCGTCAACATCACCACTTGCGTATCAATCCGCAAAAACAGCCACAATACCGCCAGCGACACCACCAGCATCACTGTTGCCGGCAAAACGACAAAGCGTCCGCCCTTTTTGTCCAACAATTTGCCGAACAAAGGCGCGGCAACCGCTTGGGCAATACTGGCAGGCATCAGGATCAGGCCGGTTGCCGTACCGGTCAGCATCAACACTTGCTGCGTGTACATCGGCACCATCAACTCCAAGCCCAAGAACAGGAAATATCGCACCGGCCAAAATCACAACGCAATATCTGAACTGTTTGTATTCAAACGCACGAAGGTTCAACAACGGCGTAGCCAAACGGAACTGACGGTGCGCAAACCAACCCACCAGCACAATGGAAGCGGCAAAGAGCAGGATAAATTCCACCAGCGGCATATGGGCAAAATTACTGCTCGCATAAACCAGCCCGCCGAAGCCCGCAATCGACAGCACAGCCGACAACATATCGAATTTTCGGACGGCTGATGTTGCTCAAATTAACCGTCAAATATTTGCCCACCAGCACCATCGCCGCCAACATAAACGGCGCGGTAAAGCCGAACAGCACACGCCAATGCGTATGGTCGATGATGATGCCCGACAGCGTCGGCCCCATTGCAGGCGCGGCGGTAAACATCATGGTAATCACGCCCATCGCCGTTCCGCGCCTGTTGGGAGGGAAAATCGACAACACGCCGTTAAACAGAAGCGGGACAAAGAACGCGGCAGACACTGCCTGCACCATCCGACCGACCACCAATACGCCAAACGTCGGTGCAAACGCGCAAATCAGCGAGCCTGCTAAAAACGTTGCCTGCGTAAACAGCACCATTTTGCGCGTTTCAAACCATTGAATCACGCCTGCCGTAATCGGCGTAAATGCCCCCATGACCAGCAAAAAGCCCGTCGTCAGCCATTGAACCGTGGTCTTATCGACACCGAAATCCTTCATAATCGGCGTGAGCGCGACATTTAGCAGCGTGTCGTTGAGATAGCCGAAAAATGCGCCGATGAATAAGGTAGCGACAATGGTTTTAGCAGGAAAGTCGGGATTGTCGGCATAGTATTCGTGTGCCGTTTGCGTCCCTCTTGCGAATCAGAAGCGTGCATAATAATTTGAAATATCAGCGAAACCGTTATTTTAGCATAAACCGTTTTGACAGGCCGTCTGAAACCTTGACCGCTTCCCCAGATAACACTAAAATTTAGAATCGTTTTTTCATTTTTATTATTAAACAGGAGAAAAACATGTCAAAGAAAGTCAGCATCTTGGTCGGCAGTCTGCGTAAAGGCTCGTTTGCACGAAAAATCGCACAAAACGTCATTTCCATGTTCCCCGAAGGCTACGAAGCGCAAATCGTCGAAATCGGCCATTTGCCTTTGTACAACTTCGACTACGACGATCCCTGCCGTTACCGACTTCCCTACTCCGTCCAGCTATACCGAGTTCCGTGAAACCATCAAAGCCTCTGCCGGCGTATTGTTCGTGACTTCCGAAAACAACCGCACTGTCCCGGCCTGCCTGAAAAACGCCATCGACATCGGCTCCAAACCCAATGCCGATGTTGCCTGGAAAAAAACACCGGCCGGCATCATCAGCCATTCAGTCGGTAAAATGGGCGGTTATAGCGCGCAAAAAAATCTGCGCCTTGCCCTTTCGTATTTTCGATATGCCGCTGACCGGCCAGCCGGAAGTGTTCCTCGGCAACTCGCCTACCCTGTTTGACGACAACGGCCAGCTCATCGAATCCGCGCGTGGATTTGTTCAAGGCTATATCGACCAATTGGTTGCCTTGATTGAGAAAAACCCCTAAATAATCGGGATTGAAGCATACAGGCCGTCTGAAAAACGAAATTTCAGACGGCCTCATCTTTTGCAAAAAATCAGTTTTTCGACAGTTCCTAAATTTTTACTAATTGAGTGCGGTTATAATCACTATCCACCCATCCTCCGGAGAACTTCCATGCGCGTATTATTGGTTGAAGACGATGCCATGATTGCCCAAGCCGTCAGTGCCAACCTGAAAGACACCGGCTACGCTGTCGATTGGGTCAGCCGCGGTTCGGAAGTTGCCGCAGCAGTGGCGGCGCAAGCATACGATTTGCTGCTCTTGGATTTGGGTTTGCCCGGCAAAAGACGGTTTGGACGTATTGGCGCAAATCCGCAACGGAGGCTGTACCGTCCCCGTCTTAATCGTGACCGCGCGCGACGATTTGCACAGCCGGCTCAACGGCCTAGACGGCGGCGCAGACGACTACATCGTCAAACCCTTCGACATGGCGGAACTGCAAGCCCGTATGCGCGCCGTATTGCGCCGACACGGCGGACAGGCGCAAACGCTGCTGAGCAACGGCATCATCACGCTCAACCCTTCCACCCATCAGGCGGAAGTGGTCGGGCAGGAACAGGCCATCATGCTCAGCAACAAAGAATTTGCCGTCCTCCAAGCCCCTGCTGCTGCGTCCGGGCATGATTCTGTCGCGCAGCGATTTGGAAGACAAAATCTACGGCTGGGGTGAAGAAGTCGAAAGCAACGCCGTTGACTTCCTGATTCACGCCTTACGCAAAAAAACTCGGCAAAGAAGCGATTCAAAACGTCCGCGGGGTCGGCTGGCTGGTTGCACAAAACAACCAGGCCGTCTGAAAAACCAAAACAATATCAACACACAAACCATGCAACGCCTTATCCACACCATCAAACAATCCCTGCAAGTCCGGATCAGCCTCGCCCTGATCTGTATGCTCCTGCCCCTCTCCATTCTTGCAGGCATATTTTCATATTACGATACTTATCACGAGACCCAAGAGGTTCAAGACGACCTGTTGCGCCAAGTCGCGAACTATCTCGATCCGAGTGATGCCGATGACGAAAATCACTCGCTCGACAACGACAACAAGATTTCCGTTCAATTTCCCAATACGCCCAACCCCATTGTCAGCCTGCCTAAGCAGATTTCAGACGGCCTGCACACCATTCAGGCCGATGACGACGACGATTACTACCGCGTTTATACCCGTAATACCAAGCAAGGCCGCATCGCCGTCATGCAGGAAAGCGACTATCGCGAAGAGCTGGCCGAAATGGCCGCCGTGCAGAGCATCCTCCCCATGCTCCTCGCCCTGCCCCTGATTATCCTGCTTACCGTCTGGATTACCCATCGCGCCATGCGTTCCGTCAAAACCCTGTCCAACGATTTGGAACAGCGCCAAATCAACGACCTCTCGCCAATGGACACGCAAGACATTCCCAGCGAAATCCAAGGCTTTGTCGTCGCCATCAACAACCTATTGCAGCGTACCGACGAAAACGTCCGCCAACAGCAACGCTTTATCGCCGATGCCGCACACGAATTGCGCAGTCCCATGACCGCCCTGTCCCTTCAGGCAGAGCGGCTCAACAATATGCAGCTGTCCGCCGAAGCGCGCGAGCAGTCCGCCCTGTTGCAACAAAGCATACAGCGCAACCGCCACCTGCTCGAGCAACTCCTTTCCCTCGCACGCGCCCAAGCACCCGAAACCCAACGCCCCTAAAACCCTGATCAGCCTGCAAAACCAGTTCCGCCGCGTCTTGCAGGAACTCATGCCGCTGGCGCTGGCCAAAGGTCAAGACATCGGCGTCGCCGTTGAAAACGACTGCCAAATCCACGCCGACGACACCGAAATCTACACCCTCATCAAAACCTTTACCGACAACGCCATCCGCTACACCCCCAAAGGCGGCCGCATCGATTTGGGCTTTGACGAAACCGCCGAATACCTCAACATCTGGGTGGAAGACGACGGCCCCGGCATTCCCCAAGCGAACGCCAACGCGTTATCGACCCCTTTCTACCGCATTCTCGGTACCGAACAACAAGGCACCGGACTGGGGCTTTGTCCATCGCAAACACCATTGTCAAACGCCATCAAGGCCGTCTGAAACTGGCCGACAGCCGACGCTTTGACAGCGGCTTGCTGATTATTGCCGAGTTGGATAAAAAGACGCTTTAAATAATTGACCCGCCCAAATTGGTTTATCTAGCTTTAAGCCGATAAATGAAAACGTTTTAAAACCAAAGGCCGTCTGAAAATAACTTTCAGACGGCCTTTTTATATTTTAAAGCAAACCTCATTCATTCCTCACAAATACGGCTGCAAGGTTTGGCGGAGGATTTCCATATCGGTAATTTCGGTGATATTGGCTTTACCCAAGTATTCCAAACCGACAAAACGCATGATGCCGCTGCTGACTTTTTTGTCGTGGCTCATGTGTTCAATCCATTTTTCAAAGGAGAAAACAGGCGGCGCAGACGGGAGGGAGGCGGCTTCCATTAAAGCGGCAATTCGGTCGGTATCGGCTTGTTGGGTTTTGCCCAAAATTTGCGACAAACGGGAAGCAAGGACGCAACCGGCGGCAACGGCTTCGCCGTGCAGCCATACGCCGTAGCCCATTTCGGCTTCGATGGCATGACCGAAAGTGTGGCCGAGATTAAGCCATGCGCGGATGCCCTGCTCGGTTTCGTCTTGGGCAACAATATCGGCCTTCATTTTGCAGCAATGGTAAACGGCTTCTGCCATTTTTTCTTGATGTTGCGCCATCAGGTCGGCCATATTTTCTTCCAACCAGGCAAAAAATTCGGCATCACCCAATGCGCCGTATTTGATGACTTCGGCCATGCCTGCGGAAAGCTCGCGTTGCGGCAGCGTTTGCAGGGCGGTCAAATCGGCCAGCACGGCTTGCGGCTGGTAGAACGCGCCAATCATATTTTTACCGAGCGGATGGTTGATGGCGGTTTTACCGCCGACCGAGGAATCGACCTGGCTGAGCAATGTGGTCGGCACTTGGATAAAAGGTGCGCCACGCTGATAAGTCGCCGCGGCAAAGCCGACCATATCGCCTATCACGCCGCCGCCCAAAGCGATTAAAGTAGTTTTGCGTTCGGCACGGTTTTGCATCAGGCCATCGTAAATCAGGTTGAGCGTCTGCCAGTTTTTATATTCTTCGCCGTCGGGAAGGATGATGCTGAAATGCGGCACGCCCAGTCTGTCTAAGGCCGTCTGAAGCTGTTTGAGATAAAGCGGCGCAACGGTTTCGTTGGTAATGATGGCTGCTTTTTTGCCTAAATAGGGCTGAAGCAGCGTATCGGCCTGCTCAATCAGTTTATGCCCGATAAAGATGGGGTATTGATGGGACGGGGTTTGGACAGTCAGTGTGCGCATGGTGTTCCTTTGCAAAGCGTGTTTATTCGCCTAAAGCCTGTATCAGGCGTTTGAGCGTTTTGTGACAGCTGTCGGATTCGATGACGAGATGGGCGGTTTGACGGTACAGCGTATCGCGTTGGTCATACAGCTCTTGCAGTTTGGCCAAAGGGTTGGCAACTTGCAACAGCGGCCGGTTGCTGTCGTAACGGGTACGCTCCAGCAAGGTTTCGGGGACTGGCATGCAGATAAACAACCGTGCCGTTTTGGCGCAAAATCTGTCTGTTTTCACTGCGTAATACGGAGCCGCCACCGGTCGATAAAACGATGTTGCGCCGGGAAGCGAGCTTCTTCAGCATATTGGTTTCGCGGTTTGCGGAAGCCTTCCTCCCCTTCCATCTCAAAAATGGTCGGAATGGATACGCCCTGAAGAAGTGCAGATTTCGTAGTCGCTGTCGTAAAACGGGCATTCAAACATTTGGGCAAGCTGCTTGCCCAAAGTGGTTTTGCCCGCGCCCATCAGCCCGATTAAAGATTAAATTACCGTTGATTTTTTCCATGGGGTCATTTTATACGATATGGTGGTTTCGTGGAAAAGTTCGTCGTTTTTCAGACGGCCTTTTCATCTCAGGCCGTCTGAAAACCAAAACAGGCATACCTTTGCAGATATGCCTGTTTGTCATTTCTAAAAATCAGTAACGCAGATTGTTACCCACATTATCCATAATACGCGGCGTGATGAAGATCAACAGCTCACGGCGGTTTTCACGTTTGCCGCGTGATTTGAACAGATTGCCGACAACAGGAATATCGCCCAAAACAGGTACTTTGTTCACTGCATTAGTGCTTTCTTCTTCGTAAATACCGCCGACAATCAGCGTGCCGCCATCTTCAACCATGGCTTGGGTATTCAAGTGTTTGGTGTTGATACACTTGGTTGTCAGAGAATCCACGGTACAGTCGATCGGGGTATCGCGATTAATCTTCACAGTCATGATGATTTGACCGTCAGGCGTAATGTTCGGCGTTACGGTCAAGCCCAAAACGGCTTTCTTGAAGGTAATCGAAGTCGCACCGCTGGAAGAAGCTTCTTGGTAAGGAATTTCCGTACCGGATTCGATTTTGGCTTCTTTGCGGTCTTGTGTCAGCACGCGCGGATTGGAAATGGTTTTGCTCTTACCTTGTTCTTCAGACGCGCTGATTTCCAAGCCCAATGCGCCGGACGAGAACGCACGCACCAGCGCAATGCTGTTGACTGCGGCTGCGGTCGGCAGACTGACGTTCGGATCCAAAGTCCATGTGCGGTAGCCTACGTCGCCACGGTTAAACGAGGCATTGGTATTGTAGTTGGTTTGCGCATTGCTCCAGTTGCTGCCCCATGCGTTACGGCCACTTTGCACCACCGGAACCGAATTTAACGCCCAAGTTGCGGAAGAAGGTATCTTCTGCTTCCACAATACGCGCTTCCACCATCACTTGACGGGTTGGAACGTCCAATTCATCAATCAGTTTGCGGAATTTCTCAATCACGCCGCGGTTGTCGGTTACGATCAGCGTATTGGTGGCCGGATCGATTAAGGCGCTGCCTCGGTTGCTCAACAGAGTATTGCGGGTATTGGAATTATTGCTGTCGTATTCTTCCAAACGCAGAATTTTGCGGAACTCTTCCACGTTTTTGTATTTCAACTGGAAGGTTTGAGAATACAGCGGACCCAATTCGGCAATCTCTTTTTCAGCCTGCAAGAAGGCTTTGTCTTTTGCCAACAATTCATCGCGAGGTGCGATATTAATGATGTTGCCTTGACGGCGCATATCCAAATTGCGCGCCTGCATAACCAAGTCTAAAGCCTGATCCCAAGGTACATCTTTCAGGGACAGAGTCATGGTGCCTTTGACGGTATCGCTGGCAACAATATTCACGCCGGATTCTTTTGCCAAAATCTGCAAGATGGTACGAACTTCTACATCTTGGAAATCCAAAGAAATTTTACGGCCTTTGAACGATTTGTTCGCATTGTGGTTTAAGCCGCCGGATTCGGTATTGGCGGCTTTAGGCGATACTTCAAATACAAAACCGGCCGGAAGAGGCTTTGGTATTGATGTCCCAATTCGCATTATTGTTGCGGATAATGAGCTGGGTAGAGTTGCCGATACGTTTGAGCGTAACGTTTTGTACAGGCGTATTGAAAGTCAGCCACATCCAAACTGCGTTGCGCTTGTGTCGGCAGCGTATGGTTTTTCAAGGTCACAACCACGCGGTCGCGCTGCTGTTTGATATCCGGCTGTCCGCTGAAACCAGGGGCGGACAATTCAATAATGCCGGAATTGCGTGCGCCTTTGCGGAAATCGATATTGGCTGCTGAAACGGCTTGATAAGTCTGAGCAGCGCGCGCGGTAGACGGCGTAGCCGCACGTTCATTTCGCAACGGCCGCATTGGTTTGGTCAGTAGATTCGTTTACAAATACCCAAACTTCGTTGCCGCGAATCTCAGTATTGTATTGGCTGATTTTGTTCAAACCCAAAACCACGCGTGCGCGGTCATTGTTTTGTGCCGCAGTAATTTGATTCAGCAATGGGTCGGCATATTCCAAAACAGGCTGAGGCAAACGGATATTGGTGTTGGCAAAATCCAATGCGATACGCGCCGGAGTAGATGTTACAAAACCATGAGGTGTGGTGACGTCTTTGTCGAAACGGATTTTGATGATTTTTTGGTTGTCAGGCAAAGTGGAAACGTTGATATCGGTAATATTGCCTGCAAAGGCCGTCTGAACAGCGAGGGCAACGCTGAAGCCGGCAAATAATTTTGTCATGTGCTTGGTTTTCATAATCGAGTGAGACCCCTAAATTAATTTGAATTCGAACTATCTGAGCTATTGGAAGAATCCGCCTCTTTACTGCTCAATGGCAATTCGGCCTTCCGGTACACCCAGTTGCCGTAGCTGTCTTCAACTTGCTCGGTCAAGATAATTTTATCTTCGGTAATACTTTGGATTCTGCCGTAATTCTGACCGATGTAGTTTCCGGGATAAACGGTATAAACATGGTCGTTGACCTTGATAAATCCGGAAACTTTGCCGCCGCTTTGCAGCGTTCCGACAAAGGCCATGTTTTCCAAACTGAAGGCTTCCAATGTTTCTTTCGGACGGTTCACATCCGGCGCATTGCCGCCTTTAGGGGCAGTGTCCAAACGGCGTGAATCAAACGCATTCATGCCTTTAAAGTTCGGCGGGCTATACGGCTTAGGCAATGTAACCGTCGGCTCTTCAAACGGAATAATCTTGGATTTTGCTTCCTGACGGGTTTGCGTCATCCATTGAGTCAAATCTTCATAGCTTTGCGTACAGGCTGCCAAGGGAAGAAGACTTAAGAGTAAGATGATTTTTTTCATGATTTCCCTATTCTTTTATTTTTGCTCATTCTCGGCAGGTTTGCCTTCTTCTTGTGCCTGTTGCGCAGCCAATTCGGCAGCAATCTCTTCGGCCGGACGGGCTTTGTAAGTCGTCGCAATCGCGCTCAATGTCAACTCGCCTTTATTGCCTTTGCCTTCTTTATCCTCGCTTGCGTTCACGAGTTTCAAAGAATCTAAAGTAATAATGCGCGACAAATCGCCTACATCACGGGTAAATTGGCTGATCTGAGAGTATTTGCCTGTGATGGAAATCTGATACGGCAGTTTTTGAATCGGACCATCGTTTTCAGGTTGGAGCGGTGCAACGCTGTCCAAACGCAGTCCGTTGGTTGAACCTGCCTGATGCAGCTCTTGAATCAGGTTCGGAATTTCCGCATCGGTCGGCAATTGTTTCAACAAAACGTCAAATGCAGAACGGATCGAAGCCAATTCAGCCTTCAAATTGTTCAAGCTTGCCGCCTGAATGCTTTTACGCGTAAAGGTTTCCTTCAGTTCTGCTTCTTTGGCTTCCTGCGTATTCAAGGGTTTCAATCTGATCTTTAAATACGCCGACATAGCCCAAAGCCAACATACCGACAATCAATAAACCTGCCAGCAAAAGTTTTGAAGGCATATTGAGCAGGTACAGGTTTTGTACGTCCAATTGTTTTCAGGTTTTTAGATGCCATTATTGAGCCTCCGGAGCAGGTTCTGCCACAGGTTCGGCCATTTCACCGCTGCTTTGGGCAGTTGGTGCAGGAGCCGGCGTATTTCACTTGGTTGATTGAAGATTTCAAAGTAAATTCTTGGTAGTTATCTACTTTTTTAATGCTCAACAATTCAGGCTGCAAGAAAATACCTGTACTTGGCAGGGAGCGCATCATAACGGCGATTTTATTGTCGCTGATGGCATGACCGCTGATTTTATAGCTGGTCGGGCTTTCTGCTTCCAACGCAGTCAAATAAGTATTATCGGGCGTAAGCGCATTCAAAGAATCAAGGATATAGGCCGCTTGATAGCGTTTTTCCTGCAACTCTTCAACTTTCAGTTTTTTGGCCAAGAAGGCTTCTTTTTCTTGCTGAAGTTTATCGATTTCGCCCAATTCTCTATCAAGTCTGTCGATTTCGGTTTGCAGGAAGTTGTTGCGGCCTTCTTGATTGCTGATGGCGCTGTCAATACCGAGATAGGTAGCGGCCGCCAAGCCCAAACCCACTGCAAAAGCACCAAGCATCAATATTTTGAATTGCTGCTGCTTGCGCTGTTTAATCTCTTCCCGATACGGAAGAAGGTTGATTCTGGTTAATTCGATCATGTTCTCAAAGTCCCCTTAATGCCAATCCGAACGCCAAAGTCAGTGACGGCGCATCAATTTGAAACTGCGGCAATTCTACTTTTGCACTGCGTTCCACATATGAAATCGGATGCAGATATTCTGTTGCCGTATTGGTTTGCGAGAAAATGCTTTCCGCCAAACCTGCCTGCTGTGCGGTAAAGCCGGTCAGCAGGATGTGTTTGATATTGGCGAAAGAATCAGTGGCCTGCGTGGTATAGTAAAATTGCAGAAACACGCTGAACTTCTTGCGCAACCTGCACATTAAAACGGTCGGCAATCTGAGACTGGTAGTCGGAAGGTTTGTTTTGGGAAGCCATCATTTGTGCGGCTTTTTCTTCCGTTACCTGATAAGTACGCTGAATCAGCTGATTGAGCTGCTCTGTGCTGACCGGTGTTTCTTGTTTGTAGAGGATACGGCCGTTTTGCAGAATCAGGGCATACATTTGCGTCGCATGAATGCCGAACACGGCAACTTTTTCCTCTGCCATTTCGGGAGCATGCGTATTCATCCAATGAACAAAGGCATTGCGTTGCGCCAGCAAGTCCAAATCCAAAGCGGACAAAGGCAAGCCCGCATTCTCAAACATTTCAATGCGCGGCTCAACATCGTCTTTTTTGGCGGCAACAGCTAAAACATGCTGGCCTGAACCGACTTCTTCAGCTTGAAAGTCGTAGTTCATTTCTTCAATAGGCGCAAATTGGCCGACTTCCGCCTCGACAAACTCTTCCAAGTCCAAATCGGTATCACGCGGGTTGTAAATAATTTGCTCGACTGTCGCCAAATTTTGTGGCACAGCCGCAACAATATTTTTGCAAGAACTGCGTAATTGTGTGTAAGTATGTTGGATGTAAGTAGCAAGCTGATCGTAGTCTTGAATTTTGTTGCCTTTGACAATATTTTTAGGCAATTTGGTAATAACGTATTTTTCCAGCTGAATTTGGTTTAAACTACGGCCTGTCAGTTGTACCATCTTAATGGCATGTTGGCTGATGTCGACGCCGATGGCAGAGCGGTTGTTCAATCCGCTAGAAGCCTTGCCTGTTTTGGTATCTTTCGTGCTTTTAAATAAGCGCATGATTTGACTTCCCTGTATCATTTAGGAGTGAGTAACTGTTTCGTTATCCGTAAAGGACTTCTTATTCTTTACACAGTATTGACTGTGGCTGATAGAAATCGTTTCCCATTTTACTTTATTTATCGCCATTAATGGCAAAATTATTACTTAGTCATGATTAAAAAGATTATAACGACCTGCATGGGTCTCTTATTAGGGACTGGCTCTTTTCGGTGTGGGTCTGATTGCAATTGCAATTTTGGTAACCTATCCGAAACTGCCGTCTTTGGACTCTTTACAACACTACAAACCAAAAATGCCGCTGACGATTTATTCTTCAGACGGCCAAGTCATTGGCGTTTACGGCGAACAACGGCGTGAATTTACCAAAATCGGCGACTTCCCGAAAATTTTGAAAGACGCCGTGATTGCCGCCGAAGACAAACGCTTCTACGACCACTGGGGCGTGGACGTTTGGGGCGTGGCGCGCGCCGCAATCGGCAACGTCATGGCCGGCGGCGTCCAATCCGGTGCCAGTACGATTACGCAACAGGTTGCCAAAAACTTCTACCTGAGCAGCGAGCGTTCGTTCACCCGTAAATTCAACGAAGCCCTGCTGGCCTACAAAATCGAGCAGTCTTTGAGCAAAGACAAGATTTTAGAGCTGTACTTCAACCAAATCTATTTGGGTCAACGCGCTTATGGTTTTGCCTCCGCCGCCCAAATTTATTTCAATAAAAATGTTAATGAATTTAACATTGGCCGAAGCCGCCATGTTGGCCGGCTTGCCTAAAAGCACCTTCCGCCTACAATCCCGATTGTAGAACCCTGAGCGTGCCAAACTGCGTCAGACTTATATTCTGAACAATATGCTGGAAGAAGGCATGATCACCCTGCAGCAACGCGATCAGGCTTTGAAAGAAGAGTTGCATTACGAGCGTTTTGTACAAAACATCGATCAAAGCGCCCTGTATGTTGCCGAAATGGTGCGTCAAGAGCTGTTTGAAAAATACGGCGAAGATGCTTACACACAAGGCTTCAAGGTATATACCACCGTCGATACCGCACACCAGCGCGTGGCTACCGAAGCCCTGCGTAAAGTTCTGCGCAATTTCGACCGCGGCAGCAGCTACCGCGGTGCAGAAAACTACATTGACCTGAGCAAAAGCGACAACGTAGAAGAAACCGTCAGCCAATATCTTTCTACACTTTACACCGTCGATAAAGATGATTCCGGCGGTTGTATTGGAAGCCTCACGCAAAGGTGTACAGATTCAGTTGCCGAGCGGCCGTAAAGTCACGCTGAACAGCCACGCTTTTGGGCCTTTGCCGCCCGTGCCGTCAACAACGAAAAAATGGGCGATGACCGCATCCGTCGCGGCTCCGTCATTCGCGTTAAAGGCAGCGGCGATACTTTTACCGTCGTTCAAGAGCCTTTGTTGCAAGGCGCATTGGTGTCTTTAGATGCGAAAACCGGTGCAGTCCGTGCATTGGTCGGCGGCTACGACTACCACAGCAAAACCTTCAACCGCGCAACTCAAGCCATGCGCCAACCCGGCTCGACGTTCAAACCGTTTCGTTTATTCCGCCGCTTTGGCAAAAGGCATGACTGCCTCCACCATGATTAACGATGCGCCGATTTCCCTGCCGGGCAAAGGTGCAAACGGCAAAGCGTGGAACCCGAAAAATTCAGACGGCCGCTATTCCGGTTACATCACGCTGCGCCAGGCTTTGACCGCGTCGAAAAACATGGTGTCCATCCGCATCCTGATGTCTATCGGTATCGGCTACGCGCAACAATACATCCAACGCTTCGGCTTCAAGCCGTCTGAAATCCCTGCCAGCCTGTCTATGGCTTTGGGTACAGGCGAAACCACGCCGTTGCGTATTGCAGAAGGTTACAGCGTCTTTGCCAACGGCGGTTACAAAGTATCTGCCCACGTCATCGACAAAATCTACGACAGCCAAGGCCGTCTGAGAGCGCAAATGCAGCCTTTGGTAGCCGGTGAAAACGCACCTCAGGCCATTGACCCGCGCAACGCCTACATCATGTACAAAATCATGCAAGACGTTGTCCGTGTCGGTACCGCACGCGGTGCAGCCGCACTCGGCCGCTCCGACATCGCCGGTAAAACCGGTACCACCAACGACAACAAAGACGCATGGTTTGTCGGCTTCAACCCTAGCGTTGTGACTGCCGTCTATATCGGCTTTGACAAACCGCGCAGCATGGGTCGTGCAGGTTACGGTGGTACAATCGCCGTACCGGTTTGGGTAGAATACATGCGCTTCGCCCTGAAAGGCACCAGCGTCAAACCGATGAAAGCCCCTGAGGGCGTGGTTTCGAACGGCGGCGAAGTGTATATGCGCGAACGCATGACCACCAGCTCCGACCTGGCCTTGGACAACAGCGGCGTTGCACCGCGTCCCGCTCAACCTGCCCGTCGCGCGGTTCCGAATGAAAACCGCCGCCGCACCGAGAGCGGCAATGCGCCAGCCCGTGAAGAATCAGACGAAACCCCAGTTCTGCCAAGCAATACCGGCAACAATAACAGACAACAACTGGACTCTCTGTTCTAACAAATCAAGGCCGTCTGAAACGTTCAGACGGCCTTTTTTTGAGGAAAATTCAAAGCAAAACCATGATTGATTTACACTGCCATTCGACCGTTTCAGACGGCATGCTCTCCCCAACCGAAGTCGTCCGACTCGCCCGTCAAAACGGTTGCACCCTGCTCGCCCTGACCGACCACGACCACACCGGCGGACTAGCCGAAGCTCGCGCCGAAGCCGATACCCTCGGCCTCCCCTTCGTCAACGGCGTGGAAATATCCGTCACTTGGCGCGGCCGCACCATCCACGTTGTCGGCTTGGACTTTGACGAACACAACGAAACCCTGCAAAACCTGCTTGCCGAAGTCCGCAAAGGCCGTCTGAAACGATTGGAAGCCATCGCGGCCAAACTGGAGAAAAAAGGCATAACAGGCGCGTATGAAGGCGCGCTGGCATTGGCCGCCAACAAAGAAATGGCCAGCCGCACCCACATTGCCGAATTCCTCATCCGCGAAGGCCATGTCAAAAACAAACAGCAGGCATTTACCAAATACCTGGGCGACGGCAAATCCTGTTCCGTCAGACACGAATGGGCCACACTGGAAGACTGCGTAGCCGCGATTACAGGCGCGGGCGGCATAGCCATTATCGCCCACCCGATGCGCTATGAATTATCCGCCACCGCCAAACGAAACCTGTTTCAAGAATTTAAAAAAACCTCGGCGGCGCAGGGATTGAAGTGCACAGCGGCAACTGCTGTAAAAACGACCGCCTCAACTATGCCCTGCTTGCCGACCGCTTCGACTTTCTCGCCAGCGCAGGCAGCGACTTCCACCGCCCCAACGACTTCAGCGGTGGCATACTCGGCTCTTGTCCCCGACTTACCCGAACAATGCCGCCCGGTCTGGGAACACTTTAAGGCCGTCTGAATTTTTTTGACAGCAATTTTTTTCAGACGGCCCGCCAAGTATGAGACAGTTATAAACATATCACACTCTACATATTGAAACTGCCTGCCTGATACACCATAATAACCCTATAAATACCCCAAAAATAAAGGTTAACGCCATGTGCCAACTGCTCGGCATGAATTGCAACACTCCCACAGACATCATGTTTTCTTTTGAAGGCTTCCGCCGCCGTGGCGGCATTACTGACCACCACGCCGACGGCTTCGGTATCGGCTTTTTCGAAGGCAAAGGCGTGCGCTTGTTTCACGACGACAAGCCCAGCGCCAACTCTCCCGTTGCCGACTTGGTACGCGCCTATCAGATCAAATCTGAAAACGTTATCGCCCATATCCGCAAGGCCTCACAAGGCCAGACCTCGTTGGCGAACACTCATCCCTTCATGCGCGAGATGTGGGGCGAATATTGGCTGTTTGCACACAACGGCCATTTGATTGATTTTTTCCCCGAGCAGGGTGAGTACTACCATGCCGTCGGTTCAACCGATTCCGAACGCGCATTCTGCTTTATCCTCAACCGCCTGCGCAGCCGCTTTGCCACCAAACCCGAACCTGAAGTTTTGTTTGATGCCATTGCCGGCCTGACTCATGAAATCCGCCGCTATGGGTTGTTTAACTTTGTGATGTCCAACGGCGACTGCCTGTTTGCCCATGCCAGTACCTTACTGCACTACATCGTGCGCAAAGCCCCGTTTGGCAAAGCACGTCTGCTGGACGATGACGTGATGGTCGATTTTTCCGAAGTGACCACGCCAAACGATAAGGTCTCCGTCATCGCCACCCTGCCCCTGACGCGCGATGAAACTTGGTCGCAGTTGGCAGTCAATGAATTGGTGATGTTTCAAGACGGTGATATCGTCCGCAGCGACCGCCCCGAGAATCCGGTTTATATGAGCGCGGAAGAAGGTTTGGAAATCGCCCGTGCCGTCGGCGTATCGGTTTAACGGTTGATTGATTGAAAAACTCAAGGCCGTCTGAAAAGATCAACTTCGCTCAAGTTGCCCTTTCAGACGGCCTTTTTATACTTAATCCGACGAAAAAGCCTTTACTATACGAAAATAGCGCAATCCGCTACAATAATAGGTCACAAACAATAAATTCAATTGCTTAGCGACCTTGCCGAGCGTATGACAAGGAAACCCGATGAAGTGCCCGTTTTGCCAACACCCCAACACACAAGTAACCGACTCGCGATGGCTGGAAGACACCAACAGCATCCGTCGCCGTCGCAAATGCTTGGAATGCGGACAACGCTTCAGCACCTTTGAGACCGTTGAAATGCGGATGCCGCAAGTCATCAAATCTAACGGCACACGGGTTCCCTTCAATCCGCACAAACTGCAGACCAGCCTTGAGCGCGCGCTGCACAAACGCCCTGTTACGCAGGAACAAATCGATGAAACCGTTGCCCTTATCGAGCAACGCCTCTACCGTTTAGGCAAAAAAGAAGTCGCTTCGCGCATCGTCGGCGAAATGGCGATGGAAGAGCTGGCAAAAATCGACCAAGTCGCTTATGTCCGCTTTGCGTCTGTCTATAAAAGCTTTAAAGACGTTTCCGAATTCACCCAAGTCATCGCCGAATGCAAAGCCAAATAAGGCCGTCTGAAACCATGTTTTCCGCACTTGATACCCAAATGATGCAAACCGCCCTCGAGCTGGCCAAGCTTGGGCGGTTTTCTACTTCCCCCAATCCTCGCGTCGGTTGCGTGATTGCACACGGCGCCCAAATCGTCGGACAAGGTTTCCACGTCAAAGCAGGCGAGCCGCACGCTGAAGTTCATGCGTTGAGGCAGGCCGGAGCGGCGGCAAAAGGCGCAACAGCCTATGTCACGCTGGAACCTTGCAGCCATTACGGCCGCACACCGCCATGCGCCGAAGCGCTGGTTCATTCCGGCGTAACGCGCGTGGTCGCCGCCATGACCGATCCGAACCCATTGGTCGCAGGCAAAGGCTTGTCTATGCTGGAAGCCGCCGGAATCCGTACAGAAAGCGGTTTGCTGGAAGCGCAGGCGCGCGAACTCAACCGCGGTTTTCTGTCGCGTATCGAACGTGGCAGACCGTTTGTCCGCCTCAAATGCGCCGCCAGTTTGGACGGTAAAACCGCCCTTTCAGACGGCCGCAGCTTTTGGATTACCGGCGAAGCGGCGCGCGAAGACGTACAAATTCTCCGTGCCGAAAGTTGCGCCGTTTTGACCGGTATCGGTACCGTACTTGCCGACAACCCGAAACTCAACGTCCGCAGCTTTCCCCACCCTGCGCCAACCTGCGCGTATCGTCTTGGACAGCCGACTGCAAATCCCTTTGGACTGCCACCTCGTTACCGATACCGACAGCCCGACCGTTATCGTTACCCTTTCCTCAGACGAACAACGTTTGCAGGCTCTGAGCGCATTTGAACATATCCGCATCATCAGGCCGTCTGAACACATCAACGGCCGCATCAATCTTCTTTCACTCATGCCGCAACTGGCAGAGCTTGGCTTTGGCGAAGTTCTGGTAGAAGCCGGCTCAACACTTGCTTCAGCCTTCCTGAAGGATGACTTGGTAGATGAAATCGTCCTCTACCAAGCTCCGAAACTATTAGGGCGCAGGCAAACCTCTATTTCTCCCTTCCCTGAAAATCCAGCCGCCCTACTTTCAGACGGCCCTTGGCAAAGTCAATCGGTAGAAATCATCGAGCAGGACATTAAATGGGTTCTCCGGAAAAAATCCGTCTAATTGCCTAAATTTAATAATTAAACCATTTGTCAAATAGAATATATCTATCATTTACATAGTAATAAATGTAATTTTTTTCGTCAATATATTATAATGACTTTAGCGTATTCCAATTTAAAACTTTGACTTAAGTTAACTATCCTCAAGCTGATTGTCGACAAATTTTTCCTTTTTTTCATCACGAAATAATGGATTATTAAGATAAGTTAAGCCACGAAAATTTATTAAAAGTTTTTTTATTCTAGAAGGGTTTTAAACGGCATAAACGGTAGTTTCATTTCATGAACCATGCATTTGACAAAACAATATCTAAAAATTAAAACATGTAGTTGAATGTAACTTCTGAAAAATTAAAGTATTCAAAAATACCGTTTTCATACCTTATAGGCAGCCTGAACGACCGTTAAACTTTTTTGATTGAGACGAATCAGATAAGTGCTTATGATTTTGTCTAATGTAATTATAAGTATGGTTTTAAGGCTTCACACGATACGGCAGCCGGCTATGGCTATGCGGTTGCAGCAAACAACTCAGGCATCGGGCAAACACTCCCGATTTACTCATTCATTAAACGAAAGACATCATGAAAAACATTACGATACAAAAATTTGCCGATAAGACCGCAAAAATCGGCATCGTTGGCTTAGGCTACGTCGGTTTACCACTGATGTTGCGCTATGTGGATATCGGTTACCAAGTTTTGGGTTTCGACATTGACACCAACAAAGTCGACAAGCTCAACAAAGGCGAAAGCTACATCGAGCATATCCCTTCCGACAAAATTGCCGCTGCTTCCAACAGCCTGTTTGAAGCAACGACCGACTTCTCCCGCATCGGCGAAGTAGAAGCCGTCATTTTGTGCGTACCGACTCCGCTGAACAAATACCGCGAGCCGGACATGAGCTTTGTGATCGACACTACCGATGCGGTAAAACCTTACCTGCGCGCCGGTCAAGTGCTGTCTTTGGAATCCACCACCTATCCCCGGCACTACCGAAGAAGAATTGCTGCCGCGCATGGAAGAAGGCGGCTTGAAAGTCGGTCAAGACGTGTTCTTGGTTTACTCTCCTGAGCGTGAAGACCCGGGTAACCCTAACTTTGAAACCCGTACCATTCCAAAAGTCATCGGCGGCCATACCCCTGCTTGTTTGGAAGTCGGCCTTGCGCTGTACCAACCTGCCATCGATAAAGTTGTTCCAGTAAGCTCCACCAAAGCTGCCGAGCTGACCAAACTTCTGGAAAACATCCACCGCGCCGTAAACATCGGCTTTGGTGAACGAGATGAAAATCGTTGCCGACAAAATGGGCATCGACATTCACGAAGTCATCAATGCCGCTGCAACCAAACCGTTCGGCTTCGTTGCTTATTACCCAGGTCCAGGCTTGGGCGGCCACTGTATCCCTATCGACCCGTTCTACCTGACTTGGAAAGCACGCGAATACGGCGTAAACACCCGTTTCATCGAGCTGGCCGGCGAAGTGAACTCCCACATGCCCGACTACGTTATCGAAAAAGTCGGCCTGGCTTTAAATGACCACAACCGTTCTATCAAAGACAGCAAAATCTTGGTATTGGGTATCGCCTACAAGAAAAACGTGGACGATATGCGTGAAAGCCCGTCTGTGGAAGTTATGGACCGCCTGCACAAACTGGGCGCAGTGGTTTCCTACTCTGACCCGCACGTTCCAGAGTTCCCGCACATCCCCGGCCACCACTACTTCGACCTGAAGAGCGAAGCGCTGACCCCTGAAACTGTCGCCCAATACGATTGCGTGGTTCTGACCACCGATCACGACAAATTCGACTATGACATGATTACCGAACATGCCAAGCTGATTGTCGATACACGCGGCAAATTCCCAGTGAAAAATCCTAAAGTCATCAAAGCATAATCTTGCTTCAGACGCATCCGGCTGCCTCCGGTTTCCCCGACCGGGACGGCGGCCGGTTTCCCAAGGCCATTTGTTTTTCAGACGGCCTTGGCAAACCGGCAACGGTAACAACGCATACTCTTACGAAAAACGCTCAGCTCGAACTTCCGGCCGTCTGAAAACAAATAATATGAACGCGAAAAAAATCCTCGGCTACGCATTGGGCCCGATAGGAAGCGCCGCTTTCGGCCTGCTTTCCCTGCCACTCATCTCATGGTACTTCCCTGCGGAAGACATCGGCCGTATCGTACTCTTGCAGACCATTGCCGGACTGAGCATTCTGCTCTTGGGCTTGGGACTGGACCAATCCTATATTCGCGACTATTACGCCGTTAAAGACAAGGCCGCGCTGTTCAAATCCGTTTTTTTATCGCCATTGATTCTGACTGTGGCGGTTGTGGTTTTAGTGTTACTGATAAACGCATCATGGCCGTCTGAAATCATTTTTGACATCCCCAGTGCAAATTTGGGGATTCTCTTTCCTGATTTTCTTGGCCACCACGCTGATTACCCGTTTTTTAGCCCTGATTTTGCGGATGAAAGAGCAGGCACTGGCTTTTTCCGTCAGCCAGCTTGCGCCGAAAATTCTTGATTTTGGTGTTGGTTTTTGCCGTGATTGCTTCCGGCCTGCCCGCCAATACCACTTCGCTGGTTTTTGCCTACACCGCCGCCCAAGTGCTGACCGTTGTACTGTTGATATATCAGCTGCGCCAAGACCTGCAAGCCGTTTCCCATGCGAAATGGTCGTCCGAGCTGCATCGGGACGGCCTGCGCTACGGCCTGCCGCTGGCATTCGGCAACTTGGCCTATTGGGGCTTTGACTTCGATTGACCGCTTTGTCCTCAAGAATATCTCGGGCTTGGACGAGTTGGGCATTTATTCGATGGCGGTCAGCTTTGGTGCCGTCGCCCTGATTTTCCAAAGCGTGTTTTCCACCATTTGGGCGCCTTTGGTGTTCAAATGGGTAGAAGAAAAAACCAATCTGGACAAAATCGGCGACATCACGCTTTCCATGACCGTCCTCATCAGCGCAATGATTTGCCTCATCGGGATTTTCTCGCCGATGGCGACTTGGATACTGCCGGAAAAATACACGCAGGTTCAATTTATCCTGCTCTCGTGTATGCTCTTTCCCCTGTTTTACACGCTGACCGAAGTCAGCGGCATCGGTTTGAACGTCGTCCGCTCGACTTGGCTGATTACCGTCATCAACATCGTTGCCTTTATCGCCAATACCGCCCTGCTCTATCTGCTGGTACCGAAATTCGGTGCAAAAGGTGCGGCTATGGCCAGCGCAACGGCTTTTTGGCTGTTTTTCATCTTTAAAACCGAATTCTCTTCACGCCTGTGGCAGCCTTTGCCGCGCCTGAAGATTTATACCAACTCAACGCTCTGCCTGATAATCTGCCTTGCCTACACTTGGCTGGGTACGCGCGACAACTACATTTGGTTTGCGCTGGCATGGGCAGTCGGACTGGGTTTCCTGTTCCTAAAATACAAACACGCACTATTTGCCGCGACCGAAAAAATCAAAGCCAAATTAAACCGTTCGGCAAAATAGCCAACCTGAGATTCACGTCTCTACGATAACAACAGAACGACTATGAAAATAAAACGTCTGAACTTATACACTTACATCCTATACATCATGCTCGCAGCCTATATGCTGGGGCCTGCGCTGTCCTTTAAGGTCGGCGTACCGCGTATCGACAACCCGTTGACCCTGATATTTGTACTGCTTGGTTTTGTCGTATTTTTTCTGGAAAGCAAGCATATTCCGCGCAAGATTTTTGCCATGCTCTGCGCCCTGACCGCCATGTGCATCTGGCCTGCCATCCACATGGGCATTACGTCGCTGACACCGACGCAGTACATGGATATTTTGTTTTTTATGGCGGTTCCGGCTTTCTTCTACTTGTTTTACCAAGTATTGAAGCGCGCTGACGACCCTTTGGGGACGATTCAGAAGTTCCTCATCGTATTTACGCTGTTTATCGCCGTGCCGCCGTTTGCAGAGCTGGCCACCGGTATTCAGTTTGTGAGTGCCAGCGATGAGTTGGCTATTGATGAAGGCTCGCTCAAAGGCTTGTTCTTTAACCCGAACAACCTTGCCGCCACCGCAGTCTGCCTTGCACCCTGCCATTTTGTTTTTCTTCCAACTCCAAGGACGGAAACACAAAGAAAAACTGCTGGGCTGGGGTTTGTTCCTGCTGTTGGGCATGGCTATTTTCGCCAGCGTATCGCGTACCGCCATCGGCTGTTACCTGTTGATTTTGCTGGTTTATACGGCCTATCGCAAAAACGGTTTTATTACAGTCGGCGTAGCTGGTTTGCTGGCTTTGGTGTTGTCGATGATTCCGTCACGCGCGATTGCGGAATTTTTGCTGTCGCTCAACGGCAACCAGTTTTTGGAACGTTTTTCCAGCCGCGTGTACCTTTTCCTGTACGACTTGGGCAGCGACAACTCTGTGTCCTACCGTCAGGAGATTTACAACTACTTCTGGAACAATCCGCCCCTGCTGCTGACCGGCTACGGTCCTAAAAACTTCCGCGAATATTTCGGCGGCCATTTGAGCGGCAGCTTGGGCTTTGAAAACCCGCACAGCTTCATCATCGAGCTGTATTTGGGTTTCGGCATGATTTCCTGCTCGGCTTTATTGCTTTTGCGGCGTTTTATTTCCTTTACATCGCCTCAAGCCGCGCAGTAACAGGCAAATCACGCGTTTTGGCTTGGGTTGCCTTGGGCATTTTCCTGCTGGCCGGTTTTATTCCGTCCACCATTTTGCGTATGCCGTTTATCTGGCTGCCCTGCCTGCTGATTTTTATTTACAGCGTATTTGTTGCGCCCAAGCTGAAAGATATGGCCGCTTACGCATACAACGAAACACTATACGATACGAAGAAACCATCATGAAAATCATCCTGACTACCTCCATGTCCGGCCTCGGTGGCACTGAAAACGCCACTTTCCGCCTCGGCCGCCTGCTCAAACAACGCGGACACGATATCGTATTGGCCTCTTCAGACGGCCCTTTGATTCAGGAAGCGCAAGCATTGGGCATCCGTTGGCAGCCGATTGATTTTACCAAGGCGGTCTTTTGGGTTACATCAAAGGCATGTTTGCCTATATGAAACTGCTGAAAAAAGAGAAGCCCGATGTGATTCACTGCCAAATGGCGCGTATCGTCCCGGCCTGCGCCATTGCGGCCAAGTTTGCCTCGCCGAAAACCAAAGTGTTCTACCACGCGCGCGGCCTTGATCCGGAAACTTATCCGAAAATTGCCAAGCTCTTCGACAAGCTGGGCGTGTACATCATCGGCAACTGCAAACACGAACGCGAAAAACTCATCCGTTACGGTTTCCCTGCCAACCGCATCACCTACACTTACAACGCCCTGCACAAAGCGGATTACGTTCCTGAAAAAACAGTCAAAGACTATGTCCAACTGGGTACGCTTTCCCGTTTGGATACCGTCCGTGCTGTGCATCTGATGTTGGATATTTTGAAGAAAATGATTGACCGTGGCATGCCTGTACGCCTCAACGTTGCAGGTATTGGCGAAGAAATGGACAACCTCAAAGCCCAAGTCAAACGCTTAGGCATTGAAGACAAAGTCACCTTCCTCGGCGGTGTCCGCGACTTGACCGGCTACTTTAAAGAAGTCGATATTTTGGTGAACACGCCGCATTGCGTGGGCGACCATGGCGCAGGTGTCGGCAACAATATTTTGGAAGCCGGGCTTTACGACACGCCTGTCGTGACCTACAACATGGCTGGCATTTCCGAAATGGTCATTACCGGCCAAACCGGCTACTGCATTCCTTTCGGCGATGACGAAGCGTTTATCGAAGCCGTCGATACACTCATCAAGCATCCTGAGTTGCGCAGTCAAATGGGCAAAGCCCTGCACAAACACGTTGAGACCTTATGCTCCGACGACGAAATCTACCGCACCACCATGGCTGCGTACGAAATGTAAGGCCGTCTGAAACATGAACATTACCATCGTCGCCCCTTATTGCTCGCTGCCGTCCGAGCCGCATTTCAACCGCTTCTGGTATCTTGCCGAGCTGTTGTCGCAGTCGCATGACGTGTTGCTGATTACCAGCAACTTCAAGCACTACGACAAATCTTTCAGACGGCCTGAAGATGCCGAGGCCGCCTCACAAGGCCGTCTGAAAGTCATGCTGTTGGAAGAAAGCGGATACAGCAAAAACGTGTCTTTGGGACGCGTGATCAGCCATCACCGCTTCGTCAAACATTTTGAAAAATGGTTGGAAAACTGCCGTCCGGGCGAACAAGACGTCGTCTTTTCCGCCTATCCGCTGATTGCCACCAACCTGCTGTTGGGCAAACACAAAGCGCGTTTGGGTTACAAACTGATTGTCGATGTGCAGGACGTATGGCCGGAGTCTTTCTCCTCGGTCGTACCTTTTTTGAAAAAAGTACCGCACAACCTGCTGCCCTTTGCTTCACGCGCCAACCAAGCCTACCGCTACGCCGACGCACTGGTTGCCGTATCGCAGACTTATCTCGACCGCGCCAAAGAAGCCAATCCGAACGTACCCGGCGAAGTCGTCTATATCGGTGCTGACTTTTCCCAAACTCGATGCCGCGCCTGCCAAAGATTTTGGCGACGACAAAACCCGCTTTTTCTACTTGGGCACGCTCAGTTACAGCTATGACGTGGAAACCGTGTGCAAAGGCGTTCGCAAGCTGTTGGACGCCGGCGAAAACGTCGAATTGCACATCATGGGCGGCGGCCCCGATTTGGACAGGCTCAAACAATATGCCTGCGACGGCATCAAGTTTTACGGCTACATTCCTTACGCCGAGATGATGTCGGTCGCCAAGGGCTGCGACATCTCCGTCAACGCCATCCACTCTTACGCCATGCAGTCGATTACCAACAAACTGTCCGACTATATGGCTTTGCAAAAACCGATTCTGAACAGCCAGGTCAACGACGAAGTTGCCGAAGTCCTTACCCTGCTGCCGCATGCGAACTACCGTTCCGGCGATGTGGACGGTTTCGTTCAAGCCGCCAAAGATATTTTGAAGCGCAAAAACGATCCTGTTCAGTCCGAAGAAATCGTCCGCCGCTTCAAACGCGACGTTGCCTATCAAAAAATCGTCAACCTGATTGAAAGATTAGCTCATGAATAAATTTTTCAAACGCCTGTTTGACATTGTTGCCTCCGCTTCAGGGCTGATTATCCTGTCGCCTGTGTTTTTGATTTTGGTGTACCTCATCCGCAAAAACTTAGGCTCGCCCGTGTTCTTCATCCAAGAGCGGCCGGGCAAGGATGGCAAGCCGTTTAAAATGATTAAATTCCGCTCCATGCGCGATGCAATCGATAAAGACGGCAACCCGCTACCCAGACAGCGAACGCCTGACCGATTTCGGCAAAAAATTACGTGCCACCAGTTTGGACGAACTTCCTGAATTATGGAATGTCTTAAAAGGCGAGATGAGTCTAGTTGGCCCTCGTCCGCTGCTGATGCACTACCTGCCGTTGTACAACGACTTCCAAAACCGCCGCCACGAAATGAAACCGGGCGTGACCGGTTGGGCGCAAGTCAATGGCCGCAACGCCATTTCATGGGATGAAAAATTCGCCCACGATGTTTGGTACATCGACAACTTCAGCTTTTGGCTGGATATCAAAAATTTTGTTCCTGACGGTTAAAAAAGTCTTCGTCAAAGAAGGCATCTCAGCCGAAGGAGAAGCCACCATGCCTTATTTCACGGGTAATAAAACTGATGAAAAAAAATAACATACTGATTCTGTCGGCAGGTCGCCGTGTCGAATTGGTGCAGGACTTCCAAACCGAAGCCGCACGTTTTTCAGACGGCATCGGCGTTTTTGCCACTGACCTCAACCCCCACATGTCTTCTGCCTGCCATGTTGCCGACCGCGCTTTCAGCGTGCCGCGCATCGATGCAGCCGAATACATTGACAGCATTTTCGAGCTGGCCAAACAACACGACATCGGTCTGATTGTGCCAACCATCGATACCGAGCTGCTCAAACTGGCCGAAGCACGTGACCGTTTTGAAGCTGAAGGAATACATATTGTCATTTCCGATGCAAAACTGATTACCCTGTGCCGCGACAAGCGCCTGACCGCAGGCCTGTTTGCACAATACGGCATCCGTTCGCCTGAAATTTACGAACGGGACCGCCTGGTTTTCCCATGTTTTGCCAAGCCTTATGACGGCAGCCGCGCCATCGGTGCGAAAAAAATCAACACACCGGCTGATTTGACTGTCGACATTACCGAAGACCCGAAAATGATGTTCGCCCAATACATCGATATCGAGAATACTTTTCTCCGAATTTACCGTCGATATGTATTACGACCGTCAAGGCCGTCTGAAATGCGCCATTCCTCGCGAGCGTTTGGAAGTGCGCACCGGCGAAGTCAGCAAAGGCGCAACCCGACGCAATGCCCTGTATGAAGAGCTGGTTGAAAAAATGGCCGTATTGGAAGGCGCACGCGGCTGCATTACCGCGCAATTCTTCGTCAGCAAAACCGACAGCACGACCTACGGTGTGGAAATCAACCCGCGTTTCGGCGGCGGTTTTCCCGCTGACTTACGCAGCAGGCGGCAACTATCCGGGCTGGCTGATTCAAGAATACATCGGCGGCCAAGACATCCCTTTCTCCGACGACTGGGAAAACAATTTAATCATGCTTCGTTACGATGCTAAGGTTTTGGTAAGAGAACATGATTAAGCCGGAAGAATCCGTCATCGTCTTCGATCTTGACGATACGCTTTACTCTGAGTACGACTACAAATGCTCCGGAATACAGGCAGTTGTAGGGACAATTACGTCGCTTTACCCGCAATACGATGCCGACGTACTAAATGAAATTGCAGACAATAAAAGTAAAGACTGGCTCGACAATTTGTGTCATCATTGCAAATTAAACGAACTAGAGAAACAATCACTTTTGTGGCAATATCGACTACACAGGCCTGTTATCCGACCCTATGTCGAACCGTCTTTTTTACGGAAGCTGATGCGCCCTTTTGCCGCACGCGCCCTGATTACAGACGGCCGCAGTCTGACACAGCGTTTGAAAATACAGGCCTTGGGTTTGACCGATTTGTTTGACGACATTTTGATTTCGGAAGCCATGCAATCGGAAAAACCCGACGATAAGCGTTTTGTCTTCCTGCAAAACAAATATCCGGCTGCAAAACGTTTCATCTACATCGGCGACAACATCAAAAAAGATTTTGTCGCACCCAACAAACTGGGTTGGCTCTCCATAGGCATCATGCCTAAGCCGCACAATATTCATCAAGCCGAGCCCGAGCAATACGGTCGTGAATACCAGCCCACCCTTTGGATAAACACCCTGGAAGAATTGACTACACTGACAACTTCCGCCACCGAAAAAGCAAATGCATAAGGGACATTTCTCCATGAAAATCTTATTTATGGGTCGTAAACAGGTTTCCGCCAACCTGCTTCGTTTTTTTGACCAAACAAGACCATATCGAAATCGTCGGTGTCTTGACCGATAGCCATCTGCAAGGCTCGCCGACCACGGCCGCCGCACAGGAATTGGGCTTGCCCCTGTACACCTTCGATACGGCTTTGGAAGCAATGCGAGAAGGCCGTCTGAAATACGATTTGGGCTTGTCCGTCCTTTACTGGCGCAAGCTGCGTGATGAATTCCTGAGCATTCCGACTTTGGGCACGATCAACTTCCACCCTGCGCTGTTGCCCGAATACAAAGGCACAGGCGGCTACAATCTGGCCATCATGGACGAGCTGAACGAATGGGGCAATACCGCCCACTACGTCGATGCTTCCATCGATACCGGCGAAATCATCGAAGTGGACCGTTTCCCTATTGACGCTGAAACAGAAACCGCCCAATCGCTCGAACGCAAAACCATGCAGGCATTGGAAGATTTCGCACGACGCGTCATCACCCGCGCCATCGAGTCGAAAACCAAATTGCCGACCACGCCAAACATCGGTGGCCGCTACGTCAGCCGTGACGAAATGGAAGCCATGAAGCAAATCCGTGACGGCGACAATATCGAGAAGAAAATCCGCGCCTTCTGGTTCCCACCTTACGACGGCGCATACGTCGAAATCAACGGTCAAAAATACACCCTGATCAACCGCCAACTGCTGGAAGAAATCGCCCCCAAAGGCTCAACCAGTCTTTTTGCAGGAAAAACAAATGCTTAATACATCACTCTCCCCATGGCCAAGCTTTACTCAAGAAGAAGCCGATGCCGTTTCCAAAGTCCTGCTGTCCAACAAAGTCAACTACTGGACAGGTACGGAATGTCGCGAATTTGAAAAAGAATTTGCTGCTTTTGTCGGCACGCAATACGCCGTCGCCCTTTCCAACGGTACGTTGGCTTTGGACGTAGCCCTCAAAGCAATGGGCATCGGCCAAGGCGATGATGTGATTGTCACTTCGCGCACCTTCTTGGCTTCCGCATCCTGCATCGTGACCGCCGGCGCAAATCCGGTTTTCGCCGATGTCGATTTGAACAGCCAAAACATCAGCGCCGAAACCATCAAAGCCGCTTTGACGCCAAACACAAAAGCCATCATCGTGGTTCACCTTGCCGGCATGCCTGCCGAAATGGACGACATCATGGCTTTGGCAAAAGAACATAACTTGTGGGTTATCGAAGACTGCGCCCAAGCGCACGGTGCGAAATACAAAGGCAAATCCGTCGGCTCTATCGGCCACGTCGGTGCCTGGTCGTTCTGCCAAGACAAAATCATGACCACCGGCGGCGAAGGCGGTATGGTAACTACCAACGATAAAGCGCTGTGGAGCAAAATGTGGTCGTACAAAGACCACGGCAAAAGCTACGATGCCGTGTACCACCGCGAACACGCACCCGGTTTCCGCTGGTTGCACGAAAGCTTCGGCACCAACTGGCGCATGATGGAAATGCAGGCGGTCATCGGCCGCATCCAGCTCAAACGCATGCCCGAATGGACTGCCCGCCGTCAAGCGCACGCCGCCAAACTGGCTGAAAGCTTGGGCAAATTTGCCAGCATCCGTTTGGTCGAAGTGGCCGACTACATCGAACACGCGCAATACAAGTTCTACGTTTTCGTCAAACCCGAACACCTGAAAGACGGCTGGACGCGCGACCGCATCGTCAACGAACTGAACGCGCGCAAAGTCCCATGCTATCAAGGCAGCTGCTCCGAAGTGTATTTGGAAAAAGCCTTCGACAACACGCCTTGGCGTCCGAAAGAGCGTTTGAAAAACGCTGTCGAGTTGGGCGACACCAGCCTGATGTTCTTGGTACACCCAACCCTGACCGATGAAGAAATTGCGTTCTGCAAAGAAAACATCGAAGCCGTATTGACTGAAGCCACGGCATAATCATTTTCAGACGGCCTGCAACTTCAGGCCGTCTGAAAAAATAAAACAGCCTGCTTCAAACAATCCGTACCAAGCCACATTACAACACTCAGACACAAGAAATATAAAATGAACTTGGAAACCCTGCTGGCTCTGCCGCGCAACCTTAAAAAAACCTTCTTCGTCATTCACGATATCTTGATGATATTCGTGGCGTTTTGGTTTGCCCAAAGCCTCAAAGTGCAATATTCCGACGAATGGTTGAGTATCGCCAACTGGCTGGCTTTCGGCAGCACCGCTGTGCTGACCATCATCCTTTTCATCCGTATCGGCCTCTATCGCGCCGTTACGCGCTTCGTCAGCATCCGCGTCCTGACCGCCGCCGCATTCGGCAGCATCATTTCAGCGGTCTTGTTCTGCCTGACCACCCTGATTTTTGAACAAAAACTGCACCTTGCCCTGCCCATCGTCTATTTCTTGGTCTTGGTGGTCGGCGTGACCAGCTCGCGCATGATCCTGCGTGCGATTCTGACCGACCATCACCGCAAACAGATGACCCCCTGTCATCATCTACGGCGCAGGCCAATCCGGCCGCCAGTTGTTGGAAGCCATCAAACAGGTTAACGAATACTCGGCCATCGCCTTTGTCGATGACAACCCGAAAATCCAACGTACCGTCATCTATGACCTTGCCGTCTACAACCCCAACGAAATCCCGATGCTGATCAGCCGCTACGGCGTCCGCAAAATTCTGCTGGCGATTCCAAGTTCTACGCCGGAAGAACGCAAAGACATCATCCGCCGCCTCGAAGCATACAAATGCGAAGTCCTGACCATTCCGGGCATGAAAGATTTGGTCGACGGCAAAATCAACGTCAGCTCATTGAAAAAAATCTCTGTGGTCGATTTGCTCGGCCGCGCCCCTGTGGCACCGCGCCCTGAATTGATGAGCGCCGACATCAGCGACAAAGTCGTGATGGTGACCGGCGCAGGCGGCTCTATCGGCTCCGAACTTTGCCGTCAGATTCTCAACTGCCGTCCGACCAAACTGCTGTTGTTTGAATTGTCCGAATTTGCCCTGTACAGCATAGACAAAGAATTGCGCGAAACCCAAGCCGCGCAAGGCAGCCAAGTCGAAGTCGTACCGCTTTTGGGTTCGGTTCAAAACAAAGAACGCCTTAGCAGCATCATGAAGGCCTATCACGTCGACACCGTTTATCATGCCGCGGCCTACAAACACGTCCCTATGGTCGAGTTCAACACCATCGAAGGCATTCAAAACAACGTGTTCGGCACACTCTGCTGCGCGCAGGCTGCCGTAGATGCGGGCGTTTCCACCTTTGTTTTGATTTCCACCGACAAAGCCGTCCGTCCGACCAACACCATGGGCGCCAGCAAACGCATGGCCGAACTCTGCCTGCAAGCGCTTGCCGCCGAGCCGGAACAAAAAACACGCTTCTGCATGGTGCGTTTCGGCAATGTATTGGGTTCGTCCGGCTCCGTTGTCCCTGTATTTGAAAAACAAATTGCCGAAGGCGGCCCGATTACCCTGACCCACCAAGACATTACCCGCTACTTCATGACCATTCCCGAAGCGGCGCAACTGGTTATCCAAGCCGGCGCAATGGGTAAAGGCGGCGACGTATTCGTCCTCGACATGGGCGAATCTGTCAAAATCATCGACCTTGCCCGTCAAATGATTGTCCTCAGCGGCCTCAAAGTCAAAGACGAGCAACACCCGCACGGCGACATCGAAATCAAGATTACCGGCCTGCGCCCGGGCGAGAAACTTTATGAAGAACTGCTCATCGGCGACGAGGTGCAAAAAACCACTCATCCCCGTATTATGACCGCCAGTGAAGTAATGCTTCCATGGACGCAATTATCTGACATACTGTCGGAACTCCATACCGCTTGTCTCCAAAGCGACCAAAACAGCCTGCGCCAGCTTCTGCTGCGCGCACCGACAGGCTTTCGTACCCTAAAGACGGTATCTGCGACTTGGTTTGGCAACAAAACAATAAGGCCGTCTGAACATTTTCAGACGGCCCGGACACCATCCCGCAAGGACTACTACATGAAAAAAACGCTCTCCCTGCTTACTCTATTGGCACTGACTGCCTGTAACAGCACGACAGTCATTCCTGGTTCAACCATCAAAACCAGAACCAAAACCATTGTTTACACCGATACCGACACCGCAGCCGATACCAACCTCGACAGCCGCGTTGCCGTTTACCCCATCACGCCCAACCTGATTGAAAAAATGCGCAAGCCGCCTGTACTTTCCCAAAACAACCAAGGTTTGGAGCAAAGCAAAAGCGCTTACCGCTACCGCATCGGCAGCGGCGACGTCCTCAATATCATGGTTTGGGCGCACTCCGACCTCAATTCCCCCATCCAGCAAAGCAACCCGCAAACCAACCAAGTCAGCCGCGGCGCCTGGGTGGATGAGGGCGGTTATATTACTTACCCGTTGGCAGGCAAAAATTCAAGCCAAAGGCAAAACTTTGGACGAATTGCAAAACACCCTGACCAACCTTCTGAAACGCTACATCAAAAACCCTCAAGTAGCCATCAACGTTACCGAATTCCGTTCGCAACGTATTTCAGTATCCGGTGCCATCAACCAAGCAGGTCAGCTGCCGATTACCAATATCCCGATGACCATTTTGGATGCCATCAACCAAGCAGGCGGCGTTACCCAAAGTGCCGACACCCAACACATCAAATGGACGCACAACGGCGTCGACCGCACCATCTCCCTGCAAGACATGCTGCAATACGGCGATATGTCGCAAAACCATCTCCTCAGCCATGGCGACATCGTTTACGTTCCTAACAGCAGCAACAACAAAATCTACATCATGGGCGAAGTCGGCAAACAAGCCACCCTGCCGATCGGCAATCACGGCCTCAACCTGACCCAAGCACTGGGTGAAGTGGGCGGTATGAACCAAAACTATGCTGATGCAACCGGTGTATTCGTGATCCGCCGCGCACCAGAAGATGCGGCCAAACCTATCCACATCTATCAGCTTAACCTGAAAGATGCGACTTCTTACGCGCTGGGCAGCGAATTCAAACTGCGTTCGGAAGATACCGTTTACGTTACCGCCGCCCCGGTTACCCGTTGGAACCGCGTAATGTCACAAATTACCAACTCCATCAGCAACGTCAACACCCTCGACAATACGTTTAAATAAGCAGTGGTTCCTGCTGTCAGACCCTTGTTTGACAGCAGGATACAAAATCACGCACAATCCGACCAAATTACATAAACGGCATACAAAAAGTCGTACACACCGCACAAACGGAAAAGCAGTATCTTATAGTCTGACTCACGCTTTTTTTCAGACCATAAACCGAAAACAATATCATGTACCACAACATACTCATCGTCTGCCTAGGCAACATCTGCCGCTCCCCCACAGCAGAGCGGATCATGCAGAAAAAACTACCCGGCCATCAAATCAGCAGCGCCGGCATAAAAGCACTGGCAGGTAAGGATGCCGATTTCCAAGCCATCAAAACCGCACTCAAACACGGCGTTATCGTTGCAGGCCATACGGCACGCCAACTGACTGCCCAAATGTGCGAACAGGCCGATTTGATTCTCGTCATGGAGCCCTGTCAAATCGACATGGTGGCCGACATCCATCCGCCGGCACGCAGCAAAACCATGCTGTTTGCCCAATGGTTGCCTAAAAAAACCGTACCTGACCCATACAAACAAAGCAGCGAAATGTTTGAAGCCGTTTTTGAACAGCTCAATGCTGCCGCAGACACTTGGAAAACCAAACTAAACGGAAAAACTCAACCGGTATAAAACCGGCATGAACAAGAAAGCAAGCAATGAAAAAAACGACCTATACACCTTACAGCGCAGACAACGACGAAATCGACTTCGGCCAACAACTGCGCGTAATTTGGACAAATAAATACAAAATCCTCGCCGCCCTGCTTGCAGGCGGCATTCTTGGCGCAGCTTTCAGCCTGGCATCCACTCCGCAATACCGTGCTGACGCCATGCTGGAAATTGAAACACGACAAAACCAAATCCTGACCGAAATCAACAGCATCTTCAACAACCAAACCACGCCGTCTGAAGCAGAAGTCGAGCTGGTTCAATCACGCTTGGTGCTGGGTAAAACCGTTGACGACCTTCAGCTTGACCAAGAAGTCAAAGCCAAATACACACCCGTTATCGGCAGCCTGATGCACAACGTCAGCGGTGACCCCGATCCCAAACTGACCGTCGGCAGCTTTACCGTACAAGACGAATGGTTCAACAAAACCTTCACGCTGACCGCCAAGAGCAACAAAGCCTATACCCTTACCCTGCCTGACAAACGCGTGGTCGAAGGTAAGGTCGGCGTACCTCTGAAAATCAACAATCAAACCACCCTCAAAATCGATCAAATTCTGGCTAATCCGGGTCAAGAATTTGCGTTAACCAAGTTTTCCCGCATCAGCGCCATCGAAAACATCCAAAACAAACTGGCGGTCATCAGCAAAGGTAAAACCAGCCCCATCATCAACCTTACCTTTACCGGCACCGACCCTAAACGTACCAGCGTCATCCTCAACAGCATTGCCGACAACTACGTTGCGCAAAACCGCGAACGCGACGTCCAAGTTGCATCCAGCGGTTTGGCCTTCATCAGTGAAGAATTGCCACGCTTGAAAGAGACCTTGCAAGACGCTGAAAACAAACTCAATGCCTACCGCCAACAATCAGGCTCCCTCGACATTCCGCTCGAGTCCAAAGGCGCATTGGAAAGCCTGACCGGCATCGAAACCCAAATTACCCTGCTCAAAACCGAAGAAGCAGGCTTGGCCGAGCTGTACACGCCGGAACACCCTTCCTATAAAGCCGTATTGGACAAACTTGCCGTTCTCGAGCGCGCTAAAAACAAAATCAACCAACAAATCGCCGAGTTGCCGAATACCCAACAAGAAGTTATCCGCCTGACCCGCGACGTAGAAACCAACCAAGCAACCTACGTCCAACTGTTGAGCAAACAACAAGAACTCAACATCATGAAAGCCAGTGCGCAAGGTAATGTCCGCATCGTCGATTATGCCTATGTCCCTGAAAACCCCGTTGCACCGCGCAAAGCCGTCATCACGCTCCTGAGCGCACTTGCCGCAGGCTCATTGACCGCTTTGTGGCTGATGATTCGCAACCGCATGAAAAACGGCATTACTTCGTCCGAAGAAATCGAAAACCTCAATTTGGAAGTCGTCGCTCTTGTTCCGCACTCCAAAACCCAGCAAAAACGCGACTTCTTCAAAAGCAAATTCAAGAAAACCGGCGGCCGTTCCAACTATCTGCTGGCCAGCGAAGACCGCGCCGACACGGCCGTCGAAGCCATCCGCGCCCTGCGCACCAATATCTACTTCTCCATGCTGGACGCGCCTAACAACGTCCTCATGATTACCGGTGCCGCGCCTGAAGCAGGTAAATCCTTTATCTCCGCCAACCTCGCCACCGTAATGGCGCAGTCAGGCAAACGCGTTCTGCTTATCGATACCGATATGCGCAAAGGCTACCTCGACCGACTCTTCGGCCTTACCCCCGAGTTCGGCTTGTCTGACATCCTCAACGGCAAAGCGGCTCCGGCCAAAGCCGTACAAGAGACCGGCATTGAAAACCTCCACCTCATCAGCAGCGGCAGCTATCCCAGCAATCCGTCCGAGCTTTTGATGGACAACCGTTTCAACGAGTTGCTCGCCCACGCGCGCCAACGCTACGACTACGTCATCTTGGACACGCCGCCTGTATTGGCCGTGACCGACGCCGTCATCATCGGCCAACATGCAGGCACCGTCCTGATGATCAGCCGTTATGCGCACACGCGTGCACGAGAGCTTGAGGCCAGCGTCGAACGCCTCAAACAAAACCACATCAACATCAAAGGTGTCGTCCTCAACGGCATGAAGCGCGAAGCCAACAACAGCTACGACTACTACGCCTACGATGCCTACCATTCCGGTAACAATAAATCATAAACCGAAGCAGGCCGTCTGAACTTTCAGACGGCCTAAGGCTTTTTAAACGGCACAAAATATTTTTCACAAACGCCGCCCTTGCACCCCAAAGCCGTTTGTTTTAAAGTAAGCCCCGTTCCCATATGGAAGAGAAACATGAAAATTACCGTCATCGGCGCAGGTTCGTGGGGTACAGCTCTCGCGTTGCACTTTGCGCACCACAACAATGAAGTTGCCCTTTGGACACGCAATCCCGACCAAATCCGCACCCTGCAAGCAGATCGCGAAAACAAACGCGGCCTGCCCGGCTTCCCTTTCCCTGAGTCCCTGACCGTTCACGCCGATTTGGGCGAAGCGCTGAAAGACAGCCAACTTGCCCTGATCGTTACCTCCGTAGCCGGCCTCAGAAAGCAGCGCCGAGCTGCTCAAACAGCATAACGCCGCCGATATTCCCGTTCTCGCCGCCTGCAAAGGTTTTGAACAAGATACCGGCCTTCTGACTTTCCAAGTACTGAAAGAAGTCCTGCCTAACAATAAAAAAATCGGCGTTCTCTCAGGACCGAGCTTTGCCCAAGAACTTGCAGCCCAACTGCCTTGCGCCGTCGTGCTTGCTTCCGAAAACAAAGACTGGGTGGAAGAAACCACTGCCCAACTGAACACCAACGTAATGCGCCTGTACGGCAGCACCGACGTCATCGGCGTCGCTGTGGGCGGTGCCGTTAAAAACGTCATGGCGATTGCCACCGGCCTTTCAGACGGCCTCGAATACGGCCTCAACGCACGCGCAGCCTTAGTAACACGCGGCCTTGCCGAAATCACCCGCCTTGCCATCGCCATGGGCGCACAACCCAAAACCATGATGGGCTTTGGCAGGCATCGGCGACCTTATCCTGACCTGTACCGGCGCACTCTCGCGCAACCGCCGCGTCGGCCTCGGCCTCGCAGAAGGCAAAGAGTTGCATCAAGTGCTTGTCGAAATCGGCCACGTTTCCGAAGGCGTCAGCACCATTGAAGAAGTCTTCAACACCGCCGCCAAATACCAAATCGATATGCCCATCACTCAAACCCTGCTGCAACTCATCCGCAAAGAAATGACCCCGCAGCAAGTCGTTGAACGACTGATGGAACGAAGCGCGCGCTTCGAATAAACGGTCGCGCCGTCTGCCATTCAGACGGCCTGACGCACAATATGACGGCCATAAGGCCGTCTGAAGGGAAACACATGAACCAATCACTGAACAATCTGGAAATCAACGTTTACCAACTTGTCCAAAAATTTGAAACGCTGGTTTCAGAAAACCGCCGTCTCAACGAAGAAATCGACAGACTCAAACTCGAGCAAGAGCAACAAAAACGCCAACACGACGCGGCCATTGACGAACTCAGCGAAGCCTTGCTGGTTCAAGTCGGCAAACTCAAAGAAGACCTGCAAAGCAAAATTGACAACCTGACTGCCGAAAAAGAAAACTACCGCAACGCGCTGGCCCAAAGTGCAGACCAAATCCGCAGCCTCATTGCCCGATTGCCCCAAGAAACACAACAATAAAAGGATGCCCCGTGAGTATCGAACAAGTCAATCTCGACATCATGAATGTCAACTTCACCATCAACACGCCGAGTGAAGAAAAAGCCACCCTCCTGCAAGCCGTTGAAATGCTCAACAAAAAAAGCGATGCGATTAAAGAAAGCGGCCGCATCGTCGGCACGGACAAAATCGTCGTCATGGCAGCCCTCAACGTCGTACACGACCTCTTGAAAACCACCCTCAACGATGATTTGGCAATCGGTGAATTTGAGCGTAGAAATAACCGACATGAACAACGCGTGCCAAAAAGCACTGGCGCGCTTGGAGCAAAACTAATTTTCCCCCTTTTCCCTGCGGTGTTCGCGAAGGCATATATTCCTTTGAACCAATACGTTCGCTTTAGGTTGCCGGGAGCTGTAGTGGGCGCGAGTGTCCGTTTATCGGACGCACCCGAAACTACCCGAGGTGACCGCCTTGTCAGCAAGGTTCAAGCGGATTCAGCCTAAACGGCACTCGTGGGGATTCCCTAAAAAAGCCATACCGACAGGTGTGGCTTTTCCCTTTCTAAGTAAAGACTTTCGTAAAGATTTCCGGCCGTCTGAAAAAACCGCATATTCATGCATCAAACACGCTCAATTAAGATTGACAAAAACCAATCTCCTCTTTAAAATCCATAACTTTCTATATATATCTGGATTCCAACCATGAAAACCTTCTCTGCAAACCCCATGAGGTGAAGCGCGAATGGTTCGTCATTGACGCAGAAGACAAAGTTCTGGGTCGTGTCGCAGCCGAAGTCGCACACCGTCTGCGCGGCAAACACAAACCCGAATACACCCCTCACGTTGATACCGGCGACTACATCATCGTCATCAACGCAGACAAACTGCGCGTGACCGGTGCTAAATTCGAAGACAAAAAATACTTCCGTCACTCTGGTTTCCCAGGCGGCATCTACGAGCGCACTTTTCGCGAAATGCAAGAGCAATTCCCAGGCCGCGCTTTGGAACAAGCCGTAAAAGGCATGTTGCCTAAAGGTCCTCTGGGCTACGCCATGATCAAAAAACTGAAAGTGTACGCCGGCGCCGAACACGGCCACGCTGCACAACAACCTAAAGTTTTGGAACTGAAATAATAAGGACACGACATGAACGGTAAATACTACTACGGCACAGGCCGCCGCAAAAGTTCAGTGGCTCGTGTATTCTTGACTAAAGGTACCGGCCAAATCATCGTAAACGGCCGTCCCGTTGACGAATTCTTCGCACGTGAAACCAGCCGCATGGTTGTACGTCAACCTCTGGTTCTGACTGAAAATGCCGAATCTTTCGACATCAAAGTTAACGTAACCGGTGGTGGCGAAACCGGCCAATCCGGCGCTATCCGTCACGGCATTACCCGCGCCCTGATCGACTTCGACGCAGCCCTGAAACCAGCTCTGTCTCAAGCAGGCTTCGTTACTCGCGATGCTCGTGAAGTTGAACGTAAAAAACCTGGTTTGCGCAAAGCACGTCGCGCAAAACAATTCTCCAAACGTTAATACGTTTTCAGAATCGAATCAAAAAGCCTTGCTCTGCAAGGCTTTTTTCATTTATAAAACAATAATCCAATATCCTCCGCAATATATGATGAAAACCCTGCTCCACTACGCCAAATCATTGCTTCAGGCTGTGATTATCTTCATCTTCTTATCCCTGATTGTCGACTGGGTGCGCAAGCCTGACCAGCCCTTACGATCAGCGGCACAAACCATTACTTTAACCGATGGGCAAACCACTTCCCTTCAATCCTTCAGCCAAAATCGGGTTGCCGTCGTTTATTTTTGGGGTAGCTGGTGTCGTATTTGTTCATACACATCATCAACCATAGAAAAGCTGCACCAAGACAATATCCCAACACTGGGCATAGCCTTGCGCTCCGGAAGCGATGCGGACATTGCCCACCATATGCAACAAAACAATCTATCCTTTCCAAACTTCAATGATTCAGACGGCCTGATGGCTCAAAAATGGAACATAGCCGTCACACCGACCATTATCATATTAAAAGATGGCAAAATGATTCATCACACATCCGGACTTTCCAGTTATATCGGCTTAAAAATCAGGGTTTACTTGGCAAATATCTTCAGCTAAATTCATTGAAAATCCACTAAAAATAGAAAAATCTAAAGAATAATTTCACCTGAATATATTCAACCAATTCCATTTCATAAATAAATAAACTATCTCTTTCCCAATAACATATGATTTTGTTGAGATTATAAAGAAAATAGACTAAGATATAACCATAAGAACAATTGGAAACATTATTATCAAAACAAACTGTTAGAGATCTTCATCTAATATTGTGGCAGTGATGCTTTTGTTCCCATAGACCCGGCTGCCGACGGCAGCCTTAAAACAGCAATATTCGCCTTTATCAATCTACCTCACGCTTCAACGGTTTGATTTTTGATAACACCGGAGACTTAGTAATGCCCAACCAATCTAAACATGCATCTATCAATATCGGTCTGATTCAGGCGCGGGAAGCATTGATGACCCAATTCCGCCCTATTCTGAACCAAGCCAATATTACCGACCAGCAATGGCGTATCATCCGGCTCTTAGCGGAAAACGGCACACTCGACTTTCAAGATTTGGCCAATCAGGCCTGCATCCTTCGCCCCAGTCTGACCGGCATTCTGACCCGCTTGGAAAAAGCAGGTTTGGCCGTCCGCCTGAAGCCTTCCAACGACCAACGCCGTGTTTACCTGAAACTGACGCCCGAAGGTGAGAAACTCTATGAATCCACCGGCGCATTGGTTGACGAACGCTACGATGCGATTGAAAAAGTTCTATCCAAAGAAAAAATGGCACAACTCAAAGAACTCTTGGCAGAGCTGGCAAAAATCGAACAGGCATTAAAATAAAGAAAGCCGGATGACAGACTCAACACACACACTCAAGAGACCATTTCGAGATGCCATGGCCTCCTGTGCCGCCGGCGTGCACGTTATCACGACAGATGGCGAAGCGGGACGCTATGGCATTACCATGACTGCCGTAACTGCCGTTACCGACGAGCCGCCGACGGTCATGCTGTGCATCAACCGCCAATCCGCCATCATTCCCATCCTGCAAGGCAACCGTGATTTGTGCATCAACACACTCAACGACAGCCAGCAGGATGTCGCCGAACACTTTGCCGGACTGACCGACCTCTCGCCCGAAGAACGCTTCGAATACCATATTTGGCATAGGGGACAAACCGGACAGCTCGAAGTCGAAGGCGCGCTGGCGCACCTGCACGGCAGCATTGTCGATCAACGCGAAATCGGCACGCATTACGTCTTTTTCGTTCAGATCAACGAAATCCGCAATACCGACACGCAAGCACCGGCATTGCTGTATTTCCGTAGGCAATTCAAATCTTTGGCATAAATAAAGGTCTCAGGCCGTCTGAAAAATGTTTCAGTTTTTTCAGACGGCCTGAGACCTTTTCTGTTTCACACATTATAGGCACACCCATGAAAGCAATGATATTGGCCGCCGGTCGCGGCGAACGCATGCGCCCGCTGACCGACCACACGCCCAAACCCTTACTCGAAGTAGCAGGCACGCCGCTTATCGGCTGGCACTTGCGCCGCCTGCAACAGGCCGGATTTACTGAAATCGTCATCAACCATGCCTGGCTTGGCCAACAAATCGAAGATACCTTGAAAGACGGTTCAGACTACGGCGTGCGCATTGCCTATTCTCCCGAGCGCGCCGGAGGCCTAGAAACCGCCGGCGGCATTGCCACCGCCCTGCCTCTTTTGGGCGACGAGCCGTTTTTGGTCGTCAATGGCGATGTATTGACCGACATTGATTTCCAAGCTGCACGACTGGCTGCCCAGCGTATGCAGGAACACAACCTTCTCGCCCATTTGTGGCTGGTGGACAATCCGCCCCATCATCCCGAAAGGCGACTTCGGCCTGCTTTCAGACGGCCTGGTATCCGCCTCATCCACAGACGGCCAAGCCCTGACTTTCAGCGGCGTGGGCGTTTATCATCCTGCGCTTTTCAAAGATACCCCGGCGCACCAGGCTGCCAAACTTGCCCCTCTGTTGCGTCAAGCCATGAGCCAAAAGCCAAATCAGCGGCGAACACCACAACGGCCTTTGGTTGGATGTCGGCACAGTCGAACGCCTGCAAGAAGCCGACCGTATCGCCCAAAGCTGGTAAAACAAAAGGGACGTATCCGATACGTCCCTTTCAATATCAAAGGCCGTCTGAAAATATTGACCAACCCAGTTTTTCAGACGGCCTCAATCTATCATCAAGCTTTGGCCAATTTCTTTTCTTTCTTCATTCCCAACAAGCCATTGACGATCATCACGCACAATCCCGACCAAATCAGGCCATAGCCGATCAATGCGCCTTTTTGCACCGGCTCGCCCAGCCACACAATCGACACGATAAAAAGCAATACAGGTTCCAAATAGCTCAACATGCCGAACACCGCAACCGGCAGTAACTGATTCGCCTTCAAATTCAAATGCATGGATATTGCGCTATTAAAAGCCCAGCAACACAATAAAGAAAGATTAAAACCGGTTTGGCCGCAATCATCGCCGGCGTATCCGTTGCCAGCTAAAATATACGCCAACGCAAACGGCGTAATCATCATTAAATCAAAGGTCAGACCGATTAAAGAAGGCACGCCCAGTTTTCGGCGCAGCAGATAATAAAACGGATAAGTACCGAACACCCATACAGTCGTCCACGAAAACGCACCCGACCGTACCAATTCACATGCCACGCCTGCACATGCCAACGCAACGGCAACCGTCTGCAATCGGTTTAAACGCTCTTTAAACCAAATCCGTCCACCCAGCATCATCGACAATAGGAAACAGGAAAATAGCCCATCGCCACGTTTACGCCCTCGCCGTTGACCGGCCCCCAGACAAACAGCCACAACTGGCTGGCAAATATCGGCGTCGGCAATACAATCAACAGCCACCGCTTCCAATCGCGGCCGATATTGATCGCAAACCGCGCTGCCGCCTGCCAACCGTTGACCATCGTCATCAGCACGCATAAAGCCGACAGCATCGCCACCATACGCCACGCAAAAATTTCCGTGCCGCTCATCGGTTGCATCCATACGCCGTACAAAAACAGCATGGCAAACAATGCATTGGACGCTATCGCAGCCAGCAAACCTTTGGATAAATTCGTCATTTCAGACGGCCTTTCTGCAATCAAATCAATAGTGATATTGTAGAAAAAAACGGATGAAAAAAATTTACTCATCTTTTTTTGAATGAAGTTTTTTACCCTGATTAAAACATCACGTTTCATTAAAGGCCGTCTGAAAACCCATATCTTCAGGTTTTTCAGACGGCCTTTCATTGCACCAAAGCAGTCTAATCATCAGCCCTGCTTCACAATATCCGACAGCGGCCAGCGCGGCTTGACATTGAATGCGCCGACAGCCTGACGCTCGGCAAGACGCATCGCGCCGGCAAAGGCAATCATTGCGCCGTTGTCGGTACAGTATGCCATCGGCGGAAAATAAACATTGATTTTTTCTTCCTGCGGCTTGGGTTTGCCTTTTTCAGACGGCACTTTTGACGGTTAAGCGCGAAAATTCATCACGCAGTTTCCAGTTTGCACCCACGCCACCGGCAACCACCAAAGTTCTGAAGCCGGTATCCAACAACGCTTTTTTGGCTTTGGCCGCCAATACGTCAACCACCGCATCTTGGAAAGCGCGGCAAATGTCGTTGCGTGTTTGTTCCGGAATTTCATCGCTGCCGGTTTTCGGCGCGGACTTTTTCGACTGCGGTCAAAACGGCGGTTTTCAAACCGGAAAAGCTCATCTGCAAATCGTGCGAATGGAGCATGGGGCGTGGGAAATGTGAAAGCATCAGGCGTGCCGAGTTTGGCCAGCTCGGATAATTTGGCACCGCCGGGATAAGGCAAACCTAAAAGCTTGGCCGTTTTATCAAACGCCTCGCCTGCCGCATCGTCTACGCTCTCACCCAGCAAGGTGTAATCGCCGATACCGCGTACAGCCATAAATTGTGTATGTCCGCCCGACACCAGTAAAGCGACAAATGGAAATTCAGGTTTGTCGTCTGCCAATAAAGGCGAGAGCAAATGGCCTTCAAGGTGGTGGACAGGGATAACGGGCTTACCGATGGCAAATGCCAAAGCGTTGGCAAAGCCTGACCCGGCCAGCAACGCGCCGCCCAAGCCCGGGCCTTGCGTAAAGGCAACCGCGTCAATATCGGCATAGCCTACGCCTGCTTCCTTCAAGCAACCTTGCGTCAACGGCACGACACGGCGGATATGGTCGCGGCTGGCCAATTCGGGGACAACTCCGCCGTATTCGGCGTGCATCGCCATTTGTGTGTGCAAATGATGCGCCAACAGGCCGCGCTCGGTATCGTAGAGCGCAACGCCGGTTTCGTCGCAAGATGATTCAATTCCTAATACCAACATGGTTTGAGGCCGTCTGAAAAAATGATTAAAAACGATTCAGACGGCGTTTTATCCGAAAACGGAAAAAGGCCGTCTGAAATAAAGTGCGGGATAGGCTGCTTACAAAGTGCCATAAGAATGCAGGCCGCTCAAGAACATATTCACGCCGATAAAGGCAAAGGCGGTAATGATCAAGCCGATAACTGCCCACCAAGCCAACACCCTGCCACGCCAGCCTGCCACCAGCCGCAAATGCAACCAGATAGCGTAATTCAGCCAAACGATGAATGCCCAAGTTTCTTTCGGGTCCCAGCTCCAATAGCGGCCCCACGCGTCGGCTGCCCACAATGCACCGAGAATGGTGGCGATGGTGAAAAACAGGAAACCGACGGCAATCGCTTTGTACATGACTTCTTCAATAACTTGCGAGTGCGGCAGCCATGATTTTTTGCCTGCATCTTCTTTTCTGAGCGCCAGCAGTTCGGCAATACCCAGCATGGCGGCGATACAGAATGCGCCGTAGCCGATAAAGTTGGCCGGAACGTGGATTTTCATCCACCAAGACTGCAAAGCAGGAATCAGCGGCTGAATGGTATGCGCCTCGCGTGAAACGCTGTACCACAAGACAAATCCGACCACAATCGCCATAAAGCTGAAGACGAAGCCGCCCAGTTTTTGTACGGCAAAACGGCCTTCGTAATAGAGGTACATCAGCGCCGTAATGACCAAGAACAAGATGAATACTTCGTAAAGGTTGGAAACCGGAATATGGCCGGCATCGGGACGCAGCAGATAGCTTTCATGCCAGCGCACCAGCAAACCGACAAAGCCCGCCATCGCGGAAACCCACGCAAACACGGTACCCATGCCCAAAAGCGTATTGGACGGCACATTTTTGCGCACCGCCGCTATCGCGCCGACGATATAGGCAAACAAGGCGAAGAACACAAACGCGCATTGCCACATAATCGCCGACTGGCTGCTTAACAGGTATTTGAGCAGGAAGCCGTCTGCGCGTTTGATGTCGCCGCCATACAAATCAACGGCCAAATACGCCAAGCACACGCCCAAAGGGATAAACCAGCGCATCGGTTTGAAAAACCAACCCAGAAAAACAGCAATACCGGCACTCACCCACAAAATCACCATTTCGTAGATGTCCATGTGCAGACCGGCCTGGGTTTGGGCAATAAACGCACCGACTGCAATCAGCAGCGCGAATGCCCAGTCGAAAAGGTTGAGGTTTCGGATAAATGATTTGTGTGTCAGAAGCTCATGCTCGGGCAAGGCCTGATGTTTGTTATTCATGGTTCAAATCCTTGGCAAGCTGCTGCAATTGCCGTGTGTGTTGCGGAAATTCTTTCTGCAAGTCGCGTTCGTTGCGGCTGGAAGACATGGCAAAACGGATACGGCCGTCTGAAAAACAGCAGCCAAGCACGTTTTTTTCACGAATATAGAACATAAACACCGTACCCAACACCAGCAATACCGAACCCAAATACACCAAGAATGCGCCCGGCGAACGGGTCATCTGCAGGCCGGAAGAGCGTACTTCGGTAAAACTTTCCAGTTGCAGCAGCATCGGCGCGGGATATTCGGTCAAACCGGTGTAAGCATCCATTGCGTGCAGCAGGAAGCGGTTGCGTTTTTTTCATCTTGCGGCCAAGCCGGCAGATTGTATGTGCTGATCGTGTCTTCCAAAGCGGCATTCATCACGCCATAGAGCATCTCATAGAAATAGCCCTGCATTTTTTTCCTGCTGCTCTTTCGGGAATATTGGTGGTAACAAATTCGTCCAAAGCCAAATAGCCGCCTTTGGCAAAAAAATCGACAAAGTGTTTTCCGCCGCCGCCATGAATTGCTCACGGATTTCGGCAGGGCGCACCTTTAACGGCATTGGCAACGGTTTTACGGCGTGCCGCATCGTCTTTCAGATATTGGCGCAAAGCCATAAAGGTGTCGATTTTGGCCGTTTTTTTATCCATCGGAATGCGCAACCAACGGTATTGCTGCGCCAAGCCGCTGCGTGTGCCGGTAATGAAGAAATAATCTTCATCTTGTTTTACCGGCAACATATAGTTTTTATATTCGACCGCCTGCCCTGCTTTGTCGCGGATGCGGTAAACGATAGACGGACCGATATTGGTGTATTTTTTGCCTTCTTGACGGACGGAGCGAACATCGTTGAGAGCGGATTTCAAGTTTTGCTCTTTTTCAGACGGCTCGCTCATGTCTTCGACGTTCATCGAAGTAAACTGGTCGAATTCCAGTTTATAAGAGGTCTTGCCCAAATCCAGCGGAAACTCGCGCATGGAAGTCGCTTTGAGTTTGACCGGAGTACGGTCGGCATCAGCCAGATTCCACGCTTTAAACGTCAAGTCAGAGCCGCCGTCGGCAAAACTTGCCTGATAAACCGTAATACCGTGCAACGTCAAAGGATGGTTGACGCGAATGGTGTGTTCGCTGACTTTGCCGGTCGCCTTGTCCGTTACTTCCAAGTCGCTGGCAAAATCGCGCGGCATACCGGTATCGTAAAAGTCGATATGGAATTTCTTCAATTTGACCGAAAACGGCAGGTCTTGCACCAGCATGCCGTTATCCGCATTCAGAAACACCACGTCCGCGCTCTGCCCTTCCGCAATATTGACATTGCCCCTAAACGACAGGTTGGATTCTCCCAACACGCTTTCAGGCTTAAAGTCTTTGGCGTAAACCGCAGTATTGTCCGGCACGACTTGGCCGGTGAGCATACCGATTTTCAGCAGGATATTGCTATCTATCAAACCGCCCAAACAAATCACAATCAGCGCGGCATGGGCAAAGATATAGCCCCATTTGTTCATCGCGCCTTTTTTCGCCGCCACCAAAACCGAACCGTCTTCACGCGTAACAGTTTTGCAGCCGTAGCCCTGCACTTCCAAATATCGTTGCGCGACTTCGGGCGTCACCTGTCCGTCTAAAACGATGGAATGGCGCATTGCCGCCAGCGATTTTTCCTTCGCGTTTTCACGGAAGGAACGAATCTCGCGCAAAAACGGCGGAACATTGCGAATCAGGCACAATCCGGTGGAAATCACCAAAAACATCATGATGACAACGAACCACGCCGAGGCGTACACGTCGTACAGACCCAAAAAGCCGAAAATCTGCGACCAAAACGGGCCGAATTTCACTAAATAATCGACTTGTGGCTGGTTTTGCTGCAAGACCGTACCGATAATCGAAGCCACGCCCAACAGGCTGAGCAGGGCGACGGCAAAACGCATGGAGCTGAAAAAGGCAAACCACGGTCTGCGGATGAGTGGGACGGATGATGAAGATTTACTCATGTTTCAACTGTCGGCTTTGAACAACCCAATCAATCGGGCTGCGATGGACGTTATGATGCGAAAGGAAGAATACTGTATATTGTAGTCAAAATCTTACTGTCGCTATTTGAAAAAACCAATCAGGCTTATCGGCATATATTGGCTAAGGCCGTCTGAAGGGTTTTCAGACGGCCTGTATCAATAAGCTCGTTTCAAAACGAAATTAGTGCAAACCTTGGATGAAGTTGGCTACTGCGTTCAACTCTTCTTCGCTCAGGCGGTTGGCAATATCAGCCATGATGGCGTTTTTGCGTTGGCCGGATTGGTAAGCTTTCATTTGCTCGACAACGTAAGCTTTGTGTTGGCCGCCCAAACGAGGATAGGCTTGGATTTCAGTACCGCCGCCAGGGATACCTGCGCCGCTAGGACCGTGGCAAGACATACATGCCGGCAGTTTTTTAGCGCTCAGGCCGCCGCGATAGATTTTCGCGCCCAGCTCTGGGTTTTCTTTAGGATTGGCTTCGCCCGGTTTGCCTTGTTGTTTGGCGTAGTAGGCGGCAGCGTCGCGGATGTCTTGTTCGGACAAGTTCATCACCATCGGTTTCATCACGCCGGCAGCACCGTGGGTACGGGTACCGTCTTTGATGGCCATGGTTTGACCGTAGGTGTAGGCCGCAGCCTGACCTGCCAGTTTAGGATAAGTTGCGATACCGCTGTTACCATCGGCTGCGTGACACGCCGCACAGATAGTAGTCGCTACCTGTTTGCCTTTTTCAGCATCTGCTTTAGGGGCAGCGGAAACCGCACCGGCAGCCAATACCAAGGCCAATAAAGTCAATCGTTTCATGGAGTGCTCCTGATTACAGCATTGCGTACCGCGTCAATGCCTTTTTTATACTCAAATACCGGGGAATTTTCCCGATTAAAACCGATAATTCTATAAACGTGCTATTCTATACCAAGTTTACATTAAATTACTACTCAAATTACCAAACTGCTGCAACATAAATGCCCGATACAAATTATGATGTTGCAGTTTTGTTTCCATGCAAGGAAATACTGATGAACCTTTTTCAAAACGCCAAATTCTTTACAACGGTCAACCATCTGAAAGACCTGCCCGACACGCCGGCCGAGATTGCCTTTGTCGGCCGAAGCAATGCCGGCAAATCCAGCGCCATCAATACTTTAACCAATCATGTGCGCCTTGCCTACGTTTCCAAAACACCGGGCCGCACCCAACACATCAATTTCTTTGAACTGGAAAACGGCAATTTCATGGTCGACTTGCCCGGCTACGGCTACGCGCAAGTACCGGAGGCCATCCGTGCGCACTGGGTCAAACTCTTGGGCGACTACCTGCAACAACGCCGCCAACTGATCGGCCTGATTTTGATTATGGACTCGCGCCATCCGCTCAAAGCTTTAGACATTCAAATGCTGGACTTTTTCCACATCACCGGCCGCCCTGTGCATATCCTGCTGTCAAAAGCAGACAAGCTGTCTAAAAATGACCAGATTAAAACTTTGGCGGCGGTAAAAAAATCACTGAAACCCTACACCGAACGCCAAAATCAGCGTTCAACTATTCTCCAGCCTGAAAAAACAAGGCATGGACGAAGTCAATCAAGTGGTCGGCTCATGGTTTGACGCGCATCGCGAAGAAATCGAGAATCTTGCAGGTGAAACATCGCCTGAGTGATTGTAAAACAAGGCGGAATAAGATAAGTTGACCAACCGCAAATCTTATTCCGTCATTTGTTTTCCACAATGCCTTTTTCTATCTCTCTTCTAAAGGGTATGTATGCACATGCCTTTTTTATTGCGCCTTTTATTTTCTTATCGCAAACTAAAAACAACGACGCATCAGTGAAAAATCTTAAAAAGCATGGTCTTATTCAACCAAACCATTTTCAGACGGCCTTTGCCTCATCTTCGCCATCTACCCAACCAGCTTCTTTCAACTTCCGCTGTTGTGCGTCATAATGTGCTTTTTCCGCCCAATACATTGTCTGAATACAGGCATCGCCGCATTCGCTGCCGCAACATTCCCACGACTCGGGGCGGATAGGTTCGTCTAAAAGCGATTCGCCCAAGATGGCTTCGGCTTTATTCTTCAGGGTCGTATCCATCGGCAATTTCCAAGCGTGCGCCGTCAAACTCAATCACTTCGCCGCCGCGTATTTTGGCGGTTTTACGGGTTTCGGTTTCGCCGTTGCGCAACACCAGCCCTTCGGCGATAAACGCTTTTGCCTGTCCGCCGCTTTCGGCTAGGCCGGCCAATTTCAACAGGTCGCATAAAGCGATGTATTCGTTGTCTTCAAGATAGACTGTTGCTTCCATCATTCAATCCTTTTCAATAATGGCGATATTTTAACATGGCCGTCTGAAAGAAAGCCCCCTTCTGTTTGATTTGCTTTATCCAAACCCATTACATTTGGTTTTCAGACGGCCTTTAGCTGCCAACCCTGCTACAATACGCCTTTTATTGTTCACGCCGATTTTGCCATGACCGAACCGACCTACATTCCACTGCGCCTGCATACCGAATTTTCGATTACCGACGGTATGGTGCGGATTAAAAAAACTGATTGCCAAAGCGCAGGAATACGGTTTGCCTGCTTTGGGCATCAGCGATTTGATGAACGAATTCGGCTTGGTGAAATTCTATAAAGCCTGCCGCGGTGCAGGAATTAAGCCCATCGGCGCGGCGGACGTGTGGATAGGCAATCCGAATGCGCCCGACAAAGCCGTTTCGTGCCATGCTGATTATCCGCAACGATGCGGGCTATCTGCGCTTGAGCGAGCTTTTGACGGAGGCCTATGTCGGCAAAGACCGCAATATCCATCATGCGGAACTCAATCCCGAATGGCTGGAAAACGGCGACAACAGCGGCTTGATTTGTTTGAGTGGCGCGCATTACGGCGAAGTGGGCGTGAATCTGTTGAACGGCAATGAAGACGCGGCGCGTGCGGCGGCGTTGAAATATGCGGCGTGGTTTCCCGATGCGTTTTATTTAGAGCTGCAACGCCTGCCCGAACGCCCTGAATGGGAGGCTTGCGTTTCCGGCAGCGTGAAGCTGGCGGAGGAACTGGGTTTGCCGGTGGTGGCGACGCATCCGACACAGTTTATGAGCAGCGACGATTTCAACGCGCACGAGGCGCGGGTGTGCATCGCGGGCGGCTGGGTGCTGACGGACAAGAAACGTCCGCGCGATTTCACGCCGAGCCAGTTTTTTTCATTCCGCCGGAAACCATGGCCGAACGTTTCGCCGATTTGCCCGAAGCCCTTGGAAAACACGGTAGAAATTGCCAAACGCTGCAATCTGCACATCACATTGGGCAAAAACTTCCTGCCGCTCTTCCCTACTCCGGACGGCCTGTCGCTGGACGATTATTTGGTGAAGCTGTCCAACGAGGGTTTGCAGGAACGCATGGTTCAGCTTTATCCCGACGAGGCGGAGCGGGCGGCAAAAATGCCGGAATATCAGGAACGTTTGGATTTTGAGCTGAACATCATCATCCAGATGAAATTCCCCGGCTATTTCCTTATCGTACAAGACTTTATCAACTGGGCGAAAACGCACGGCTGTCCGGTCGGGCCGGGACGCGGTTCGGGCGCAGGTTCGCTGGTGGCGTATTCATTGAAGATTACCGACCTTGATCCGCTGAAATACGCGCTGCTGTTCGAGCGTTTCTTAAACCCTGAACGCGTCTCCATGCCCGACTTTGACGTGGACTTCTGTCAGGCAAACCGCGGCCGCGTGATTGAATATGTGCGCGAGAAAATACGGCGCGGAAGCGGTCAGCCAGATTGTTACCTTCGGCACGATGTCGTCCAAAGCGGTCATCCGCGACGTGGGACGCGTGCTGGAACTGCCGTTTATGCTGTGCGACAAACTGTCCAAGCTGATTCCGTTGGAAGCCAACAAACCCCTGAGTTTGGAAAAAGCCATGGAGGCCGAGCCGCAGATTCAGGAATTAATCGAAGCGGAAGAAGCGGACGAACTGATTACGCTGGCGAAAAAGCTGGAAGACCTGACGCGCGGTCTGGGTATGCACGCAGGGCGGCGTGTTGATCGCGCCGGGCAAGATTTCCGATTACAGCCCCGTGTATCAGGCGGACGAATCCGCCTCGCCCGTATCCATGTACGACAAAGGGCGACGTGGAAGACGTGGGTTTGGTGAAATTCGACTTTTTGGGTCTGCGCAACTTGACCATTATCGAAATGGCGCAGAACAACATCAAAAACACCACCGGCGATATCGTCGATGTCGGCAAGATTCCGCTTGACGACCAGGCCGCCTACCAAATCTTCCGCGATGCGAACACCACCGCCGTCTTCCAGTTCGAGTCGACCGGCATGAAAAAAATGCTGAAAACGGCGCACACCACCAAGTTTGAAGAACTCATCGCCTTCGTGTCGCTCTACCGTCCCCGGCCCGATGGACAACATCCCTGACTTCGTCGCGCGCATGAAAGGGCAGGAATTCCAATACATCCACCCGCTGCTGGAAGGCATCCTCGCGCCGACCTACGGCATTATGGTGTATCAGGAACAAGTGATGCAGGCGGCGCAGATTATCGGCGGCTACTCGCTCGGCGGCGCGGACTTGCTGCGTCGCGCCATGGGTAAGAAAAAACCCGAAGAAATGGTGAAACACCGCGAAATCTTCGCCGAAGGCGCGGCAAAACAAGGCATTTCGCGCGAAAAATCCGACGAAATCTTCAACTACATGGAAAAATTCGCCGGCTACGGTTTCAACAAATCCCACGCCGCCGCCTACGCCCTGATTTCCTACCAGACCGCATGGCTCAAAGCGCACTACCCCGCCGAATTTATGGCGGCAACCATGTCGTCTGAATTGGACAACACCGACCAGCTCAAACATTTCTACGATGACTGCCGCGCCAACGGCATCGAGTTCCTGCCGCCCGACATCAACGAATCCGACTACCGCTTCACGCCGTATCCGAACATGAAAATCCGCTACGCACTCGGCGCGATTAAAGGCACGGGCGAAGCCGCCGTCGAGTCCATCATCGCCGCGCGGCAAAGCGGCGGCAAATTTACCGGCCTCTTGGACTTCTGCGAGCGCGTCGGCAAAGAGCACATGAACCGCCGCACCCTCGAAGCCCTGATACGCGGCGGCGCGTTCGACAGCATCGAACCCAACCGCGCCATGCTCTTGGCAAACATCGACCTCGCCATGAACAACGCCGACCAAAAAACCGCCAACGCCAATCAGGGCGGGCTGTTTGACATGATGGAAGACGCCATCGAACCGGTGCAGCTCATCGACGCGCCCATGTGGAGCGAATCGGAAAAACTCGCCGAAGAAAAAACTGTCATCGGCTTTTACCTGTCCGGCCACCCGTTCGGCCCGTATGACCAAGAAGTCCGCCAAATCGCCCCGACCAAATTAGGTCGTCTGAAACCGCAAGACAGCGTGCGCCTCGCCGGATTCGTGACCGCCGTGCGCACCATGATGGGCAAGCGCGGCAAAATCGCCTTTGTCAGCCTCGAAGATTTGAGCGGGCAGATTGAAATCATGGTCAGCGGCCAGACGCTGGAAAACTGCGCCGACTACCTCAAATCCGACCAAGTGCTGATTATCGAATCCAAAGTCAGCCGCGACGACTACGGCGGCGGCGACGGACTGCGCATCATGGCAAACCAAGTCATGACCCTGCAAATGGCGCGCGAACGCTACGCCCGCAGCCTCAGCCTTGCCCTCGCCCCCGGTCACGACATCGCACGCCTCGCCGCCATCCTCACCGCCCACCGCCTGCCCGACACGTCGCACATCCCACTGCAACTGTCGTACAGCAACGGCAAAGCATCAGGCAAATTGAAAATTGCGCCCAAAATGGATGGTAACGCCAAGCACCGCCTTGTTTGACGAACTGGAAACATTGCTCGGCAGCAGGGCAGTCCGCGTGAATTGGTAAAACTAAAGGCCGTCTGAAACTATACGTTCAGACGGCCTTTAATTTAAAAAGCGCTTTAAAAACATAAATCAAATAAAGATTCAGGCTTTCAGACGGCCTTATTGAATAGAGAAATTATCTGAAAAGTTTATTGCACAAAAGCCTTTGACCAATAAGGTAAAGATAGCCCACAACAAAGGGGAGCGACAATGCCGAAACAATGCCAAGCACCCAGTAAATACATTGGTTCAGTACAGTTTTTGAGGCGGTAAGCCGCAGCAGTTTGAAATACAGGGCAAACCAAGCAAAGGGAGTGAAAATACACCCCCTTTTCCTACAGATGCCCCATATTAAAGGCCGTCTGAAAAACAGTTTTATTTAACGATTTCAACAGGACCGTGGTCGTCGCAGTGATCGCCGTGTTGGTGATGCAGACGGCCGTTGACGATGTAGTCGACGTGATCGCCGTGCGGTACAGCTTCGTGGCCGCAACCTTCGCCGTGAACGTGGCCGTGGCAGGTGTCAACCGGATGGCAGCCGTCAGGGTTGGTTTCATTGACGCTCAGGGCATGCTCGTCGTAGTGGCCGTTGTGCTCATGGTGCAGGTGGCCGTCGTGCAGATAATCGACGTGGCCTTCGTGTTTGATGGCAGTGTGGCCGCAGTTTGCGCCGTGAACGTGGTCATGATGTTCGTGGGTTTTGCAGGTCATTTTTTCTCTCCTAATGTTCAGTGAATAGCAATCTTTCGCGATTGATTCTTTCATCTTATCTTTTTTTGATACAAACGTAAAAAAATTTTTACAGTTATTAATATATTGTTACGATATATCATCTGTTGATATATCAGCCTATTTTATTTTTCAGACGGCCTTTCATCTATAATTCATTTATTTTTCAGCGAGAACTTCAAACCCTTCCGGCAATGTCAAAATATCGAATTTTTCAGCCGTAACAGGTAACATGGAAACAAAGGGATGGGTTCTTCAAACAAACAGGTACTGCAATGGGAAAACAAGCCAGACTTTATATGGTTCGCAGCACGCAAGGTGCGCTTTATGACGTATTTTTCCGAGCGCGGCGTGGCGGCGTTGGCTTGGCCCATGCTGGCCGAAGCGGCGGCAAAAGGTTTTGGCCGTGAGGAGCTGACGGATATTTACCGTTCGGCCGTGCCGGATGTGAAAGTTGAGAACGGCGCAATCGGGCGCGGCTCAGATGTGGCGGTTTGTCAACGAATTGGCTGATGGAGATGCCGTACTGACCTACTCGCCTGCTTTGCGCCGTTATCGGGTTGGCAGGATTACAGGCGGCGCGGTGCATTGTCCGCAATGGGACGATGAGAAAATGTCGCTGGTGCGGCCGGTTGAGTGGCTGGGCGAAGTATGCCGCGATGATTTGAGCGTGGCAGCACAACGGGCTTTGGGCAGCGTGGCAACTTTGTTTGCGGTATCGGAAGCGTGTGCGGCAGAAATTTTTGAACGCGTGGGTTTTCAGACGGCCTAAGAAGGGAAAGGAAACAGGATTATGTGGAACACCATGCATGAATGGCTGAACGCTTTGCCTGTCAGTGAAGAAATCATCAAATCGGCATTGATGTCGGTATTGATGATTGTGGCCGTCATTGCCGGGCGCAGCATCTTTGCTCTCGGCGCATTTTCGCAGCCATCCGGATTTGAGTATTGAAAACAAACGCCGCTCGCTGGTGTTCAGCCGCAACGTGACCATGTTGCTGATCCTGCTCGGGCTGGCGATGATTTGGGCGGCGCAGATTCAAACTTTGGCGTTGTCGATGTTTGCGGTAGCCGCAGCGATTGTGGTGGCAACCAAAGAGCTGATTATGTGTTTGTCCGGCAGCATCCTGCGCTCGGTAACCAAACAATATTCCATCGGCGACTACATCGAAATCAACGGCCTGCGCGGACGGGTGGTCGATATCAATATGCTGAACACGCTGATGATGCAAATCGGCCCCAATCCGTTGATTGGCCAGCTTTCCGGCAAAACGCTCTCGTTTCCCAACAGCCTGCTTCTGAGCCACCCCGTGCGCCGCGACAATATTTTGGGCGATTATGTGATTCATACGGTGGAAATCCCCGTGCCGATTCATTTGGATTCGGACGAAATCATCGGCCGTCTGAAAGATGTTCTTGAGCCATTGTGCGAGCCTTATGTCCCTGCCATCAAGCAGCATTTGGAAAACGTGCAAACCCAAAAATTGTTTATCACGCCCGCCGCCCAGCCGCGTGTATCCCGCGTGCCACATGATGACAAGGTGTACAACATCATCGTGCGCTTTGCCTCGCCCGTAGCCAAACGCTTGGAAATCCAACAGGCGGTTTTGGACGAATTCTTGCGCACGCAATGCCGATTAATCAATAAATTAAAATAGCCCAGTTTATATATACTATCAAATCCCTTACAATACCCAAATTCACAATCAACAATAAGGAAAACTCATGTTGCCCGAATCAGCCCTTGCCGAAATGTACCCTGTAATCATGACCCCCAGCCATGACGGCAAATATTTCCACAACTATACCCTCTCACTTCTGAACATCGTCCACACCAACGCCTCGCTCGGCCTGCCGCTTCAAGTAATGATGCAGCGCGGCGAAAGCCTGATTACGCGCGCGCGCAACAACTGCGTGGCCAGATTTTTGGAAAACAAAGAATGGACGCATTTATTTTGGATTGACTCCGACATCGGCTTCTCTCCCGATTCATTCTACCGCCTGCTTTTGGCAGACAAAGACGTTGTAGCCGGCGTTTATCCGCTCAAACGCGAAAATTGGCCTGAAAGCAGGCCTTCCGACCGGCATGACCCAAGCCGATTTTGAGCGCATGTACACTTCTTACACCGTCAACACCAACGACAAAAACGAAAACGGTGAAATCGTCCTGAAAGTCGATGAAGACGGTTTTATGAAAGTTCATGATGCGCCAACCGGCTTCATGGTTATCAAGCGCAGCGTATTTGAAAAAATGATGGCAGCCTACCCCGAGTTGAACTACGTCTCCGACAGCGACTACAGCCCGGAAAACAAAGGCCTGCACTACCGCTTCTTCGACTGCATGGTCGATCCGGAAAGCAAACGCTATCTGTCCGAAGACTACACCTTCTGCTACCTCTGGCGTCAAATCGGCGGCGAAGTATACGTCGATGTACAATCCAACCTGACCCACCAAGGCGCAAAAGTGTATCGCGGCTCGTTTGCCGAATCCCTGCAAACCAATGTTGCCAATGCGGTTTACGCCCCCGAAGGCACCACCATGCGCCTCGAGCTGGCTGCGCCGTTGCACGCCAATCCGCGCGGCGCAGAATAAGATTGGCCGACAGGCAGGCGGGACACTTTAATTCTGCCTGTCTGCCACCATATAACGCCTATCGTTTTCTTTTCAGACGGCCACAAGGCCGTCTGAATCCATCTTATTCAGGAGAAACCATATGAGCGACAACGTCCTGCTCCACTTGGGCGAAGAACCCCGTTTCGACCAAATCAAAACCGAAGACATCAAACCCGCCCTGCAAACCGCCATTGCCGAAGCACGCGAACAAATCGCCGCCATCAAAGCGCAAACGCACACCGACTGGGCCAACACCGTCGAAAAACTGACCGACATTACCGAACGCGTCGGCCGCATTTGGAGCGTGGTTTCCCATCTCAACTCCGTGGTCGATACGCCCGAGCTGCGTGCCGTATACAACGAATTGATGCCTGAAATCACCATTTTCTTTCACCGAAATCGGTCAAGACATCGAGTTGTACAACCGCTTCAAAATCATCAAAAATTCTGCCGAATTCGACACCCTCTCCCCTGCGCAGCAAACCAAGCTCAACCACGACTTGCGCGATTTCGTCCTCAGCGGTGCCGAATTACCGCCCGAACAGCAGGCAGAACTGGCGCAACTGCAAACCGAAGGCGCGCAACTGGGTGCCAAATTCGCACAAAACGTCCAAGACGCGACCGACGCTTTCGGCATTTACTTTGACGATGCCGCGCCGCTTGCCGGCATCCCCGAAGACTCCATCGCCATGTTTGCCGCCGCCGCGCAAAGCGAAGGCAAAACAGGCTACAAAATCGGCCTGCAGATTCCGCACTACCTCGCCGTTATCCAATACGCCGACAACCGCGAACTGCGCGAACAAATCTACCGCGCCTACGTTACCCGTGCCAGCGAATTGTCTGACGAAGGCAAATTCGACAACACGGCCAACGTCGAACAAACGCTTGCAAACGCGCTGAAAACCGCCAAACTGCTCGGCTTCAAAAACTACGCCGAGCTGTCGCTGGCAACCAAAATGGCGGATACGCCCGAACAGGTTCTGAAACTTTCCTGCACGACCTTGCCCGCCGCGCCAAAACCGTTTGCCGAAAAAGACTTTGCCGAAATCAAAGCCTTTGCACGCGAGAGCCTGAATATCGAAGATCCGCAATCTTGGGATTTGAGCTACGCCGCCGAAAAACTGCGCCAAGCCAAAATACGCCTTCAGCGAAGCCGAAGTGAAAAAATACTTCCCTATCAGCAAAGTATTGGCAGGCCTGTTTGCCCAAATCAAAAAACTCTACGGCATCGAGCTGGCTGAAAAAACCGTCCCCGTTTGGCACAAAGACGTGCGCTATTTCGAGCTGAAACAAGACGGCCAAACCATCGGCGGCGTTTACATGGACTTGTACGCACGCGAAGGCAAACGCGGCGGCGCATGGATGGACGGCTACAAAAGCCGCCGCCGTTCGCCGACGGGACGCTGCAACTGCCGACCGCCTACCTCGTCTGCAACTTTACCCCGCCTGTTGGCGACAAAGAAGCGCGTTTGAGCCACGACGAAATCATTACCCTCTTCCACGAAACCGGCCACGGCCTGCACCACTTGTTGACCCAGGTTGACGAAGTGGGCGTATCCGGCATCAACGGCGTCGAATGGGACGCGGTCGAGCTGCCCAGCCAATTCATGGAAAACTTCGTTTGGGAATACGACGTATTGGCACAAATGTCCTCGCACGAAGAAACCGGTGCGGTATTGCCGAAAGAGCTGTTCGACAAAATGCACGCGGCTAAAAACTTCCAACGCGGTATGTTCCTCGTCCGTCAAATGGAATTTGCCCTCTTCGACATGGAAATCTACCATCAGGAAGATGAAGGCCGTCTGAAAGAATGGCCGCAAATCTTGGACAAAGTGCGCCAAGAAGTCGCCGTGACCCAACCGCCGGCATACAACCGCTTTGCCTTGAGCTTCAGCCACATCTTCGCCGGCGGCTACTCCGCAGGCTATTACAGCTACGCATGGGCGGAAGTTTTGAGTGCAGACGCTTACGCCGCTTTTGAAGAAAGCGACGATGTTGCCGAAACCGGCCGCCGCTTCTGGAAAGAAATACTGGCTGTCGGCGGTTCGCGCAGCGCAGCAGAATCCTTCAAAGCCTTCCGCGGCCGCGAACCAAGCCTGGATGCCCTGCTCCGCCACAGCGGTTTCAACAACGCAGCTTGATTTGAAAATCCGCCGTTTTAAACAGAACGGTTGCTGATTCAAAGCTAAAGGCCGTCTGAAATGTTTCAGACGGCCTTTTTATAATCCATTCAATATGTTTAGCAAAAAAAATATAAAAATATTCAGCCGATAAAACCACCCAGCGCGGAACGCCGCAACGATTGCCAAGCTCAATATTTTCCCAATGCGGACAAGCCGCCCATAAAAACAGGGCATGTTCCCATGCCCTATCATTTGAATTTCAGACGGCCTTTCGGTTGTCAAAACTGATTAGGAACAATAAGTAAGCCCTATCCCTAACAAGACTTCGAGAAAAATAGAAGTCCGCATTTCAAACTCCTATCTCCCCCTGCCCATCGCTAAAATTAGTTTTTGCCTCTTTTTATCGCCGGCAGCCAAGCGCATATTGATAAATTCCATCATCAAATCTTTTTTCGTCCAGAAAAAGGTTTTCATTTTTTCCAAAGAATAGATTTTCCGAATCATCGCCGGCAATCCTGCGTGAACGATGGCCGCGACTTCGCCATTGGTTGTTTCGTTGTCCATGGCGGCTTGAGGTTTAGATTGTGCGTATTCAGGTAGTTGCTAAGCGCTTTCCTGACGCTGTTGCTGATTTCGAATTGTTTCATGTTTTCCGTCCATAATGTTTTTATAATTAAATAGCATAGGATTTTAACAAGTTTTTTGCATTGTGCATATCTCAATGTGCATATTATTGCGAAATTTACAATTTGGTTTTTAGGTAAAATCGTATCTGCAACACATTGTTGCGGCGCACTAAATGGATTGTTTTGACTATTTTGTTTCGGCTTGGGTCGCATTGCGGATAAAATAACGGTTTTAGGTGTTGAGGCCGTCTGAAATGTATTTGTGGTTTAAGCTGTTACACATATTTTTTGTGATTTCTTGGTTTGCGGGACTGTTTTATCTGCCGCGGATTTATGTGAATCTGGCGCAATTGGAACCCGGCAGCGTGGAATATGTACGGCTGACGGATATGTCGCGGCGGCTGTACCGCTTTATGTCGCCTTTGGGCTGGGGAACGCTGATATTTGGCGCGGCCATCGGGTTTGTCAATAATTGGTGGGGCACCGGCTGGCTGGCGGTTAAATTATTGTGCGGCCTGCTGCTCTTGGCTTATCAGCTTTATTGCGGCCTGCTGCTGCGCCGTTTTCAAAACGGCAGCAATGTGTATTCGCACCGCTGGTATCGGGTATTCAACGAACTCCCCGTATTGATGATGGTGGCCGCGCTTTATATGGTGGTTTTCAAGCCGTTTTAATCTTCAGACGGCCTGTTTGGTAAATAAGGAAAGAATTCATGACGGTCGAAATCGAACGCCGCTTTTTGCTGGCGGATGACAGTTGGCGCAAAGCGGCAAGGAGCCGCTGGTGTTGCAACAGGGCTATTTGAGCGTGGAAAAAGAGCGCACCATCCGCGTGCGGATTATCGGTTCGCAAGCCTGGCTGACCCTGAAAGGCTATATTTCCGACATGACGCGCAGCGAGTTTGAATACGAAATCCCGCTGGCTCACGCGCAAGCGATGATGGCGGATATGTGCCCGTTTAAAATGGAAAAATACCGCTATCGGGTCGAATTTGAAGGCTTTGTGTATGAAATCGACGAATATTTCGGCGACAATGCGCCATTGATTGTGGCGGAAATCGAATTGCCGTCTGAAGATACCGAGTTTCCCAAACCGTCTTGGCTGGGCAAGGAAATCACGGCAGACGGTAAATTCACCAATGCGTATCTGAGCAAACATCCGTATTCGTCTTGGACGGAATAAGGGCGACAACCTCTCTGCACATACAAAAAAGGCATGTATCGCACATGCCTTTTTTCTTTTCAGACGCCTGATTTACCTTACCGATATTTGTATCGAGCTGCTTTTTCGACATACCGTTTCAAATATCGGGCAAGCCCGTGTGTTTTATCAGTTGAACCTTACGCCGGACGGCAGGCGACCATATAGTTGACCTCGGTCGAGTCGCACAAAGAATAACGGCCGCTCAACAAATTGTAGGTCATGCCCTTGCTGCCGACGGTATCCAATCCGGCTTGGCGGCACATGCGCGCAAGTTCTGCCGGCGTAATGAATTTTTTCCAGTCGTGCGTGCCTTTGGGGACGAATTTCAACAGATATTCTGCGCCGACAATCAGATGCAGATAAGATTTGGGATTGCGGTTGATGGTGGAGAAAAACACCATGCCGTCGGGTTTGACCAGTTTCGCGCAGGCTTGAACGATGGCGGACGGATCGGGAACGTGTTCCATCATTTCCATACACGTTACCACGTCAAAGCTGTGCGGCTGCTCGGCGGCGAGATCTTCAACGCGGATACAGCGGTAATCGATATTGGCAACATGTTGAGCGGCCGCATGGGCAGCGGCGGTTTGCAGGGATTTTTCCGCCATATCGATGCCGGTCACGTGTTCTGCGCCGCGTTTGGCCATGCTTTCCGACAAAATCCCGCCGCCGCAGCCTACATCCAGCACGCGTTTGCCTGCCAATCCAGCATAGCCGTCGATATAGTCGAGGCGTAAGGGGTTGATGTCATGCAGGGGCTTGAATTCGCCGTTTTTATCCCACCATTTGTCGGCGATTTGGCTGAACTTGGCGATTTCGCCGGCATCTACGTTGTCGTGTTGATTGCTCATGGTTTGCTCCTGCATAAAATAATTCGCCTGATTTTAGCCGATTGTGCTTCAAAATAAAATGTTTCAGACGGCCTTTGCCTGTTTATCGGCCCTATTTCAACTTTCACCCGTCTGCCCATAAAAAACGCACCTTGTGGCAAGGTGCGTTTCAATCTGCATGATTTAGAATTTAGCGCCGGATTCGTTGGCCATGTAGTCAACTGCGGCTTTCACTTCGTCGTCGCTTAAGCTGCCGTTGCCGCCTTTGGCAGGCATGGAATTGAAGCCTTCGAGGGCATGTTTGTGCAAGGTGTCTTTGCCTTGTTTAATGCGAGGCGCCCAGTCTTCTTTTTTGCCTACGGCCGGAGCGCCGGGAATCAAGCCGCTGTGGCATGCTTTACAGTTCGCTTCTAAAACAGCTTTGCCGTCCACTTTGGCGGATTCGGCAGGTTTGGCTTCAGCGGCAGGCGCTTCGGCTTTCTCTTCGGGCTTGGCAGCTTCTTCAGGTTTGGCGGCTTCCTCTGCTTTGCTGGCGGCAGCTTCAACCTTATCGGCAGCTTCTTGAGCGGCAGATGCAGTCGCATCGGCAGCAGAAGCGGCTTCGTTTTTAACTTCAGATGCAACGGCTTGAGCAGCCTCTTGAGTCTCCTGTTTAGCCTCTTGGGAACAAGCTGTCAAACCAGCCATCATCATTACGGCAATCAGTAATTTGTTCATGTTCTGTCTTTCCTTAGTTTTAGTTTAAATCACTGTTTTATATAAACAGCTTAAAAATTCTAGCATAGAAACTAATCCGTTCGACCTACACTATAATAAATATTGGCATAAATCAGATTTTGTCACAAAAACAGGAAAAACATATTGACACCACACCTCTACTCAGATAGAAATTTACGCCCATTTGTCATTTAGCGTGATAACTTTTCATTTTATTGTTCAATCAGTTATACTCTTTATTTTTCAAATGTTTCTTTTTAAATTCAACTTTTTTTACAGACTTTCCAGATAATAGCATAAGCATTAAACCGACTCTTATCCCTAAAAAGGCCGTCTGAACCCCAATCAGATTTCAGACGGCCTTTTTGAATCATGTTAATAAACATTTGCTGCTTGGCCATGCAAAAGACACCAGCAGGCTTACTTGTTTATGTGGTTGTTCATATCCCGACTACAATTTAATCCAATGCCATTAACCTTTTGCCATTGTTTCAGCTTCAGCCCACAATCCCCGCTTCTGCTCCGCCGTCAATTTCTTAATCCCGATTTCCCGTTTCAGCGCTTCACTTTTTGTCAGGCCGTCTGAAACGATGCGCATCTCGACAGGCTTGTTCAAACGCGTGTATTTCGCGCCTTTTCCTGACAAGTGCGCCGCAAATCGCTCTTGCGGACGGTTGCTGATGCCGCAATAAAACGCGCCGTTTTCGCACAAAATCAGGTAAACGCTCCAATTTTCCGCGTTCATAAATCCCCTTCCTTGGCAAAACTCTCGGTAAAAATGCGCACGGCAGCCTCGGTTTTGGCAGACTGCACACGATAAGGCGTGACCAAATAAAGGCTGACCGGCGGCAATGTCCATTCGGGCAAAACCGCTTTCAGACGGCCTTGTGCAATTTTCTCCCTCACTTCGCCGCCCACTTGCAAAGACAAACCGAAACCGCTTTCGGTCAGGCTGCACACGGCGGCAAGATGCGTGCAGGCAATGCTGTCGGCGATGTCGAGGAAATAGCTTTCTTCACCATTTTGCAAGGTGGTGCGGACAGGTAAAAAATGCAGCCAGCGGTGCGCATGAAGCTGAGAGGGATGGGTAATGGGCGGATGCCGGTCGAGATAATCGGGCGCGGCGCAAATGATGTACGGCCAGGTCACGAGATGGCGCGCGACCAGATTGGGATCGTCCAAAGCCCGGTCGCCGCCGCGTATGGCGATGTCGGTCTGATTGTGTTGCAGGTCGTCCAAAGTATCGCTGAAATTAAGGACTGGGCGGATTTTTGGGAACTCGGTTTGCAATCGCGAAAAGGCCGTCTGAAAAGCGCGGGATTCGATGACCGTAGACGTCAAGGAAATCCGCAATTCGCCGACGGGTTCGGTTTTCAGATTGTCGATAACGGTACGCGTATCGGCAAGCGTGGCGGCTAAGCGGCGGCAGTATTCGCCCAAGGCGCGGCCGGCATCGGTAGGCGCAAGGCTGCGCGTGCTGCGGTTTAACAGCTTGATGCCGTGCAGGGTTTCGAGGCGGTTGATGTGCTGGCTGACCGCCGACGGCGTCATGCCCAGCGCGGCAGCAGCGGCGTTCATGCTGCCGTGTTCGAGGACGGTAGCGAAAACAAGCAGGGGTTTGATGTCTTGCATTTGGAAATAATTGTTTAGTTTAACTTCACAATCATAACAGTAAAATCAGGGATTATCAAACGTTTCAGACGGCCTTACAATGCACTCATCAAATCAATCACACCCCACAAGGAGTCAAACATGAAAATCGCAGTTATCGGTGCAACAGGTTATGTCGGCAACGCAGTCGTTCAAGAATTGGCAGGCCGCGGTCATGAAGTAACCGCTTTCGCCCGCAACACAGACAAAGTTTTCCAAGCGCAAAATGTTGCCGCAGTCTCCGCAGATGTCAACGCAGCAGATTTTGCCGACAAACTGGCCGGTTTTGATGCCGTAGTCAGCGCGTTTCAACCCGGGCTGGACCAATCCCAACATCGGCGCGGATTTCACACGCGGCGCAAACAGCATTGTCGAAGCGGCAAAAGCAGCGCAAGTGCCGTATCTCTTAATCGTCGGCGGCGCAGGCAGCCTGTATGTGGCACCCGGTTTGCAAGTTGTCGATACGCCCGATTTCCCGAAAGAAATTTACGACGGCGCCAATGCCGCACGCCATCTCTTGGCAGAACTCCTGCCGCGCCGCGACGTGAACTGGTCTTTCGTTTCCCCTCCGGCACGACTGGGTGCGGACGGCGGTTTCAGCGAAGACAAAACCGGCAAATACCGCTTGGGCAAAGACGATTTGCTGATGGACGGTGAAATTCCGGCAGGCATCAGCGTGGCAGATTTGGCAGTCGCCATCGCCGACGATGTGGAAAACAAAGCGCATTTGTTTGAACGCTTTACCGTCGCCGCTGTTTAATCGTCTTAATTTAAAGGCCGTCTGAGCAAAAGTTTCAGACGGCCTTCGCTCATCATCAATCGAATCTCAACAAAGTCACGCCAGAAAATCATGATGATTGGTGCAACAGCTTATGTCGGCAACGCAAGCAAAGAAGTTTTCCAGTGCAAAATATTGTCGTCGTCTCTCACATACGGGCAAATCTGTCGGCGAATTTTATATCAAGAGTACAAAAATATTTTGAACAAGTGAAGAACTGTACCAGAGTATTAAGGGCCCATCTGAAAAAGATGTAGATCATAAATTGCATATTGCGAACAACAATCCGCTCCGCTGAAGTCTTTTCTCACGCAAGCGCGGTGGTTAAGATGATCTGACATCTCTAATTTTCAGACAGCCCCTCAATTTTCCTGTACTCTGTTCAGGAGTTTCATGGCCTCAAACTGTCTTAGATTTCTGGTTTACCGAAGAAAACCACCCTTTCCAATTTGCCCGCAACAATGGATTCGATGCCCAAATTCGCGCTCAATTTTTCGATATCTGGCAGCAGGCAGCTCGCGGCGAACTTTCACACTGGCGCGATACTCTGCAAGGCAGGCTCGCCGAAATCATTATTCTTGACCAATTCTCGCGCAATCTGTTTTCGCGACAGCCCTCAAGCGTTTGCCCAGATGCTGCTGCTCATTCTTGCCCAAGAAAGCCGTTCGCCAACCCGGCTAGCCGACACTCCTTCCACGCCGAACGCCATTTCATGCTGATGCCGTTGATGCACAGCGAAAGCCAAGTTATCCATGAACAAGCCGTACCGCTGTTTGAACGATATACCAATGAAAACGCATTGGCCTTTGAAATCAAACACAAAGTCATCATCGACCACTTCGGACGCTATCCACACCGTAACGCCGTATTGAGAATAAACCACGGAAGAAAAGCAAATTTCTGAAGCAGGAAGGTTCATCATTTAATTCATCAAAGTCAAAAGGCCGTCTGAAACCGTCAAGGTTTTCAGACCAGCCTGCCTTCATCAATCACTGTAATACAATCTATTAAATTCCAGATGAGCCAACCATGTCGCAACCCAACCCCACCATCGCCGCCATCGCCACCGCCCCGGACGCGGCGGCGTCGGCGTGATCACCTTTCGGCAAAACCTGCCTTTAGCAAACCCTCAGCGGCGGCAAAACGCCCAAGCCGCGCACTGCGCTTCACACCGACTTTCTCGGCGGCGACGGGCAGCCGATAGACAACGGCATCCTGCTCTACTTCGCCGCGCCCAGCCAGCTTTACCGGCGAAGACGTGATTGAGTTGCAGGGACACGGCGGCCCCGTCGTGATGGACATGTTGCTCTCGCGCTGCCTCGAACTGGGCGCGCGCATGGCGGAGCCGGGCGAATTTACCAAACGCGCCTTCCTCAACAACAAACTCGACCTTGCCCAAGCCGAAAGCGTCGCCGACCTCATCGACGCCTCCAGCAAGTCCGCCGCCCGCATGGCGTTGCGTTCGCTCAAAGGCGCGTTTTCCCAACACATACACGAGCTGGTGGACGACCTTATTACTTTGCGGATGCTGGTTGAAGCCACGCTCGACTTCCCCGAAGAAGACATCGACTTTCTCGAAGCCGCCGACGCGCGCGGCAAGCTCCAAGCGCTGCAAGGCCGTCTGAAAACCGTGCTCGCCAGCGCGGAACAAGGCGCAATTTTGCGCGAAGGCATGAACGTCGTCCTCGTCGGCGCGCCCAACGTTGGCAAATCCAGTCTGCTCAACGCCTTGGCTGGCGACGACATCGCCATCGTAACCGACATCGCCGGCACCACCCGCGACACCGTGCGCGAACAAATCACCCTCGACGGCGTGCCCGTCCACATCATCGACACCGCCGGCCTGCGCGAAACCGACGACGTGGTCGAACAAATCGGCATCGAGCGCAGCCGCAAAGCCGTCTCCGAAGCCGATGTCGCCCTGATTCTGATTGACCCGCGCGAAGGCGTGAACGCCAAAACCCAAGCCATTTTAAACAGCCTGCCCGAAGGTTTGAAAAAAATCGAAATCCACAACAAAGCCGACCTGACCGGCGAACCTGTCGCCGTCCGTTCAGACGGCCTCGCGCAAACCGGCGCGGACAGCGTCATCAGCCTGTCCGCCAAAACCGGCGCAGGCCTCGATTTGCTCAAACACGCGCTGTTGCAGGAAGTCGGCTGGCAGGGCGAAAGCGAAAGCCTGTTCCTCGCCCGCAGCCGCCACCTCAACGCCCTGCACGAAGCCGAAGCCGAGCTGGAAAACGCCGCCCTCTGCGACAACAACCAAATCGAGCTTTTCGCCGAACACCTGCGCCTCGCCCAAAACGCGTGCAGCGAAATCACCGGCGAATTTACCGCCGACGATTTGCTGGGCGTGATTTTCTCGCGCTTCTGCATCGGCAAATAAAACGGTTTGCCATCAAAGACAAAGGCCGTCTGAATGTTCAGACGGCCTTTTTTATCACCAAAACAAGCTTAATTTCACTTGCGTTTATTTATTGGCAGCTTCTGCCATATTTTTTGCGATTTTGGTTGCGCCAACTGTCAAACCGGACATGCCGATCAAAGAAGCCGCAGCCAATTTGATTAATGTTTTCATTTTAACTCTTTTCTGTGTATTTAAGGGTGTGTTGTGTATTTTTTATTTGTCGGCATCAGCCATATTGTGGGCGATATTGGTTGCGCCAACGGTCAGGCCGGACATACCGATTAAAGAGGCTGCTGCCAGTTTGATTAAAGTTTCCATTGTTTATCTCACTTTCTTGTCTGTCGGCCGAAAAACGGCCTAAGTTGCGTTTTCTGAAGTATTGTAATTAATTCGTTTATGATTGAATTATTTGTGTACTACCGTTTCGATATTGTAGGCGACGCCGAGGGCGGAGGCCGGTATCCCGACATGCCGATTAAAGAAGCGGTGGCAAGCGTTATTAAATATCCCATTTTAAGTAGTCCTTTTTCATAGATACAAAATGTTATTTAACAACATACACATTTTTTCGCCGGCATCCGCGCTGCCGACAGGACGAATCATACCGTGTTAATCGTTAATTAATACAACTTTTTTCGTAAAGATAAAATACTAAAAAATATACATAATGATGATTTTTAGTTAATTTATATTTTTGTTTTTGAAAATGACACCGATGTCTTTTTTTCAATGACACCGATGTCTTAATTACATACACACTACAAACGTATCTTACTGCGCCCATAAAATCCCTCCCTTTTTGTTGCAAAATCGCACTCTAAATTAAATATTAATTTAAATTCAAAATGTTATAAATTTATCTTTTTACAGCCCAAAATCTTCACTTAGTCAAAACCAATACCTTTGATAGCTTCTTTTAAAGAAAACACACGTTTCTAGCGCATATCCGACCATAAAATGCGCTGCAAATATATGATATAGTGAAACATTCCGCGTATTGACTATTTCCAGCATGAACAACACCCTAATCCTGACCGGCGCGGCCGCATTTTTTATCGGCGCGCTGTTTGCTTGGCTGATAACACGCTACCAAGCCCAAAGCCGACACTTTATTGTTTTGCAAGAATTGGCCGAAAGCCGCCGCCTGCATGAGTTTGCCGAACAGGTGCAGGCTCAAACTGCGGCGGACTTGGCGCAAAGCCGCCATACCGTGCAGGAATTGCAAGACGAATTGCAGGAGACGGGCAACCGCTTTGCCGCAGCCGAAAAACAGATTGCCTATCTGCAAGATTGCGAGGCCGAAGCCGAAGCTTTAAAACACGAATGTGCAAAATGGCAGCAAAGTGCGCAAAACCTGCAAATCAACAATGAACGCCTAAACACGCAACTGGTTCAAGAACAGGCATTGAGTGCGGATAAAAATACGCTTTTGCAACAGCAGGAAACGGAAAAAGGCCGTCTGAAACAAGACTACGACACGCTGTTAGAGCAAAACCATGCGCTGCAAGTCCAAAACGAGCGCCTCTCCACACAACTGACTCAAGAAAAAGCCAATATCGACGACAAAAACAGCCTTTTACAGCAACAGGAAGCCGAAAAAGGCCGTCTGAAACAAGAATACGCCGCCCTTTTAGAGCAAAACCACACGCTTCAAGTCCAAAACGAGCGCCTCAACACCCAATCGGAAAAAGACCGTCAGGCTGCCGAAGAAAAATTAGCTCTATTGGCAGATGCACGTAAAAACCTGAGCGACCAGTTCCAAAACCTCGCCAACACTATTTCTGGAAGAGAAAAGCCGCCGCTTTACCGAACAAAACCACGACCATCTCCAGCAACTGCTCAATCCGCTCAACGAACGCATACACGGCTTTCAGCGAGCTGGTTCAGCAGACTTATGAAAAAGAAGCCAAAGAACGCCTGACCATCGAAAACGAGCTCAAACGCCTGCAAACCCTCAACACCCAGCTCCACCACGATGCCAAAGCGCTGACCACTGCGCTGACCGGCACGCAAAATAAAACCCAAGGCAACTGGGGCGAGATGATTTTGGAAAGCGTATTGGAAAATTCCGGCCTGCAAAAAGGCCGCGAATACATCGTTCAAGCTTCCAGCGTCCGCCACGAAGCAGACGGCACCCAACGCCGCCTCCAGCCCGACGTCCTCATCAATCTGCCCGACAACAAACAAATCGTCATCGACTCCAAAGTATCGCTGACTGCCTACGTCCGCTATACGCAAAGCACCGGCGCAGAAGCAGAACGCGAGCTTGCCAACCACGTCGCCAGCATCCGCGCCCACATCAAAAGCTTGGCAGCAAAAGATTACACCGACCTTGAAGGCGTCAAAACGCTGGACTTCGTCTTTATGTTCGTCCCTGTCGAACCGGCCTACCTCCTCGCCCTGCAACACGATCCAAACCTCTTCCAAGAGTGTTTCGACAAACGCATCATGCTGACCGGCCCCAGTACCCTGCTCGCTACCCTGCGCACCGTTGCCAACATCTGGCGCAATGAGCAGCAAAACCAAAACGCGCTGGCCATTGCCGAGGCAGGCAGCAAACTTTATGACAAATTTGTCGGCTTTGTCGAAAGCATGGACGGCATCAATAAAGCGCTCGGTCAGGCTCAATCCCAGTTTCAGACGGCCTACAGCCGCTTGGTTTCCGGCAGGGGCAACCTCATCAGCAGCACCGAAAAACTGCGTAAATTGGGCATCAAAGCCGGTAAACAGCTGCAACGCGATTTATTAGAAAAAGCCATGTCGGAAAACGAAGACCACGCCGCCTTACCGACCGCGCAAGGCCAAGAAAATGACTGACAAAATTTAAAACATTGCAAATAAAGGGAATTTAACCAATGAGCAACATCACCATCGTCCTTGCCGCCGATACCGGCTATGCCGAGCAGGTTCATACACTGATGAAGTCCGTCTGTACCCACAACAAAAATGTCAATTTCTACCTCATGCACAATACCTTCAGACGGGAATGGATCGACTATACCAACCAAAAGCTCGCAGCCAGCGGCGGCCGTCTGAATGATGTCAAAATCGAGATGGACTTCAGCCAATATCGCCGCCTACCCCATATTTCGGATGCCGCATTTTTCCGTCTGATGATGCAACATCTGCCTGTCGACCGCGCCCTGTATCTCGACAGCGATATGGTGGTTACCCAATCCCCTGCATGATTTGTTCAACCTCGATATGCGCGGTTATCCCGTTGCAGCGGTACAAGATTCCGTTTCTGGCGCGTACCGAGTGGAATCACCCGATCGACCTGCACACTACGCCCTATTTCAATTCCGGTATGCTGTTGGTCGACCTGGCGCAATGGCGGGAACAGAATATCGCGGCGCAACTGCTGCAAACTGCTACCACCATTGACAAATCCGTTCCCTACGGCGACCAATGCTTTCTAAACACCGTATTTCAAAAAAACTGGCTGCAACTAGAAGAATCTTGGAACTTCCAAACCGGCGCAGTCGAATATTTCCAAAAACGAAACCTCAGCGAAGTATTCCCCAAACCCGACACCGTTCCCGCCCGTTATCCACTACACCACACGCGCCAAACCGTGGTTGTGCGATTACGGCGAGATTCCTTTTATCGAAGTCTATTGGCAATACTATTGCGCCGACTGGCCGAAAGCGTAATTTCAGGCAAAGGATCCCTCTCCTTCGATTATCTTAAACAACCCATCATCAAAAACAAAAGGCCGTCTGAAATCATTTCAGACGGCCTTTATGCCATAAAAAACAGGCAGAACATTCTGCCTGTTTTGTGTTCACACCCGACCGTAAAGCAGGCTTTGCCACCCACCCTCAGTCGGCGTCATCTTATCCGATTAGATACCGCGCAACAATTCGTTCACGCTGGTTTTCGCACGGGTTTGCGCGTCCACGCGTTTAACGATAACCGCGCAGTAGAGGCTGTGGCTGCCGTCTTTGGAAGGCATGCTGCCGGATACGACAACCGAACCAGCCGGTACGCGGCCTTGATAGATTTCGCCGGTAGTACGGTCAAAGATTTTAGTAGATTGACCGATGAACACGCCCATAGAAATCACGCTGCCTTCTTCGACAATCACGCCCTCAACGATTTCAGAACGCGCACCGATGAAAGCAGTTGTCTTCAATAATGGTCGGGCTGGCTTGCAGAGGCTCGAGTACGCCGCCGATGCCGACGCCGCCGCTCAAGTGCACGTTTTTACCGATTTGCGCGCAAGAGCCGACAGTCGCCCAAGTATCGACCATCGCACCTTCGTCAACGTATGCGCCGATATTGACATAAGAAGGCATCAACACGACATTTTTCGCCACAAAGCTGCCGCGGCGGGCAACCGCACCCGGAACTGCGCGGAAACCTGCGCTGCGGAATTCGTCTTCAGACCAATCGGCAAATTTAGTCGGCACTTTGTCGAAGTATTTGTTCACACCGTCGTTGAGGATTTCATTGTCCTGAATGCGGAAAGACAGCAATACGGCTTTTTTCGCCCATTCGTTGACTTTCCATTCGCCCACGCCCAAACGCTCGGCAACGCGCAGTTTGCCGGAGTCGAGTTGATGGATGGTTTCCAAAACCGCTTCACGCACTTCGGGGGTAACGGTATTCGGATTGATTTCGGCACGGTTTTCAAAAGCCGTTTCAATGATGTTTTGCAAAGACATGTTGATTCCTTCAAGAGATCAGGGCCGTCTGAAACCTATTCAGACCACCCTATTATAAATATTTAACTCGTTATTTTGCCATGTAAAAGCGATTTCGTCAGCTATTAACATGATTAGCGCCAAACGTTACACGGCCGGATTTCGGCTAAGCCAAGATTTTCAGACGGCCTGTTCAAGTGAATTGAATAGCATTTATTTTTTAACTAATTTTCCAGCTACGATATGCAAGCTGCCCATTCTGCCGACACGCCGTGTCTATAAATCAATCTTCGCCGCCAATCTTTTGCAGAAGATTTTCAGCCACCACGCCGCATTCGATATTCCGCTTTAACGGTTTCGCGTTCAAATCCTTCAAGGCCGTCTGAAAGTCGGCAAAATCCATCAACTGCGAACCGAAACGGCGCATATGTTCCGTATCCTGCTGACAGTCTATCAGCGCAACGCCCAAATCTGCCAAAAACGGGACGGCGCAGGCAAACGCAATCTTTGACGCATCGGGACGCAAGGCAAACATCGACTCGCCATAAAACACGCAGCCGATTTGCACGCCGTAAAACCCGCCTGCCAACTGCATTTCGCCTTGTTCATCCGGCAGCCAGCATTCAAACGAATGCGCATGCCCCTGATGGTGCAGCTTCAAATAGGCCGTCTGAAACGCAGGTTCTATCCACGTTCCGTCCTGTTCCGGACGCGGCACATTGGCGCAATGGGCAATCACTTTTTCAAAACAGCGGTTGACCGTTACCCGATACGGCTTGTGGCGCAAAGTTTTGGCGAGCGATCGGCCGATATGCAGGCTTTCCGGCACAATCACGGCTCGCGGCGCAACCGCATACCAGAAAAACCAACCGTCGCGGCTAAACCACGGAAAAATCCCCTGCCCATACGCCGACAACAGCCGCCCCGTATCCAAATCGCCGCTGACGCCGACCAAGCCGTCGCATTCTGCCAAAGCGTAAGACGGGTCGGGGAAACGATAATCCCGTGGCGCAAGAAAAGGAATCTTCATCGTAAAGCCCATAAAGTTTCAGACGGCCTCAAGCTGAAAATGCCCAAGGCCGTCTGAAAAATCAACATACAAACTGATTAACGTTTGGTTTTGGTTTGGCATTCGCCGCATACGCCGTACATATACAGCGCGTGATCGACGATGCGGTAGCCGTTTTCTTCGGCGATTTTGTCTTGCAGCGCTTCGATTTCCGGATTGTGGAATTCGGTTACTTCGCCGCATTTCACGCAGACGATGTGGTCGTGGTGATCGCCTTTGTCCAATTCGTAAACCGCTTTGCCGGTTTCAAAATGGTGGCGTTGCAAAATGCCGGCCTGTTCAAACTGGGTCAGCACGCGGTAAATCGTCGCCACGCCGATTTCCACACCCTCTTCCAACAGGATACGGTACACATCTTCCGCACTCAAATGCTCCTCGGCATGAGTCTCGAACAAGTCCAAAATTTTCAAACGTGGACCAGTAACTTTCAAACCGCTGTCTTTCAATTGCGCAATGTTGCTGAATTTTTCCATAATATTCAATATCCCTGTAAGGTAATAACCGTTATAATACGCACTTTCCGCCCGTTTGCCCACTATTGGGCCGTTAAAGGGTGGCAATCTGCCGCCGGTCTTGCAATTGAAAATCGGCGAAAAGAAAAATTAAGAAGATGATTATCGTTTGCTTTTTAAAAATATTCAAGCGATGATAAACATCTTTCCCGAAATGACAAAGAAAGGTAAGCCCGTGAATAAAGCCTTATGCCTTGCCATCGCCGCTATTTTAGGTCTGGCCTCATGCAGTGCCGAGCGCGTATCCAACTTTCCATCCTACAAACTCAAAATCATTCAAGGTAACGAGCTCAATCCCCGCGCCGTGGTTTCCCTGCGCCAAGGTATGACCCGCGACCAAGTCCAACTGCTGCTCGGTACGCCGCTCCTGCGCGACGCCTTCCATGCCGACCGCTGGGATTACACTTTCAACACCAGCCGCAACGGCATCATCAAAGAACAAAGCAACCTGACCCTGTACTTTGAAAACGACGTCCTCGCACGCGCCGAAGGCGATGCCATTCAAAAATCCATCGAAGCCGTTCAAGCCGGACAAAACGTCGTTCCGACTACCGAAACCAACGCAAAATAAGGAAGCCCCATGAGCGCATTGAAAATCGCCATTGCCGGCGTCAACGGCCGCATGGGTCGCGTTTTGGTTGAAGCGGTCAACAACCATCCTGATACCGTCCTCTCCGGCGCACTCGAGCATTCCGGTTCGGAAGTATTGGGTTTGGATGCAGGCTTCGCCTCCGGCCTCAAAACCGGCGTTGCCATTTCAGACGACGTGGATGCCGTACTGGCTCAAAGCGATGTCCTCATCGACTTTACCCGTCCCGAGCCAACCCTGAAACACCTGCAAAAATGCGTGGAAAAAGGCGTCAACATCATCATCGGCACGACCGGTTTTGACGACGCAGGCAAAGCCGCCATCCAAGCCGCAGGCGAAAAAACAGGCGTTGTCTTCGCCGCCAACTTCAGCGTCGGCGTCAACCTGACCTTCCACATCCTCGACACCGTCGCCCGCGTGTTGAACGAAGGCTACGACATCGAAATCATCGAAGGCCACCACCGCCACAAAGTCGATGCCCCAAGCGGCACCGCGTTGCGCATGGGTGAAGTCATTGCCGACGCACTCGGCCGCGACCTCAAAGAATGCGCCGTTTACGGCCGCGAAGGCCATACCGGCCCGCGCGATCCGTCCACCATCGGTTTTGCCACCGTCCGCGCAGGCGACATCGTCGGCGACCACACCGCCCTCTTCGCCACCGACGGCGAGCGCGTGGAAATCACCCACAAAGGCCAGCAGCCGCATGACCTTTTGCCGCCGGTGCCGTACGCGCCGCAGTTTGGGCAAACGGCAAAAAAGGCCTGTACGATATGCAAGACGTACTGGGTTTGAAAAACCGATAAACCCGCATCATCAGGTTTCATACCTTACAAGGCCGTCTGAAAGCACAACGTCGATTTCAGACGGCCTTATTAAAAAGAAAGCCCCACCATGTCCTATCAACAAATCACCATCAACGTCAACGATGCCGTCGCCGAACGCCTTGCCGACGCGCTGATGGAACACGGCGCATTGTCCGCCGCCATTGAAGATGCCTACGCCGGTACAGAAAACGAGCAGGCCATTTTCGGCGAGCCGGGCATGCCGACCGAACAAATCTGGCAACAAAGCAAAGTCATCGCCCTTTTCGGCGAAAGCGACGATGCCGCTTCCATTATCGAAGCCGCCGCGCAGGAATGCGGTTTGAACGATTTGAAATACACCGGCGAAATCCTTGAAGATCAAGACTGGGTGCGCCTGACCCAAGCGCAATTCGACCCGATTCAAATTTCCGACCGCCTGTGGATTACCCCGTCTTGGCACGAAGCGCCCAACGGCGACGCCGTCAACCTGCAACTCGACCCTGGCCTTGCCTTCGGCACCGGCAGCCATCCGACCACACGCCTCTGCCTCAAATGGCTCGACACACAGCTCAAAGGCGGCGAAAGCGTATTGGACTACGGCTGCGGCTCAGGCATTTTGGCCATTGCCGCCCTCAAACTCGGCGCAGGCTCCGCCATCGGTGTAGATATTGACGAACAAGCCATCCGCGCCAGCAAAGACAATGCCGCGCAAAACAACGTCGACGCGCAGTTCTACCTGCCGGACGGCTTGCCGCAAGGCCAATTTGATGTCGTTGTCGCCAACATTCTGGCCAAACCCGTTGCGTATGCTCGGCGAAATGCTTGCCGCGCGTACCAAACAAGGCGGCCGCATTGTTTTATCCGGCCTTTTGGACGAACAAGTCGAAGAACTCAGCGGCATTTACAGCCAATGGTTCGACATCGAGCCTGCCGAAATCGAAGAAGGCTGGGCGCGATTGAGCGGCGTCAAACGCTAAACCTGTTTTCCGATACAAAGGCCGTCTGAAATTTAATCTTTCAGACGGCCTTTTTGCACTTAAAACGCTGAATATTCCAGCAAAATCAGGTATAATTGCCTATTATTTTGACCTTTCGGAACACATCCGCCGCGCCCGTTTGACATTTCATTGCGCGCACGGAAAAATTCCTTGAAATTCAGCAAGAAAAGACCATGACTGACCAAAAACACGAAGAATACGGCGCCGACAGCATACAAGTGCTGGAAGGCTTGGAAGCGGTACGCAAACGCCCCGGTATGTATATCGGCGACACGCAGGACGGCAGCGGCCTGCACCACATGGTGTTCGAGGTGCTCGACAACGCCATTGACGAAGCGCTCGCCGGACATTGCGACAAAATCACCGTAACCATCCATGCCGACAATTCCGTCAGCGTGGCCGACAACGGCCGCGGCATGCCGACCGGCATCCACCCGAAAGAAGGCCGCTCCGCCGCCGAAGTCATCATGACCGTCTTGCACGCAGGCGGCAAATTCGACAACAACAGCTACAAAATCTCCGGCGGCTCTGCACGGCGTGGGCGTATCCGTCGTCAACGCACTGTCCGACTGGGTAACGCTGACCATCTACCGCGACGGCAAAGAACACTTCGTCCGCTTCGTACGCGGCGAAACCGAAGAGCCGTTGAAGGTTGTCGGCGATTCCGACAAAAAAGGCACAACCGTACGCTTCCTCGCCAGCAGCGAAACCTTCGGCAACATCGAATACAGCTTCGACATCCTCGCCAAACGCATCCGCGAACTTTCCTTCCTGAATAACGGCGTGGACATCGAGCTGACCGACGAACGCGACGGCAAACACGAAAGCTTCGCCCTCTCCGGCGGCGTGGCCGGCTTCGTGCAATACATGAACCGCAAAAAAACGCCGTTGCACGAAAAAATCTTCTACGCGTTCGGCGAAAAAGACGGCATGAGCGTCGAATGCGCGATGCAATGGAACGACAGCTACCAAGAAAGCGTGCAGTGTTTTACCAACAACATTCCGCAACGCGACGGCGGTACGCACTCTGACCGCGCTGCGCCAAGTGATGACCCGCACCATCAACAACTATATCGAAGCCAACGAAGTAGCCAAAAAGCCAAAGTGGAAACCGCCGGCGACGATATGCGCGAAGGCCTGACCTGCGTTTTGTCCGTCAAACTGCCCGATCCGAAATTCTCATCGCAAACCAAAGACAAACTGGTTTCCAGCGAAATCGGCCCCGTCGTCAACGAAGTCATCAACCAAGCCCTGACCGACTTCCTTGAAGAAAACCCGACCGAAGCCAAAATCATCACCAGCAAAATCGTCGATGCCGCGCGCGCGTGCGAAGCCGCCCGCAAAGCACGCGAAATTACCCGCCGCAAAGGCGTGATGGACGGTTTGGGCCTGCCGGGCAAACTTGCCGACTGCCAAGAAAAAGACCCTGCCCTGTCCGAACTCTACCTCGTCGAGGGCGACTCCGCAGGCGGTTCCGCCATGCAGGGCCGCGACCGCAAATTCCAAGCGATTTTGCCGCTCAAAGGTAAGATTTTGAACGTCGAAAAAGCACGTTTTGAAAAAATGCTGGCCAGCCAAGAAGTCGCCACGCTGATTACCGCTTTAGGCGCGGGCATCGGCAAAGAAGAATTCAATGCCGAAAAACTGCGCTACCACCGCATCATCATCATGACCGATGCCGACGTGGACGGCGCGCACATCCGCACCCTGCTCCTGACCTTCTTCTACCGCCAAATGCCCGAGCTGGTCGAACGCGGCTACATCTACATCGCCCAGCCGCCTTTGTACAAAGCCAAATACGGCAAACAAGAGCGCTATCTCAAAGACGAACTGGAAAAAGACCAATGGCTGCTCGGTTTGGCCTTGGAAAAAGCCAAAATCGTTTCAGACGGCCGCACCATCGAAGGCGAAGAGCTTGCCAATACCGCCAAACAATTCCTGTTGGCCAAAACCGTCATCGAGCAAGAAAGCCGCATCATTGACGAACTCGTCCTGCATGCCATGCTGCACGCTTCGCCGGTCGACCTCAGCACGGCAGAAAGCGCAGACCGCGCCGTTGCCGAATTGAGCGGCCTCTTGGACGAAAAAGAAGTCGCGCTCGAACGTATCGAAGGACACGAAGGACACCAGTTCATCAAAATCACTCGCAAGCTGCACGGCAATGTGATGGTGAGCTACCTCGAGCCTAAGTTCCTCAACAGCAAAGCCTACCAAACCCTTACCCAAACCGCCGCCGCACTCAAAGGCATGGTCGGCAAGGGGCGAAGCTCTACAAAGGCGACAACGAATACGACATCGACAGCTTTGAAGGCGCTTTGGACATCTTGATGAGCGTTGCCCAAAAAGGCATGTCCATCCAACGATACAAAGGCTTGGGCGAGATGAATCCCGGAACAACTTTGGGAAACCACGATGGATCCTACCGTCCGCCGCCTCCTGAAAGTCCGCATCGAAGACGCCATCGCCGCCGACGAAGTGTTCGTCACCCTGATGGGCGACGAAGTCGAACCGCGCCGTGCCTTCATCGAAAACAACGCCCTGCTGGCACAAAACATCGACGCCTAAACGTGGAAAGAGAAAGGCCGTCTGAAAAACGATTTGTGACGGCCTTTTGGTTTTTTTTTATTTATTCGCCAATTTTCTTTTTATAATCCAAACCGATAACTTTTTGGTGTTTACTAAGTAACCGCGAACAAATTGTGTTCCATTTCTAATAATGATTTTGTTGAAAATATGTGGATTGCCCAATACCGTTTACTTGGATGGTCAATAATATGCTGTAGATATTCTTAACGAGCGGCACATACCTATAAACTGCATTTTCGTGACCAGCCAAAACAACTCACTGATAGAAAATTCGCCGATGACGCTTTACGAACACCATATAGAAGGAAGATTTTCACGCATCACCTTTTTGTTGACCATGACCGCTTTTTAGATGCCCAGTAACTAATATGCTGCACAAGATATGCTGATCTGTATCATCATAACCATGTAAACGATGATCAATCATTCCTCTGTCTTCCCTTTTCTCAAACATCAAAACCAAAGTATCAAAGCCTTCATCATCACTCCACGAGCAAGCAGGCGTGCTGAATCACCGCAATACCTGTCATTGATATACCGACGACCATCTATCCTTGCGGCACATCCTCCAAGTCAAGCTCTCTGAATCGTCGTAGTCCACATTTTCCGGCATACCATACAGCAAAATCCATTTTCTCATCCATTAATTTGACCCTTAGCAACTTACTTCAGCCGCACATTTTAATAGAGCGTTTCAACCGACGGATGCTGGACAACCTAAATAACCAGTTTGAAATGCTCCAATCCGCTTCCGATTTATTCCGCTTTCCCCAAAATCATCGCATCGCCATAGCTGAAAAAGCGGTATTCCTGTTCCACCGCATGACGGTAAACGCTGCGGATATGCTCCATGCCCGAAAACGCGCTGACGAGCATCAGCAAGGTTGATTTGGGTAGGTGGAAATTGGTAATCAATCGGTCGGCAACATTGAAGCGGTAGCCCGGCGTAATGAAAATATCGGTATCGCCGCGACCGGCTTTCAGACGGCCTGTTTCGCGTGCGGCGGATTCTAAGGCGCGCATGGAGGTTGTGCCCACTGCCCACACTTTATTGCCGCGCGCTTTGGCGGCTTCAACGGTGGCAACGGTCTCGGCCGGTACGTCAAACCACTCGCTGTGCATTTTGTGCTCTTCAATTTTATCGACGCGCACGGGTTGGAATGTGCCGGCACCGACGTGCAGGGTTACTTCTGCGGTTTCTACGCCTTTGGCTTTCAGACGGCCCAATAACTCATCGGTAAAGTGCAAACCTGCCGTCGGCGCGGCCACTGCGCCTTGATACTTGGCGTACACGGTCTGATAGCGGCTGTCGTCTTCATCGTCGGCCGCTCGTTCGATATAAGGTGGCAAGGGCAGATGGCCGTTTTGCTCCAAAAGTTCGTAAACAGTTTGCTCGCCTTCAAATTTCAGGCAAAACAATTCTTCCGCACGCTCCATCATGACGGCGCGGATATCGCCTTCAAAAATCAATTCCGTACCCGGTTTCGGCGATTTGGACGAACGGATATGCGCCAATGCGGTATGCGCGTCCAATACCCGTTCAATCAGGGCTTCGATTTTGCCGCCGCTGGCTTTTTGGCCGAACAGGCGCGCCTTCATCACTTTAGTATTGTTAAACACCAGCACATCGCCCGGTGCGACATAATCGGGTAAATCGCCGAAATGTTTGTCTTCAATCGGCAATGTCGGCAAAGCAACCAAAAGCCTGCTGCTGCCGCGCACTTCCGGAGGATGCTGGGCAATCAGTTTTTCGGGCAATTCAAAATCAAAATCGGAAATATCCATTGTCGTGCATACTTTAAAAAAACAGGCGCCATTATACGCGCAAAGTTGGTTTTCAGACGGCATGTTTTGTCGAAAAACCAATAAATTAGAATAAACGCTCTCGGGAAAATCACCTTTTAACGAAAATCAGCGTTCCTTTCTTTTTTCGCCGAAAAACGCCTTTTTTCTATCTTTTACTGGACATTTACCGACAAGTTCGGGAAAATAACCAGATTCATTTCTCAGGCTCCGCCCTGTTCCGACATTATTTAAACGCCGGATGGCAAACCCGCCTTCCGACGTCTCAGGAAATCATCTAAAACCACAGCGGCGCATACCCAATATGCACTTTATGCCGCGCTAAAAAGGAAAAGCAATGGATTTGCGTAAATTAAAAAAACTGATTGATTTGGTCGAAGAATCAGGCATTGCAGAAATTGAAGTTACCGAAGGCGAAGAAAAAGTCCGCATTACGCGTACCACTGCCGCCGCAGCTCCTGTTTATGCTGCTCCGGCACCTGCCGCAGCCGCTCCGGTTGCCGCCCCTGCCGCTGCTCCGGCCGCAGCCGCTCCAGCCGCAGCCCCTGCCGCTCGCGATTTGTCCAACGCGCAAAAATCGCCTATGGTCGGTACGTTCTACCGCGCTCCCGGCCCGAACGCCGCCGCTTTTGTCGAAGTCGGCCAACAGGTTAAAGTCGGCGATACTTTGTGCATCATCGAAGCCATGAAGCTGATGAATGAAATCGAAGCCGAGAAATCCGGTGTCGTTAAAGAAATTCTGGTTGAAAACGGTACTCCGGTCGAATACGGCGAGCCGCTCTTCATCATTGAATAATCCGTTTTTTCAGACGGCCTTTAGCTTTAAGGCCGTCTGAAATTCCTTTTTCTGTTCATTAAGGACAAACCATGCGTCTGATTTTAGCTATTTTCTTGCCTTGGTTGCAGTTTTTCACCATCGGCCGTCCGATTGCAGGCATCATCTGTCTGATTCTGCAATGTACGCTGGTTGGCTGGATACCGGCAGCCATGTGGTCGGTTTACGCCTTGAGCCAATACAAAACCGACCAAAAAATCCGCAACGCATTAGGCGGCCGCTGAGGCCGTCTGAACCATCCGGAAAGATTATCATGCTGAAAAAAGTATTGATCGCCAACCGGGGCGAAATCGCCCTGCGCGTCCTGCGTGCCTGCCGTGAAATGGGCATCGCCACCGTCGCCGTCCATTCCGAAGCCGACAAAGACAGCCTGCACGTCAAACTCGCCGACGAATCCGTGTGCATCGGCCCTGCCGCATCCGCACAAAGCTACCTCAACATTCCGGCCATCATTGCAGCCGCCGAAGTAACCGAAGCCGACGGCATCCACCCGGGCTACGGCTTCCTCGCCGAAAACGCCAATTTCGCCGAACAAGTCGAGCAATCCGGCTTTGTCTTTATCGGCCCTAAGGCCGACACCATCCGTCTGATGGGCGACAAAGTATCCGCCAAACACGCCATGATCGAAGCCGGCGTGCCTTGCGTTCCCGGCTCTGAAGGCGCATTGCCAGACGATGGCGAAGAAATCCTTAAAATCGCCGATAAAGTCGGTTATCCCGTCATTATCAAAGCCTCCGGCGGCGGTGGCGGTCGCGGTATGCGCGTTGTCGAGAAAAAAGAAGACCTCCTCCAGTCTGTCGAAATGACCAAAGCCGAAGCAGGCGCAGCATTCGGCAACCCGATGGTTTACATGGAGCGCTACCTGCAACGTCCGCGCCACGTCGAAATCCAAGTGATTGCCGACGAACACGGCAACGCCATCTACCTCGCCGAGCGCGACTGCTCCATGCAGCGCCGCCACCAAAAAGTCATCGAAGAAGCACCGGCTCCGTTTATCACTGAAGAAGAACGCGCCAAAATCGGCAAAGCCTGTGCCGACGCTTGCAAACGCATCGGCTATCGTGGCGCAGGTACGTTTGAATTCCTGTACGAAGACGGCGAATTCTTCTTTATCGAGATGAACACACGCGTTCAGGTTGAGCATCCGGTTACCGAGCTCATCACCGGCGTGGACATCGTCCAAGAGCAATTACGCATCGCATCCGGCCTGCCTTTGCAATACAAACAGGAAGACATTCAAGTTGAAGGCCATGCGTTTGAGTGCCGTATCAACGCCGAAGACCCGTACAACTTCATTCCAAGCCCGGGCCTGATTGAAAGCTGCCACCTGCCCGGCGGCTTCGGCGTCCGCGTCGACAGCCATATTTACCAAGGCTACCGCATCCCTCCTTACTACGACAGCCTGATCGGCAAAATCTGCGTCGTCGGTAAAGACCGCGACCAAGCCATGGCAAAAATGCGCGTAGCCCTTGCCGAGCTGGCGATTACCGGTATCAAAACCAATACACCGCTGCACCGTGACTTGTTCAGTGATCAAGGCTTCCAAAAAGGTGGCGTCAGCATCCACTACTTGGAACATTGGTTGGAAGAACGCAAAGCCAAACTGGATAAATAATCCTTTGTTTTGACTAAAAATAAGGCCGTCTGAAACACAAAATAAAGTTTCAGACGGCCTTTTTTAAGGCGAAGCAGGCTTCTTCAAATACCGCGTGGACTTTGACGCACTGGAGAGCCTGCCTGAATTGAAAGAGGGCAAAATCGGTGCGATTTGCTGTTCGCGCCCGACCAACCCTACCGGTAATGTGTTGACCGACGGCGAGATGGAGCGTTTGGACGCTTTGGCGCAAGAACACGGCATTCCGCTGATTATCGACAACGCCTACGGAATACCGTTCTCCAACATCATTTACAGCGACGTGACGCTGAATTGGCACGAAAACATCATCCTCTGCTTCAGCCTTTCTAAAATCGGCCTGCCCGGCGTGCGCACCGGCATCATCATCGCCACTGTTGCAGGACGGTCGTCTGAAACAGCTTTCAGACGACGTCATCCAGCTGTTTTACCGCAATCAGGCACAAACTGCCGTCTCGCTGCTCAAGCGTGAATTGGGCGCGTATCCGTTGAAAATCCACAAGCCCGAAGGCGCGATTTTCTTGTGGCTTTGGTTTGAAAACCTGCCTGTTTCGTCGCAAACCTTGTACGAAATGCTCAAGGCTGAAGGTACGCTGATTATTCCGGGCGAGCATTTCTTTGTCGGTATTGATAGGCAAAACTATCCGCACGCACACGAGTACATTCGCATGAGCATTGCGCAGGACGCGGAAACGCTGGAAAAAGACATTACCGCGATCGGCAGGGTGGTGCGCGGTTTGTACGATGCGGCGTAAACGGTAAAGTTGATAGCCATTCAGTCAAAAGGTCGTCTGAAAACAGTTTCAGACGACCTTTTATCATTTATTTATTTTTTTTGAAATAAGATTAATTTTCTTTTTAAAATTAACCGTTACGATCGACTTTTGAAAGAAAATACAAATGACTAAGCCCGCTTCCAGACTCAGCATCCTCAGCCTCTCCCTCCTTGCCGTTTCGGCGGCATTTGCCTCAGACGAACCCCAAGCCCGAGAAATCGACGAACTCGAAACCATCACCGTAACCGCCAGCGCGGACGCATCCAAGGGCGGTTTGATTCCTGCATTTAAAGGCGGACAAGTGGCGCGCGGCAGCCGCGTGGGTATTTTGGGCAATAAAAAAAACCTAGAATCGCCGTTCTCCAATACTGCTTACACCAATAGGCTGATTCAGGACAAACATGCGCGCAGCGTCGGCGACGTACTGCAAAACGACCCGACCGTCCGCGTTGCGCGCGGTTACGGCAATTTTCAGGAATCGTATTTCATACGCGGCTTTGCCGCCGAATCGGACGATACCATGTACAACGGCCTTTACGACATCCTGCCGCGCCAATACATCGCCACTGAGCTTTTCGAACGCGTGGAAGTCCAGCGCGGCGCATCCGCCTTCTTAAACGGCATGGCGCCGGGCAGCAACAATATCGGCGGCACGGTATCCGTATTGCCCAAACGCGCGCCCAATGAAGGATTGAACCGGCTGACTGCCAATTACGGCGCGGGAAAACGTGGTGGTTTGGCGGCGGACGTGGCGCGCCGTTTCGGACAAAATCAGGAATTCGGCGTGCGCGTCAATGCGGTGCACCATAACGGCAAAACCGCAATAGACGACGAAAAGTCCAAACTCAGCCTGGTCAATGTCGGCCTAGACTGGCGCAATGAAAATGCTCGCCTGTCCGCCGATTTGGGCTGGCAGGACAACAAGCTCAAAGCCACGCGTACCAATGTTACCCTGTCAGGCATGACCGCCGTGCCGGCCGCGCCTGATGCCTCGTCCAACTGGGCGCAGCCGTGGACGTATTCCAACGAGCGCGACTGGTTCGGCACAATGCGCGGCGAATACGATTTCAACGACAACCTGACTGCCTACGCCGCCTACGGCTTCCGCCGCAGCAAGGAAAACAATTCTCTGGCAAACCTGACTGTCGGCAATGTCAACGGCGACGGATCGATTTACCGCTTCGACAACGCGCGTAAGGATAAAATCGACACGGGCGAAATCGGTTTACGCGGCAAATTCAATACGGGCGCGGTAGAGCACGAATGGACCGCCGTCGCCAACCGGTTCCAATCCTCGCGCAAAAACGCTTATATCATGGATTGGGGCAACCAATATACGACCAACCTCTACAACCCGTCCCGCTATCCGCAACCCGCAGCCGCCGACCCGCTGTATTCGGGCAACGACATGGGCAATCCTGCTGTTACCGGCAAAACACGCCTGACCAGCTTCGCCTTGGGTGACACCTTCAGCCTTTGGGACAAACGCCTGCAATTCATGCTCGGTGCGCGCTGGCAGCAAGTGCATAACAAGGCTTACGCCTATAATACGGGCGCACAAACCGAAAATTACAAAAAATCGCGCCTCAGTCCCGCCGCCGGCGCAGTGTACCGCATCACGCCGAATTGGTCGGTGTACGGCAACTACATCGAAAGCCTGGGACAAGGCGCGACTGCAGGTTCGACTGCCTCCATCAACGGCCGGGTCTACGCCGTCAGCAATACCGGCGAATCGCTCAAACCCTATGTTTCCAAACAAAAAGAAATCGGCACGAAATTTGAAGCCAACGGTTTCGGCGCGGGATTGGCCCTGTTCCACACCGACAAACCGCGTTCGCTTTACGTTGCCGAAAGCGACAACACCGCCCGCTTCACCTCCGAAGGCAAAGACCGCCACCGGGGCGCGGAAATCACCGTTTACGGGGAAGTCGCACAAGGTGTGAGGCTCTTGGGCGGCATTACTCTGCTCGATGCCAAAGCAGAAATCTACCGGCTCATCTTTAACTGACGGCAAACGCACCATCGGCGTGGCTAAAACCCAAGCCAACATTGGCTTGGAATGGGAAAGTACCGAAAGTGCAGGGTTTGGTATTTGACGGACGCATGGTTTACACCGGTTCTTCCTACGCCGATGCGGCCAATACGCTTAAAGTCGGCGGCTGGACGCGCTTCGACATCGGCGCGCGCTACCACACCCAAATCGGCAGGGCACGAAGCCACCTTCCGCGCCCGCCTCGATAATGTTGCCAACAAGAAATACTGGGCATCCGTCGGCGGATACCCTAACAGCGGCTACCTGAACGCCGGCGCACCGCGCAGCTTCACCCTGTCGGCTTCGGTCGATTTTTAAGGGACGGGCGGCAAACGGCCTCCAACGGTCCAAAGGTCGTCTGAAATGTTTTTCAGACGACCTTGGAGCCTAGGGGCGTCCGACTTTGCCCTACGCTTTCGGACAACTGCCGTAAAACTCCGCCTTTGCGGCATCGGCACCGACAACGGGCAATGGATTTTGCTGCGCCGCCGCTTTCTCCGAATAACGTCAAACCCACTAAAAGGTCGTCTGAAACGTGTTCCAAATCCAAAACGCCACCTTCGCCATACCCGGCCGCTCGCTGCTGCAGGGACATCAGCGTCAACTTTTTCCCCTAACCGCGTGTACGGCCTCATCGGTCATAACGGCTCGGGCAAGTCCACGCTGTTGAAACTGCTCACCCGCCAGCATGAACCCGCAGGCGGCAGGATATTGCTGAACGACAAAGAAATACGCGCCTATTCCGCCCGCGCATACGCCAAAGAAGTCGCCTATCTTCCGCAGCAACTGCCCGCCGCTACCGCGCTGACCGCGCGCGAGCTGGTTATGATGGGGCGTTATGCCTGGAGCGGGCTTTTTAGGGCGCACGAACGATGCGGACAGACAGGCGGTGGAACAGGCGTTGCGGCTGACGCATACGGAAAAATTTGCCGATCAAATCGTCGATACGCTGTCGGGCGGCGAACGTTCGCGCGTCTGGCTGGCGATGTGCCTGGCGCAGCAAAAGCCGCTTTTGCTGCTGGACGAACCGCTTGCCGCTTTGGACATCGCCCACCAAATCGACGTGATGGCACTGGTGCGCAAGCTGTCTCGCAATTTGGGTTTGGGCGTCATCATCGTCATCCACGACATTAATCTGGCGGCGCAGTATTGCGATGAACTGGTTGCGCTCAAACAGGGACGGCTATTAAAAACGGGCAAACCCGCCGACATTATGACCGCAGAAGTGTTGAAAGACATTTACAGCGTCGATATGAACATCATCGCCCATCCTGAAAACGGCCGCCCCGTGGCATTGCCTTAACGCAGGCAAACCGTCCCGCCGCATAAGTTCCGACCATAAAATCCGCCGCCCGAATCCAAACCGGATGACATCGCAGACCATTGTGGAATACCTGTATCCGATATGTTTCAGACGACCCTTTATTCAAAAACCGAAAGACCTTCCAAGCTCATGTCCCACCGCTTTTCAGACGACATTCCCCGCCTTGCCGCACGGCTGTTTTTTACCGCTGCCCTCCTGTTTTCCCTGCCTGCACCCGCCGCACCGCGCGTGGCGACTTCGGACTGGACGGTCGCCGAAACACTGACGGCGATGGGGCATCCGCCCGTCAGCGTTGCCGACCGCCACGTGTACGATACCTGGGTGAACTATCCGCCGCTGCCCGCTGCCGTCAAGGAAGCGGGGCTGCGCTTCCAGCCGAATTTGGAGCGGCTGTATCAGATAAAGCCTGATTTTTTCGTGCAATCTTCCTGGTATGCCGCCGCCAAGTCCCAGTTTGAAAAAATCGCCCCGGTACGCGAAGTGGATTTCGGCACGGCAAAAGGCATCGAATATGCCCACACGGTCAAAGCCACGCGCAGGCTGGGTAAAATCATCGGCGACCCTGCCGCTGCCGAAAAAGCTGATTGCCGATACGGAAAACCTGTTTGCCCGCGCCAAACCCGGCGCTTTCGGCATATCGCCGCCGCCCGTTTGCGGTGGTGCAGTTTGTCGACGGGCGGCATTTGCGGATTTACGGCAAGACTTCGCTGTTTCAGGCCGTGTTCGACAAATTGGGGCTGAACAATGCCTGGACGGGCAAAAGCAACGAATGGGGTTTCGAAAACATCACGCTTTTAGATTTGGCAAAGCTGCCGCCGGACACGCTGCTAATCATCGTCAAACCGCATCCTCAAAATACACGTGCAACGCTCGAAAAAGCGCGCTTTGGCAACGCCTGCCGTTCTGCCGCCCTGCAAACCGCCGCATCTTCGAGCCGTCGTGGAGCTACGGCGCACTGCCGTCCATGCAGCGTTTCACTTTGCAACTGATGCGTTCGATGTCGTCTGAAAACCCGTCCGCACAAAAAGGAAGCCGCATGGTAAAGATTTTTCAGACGACCCCTGCCTATCCTTGCCGCCACGTTGGCAATATCGTGCGCGCTGACGGCGTTTTGGATATTGAAGCTGGAATGGACGCTGCCGTGGCTGCGGCTGTTTGACCGTCCCGACAGCCTGCCTTTGGATGCGCTGATGGTGCAGAACAACACTCTGCCCCGCATGGCGATGGCGCTGCTCGCGGGCGGCAGTACGGCGATGGCGACCATGCTGATGCAGCAGTTGATGCGCAATCCGCTCGCATCCGACAGTACACTGGCAGTCAGCAGCGGCGCGCAGGCGGCTTTGGTGGCGGCGACCGTGTTCGCCCTTCCTTCCTTGCCTACGGCACGTCCGCCGTGGCGTTTGCCGGCGCAGCGGCGGCTTTGGGCGCGGTATTGCGGCTGTCGGCACGGCGCGCCCTGCAACCGCTCAGTGTCGTGCTGGCGGGTTTGGTGGTCAGCCTGTATCTGGGTTCCCTCACCGGTATCGTGATGCTGTTTTTTTCAGCGAAGAGACGCGCGGCGTGATGCAGTGGGGCAGCGGCTCCCTGGTGCAGGACAGTTGGCGCGATACGTTGGGGCTTTTGTGGCGGATTGCTGTTGCCGCCATACTTACCGCCTTTTTGATCAAACCGTTAAACATCATGAGCCTGGGCGACACGCAGGCGGAATCGGCAGGCATACCGGTGAAGAAAAATCCGCCTGCTGTCTTTGGCGGTTGCTGCATTTTTGAGTGCGGGCGTGGTCGGCTTTGTCGGCATGATGGGCTTTGTCGGATTGGCGGCGACGACGCTGGTGCGGCAAATGGGCGTACGCACGCTGTCCATGCGCCTGATTTGTTCCTTCATCGTCGGCGCACTGCTTTTTGATGCTGACGGACAACGGCCTGATGCTGCTGAAACACTACCGCGGCACCGATCTGCCCGCCGGCGCTGTAACTGCCCTCGTCGGCGCGCCGCTTTTGTTGTGGCTGACGGCGAAAGCACCTCCGCGTCCTTCGTTTCAGACGACCTCCGATATTTCAACCGCCGCGCCGCACGTCCCGCGCCTCTTGCGTTTTTCTGCTGCTTATCGCCGTCGCCGTATCGGTATTGGCGTTTACGGTCGGACGCTATGACGAAACCCTGCGCCTGACCATAGACCCGGAATATTTCGTATTCCGCTACCCGCGCGTGCTGCTCGCCGCCGCCACCGGCACCATGCTCGCGTTGACCGGCGTCATACTGCAAAGGCTGACGCAAAACCCGATGGCGGGACCCGAACTCTTGGGCATCAGCTCTGGAACGGCATTCGGCGCGATGTCGGTAGTGATGCTGTTCGGCATTACCTCGGGCAGCGGCTGGTTTTGGTTGACAGGTATCGTTTCCGCTCTCGTATCCTTGGGGCTGTTGATGCTGTTCAACCGCAAAAACGGATTTACTCCCGAAAAAAATCCTGCTTACCGGCATGGCGCTGGCCGCACTCGCCGATGCCGCCATCCGCATTTGGATGGCAACCGGCGATTTCCGCGTACAACTGCTTTTTATTGTGGATGTCAGGTTCAACCTATCAGGCAACGCCCGAATCCGCCCTGACCGTCAGCCTCCTCGCCGCCGCCTCGCTCCTCCTCATCCTCACGCTGCAACGCTGGCTCGGACTGCTCAGCCTGAACGCAACAATCGCCCGCTCCGTCGGCATCAACATCCCCCTTGCACGGCTGGTGCTGATCGTCTCAAGCGCAGCGTTAACCGCCTTATCCACACTGCTTATCGGCCCCTTGAGCTTCGTCGGACTGCTTGCGCCGCATCTGGCCCGTATGCTCGGCGCACGCCTGCCCAAACAGCAACTTGCCGCCGCCGCACTCATCGGCGCATCGGTTATGATGATGGCCGACTGGCTGGGCAGGCAGGTAATGTTCCCTTACGAAGTCCCCGCCGGAATGATGGCCACGCTCATAGGCGGCGCATATTTCATGATGATGATGCGCAAGCTTTAATGCGAACGGAGATACAAAAAGGTCGTCTGAAAACAGTTTCAGATGACCTTTTTGTTTAACATGTTTATTCGATAATAAAAAAATCTAACAAAAAAATAAAATCTCAATTAATAATAACAATATTAAATTGAAGTCATAGTTTCCAATAGTCAAAAACCTTTCTGTATAGTTCTATTTATAGCTTAAGTAAAAGGAAAAACAAATGTCGATACAAGAAATTTATGAATGCCAAGAAACCGGCTACGAATATGCTTTTTCGGCAAATCGTTTTTATAAACCACTGACCATTTTACAAAGGAAATCATCATGACTGTCTCTAAATGCCCTGTTACCCATCTGACCATGAACAACGGCGCGCCCGTTGCCGACAATCAAAACAGCTTGACCGCAGGCCCACGCGGCCCTCTGCTGGCACAGGACTTATGGCTGAATGAAAAACTCGCCGACTTCGTGCGCGAAGTCATCCCCGAACGCCGTATGCACGCCAAAGGTTCGGGCGCATTCGGTACATTTACCGTAACACACGACATCACAAAATACACCCGCGCCAAAATCTTTAGCGAAGTCGGTAAGAAAACCGAAATGTTCGCCCGTTTCACCACCGTGGCAGGCGAACGCGGCGCAGCCGATGCGGAACGCGACATCCGCGGCTTTGCGCTGAAGTTCTATACCGAAGAAGGTAACTGGGATATGGTCGGCAACAACACGCCCGTATTCTTCCTCCGCGACCCGCGTAAATTCCCCGACCTAAACAAAGCCGTCAAACGCGACCCGCGCACCAATATGCGTTCTGCCACGAACAACTGGGACTTCTGGACGCTGTTGCCCGAAGCCCTGCACCAAGTTACCATCGTCATGAGCGACCGCGGCATCCCCGCCAGTTACCGCCATATGCACGGTTTTGGTTCGCATACTTACAGCTTCTGGAATGAAGCGGGCGAACGTTTCTGGGTGAAATTCCATTTCCGCACCCAGCAAGGCATTAAAAACCTGACCGACAAAGAAGCTGCGAAAATCATCGGAGACGACCGCGAAAGCCATCAGCGCGACCTGTACGAAGCCATCGAACGCGGCGAGTTTCCGAAATGGACGATGTACATCCAAGTCATGCCCGAGGCGGATGCGGAAAAAGTGCCGTATCATCCTTTCGACCTGACCAAAGTTTGGCCGAAAAAAGACTATCCGCTGATTGAAGTGGGCGAATTCGAGTTGAACCGCAATCCCGAAAACTTCTTCGCCGATGTGGAACAATCCGCCTTCGCACCGAGCAACCTTGTGCCCGGTATCGGCGCCAGCCCCGACAAAATGCTGCAAGCCCGTCTGTTCAATTACGCCGACGCGCAACGCTACCGCTTGGGTGTGAACTTACACCAAATCCCCGTCAACCGCCCGCGTTGCCCCGTCCACAGCAACCAGCGCGATGGGCAAGGTCGCGCCGACGGCAACTACGGCAGCCTGCCGCACTACGAACCCAACAGCTTCGGCCAATGGCAGCAACAGCCCGACTTCGCCGAACCGCCTTTGAAAATCAACGGCGATGCGGCGCACTGGGATTACCGCCAAGACGATGACGACTACTTCAGCCAACCGCGTGCCTTGTTTAACTTGATGAGCGACGCACAGAAACAGGCTTTGTTCGATAACACCGCCGCAGCCATGGGCAACGCCCCCGACTTCATTAAATACCGCCATATCCGCAACTGCTACCGTTGCGATCCGGCATACGGCGAAGGCGTGGCCAAAGCCCTTGGACTGACTGTCGAAGATGCCCAAGCAGCACGAGCCAACGACCCGGCTTTAGGTCAACCTGGTTTGCTGTAAGGAGACATTATGTGGATAGAAATTGAAGAACTCTTGTCTCAAGCTGTCCGATACAGCCGTTCAAACAAAAAGTAACGGTTTAAATCATTAAGCAGGCCGTCTGAAACACAAAATAAAGTTTCAGACGGCCTTTTTTGATGATGAAGTTTATTTGATGGCTTCTGATTCAATGGAACTGGCTGCCCTTATTTCTCCGTAAATCATGGCGTACCCCTTACCATCTCACGCTTCTTACTGGCAAATAAAAAACCGCACGACTGCTTGCCGTGCGGTTTTGCTTTTTATCTGAAGGGTTCAGACGGCCTTACATCATGCCGCCCATACCACCCATGCCGCCCATATCAGGCATAGCTGGTTTTTCTTCAGGGATTTCAGCAATCATGCAATCAGTGGTCAGCATCAGGCCGGCGATAGATGCGGCGTGTTGCAGCGCGGAACGGGTTACTTTGGCGGGGTCGAGTACGCCCATTTTCGATCATGTCGCCGTATTCGCCGGAGCCTGCGTTGTAACCGTAGTTGCCTTTGCCTTCCAGCACTTTGTTCACGACTACGCTAGGCTCGCCGCCTGCGTTGGCAACGATTTGGCGCAGCGGAGACTCAACGGCACGCAAGACGATTTGTACGCCTGCATCTTGGTCGGCATTGCCGGTGTGCAGGTTTTTCCAGAGCGGCACGAGCACGCAACAGGGCTACGCCGCCGCCTGCAACCACGCCTTCTTCAACGGCTGCGCGGGTAGCGTGCAGCGCGTCTTCCACGCGGTCTTTTTTCTCTTTCATTTCGACTTCGGTAGCAGCACCGACTTTAATCACTGCCACGCCGCCTGCCAGTTTGGCAACGCGCTCTTGCAGTTTTTCTTTGTCGTAATCGCTGGTTGCGGTTTCGATTTGTTGGCGGATTTCGGCAACACGCGCTTCGATTTGGGCAGCGTCGCCGAAGCCGTCGATGATGGTGGTGTTTTTCTTTACCGATTTCGATGCGTTTGGCTTGACCCAAATCGTCCAAAGTCGCTTTTTTTCCAGAGACAGGCCGACTTCTTCGGAAATCACCACGCCGCCGGTCAGGATAGCGATGTCTTGCAACATGGCTTTGCGGCGATCGCCGAAGCCCGGGGCTTTCACGGCAACGGTTTTCAGGATGCCGCGGATGTTGTTCACCACCAAAGTCGCCAAGGCTTCGCCTTCTACGTCTTCAGCGATAATCAAGAGCGGACGGCTGGCTTTTGCCACTTGTTCCAAAAACAGGCAGCAGGTCACGGATGTTGCTGATTTTTTTGTCGAACAGCAATACAAACGGATTGTCCAGCGCAGCGATTTGTTTTTCCGCATCATTGATGAAGTAAGGGGACAGGTAGCCGCGGTCGAACTGCATACCTTCGACGACATCCAATTCGTTTTTCCAAAGATTTGCCGTCTTCAACGGTGATCACGCCTTCTTTGCCGACTTTTTCCATCGCTTCGGCAATGATCGCGCCGACTTGTTCGTCGGAGTTGGCGGAGATAGAGCCGACTTGGGCGATTTCTTTGGAAGTGTCGCAAGGTTTGGCGATGTTTTTCAGCTCTTCAACCAAAGCAGCAACGGCTTTGTCGATACCGCGTTTCAGGTCGGTCGGATTCATGCCGGCGGTCACGTATTTCATGCCTTCGGCAACGATGGCTTGCGCCAGTACGGTGGCGGTGGTGGTACCGTCACCCGCTACGTCGTTGGTTTTAGACGCCACTTCTTTCACCATTTGCGCGCCCATGTTTTCGAATTTGTCTTTCAGTTCGATTTCTTTAGCGACGGTAACGCCGTCTTTGGTGATGTGCGGGCCGCCGAAGGAGCGGTCGAGCACCACGTTGCGACCTTTCGGACCCAAAGGTTACGCGGACGGCGTTTGCCAGAGTGTTCACGCCGTTTACCATTTTTTTGGCGGACTTCGTTACCGAACTGTACGTCTTTTGCTGCCATGTTTTGATTCTCCAAAATTGTTTAATACATTTAATTCTGTCTGAGGTCGTCTGAAAACCTTGTACGTATTTTCAGACGACCTGTTGTTCTGAATACACGGAATGTTTATTCGACAATACCGAAAATATCTTCTTCGCGCATTACCAACAGCTCTTCGCCGTCGGCTTTTACAGTTTGACCGCTGTATTTGCCGAAGATGATTTTGTCGCCGACTTTGACATCCAGCGGACGGCGTTCGCCGTCTTTACCGATTTTGCCTGCGCCCACGGCGATCACTTCGCCCATGTCGGGTTTTTCAGCGGCTGCGCCCGGCAAGACGATGCCTGATGCGGTTTTCTCTTCAGCTTCCAAGCGTTTGACGACGACGCGGTCGTGTAAAGGACGGATGGTCATGTTTTATGCTCCGATAAATAGTTTGAAAACAATCATCTGCCTTCATCCGGCAGATGCGGTTTGAAAAAGAAGGCGGCAAGTTTGTCAACAAACTTACCTTAACACAGTGGCAAATTAGGGTTTGTCCCGATAAATTCAAGGGAAGAAGTAAAAATTTTTCTATGCGGGGTCGTCTGAAAACAGACATGACAAGTTGCGCACCATCACCACCCTACTTTCAATGCTGATCAAGCAGGCAGGCATTTTCAGACGACCTTTTACAGACGGTGGGCTTCACATGCTTCAATCAACAAAAAACCAAACATTATTGGCGCAAAACTATGCACACCTTTACAAAAATAATATCCCACCTTTAAAATAAATAAAAATTATTATTAATAAATAATTTATCGATTAACTGAAACTTATCTAACAGAAGGAAATTTCCATGACTTCACCCCTGTTCCGCTTCAGCCTGCTTTCAATGGCACTCGCCGCCGGTTTTGCCCACGCGGAAAACGAAGCGAAAGAAAGTGTTACCCTTGATACCGTTACCGTAAAGGTGACCGCCAAGGCAGCAAAATCAAAACCAATATCGTTACTCTTCGTCAAAAAGACGAAAGCACATCAACCGATTTGCGCGAATTGTTAAAAGAAGAACCTGCCATCGATTTCGGCGGCGGTAACGGCACATCCCAACACATGACCTTGCGCGGCATGGGTCAGAACTCTGTCGACATCAAGGTGGACAACGCCTATTCCGACAGCCAAATACTGTATCACCAAGGCCGTTTCATCATCGACCCTGCGCTGGTCAAAATCGTCTCCGTACAGAAAGGCGCGGGCTCGGCATCTGCCGGTATTGGCGCGACCAACGGCGCGATTATTACTAAAACAGTCGATGCCGAAGACTTGCTAAAAGGTTTGGACAAAAACTGGGGCGTGCGCCTCAGCAGCGGCTATGCCAGCAATGACGGCGTAAACTACGGCGCCAGCGTGTTCGGAAAAGCCGGCAACTTCGACGGCTTATTCTCTTACAACCGCAACGATGAAAAAGATTACGAAGCAGGTAAAGGCTACAAAAGTCCCAACGGCGGCAAAACCGTACCTTACAGCGCACTGGACAAACGCAGCTACCTGGCCAAAATCGGAACAACCTTCGGCGACGGCGACCACCGCATCGTGTTGAGCCACATGAAAGACCAGCACCGGGGCATCCGTACTGTGCGTGAAGAGTTTACAATCTTCGAGTCCGACCCTGCAAAAGACAGGCAGAAACCCTCATACCGTGAAACTACCCAATCCAACACCAACTTGGAGTACACGGGTAAAAACCTGGGCTTTATCGAAAAACTGAACGCCAACGCCTATGTGTTGGAAAACGAACGCTATTCCGCCGATGACAGCGGCAGCGGTTACGCAGGCAATGTGGTCGGCCCTAACCATACCCGAATCGCCACTCGTGGTGCGAACTTCAACTTCGACAGCCGCCTTGCCGAACAAACCCTGTTGAAATACGGTATCAACTACCGCCATCAGGAAATCGAGCCGCAAGCGTTTTTGAACAACGAATTTAAGATCTCCGGTAAGAAACCAGACCCAAAAGATCCTAAAAAAGAAATAGATAAGACCGATGAAGAAAAAGCGAAAGACAAGAAAGTTATGGATCTTGTCCATTCCTATAAACTGTCCAACCCGACCAAAACCGATACCGGCGCGTATATCGAAGCCATTCACGAAATTAACGGCTTTACCCTGACCGGCGGACTGCGTTACGACCGCTTCAAGGTGAAAACCCATGACGGCAAAACCGTTTCAAGCAGCAGCCTTAACCCGAGTTTCGGCGTGATTTGGCAGCCGCACGAACACTGGAGCTTCAGCGCAAGCCACAACTACGCCAGCCGCAGCCCGCGCCTGTATGACGCGCTGCAAACCCACGGCAAGCGCGGCATCATCTCGATTGCCGACGGCACCAAAGCCGAACGCGCGCGCAATACCGAAATCGGTTTCAACTACAACGACGGCACGTTTGCCGCAAACGGCAGCTACTTCTGGCAGACCATCAAAGACGCGCTCGCCAATCCGCAAAACCGCCACGACTCTGTCGCCATCCGTGAAGCCGTCAATGCCGGCTACATCAAAAACCACGGTTACGAATTGGGCGCGTCCTACCGCACCGGCGGCTTGACTGCCAAAGTCGGCGTAAGCCACAGCAAACCGCGTTTTTACGATACACACAAAGATAAATTGTTAAGCGCGAACCCCGAGTTTGGCGCACAAACCGGCCGCACTTGGACGGCTTCCCTTGCCTACCGCTTCCAAAATCCGAATCTGGAAATCGGCTGGCGCGGACGCTATGTTCAAAAAGCCGTGGGTTCGATATTGGTGGCAGGTCAAAAAGGTCGCGACGGCAAACTGGAAAACGTTGTACGCCAAGGCTTCGGTGTGAACGATGTCTTCGCCAACTGGAAACCATTGGGCAAAAGACACGCTCAATATCAATCTTTCAGTTAACAACGTGTTCAACAAGTTCTACTATCCGCACAGTCAACGCTGGACCAATACCCTACCAGGTACCGGACGTGATGTACGCTTGGGCGTGAACTACCGCTTCTAAAAAGAGCGGGTAAAATACGGGCAGGTCGTCTGAATCAGCTTCGGTTTTCAGACTACCTGCCTGTCAATCAGATTTCTCAATCTGGCATTTTCCAAACTTTTTTGACAACGGCAGGATTGGAACAGGTGTTTGGTGCGAGCATCCGCTTTGCGGATTTTCAGACGACCCGTCCATATTATCTGCCCCGAACCCGACAACGGAGAAATTATCCCATGTTACGTTTAACTGCTTTAGCCGTATGCTGCGCCCTCGCTTTGGGTGCGTGTTCACCGAAAGATTCTGCTTCCAATCAGGCGCAAACTGCTTCCGCTTCTGCCGCCCAAACCGAAGGTGCAAACCTGACGGTGAAAACCGCGCGCGGCGATGCGAAAGTGCCGCAAAATCCGGAGCGTATCGCCGTTTACGATTTGGGTATGCTCGACACTTTAAACAAACTGGGCGTGAAAACCGGTTTGTCCGTCGATAAAAACCAGCTGCCTTATTTAGACGAATATTTCAAATCCACGAAACCTGCCGGCACGCTGTTTGAGCCTGACTACGAAGCCTTAAACGCTTACAAACCGCAGCTCATCATCATCGGCAGCCGTGCAGCCAAGGCGTTTGACAAGTTGAACGAGATCGCGCCGACCATCGAGATGACCGCCGAAACCGCCAATCTGAAAGAAAGCTCAAAAGAGCGCATCGATGCACTGGGGCAAATCTTCGGCAAACAGGCCGAAGCGGACAAGCTGAAAGCGGAAATCGATGCTTCGTTTGAAGCGGCGAAAACCGCTGCTCAAGGCAAAGGCAAGGGTTTGGTGATTTTTGGTCAACGGCGGCAAGATGTCGGCTTTCGGCCCTTCTTCCCGTTTGGGCGGTTGGCTGCACAAAGACATCGGCGTTCCCGCTGTCGATGAATCGATTAAAGAAGGCAGCCACGGCCAGCCTATCAGCTTTGAATACCTGAAAGAGAAAAACCCTGATTGGCTGTTTGTTTTGGACCGCGGCGCGGCCATCGGTGAAGAAGGTCAGGCTGCGAAAGATGTTTTGGACAATCCTTTGGTTGCCGAAACAACTGCATGGAAAAAAGGCCAAGTCGTGTACCTCGTACCGGAAACCTATCTGGCGGCCGGCGGCGCACAAGAATTGCTGAACGCTTCCAAACAGGTCAGCGATGCGTTTAATGCGGCCAAGTAATTCGGCGCGGGTATAGCCGCCCGCTTCTTTCAGACGGCCTGAAGGGTTTGATGATTCACAGGGTCAAGCTGCTTGACCTGAAGTCATTGGATTTAGGCCGTCTGAAAAATACATGGTGCAAATGGACAATTTTTGCCTGTTTGCATCTGTTTTTTTATGATGGGCAAACCTGCCTTTTTCGCAAAATACCTTAACCCTTCTTTCAGACGGCCTTATTTTTTCCGAACCCTTTTATGTTTCACAAACCTTCATTTTTAAATGCGGTCAACGGTGTGGCGCTGCTGATATTGTTTGCCGTCAGCCTGTCGATCGGCGTGGCCGACTTCAAATGGTCCGCCCTGTTTTCGCTATCCGACAGCCAGCAGGTCATGTTCATCAGCCGCCTGCCGCGCACGTTTGCGATTGTGCTGACGGGTGCGTCGATGGCGGTGGCCGGCATGATTATGCAGATTTTTGATGCGCAACCGTTTTTGTCGAACCGTCGATGGTGGGCGCAAGCCAAAGCGCGGCTTTGGGCTTGCTGTTGATGACCTTGCTGCTTCCGGCCGCGCCGTTGCTGGCAAAAATGTCGGTTGCCGCCGTTGCCGCGCTGATCGGGATGTTGGTCTTTATGCTGTTGATCCGCCGCCTGCCGCCGACCGCGCAACTGATGGTGCCTTTGGTCGGGATTATTTTCGGCGGTGTGATTGAGGCGGTGGCCACCTTTATCGCTTATGAAAACGAAATGCTGCAAATGCTCGGCGTGTGGCAACAGGGCGATTTTTCCGGCGTGTTGCTCGGGCGGTATGAATTGTTGTGGGCAACGGGGATTTTGGCTTTGTTTGCCTATTTGATTGCCGACCAGCTGACGATTTTTGGGTTTGGGCGAAACGGTGAGCGTGAACTTGGGGCTGAACAGGACGGCGATTCTGTGGTCGGGGCTGATTATTGTGGCGCTGATTACGTCTTTAGTGGTCGTGACGGTCGGCAATATTCCGTTTATCGGCCTAGTCGTGCCGAACATCATCAGCCGCCTGATGGGCGACAAGCTGCGCCAAAGCCTGCCTGCGGTGGCATTGCTGGGCGCGTCTTTGGTGTTGCTGTGCGATATTGTCGGACGCGTGATTGTGTTTCCGTTTGAAATTCCGGTCTCTACGGTTTTTGGCGTGATGGGGACGGTTTTGTTTTTGTGGCTTTTATTAAGGAAACCTGCTCATGCCGTCTGAAAAAAATATCGGTTTTATGGCAGGAAGCAGCCGTCCGTTGTGGGTCGCCTTTGCGCTGTTGCTGGTTTCCTGCATCCTGTTTATGACGCTCAACGTCAAAGGCGATTGGGACTTTGTCTTGCACCTGCGCCTGACCAAGCTTGCCGCGCTGCTGATGGTCGCCTATGCGGTCGGCGTGTCCACGCAACTCTTCCAAACGCTGACCAACAATCCGATTCTGACCCCTTCGATTTTGGGTTTCGATTCGCTGTATGTGTTTTTGCAGACCTTGCTGGTGTTTACGCTCGGCGGCGTGGGCTATGCTTCCCTGCCGTTGACGGGCAAATTCGGCTTTGAACTGGTCGTCATGATGGGCGGCTCGCTGCTGCTGTTCTACACGCTCATCAAACAGGGCGGACGCGATTTGTCGCGCATGATTTTAATCGGCGTGATTTTCGGGATTTTGTTCCGCAGCCTGTCGTCGCTGCTTTCGCGCATGATTGACCCCGAAGAATTTACCGCCGCGCAGGCGAATATGTTTGCCACCTTCAATACCGTCCATTCGGAACTGTTGGGTATCGGCGCAGTCGTGTTGCTCATCAGCGCCGCCGTGATCTGGCGCGAACGCCACCGCCTCGATGTTTACCTGCTCGGCCGCAATCAGGCCATTAATTTGGGCATCAACTACACGCGCAACACCTTATGGCTGCTGTTGTGGATCGCCGCATTGGTTGCAACTGCGACCGCCGTTGTCGGCCCGGTGAGCTTTTTCGGCCTGCTGGTTGCCGCGCTGGCCAACCACTTTTTTCCCCGTCGGTCAAACATTCCGTCCGCCTGCCCATGACTTTTTGTGTCGGCGGCATCTTGTTGGTCGGCGGGCAAACCATCTTCGAACACTTCCTCGGCATGCAGGCCGTATTGAGCGTGGTCGTCGAATTTGCAGGCGGATTGGTATTTTTTTATATTTGGTGTTGAAAAAGAAATAAATTAAACGTGCCCAAACGCTCGCAAAAAAATAAATTCAGGCCGTCTGAAACCTTCAGACGGCCTAAGCAAACCCATAAAGGACAACCCTCATGACACCAGAACGCCTCCCTTCATTCTTCGATGACGCCCCGACCGTTACCGTCCAAGACGCATTGGCCGACTTCCTCGGCGCGGCCGAAAACGGCATCCTCACTTACCGCTACGCCGATGCCGTGCGCCTGTGCGGCCACTCCTGCCCGACCGTCGCCGGTGCCTACCTGATGGTGGTCAAAGGCCTAAAAAGCCCTTTACGGCGCAGAGCTGCCGCAACGCGGCGACATCGAAGCCTTTATGCAAGGCGAGCGTGACGAAGGCACGACCGGTGTTACCGCTTCCGTCGTCCAACTCCTTACCGGCGCGGCACCCGAAACCGGCTTTGGCGGCGTAGGCCCAGCCGGACGCTTTGCCCGCCGCCACCTCTTGTCCTTTGGTGCAGGCGAAATCAACGGCACACTCGCGCTCCGCCGCCGCGATACCGGCAAAACCGTTGCCGTCAGCCTCAATGCCGCGCTCCAACCCTTTGCGCCGCAAATGCGCGACATCATGCCCAAAAGCCGTCAGCGGCAGCGCAAGTGCAGACGAACTCAAACAATTCGGCGAGCTTTTGGCAAGAACGCGTCCGCGCCTTCCTGATTGACCAAGCCGACAATCCCGAATTTGTCACCGTCAGCGAAATCTAACCACACCATACAGAAATAAAATTCAGACGGCCTCACGCTGAAAGGCCGTCTGAAACCCCTAATTTCCCATTTTCGGACCCGCCTATGATTACCATCCGCAACGTCAGCCACACCATCGGCAGCAACCCCATCCTCAACGACGTCAGCCTCGACATTCCCGAAGGCGGCATTACCACGCTGATCGGCCCGAACGGCGCAGGCAAATCCACCCTTCTCTCCTTTATGGCGCGCCTGCAGCCCTTGGTACACGGAGACATCAGCTACTCCGGCAAAGACATCAAAACCACCCCCACCGCCGAACTTGCCCGCACGCTCTCCATCCTCACCCAAGAAAACAGCATCATGAGCCGCATTACCGTGCGCGACCTGCTCATGTTCGGCCGCTATCCCTACCATCAAGGCAGGCCGTCTGAAACGGATAAAACCATCGTCGAAGAAGCGCTTGCAGAGTTCCACCTGCAAGACTTTGCCGACCGTTATCTGACCGAGCTTTCCGGCGGCCAACGCCAGCGCGCCATGATTGCCATGGTGTTCTGCCAGCGCACCGACTACGTTTTGCTGGACGAGCCGCTGAACAACCTCGACATGTATCATGCCCGCTCCCTCATGCAGATCCTGCGCCGGCTGACCGACGAACACAAACGCACCACCGTCGTCGTCCTGCACGACATCAACCAGGCCGCCGCCTACGCCGATTACGTCGTCGCCATGAAAAACGGCCAAGTCGCCATGCAGGGCAAGCCCAATGATATTTTCACCGCCGAAAACATCAAAACCCTATTCGATATGGACGTCAACGTCCTCGATTACGAAGGCAAAAAAACTGGTTATCCACCATATCTAAATCCGACAAAAAGGCCGTCTGAAACCCGATTGTTCAGGTTTCAGACGGCCTTTGTCTATTCAAAGCGTTTATTTTTTATCGTACAAACCGCGCACCACGCGACCAATCGCCGCAATGCCTTTTTCCAGCGTTTCCGCGTCCTGCGCAATGCTCATGCGGATGCACTCGTGCGCGTGCGGATAGTCTTGCCTATCAATACCGACAAAGAAATGCTCGCCCGGAATAATCAGCGTGCCTTCGGCCTTGAGCATTTCGTACAAGGTTTGCGACGAAACAGGCAGGTTTTCAAACCAAAGCCACAAGAAAATCGCACCTTCAGGCTTGTGGATTTTCAACGGATACGCGCCCAATTCGCGCTTGAGCAGGGAAACCGCCGTTTGCGCCTGCTGACGGTAAAACGGCTGAATCACTTGGTCGGCCAGCTGTTTCAGACGGCCGTCGTTTAACAGCGGAGCCGCAATCGCCGCGCCGAAACGGGTTGGCGACAAGTTCACAATCGCATTCAAACTGCTGACGGCTTTGACCACTTCCGGCGCGGCGACAATAATGCCGGTACGCACGCCGGGCAGGCCGATTTTAGACAGGCTGAAGCAGAGGATGATGTTTTCGTGCCAGTTGAGCGTTACATCGCTGTAAATAATATTCGGGAACGGCATGCCGTAAGCGTTGTCGATAATCAGCGGAATCCCGTGTTCTTGCGCCAACGTGTCCAAACGCGCCATCTCGCCATCGGTCAACACATTACCGGTTGGATTAGTCGGACGCGAACAGCAAATTGCACCGATTTTACCCTCTTTCAATTCAGGCAAGCTCTCCAGTGCATCAAAGTCCACGCGGTATTTGAAAAAGCCCGCTTCGCCTTCGTGTTCGACATTTTCGATTTTCGGTTTTACCGAAATAAAATGCTGCCCTTCGACATGCACGTCGGCATAACCAATATATTCAGGCGCCAGCGGCAACAAAATGGCTTTTTCAGCCGTTTGGCCGTCTGAAAGATTGAATTTACCGCCAAATAGGTTGAACAAATAGAAAAACGCGTTTTGTGAACCATTGGTCAGCGCGATATTGTCCGCCGTCAGATTCCAGCCGTATTCACGGTTGAGAAACTCAGTCAAAGCCGCAATCAGCGCCGCATCGCCCTGCGGATTGGAATAATTGCCGATATTCTCAACAGCGTGTTCCGCCGCCAGCTTGGAAAACACATCGGCGAACACCGCATTGACTTCAGCAATCTTCGCCGGATTGCCGCCGCCAAGCATATTGATGGGCTTGTCGCTTTTGAGCGCGTCGCCCAAATCGTCCATCAACTGCAAAATACCGCTGTGTTGTGTGAATTTTTCGCCGAATGCTGAAAACTGCATGAAAACTCCGTTGCTGGGTGTGTAAAAACAATAAACCGCTATTATAAGAACAAAGGCCGTCTGAAAACCAGTTATCCTGATTTTTCAGACGGCCTTTACTATCCAATCTTTCCTTTAACGGCCAAAATTCTCGCGGCGTTCGCGCCAGTCTTGGCGGATGGAGCCGCTTTTGCCGACCGGTGTGTCTTGTTCGACTTCCCAAATAAAATTCGTTCCACCGCCAATCGGATGCGAACCGCGCAAGCCGATGTGGCTGCCTTGGTCGGCAACGGCGGTTCGGCTGTATGTTTGGCCGCCGAAACGGGTTTGCGAGGTTTCGATGCCGCTTTTGATGCTGCCGTAAAGCTGTACGTCGGCATGTGCGGCAAGTGCGGCGGTGGAAAGTGCGGCAGTGAGGAGAAGTTTCAAGTTCATGGTTTATCCTTTTTTGGAGAGGAATTGTGTGACGATTGTATCGGCCTCGTGCGTAAACAAGTTACAATTCTTGCAAAATCTGACAGGAGTTTTGATGATGCGCTCTTTACGCGCCGCCGCTGTGCAAATGGTGTCGTCCACCAACCCAGAAACCAATATTGCCACCATGAAGCGCCATGTCCGCGAGGCGGCCGAACAAGGGGCGGATTGGGTGTTGCTGCCTGAATATTGGCCGCTGATGGGCAAAAACGATACGGACAAGCTGACATTTGCCGAGCCTTTGGACGATGGACGAGTTGGCGAAACCTGCTACACCCGTTTTTCAGACGGCCTTAAGCGAAACGGCAAGGGAATGCGGTGTGGTGTTGTTTGGTGGCACGGTTCCGTTGCAAAGCCAAGACGCTGGCAAGGTGATGAACACGATGCTGGTGTATGACCGCGACGGCAACCGAGTCGGGCTTTACCACAAAATGCACCTGTTCGGCTTTTTCTGGTTTGGGCGAACGCTACGCCGAAGCCGATACGATATTGGCGGGCAACGATGTGCCGAAGCTGAGCGTGGACGATGTTCCGCTGGCGGCCGGGGTCTGCTACGATTTGCGCTTTCCTGAGTTTTTTTCCGCGCCCAGCAGCCGTTTGATGTTTTGCTGCTGCCTGCTGCGTTTACCTACACGACCGGCAAGGCGCATTGGGAATTGCTGCTTCGCGCCCGTGCGGTGGAAAACCAATGCTACGTCATCGCGTCGGCACAAGGCGGACTGCATGAAAACGGCCGCCGCACATTCGGCCACAGTATGATTATCGATCCTTGGGGCGATGTGTTGGCGACATTGCCGGAAGGCGAAGGCGTGATTTGTGCCGATTTGGATACCGTGCGCCTGCAAAGCGTGCGCACGCGCCTGCCTGCCCTGAAACACCGATTACTTTAAATACGCACTATGTCCCAGTTCCAACCCACACGCATTCTCGGCATCGACCCCGGCAGCCGCGTGACCGGCTTCGGCGTTATTGATGTCCACGGCCGCGAACATCATTATGTTGCTTCCGGCTGTATCAAAACCCCGACCGGCGCGTCGCTTGCCGAACGCATCGCCGTAATTGTTCGCCATATCGACGAAATCATCCGCCACTATCAACCCCATCAGACGGCCATCGAGCAAGTCTTCGTCAACGTCAATCCGGCCGCGACGTTGATGCTCGGTCAGGCGCGCGGTGCGGCGATTGCCGCTTTGGTCATGCACGACTTGCCCGTATTTGAATACACCGCGCTTCAGGTCAAGCAGGCGGTGGTCGGCAAGGGTAAGGCCGCCAAAGAGCAGGTGCAGCATATGGTTGTCCAAATGCTTGCACTTTCCGGCACGCCGCAAGCCGATGCCGCCGACGGACTCGCCGTCGCCCTCACCCACGCCCTGCGCAATCACGGATTGGCTTCGCAACTTAACCCTGACGGCCTGCAGGTCAAACGCGGCCGTTTCCAATGGTAAGCCGACATTCAGGCCGTCTGAAATCGTGTTCCAGCCCGTTTTCAGACGGCCTTTCGGTTATAATAGCCCTTTGCCCACATACAGCGAGCCTTCATGAAAGCCGCCTTCCTTTTTCTCTACCTCATCCGCCTGCTGCCTTTTTGCGTGTTGCACAAGATTGCCGACGCGGTCGGCATTCTCGCTTATTACGCAGTCAAACCGCGCCGCAAAGTCGGCGAGGTCAACCTCAAAAAATGCTTTCCCGAGCTGAATGACAGCCAGCGCACCGCCCTGCTCAAACGCCACTTCCAACACATGGCCAAGCTGATACTCGAATACGGCCTCTACTGGTACGCACCTGCGGACAAGCTGCGCTCGTTGGTACGCTATCAAGACAAACACCATCTTGACGAAGCCCTCGCCGCCGGCGAAAAAGTCATCATCCTCTATCCGCACTTTACCGCATTTGAAATGGCGGTTTACACGCTTAATCAAGATGTGCCACTGACCAGTATGTATTCGCACCAAAAAAACAAAGCCCTGGACGAGCAAATCCTGAAAGGCCGCCACCGCTACAATAATGTTTTTCCTGATCGGCCGTACAGAAGGCCTGCGCGCCATCATCAAACACCTGCGCAAAAAGCGATGCGCCCTTTCTTTATCTGCCCGACCAAGACTTCGGCCGCAACGATTCTATTTTTCGTCAATTTCTTCGGCATTCAGACGGCCACGATTACCGGCCTCAGCCGTATCGCCGGCATGACCAAAGCCAAAATCATTCCCGCCATCCCCACGCGTGAAGCCGACAATACCGTAACCCTGCGCTTCTATCCGGCTTTGGGACAATTTCCCGACCGAAAAATGTCGAAGCCGACACCCAGCGCATGAACGACTTCATCGAAGAGCGGGTACGCGAGCATCCCGAACAATATTTCTGGCTGCACAAACGCTTCAAAAACCCGTCCCGAAGGCGAAAACAGCTTTTATTGACTACATTAAATTACAATTTAAATATGCAAAAAGCGGCGAAATCTTTCTTTCGCCGCTTTTTCATTTTAATCGAATCAAACCGAAACTCATGTTTGAGTTCAAACAATCAAATAATATTCCGCTTTAAATGCTTTTAAAAACAACTTTTTTTCATCGTGATTAAGACTTTCAAAACAACCCTATATTTTTTTCTCAAACTGAAAAACATCGGGCCCAACACACTCTTTTTCATTTACATATTAAATTTAATTTATTTTTAAAAACAATATGTTATAAAAATAGTTCATCTGAAAAAAATACATTTTAATTATTCAAAATATGAAATTAAATTAAATTAAAAATTTAAAAAAATAAAATAAATATCTAATTTTTTTGAATAATTATGAAATATAATTGCAAAAATATGACAAAATCTGAAATTTATACCGAAACAAGCCTTCAGAAAAAAATACTTGGCAAACTGTAAAAAAATTCGCGTAAATTTCACTACATCAAATTACAAAACGTTCAGACGGCCTCGCCGGCTTTTAGATACTTTTGTAAGCAGTTTTCTGATATTGCAAGAAATTGCGGTATCTTAGAGGATTTCGGTGCAATGCCCGAAATGAAAGTTTACCGATGCAGAGTTGAGCTGCATCTGTAAAGCCGCAGGTGAAAGCCTGTATTGTTTGTGAAGCGTAAATCTCTGATTTGAGGTATTGGGGCAATCCTGTGGGGGATTGCCTCTTTTTTTATCTGCGCCGTCATGCCACAATGACATCATCCCTTATCCAACCCGATCACGCCATGACTCCGATACTCGCCTTCGACATCGAAACCATTCCCGACGTAAACGGCATCCGCCAGCTTTACGATTTGCCAGCCGATTTGCCCGACAACGAAGTCGTCCTGTTTGCCCAACAGCAACGCCGCGCCAAAACCGGCAGCGACTTTATGCAACACCATCTGCACCAAGTCGTCGCCATCTCTGCTGTATGCGCTGGGGGCAAGACAAGATCCGCGTCAGCACCATCGGCGATCCCGAAGACAGCGAAGAAGTCATGATTGCCAAGTTCTTCGAGGTCATCGAAAACTATACGCCACAACTCGTCAGCTGGAACGGCGGCGGTTTCGACCTGCCCGTCCTCCACTACCGCGCCCTGATACACGGCATCAGCGCCGCCCGCTATTGGGACATGGGCGACGGCGATTTTGGCGACAGCCGCGACTTTAAGTGGAACAACTACATCAGCCGTTACCACACCCGCCATTGCGACCTGATGGATTTGCTTGCCCTCTACCAACCGCGTGCCAGCGTGCCTTTGGACGATATGGCCAAACTCTGCGGCTTCCCCGGCAAATTGGGCATGGACGGCAGCAAGGTTTGGGACGCTTATCATGCAGGCCGTCTGAAAGACATCCGCGACTACTGCGAAACCGATGCAGCCAATACCTATCTCATGTATCAACGCTTTCGCATGATGAGCGGCGCGCTCGATGCCGACGAATACGAAGTCGAAATCAAACGCATCAAACATTATCTGGCCGCACAAGCCGAAGAAAAACAACATTGGGCGGAGTTCGTCGCTGCTTGGCGTTAAACCAGGCTGTCTGAGCAGACAAACCAGAAAACCCAAAGGGCGTGATCGACACGCCCTTTTTTATATTCCGACAAACCATGCCCGCTAAGCAGGCAAACGCCCTAGCGTGACCCTGTCCAATCCAGCCAAATCCTGTTCGGTTGCCACTTCGGCAAAACCGTTCTCCAACATAATGTTCCGCACTGCTTCACCTTGGTCATAGCCATGTTCAAACAGCAGCCAGCCATTGGCTTTCAGGTATTTGGGGGCTTCTTGGGTAATGTGGCGGATATGGCTGAGGCCGTCTGAAAAGTCGGTCAACGCGTTTGGCGGTTCAAAACTCAAATCGCCTTGCGATAAATGTTCATCGCCGTTTTCAATATACGGCGGATTGGAAACAATCACATCGTATCGGCCTTCAGACGGCCTGTCGGTATCAAACCACGAACCCTGCGCAAACTCGACTTTTGCGCCCAATTCGGCCGCATTTTGACGGGCAGTATCCAAAGCACCGGTGCTGATGTCGGATGCGCGAACATCGGCATCAACGCGTTCAAGCGCGACGGTCACGGCAATGGCGCCGCTGCCCGTTCCCAAATCCCACACGCGGCCTTGCGGCGGCAAGCGTTTGAGCACGGCTTCCACCAAATGCTCGGTTTCAGGGCGTGGAATCAGCACATGGGGATTGACGGCAAAACGTCTCCCGTAAAATTCACGCTCGCCCAACAGATAGGCCATCGGCTCGCCTTTCAGACGGCGTTGCGCCAGCCTGTCCGCCCGCTGCCGGACTTCGTCCGGAATTTCTTCCCCGCCCCGTGTCAACAACTGCACGCGCGTATATCCCGAAGCATATTGCAGCAGCATTCTTGCTTCATTTTTTTAGGCAGTTTTGACAAGCCCAACCATTCGTCAAACGTCATTTTTTTATCCCGTCTGCCGCCGATGCGGCTCGAACATTTTTTCCGGCTTTGCGGCACGCTTATTCAAAAAAATATCATTTTCGCTTTGAAATTATATAATAAAGAAAAACACCTTATCGCCGTTTCGATACCGTAGGAATTTATCCGAATAACAGAAACGCTCCGCCGTCATTCCGCGAAAGCGGTCATCCGAAACATAAGGTTGAAGCGATTTTCGGGAATGACGATTTGAAAGTTGCCCGAAATTCAAAAACAAGCGAAACCGAACGGGGCGGATTCCCTTCCAAGCGGCAACAACGGAATAAATAAAAACAATGATATAGTTGATTTTACTTTGAATTTGCGATATTTGCGGCAGCTGAAAAAATCCGCACCCGCCTTCAAATGCGGATACGGATTTTCTTGTTAAACAAACTTATTCGGCCAACAATGCTTCCGGTTTGACTTTTTCGCCATACACGGGCAACAGGGTTTTTTTCATAGGCGGCTTTCAGACGGCCGTCTTTTTTTCATGGCGGCGATTTCGCCGTTGACCCAGTTCAAGAGATCGGCGTTGCCTTTTTGGACGGCAGGGTGCGATAAATTCGGCAGGGCCTAAATTACCGATGGCGACTTCAAAATCCGGGTTTTTTCTCGCCCACGCCCACAGCAGGGCGTTGTCGTGGGCAAGTGCCGCGCCGCGTCCGTCTTTCAGCGCGTCGAAGGTTTCGGTGTTTTGGTCGAATTTCAGCAGTTTGACTTCGGGATGGCTTTTTGGTGAAGAAGGCGTCGGCGGTGGTGCCTTTGTTGACCAGCAGGGTTTGGTCTTTCAGTTGCGCCACGTCGGTAATCGGTTTGCCTTTGGGGAAACCACGCCCAACGCCACTTTCATGTAGGGGTCGGCAAAATCGACAGCTTCGGCGCGTTCGGGGTTTTGGTGAAGTTGGCCAGGATGAGGTCGACTTTGCCGGAACGGACGTATTCAACGCGGTTTGCAGCCTCGGTCAGGACGAACTCGACTTTGTCTGGGCTGCCGAGCAGGTCTTTGGCCAGGTCTTTGGCGATTTCAACGTCAAAGCCTTGGTTTTTGCCGTTTGCGTCAACATAGCCGAACGGGGGCTTGTCGCCGAATACGCCGATGCGGATCACGCCTTTTTTCCTTGATGGCGGCAACGGTTGCCGCGCCGCTGCTTTGTGAAGATTGGGTGTCGCCGGAGCCGCCTCCGCAGGCGGTCAGACCGATGGCGATGGCGGCGGAAGCGAGTAGCGCTTTGAATTTTTGCGTTCAGTTTCATTGGGAATCTCCTTTTTGAATGTTTGCTTGGGATAGAATGCCGTCTGAAAGGGGGAGCGGACGGTTTGCGGTAAATCAGTAGTCCATACCTGCCAGAAATTGGCGGGCACGCTCGCTTTTGGGTGCGGAAAAGAAGGTTTCGGGATCGGACGATTCGACGATGCCGCCTTTGTCCATAAAGACGATGCGGTCGGCAACTTTGCGTGCAAACCCCATTTCGTGGGTAACAATCAGCATACTCATCCCTTCGTGGGCGAGTTCCAAAACCACTTCCAAGACTTCGCGCACCATTTCGGGGTCGAGTGCGGCGGTGATTTCGTCCAGCAGGATGACTTCCGGATTTAGGCACAGGGCGCGGACAATGGCGATGCGCTGTTTTTGTCCGCCGGAAAGTTCGCGCGGATAGGCGTTTTTGCGGTCGGATAAACCGACGCGTTCCAACAGTTTGTCGGCTTGTGCTTCCGCTTCGGCGCGGTTGCGGTTTTGTACTTTTACCGGGCCTAAGAGGATGTTTTTCGATGACGGTCATATGGGCAAACAATTCATAGCTTTGAAAGACCATGCCGACTTTTTTGCCGGGCGGTTTGCCAGGAAACGTCTTTACCGAATTCGCCAACACCGTCCATCACGATGCTGCCGCCTTGGTGCGGCTCCAAACCGTTGACGCAGCGCAGGAGGGTGGATTTGCCGCAGCCGGACGGACCCAATAACACAATCACTTCGCCTTTTTCCAAGTCCAAATCTAAGATTGAATGGCGGTTACGCTGCCGTATTGTTTGTGCAGCTTGCGGATGCTCAATAAAAGCCATATCAGTGTTCCCATTTTTTTGTTCCAGCTTTGCCGCCAACAGCGACAGCGGCCAACAGCATAAGAAATACAGCATAAAAATCAGGCCATAAACCCAAAATGAGGCATTGGGCTGCGTCAGCAGAGAGTTTTCAATAATTTGCTGTCCCACTTTGACCACTTCAATCACGCCGATAAGCGAGGCGAGCGAACTGGTTTTAATCATTCGCGTAAACAAATTAACCGCCCCCGGCAAAGCGCGGCGGACACCTTGCGGCAATTCGATGTAGCGGAACACTTGACGACGGCTCAAACCCAGTGCCAAGCCCGATTCGACTTGATGTTTTTCAATCGATTCCAATGCGCCGCGCACCAAATCGCCCATTTCGGCGATGCCCCAAAGCGTAAAAACCCAAACGCAAACCCAAAATCCGCCGATGTGTATGCCCGTCCACACGGACAAACCGAAATACAGGCCGAACAGCCACACCAAAATCGGCACGATGCGGATGGTTTCGAGATAAAACCGTCCGATAAGGCGGACAAGCCGGTTGCGCGAACGCAAAACCAGGCCGAACAACGTCCCCAATACGCAAGAAGCCGCAACAGAGATTAAAGAAATTTGTGCCGTTAAGAGCAGGCCTTCGCCCAAACGTGCCGCATTTTTTTCCTTCAAAAAGCCAGTCAAACGCCATATTTCGCCCTCCGTATGCGGTTTTCCAATCGCCGCACCAACAAAGAAACAGGCAGCAGGATAATCAGATAAGTGGCAAAACAGCAGGAACAATGCCTCGTTGGTTTTTTATAGTCCATACCAATCACATCTTTGGTAACAAACAACAACTCTGCAATACCGACCGCGCTAATAACGGATGTTTCTTTCATTAAAAACAATATATTAGCAGCAACAGCCGGAAAAAGCGACCGCCCAAGCCTGCGGCAATTCGACATAGCGGAACACTTGAAATCGGCTCAAACCAACGGCTTTGCCCGCCTCGACCTGCCCTTTTGGCACTGCCAAAATGCCGGCGCGGACGGCTTCCGCCATATAGCTTGCGCCCAAGAAAACCAGCGCGATCACGCCGCAGGTGAAACCGTCCCATTTGATGCCCATTTTCGGCAGGCCGTAATACAGGAAAAACAACTGGATCAACAGGGGCGTATTGCGCGACAGTTCGATATAGGCGCGTGCCAATGCGTAGAAAGGGCGGATGCGGTATGCCGTTACCACGGCGACGGGCAGGCCGAACAGCAACGACAAAACAACGCCGTAAACGGACAATTCCAGCGTCAGCTTTGCCGCATCGGCGAATTTGGGTATGGCATCGATCAGATAAGGCCAGTTCATCAGAATCAGACAATCAGCTTAACGAAAGGCGGTATTTTAATGAACTTGTAAGATAATGTTAAAGAATTCTTGGGAATATCAAACATCATAAAAAGAATAAGGCGATGCCGTCTGAAAAACTTTCAGACGGCATCGTACTGGATTCCGCGTCAGATTGCGCTGCCGCCGACGGTCAGCCCGGCATCGATACGCAAAGTCGGCTGCCCCACGCCGACGGGGACGCTCTGCCCTTCTTTGCCGCAGACGCCGATGCCGCTGTCCAACGCGGTATCGTTGCCTATCATCGAAACATGTTTCAGCACTTCGGGGCCGTTGCCGATGATAGTCGCGCCTTTGACAGGGTATTGCAGTTTGCCGCCTTCCACCCACCACGCTTCGGATGCGCTGAACACGAACTTGCCGCTGGTAATGTCCACTTGTCCGCCGCCGAAGTTGACGGCGTAAATGCCCTTGTCGATGGACGCGATAATTTCTTCCGGCTCATAGCCGCCGTTTTCCATAAAGGTATTGGTCATGCGCGGCATAGGCGCAGAAGCGTAACTTTCGCGGCGGCCGTTGCCGGTCGATTGCGTACCCATCAGGCGGGCGTTGGTTTCGTCCTGCATATAGCCGACCAAAATACCGTCTTCAATCAATACAGTGCGGCGGGTTTCGTTGCCTTCGTCGTCGATATTGAGCGAACCGCGTCTGTCGACAATATCACCTTGGTCCACAACGGTAACGCCTTTGGCGGCCACACGCTCACCGATTCTGCCGGAGAAAACACTGGTTTCTTTGCGGTTAAAATCGCCTTCCAAACCATGTCCAACCGCTTCGTGCAGCAACACGCCCGGCCAGCCGTTGCCCAAAACAACGGTCATCTCGCCGGCAGGCGCAGGACGGGATTCGAGATTGGTCAGGGGCTTGTTTGACGGCAGAATCGACAAACCGATGCACCAAGTTTTTCATCGAAATACGCCAAATCATAACGTCCGCCTCCGCCCGCGCTGCCCTGCTCGCGACGCTCGCCCTGCTTGGCAATAACGGTTACGTTCATGCGCACCATCGGGCGGATGTCGGCAGCGTGTTTACCGTCCAGACGGGCGATGTACACCATGTCGTATTCGCAGGTCAAACCGGCCATCACTTGCACGATACGCGGATCGGCGGCTTTGGCCAGCGTTTCAACTTTGTTCAACAGCGCAACTTTGGCAGCGGAATCAAGGCTGGCAATAGGGTCAATCGCCATGTGGACAGGCTTGCCGTAGGCAGGTGTCGGCACTTTGACGCTGGCCTCACCACCGGCCGCACCAATCACGCGAACTGCTTTGGCAGAGCGGTTGATCGAATCGATACACAGGCTGTCGGCGTAGGCAAAAGCGGTTTTATCGCCCGAAACGGCACGCACGCCCACGCCCTGATCGATTTGGAAGCTGCCCGATTTGACGATGCCTTCTTCCAGATGCCAACTTTCATAGGCAGTGCGCTGACAATAGATGTCGGCATAATCGACATGGTTGGCGCCGATAATGCTCAGGCTTTGGGCGAGCAAATCAGGGGAAAGATGGTTGGCTTCGAGCAAATCTCGCTGTACGGCGGCGTAGGTTTGTTGCATAATTTTTCAGACGGCCCGACAAGCAGGCAAAGTTAATTTGGCCTTGATTATACGGTATTTTATATGGCTTTGGATATGTTGATTGCTTGGGTTTATGAGTGATTGAAACAAATCAAAAGGCCGTCTGAAATATAGGGGCGAAATGTTTGCCTTATCCTATTTCAACGTCAGCCGCGTAAAGAAGATAACAAATCATCGTATGATTGATGCAGCGGCAGGCTGATAAAAGATTCAAATAAATAGATTGGAATTGAAATGAAAAAGTTATTTGTTGTATTGCTAGGACTGGCAAGTCTTAATGTTTATGCCAACGGCTGTGGCGGTGAATACCAACCGGCAACTGGAACATGTCGCATTATCGATAGCTCAGGCAGACAAATTTTATATAATGTTCCATCTCAATCAAATACTCATACACAACCTAAGAAAATTATTTATTATGATGTAAAAGTTCCTTCCAAATTTGGAGCTTTAGCTTTTGATGCAAGGTCTGGGAATATAGGGTGGAGCATTAAATCAAAATTCAAAAAGCTGAGGCACAGAGAGCTGCGATTAAACAATGCGGTGCAGGAAATAAAAATATTCATTGTAAAAGTACTCAGTTGGGTTCGAAACGGATGCGTAGCTGCCGCTACTGGAAAAACTGAATAAACAAACTAGAGTCATAGGAGGTGCTGCAGAACAAGGAGCTGCAGAAAAAGACTGCTTTATTAAATTGTAAGAATGAAGGAATGACTGAATGCAAAATTGTTATGCCCTGAAGGTTGTTCTCTGCCTAAATTCGAATAGACCCCAAAAGCCGTCTGTTGTTCAGACGGCCTTTTTCAATCACGGCAAAGCCGATGATAAAATTTAATTCCCATACAAAACAAACCATTACAGCAAAAACCCATTATTTTTTTCAATTTTGCTATTGATAATAGTTATTATTAGCGTATAATCAAAACCACTCGGAAGACGTCCTAATCCGAGCCATTAAACGACAGATTTTATCCCCCTCTTTCCCATTATCTCTTGATACTCGGAGTGCGCATATACGAAACATACCTGTTCCCCTTTATATCAGATACTCAAAACCGAAAAACACGAAACCCACTGCCGATACAGTGGGTTTCGTGTTTTATGGTGTTCGGTTTATCAGGCTTGACCAGCTGCTTATCAGGCCGTCTGAAACCGAATAGGCCTGATTATCGGCAGGTTTTCATGTTCAATTTACCATAACGGCCGACAATGTTTCTGATGTCTTGGGCATCGCGCTCATCAACCGCCATGAAGACCACAGTCATGCGCGCCACGCTCAAACCGGTATCGGGTGCGCTTCTGTCTTCCTGTTCGACAATGCGCGCACCGCCGAAACCTGCGCTGGACAAGCGTGAAATCAAAACTTGGGCGGAAGAACGGCTGCGTGTTACGTCAATACTGATTTCGCCGTTGTGAATGCTGCCGCTAAAGCCGCGGCTGCCCAAGGCATCAAGCTGGGCGGAGGTGTCGCCGTCGGCAGGCAAAACCACGCGGAAGGTTTTGGAAGCAGTCTCGCCACTGGATGCGCCGTTGCGTTTTTCGATACTGCGGCTGGCGGCATGAGGCCATTTGCCCAACAAGCCTTTGATGCGGTGGTAATCGTCTTCATCCATTACCACGGTGGCGCTGCTGGTACACAAGCGTTCCACGCCGGCCGCGCCCATCTCTTCTTCAGCGGCGCGGCGCTCTTGCGCCTCTTTCTCGCGGCGCATTTTTTCTTTTTTCTCTTTCAACTGCTGCGCTTCTTGCTTTTTACGCAAGGCTTCCGCTTCTTCTGATTCAGGTTCGGCCATAATCAGGCCGTCTGATTCGACCACCACCCAATCAGGTTGCGATGCCTGCTGAGGTTCGGCTTTAGGCACATCCAAAGACGACGGGCGCAATAATTCGTGTGTACTGCCTTCCAAAAGCAGATTCGGGTTTGGCAGTTTTATGTTGTGTCCGATAGGCAACCATGCTGCCAAAAACAATGATGTTGAGTGCGACCAAGACCGCAAACAGCCATTTCATGATGCGTTTTTCCTTTTTATTGTCCGTTGCGATGGGCAATCCAATGCAAAGCCCGTGAATCACGAGATTATCGACGATTTTCGCTTGATTGTCATGAACGAATGACTCCGGCAGCGCCTGCACGACTCTGGCCGCGCCGCCGCCCGTGATAATGATATCGACCGGTTTGCCCTCGCCCGTTTTTGTCTTTCAGACGGCCATGCATCATCATCAACGCGCCGCAAACGGCATCCATCATGCCGCTGGCAATGGCGTTCGGCGTTGTGGTTGAAACGGATATACCTTGCCGATGGGGCGGTTGAGGTTGGCGGTTTTGAGCGCCATCGCCTCTTTCATTAAGTGGAAACCGGGCATGATGGTGCCGCCGAGATAATGATTGTCTTCCGTCAGCGCGTCGGTGGTTATGGCGGTACCGCAGCTGACGACGATGCAGGCGTTTTGCGTAAAGCGGCGGCTGCCCAGCGCATTAAACCAACGGTCGGAGCCATGTTCTTCAGGGCGGCGGTAATGATTGCGGATACCCAGGCCTGCGGCATGGAAGACAGCCATTCGACCGGACGGGTTAATTGTTCTTCAACCATCGCTTTTTTTACCGAACCGCACACGGCGCAACCGACAATCTTCACATCTTCATCGGCAAATTGTAGCCATTCTTCGCCCAGCTGGGTCAAATCACGATACGGTGCGCGGCCAACTTCGGAAAATGTGCCGTTCTCCACCCACGCCCATTTCAACTGACTGTTGCCTCCGTCCAGCAGCAAAAAGCGTTCCGGTTTGGCGGCGGCAGGTTGTGCCGGGCGGTTATCCGGACGCAAGCTGATCTCGCCGCTGACAATGGTTTTCTCGCCTTTGTCCGTCAGCAAACGCAACGCGCCTTGCGCATCCACGCCTTTGACTACGCCTTCGTGTACAACGCGTCCTTCCTGAAGCAGCAATACCGGCCTGTCCGTGTCGCGGTTGGCAGCATCGTATTCGCCGACACATGACGCGAATCCGTTTTGTGCGTATTCGCTCAACAGCGCATCGAGTTGCGCCAACACCGCATTCAATAAGGTTTTGACGCTTACGCCCTGCTTAGAGGCCGTCTGAAACAAGGCCTGCACGGAAGTGGCGTTTTCAACTTCTTTCGGCAATACAAAATTGATGCCGATGCCGATGATGGCGACAGTCTTATTCTCTACCCTCGCCGTTTCAATCAAAATACCGGCCAATTTATCGTTAGCCACGACCAAATCGTTCGGCCACTTGATATTTACGTCCAAACCAATATCGGCAAGCGCACGGCGGCAAGCCAATGCCACTACCAACGCCAGCGAACCCAGCTCATACTGCGGCTTGTCAAACACCCAGCCCAAGCTGAACATCAGACATTCGCCCTGTCGGTTGACCCAACTCCGCCCTTGCCGTCCGCGGCCTTTGGTTTGAAATGCGCCACACACAAGGCCTTATGCGCCAAATCTGCCGACTGGCGCGCCAATGCCATAATTTCATCGTTGCTGGACGAACATTCGTGTTTCAACTGCGCACGAAAAACCCTGTTTTCCGGCCATTTGTTGCAGAGATTCTTCGGAAAAACACAGCCAAAAGGACGCACCAAACGCCATTGTCCGTCATGCTGGCGCAGCAAACCGCGGATATGGCCCGGCATCTGCTGCCAGAATCCGTTTAATTGTTGCGGCTTCATCCCGACCACACGCGCCAATTGAGAAACGTGTTGCGGCAGGCCGTCTGAAAGCGCGGCGAGCAAGGCCCAATGGCGGCTGTTCAAATCCGTCATTCGCCTCCTCCGGCTTCGCGGATTTTCGCCAAAGTTTTGGTGGTCGAAGTCTGGTGTAAAAACGGAATCGAAAATACTTTGCCGCCACGCGCAAACGTCTCGGCCGCACCGACAATCTTATCCACAGGCCAGTCGCCGCCTTTAATCAACACATCGGGTTTGACCATTTCAATCAGCGCGGCCGGCGTATCGTCATCAAACCATGTGACCAAATCCACGCTCTCCAATGCTGCTGCCACTGCCGCGCGGTTTTCCAAAGAATTAATCGGACGGTCGTCCCCTTTGCCCTGACGGCGCACCGAAGCATCAGTATTCAACGCCAATACCAAAGCCGCACCGGCCGATCGCGCCTGCGCCAGATAGGTTACATGACCCCTATGGAGGATATCGAAACAGCCGTTGGTAAACACCAACGGACGGGGTAATGCCGCCAAACGCTCCGCCAGCTTTTCGGGCGGACAGATTTTGGATTCAAATTCTGGAGCTGACCATTCGGACATGATGCGGTTCCTTTGGGAATGAAACAGAAAATAATCGGGGTATTATAAAGGATAACGGCGAAACGCCATAAAAAGATACCGAACGGTACAATATTCGGGCTTGATTACGTATTCATTGATATTTGATAACACAGCAAACGCCATTTTTGCCGATGCCGATGATGAAACGGTTTGATAAATACTTTTTTGAAACCCAATTAAATCTGAAGTAAAATTCGGGTATAAATGGAAAAAGCCTGCATACAATATGCAGGCTTTCATCTGGGGTGGCTGATGGGGCTCGAACCCACGACAACTGGAATCACAATCCAGGGCTCTACCAACTGAGCTACAGCCACCGTAAAAATTGGCACGCCCGACAGGAATCGAACCTGTAACCCCCGACTTAGAAGGTCGGTGCTCTATCCGGTTGAGCTACGGGCGCTCATGCCGATTCGTGCGAAGAATTTTGTGGTCGGGGCGGTGGGATTCGAACTCACGACCCTCTGCTCCCAAAGCAGATGCGCTAACCGGGCTGCGCTACGCCCCGACTGAAGACCTGAACTATACAGACCCTTTTCAACCCGGTCAACACCTACTTTGCTTTATTCTTTCATTTTTTGGTTATCTTATTATTTTTAATCGTTATTTATTTTTATGTTTCGTAATCAGGATCACTCTTTTGTGTCAGGCCGTCTGAAAAATGCGATAATTTAAACGCAATATTTATCCCTATTGAGGAGGAAAAATCATGGCTGCACAACTTATAGACGGAAAAAAAATCTCCCAGCAACGCATCGAGGCGGTCGCGCAGGCGGTAAAAGCGCGTCAGGAAAAAGGTTTGCACACGCCTTGCTTGGCGGTGGTATTGGTTGGTGACGACCCTGCCAGCGCGGTTTATGTACGCAATAAAAAACTGGCCTGCCAAAAAAGCGGCATCGAATCGCGCTCTTATGAGCTGCCGTCTGAAACCACGCAAGACGATTTGCTGAAACTGGTGGACGAATTGAATGGCGACCCTGCCGTCGACGGTATTTTGGTGCAACTGCCGCTGCCGGCACACATCGACAGCCAAGCGGTTTTGGAGCGTATCGAGCCGCATAAAGATGTGGACGGCTTCCACCCTTACAACGTCGGCCGCCTGGTCGTCAAAATGCCGCTGATGCGCCCTTGCACGCCCAAAGGCGTGATGACTTTGTTGGAAGCCTACGGTATCGACCCGAAAGGCAAAAAGCAGTCGTCGTCAGCGCGTCCAATATTGTCGGCCGCCCGCAGGCGTTGGAATTGCTACTGTCCCGCGCGACGGTAACCATCTGCCACAGTGCCACGCAAAACCTTGCCGATGAAGTTGCGGCTGCAGATATTTTGGTGGTCGGCGTAGGCATTCCGAATTTCGTCAAAGGCGAATGGGTTAAACCCGGCGCCGTCGTTATCGATGTGGGCATCAACCGCTTGGACGACGGCAGCCTGTGCGGCGACGTGGAGTTTGATGTCGCCAAAGAACGCGCGTCCATGATTACGCCCGTTCCCGGCGGCGTCGGCCCGATGACGATTGCCACTTTGTTGGAAAAACACGGTACACGCGGCCTCATTGCACGATTAATCGCTGTCATTAAGTTAGGCCGTCTGAACATGGTTTTTTTCAGACGGCCTGACCTGTTTTTTTGCTTTTTACCTTATTGGCTTCACATGTCCTTACTCTCTCACACCGACAACCCGACTTTCCGCAACGCTTCCTATATCCTGATGGGCTTGGCCTTGCTGATTGTCTTGCACTACCATTTTCTGCCGCTGCTGCTGTCGGTTATCCTGACCTATATCTTTATTACGCGCACCAACGGCGTCATCCTCAAACTCCGCCGCCGTGTTTTGCCGCGCAACACGCGGCTGCATAAATCGCTCAACGCGCACAATATCAACCTGATTTCCACCACGCTGACGCTGGCCATCGTGTTCAGCATCATCACGATGATGTCTTTGGGCATTTACCACCTGATACACGGCGGCCATGTCGGCTTCATGCTGGCGAAGCTGGCGGCAATTTTGGAAGACACCAAAAACAGCCAAGACCTGCCTGCGGCCATTCTCAATATGCTGCCCAACAATATGGCCGAAATCAAAGCCTCGGCAATCAAGCTGATTGAAGAATACCGCGCCGCGCTGACCCGTATCAGTAAAAACAGCATCACGTCCTTCGTGTACATCCTTATCGGCATCATCATCGGCGCCATGCTCAGTTTCCACCGCCTGAAAAATGCGCAAAAACCGCCACAAAATGCCGCTGTTTAAAGCCGAATTGATACGGCGCATCGTCAATTTTGAAACCAGCTTTGAACGCGTGTTCCTCGCCCAAGTCAAAATCTCGCTGATCGACACCTTCCTGACCGGCCTGTACCTCTACTTGGTTTTGCCGCTGTTCGGCGTTGACCTGCCGTTTAAAATGACCGTCTTGATCGTCGCCTTTATCGTCGGCCTGATTCCGGTGGCGGGCAACCTGATTTCCAACACCATCATCATTATTTTGAGCCTCGGCGCATCGCTGTACGTCGCACTCGCCTCGTTGGTTTTCCTTGTTGTCATCCATAAGCTTGAATATTTCCTCAACGCCAAAATCATCGGCTCGGAAATCGAATCCAGCGCATGGGAATTGCTGGTGGCGATGGTCGTCTTTGAACGCATTTTTCGGCATCGGCGGCATCATCGTCGCGCCGGTTTATTACGCGTATCTGAAAAATGAATTGAAACTGCGAAAAATTGATTTAATCAGTTGCATTTATACACATCAAAGGCCGTCTGAAAACGACAATCGGGTTTTCAGACGGCCTTTGCTTTACCTTTTCTTACACTTTACGGCATAATGGCAGCCACGCATTTCTAGAAGAAAGATAAACAATGTCAACCAAAACCCCATCCCTATTCGGCGGCGCGATGATTATCGCCGGTACGGTTATCGGCGCAGGCATGCTTGCCAACCCGACCGCCACCTCCGGCGTATGGTTTACCGGCTCGCTGGCCGTGTTGCTGTACACCTGGTTTTCCATGCTCTCCAGCGGCCTGATGATTTTGGAAGTCAACACCCATTATCCGCACGGCGCCAGCTTCGACACCATGGTTAAAGACCTGCTCGGCCCGGCTTGGAACGTCATCAACGGCATTGCCGTCGCTTTCGTTTTATACCTGCTCACCTACGCCTACATCTTCGTCGGCGGCGACCTGACCGCCAAAGGCATCGGCAGCGCGGTAGGCAACGAAATCTCGCTCACCGTCGGCCAACTCGTCTTCTTCGGCATTCTCGCCTTTTGCGTTTGGGCATCCGCACGCTTGGTTGACCGCTTTACCAGCATCCTCATCGGCGGCATGGTATTGACCTTTATTTGGGCAACCGGCGGCCTGATTGCCGATGCCAAAATGCCTGTCTTGTTCGACACCCAAGCCCCTGCCGGCACCAGCTACTGGATTTATGTCGCCACCGCCCTGCCCGTCTGCCTTGCCTCATTCGGCTTCCACGGCAACGTCTCCAGCCTGCTCAAATACTTTAAAGGCGACGCACCCAAAGTGGCCAAATCCCTGTGGTCGGGGACGCTGATTGCCTAGTGATTTACGTCCTCTGGCAAATCGCTATCCAAGGCAACCTGCCGCGCAACGAGTTCGCACCGGTTATCGCCGCAGAAGGCCAAGTTTCCGTCCTGATCGAAACGCTGTCCAAGTTCGCCCAGACCGGCAATATGGACAAAGTGTTGACCCTGTTCTCCTACATGGCGATTGCAACGTCCTTCCTCGGCGTAACGCTCGGCCTGTTCGACTACATCGCTGACATCTTCAAATGGAACGACAGCATTTCCGGCCGTACCAAAACCGCCGCGCTGACCTTCCTGCCGCCTTTGATCTCCTGCCTGCTCTTCCCTACCGGCTTCGTTACCGCCATCGGCTACGTCGGTCTGGCCGCAACCATCTGGACAGGCATCATCCCCGCCATGCTGCTCTACCGCTCGCGCCATAAATTCGGCATCGGCAAAAACTACAAAGTTTACGGCGGATTCTGGCTGATGGTTTGGGTCTTCCTCTTCGGCATCATCAACATTGCCGCCCAAATACTGAGCCAAATGGAACTTGTTCCCGTATTTAAAGGTTAAATTCCCTTAAGGCCGTCTGAAACACCCTCTTTCAGACGGCCTAATTCATTATTTTTCCGCTACAATACCCCTTTCCCCAACGAACACCGTCTATGTACGACAATATCCGCTTCCATCTCGACGAAGGCTACCCCGACCAGCTCCCACCTGAAAACGCCGCCACCCATATCGGCATGTACTGGCAGTGGGCGGCGCAGGCGAGCCTCGTCAACCCCGTCTGGCAAACCGCCCCTCGAAACTGCAGCCGACTTCGCCGCCATGACCTCGGGCAAAAATCAGCGGACGGCACTTCCTGCTCAAACACATGGACGGCGCACTAACGGCAGACGACTTTACCGAACTCGGCCAACGGTTTACCGAGTTCTACTACACCGACGAAGAAGACGGCTACGGCGCATTTATGGAAGACTACGTCCTCGCCCTCGACACACCCTCGCTCGGCGGCTTCTACCACGTCAAAAAGCACCCCGAAACCTTCGCCAAACTGACCCTCCCGTTTTTTTCAGACGGCATTTGAAAAAAATGGAAAAGCAGTTTGAAAAGTAGAAAAAAATATTCGAAAGAATCCACACAATGAAGCCGAACTATTCTATCGACATTGCTATTAACTGCTTCCGTCCAGGTGGCGGTATGGAAAGCTACACCTTCGACCTTGTCCGTGGTTTTAAGCGCACGGCATCAAACCTACAGTCTTTGCTGCACAAATTGATACAACGGTTCCGGAATACCGCCAAGTTGATACGCATCACGTCAATCAAAAAGATTCCGAAAAAGTTGCGTCCTTTTTTTCTTCAGTATGCAATTGGCCAAACTCCGGCAAAACAGAAATATTCCCCTTATTGCCTGCAATCCCAGTGATTATGCTGATATCTTTGTCTGCGGCGGTACACACTAGGTTACCTGCACAACATGGGTAAAACCCCAAACCTACTTGATAGACTCATCATTCGGCGTAACCGCACCAACTACTTAACGGCAAAATTGATCATGGCGCATTCACACTTAATGCAACACGAGTTGATCAACCTCTATGGGGTGCCTTCTGAAAAAATCCGTGTTATCCATCCACCTGCCGATACTGCACGCTTCTACGCTAAACCGGAAGAAATTCCTGCAACTCGTGCGAGATACGGATTTAAAGACGACGAAACTATTTTCCTATTTCCATCAACCGGACACACCCGAAAAGGCTTGGATTTATTAGCAGAATTTTTTGAGCATACCGATTTGCCCATCAAACTGGCTGTTGCCGGATCGGCTTTACCCCACCCGATGAACAACGTTATTGAGCTTGGTTTCTGCAAAAATATGCCTGAACTTTACCGAGCTGCTGACTTCACCATTATGGCATCACTGTACGAACCATTCGGACTGGTTGGCATAGAATCTATTTTGTGTGGAACCCGAGTTGTTTTCTCCGACAATATGGCATGTACCGAAGTCATGAACGAAAATGCAGGCTTCTTTTTCTCACGTCAAAACCCAGAAACATTGGCACAAGCCATCACTCAAGCAGTTTCTCTCAAACGACAGGGAAAACACAAAATTACCTCTCCTATGCAGGCATTAACCTATAATCCCACCTTAACGCATCATATCGACCAGACTCTCAATATGTTGAAGGCCGTCTGAAAATAATATTTAGGAACACCATGAAACTCATCATCCTCGACCGCGACGGCGTCATCAATCAAGACCGCGACGATTTCGTCAAATCCGTTGACGAATGGATTCCCATCGAAGGCAGCATGGATGCCATCGCCTTTTTAACGCAGGTAGGCTACACCATCGCCGTGGCCACCAACCAATCCGGTATCGGCCGCAAATACTTTACCGTGCAAGACCTGACCGAAATGCACGCAAAAATGCACCGCCTTGCCGTTCAAGCAGGCGGTACCATCGACGGCATTTGGTTTTGCCCGCACACCGCCGCCGACAACTGCGAATGCCGCAAACCCAAGCCCGGCATGATTATCGACATCATCGAACGCTTCAAGGCCAATGCCGCCGAAACCTGGCTGGTCGGCGACAGCCTGCGCGACCTGCAGGCCATTGATGCCGCAGGCGGCAAATCCGCGCTCGTCCTGACCGGCAAAGGCAAAAAAACGCTGGCCAAACACGAACAAGAACTGCCCGAACATACCCAAGTCTTCGACAACCTGCTGGCTTTCTCGCAATACATCATGCGTGAAAAACACACAAATCGAAGAAGCCACGCAAGCCATCCTATAAACGACAAGGCCGTCTGAAAACTGCCGACAACGGCGTTCAGACAGCCTTCAAACGACAGACTTTTTCCCCGATATGCTGATTATCCGCAACCTGATTTACTGGTTCATCCTTTCCTCCAGCATTATTTTGCTGTTCCCCTTTATGCTGCTTGCCCTGCCCTTCCAAGGCGGTGCGCACAAAATGGCGCAAATTTGGGTGCGCATCCTCAACTGGTCGCTCAAGCACATCATCGGTTTGAACTACACCTTAAGCGGCGCGGAAAAACATTCCCGACCACCCCGCCATCATCTGCGCCAAACACCAAAGCGGCTGGGAAACCCTCTCCCTGCAAGAGATTTTTCCGCCGCAAGTGTATGTTGCCAAACGCGAACTCTTCAAAATCCCTTTCTTCGGCTGGGGCTTGAAGCTGGTTAAAACCATCGGCATCGACCGCAGCAACAGCCGCGAAGCCAACAAACAACTTTTAGAACAAGGTCTTGCGCGTAAAAACGAAGGCTATTGGATTACCATTTTCCCCGAAGGCACACGCCTGCCGCCCGGTGAAAAAGGCCGCTACAAGCTCGGCGGCGCGCGCATGGCAAAAATGTTCGAGATGGACATCGTCCCCGTCTCGCTCAACAGCGGCGAATTTTTGGCCGCGCAACTCCTTCCTCAAATACCCCGGCACGGTCAGCGTCATCATCGGCAAACCCATTGCCCACAACAACGGCGATGAAGCCGAACTCATGGCCCAATGTGAGCAATGGATTGAAAGCCAACAGCCCCTGATTACCGGACAAGGTCCGTTCGCGCCCAAAACCAAATAAATCATTCCATCGGGTGGGCCGCTATGCCCGCCCTTTCCATGCCGTCCAATATTTCCATTAATATCATGCCCCGCCTCCATACCCACACCCTTTCAGACGGCCTCACCATTCATATCCAGCTCAAACGCAGCGCCAAGAAAAACCTCATCTTGCGCCCCGTTTCCGCCGATACCGTCAGCATCAATATCCCTCCGTTTGTTACCCAGCACACCTTTTACCCAATGGCTGAACGACAACGAAGCCATCCTGCGCCGTACCTTAAACAAAAACACCGGCCCGACAAACACCCACCGACTCGCTTCCCGAATGGATTTGGTATCAAGGCGTTCAGACGGCCTTGTCCGTCCATGCAGCAAAACCACATCCAAATCAGGCCGTCTGAAATCCTGTTGCCCGAAAAAAAGAAAACGCCGCCCAACTCACCCATTTGCGCCGTTTCCTACACGAGCGTGCGCACGAATATCTGCTGCCACGCCTCGAAGGCCATATTCGAACCACCCGCCTGACTCCGAGCGCCATTTCCCTTTCCAACGCCAAAACCTTCTGGGGCGTTTGCCGCCACACCACCGGCATCCGTCTCAACTGGCGGCTCATCGGTGCGCCCTGAATATGTCGCCGACTACGTCTGCCTGCATGAACTCGCCCACCTGCGCCATCCCGACCACAGCCCCTGCATTTTTGGGCTCTGACCCACTCGCTCACGCCGCATGTTGACCAAGCCGAACAATGGCTGAAGGCGCACGGCAGCGAATTGTTCCCCCTCGGCTAAGTCTTATCTGACAGCATTTTTCTGCAAGCAAACACCAGCCCAAAGCAAAGAACCAACGCCCTCCAAACAAATCATGTAGCCGCGCGTAAAATCAGGTTTATCCGCTTGCCGCCCCTCATACCTGCCGATAAGATGATGTCGTTCTCAAAACCCTTTTTCAGAAAGGAAACCGATGACCAAAGCAAAATCGTTACTGGCCACCGGCATTTTGGCTCTTTTCTCCGCCACGGCATTCGCCTCCCCGCTGCCTTCCGAAATCTACCGTCCGGATGGCGCGCACACCATAAAAGCCGATCATCAAGGCAACGGCGAATTTGAATACGAAGCCGAACTTTCCGGCCAACGCAATTCCATTCCTTCCTTGGCCAAAAAAGTGATCGCCCACGCGCGCAGCAAAGGTTTCCATGTGGTTGAGTCTGAAATCAAACACGACGATGCCGATCTGAAATTCAAACGCGGCAAACAAGAGCTGGATGTTTCCATCGAAGACAAAGGCCAAGGCCGTATCGAATACAAAGCCGATTTGGACTTGGACCAAAACTAAATCCGACTCGCAAATAAAGGCCGTCTGAAATCCCATCGGGTTTCAGATGGTCTTTTGTCGTCTTTATCAGATATAATGGCACTCGGTTTGTAAAATTTCCGACTCAAAACATTGTACAATCTGCCCACTTATACCGATAACATCCCAAACATTGCCATGAAAAAACGTCTGCTCCTCCTCGCCATCCTTCCCCTTTCCCTTCACGCCGCCGATGTGCCGCCTGACGTAAAACCCGAGCTTCAAGTCAACACTGCCGAACCCCAACAACCTGAAACGCACAACATTCCTGCCGAGCAGACAAATAGGCCGTCTGAAAAAATCATCAACGTCGATGCCGATACCCTGCTTGCCAACACCGAATTACTGGCACGCGCCATGTATTCCGCCGTCGTCGCCCACAACATCCCCGGCATCAAAGCCGTTTTGCCCATTTACGAACAATGGCCAGAACACGACCGCGCCATGGCACGCTATGCCAAAGGTTTGCTTGCCCAATCCGAAGGACGCGCCGCCGAAGCCATCGGCCATTACCGCCGCTTTATCGCCGAGCAACCCAATGCCTCCGCCGTCCGCTGGCAGCTTGCGACCGCCTTGTTTGAAGACAAACAAAACGAAGCCGCGGCCGACCAGTTCGACAAACTGCAAACCGAGTCCCTTCCGCCCGCCTTGCAAGAGCGCATCGAAACCTACCGCAAAGCCCTGCGCGAACGCGACTCATGGCAATTCAACGCCGGCTTGAACATCACGCGCGAACAAAACATCAACCAAGCCCCCGGCCAACGCCGTCTGGGCAACCACCTGAGCGACGAACAATGCCGCGCCGTGCGCCTTGCCTATCCCGACGACGACTGCTTCCGAGGCTGGACATTCCCCGAACCCATCGATGCCACCGCCGTCCACTACCAAATCGGCGCAGAAAAAAATGGTCGCTGCCACGCGGCTTCTATGCCACGACAGGCGCAGACCATTACGGCAAAATCTACCCCAAACACACCAACTACAACGACCTCACCACACGCTTCTCGGCAGGCATCGGCTATGCCGACCAGCGCAGCGATATCGGCATTACCCCGTTCCACGAACGCCGCTTCTACGGCAACGACCCCTACACCTACACCAACGGCGTACGCTTCCATTACAACCATTGGTGGCAACCCAAGCTGCAAACCCTCAGCGCATTTGAAGCAGGCCGTCTGAAAAACAACCGCCGCGAGCGTTCCAACAACACCAGCCAACTGCTCAGCAACTCCATCGTGTACTACCGCAACGCGCGCCAATACTGGGTAGCCGGTATCGACCTCTACCGCGAACGCAACCGCGACGACAAAAAGCGACAGCTTCAACCGCTACGCCCTGCGCACCACATGGGGACAAGAATGGCCCAAAGGCCTCTCCACCGTCCTACGCCTCAGCGCCGCCCAACGCCGTTACCAAGCCCCCAGCTTCTTCAGCAACGAACAAAACCGCCGCGACAAAGAAGCTTCCGCCTCCCTGAGCGTATGGCATCGCGCCCTCCATTTCAAAGGCATCACCCCGCGCCTGACCATTGCCCACAACAAAACATGGAGCAACGACAAATTCTACGAATACGGCAAAACCAGAATGTTTGTCGAATTGAGCAAAACGTTCTGACACGTAGAACCAATCTGTAAATAAAGCAAAAATGCCTGTCCTGCATACTAATTTACAAGGCAGATTCAAATTTTTACAGATACCGAATAAATAGATTTTTTTAAGGCACAACGCCTTATTAAATTCATATTTATCAAATAGATAAAATCCAAGCCAATATTACTTTTACCAACATAACGTACAACACCGCATAACGTTACAAAAAAATCAGGCCGTCTGAAACCCAACTTGGTGTTTCAGACGGCCTTAGTATTGGTTATCATATCCACTCACCTCTTCAGAAAGTATGATGATGAACGCCCTGAACAAAAACCCTCTTATCCGTTTCTGTCGCGCTAGGATTGAGCGCCTGCGCTTCCGTCAAAACCGCAGACACCTACGACCTAGACTTCTCCAAACAAAAATACACCGAACAAAGCATCGAAGTGAACGGTCAAGCCGTCAAATTCCGCGCTTACGAAGGCGTGGTGTACGTCCGCAATCCTGTCGATACCCGTTACGAAATCATCAATATTTATGTACCCGAAGCCTATTACAACGGCGACGAGATAGACGGTTTCAACGCCGAAACCGCACCGATTTTCCTGCCCAACCAAATCGGCGGCTATATGCCGGCCGAACCCGGGAAACCCGCTTTAGAAGGCAAACGCGGCGAACCTGAAGACGGTCAAAAATCGCCGAACGCCGCCCTGGTTGCCCTCTCCAAAGGCTACGTCGTCGCCTCCCTGGCGCACGCGGCCGGACAGAACCCACCGGCAAAGCACCCGCCGCCATTGTCGATTTGAAAGCTGCCGTCCGTTACCTGAAAGCCAACGACAAAGCCATGCCCGGCGATGCCAAAAAAATCATTTCCAACGGCACAAGCGCAGGCGGCGCGATGTCCGCCCTCTTAGGCGCAACAGCCGACCAAAAAGATTACGAAAAATATCTGAAAGCATTGGGTGCGGCAGACGGCAGCGACAAAGTTTTCGCCGTATCCGCCTACCGCCCGATTACCGATTTGGACCATGCCGACATGGCTTACGAATGGCAGTTCAACGGCGTTAACGACTACAAAAAAATGAACATTTCCATGCTCGACTACCGCGTCAAACGCGAGCTGGTCGCTGGCACGCTGACCGATGACGAGAAAAAAACTGTCCGACCTCCTCAAACCCTTATACCCTGCCTATCTCAACAGCCTGAACCTGAAATCTCCCGAAGGCAAACCCCTGACGTTGGACGCCCAAGGCAACGGCAGCTTTAAAAACTCATATTGCCGGTTTACTTTGCCCAATCCGCACAAGCCCAGCTTGATGCAGGCAAAGACCTGAGTGACCGCACTGGCTGACCATTCGCAAAGGCAAAGTCGTCTCCGTTGATTTCGATGCCTACGCCAAAAGCCGCCGGCCGCCAAAAACACCGCCTGCCTTTGACGGCGTAGATTTAAGCGCAGGCGAAAACCAACTCTTCGGCACCAATACCGTCGATAAACGCCACTTCACCGCGTTCTCCATGCAACACAACACCGCCGCCAACGCCGAAATCGCAGATGAAGAAACCATCAAAATCATGAACCCGCTCAACTACATCGGCAAACCGGGCATAAACCTGCCGCAAAACTGGCGTATCCGCGTCGGCACCAAAGACCGTGACACCTCACTGGCAGTCTCCGCCGTCTTAGCCGCCAAACTGCAAAACAACGGCCAAACCGTCGACTACGCCCTACCTTGGGATGTCGAACACGGCGGCGATTATGACTTGGACGAACTGTTTGCCTGGATGAAACAGGTCAGCAATTCTGCAAAAATAATTGTTCGCAACATAGATTGAGATGAGATTTTTGTATCCCGTTTTAATTAAAGAAAGGCCGTCTGAACTTTTTCAGACGGCCTGTATTTTTGATAAGAGCTCAAAGCCCTTTACTATATAAATGAAATTTTTTTAATAGCATTAAATATTAATTTTTTTACAAATAAACTGATTATAAATTCTATAAAATAATTAAAATAAAGAAATTTTAGAATAAAAATTGCTAAAACAAAAACTAAGCCTTGTTTAATTCTGCTAAAACCTGTAACCTGTATCAAAAAAATAAACAAGAGAGTCCATCATGTCCCAGCACCACCCTACCGACGATATTAAGATCAAAGAAGTCAAAGAGTTACTTCCTCCAATCGCACATTTGTATGAGCTGCCTGTTACGCCTCAGGTTGCCAATTTGGTTTATAAAACACGTCATGAAATTGCGGATTTGGTTCATGGCCGCGACAACCGTTTGCTGGTCATCATCGGCCCATGTTCGATTCACGATACTAAGGCGGCGGTTGAATATGCGCAAAAATTACTGCCCTTGCGCAAAAAAATATGAGAAAGAGCTGCTGATTGTAATGCGCGTGTATTTTTGAAAAACCGCGTACAACCGTTGGCTGGAAAGGCTTGATTAACGATCCGCACTTGGACGGTACGTTTGACATCAACTACGGCCTGCGCCAAGCGCGTCAGTTGTTGCTGACTTTGAACGAAATGGGCATGCCTGCTTCGACTGAATTCTTGGACATGATTACGCCGCAATACTACGCCGACCTGATTTCTTGGGGCGCGATTGGTGCGCGTACGACTGAAAGCCAGGTACACCGCGAATTGGCCAGCGGCCTCCCTGCCCTGTCGGTTTTTAAAAACGGTACGGACGGCAATCTGAAAATCGCCATCGACGCCATCGGTGCCGCCAATCATCCGCACCACTTCCCTGTCTGTCACCAAAGCCGGTCATTCCGCAATTGTCCACACCAGTGGCAACCCTGACTGCCATGCAATTTTGCGTGGCGGTAAAGAGCCCTAATTACAGCGCGGGACACGTTAAAGACGCGGTTGCGCAGCTTCAAAAAAAGCCGGCGTAAGCAGCAAACTGATGGTGGACTGCAGCCATGCCAACAGCCGTAAAGACTTCCGCAAACAAATGGATGTAGCGCGCGATGTTGCGGCGCAGCTGAAAGCCGGTGAAGAAAAACATCATGGGCGTGATGGTGGAAAGCCACTTGGTTGAAGGTCGCCAAGACAAGCCTGAAGTTTACGGTCAAAAGTATTACGGATGCCTGCATCGGTTGGGATACGACTGAAGAATTGCTGGCCCTGCTTGCCGAAGCGAAAGGTTACCAAGCGTAAGTGCGAAATCATTAAAAAGACCGGATATGTTCCGGTCTTTTTTTGCGTCTGTTATTTTGATTTCTTTGCTTAAGATACCGAGCAAATTTTGGTCAGGTTTAACATAAAACAATATGTCAGAAAAAATTCAGGCCGTCTGAAAACCCAATAATTTAGGTTTTCAGACGGCCTGTCCTATTTTTCTTTTCAATTAGAACGTATGTTTAACCGTTGCAGTCACACTACGCGGCGTACCGTAAACGTGAATATCCGGCATGGGGCGGTAGCGTTTGTTGAACACGTTTTCAAAGTCCAAACCGATGCGGGTGGATTTGCCGATTTTGTAATGCGCAGTCAAATCCAGCGTAGCGTATGGGCGTTGGGTCAGTGCTTCTTTACCGGCAGCGGTAAAGGGCTGATATTCATCATAGGCGTTTGTACCGCTTTTGCCAGTTGACGTTTGCACCCAAGTTTAGGGTGATCGGTAACGTCATACGCAGTAAAGGTTTGAACAAATGAACCGGATAAGACGGATGCAGTTGCTTGCCTTCGCTGTTTTTGATTTTGGAACGTGCATAAGAAGCATTAAGCAACCATCTGTCGCTCAAGCGTCCGCCAATGGCAAGCTCGCCGCCTTTGGTCGTAGTCTTATTGACTGCGCGGAAGTATTCTTTGCCGTTCGGAAATTCTCCTGCTTTAACACCCACATGGTCGCGTTTGTTCATAAAGACGGACGCGGAAGCATTCAGACGACCGTCAAACCATGAGGCTTTCAAACCGGTCTCGTAGGTTTTGCCGCGTTGCGGTTCGAGCGCCACGCCGTCTTTGGTCAGGTTGCGCACTTGTGGGCGGAAGATGGTGGTGTAGGACGCGTAGGCAGTCAGGTTGTCGTCTAGATCATAAGTTACACCCAAATAAGGAATGAAAACTTTTTGTTTGTGGCTGCTGTAAGCGAATTTGTTACGGTCAGTGCTGTAACGGTACCGCCAATCTACAAAACGTCCGCCGCCGATAAAGGCAAGCTTGTCAGTCAGTTTGAAACGGGTCGAGCCGTAAACAGAGGTTTTTTCATATCGGTAAAACCATCGCGCGAATACGGCATATCGGGTTTGGCGATATTGCCGTCAAAGCGGCGAACATCGGGAATAGTTGACTCACTGTCCCCATAGAAAGACAAGCTTTCTCTGTTGCCCTGATAGCTGATGCCTGCATTAAATTCATGCGAACGGCCCAACGCCGGATAATCACCGTCCAAAATCAGGGAAAAATCTTGATCGCGGTATTTGCTGCGGTCGCGGTCTGAAGTGAAAAGCGCAGAGTAGTCGGGTTTAATTACGAATGCACCGGCGATACCTGAAACGATGTCGCTTTTACCTGTCAGATAGCTGTAATTGCCAGTCAGTTTCCAGCCGTTGTCAAATTCATGGCTGAGGGAAGTGAACACTTCGGCACTGGTGTCTTTACCGTAAGCCCATTTTGCCGAGGCATTGCTGCGCGGTGAGGCTGCAAACGGTTCGAAAGGTTGATTGTTGTCGGGGTCTCCTGCTACGGTCAGATAGCTGAAAGGCGAGCTGCCCTTATTGCGGAAACGGTGTATTTCCGTACCGATATTCCATTGAGTCTGAGGGGCAATGTCGTAGGACAGAATGCCGTAGAACGTGTGGTTGTGGCGCGAAGTGTTCGGCAGGTAATCGCCGCCGTGGTCGCTGACCAAAATAGTGCGGCCGCGCAAGGTATTGTCTGCATTTAAAGGCTGATTGGCATCAAGGACGAAGCGGTAGTGCTTCCACGAACCGACACCGGCTTCGACGCTGACGGCAGGTTTGGCAGTCGGTTTTTTACGTTCCAAAGCAACCGTACCGCCCGGTTCGCCCATGCCGCCGTTGGACAAACCGCTTGCGCCGCGCACGACGACGACTTGTTCGTACAATGTGCTGTCCAGATTGTTGGTGCCGCGGCGGATGGCTTTGCCGTCGTAAAGGAATTTAGGCGCGCCGTCCACGGAAATGCTGTCAACGGCCTGACTGCGTGAAATAAACTCGCTGTGGCCGGATACGTTGTTGCCCATTTTGCTGTGGAACACGCCCGGTGTTTGTTTCAATACGTCCTGCAGGCTGTCCAAGCCTTGGTCTTCGATTTGTTTTGCCGTTACGACAGACAGGGACTGCGGCGTTTCGCGCTGGGTCAGGCGGATGCCTGTCGCGGCAGAGGAAGCGGGAATGGTGTAGTTGGAAGTAGTCTGTTTTCCGACACCTTGGACGGTAACTGTCGGTAAATCGACACGTTCTTGCGGCTGGGTATTTTCTACTTCGGTCGCGAAAGAATACGCCGAACACAGCGCCAGACTGACGGCAAAGCTTAATTTGCCATAGGGAAATACAGGTAGTGACATAGCCTCTCCAATTAGCTGATGTTTTAATTTGGTGGCAGATTCTATCAAAAAGATGTAGCTCGATGAAACTATGTTCTAATCACTATTTTTCTAAGTAGTTCGTTTAATTCAAAATATTTATTTTTAATCTAGTCCAAATTAACTAAAAGGCCGTCTAAAAACCCGTATCATCAGGTTTTCAGACGGCCTTTAATCTTTTTATTACAGGGTAATCAATCTGCCAATTTTCTTGCCAATTCTGCCAAACGTTTACCTTGTACAAAGGCAATGTCATTTTCTTCGGCGGTCAATGCCGGCTTGCTGTCGTGGCCGGAAACATGGCTTTGCGCCGTAAGGCGTGCCGCCGCTTTGGGTATTGCTGAGCGCGGACTCGGTATATGGGATGCCGCTGATGACCATGCCGTGGTGTAACAGGGGCAGCATCATGGTCAGCAAGGTGCTTTCTTGACCGCCGTGCAGCGAAGATGTGCTGGTGAATACGGTGGCAGGTTTGCCGACGAGTTCTGCGCCAAGCCAAAGGGGAATGGTGCCGTCGATAAAATATTTCATCGCGGCGGCCATATTGCCGAAACGTGTCGGACTGCCGAGCGCAAGGCCGGCACAGTTTTTGAGGTCGTCGGCAGTCGCGTATGGCGCGCCTTCGTCGGGAATGGCTTTTTCAACGGCTTCGCAAACGGTGGAAACTTTGGGAACGGTACGCAACACGGCTTCGCAACCGTCCACGCTTTCGATACCGCGTGCGATTTGGCGGGCAAGGTTGCGCGTGCTGCCGTTTTGGGAATAAAAGAGGACGAGGATTTTCAGGGGATTTGGGTTCATTTGGGGTTTCCGTTACAATGCTGTCAGGTTTCAGACGGCCTTTTATAGTGGATTAAATTTAAACCAGTACGGCGTTGCCTCGCCTTGCCGTACTATCTGTACTGTCTGCGGCTTCGTCGCCTTGTCCTGATTTAAATTTAATCCACTATAATACTCGGGCCGTCTGAAAAGAAAAAATTTCAATTTAAAAGTGGGAAAAGGTTATGCCGTTTTCGCAATGGTGGCAAGGTTTTTTAAAGAGTAAAGGCGTGGCGTTCGCTTGGTTTGTCGTGCGCCGTTTTGATGAAGAGCGCGTGCCGCAGGTGGCGGCAAAGCATGACGTTTACAACGCTTTTTGGCTTTGGTGCCCGTGTTGACGGTGATGGTCGTCATTGCTTCGGCCTTCCCCGTTTTCGACCAATGGTCGGGGGAATTTGTCTCTTTCATCAACCGCACCATCGTTCCGCAGGGCGCGGACATGGTGTTTGACTACATCAATGCGTTCCGCGATAAGGCTACCAAGCTGACGGCGATCGGTAGTGTGATGTTGGTCGTAACCTCGCTGATGCTGATTCGGACGATAGACAATGCGTTCAACCGGATTTGGCGCGTCAATTCGCAACGGCCTTGGATGATGCAGTTTTTGGTGTATTGGGCGTTGCTGACGTTTGGGCCTTTGTCTTTGGGCGTGGGCCTGTCAGTCATAATCGGCCAGGTGCAAGTGGTGGGTGGCTCGGAATGGCTGAGGGTTATAACCGCGGTTTCATTTATTACGCTGCTGCTGTGGGGTTTATACCGCTTTGTGCCCAACCGTTTCGTGCCTGCCAGCCATGCTTTGGTCGGCGCGGCCGTAACGGCGTTTTGCTTGGAAACGGCACGCTTTTTGTTCACTTGGTATATGGGCAACTTTGACGGCTACAAATCGATTTACGGCGCATTTGCCGCAGTACCGTTTTTTTCCTGTTGTGGCTCAACCTGTTGTGGACGCTGGTATTGGGCGGCGCGGTTTTGACCTCGTCCCTGTCCTATTGGCGCGGCGAAGCGTTCCGCCGCAGTCTGGATGCGCGCGGACGCTTTGACGATGTATTGAAAATCCTGCTGCTGCTCGATTCTGCCCAACAAAACGGTAAGGCATTGCCGGTGCAGGAGTTCAGACGGCATATCAATATGGGCTACGATGAATTGGGAGAACTTTTGGAAAAACTGGCGCAACACGGCTATGTCTATTCCGGCCGTCAGGGCTGGGTCTTGAAAATGGGAGCGGAGTCCATCGACTTGGCGGAGCTGTTCAAACTCTTCGTCTACCGTCCGCAAACGCTTAATAAAGACAAAGTCAATCAAACGGTTGACCACATCATGCAGCCCTGCTTGGAAACCTTGAACATGACGCTTGCCGAGTTCGACGCCCATACGAAAAAACAATCCTCTTAAACCTGACGCCGTCTGAAACCAAAAATATCAAGTTTCAGACGGCCTTTGCTATAATCGGCACACTACTGAATATTACATTCGACCTACAAGGATAAATAGATGAAAACACCAGCCCTACTCTCGCTGCTCGGTCTGATTCCATCTGCCGCCTTTGCCGCCCACGGCGTAGGCCTTGGCCAACCACCCAAATATCCGGCCAACTTCACCGCTTTCGAATACGTCAATCCCAACGCCCCCAAAGGTGGTACATTTACCACACCTTTCCTCGGTGCTTTTGACACGCTCAACCCCTTTACCCTCAAAGGCAACCACGAATACGGCATCAGCATGCTGACGCTTGACACCCTGACCGAGCAAAGCATGGACGAACCTTACGCCGTTTACGGCCTGATTGCCGAAGACATCGCCCTGGCGCCGGACGGCCTTTCCGTTACCTTCAAAATCAACCCCAAAGCTAAATTCCACAACGGAGACCCCGTTTTGGCCAAAGACGTTGCCGCTTCATTTAACATCCTGACCAAAGACAAAGCCGCCGCCCCCATGTACCACTTCTACTGGAGCGACGTGGCCAAAGTGGAAACGCCCAACGACCGCACCGTCGTGTTCCGCTTCAAACAGCGCAACTCAGAATTGCACATGATTCTCGGCAGCCTGCCCGTCTTCTCGCATAAAAGCTATCCCAAAGGCCTGGCCGCCGCTCCCAACAGCCTGCCCATCGGTTCCGGCCCCTACCGTTTTGCCAAAGCCGAAAACGGCCGCATCAGCGAGTTTGTCCGTGACAAAAAAACTACTGGGCGCAAAATCTGCCCGTGCGCAAAGGCCGCTACAACTACGACCACATCCGCATCAAATACGTCAAAGACGAAGTTGTCCGCATCGAAGGGCTGAAAGGCGGCCAATATGACTTTGTACAAGAAAAACGTCGCCCGCAACTGGGCGCGCGCCTACTCCGACGAAGTCCTCAAAAAAACGCAATCTGTCCAAACACGAATGGGTACAAAACAGCACAGCCGGCATGCAAGGCTTTGTCATCAATATGCGCCACAAGCCCTTGGACAATATTTACGTCCGCCGCGCCTTGATTGAAAGCTTCGACTACGAAAGCGTCAACAGCCGCATCTTCTACGGCGCATACCGCCGCACCGACAGCTTCTTTACCAACAGCACTATGGCCGCAACCGGCAAGCCTGACAGCGCGGAAACCGCATTGCTCAAATCATTGGGTACCAAGCTGCCCGACGGCGTATTGGATCAAGACGTCCCTATGCCGCCGGTTACCGACCCCAAACTGGGCGTGCGTCCGAACCTGCTCAAAGCACGTGCCCTGCTTGAAAAAGGCGGCTATCAATATAAAAACGGCAAAGCAGTGGACAAACAAGGCAAACCGCTGACCTTTGAATTCCTCGCCCCAAGCAAAAACTACGAACGCATTACCGCCAAATGGCAGCGCGACCTCGCCAAAATCGGCATCACCATGAACGTGCGCACCGCCGATTCCGCCGTGTACCAAAAAAACGCATGAACGACTTCGATTTTGACGTGACCACCGGCTACTACGGCAACAGCGAAAGCCCCGGCAACGAGCAATACGACTACTTCAGCTGCGCCGCCGCCAAAAACCGAAGGCAGCCGCAATCTATCCGGCGTCTGTCATCCCGCGGTTGAAAAACTGCTGACCCATTTCAACAGCTTTACCAACCGCCAAGAGCTGCAAACCACCTCGCGCGCGCTCGACCGACTGATCCGCCACCAATACACCATCGTTCCAAACTGGTTCGCCGACCGCTACCGCGTCGTGTACCGTAACGATGTAGGCATTCCGTCCAAGCTGCCGAAATACTACGACCCCATCACCTTCGCCATGACCGCAGGCTGGAAGAAAAAGTAGTCGCATTTCGACAACACGTCCAAACGGCTGACAAACCCTTGGCGTGTAGCACTCAGCATAGAATCATAAAATCTTGTTGTTTGTTTAAAAACAATCAATCGACTGATTCCAAAACAAACATAAAAGAAAAAAACAACTTAAAAGCCAAAACAAAAGGCCGTCTGAAACATCCGTCAGCAAAAATCATCTGCAACGGAACATTTCAGACGGCCTTTTCGTCTTTTCAATCCAGTTTCACAACCGAAGCAAAAATATCGAAAATAAACAAAAAAATTGCAAAAACAATGCCCTCAAATTTTACAAAACCGTGTACACTGCAAGGTAAGAGTTTGAATTATAAGGTTAATCTTAATAAAAACTACAATCATCCAAATTTAACCCAAATCAAGCATTCATATAACAGACAAAAAGGAACAATAATATGGAAATCAAGCGTCTCTCTACCATTCTCAAACTGATTGCCAACCCCGAACGCATGGCCATCCTTTTTCTGCTGCTTGACGGCGACCGCAGCATTACCGAACTGGCACAGGCGCTCGACTCCTCCCCGACCGGCATCGCCAACCACCTCGCACGCCTGCGTACCGAAGGCATCATCGATTTCACACGCTACCACCGCATCATCGAATACCGCCTTATCTCCGAAGAAGCCACCACCATCCTCAATACCCTGCGCACGCTCAAAGACCAAGCCGAATAAACAAATTATTCCACATCGCAACATCAAGGCCGTCTGAAACATCAGCTTTCAGACGGCCTGCCCCTCTCAGCCCATATCGAAAAATAAACCAATCCGCTATACAATACCGCCCATTCCCACAGGCGCAATCCGCCGCCTTTTTCCCCCAACAGCACACACGGAAACATCATGAAAATCGCCACTTGGAACGTCAATTCCCTCAACGTCCGCCTGCCCCAAGTACAAAACTGGCTGGCCGACCACCAAGCCGACATACTCGCCTTACAAGAACTCAAACTCGACCAAGACAAATTCCCGGCCGCCGCCCCTACAAATGATGGGCTGGCACTGCGTCTGGAGCGGCCAAAAACCTACAACGGCGTCGCCATCATCAGCCGCCACGAACCGCAAGACGTACATTGCGGCCTGCCCGCCCTACCCGACGACCCGCAACGCCGCGTCATCGCCGCCACCATCAACGGCGTGCGTGTCATCAACGTCTATTGCGTTAACGGCGAAGCCCTAGACAGCCCAAAATTCCAATACAAAGAACAATGGTTTGCCGCATTAACCGGGTTCGTCCGCAACGAAATGGCCGCACACCCCAAACTCGTCCCTGCTCGGCGACTTCAACATCGCCCCGGCAGATGCCGACTGCTACGACCCCGAAAAAAATGGCACGAAAAAAATCCATTGCTCCTCTATCGAAAGACAATGGTTTAAAAACCTGCTCGACCTCGGCCTGACCGACAGCCTGCGAAAAATCCACCCCGAAGGCACGTTCTACACATGGTTCGACTACCGCGGCGCCATGTTCCAACGCAAACTCGGCCTGCGCATCGACCACATCCTCAGCAGCCCCGAACTCGCCGCCACCCTTACCGACGTTACCGTCGACTTAGAAACCCGTGCCCAAGAACGCCCCAGCGACCATGCACCGGTAATTGCCGAGTTTGACTGTTAGATTTTGAAGCAATATAAACAGGCCGTCTGAAAACTAGATTTCAGACGGCCTTTATTCTAAAAGTTTCCAGACGACGTTTGAGGTCTTCTGAAAGTTTGAAACAGTGGTTTGAACAGCAAAAAACGCGTGCGTGCGTACCGCACACACCCTACACGTTGGTTTTAAAGTTTGTGTTGCCCACAGGTAAGGTGTGTGGCGCAGCCACGCACGCGGTTAGTGGGAATGCAGGCTACGGCTTGCTACACCTCGTTTTTAAAGGTTTGTGCCATCCGCAGGTAGTGTGTGGCGTAACCACGCACGCGGTTGGTGGAGATGCGGGCTACGGCTTGCTAGAAACCCGCGCCCAAGAACGCCCCAGCGACCACGCACCGGTAATCGCCGAGTTTGACTGCTAGGTTTTGAGTGAATAAACAATCAGGCCGTCTGAAAACTGGATTTCAGACGGCCTTTGCACTAAGAGGTTTCCAAACAACGTTTGAGGTTGTCTGCAGATTTGAAACAGTAGTGAGAACGATAGACAACGCGTGCGTGCGTACCGCACACACCCTACAACCTCAGTTTTAAAGTTTGTGCCGCTACAGGTAGGGTGTGTGGCGTAGCCACGCACGCGGTTGGTAGAGATACAGGCTACGGCTTGCTTTGCGCCAAGAGGGTTTTAGACGGCATTTGAGGCCGTCTGAAAATTTGAAATAATGGTTTGAATAGAAAAAGAACGCGTGCGTACCACACCCAACACGTTGGCTTTTAAATTTTTGTGCCACACGCAGGTGGGGGATGTGGCGCAGTCACACATACGGTTAGCGGGAATGCAGGCTACGGCTTGCTGAGCTATGCAACGGTTGTTTGCCTTGGTTGGGTGCGGGTGGCGGCCGGGCGGTTTGTTGCTATGATACGGGAGTTCCTATATACAAGGTTGGGTTGCAAACCCAACATTTCGTGAAATTTAACAGTTTTGTTGGGTCTTGACCCAACCTACGCTTGCTACGCTTGCTCGGAATGATTTTGTAGGTCGGATTCTCGAATCCGACATTTTGGGCATTGCTGCAATGGATTGCAACGACGGGAATGTTAAAGGTTTTGTCGGATACAAGTATCCGACCTACGCTTGCTATTTAGGTTTTCCAGCCACGAATCCACCATTTCTCCAGTATCTAAAATTTGTACTTCGTGAAGAGCACTTTCTTGCATTTCTAAATGCAACTTTAATAGTTTGCCCTTCCAGAAAATGGTAGGATAAAAAAGTTTGTGTAAATTGCGATGCTGCTGCACCATGTACACTACCAGCTGGGGCAATCAAATGATTGCATATTTCCATCTTAGATAACTCTCCAGCGACCTTCTGATAACCTGTATTACAGGCAAGAGAAATAAATACTTTTGATGAACCATTTTTGATATCAAAAATACTTCGCAACTCATCAGTGCCAACTTCTTGATCATTAAATATTAGCCCACTTCTTGTTCCATGAGCTACAAATATAATATGCGAATATGCTTGTTGGTTCTGCTCCCAAAAAAACTTCTTAGTTCATCTGGATGTCGAGTGTCAAATTGTTTTATGTGGTCATCAGGCATAAGCAACCTACAGAATTGTAGAATAGATTTTTTTCTAGTGGCTTCAGTAATGTTTCCTCCGTTTGCATATCTCCTATTCTCAAAAATCAGAATACCAGTATTCCGATGCAGCACCTTACTAGAACTAATACTAACTAGATCTGGTTGTCCAGTAATCCTAAGCTCAACTGTTCGATCTCTCACATTTTTCAACTGTTGCACTACAAATTGCATAATTGGAATTTTTCCATGTTATCAATTTGTACTACAGGCACAAAAACAGTATCTTGATTGTTAAATTTAGGCATATTTCTTTCCAATTATTTTTAGTCAAAAAAATCAATCACTCCGCCCCAAACAACAGGCTTTCTTTAATATTCCGTATTTTATCACGAATAACAGCCGCTTCTTCAAACTGCAAATCCCTAGCAGCCTGCTGCATGGCTTTTTTTCCAGTTTGGCGATTTCTTTAATCGCGTCTTCTTCGTTGTGAATCTCGCCGACTTTGACCTTGTTTTTTTGCCTTTTCAGACGGCCTTTGCCGCCGTCTTCTTCGTGGTACACGCCGTCGATGATGTCTTTGACCTGTTTTTTTAATCTGCTGCGGCACGATGCCGTGTGCTTCGTTGAATTTCATCTGTTTTTCGCGGCGGCGTTCGGTTTCGTCGATGGCGGCTTTCATGGAGTCGGTGATTTTGTCAGCGTACAGAATCGCGACACCGTTCACATTGCGCGCGGCGCGGCCTATGGTTTGAATCAGGCTGCGGTGGGAGCGCAGGAAGCCTTCTTTGTCAGCGTCGAGGATGGCGACGAGGGAGACCTCGGGGATGTCGAGGCCTTCGCGCAAGAGGTTGATGCCGACGAGTACGTCAAACAGGCCGAGCCGCAAATCTCTAATGATTTCAACGCGCTCCACGGTATCGATGTCGCTGTGCAGGTAGCGCACTTTGATGCCGAGTTCGCTGTAATAGTCGGTGAGTTGCTCCGCCATGCGTTTGGTGAGGGTAGTAACGAGTACGCGTTCGCCTTTTTGAATGCGGTCGTTGATTTCGCTCATTAAGTCATCGACTTGGGTGGCGACGGGGCGGATGATGATTTGGGGGTCGACCAGCCCTGTGGGGCGGACGACTTGTTCGACCACTTGTCCGGCGTGTTCTTCTTCGTATTTGGCGGGGTGGCGGAAACGAAGACGGTTTGCGGCATGACTTTTTCAAATTCGTGGAATTTGAGCGGGCGGTTGTCGCGGGCGGAAGGCAGGCGGAAGCCGTAATCTACGAGGTTTTGCTTGCGTGATGCGTCGCCTTTGTACATGCCGCCGATTTGGGTGACGGTAACGTGGCTTTCGTCGATGAACATGATGGCGTTGTCAGGCAGATAGTCCATTAGCGTGGGCGGCGGTTCGCCTTCTTTTTTGCCGGAGAAGTGGCGGGAGTAGTTTTCGATGCCTTTGCAGAAGCCCATTTCGTAGAGCATTTCAAGATCGAAACGGGTGCGCTGTTCGATGCGTTGTTGTTCGACGGGGCGTTGTTCGTGGGCGAAAAATTCGATGCGTTCGCGCAATTCTTCTTTGATGGACTCGCAGGCGCGCAATACGGTGTCGCGGGGGGTAACGTAGTGGCTGGACGGGAAGACCGTATAGCGGCCGACGCGTTGAATAAGGCTACCCGAAAGCGGGTCGAACATATCGAGGCGGTCGATTTCGTCGTCAAACAGGCTGATGCGCAAGGCGTTTTCGGAGCTTTCAGCAGGGTACACGTCAATCACGTCGCCGCGCACACGGAAGCTGCCGCGTTTGAAGTCCAAATCGCCGCGTTCGTACTGCATGGAAACGAGCGTGGCGATGATGTCGTGCTGCTCGATGGTGTCGCCTTCTTTGACGGACAACACCATTTGCTGATATTCGGTCGGGTCGCCGATACCGTAAATGGCGGACACGGTGGCGACGATAATCACGTCGTCGCGCGTCATCAGGTTTTTGGTGGCGGAAAGGCGCATTTGCTCGATGTGTTCGTTGATCGCGCTGTCTTTTTCGATGAACAAATCGCGACTGGGCACATAGGCTTCGGGTTGGTAATAGTCGTAGTAGGAGACGAAATATTCCACCGCGTTTTCGGGGAAAAAAACTCGCGCATTTCGGCATAAAGCTGGGCGGCAAGGGTTTTTATTGTGCGCCATGATGATGGCGGGGCGGCCGCTTTGGGCGATGACGTTCGCCATGGTGTAGGTTTTGCCCGACCCTGTTACGCCGAGCAGGGTTTGGTAGGCAAGGCCGTCTGAAAGTCCTTCGAGCAGGCCGGCAATGGCGGTGGGCTGGTCGCCGGCAGGTGGGAAGGGCTGGTGGAGTTTAAACGGAGAATTGGGATATTGTATGACTTCCATAAGACGGCCTGTTTTATGTTCAGGTAAAGAGAAGATTATAACAAAGGGCCGTCTGAAAATTGATAGTGTGCCAATCTGACGAGACTAAATATTTCATCTCCTTCCTTAGCTAACTGAGATTGGTTGTGTTAGCAGGAACAATACTTGGATGCTGGGCTGGGTCAGCTGGAGCGAATAATCCATCTTCATTCACCAAAGGACGTGCCTGTGCACGTCCTTTTTCTTTATCCGCATCCTCCCTTTCGATCAGGTTTCTACCCCGTAAAAGGCCGACACTCCGCATCATTGCCCCTAAATATCTCCTCGCCGTCCATACAGCTGCCCTTCCCCTTCATCTTCTCGCACACCACCGCCGTCAGCGACTCGTTCAAGCGTAATACCCTCGGCTCCGCCTCCCTGTCCAACGCCACCGCCTTCAGGGTAAACTTCCCCTCCAAGATCCCCTTAGCCTGACCGCTCATCCTGATGCAGAAACCACCCGCCTCCTTCACCGGCAGCTCCGGCCACTTCGTCGACGTCAGCTTAAAGCTGCCCTTTTTCGTATAGAACTGCTCCATAAAGCGCGCATTTTCCAGCAGGGCGGCATGCGCCGCACGCAGGTTGGCCGAGCGGACCGATTCCCGATAGGCCGTAAATGCCGCCATCGCCAATATCGAAACCAACAACACCACCACCAACAGCTGTATCAAAGAGTAGCCCCTCTGCACAGTTGCCCTATTCCGTTTTCCATCAAATACATTTAAGTACATCTCTTTATTCCCTTTATCTTTTATATCCTCATCCGACAAGAGGCTATCCGTTTATCCCTTTACCCAATGGCCCCCGTTAGCCCAAGCTCTCATTCCTGGCCCCATACAAAGCCGCCCGTCAACCCGAACCGCAAACGGTTCGGCCTCGAGGGCGGCGTCTACGATAGTTAACCGTCAGGCTTATTTTTTTACGGCAGGCTGGGCGGCCTTAGGCGCGGCAGAAGAAACCGTCGCCTCCGCCTTCAACTTGTTCAGCACCGCATCACCGATGCCCTTCACGTTTTTCAGCTCCTCCACCGATTTGAACGCACCGTTCTTCTGACGGTATTCCACAATCGATTTCGCCTTAGCTGGGCCGATACCGGGCAAGGCCTCCAGTTCGGCAGGAGACGCGGTATTGATGTTCACGGCGGCCAAAGAGAACGCCGCACAGACAGCGGCAAACGCACCAAATAAAAATTTCTTCATCAGATTTTTTCCCATAACATATTTGATTGAATCAGTCATAAAGTCTACCGAATGGTTTTTATCCCACTCCGTAAACACTGCACATACGCAGATAGGGCAACAGCCCATACCCACATAAATGCTTACGCCATATTAACGCAAATATCGTTTGATTTCAAATATTCCAAACAGTTAACCGTAACTTTCAGTACTTTTGTTCAAGAATAACAACAGGGTAATCATACATAATCCAAATACCAAGAATGCACGAACACTCAATAGGTATCGGTTCATCAATATTCTTGCACCCCTTACCCCATCACCTATCGCCAAACCGACAGAAACAACAGGCATGTAAAAAGCCCCCGACATCAGTCGGGGGCTTCGGAATGGGTGTTTGGCGGTGACCTACTTTCACATGGAAGAACCACACTATCATCGGCGCTGAGTCGTTTCACGGTCCTGTTCGGGATGGGAAGGCGTGGGACCAACTCGCTATGGCCGCCAAACGTAAACTGTACAAATCGGTAAAGCCGATAATCAATAATGGGTAATGACTGAATCAGTCAGTAAGCTTTTATATTTGAAGTTCTTCAAATGATAGAGTCAAAGCCTCACGAGCAATTAGTATGGGTTAGCTTCACACGTTACCGCGCTTCCACACCCCACCTATCAACGTCCTGGTCTCGAACGACTCTTTAGTGCGGTTAAACCGCAAGGAAGTCTCATCTTCAGGCGAGTTTCGCGCTTAGATGCTTTCAGCGCTTATCTCTTCCGAACTTAGCTACCCGGCTATGCAACTGGCGTTACAACCGGTACACCAGAGGTTCGTCCACTCCGGTCCTCTCGTACTAGGAGCAGCCCCCGTCAAACTTCCAACGCCCACTGCAGATAGGGACCAAACTGTCTCACGACGTTTTAAACCCAGCTCACGTACCACTTTAAATGGCGAACAGCCATACCCTTGGGACCGACTACAGCCCCAGGATGTGATGAGCCGACATCGAGGTGCCAAACTCCGCCGTCGATATGAACTCTTGGGCGGAATCAGCCTGTTATCCCCGGAGTACCTTTTATCCGTTGAGCGATGGCCCTTCCATACAGAACCACCGGATCACTATGTCCTGCTTTCGCACCTGCTCGACTTGTCGGTCTCGCAGTTAAGCTACCTTTTGCCATTGCACTATTAGTCCGATTTCCGACCGGACCTAGGTAACCTTCGAACTCCTCCGTTACTCTTTGGGAGGAGACCGCCCCAGTCAAACTGCCTACCATGCACGGTCCCCGACCCGGATTACGGGTCTGGGTTAGAACCTCAAAGACACCAGGGTGGTATTTCAAGGACGGCTCCACAGAGACTGGCGTCTCTGCTTCTAAGCCTCCCACCTATCCTACACAAGTGACTTCAAAGTCCAATGCAAAGCTACAGTAAAGGTTCACGGGGTCTTTCCGTCTAGCAGCGGGTAGATTGCATCTTCACAACCACTTCAACTTCGCTGAGTCTCGGGAGGAGACAGTGTGGCCATCGTTACGCCATTCGTGCGGGTCGGAACTTACCCGACAAGGAATTTCGCTACCTTAGGACCGTTATAGTTACGGCCGCCGTTTACTGGGGCTTCGATCCGATGCTCTCACATCTTCAATTAACCTTCCAGCACCGGGCAGGCGTCACACCCTATACGTCCACTTTCGTGTTAGCAGAGTGCTGTGTTTTTTTAATAAACAGTCGCAGCCACCTATTCTCTGCGACCCTCCGAGGCTTACGGAGCAAGTCCTTAACCTTAGAGGGCATACCTTCTCCCGAAGTTACGGTATCAATTTGCCGAGTTCCTTCTCCCGAGTTCTCTCAAGCGCCTTAGAATTCTCATCCTGCCCACCTGTGTCGGTTTGCGGTACGGTTCGATTCAAACTGAAGCTTAGTGGCTTTTCCTGGAAGCGTGGTATCGGTTACTTCATGTCCGTAGACACTCGTCGTCACTTCTCGGTGTTAAGAAGACCCGGATTTGCCTAAGTCTTCCACCTACCGGCTTAAACAAGCTATTCCAACAGCTTGCTAACCTAACCTTCTCCGTCCCCACATCGCATTTGAATCAAGTACAGGAATATTAACCTGTTTCCCATCGACTACGCATTTCTGCCTCGCCTTAGGGGCCGACTCACCCTACGCCGATGAACGTTGCGTAGGAAACCTTGGGCTTTCGGCGAGCGGGCTTTTCACCCGCTTTATCGCTACTCATGTCAACATTCGCACTTCTGATACCTCCAGCACACTTTACAATGCACCTTCATCGGCCTACAGAACGCTCCCCTACCATGCCAGTAAACTGGCATCCGCAGCTTCGGTTATAGATTTGAGCCCCGTTACATCTTCCGCGCAGGACGACTCGACCAGTGAGCTATTACGCTTTCTTTAAATGATGGCTGCTTCTAAGCCAACATCCTGGCTGTCTGGGCCTTCCCACTTCGTTTACCACTTAATCTATCATTTGGGACCTTAGCTGGCGGTCTGGGTTGTTTCCCTCTTGACAACGGACGTTAGCACCCGCTGTCTGTCTCCCGAGGAACCACTTGATGGTATTCTTAGTTTGCCATGGGTTGGTAAGTTGCAATAACCCCCTAGCCATAACAGTGCTTTACCCCCATCAGTGTCTTGCTCGAGGCACTACCTAAATAGTTTTCGGGGAGAACCAGCTATCTCCGAGTTTGTTTAGCCTTTCACCCCTATCCACAGCTCATCCCCGCATTTTGCAACATGCGTGGGTTCGGTCCTCCAGTACCTGTTACGGCACCTTCAACCTGGCCATGGATAGATCACTCGGTTTCGGGTCTACACCCAGCAACTGTTCGCCCTATTAAGACTCGGTTTCCCTACGCCTCCCCTATTCGGTTAAGCTCGCTACTGAATGTAAGTCGTTGACCCATTATACAAAAGGTACGCAGTCACACCACAAGGGTGCTCCCACTGTTTGTATGCATCAGGTTTCAGGTTCTATTTCACTCCCCTCCCGGGGTTCTTTTCGCCTTTCCCTCACGGTACTGGTTCACTATCGGTCGATGATGAGTATTTAGCCTTGGAGGATGGTCCCCCCATATTCAGACAGGATTTCACGTGTCCCGCCCTACTTTTCGTACGCTTAGTACCACTATTGAGATTTCGAATACGGGACTATCACCCACTATGGTCAAGCTTCCCAGCTTGTTCTTCTATCTCGACAGTTATCACGCACAGGCTCCTCCGCGTTCGCTCGCCACTACTTGCGGAATCTCGGTTGATTTCTTTTCCTCCGGGTACTTAGATGGTTCAGTTCTCCGGGTTTGCTTCTCTAAGTCTATGTATTCAACTTAGGATACTGCACAGAATGCAGTGGGTTTCCCCATTCGGACATCGCGGGATCATAGCTTTATTGCCAGCTCCCCCACGCTTTTCGCAGGCTTACACGTCCTTCGTCGCCTATCATCGCCAAGGCATCCACCTGATGCACTTATTCACTTGACTCTATCATTTCAAGAACCTCTTTGACTTCGTTTACCTACCCGTTGACTAGGGAAGTAAACTTGAAATTCCTACTTTGATAAAGCTTACTGCTTTTGTTGTGTCTTAATCCCGCCTTTTTGTGTTTCAGGATTAAGTCGATACAATCATCACCCAAATACTGTGTTTGTTTTCTTTTCTCTTGCGAGAGTTTTTTTATCCTTTGCAAAGAACAAAAAATCAAAACAAATTCATTGTCTTTGTTTGTTGATTTCGGCTTTCCAATTTGTTAAAGATCGATGCGTCGATATTTCACTTCGCAAATCAAAATAAGCTGCTAAGTATAGCAGACTTCCTTTGATTTGTAAAGTTCTTGGTGGAGGCAAACGGGATCGAACCGATGACCCCCTGCTTGCAAAGCAGGTGCTCTACCAACTGAGCTATGCCCCCGTTCTTGGTGGGTCTGGGAGGACTTGAACCTCCGACCCCACGCTTATCAAGCGTGTGCTCTAACCAGCTGAGCTACAAACCCGGATTCTCTTCTTAAGCGAATCTTGTCTTCACTCAAGCTTTTCTCTTCCGCATCTTTTACAGTTTACCGATAAGTGTGAATGCATCAGACCTCTTCTTTCTCTAGAAAGGAGGGTGATCCAGCCGCAGGTTCCCCTACGGCTACCTTGTTACGACTTCACCCCAGTCATGAAGCATACCGTGGTAAGCGGGCTCCTTGCGGTTACCCTACCTACTTCTGGTATCCCCCACTCCCATGGTGTGACGGGCGGTGTGTACAAGACCCGGGAACGTATTCACCGCAGTATGCTGACCTGCGATTACTAGCGATTCCGACTTCATGCACTCGAGTTGCAGAGTGCAATCCGGACTACGATCGGTTTTTGTGAGATTGGCTCCACCTCGCGGCTTGGCTACCCTCTGTACCGACCATTGTATGACGTGTGAAGCCCTGGTCATAAGGGCCATGAGGACTTGACGTCATCCCCACCTTCCTCCGGCTTGTCACCGGCAGTCTCATTAGAGTGCCCAACTAAATGATGGCAACTAATGACAAGGGTTGCGCTCGTTGCGGGACTTAACCCAACATCTCACGACACGAGCTGACGACAGCCATGCAGCACCTGTGTTACGGCTCCCGAAGGCACTCCTCCGTCTCTGGAGGATTCCGTACATGTCAAGACCAGGTAAGGTTCTTCGCGTTGCATCGAATTAATCCACATCATCCACCGCTTGTGCGGGTCCCCGTCAATTCCTTTGAGTTTTAATCTTGCGACCGTACTCCCCAGGCGGTCAATTTCACGCGTTAGCTACGCTACTAAGCAATCAAGTTGCCCAACAGCTAATTGACATCGTTTAGGGCGTGGACTACCAGGGTATCTAATCCTGTTTGCTACCCACGCTTTCGAGCATGAACGTCAGTGTTATCCCAGGAGGCTGCCTTCGCCATCGGTATTCCTCCACATCTCTACGCATTTCACTGCTACACGTGGAATTCTACCTCCCTCTGACACACTCTAGTCACCCAGTTCAGAACGCAGTTCCCAGGTTGAGCCCGGGGATTTCACATCCTGCTTAAGTAACCGTCTGCGCTCGCTTTACGCCCAGTAATTCCGATTAACGCTCGCACCCTACGTATTACCGCGGCTGCTGGCACGTAGTTAGCCGGTGCTTATTCTTCAGGTACCGTCATCAGACAGGGGTATTAACCCTGTCCTTTTCTTCCCTGACAAAAGTCCTTTACAACCCGAAGGCCTTCTTCAGACACGCGGCATGGCTGGATCAGGCTTGCGCCCATTGTCCAAAATTCCCCACTGCTGCCTCCCGTAGGAGTCTGGGCCGTGTCTCAGTCCCAGTGTGGCGGATCATCCTCTCAGACCCGCTACTGATCGTCGCCTTGGTAGGCCTTTACCCCACCAACTAGCTAATCAGATATCGGCCGCTCGAATAACGCAAGGCCCGAAGGTCCCCTGCTTTCCTCCTCAGAGAATATGCGGTATTAGCTAATCTTTCGATTAGTTATCCCCCATTACTCGGTACGTTCCGATATATTACTCACCCGTTCGCCACTCGCCACCCAAGAAGCAAGCTTCTCTGTGCTGCCGTCCGACTTGCATGTGTAAAGCATGCCGCCAGCGTTCAATCTGAGCCAGGATCAAACTCTTATGTTCAATCTCTAACTTATAACTTCTGGTCTGCTTCAAAGAAACTGACAGGACAATGTCTAAAACATCATCTTGTCTGTCTTTCAAACAGTGTGAGGCCTAATGCACTCACACTTATCGGTAATCTGTTTTTTAAAGAGCGAATCGAATTATACAGTACATTTAGCAAATGTCAACTAAAATTATCGAAAATTTCAACCAACTGTGTTATACTGTCTGCTTCGTTTTCTTCACCGCGTCAGCAGCGAAGAACCGAACTATACGCCTCACAAAAAAACCAGTCAACACCTTTCGCAAAATTATTTTCAGAAAATTAACCACAGACATGTTTTAACAGGGTTTTTATTTTATAAAAAACTCCAACAACCTTTCTACACTATCCATACATACAAAAAAATACAAAACAAAGGCCGTCTGAATTGCTCTTTCAGACGGCCTGTTTACATGATTTCTATTTATCCAATACGTTGAAGGACAATTTCTAGGACAAATTTACTGCCTACATAGGCAAAAATCAGACTGACAAATCCGACAATAGTCCAAACGACGGCTTTCTTGCCGCGCCATGCGGTCATACTGTGTTTCAGCAATAATGCACCATAAATCAGCCACGACATGATACTGAAGATGGTTTTATGCGTGAAGGTCATCGGCTTGCCGAAAACGGTCTCTGCAAAAAACGTACCGCTGATTACGGAATAGGTCAATAAAACGAAGCCTGCCCACATACCTTGGAACATAAGTTTTTCCAAACTTAATAATGGCGGTAAGAAGCTGACCAATGCGGAAAAGCGGCGTTTGTGCAGATTGCGGTCGAGCAAAAGGATCAGGATGGCAAATAAGGTAACGATGCCAAATAATCCGTATGCGAGCAATGATGATGCGATGTGCGACAGTGGCAATAAGTCTACGATTTGGCGGCCTGAAAAATCACCCGGGAAAAGGAAACCCAACAATAAGGTCAATGCGGCACAGGGATACAATAAGAGTTGCACTCACGCAGACAATAAAAAGAAGCTGCCCAGGCAGTACATCATCAGCATCAGCCAAACTATCAGACTGAGCGAATAGCCAAAACCGGTAATCAATACCCTATCCTGCAATACCGGAAACATCAATGCTGCGCCATGCACCAATAATGCGCCACTCAAAATCAGCAGCTCGGTTTTCAGCGGGTAAGACTTATTATTGTGCTTTTTATGTTGCAACCAGGAAAATGCGCCTAATCCGGCATACACCAGCATAAGGCAGATTAAGACAATCGGCATAAATATCTTTCTCAATAGATGTGTGAACACTTGACGGACAGCCGACAGGGTTTCAGACGGCCTTGGTGTGCGTGTTTGTGTTCTTGAAGCATAACTTCGGACTATCGTGTAAAATAATCTGAATTTTATTTTAACAAAGAATGCCCTGTATTGGGCAGCTATTCTCATTATCAAGGATAAGTATGTTAGACAACCTGACCAACCGCTTCAGCAAGGTACTTAAAAATATTCGCGGCCAATCAACGCTGACCGAAGACAATATTAAAGAAGCCTTGCGCGAGGTTCGTCTTGCCCTGCTGGAAGCCGACGTTGCATTGCCCGTCGTTAAAGAATTCGTCAACACAGTCAAAGAACAGGCCCTTGGCCAAGAAGTCGTCGGCAGCCTGACACCTGACCAAGCCTTTATTGGTGTGGTCAACCAAGCCTTAGTCGAATTGATGGGCAAGGAAAACAAAACGCTGGATTTATCGGTTTCACCGCCTGCCATCGTTTTGATGGCCGGTTTGCAGGGTGCCGGTAAGACAACAACCGTCGGCAAACTCGCCCGCCTACTGAAAAACAATCAGAAGAAAAAAGTTTTGGTGGTATCTGCCGACGTTTACCGCCCTGCTGCGATTGAACAGCTGCGCCTGTTGGCCGAACAGGTCGGCGTGGACTTTTTCCCATCCGATACCAACCAAAAAAACCGGTTGAGATTGCAACTGCCGCCGTCGATTACGCCAAAAAAACATTTTTTTACGATGTATTGATGGTCGATACTGCCGGGCCGCCTGGCAATCGATGAAGAAATGATGAACGAAATCAAAGCGCTTCATGCTGCGGTTAACCCGGTTGAAACTTTGTTCGTCATCGATGCCATGTTAGGTCAGGATGCTGTGAACACTGCTCAGGCATTTAATGAAGCCCTGCCGCTGACCGGTGTCGTATTGACCAAGATGGACGGCGACTCGCGCGGCGGTGCGGCATTGTCCGTACGCCATGTAACCGGCAAACCGATTAAATTTATCGGTGTCGGCGAAAAAATCAACGGCCTCGAACCTTTCCACCCCGACCGTCTTGCCAGCCGTATCCTCGGCATGGGCGACGTATTGACCCTGATTGAAGACGTCCAAAAAGGTATTGATGAAGAAGCCGCCGCCAAAATGGCGAAAAAAACTGCAAAAAGGCAAAGGCTTCGACCTCAACGACTTTAAAGAACAAATTCAACAGATGCGTAACATGGGCGGCTTTGGAAAACCTGATGTCAAAAATGCCGGGCGAACTGGGTCAAATATCGAAACAAATCCCTGAAGGCACGGCTGAAAAAGCGATGGGCAAAGTAGAAGCCATTATCAACTCGATGACCCCTAAAGAACGCGCCAACCCTGCCCTGCTCAAAGCCAGCCGCAAACGCCGTATTGCAATGGGTGCGGGCACGACCGTGCAGGAAGTGAACAAATTGCTCAAACAGTTTGAACAAATGCAACAAATGATGAAGATGTTCAGCGGCAACGGCTTGGGCAAACTGATGCGTTTGGCCAAAGGCATGAAGGGAATGAAAGGTATGTTCCCAGGTTTGTAAGCCGATTTGACCGAAAACGCCGTCTGAAATTTCAGACGGAGACCTTTGCAAAAAGTCCTTCCCCAACAGCCGGAACCTAAACAAAGGTTTTCGGCTATTTCCCTCCCCAAATCACTCCTAATTCTACCCAAATGCCCCCTTAATCCTCCCCGGACGCCCCATAATAAGGCATCCGGGCCGCCTTTTAGGCAGCAACAGGCACACTTAGCCTGTTAGCCGCTTTCAACAGGTTTAAACACATCGCCTTCAGATGGCTTTGCGCACTCACTTTGAGCAGACCAAAATAGGCTGCCCGGGCATAGCGGAATTTACGGTGCAGCGTACCGAAGCTCTGTTCGACCACATAACGGGTCTTCGACAAATATCGGTTGCGTTTGGTTTGCACTTCCGTCAGCGGACGGTTGCGGTGGGCTTTGCGCATAATGCCGTCCAGCAACCGATGTTCTTTCAGATGTTGCCGGTTTTTCCGCACTGTCGTAGCCTTTATCGGCATAGACGGTCGTATCTTCGGCAATGCCCTCCAACAAAGGCAACAGGTGGTTGCACTCATGGGTATTGGCGGGAGTGACATGCAGTTTCTCGATATAACCTTCCTCATCGGTACGGGTATGTTGTTTGTAACCGAGTTTGTAGAGACCGTTTTTCTTTGTCCAGCGGGCATCTTTGTCCTTACTCGGTGTGGTTTGGCCGCTGACTTGCCCTTCTTCATCGACTTCTATGGCCTGACGCTGTTTGCTGCCGGCGGTCTGAATAATGGTGGCGTCAATGATGGCGGCGGATGCTTTCTACTTTTTAAACCTTTTTTTCAGTCAGTTGGCGGTTAATCAGTTCCAGCAATTCGGACAGGGTATCGTCTTGTGCCAGCCAGTTGCGGTAGCGGCATAAGGTGCTGTAATCGGGGATGCTCAGTTCGTCAAAACGGCAAAACAGGTTGAAATCGATGCGGGTGATGAGGCTGTGTTCGAGTTCGGGATCGGAAAGGCTGTGCCATTGTCCGAGTAGGACGGCTTTGAACATGGACAACAGGGGATAGGCGGGACGGCCGCGGTGGTCTCTAAGGTAACGGGTTCTTTGACGGTTCAGGTACTGTTCGATAGGCTGCCAATCAATCACTTGATCCAACTTCAATAGTGGGAAGCGGTCGATGTGTTTGGCAATCATGAGCTATGCGGTTTGCTGGAAGAAGGTGCTCATGAGAAATCCCCTAAATGTCTTGGGCGGGACTTTAGGGGATTTTTGGGGAATTTTGCAAAAGGTATCAGACGGCGTTTTGTTTTGTATTCAAATTTAAAACCATGAGGCTTTTAGCAACCATCTATTCTATAACGTCTAATATGAAAGGCCGTCTGAAATATCTTATTTTTCAGACGGCCTTTGCTCATTCAGCCTTCAACTTATTGCGGCTTTTTCTGCTCTTCACGTACTTTGTCCACCAACTGGTCAATCGTGGTCATGCCGGACTGCCAGTCTTTAAATTCAACTTGGTATTTGCCGCCGACGATAACGGTCGGTGTGCCGCTGATTTGGAATTTATTGGTCAATTTTTTTCCATTTGAGCCGCACGCGCTTGACTTTCGGACGCTTCAAATGCAGCCAATACTTTTTTGCCATCAAATGCAGTTTGCTCTGACAACCATTTTTTTCAGGGTATCGGTATCGGCCAGATTGATTTTTTGATTAACCATTGCATCGAAAATATGGCTGTTGGCTTTTATCTGATTCGCCGACCATTTCCACTGCAGCGGCCAAACGTGCCAAAGGTTTCATTTCGTCGCCCCAAATCACATGCTCGCGACGCAGGTAGGTATCGTCTTTGAACGTTTTGGTGTGCTCACTCAAAACCGGCTCCAAATGGGCGCAATGCGGGCAGAAGTAGCCGAAGAATTCCAATACTTCGACTTTGCCGGCCTGTTGTTGCGGAATAGGCGTAGACAATACAGTGTAGTTCACGCCTTCGGTCAATGGGGCTGGCGCTGCCGGAGCAGATGCACTGCTTTGGGCGCCGTCTGCCGGAACGCTGGTTTCAGCCTGCTTGCCGCAAGCGGCCAATGCCAACAGGGTCAATGAAGTCAAAGCTAAAGTTTTCAGTTTCATAGGTATCTCTTGTGTGTCAGATTAATGTGCGGATTTTATGGCATTTTACTGAGAATATGTATGATTCGGAATGAAAAAGTGTGTTTAATTTTGCTTCTTCAGTTATTAAAGGCCGTCTGAACTTTCAGACGGCCTCAGTTTTTCAACGTAATTCATGATTAATGCAACAGCATTTCCTGCATCAGCTTCATGCCCCATTGCCAGCCGCCGAGTGCGCCGTTTAACTGGCCGGAATGCGGCGATTGAAGCAGACGAGCATGCCAGCGATCGGCCTGTTCTTGCGCCCAATCGCGTGGCGTGCCGTTTGTTTCGGAGATAACCAGCGCTGTACGGCAAGGGCAGAGGACACGTTGGAACGTATGGATTTCGTCTTCGGGAAAAGCTTCTGGACGCGGCGAGACCAAAATAATATTGGTCAGGCGTTTTTGCGTCAGGATGTCGGCTTGATACAACCACGCCAAAAATGCAGATACGCCGGCACCATGAGCCACGACGGCAATATTTCTGCTGACGATATGGTCGAAGGCCGTCTGAATGGCGTGTTGCCATTCGGAAATGGTTTGACGGCCATCAGCTTCGGCAGTGTAGACAATCGGATAGCTAACCGTCCAACGGTCTATCCACATTTCCGCTTCATCCGCATCGCGTATCAGAAACAGTGCCATTTCTTCGAGTTCGAAACTCTGCATTTCAGACGGCCTATTTGAGCAAGTCGTTGAGTGTAAATGCAATCAGCAATGCTGCAGGCACGCTGAGGATGGCACAAGTCGCCAGACAAAGTACGATGTTGGCAATCAGTCGCCAACCCTTCCAAGCAAAGCATTTGGCAGCAATCAGCAGGCAAGGCAGGGAAAACAGCAGCCATACCAACGCCCAAGTCGGATTTGCCTTGGTCGGCGCAACCCAGCCGGACATCCGCGCCAGCATAAACACCGCCCACACCAGCATAGGCAGCACAAATGCTGCCACGACCCACGCCGCGCCTACGCCGGTTTTGCCGTTTACATTCCAGTCATATTTACCCAAAACCTTATTCGGCAACATAGTCATACTCCACAACTAAAGGGGCGTGATCCGAGAATTTTTTTCGTCTTTATAAACATGTGCGGAAACGGCTTTGGCGGCCAACTCCGGCGTAACCATCTGATAATCGATACGCCACCCGACATCTTTCGCATACGCTTGTCCGCGGTTGCTCCACCAGGTATAGCCCGGCACATCGGGATAAAGTGTGCGCCACATATCCGTCCAACCGAGCTTGTGGATGACTTTTGCCTATCCATTCGCGTTCTTCAGGCAAAAAGCCCGAATTTTTTTCTGATTGCCCTTCCAGTTTTTTTCAAGTCGATGTTTTGGTGGGCGATGTTCCAGTCGCCGCAGACGACGATGTCGTGTCCTTCATTTTTCATGGCTTCGAGCATGGGATAGAACGCGTCCAAAAAGCGGTATTTCACTTGTTGGCGCTCTTCCGCGCTGCTGCCGCTGGGCAGATACAGCGAAATTACCGACAACTTGCCAAAATCGCAACGGACAAAACGGCCTTCCCTGTCAAATTCTTCAATGCCCATGCCGATTTGCACATTGTCTGGTTTGCGTTTGCTGTACACCGCCACGCCGCTGTAACCGCGCTTTTCGGCGCAATGCCAGTAGCCGTGCATACCGTGCGGATTTTTCATATCGTCTGACAGGTCGGCCTCTTGAGCTTTCAGTTCCTGCACGCAGACGATGTCGGCACCGGAAGCGGCGATGTATTCATAAAAACCTTTTTTATAGGCGGAGCGGATGCCGTTGACGTTGGCAGAGATAATTTTCAACATAAGATTTGAGTGATTTTTAAAAACGGATAATAGGATTGAGGTTTTCAGACGGCCTGCAAGTCATAAACAAATACTTTGGAATTGCGGCCGTTGGCATTGTATTCCTGCCGACGTTCAGCAGGCAGGTCATCGGCTGAGGCCGTCTGAAAGCCCCGTTCGACAAACCATTCGCCCGTGTGCGTAGATAAGGCGAAAAGCGTTTTGATATTTAAGGCGCGTGCTTTTTGAAACAGATGTTCCAACAGTAATTCGCCGTAGCCGCCATCGCGCGCTTCGGGCGACACCACCAGACAGGCCAATTCGCCGCAGTCCGACTCGGAAAAGGTTTTCAGCGCCACGCAGCCGTAAATGTTTTGATCGTGTTCCAATACGGAAAAAAACTGGAAATATGGTTTTCCAAATACTCGCGGCTGCGGTGTAACAAGATGCCTTGTTCCGCCAACGGACGGATTAAGGCGATGATGTGAGGAATGTCGTCGCTGCGTGCCTGACGGATGGAAACAAACGGCTCACGGGCAATAGATGTACCGCTGCCCTCTCGGGTAAACAGCTCGCGCAACAGGCTGCCGTCTTCACGGCCGTTGAGAATCTGCACCCGCGATACGCCGTTTTCCAACGCGCCTACCGCCGCATGCAGCAAATCGGCCGGCGCATCGGGATTATCGTGTATCAGCTCCTGCACTTCGCCGACAGACAAAGTATTGGCCAACGAGCCGTCGGCACGACGAATACCTGCTTCTTCGGTCAAGAAAACCAGTTTCTCCGCCTGCAAAGCCATGGCCACTTCCTGAGCGGTTTCGCACATACTCAGATTGAAGGTTTTGCCGCTGTACGAATGCCCCAAAGGACTGATCAGCACCACCGCGCCGCCATCCAAACGCAAACGGATTTCTTCTGCGTCGATTTTGCGGACGGTACCGGTATAACCCATGTCCACACCATCGATAACACCCAGCGGACGGGCGGTAATAAAGTTGCCGCACGCAATAACCGGCGACTTGCTCCGTTGCGGTGCAGATACGCTGCTGAACAAGGCGGCTTCAACATCACTGCGGATAATCCCCGCCACCTGCTTCACTTCCATCAAAGTTGCTTCATCGGTAATCCGGCGGCTGCCGCTGTATTTCGGAACAAAATTCCGACCCGAAGCCAATTTGTCGAGCAAATGCCGCGAACCGTGCACCAAGACCAAACGCAAGCCCAAGCTGGCCAACAGATTCAAATCTGTGGCCAAACGAATCAAGGTTTCGCCTTCCAACAGGCTGTCGGTCACGCCGACCACCATGGTTTTGCCGCGCAAATATTGGATATAGGGCGCGGCCTCACGAAAGCTGGCGACAAAATGGGCGATGGCACTCATAGCAGGGCAAGATAAAAGAGTTGCATAATCAAAACTGTCAGCGCAATCAACGATGCCAAAGTCCAGTTGAAACCGTCCTTGCGCGTTTTGACCGCCGCCTGCTCTTCCGCCTTAGGCTCTTCCTCAAGCGCGCTGTTGAGCAAATCGGAAATTTCTTTGCGCGAGAGTTTGGAATGCTTGAGAATTTGCGCACCGATGTTATGCACGAGGCGCACATCCGTTACCGCCACAGGCAGATGGGCCGGATCGGCCGGCAGATTGCCCGACAGATAATCCTTGGCCTTAAACATCCCCGAACAACGCGTGCAGACCACGAAACCCTGCGCCACGTTCAACTGGGCATCTTTCACCCAATGCGGTGTTTTACAATGAGGACAAGAACAAGCAGGCATGAGTATTTTTCCGTAAGTGTATTGAATCAAAAAAATATTTTTAGCTAATGTTTCAGGCCGTCTGAAAACTGTTTCAGACGACCTGAGCATGATGTTATGGTTTAAACCGCGCCGTAACGTTCGCGATAAGCTTTGACCGGCTCGAAGAAGCCGCCAAATTCGGCATTGTTTTGTAAGAGCGTGAACAAGTCGTTCAAGTTGGCAATCGAAACCACCGGCAGGCCGTATTGTTTTTCGACTTCCTGCACCGCCGACAATTCGCCCGTGCCTTTTTCCATGCGGTCAAGCGCAATGGCCACTGCGGCAGGCGTTGCGCCTTCGGCCTCAATCAGTTTGACTGACTCGCGCACGGATGTACCGGCGGAAATCACATCATCGATAATCAGCACGCGGCCTTTCAAAGGTGCACCCACCAACACGCCGCCCTCGCCGTGGTCTTTGGCTTCTTTGCGGTTGTAGGCAAAAGGCACGTTCACGCCTTTTTCCGCCAACATCATCGCTGTTGCCGCCGCCAAAATAATGCCTTTATAGGCTGGGCCGAACAGCATATCGAACTTCACGCCGCTGGCAATAATGGCCTCGGCGTAAAAACTTCGCCAGCTGCAAAGTCGATGCGCCGTCATTGAACAAACCGGCATTGAAAAAATAAGGCGACTGACGGCCGGCCTTAGTCGTAAATTCGCCGAATTTCAATACGTTTTGTGCCAAAGCGAATTTGAGGAAGTCTTGACGGAAATCGGACATTTGGGTTCTCCCGAAAGATGTTGATTTATCAAAGAAACGATTATAAAGGATTCATGCGGAAAAATCAGGCCGTCTGAAAACAGGTTCAACCCTGCTTTTAACCGACAAGGCGTCATTGCCGTCTTATCTCGGCAATCAAAACGGATTATTCCCGATGATACGGATGGTTGTGCAAAATCGAAACGGCGCGATAAAGCTGCTCGGTCAATAAAACGCGCACCATGCCGTGCGGCAAGGTCAGGCTGGAAAGGCGCATCATCATGTTTGCCTGCTGTTTCAAACGGTCGGTCATGCCGTCTGCGCCACCGATAATAAAACAGACGTGTTCGCCGTTTTGCTGCCAGCTTTTTTTAAATGTTGCGCCAATTCGACCGAAGTCGGCGCTTTGCCGCGCTCGTCCAATACCACCAAAAAAACGCGCCCTGCGGTATGGCTTCCAACAGGCGTTTTTCTTCAGCCGCCATACCCTGAGCCGCATTCACACCCGCGCCGCGTTTTTCGGGCTTGATTTCTTTCAGCGCATAATTGACATCGCGCCCGAAGCGTTTGGCGTACTCGCCGACGGCTTCATCCACCCAACGCGGCATTTTCGTGCCGACAGCCAAGACGATGATATTCATGGAGTATCCTTTTGTTATCGAATTGTCGGTTGGAAATTATGGTCAAGCAAGCCTTTAACCTATTCCAACTATGGGAAACTGCCCACGCAACCGACTGAAAATAAAAGGCCGTCTGAAAGCCGAATGTATCCCTTTCGGCTGTTTCAGACGGCCTTTCAATGATTAGCAGTGAACCAATGTACCTTCGTTTTCACCCGGTTACTACACGTTTGAGCGAACCTTCTTTAGCAATGCCGAATACTACAATATTGAGCTTGCGTTCGCGACAGAGGGCGAAAGCGGTGGCGTCCATCACTTTGAGGTTTTTCAACAAGGCTTCATCAAAAGTAATGGTTTCGTAGCGTGTTGCAGATGGATCTTTTTCGGGTCTGCGGTGTACACGCCGTCAACGTTGGTGGCTTTGAGCATCACGTCGCAGTTCATTTCCGCACCGCGCAATGCGGCGGCAGTGTCGGTCGTGAAGAACGGATTACCGGTACCGGCGGCGAAAATCACGACTTTGCCTTCTTCCAAATATTGAATGGCTTTAGGACGGGCGTAAGTTTCAGCGATTTGCTGCATAGACAGTGCGGATTGAACACGCGCTTTGATGCCGAGGGTTTCAAATGCGTCTTTGAGTGCCAACGCGTTCATCACGGTCGCCATCATGCCCATGTAGTCGGCGGTGGCGCGGTCCATGCTGCCTGCTTGGGCGGATACGCCGCGGAAGATGTTGCCGCCGCCGACAACGATGCCGACTTGTACGCCCATTTTGACGACTTCGGCGATTTCACCGACGGTTTGGACGATGGTGTCGTGGTTGATGCCGAAAGGATCGGAACCCATCAGGGATTCGCCAGAGAGTTTCAGTAATACGCGTTTGTATTTGATTTGCTGTGTCATGGGATACCTTGCTTTCTTTGGGTGGATAGCGCTGATTATTCAGAACGAACCGACCATTCATTCCAAATGTTCAGTTCATCCTGTGGCGCTGCTTCAATTCGGGGAAAGGGCGTCTGATTTTTCAGACGACCTTTCCGGATGTTTGGCTGACAGGGTAACGCGTTTTTCCGTGGGTGTATGGGTTTGGATAAATTATTATGTGTTGATTATGATGAAATATTCTATTTCCAACAGTATTCTAAACAGTGTAGCTCTCAAAAAAAAGCACCCTGATTCGTTTGGAATCCAGGTGCTTTCTTTTTCATGTCTGCCTTACACTTTAGCAGCAGCGGCAACTTCGGCTGCGTAGTCGACAACGGCTTTTTCGATACCGTCGCCTACTTTGTAACGTACGAAGCTGATAACTTCGGTACCGTTTTCTTTAGCGAATTGGGCAACGGTTTGGTCAGGGTTCATCACGAATGCTTGACCGTTCAGAGTGATTTCAGCCAAGAATTTGCGGATACGGCCTTCAACCATTTTAGCGGCGATGTCGGCAGGGTTTGCCGGAAGCGATGGCTTGCTCGGTGTAGATGTGGCGTTCTTTTTCGATGGTTTCGGCATCTACTTCGGCTTCGGTTACGCATTGCGGCTTAGCGGCAACGATGTGCATACCGATTTTACGCGCTACGTCTTCAGAACCTTTGAACTCAACCAATACGCCTTCGGTAGCCAATGCGCCGTGGATGTAGGCAACCAGTTGGTTGGCGGTGTCGATCACTTGGAAGCGGCGGACAGACATGTTCTCGCCCAATTTGGCGATGATGGCTTTGCGTTCTGCTTCAACCAGTTCGCTCAGTTCTTCAACGGTAGCCGGTTTTTTTCTCGGCAGCGGTTTTCGCAACGAAGTTGGCGAATTCTACGAAGCCTGCGTCTTTGGCAACGAAGTCGGTTTCGCAGTTTACTTCAACCAATGCACCGACATTGCCGTTGATGGCGTAAGCCAATACGCCTTCGGCAGCGGTACGGCCAGCCAGTTTGCCGGCTTTCGCGCCGGATTTGATGCGCAGGATTTCTTCGGCTTTTTCGAAGTTGCCTTCGGCTTCAACCAAGGCTTTTTGCATTCCATCATGCCCAGGCCGGTAGCGGCGCGCAGGTCGGCAACCATTTTTGCAGTAATTTCTGCCATTTTGAATCTCCTAGATTTTTGGGGAAACACGGGGTATCCGTGTTTGGGAATGGGGTCGTCTGAAAAGGCTTTTCAGAACGGGATTTGAGAAAAGGGCATAACGCCCCTCTTCGGTTTGCCGGATTACTCGGCGGCAGCTTCTTGGGCAGCGGCTACGGTTTCTTGCAGCGCTTGGTTTTTTGCCTTCCAAAACTGCGTCGGCGATGCCGCGGCAGTACAGGCGGATGGCTTTGGCGGAGTCGTCGTTACCGGGGATAACGTATTTCACGCCGTCAGGGCTGTTGTTGGTATCGACTACGGCAATAACGGGGATGCCCAGTTTTTCAGCCTCGACCAAAGTACCTTTTTGGTAGCCGGTGTCGATAACGAAAATCGCGTCAGGCAGGCCTTTCATGTTTTTTTGATACCGCCCAAAAGAACGTTCCAGTTTTTTTCAACGTCGCGTTGCATTTCCAGAATTTCTTTTTTTGTTGAAACCGCCTTCGGCAGCGTTTTTCCAAAGCAGCGGTTTTTTTCTTCCAGGCGTTTGATGGATTGCTTAACGGTTTTTGTAGTTGGTCAGCATGCCGCCCAACCAACGGTGATCGACGAAAGGCATACCGGCGCGGGTAGCTTCTTCGCGGATGATTTCACGCGCTTGACGTTTGGTGCCGACGAACAGCACGGTGCCTTTGTTGGCAACCAGACGGCGTACGGCTTCTTGCGCTTCTTGGAACATCGGCAGGGTTTTTTTCCAGGTTTACGATGTGGATTTTTGTTGCGCGCACCGAAAAATGTATTGTGCCATTTTCGGGTTCCAGAAACGGGTTTGGTGGCCGAAGTGAACGCCGGCTTCAATCATCTGACGCATAGTAATTTGAGACATTTTATTTCCTTGAAAGGGTTAAGAGCACATTCAATCGCATAGAACTTGATAGGCTGCGCCTATTGTCAAGCACCCTTCGGCGAAAGTGGGCATAAGTTTTAAAAAAAAGTGCGTTTCCGAAATGGAAAACTGACGGATTATAGCGGATAAGGGGTCGTCTGAAAAGGGATTTTATGCACTGCCGTCCTGTTTGCCGCCTTCTTGTCCGGCTGTGCGGCAGCTTTGTTCGAATGCTTCCTTTTCCTGCTGCTTCATCAGGCGGTTGCGGCGGCGGATGGTGACGGTGAAAAACGGTAAACGCGACGGGCAGGACTGCCCAAAAAACCAAATAAATCAAAGCGCGCGCGATGCTGGGCTGGGCAGCGGAATACATGACGGCGACGAAGAGGTAGCCGATAAGGACGATATGCCACATGGCGGAATCCTGTTTTGATGTTAACGGAGCGTTTATAATCGCCGTATTCTACAACAACACTCAAAAGGTCGTCTGAAATGAGGAATGAGGAAAAACACGCCCTGCGCCGAGAATTGCGCCGCGCCCGCGCGCAGATGGGGCATCAAGGGCGGTTGACGGCGGGGCAAACGGTTAACCGCCTGCTCAAGCGTTATATCAAGAAGGGGCGGAAGATCGGCGTGTATTGGCCGATAGGCAAGGAATTGCGTTTGGACGGCTTTGTCCGTGCCGCACAAAAACGCGGCGCAAAACTCTACCTGCCCTATATCGAACCGAACACGCGGCGGATGTGGTTCACCCCCTACCCTGCCGACGGCACCAAACAAGAACGCAAACGCGGCCGCGCCAAATTGAGCGTTCCCCAATTTACCGGCAAAAAAATCCGCGTCCACCAACTCAGCCTGCTGTTGGTCCCCATCGTCGGCATCGACAAACGCGGCTACCGCCTCGGACAAGCCGGTGGCTATTACGACGCCACCCTCTCCGCCATGAAATACCGCCTACAAACCCAAACCCTGGGCGTAGGCTTCGGCTGCCAACTGACCGACACACTGCCGACCGAACCCCACGACCCTGCCGCTGGACGGGTTTGTATCGGAGTCGGGCGTGCTGATGTTCAAACATCATTAATCAATAGCTTTCAGACGACCTCAGAGATGCCGTCCGTTAAGACACTATAAAAGAAAAGGTCGTCTGAAAACTCAAACCATCAAATACAAAGGAAACCCCCATGACTGATTTCTCATCCACTCCCGTTTTATCCTTCGACCGCGTCCGTCTCGAACCTTTAACAACGGCACACGAAGCCGGTTTGCGCGAAGCAGTTTGCGACGGCGAAGTTTGGAAGCTGAACGTAACCACCGCGCCCGAACCCCACCAAGTAGCTGACTATATCCGCACCGCCATACAAACCCGCCTCGCCTTTGCCGTCATCGACGAAGACACGGGAAAAATTGTCGGCTCGACTTCGCTTTACCACATCGACCCCGCCATCCCACGCCTCTACATCGGTTTCACATGGTATGCCCTGTCGGCACAGCGCACGCACATCAATACCGCCTGCAAAAATCATGTTGCTCGACTACGTTTTCGACACTTTAAACTGCCGCTGCGCCTGCTGGCAGACCGACAACCTCAACACCGCCTCCCAACGCGCCATCGAACGCTTGGGCGCACACCAAGACGGCATCTTGCGCTGCCACAAGCTGCGGAAAGACGGTAGCGTGCGCGATACGGTCGAATACAGCCTGCTGCGTGAGGAATGGCCGCAGGCAAGGGCAAAACTGCTCAAAAAGCGGCAGCTTATGACGCATCCTGAAAAAAACGTTTTTCTTCTTCATTTTTTTCATCAAAACACGCCCATCTTGCTGACAATCCGAACTCTTTAAAAAAATTAATGAAATAAGGTGCAACACCGTCAATCCCCTGATAAATAAAGGCCGTCTGAAAGTTTCAGACGGCCTTTATTCAAATTAAACCCTACTGGCATCTTTAAACCCACGTTTCAAATGCACCATCAGCAATGCCACTGCCGCAGGCGTTACGCCGGAAATACGGCTGGCTTGGCCGACGGTTTCGGGTTTGTGCTGGTTGAGCTTTTTGCTGTACTCGGCCGACAAACCTTTGACTTTGCTGTAATCGATATCCCTCGGGCAACTTTAAGGTTTCGATGTCGCGGCGGCTGTCGATTTCTTCGTTTTGGCGGTCGATATAGCCTTGGTATTTGACTTGGATTTTCGACTTGTTCGACCACGCTGTCGGCAAGTTCGGTTTCAGGTTGTGCGTCGGGTAGGGTCATCAGCGCGGCGTAGTCGAGGTTCGGGCGGCGCAGGAGGTCGTGCAGGCTGGCTTCGCGGCTGAGTTTTTTTGCCCGAACACGCGGATTTGTTCGTCTTCGGCGAGTTTTTTTGCGGCGTGTACCATGTTGCTTTCAAACGTTGGATTTCGCGTTCGATGGCTTCGCGTTTTTCGTTGAACATGCGCCATTGCGCTTCGGATACCAAGCCGATTTTGTAGCCGTCTTCGGTCAGGCGCATGTCGGCGTTGTCTTCCCTGAGTTGCAGACGGTATTCGGCGCGGCTGGTGAACATGCGGTAGGGTTCGTTCACGCCTTTGGTGATGAGGTCGTCCACCAATACGCCGAGATAGGCTTGTTCGCGGCGCAGCAGGAGCGGGTCTTGTTCGCGGATGTATTGCACGGCATTTGCGCCTGCGAGCAGACCTTGCGCGGCGGCTTCTTCATAGCCGGTCGTGCCGTTGATTTGTCCGGCAAAGAAGAGGCCTTGGATGGTTTTTGGTTTCGAGGCTGGCTTTGAGGTTGCGCGGATCGAAATAGTCGTATTCGATGGCGTAGCCGGGGCGCAGGATATGGGCGTTTTCCAAACCTTTCATGCTGCGCACGAGGGCGATTTGGATGTCAAACGGTAGGCTGGTGGAGATGCCGTTGGGGTAGTATTCGTGCGTGGTCAGGCCTTCGGGTTCGAGGAAAATCTGGTGGCTGTCTTTGTCGGCGAAGCGGTTGATTTTGTCTTCGATAGACGGGCAGTAGCGCGGACCTACGCCTTCGATTTTGCCGGTAAACATCGGGCTGCGGTCGAAGCCTGAGCGGATGATGTCGTGGGTTTGCGTGTTGGTATGCGTAATCCAGCAGGATACTTGGCGCGGGTGCATATCGGCGTTGCCGCGTACGGACATTACGGGAACGGGTGTGTCGCCGGGCTGTTCGGTCAGTTGGGAGAAGTCAATCGTGCGTCCGTCAATACGCGGCGGTGTGCCGGTTTTCAGACGGCCTTGCGGCAGGTTCAATTCGCGCAAACGGCCGCCCAAGGATTTGGCGGCTGGGTCGCCGGCGCGGCCGCCTTCATAGTTTTCCAAACCGATATGGATTTTGCCGGACAAAAACGTGCCTGCGGTCAACACGACGGCGCGTGCTTTAAACTCCACGCCCATCGCGGTGATTACGCCGCTGATGCGGTCGCCGTCGAGCGTTATGTCTTCGACGGCTTGTTGGAAAAGGTCGAGGTTTTCTTGGTTTTCCAACATTTCGCGGATGGCGGCTTTATACAGGATGCGGTCCGCCTGCGCGCGCGTGGCACGAACCGCCGCGCCTTTGCTGGCGTTCAGGCGGCGGAACTGGATGCCGGATTTGTCGGTGGCCAACGCCATCGCGCCGCCGAGCGCGTCGAGTTCGCGCACGAGATGGCCTTTGCCGATGCCGCCGATGGAGGGGTTGCACGACATTTGTCCGAGCGTTTCGATGTTGTGTGTGAGCAAAAGCGTCTGCGCGCCCATGCGTGCGGCGGCAAGCGCGGCTTCCGTGCCTGCGTGGCTGCCGCCGACGACGATAACGTCGTAGGTTTTGGGGTAAATCATGTAAGTCATTTTTATGTGTTCTGTAAAGGTTTCAGACGGCCTTTTGTTGATCAGGCCGTCTGAAAAGTGGAATCAAATCTTAAAACCAAGCTTAGAAGGTATAGCCTGTTTCCAATTCGTCATCGCCGACCAATTCGACCAGCAACGCATACAGCGGCGCCAAATCGTTGTAACGGCGGGATACGCGGCGCAAGTAGTTCAGGAAGCGCGGGATTTCAGGGCGGTATTTGTCTTTGCCGTCGCGGTAGTACAGGCGGGCAAAAATACCGGCCACTTTCAAATGGCGTTGTACACCCATCCATTCAAACCAGCGGTAGAACTCGTCAAACTCGGCAGGCACAGGCAGCTGGGCGGCGCGTGCTTTTTCCCAGTAACGGATAACCAAGTCCAATACAAATTCTTCTTCCCATTCGATAAATGCATCGCGCAACAGCGACACCAAATCATAGGAAATCGGGCCGTAAAGCGCGTCTTGGAAGTCCAACACGCCCGGGCGGCCTTTTGCCAGCATCAGATTGCGGACGATAAAGTCGCGGTGGACATACACTTTAGGCTGCGCCAACAGAGGCGGCAACAGCGTGTCGACGGTTTGCTGCCACAACTGACGTTGCTTGAAAGTCAGCTCACGACCCAATTCTTTGGCCACAAACCATTCGGGGAACAAGTTAATCTCGCGCAGCATGACTTCGCGGTCGTATTCCGGCAGTTTGCCGGGTTGGCTGGCTTTTTGCAGTTCGATCAGTTCGTCGATGGCTTCGAGCAGCAGGGCTTTGTGGGCGGTTTCGCTGTTTTCCTGATTCATGGCGGTCAGGAATGTGGTATTGCCCAAATCGTTCAACACCATAAAGCCCAACGCTTCATCCACATGAAGTACTTGCGGCACATTGACCATGTTAAACAGTTTTTGCACTTTCAAATAAGGCGCAACACTCATCTTCTCAGGAGGCGCGTCCATACAGATAACGGTCTGGCCGTCTGAAAACGTCGCGCGGAAATAACGGCGGAAGTCGGCATCGGCTGCCGCAAAGCTCAATTCAAACGGCTGGTTCGGGTAAACAGACTCCAGCCAGTTTTGTAATTCGGTTTGTCGTTGCATAGCGGTATCGCAGAATTTCAGGTTACAATAACCGCTATTCTAACTGGCAAACCGATTTAAGGGGCGATTTTGGCTCGTTTATTTTCACTCAAACCCTTGGTACTCGCCTTAATTATGGGCTTTGGCGCAACAGCCGTGCGCGCGGAAGATGCTTCTGTTCCGCAGGCGGAAGACTATACCCCTGCCCACACCGCCACATCCAAACCGGCACAAACCAGCCAAAGCGAAGCCGATCCGCTTTCTTTGGGCAGCACGTGCCTGTTTTGCGACCACGAAGATGCCAAGCTGGCCGAAACCGCCGAAATCAAACGCAGCGGCGAGCCTGCCCTGCCTGCCGATTACACCCGCGTCAACGCCGATAAAATAGAAGGTCAGACCCAAGTCGGCGTCCGCGCCGAAGGCGACGTCATTGTCGAGCGCAATGCCGACGTTCTCAACGCCGATTGGGCGCAATACGACCAAGCCACCGATACCGTTACCGCCGGCGACCGCTTTTACCCTGTATCAAAACGGTTCGACCGTAACCGGCGATCAATTGGTTTACAACCTCAAAGACCAAACCGGTTCCAGCACTGCCGTGCGCCTCAATACCGAACAAGGCGGCCGCCGCCTTCAAAGTGTCAGCGAAAAAGCCGAACTCAAAGGCAAAAGGCCTCTACAAACTCATCAATACCAAATTCAACACCTGTTCGCCCGGCGATGCCAGCTGGTATATCCAAGCGCAAAGCATTGAGGCCGATGAATCGACTGGTATCGGCGTGGCCAAACACGCTTCGCTCGTATTCGGCGGCGTACCCGTCCTCTACACGCCTTGGGCGGACTTCCCCATCAACGGCAACCGCAAAAGCGGCCTGCTCGTTCCGACCATTGCCACAGGTTCAGACGGCCTTGAGCTGAGCCTGCCCTACTACTTCAACCTTGCGCCGAATTTGGATGCCACCATCCGTCCGGGCATTATCAGTAAACGCGGCGTGCAACTGGGCGGCCAAGTCCGTTATCTGCAACCGAATTACAGCGGCGAAGTCGATGGCGACTGGATGCCGAACGACCAAAAAGCGTCCACAACAACCGCTACCAGTTTAAATGGAAACACCAGCAGCAGCTGAACAGCAAAATCAGCGGCGGCATCAATTACAACCAAGTTTCCGACGACGATTACTACCGCGACTTCTACGGCCGCGAAGACATCGCGCGCAACGTCAACCTTGACCGTCAGGCATGGCTCAATTACAGCGACAAACTGTTGGGCGGCAGCTTCGACGGCTCGTTGCGCGTACAAAAATATCAAACGCTGGCCAACCAAGACGGTTATAAAGACGAGCCTTATGCCATCATGCCCCGCCTGACCGGCCGTTGGCAAAGCCATTTCGGCAAGGCTCAGCTTAACGTATTAGGCCAACTCACCCGCTTTGACCACGACACCAAGCAAGACGGCAGCCGCGTAGTACTCTACCCGAGCGTCAAATGGGATTTCCACAACCAATGGGAGCTACATCCGACCTAAAGTCGGCGTACATGCCACTATTACAGCCTCAACAGCTTCAACGGTCAGCGGCCGCAATGTCAGCCGCGTCCTGCCGATTATCAACGTCGACAGCGGCCTGACTTTCGAGCGCAGGGCCCGGCTCTTCGGCGGGGAATACCTGCAAACGCTTGAACCGCGCCTGTTTTACAACTATATTCCGACCAAGTCCCAAAACGACCTGCCCAATTTCGATAGCTCCGAAAACAGCTTTACCTATTCGCAGCTGTTCCGAGAAAACCTGTATTCGGGCAACGACCGCATCAATTCGGCCAACAGCCTGACGCTGGCCACACAAAGCCGTATCCTCAACCCCAATACCGGTGCAGAACTCTTCCGTGCAGGTATCGGCCAGAAGTTTTATTTCAAAAAGACAACGTCCCTGCCTGACGGCAACGTCAGCAATTATCCGCGCAGCTAATCCGACTGGGTAGCCTTTTGCACACGGCAACCTTACTCCGAGCACACGCATTGATTTGGACATCCACTACAACCAAAACCTAAGCCGTGCCGAGAGCTACGCCGCAGGGATTACCTACAACCCCGAACCCGGCAAAGTCTTAAGCGCGCGCTACAAATACGGACGCAACGAGCGCATCTATCTGCAAGCCAACGGCGACTATTTCTACGACAGGCTCAGCCAAATCGACCTTGCCGCACAATGGCTGTTGAGTAAAAACCCTGTACGCCGTTGCCCGTTACAATTACGAAATCGAAGCCAAAAACCGCTGGAAATGCTCATCGGTGCAGAATACAAAAAGTAACTGTGGCTGCTGGAGCGCAAGCTTTGGTCGGCCAACGCTATGTTACCGGCGAAAACAGCCACAAAAACGCCGTATTCTTCAACCTCCAACTCAAAGACTTGAGCAATATCGGCAACAACCCATTCGAAAAAAACTCCGCTTAGCCATCCCCGGTTACAGCAAAACCAACGAGGTAGTCAAACAATGAACTTCAAACCCCTGATTCTCGTCGCCGCACTCACTCTCGCAGTAGGCGCACACGCCGCTCCTAAAGCCAAAGCAGGCAAAGCGCGTACCAATAAAACTCCAGTCGTCAGCGCCACCACCATGCCTGCCGTACAAAGCGGCGTACATCTTTCAGACGGCATTGCCGCGGTTGTCGACAACGAAGTCATTACCCACCGCCAAGTAGCGCAAGCCGTAGCGCAAGCGCGTCAAACCCTGCCTAAAGGCACACAAATGGACGCCAACGAGCTACGCCAACAGGTTTTGGCACAAATGATCAACCAATCCCTGATCCTCCAAGCAGGCAAACGCCGCAACATCCAAGCGACCGATAGCGAAATCGAAGCCGTTATCGCGCACAACCCCAACATCAAAAACCCGTCTGCCGCCGTCCGTCAAGACATCGCCGACAGCATTATTGTTGAAAAAGTGCGCCAACAGGCCATCATGCAAAACAGCCGCGTCAGCGACTCCGAAGTGGCACGTTACATCGAGCAGGCCAAACAACAAGGCGTGACCCTGCCTGAAGCAGACCCTGTGCGCCAATACCATGCCCAACACATCCTCATTAAAGCCGACAACGACAATGCCGCCGTCGGCGCAGAAAGCACCATCCGCAAAATCTACTCACAAGCCCGCAGTGGCGCAGATTTCGGCGGTTTGGCGCGCCAATACTCGCAAGACAGCAGCGCCGGCAATGGCGGCGATTTGGGCTGGTTTGCCGACGGCATGATGGTTGCCCCGTTTGAAGAAGCCGTCCACAAACTCAAACCCGGCCAAATCAGCGCCCCTGTCCGCACCCAATTCGGCTGGCACATCATCAAGCTGAACGATGTCCGCGAAGCAGGTACGCCTGAAGAGCGCCAACAAAACGCCGTCCGCCAATACCTGTCCCAACAAAAAGCACAACAGGCGACCACCAACCTCCTGCGCGAACTGCACAGCAGCTCATACGTTGACGTACGCTAATCGCGCGTATTGTTAAAAAGGCAGGAATCCGTACAATAAGGCCGTCTGAAATCCATTGTTCAGACGGCCTTTACCTTTTACTTAAGCAACCCATTGATTAAAGCACCCCATCATGCCCATCCGTCCCAACTGGCAAACCGCCACCCTGCTGCAAGCCGAAGAAACCTCCATTACCTCCACCCACACCGGCCGCACCTACCGCATTCAAGCCGCGACACTCGGCGAGCGTCCGGCAGGCGGCTATCCCGTGCTGTATATCCTTGACGGGGATGCCTTTTTCCCCGCCATCCTCAATATGGCGCAATCCCTGCTCATCAACCCCATCACCAAAAGCCATGCCGCCTGTCTGATTGTCGGTATCGGCTACACCGGCGGCAACATCCGCGACCTAAGCCAACGCGCACTCGACTACACGCCACCGCTGCCCGACAACGCGCCCGAATCCGAACGCAAACAATACGGCCAAGCCGACCGCTTCAGCCGCTTTATCGATGACGAACTCTCCGCCCTGCTCAACAGCAAATACCGCATCGATACCCAAAAACCAAGCCATCTTCGGCCATTCGTTCGGCGCACTGTACGGCCTCTATTCCCTGTTCACCCGTCCCGAACGATTCCGCCATTATTTGCTGGTTTCGCCGTCTATCTGGTGGCAAGACCGCCGCGTACTCGATTGGCTGCCCGACACTTTGCCGCAAGGAATCGGCATCCGCCTCAGCGCAGGCGAACATGAGGGCAGAAACAACCGTCCCGACCAAACCAGCCGCGGCATGGTCGCACAAGCTAAAATCCTTGCCGGCACTTTGCACCACCTCGGCGCAGATGTCCGCTTTACCCTCTACCCCAACGCCAATCACGGCAACGCCCCGTTTTACGCCCTGACCGACTGCATCGAATATTTGCGCAGCGCATGGCAGCGTTGAAGCAGGTTTGCCAAACATCGAGGCCGTCTGAAACGCAAACTTAGAAGCGTATTGAACCTATTGGATCGATCTAAAATCCAATTATAAAAAGGCCGAGACCTTTGCAATAACATAGGTTGAGACCTTTGCAAAGGTCTCGGGGCATGAAAAAGGGAGAGGCTACCTGAAAAATAGATTTTCAGGTAGCCTCAAACCGGTTTGGCATGCATCCGAAACGGAAAAATTTGAGCGGTTACATACCTTGGGTTGGTGGCAGTGTTATTTCAACTTAGCTGCCAATTTGTCGAATTTTTGTTTGATGTCGGCCTTGAAGGCTTCCACTTTCTCTTTGCGCTCGGCTTTGCGCTGTTTTTTCCAAGCTTCGTGTGCCTGACGTGCCACTTCTTCCTGCGCTTCTATTGCTGCCAATACGTCCTGTTGGGCAACGGCTGCATCTTGCCGGAGAATAACGGTTTTGAAACGGTGGAAGAAGGCATCCAATACAGCTTCGTCGGATTCTTGCGCCAAAATAATGATTGCAGTACTGCCGTTATCCAGTTTTTTTGGCTGTATTTTTCCAGCAACGCCCCTCTTCCAATGTTTGGGCAGTACCTGCATCACTGCCGATGAGTGCGCCAGTAGCTCCACCCAACAGAACACCGATAGGGACCGCCGAGAATGCCGACCAGTGAACCAATGAGGCCGCCCGTCCATGCGCCTTCGACCGTATTGGCGGTAAAGTCGGTGCTTTCTGCTGGGATAATCAGGTCATTTTTCCTTTTTAACCAAAACGGCTTGTGCCACCAAAGCATCTGTTGTCTGCGAGTAAGCTTTCAATTCAGAAAAGGCTTGATAAGCTTCGCTGGAGATGTTGAATAAGGCAACGATGATGTTTTGTTTCATAAGTCCACTCCCGTAGATTGAAAGATTTAAGAACATACAAGTTGTATGCAGTGTCATTGTAAATTACAAGGGGGGGGGGAGCAATGCGGCAAACGGAACTTTACCTATGTACAGCCTGTAGAACCGGCAAACGGATAACGAACAATACCCAGCCTTTTGCCTGTAGGAAATCGTCGCATTGTTCACACCACAAGTTGAGAAAAAAATAAGCCTGCAAGACCTCAAGCGTCGTCTGAAATCCGTTTCCATTCCAAAGCCAAATCATACAGCGCCTTTTTATTCTCGCCGGTAATCTTGGCGGCAAGCTCGGCAGCTTGTTTGGTCGGCAACTCGGCCGCAAGGATTTTCATGGTGTTTTGCGCCGCCTCGGGCAAATCGCTGTGTTTCTCTTTCACCGCAGGGTGCAACACCAGCACCATTTCTCCACGCGTTTGGTTGCTGTCGTTTTTAAAGGGCGGCTTGGATTTCGGCAACCGTGCCGCTGAGGAAGGTTTCAAACGTTTTGGTGATTTCGCGTGCCAAAGTCAAACGGCGTTCGGGGAACTGCGCGGCCATATCCGCAAGGCTTGCTTCGATACGGTGTGGCGTTTCAAACATCACAATCGGAAAATCGGCTTCCGCCCATTTGGCCAACAGCTTTTGACGTTCGCCGGCTTTAGGCGGCAGGAAACCGTTGAAGTAAAAATCGGATTCCGTCACACCTGCCACGCTCAACGCCCCCATGACCGCGCTTGCGCCGACCACAGGCACCACTTTAAATCCGGCTTCGCGCACGCGGGCGGCAAGTTTCGCACCGGGATCGCAAACCGCAGGTGTGCCCGCATCCGAAACTTGGGCGACACTCAGGCCGTCTGAAAGATAGGCGATGATTTTATCGGCCATTTGCTGCTCGTTGTGTTCGCGCACGCTCACGAGTTTGCCCTGAATGCCGTACGCACTCAAAAGCTGGGCGGTAACACGGGTGTCCTCGGCGCAGATAATGTCGGCCTTTTGCAGCACGGCCAGCGCGCGCAGCGTTATGTCGGCTAAATTGCCGATGGGTGTGGCGACAACGTATAATGTCTGTTTTTCGATGCTGTCGACGGCTTTTTGCAGGTGTTTTGTGTACATAGATTCAAGGCCGTCTGAAACGGCGTCTCTTTAAAAACAATGATTATATAACGGGTAAACTTTTCATGCGCTTAAACCACAAACAGGGGGCGGCGGCTGAAGATGCGGCGCTGGCATTCCTGCTGGGCAAAGGCTGCTCGCTGCTGGCGCGGAACTGGCATTGCGCCTACGGTGAAATCGATTTAATCGTCAAAAACGGCGGTACGATTGTGTTTGTTGAAGTAAAATACCGCAAAAACCGAGGTTTCGGTGGTGCCGCATACAGCATCCCGCCGTCCAAATTATTGAAATTGCAACGAAGTGTAGAGTATTATCTGCAAAAGCACGGGTTGAACCATGCGCCCTGCCGCCTGGATGCGGTACTGATTGAGGGCGACGGCCAACGCGAATGGATCCAAAATATTACAGGTTAACCTCATGACAACATTACAAGAACGCGTTTCCGCGCATTTTGCCGAGAGCATCCGCGCCAAGCAGGAAGCCGAAAAAAAGTACTGGTCGAGCCGACCGCACGGGCTGCCGAGCTGATGCTGCAATGCCTGATGAACGACGGCAAAATCCTGGCCTGCGGCAACGGCGGTTCGGCTGCCGACGCGCAACACTTCGCCGCAGAAATGACCGGCCGTTTTGAAAAAGAACGCATGGAATTGGCCGCTGTCGCGCTGACGACAGATACTTCCGCCCTGACCGCCATCGGCAACGACTACGGTTTCGACCATGTATTCAGCAAACAAAGTGCGAGCCTTGGGTCGTGCCGGCGACGTATTGGTCGGTATCTCCACCTCCGGCAATTCCGCCAACGTCATCGAAGCCATCAAAGCGGCACACGAGCGCGACATGCACGTCATCGCCATGACCGGCCGCGACGGCGGAAAAAAATCGCCGCCATGCTCAAAGATACCGACGTTTTGCTCAACGTCCCTTATCCGCGCACTGCCCGCATTCAGGAAAAACCATATTTTTGCTGATTCACGCCATGTGCGACTGCATCGACTCCGTCCTGCTTGAAGGCATGTAACCCTTTCTTTTTCAGACGGCCCATCCCTTAAAGGCCGTCTGAACACCCAACCGTCCATACCCAGGAAAAAGGATATGAAGAATATCAAACGCTACGCCCTCCCCGTTCTGACTGCGACCCTCTTAAGCCTGAGTCTGAGCGGCTGCGTCAGCGCACTGATCGGCGGTGCAGCCGTCGGCGCAAATCCGCCGTCGACCGCCGCACCACCGGCGCGCAAACCGACGACAACGTTATGGCACTGCGCGTCGAAACCACCGCACGCTCCTACCCTGCGCCAAAACAACCAAGTCAAGGCTACACGCCTAAACTGAACGTGGTCGGCTACAACCGCCACCTGCTCCTGCTCGGCCAAGTGGCTACCGAAGGCGAAAAACAATTTGTTGAACGCATCGCCCGTTCCGAACAAGCCGCAGAAGGCGTGTACAACTACATCACCGTTGCCTCACAAGCGCGTTCGCTCGGCGACGTGACCAACGACACCTGGGGTACATCCAAAGTCCGCGCCTCCCCTGTTGGGCCTCAGCCCAGCCACCCAGGCACGCGTCAAAAATCGTGACTTACGGCAACGTGACCTATGTGATGGGCATCCTCACGCCCGACGAACAAGCCCGCGTAACGCAAAAAGTCAGCACGACCGTCGGCGTACAAAAAGTTGTGACCCTCTATCAAAACTACGTTGCCAACTGATTCACAGGGCAACCCGGGGCCGTCTGAATATTCAGACGGCCATTCCTCTAACGATTACCTGCCACATCATGTCCAAGAATAATAAAACCCTTTCCAACTTAAGCCCAAACACCTAATCCGCGCTTTATTCCTTGTCAGCTTTATCGCCGTCGCAGCCTTGGTTGCCGGCGTATTCAGTACCCTAAACTCCGGTAAAACCGACGTACCCGAAAAAAGCCCTGCCGAACAAACCGACACACGCATTGAAGTTTGGCGCCCCAACGGCACTGTCGAACCTGAAACCGTTCAGCTTGCCAAAGACGGCGACGCAAAAACCGCCTCCGGAAACCCTGTCGTCCCACAAGACGAAAAAGGCGAAAAAGCGGAAGAAGGGGTAAAAAACGACCGCTCCGCTGTACACCGCAGCAAACGCACAGAAAACAAACGTACTGAAACCGACAAATCAGAAAACACACCATCCGACAACAACAGCTCTGCCGCTCAAAACAAACCTAAAGCAGACAGCCAGCCTGCTAGAAAACAAAGCCGCAAGCAACAAACCTGCCGCACAAACGGTAGAAAACAAACCGGAAAAAGCCAAAGCCCCCGAGTCCAAACCGACTCCGAAAGCCGAGCCTGAGGCCAAACCACAAGCCAAACCGCGCAATAAAGACAATCTCGACAACCTGTTTTAAACAGACGGCACACCCGTCCCGTTCAGACGGCCGCCATGCCGTCTGAAACAAGAAGGAAAAACTCATGGACAAAGTCATCATCAAAACCCCCGAAGAAATCGAAAAATGCGCGAACTCGGCCGCTTGGTCGCCGAAGCCCCTCGATTACATCGGCCAATTCGTCAAACCCGGCGTAACCACCAACGAAATCGACAAACTCGTTTTACGACTACCACGTCAACGTTCAAGGCGGTTATCCAGCCCCCTCAACTACGGCAACCCGCCCTACCCGAAATCCTGCTGCACCTCTGTCAACCACGTTATCTGCCACGGCATTCCCGACGACAAGCCGCTGAAAGAAGGCGACATCGTCAACATCGACCTGACCATTAAAAAAGACGGTTTCCACGGCGACTCCAGCCGTATGTTTACCGTCGGCAAAGTCTCCCCGATTGCCCAACAGCTGATCGACGTGACCCACGCCTCCATGATGGCGGGTATCGAAGCGGTCAAACCCGGCGCTACCCTCGGCGACGTCGGCTACGCCTGCCAACAGGTTGCCGAAAATGCCGGCTACTCCGTCGTACAGGAATTCTGCGGACACGGCATCGGCCGCGGTTTCCACGAAGCGCCGCAAGTAGTCCACTACGGCCGCAAAGGTGAAGGCCTCGTCCTCAAACCGGGCATGATTTTTTTACCATCGAGCCGATGATCAACCAAGGCAAACGCCATCTGCGCATCCTGAACGACGGTTGGACAGTGGTCACCAAAGACCGCTCCCTCTCCGCTCAATGGGAACACGAAGTTTTGGTTACCGAAACCGGCTACGAAATCCTCACCATCAGCCCTGCCAGCGGTAAGCCTTAACCTTGAAAAACCTTTCAGGCCGTCTGAAAACATAGATTCAGACGGCCTGAAGTTTATTCGCATTCTCAATCTAGAAAACCGAATAAAAACTCGAAATTAAGTTTTTCACCCCAAATTGAATTGTTTAATTATGTAAAAATTTGCTTACGCCATATTTAAGATAAGCGCATAATTTAATGATTTATATAATGAAAATTTACTGAAATAATGAATTAAGAAATATTTACACAAATTATGGCAGACAGCGGAAAACTTCTTTCGAATATACTGTCTAATTATCTAGATCAGTCATTTGCAATACGCCCACATATCACCCCAAAAGCCTACAGGAAAGGGATGCCGGCATTCTTGCAGACCCATTTTTATGCCTAGAGGCATGCAACAAATACCACAATAAGGAAGATTCATGAAATCGTTCGAAAAATTGAAAACATCCGCGATATCCGTAAAAAAACTCGGCCTGAACCAAATGGACTTCTGGAGCCGCATTGGTGTGACTCAATCCGGCGGTTCCCGTTACGAATCTGGCCGCAATATGCCTAAACCTGTACGCGAATTGCTGCGTTTGGTACACATCGAGCGCGTAGATTTGGCTAAAGTTAACCGTGACGACTTGGCCGTTGCTTCCCTGCTGAAAAACCGCGACCCTGAGTTGTACGCTTCTCTGAAAAAAGAAGCCAAAGCCGACAAAAGTAAATAATCAAGCTATTCAAAAGGCCGTCTGAAACTCGTTTTCAGACGGCCTTTTTACTTTCTACACCCTAAGGGCATGTCTGCATACATGCCCTTTTCCATTTACGGCTGATACTGTTTGAAATAGTCCAACACGATTTGTGGCAGCCATTGCAGATTCAGACGGCCTTGATCGCGGCTGACAAAACCGACATGCCCGCCGTATGCCGGTTGCAGCAGCGTAACGGCCGAGGACACGTCCCGCCCGGTCGGCAGGGCTTCTGGCGGCAGGAAAGGGTCATTGACGGCATTGAGCAGCAGTAACGGCGTACCCACGCCTTTCAGGAACGGTTTGCAGGAATTACGGCGGTAGTAATCGTGGCGGTCGGCAAAACCATGTAGCGGCGCGGTAAAGCGGTCGTCAAAATCGCCAAGCGTTTTGCAGTTTTGCTGGCTTAAGGCCGTCTGAAACTGAGGAATCGCCTGGGCTTTCGGCAACAGCGAATTTAAAAAATAGCGCGTGTAAATCAGTCGCGTCATGCCCTGATCAAATCGCGTACCGGCCGCTACGGCATCAACCGGCGCGGAAACGACGGCAGATGCGCGTGGAACGGCATTGCTGCCCTGCTCACCCAAATATTTGGCCAGGGCATTGCCCCCCAAAGAAACGCCGACAGCGTAGATGGTTGAATAGCGTCGGGCCAGTGTGTTGAGCATAAAGGCGATTTCGGGCGTATCGCCGAGGTGGTAGAACACGGGCGCGGTGTTTTCTATACCGCCGCAACTGCGGAAATGGGCAACCACGCCGTTCCAACCGCGCTGCTGCACGGCTTTCATCAGCTCGACTGCGTAATGACTCTCGCTGCTGCCTTCCAGTCCGTGGAACAAAACCACCAACGGCGCATCAGGATTGGCGCTGTCGACAAAATCGTAGGCAACTTGGGTTTTGCCGGTACTGTCGGGCAGAAGCTCGCGGCGGTAGTCGGGCGCCTTGCCTTGCAGCAGCTTGGCAAACAGAGTATCGGCATGGCCGTTTCTGAGCCAATAAGGCGTGTTGGGTGAACGTGTATTCATGATTTATTTCTTCTATTTTTCAGACGGCCTGAAGATGATCATATACACCAGCAATGCAGTCAGCGTGCCGTTTGTCCAGCCTGCCCAAACGTCGGTGGGATAATGCACGCCCAAATAAATGCGTGAAAACCCGGTCAGCAGGGCAAAGGAAATGCCGCCTACCCAAGCAGCACGGCGGTAGCGCGTGCGACGGCAAAAAGCAATATCAACATGACGGCAATGGCAGCGGAAAACGTACTGTGGCCGCTGGGAAAGGAAAAATTGCTCTCCTCAATCAGGCGTGGCCAAAGCAACGGGCGTTCGCGGGCAAACCATACCTTCACAATCAGCATGTTCAAAGTCGGCACCAATGCCGCCAACACGCAAAACAGCGCTTCGCGCTTCTTATCGGCAAAAATACAGGGCGGCGGCAACCGCGCCGATCAGCGGCACGGCAATCGCGGTTTTGCCTAGATAGTGCAACACGGTGGCAATCGGGTCAAACCATGTTCCCGCGTGGGCATGGACGGCGTGCATCAGCGGCGGTTCAAAAGCGAAGCCGCCATATTGCGCCAGCCAAATGCCGATAATGAGGGTTGGCGGTAAAAACAGCAAAGAGGCAAAAATCAGTGCGCGTCTGGATTGGGCTGGGGATAAGTGCATTATTCCACCGTTTCTTTCAAAGTCGCGCCAATCGCCTGCAAACCCTGCAACGCATCTTCCCACGCAGCATCCAGCAAGCGGCAGGCCTCGCCTTCCGCTTTGATGCCGAACTCGATATGCGGCGGAGTATAACGGCCGTCTGAATCGGTACGGCCCACGGTGGGCAGGCTGTAAGAACGGATACCGGCGTAGGTATGCTCAAGATGTTCCATAATCGGCGTAATGCGCGATTCGGGTTGTCCGAATACATACACGCTGCGGCTGCCGCGTTCGGTTTGGTTGAAGCGGTCGGCGTAATAAGTATCCAAAACCCATTCCGCCATCGGGTGCGCCATCACGGGAAGCCGGGGAAGAAATAATGCTCGCGGATGGAAAAATCCGGCGATGTTGTTGAACAGGGTTGGGCACAAGCTCTACGCCTGCGGGAAAATCCGCCATTTTCAGGCGCTGGGCGTGTTCGGGGGCGTCAAGCGGTTCGCCGCGTTTCAGGGTAACGGCTTCGATGAACTTGGTGGCTTCGGGATGGCGGACGACGGGCAAATCCAAAGCGGCGGCGGCCGCTTGGCGGGTATGGTCGTCGGGCGTGGAACCGATGCCGCCGGTAACGAAGGTCGGCAGGCCGTCTGAAAAAGCTGCGGCGTAGTTGTTTGACCAGCAAATCAGGTTCGTCGGGCAGGGTATTGCACCCTGATTGAGCTTCAGCCCGCGCGATTCCAGCAGGGATTTGAAAAAGGCGAAATGCTTGTCTTGGCGGCTTCCGTGCAGGATTTCGTCGCCGATGATGATGAGGTTGAAAGCGTTCATGGATAGTTTTTCTTCTTGGAGGCCGTCTGAAATCTTCAGACGGCCTCACGGCTGACAATATGCTCTATTTATAAGATAATGGAACCCGTTTTTCAAGTCTGAAGGAAGAATCCCCCATGAGCCACAACCACACCATCCTGCAACACCTCCCCATCGGTCAAAAAGTCGGCATCGCCTTCTCCGGTGGTCTTGATACCTCTGCCGCACTGCTGTGGATGAAACTCAAAGGCGCACTGCCTTACGCCTACACCGCCAACCCTAGGGCCAACCTGACGAAGACGACTACAACGCCATTCCCAAAAAAAGCGATGGAATACGGTGCGGAAAACGCCCGCCTGATTGACTGCCGCGCGCAGTTGGCACACGAAGGCATTGCCGCCATCCAATGCGGCGCGTTCCACGTTTCCACCGGCGGCATCGCCTACTTCAACACCACGCCTCTGGGCCGCGCCGTTACCGGCACCATGCTCGTTTCCGCCATGAAAGAAGACGACGTCAACATCTGGGGCGACGGCAGCACCTACAAAGGCAACGACATCGAGCGTTTCTACCGCTACGGCCTCTTGACCAATCCCGCGCTGAAAATCTACAAACCCTGGCTCGACCAACAATTTATCGACGAACTCGGCGGCCGCCACGAAATGAGCGAATTTCTGATTGCCAACGGTTTCAACTACAAAATGTCGGTTGAAAAAGCCTACTCCACCGATTCCAATATGCTCGGCGCAACGCATGAAGCCAAAGACTTGGAATTCCTCAACAGCGGCATCAAAATCGTCAAACCCATCATGGGCGTTGCCTTCTGGGACGAAAACGTCGAAGTCAAACCCGAAGAAGTCAGCGTGCGCTTTGAAGAAGGCGTGCCGGTTGCATTAAACGGCAAAGAATACGCCGATCCTGTCGAACTCTTCCTCGAAGCCAACCGCATCGGCGGCCGTCACGGCTTGGGCATGAGCGACCAAATCGAAAACCGCATCATCGAAGCTAAATCACGCGGCATTTACGAAGCCCCGGGCATGGCATTGTTCCACATCGCCTACGAGCGTTTGGTTACCGGTATCCACAACGAAGACACCATCGAACAATACCGCATCAACGGCCTGCGCCTCGGCCGCCTGCTCTACCAAGGCCGCTGGTTCGACAGCCAAGCCCTCATGTTGCGCGAAACCGCCCAACGCTGGGTCGCCAAAGCCATCACCGGCGAAGTCACCCTCGAACTGCGTCGCGGCAACGACTACTCGATTCTGAATACCGAATCGCCCAACCTGACCTACCAACCCGAACGCCTGAGTATGGAAAAAGTCGAAGACGCCGCGTTCACCCCGCTCGACCGCATCGGCCAGCTCACCATGCGCAACCTCGACATCACCGACACCCGCGCCAAACTGGGTATCTACTCTCACAGCGGTTTGCTGTCGCTGGGCGAAGGATCGGTATTGCCGCAGTTGGGTAATAAGAAATAAAGCAACCCTGCCATTTGGGACCGTTTCAAACGGGAAAGGTCGTCTGAAATTTAGTTTTCAGACGACCTTTCTATTTTTCCTCAGATTAGATGGATATTTTTATGTTTAATTTTGTAAATCAAAAATCTTAGGTAAAGGCAACCTCGCACCGATCTCCGCCATGGATCAAGTACAAAACTTTGTACTCGGCGGCATCATCAGCGACGTGATTTACAGCGACAGCATCGGCCTGTTGCAATTTTTCCTCGTACTGATTTTGTGGACGCTATTGGTATTGAGCCTGAAATTCATCAAAAACCACAACCACTGGGTCAAATCCGTGATTGACGGCAAATCCGTTTGGACCATCGTCAACGGCGAAGTCCAAGCTGAAGAATGTATGAAAAACGGCATCAGCGCACACGACCTCATGTTCAAACTCCGCGCCGCCGGCATCTACGAAAATCTCTGCCGTCAAACGCGCCGTGATGGAACAAAACGGCCAGCTCGCCGTCATTAAGTACGGCGACGAAAGCCTACGCTATCCGCTGATTACAGACGGCCAAGTCGACCCCGACATCCTCGAAATCATTAAGCGTGATGAAGAGTGGCTGCAACAAGAGCTTGACCGCCTCCACCTTGAAGCCTCGCAAGTCTATATCGGCGAATATATGAGACGGAAAATTGGTGGCACACCGTTATCCTTCTTGATTTGAAAATAGCAGGCCGTCTGAAACCCTGATTTCAGACGGCCTTTTTGCATTCAGCCCAAACACTGATGTTTTAATCGCGGTATTCAAACCTTGCACCCAAAAATTGAGCCAGCGCAGAGACGTGGGAATGCCGGGGATCTTTGACGGCGGTCAGCAGCAGGATATTGCCGTGTTTCCGCTCCAAATCCAGCAGCTGCTTGATGGCGGCTTGTGCAGTTTCATTGTGCAACTCTTCATGATAACGGCTGACAAAACTGTCAAAATTTTGAGCCGGATTTTTCGTGATACCAGCGACGCAGGTTTGCACTGGGCGTAATATCTTTCAGCCAAAGCGCCGTAGCGAAAAACTTCTTTATGGACGCCGCGCGGATAGAGGCGGTCGATAAAGACGGCGGTTTGTTTAGAATCGGGTTGATAGGCGTAAATGCGCTGTACGGTAAACATTTTTTCTCGTCTCCAATGGATTCAGGCCGTCTGAAAATTCAGACGGCCTGATGTTTTTTAGGGTTTAAAACAGTTTTTTGACTTCGGCTTCGATGTCGTCGGCACGCATAAAGGTTTCGCCGATCAGGAAAGTATGCACGCCGTGGCCGCGCATGAAATCGACGTCTTCTTTGTTACGGATGCCGCTTTCGGTTACAACGGTTTTGCCGTTCAATTCAGGCAAGAGGTCGAGGGTTTGTTGCAGGGTCACTTCAAACGTACGCAGGTTGCGGTTGTTAACACCCCACAACGGTGTGGTCATGTTGCGGCATTTTTTTCCAGCTCGGACGCATCGTGCAACTCCAACAATACAGTCATGCCCAATTCGTGGGCAACGGCTTCAAAACGCTCAAGCTGCCCGGCTTCCAATGAGGCGGCAATTAGAAGAACCGCATCCGCACCCCACGTGCGCGCCTGATAGATTTGGTATTCGTCAATGATGAAATCTTTACGCAAGACCGGCAGTGCCACGGCCGCACGCGCCTGTTTCAAATACTCGGGTGAGCCTTTGGAAATAAGGTTCGTCCGTCAACACGGACAAACAGGCCGCGCCGGCTTTTTCATAGGCAACGGCGATTTTCGGCAGGATGAAAATCAGGACGGATCAGGCCTTTGCTCGGGCTGGCTTTTTGACTTCGGCAATAATGGCTGGCAGATTCTGCGCGTGTTTTTCACGGATCGAGCCGATAAAGCTGCGAACCGGCGCAGCAGCCTGCGCTGGGCTTTGATGTCTTCCAAGGAAACGGCGGCTTTTTGGGCGGCTACTTCTTCTGCTTTGGTGGCAAGGATTTTGTTGAGAATATCGGTCATGGCGTTTTTCTATTGGGGCTGATTTTCGGGTTTGAACCGTGCAACATGCTGTCGCAGATTAGATTTCAGACGGCCTGAATGCCGTCATTTTAATGGTTTGAAAAAGGCGGGCAAGAATGCCCGCCTTTGTGTCTGCTTCAATTTAGTGATGAATGCCCAAAACGGACGCGTTGTGGCTGATGATTTCGTCCGCCAAAGACGGATTGTCGTTCAGCTTGATACCGTAGCCGGGCACCAATTCTTTCAGACGGCCTGACCATGATTCAGCATGATCGGGGAAGCATTGGTGGACGAGTTTGATCATCAGCGGAACTGCTGTTGATGCACCTGGGGACGCGCCCAGCAATGCGGCCAGCGAGCCGTCGGCATGGGCGACGATTTCGGTACCGAATTGGAGTACGCCGCCTTTTTTTCGGGTCTTTTTTTGATGATTTGTACGCGTTGACCGGCGGTAATCAGTTCCCAATCGTCAGGATTGGCTTCCGGATAATACTCTAAGAGCGAATTAAAGCGTTCTTCTTTGGTTTTACGTAATTCGCCCAAGAGATATTTGGTCAGCGGCATATTAGCCCAACCGGCGCGGAGCATAGGATAGAGGTTGTCCATTTGGATGGACATCGGCAAATCCATGAGCGAGCCTTGTTTGAGGAAGTTGGGGCGGAAGCCTGCATACGGGCCAAACATCAAATGGCGTTGGCCGTCCACGTTGCGGGTATCCAAATGCGGAACGGACATAGGGGGCGCGCCGACGGAGGCTTTGGCCGTACACTTTGGCGTTGTGTTGCGCGGCCGTTTCGGGATTGCTGTTGCGGAAGAAGAGGCCGGAAACCGGAAAGCCGCCGTAGCCTTTGCCTTCAGGGATACCGGATTTTTGCAGCAGGGTCAGTGCGCCGCCGCCTGCGCCGAGGAAGACGAAACGGGTGCGGAGTGTCAACGGGTCGTCATCGTCTTTGGTGCTGCTGGTTTTCAGCACCCATGCGCCGTCCGATTCGCGGTTGAGGTCGTCGACATGACGGTTGAATTTGATTTTTACGCCTTTGTCGCTCAAGTATTTGACCATCTGGCGGGTCAGGCTGCCGAAATCGACGTCTGTGCCTTCGGCGGAGTAGTTGGCGGCGATGGATTGGTTTTCATCACGGCCGTTGACAACCAGCGGCGCCCATTCGGCAATTTTGGCGCGGTCGGTAGAAAACTCCATTTTTTCAAAGAGTTTTTGGTTTTTGAATACGTCGAAACGTTTTTGCAGATAACTGCAATGGTCGGCGTTCATCACCAGCGACATATGGGGGACGGAATTGATGAAAGTGCGGTCAGTCAGTTTGCCTTCTTCGACCAAAGTCGCCCAAAATTGGCGGCTGATATGGAATTGTTCGGCAATATTGAGGGCACGGGTCGGATCGATCGTGCCATCGGCAGTCAGGGGCGCATAGTTCAATTCACACAGCGCAGAGTGTCCCGTACCGGCATTGTTCCATGCATTTGATGATTCCAACGCTTCATCTTCCAAGCGTTCGATCAGGGTGATTTCCCAAGATGGTTCGAGTTCTTTGAGCAATACGCCCAAAGTGGCGCTCATAATGCCGCCGCCTACTAATACGACATCGGTTGCTTCAGCCATGGTTTTACTCCTACTAAAGTCAGGCATGGTTTGCCTTGTGGTTATCTATCATTATAAACAACTGATTTCAGAGGAATTATTTTTTGGTTTTGTTGTGTGTGAAACTTTTTGCCTGCTGAGTTTCCGAGCGTAAATGGCGGAAGGCAGTTTCGGTTTGGGTTCCAGATTTCAGGTCTTTATAATATGTTATTAAGAATTTAGTAGATTTTACGGAGAAATGCAAAGATTTTTTCTGTTCGGTTCATATAAAAATAATAGATTAGGCCGTCTAAAAACGTTTTCTTACCCTTTATCTGCCAATATTTGCCAAGAAAAAAGAATTTTTCATTTCTTTTTTAATTGACTGTTTTTGTCAGCAATTTCGGTGGCAAACTAACGTGAATCAACCGCCGATCTGCTATCATTTCAACTTATTTTTCCCAAGGCAAGCCGCCATGTACCTGACTCAAGAAAAGCCCTACCGCCCCCTATTGGTCGCACTGATGTTCCTCACCCTGCCGCTGGCGATGATATTGCACAATATCGTGCAAATTGCCTTTTCAGACGGCCAAGGGCTGTTGGTCACAGTCAAAGACGGCGCATGGGCATGGCAAAGCGGTTGGCAGGATTCCGTCGCATGGTTCGTCTGCGGCATGTTTGCCTTCCTCAACCTGCCTATTGCCGGCGGACTGACCAAGCTGGCGTATAAAAAAATGATGCGCCGGCATTCGCGTTACGCCATCTTCCTTGCCGGTGTCGCAGCGTGTGCCTCGGCGACGGCAGGCTTGATTTTTGAAGTCATCTTAGGCAATGCCGCATTGGCCGGTATGCGCGGGCAAGGCGTGTTCTACACACCTCTCCGTGTGGATTATCGCCATGCTGACCCTGCCCAAACAGCTCACGCGCGCGCCGGAGCAGCCCATCGTTTTTCACAAAATGAAACGTTGATTCAACAGGCACAAACATTTTCAGACGGCATACTTTCCGTTACCATTACATCCAACGCGTTTTAACCAATAAGGAATAACAAATGAATCAGGCGCAACAGCTCCGCGACGGCATACAGGCACTGGGTTTGGACATCGACGACGCCAAACAGGCCAAACTGCTAGACTATGCCGCCCTGCTGCAAAAGTGGAACAAAACCTACAACCTGACCGCCCTGCGCGATCCCGCCCAAAACCGTCAGCCACCACCTGCTCGACAGCCTGACCCTCCTGCCCTATATCGAACACGCACAAACCATGCTCGACGTCGGCTCCGGCGGCGGACAGCCCGGCATACCCACCGCCATCTGCCGCCCCGACCTCGACATCACCCTCCTCGATGCCAACACCAAAAACTGCCTTTCTGCAACAAGCCGTCATCGAACTTGGCCTTAAAAACGTCCGCGTCATCAGCGGCCGCGTAGAAGCCGCCGCCGACTGCCGCGCCGACGTCATCACCAGCCGCGCCTTTGCCGAACTCGCCGACTTCGTCAACTGGACCGAGCATCTCCTCAAAGACGGCGGCTACTGGGCGGCCATGAAAGGCGTATATCCGCAAGAAGAAATCGACAAACTGCCTGAAAGCGTCGCCGTAGAAAAAAAGTCGAAGCATTGCACGTCCCCAACTCAATGCCGAACGCCATATCGTCATCATCCGCAAAAAGGCCGTCTGAAAACAACCCAAGCATACCGAATAACGGTACAATCCAGCCATCCACACTTAACACGACAGCAAAGCACATGAGCGCACAAATCCTCGCCGTCGCCAACCAAAAAGGCGGAGTCGGCAAAACCACCACCACCGTCAACCTAGCCGCCTCCCTGGCCTCCAAAGGCCGCCGCGTCCTCGTCGTCGACCTCGACCCCCAAGGCAACGCCACCACAGGCAGCGGCATCAACAAAGCCACCATCGAAAACGGCGTTTACCAAGTTGTCCTCGGTGAAACCGACATCCCCAATGCCGTCGTCCGTAGTAAAGAAGGTGGCTACGACGTATTGGGCGCCAACCGCACACTGGCCGGCGCAGAAGTCGAACTCGTCCAAGAAATCGCACGCGAAATCCGCCTCAAAAACGCCCTGCAGCTCGTTGCCGACAACTACGACTACGTCCTCATCGACTGCCCCCGTCCCTGACCCTGCTCACCCTCAACGGCCTGGTCGCCGCCAACGGCGTCATCGTCCCCATGCTTTTGCGAATACTATGCCCTCGAAGGCATTTCCGACTTAGTGGCCACCGTCCGCAAAATCCGCCAAGCCATCAACCCCGACCTCGACGTAACCGGCATCGTCCGCACCATGTACGACAGCCGCAGCCGCCTCGTCGTCGAAGTCAGCGAACAGCTCAAACAACACTTTGGCAACCTGCTCTTCGACACCGTCATCCCCGCAACATCCGCCTCGCCGAAGCCCCCAGCCACGGCCTCCCCGCCCTCGCCTACGATGCCCACGCCAAAGGCACCCAGGCTTATCTGGACTTGGCTGACGAACTGATTGCACGGTTGGAAAAATAAATAGGGATATGAATATAAAAAGGCCGTCTGAAAGTTGGGAAATACTTTCAGACGGCCTTTGGTTTGATTGGAAAGAACTTTTTAAAAAGACCGCGTGCGTGTGTATAGCACACCCTCTACATACGGATTCTAAGTTTTGCATGATTTGTAGGTGGTTTGTGTTCCGAAAAGGCACGCATGCGGGTTATACAGGATACGGCTTGCTATATGCAGGTTTAGTTGTTTACATAATTTTACATATATAATAATTGAAATAGTGATAATTTTATAGAATAATTGTTCTGTCCTCTTGGATAAGAGGATTGCCGCTCCTGGATTAAGGGGCATCAAAAAGCTGGATAGCTAGGCGTTTGAAATCCCTATGTAACTGTCTATTTCTACCACTTTATTGTGGTACGTCTACTGTCCTATTTTTTTAATTTTTAAACAAAAATAGGATATATAATGAATTCAATTATCTTAAAAAAACTGAAAATTCGGTTATTTTTAATCTTGGTAAGATCCAAAAAGCTCTATGTATCATTAATGCTGAGAATGTATCTAAATTATTAGATCATGTTAGCTTAACAGCTAACCCAAGAGAATCTAAAAAGAATAAGGTTACTGCCTCGATCATTGATACTTTAAATACCGCCCCTGAAGAAATGGTTAATAGAACTAAAGGGTTGTTAGTATCTACTCAAAAAAATGTGAGCCATTAGAACGTGGCAGATTCCGATTAAGTTTTGAGGATGAAAAAAACAGATGGTGTTTTAGATGGTGGGCATAATATGCTAGCCATAGGGACTTTTTTATTAGAAAAATATCATGAGTCTCAAAGCAATCGGATTCCATCTGACGTGCAAAAAATCAAATGCTGGGAAGATTTTTCTGAGGCATGGACCAAATATAGCCATTCATTAGAAGATTTTGTTAAAAAAACAAAAATTTACTATTCCTGTGGAAATTATTTACCCTACTAAAGATGTAGACTTTTGATTTTTGCTGAATTAGTTTTTGAAATTTCAGATGCACGAAATAATAACTCTCCGTTAACAGCCGGAACTAAAGCCGATCATAGAGGTTATTATGATAATTTGAAAGCAAGTATTGACCCTAATCTTGTGAATCTCATTGCATGGAAGGATAACGAGGCAGGGAAGCGTATTAAACGTGAGGATATTGTTGCTTTTAGCTCTGATCCCCTTTATTGCATTGCAAAAACGCGGCATGTTAGAAAAGATAAATGCAATTAATCCATCTGTTATTTATAATTCCAAGTCACAATGTGTAGATATTTATTCTAAAAATTATTGAAGAATACCAAGATGAGCAAGGAAACTTACCCTGAGGTTATCAATAATGCTCTTGGATTAATGCATGATATTCCGAAATTTTTATGATCTCGTATAAAAAAATTTCCAGATGCATATAATAATTTCTCGCCAGGATTTGGAAGAATCACAGCTGTTAAGAAGGTGAAAGAAGATTCTAAAAAAATTTCTAACCAAGTTTTTATCAACAAGAAAGTGATTACAAATATCCAGATGGTTATATCTTGCCATTTATTTGTGCTTTCCATGAACTAATCGTAATTGATGAAAGCAATAATGTCCGCTGGGCAACTAACGTTGAAGATTTAATTAATGATTTCTCTAAATATGAAATGTTGGTTGGGACTATCAAAGATAATTATTACGACCCTCAAAAAGGTAGGTAAGAGTTCTGCAGCATATACTGGATGTGAAATGACCATGAAAATGGTTATGATGGAATTAGTAAAAAAGACCGTCTGAATATATTTCAGACGGTCTTTTTATCTCCTATTTTTCTTTCTCCCACACCTTCAACAACCTCTTCACCGACACCGGATACGGCGTTTTCAATTCCTGTGCAAACAGCGATACCCTCAATTCTTCAATCATCCATCTAAACGCGGCGAGGTCGTCTGAAACGGGTTGTCCTTGTTTTACCAAGCCGTCGGTTTTTTTCCTGCCACATCTGTTCCAATCCCTGTATGTCGGCTTCGCGAGCTGCATCTCGTGATGGGTTGCTGCTGTATTTTTCGAGGCGCAGGGTCATGGCTTTGAGGTAGATGGGGAGGCGCGGCCATTGTGCCCACGGGGTTCGGGTGGCGAAGCCAGCGGCGAGCAGGGTTTGCAGGCGTTGGCGCATGAGGTGGGTCAATGGATGCTTTGCCTGAGTTTGCTGTTGAGTTCAGCGTAGGCGGCGGCGGTTTCCTGCAGGTAGCGGCTGAGGGCTTCTTTGACGGCGGGCAGGCGGCTGCGGGCGCGTTTGATTTGTTCTTTGAAGGCTTTTTTTCGTTGCGCGGCAGCTCGTCTTCGCCGATAAAGGCGCGGTCGCAGACGGCTTGGGTGAGGTCGTCGCGCAGGGTGTCGGCGTTGATGTGTTTGAGCAGCATGGCGGCTTGGGTGAAGCCTTGGATGCCTTTGTTCAGGTCTTTAACTTGTTCTTTTAGTTGTAGTTTCATGAGTTCGATTACGCCTAATCTGTGGGCTTGTTCGGCGGCGGCGGATGTGTCGAACAGGCGCAGGGCGATGCGGCCGTCTTTTTTTCTTTTTGCAGGCCGAGGTAGCCGGTGAGCTGTTGTTTGCCGCGGGCGAATTTGATGGATTCGGGCAGGGTGCCGATGTCCCATGTGGTGACGTTATCGCGCTCAAATTCTTGGGTGTTGTCGCGGAAGGTGGTGGCGGCGGCTTGGCCGAGTTGTTGTTGCAATTCGTGCAGTTTGCGGCCGCCGGCAAGCTCTTGTCCGCCGTCGTCGATAATGCGCAGATTCAGATAGCAGTGTTCGGGCAATTCTTGCGCCGCCCATGCGTCTTGGTCGATTTGCTCGAGAATCCGCATATCGCCGGCGCTTTTGGCGATAAAGTGTGCCAACTGGGGAATGATGGCCGCTTTGGCGGTCGGGATTGCTTTCGAGGAATTTGGTGATGAAATCAGGTACGGGCACGCAAATGCGGCGGATTTGCTTCGGCAATGCTTTAATCAGCAGCTGGATTTTCTCGCGCAACATACCGGGCACCAGCCATTCAAGCGACGGCGCGTGCAGGCGGTTGAGGACGGTCAACGGCACGGTCATGGTCACGCCGTCGAGCGGATGGTGCGGCTCGAAGCGGTAGCTGAGTTTGAATTTGCCGTCTGCGGTTTGCCAGTGTTTGGGGAATTGTTCTTCGGTAATGTGCGCGGCGGCGTGCTGCATGAGGTCGTCGCGGCTGAGGAACAGCAGGCGCGGGTTGTCGCGCTCGGCGGTTTTGAGCCAGGCTTGGAAGGTGCGGATGTCGGCAAGGGGTAGGGGTTTCAGACGGACTTTTGGGAGTGCAGGCTGCTTTTTGGGTTTGGGGTCGTCTGAAACATTTTTGTAAGGTGCGTGAACTCGGTTCACGCACGCGGTTGTCCTTTTGAGATTTTAGGACATCTGCTGTATCCGCTCGTGCCAATAAGATGAGTTCGCCGGCAGTCTCAGCATCGGGATAGTGCACCAAACCTGCTTCATCAAATTGCGCCATTACGCCGCTTTGTAATGTCGCCCATTCTTCGGCGGAACCGATGGACGGGTCGCATTGCTGCTCGGCAATCAAGGCAACGATTTTTGCCGTGCCATTGTTTGCCGTCGATCGTTACACGGTCACCCAGTAGTATTGGTTGACCGTCAGCGTAGCATAGGGGAGTTTTCAGGTAGCCTTTGAGCTTTGGAGTCGTCTGAAACCGTTGAAACTCCGGCACTCTGTTCTCTCTCCTGTGGGAGAGGGTTAGGGAGAGGGCTTGCTGCGGTTGCGGAAAAACTTGGTTTGTGCGGCAACTGTTTTGCCCTCTCCCCGACCCTCCCCCACGGGGGAGGGGGTGGTTTGTGCGACCGTATCAATGCTGTCGGTTTGCAAAATCATGCGGTAATTGATTAAAACCGAGCCATTTCGCTGAATTTGGTTTTGATGTTGCAGTATAAATCCCTGTTTCTTAAAAAAGGGCAACGCGGCTGCGGACACATCTGTCGTTACCGTTTTATCTGCATCCGCCTGCGGCAAAACGGCAGACAACAGCGCGGAAGCAACGCCTTGCTGCTGGTGGACAGGGTCGGTAAATAGGCAGTCCAAATGATTTTGCTCGGGCAGGTATTCGATAAAGCCGAGTATGCGGTCATTTTGCGCTGCCAATCGGATACAGCCGCGTCCAATCCGTTTTTTTGCCAAAAGGCGGCATTGTCCGCGCCCTGTATCCATGCGGCTTTTTCGCTGTCGCTATAATGGCTTGCTTCAATGTGCAGGACGGCGCGGCGGAACAGTTCGGCAATTTGGGCTGCATCATTATGTGTGGCGGGGCGTATGCGGAATGTTGCTGTGGACGATTTCAGACTGCCTGAAACTGTTGAAGCTGCGGCACTCTGTTCCCTCTCCTGTGGGAGAGGGTTAGGAGAGGGTTTGCTGCGGTTGCGGAAAAGTTGGTTTGTGCGGCAACAGTTTTGCCCTCTCCCCAACCCTCCCCCACGGGGAGGGGCGGGTGCTGCGGATTTGTAGGACGCAGGTCGTCTGAAACCGCGTCCGCTGTATAAAAAAATCGGGCAGCCGTTCGTGATAAAACGCGAATAGGGCTTCGTCATCAACCAGCACGTCTTGCTTGCGCGATTTGTGTTCGAGTTCGGTAATTTCCTTAATCAGCTTTTTTTGTTGTGGACAAAAAGTCCGCTTTCAAATCGCATTCCTGCGCCACCAGCGCGCTGCGGATAAAGATTTCGCGCGCTTCTTCGGGGGCGATTCTGCCGTAGGACACGGGGCGGCGCGGCAAGACAGTCAGGCCGTAGAGCGTTACCCGTTCGCTGGCGATGACTTCGCCGCGTTTTTGTTCCCAGTGCGGCTCGAAATAGTGGTAGCGGACGAGGTGCGGCGCTTCCTGCTCGATCCATTCGGGCTGGATGGCGGCCACGTCGCGGGCGTAAAAGTTTTGTCGTTTCAACGAGTTCTGCCGCCATCACCCATTTGGGTTTGGCTTTGAACAGGGCGGAGGCGGGGAAAAGGTGGAAGCGGCTGCCACGTGCGCCGGTGTAGTCGTTGCCGTCGGGCGATTTCATGCCGACGTTGGCGATGAGGCCGGTGAGCAGGGCGCGGTGGATTTGTTCGTAGCCCGCTTCTTTGGCGGCACGGATTTGGGCGCGGTGTTGCTTTTTATCCAGTTGTTTTTGTTTGAGTTTGGCGGATAAGTCTTGGTCGCCCGCATTTTCAGACGACGTGAGCTGCCTGACTTCGGGAGGCCGTCTGAAAGCGGCTTCCTTAGTGGTCAAACCCATTTCAATCGCGGTTTGGGCAAGCTGGTGGTGCAACTCGCGCCACTCTCGCATCCGCAGGTGCGACAGGAAATATTGGCGGCACCACTGCACCAACTGCTTGTTGGACAAGCCTTTATCGCGCTCGCGCTGGAAGCTGTCCCAAATGTTCAGATAGGCAAGGAAATCGGACTGCTTGTCGGTAAAACGCTCGTGCGCCTTGGCGGCGGCATCGCGCGCTTCCAGCGGCCGCTCGCGCGGGTCTTGAATCGACAGCGCGGACGCAATCACCAATATTTCCGCCATGCAGTCGTGTTTCTTCGCCGCCAGCAAAATGCGCGCGATTTTCGGGTCGATGGGCAGGCGCGCCATTTGTTCGCCGAGTTTGGTCAGGCCGTTATGTTCATTAACCGCCCCTAATTCCAACAACACCTGAAAACCATCATTGATATACCGCGAATCGGGCATTTCCAAAAACGGGAATGCCGCCACGTCGCCCAGTTTTAATGCTGCCATGCGCAGGATGACGGCGGCCAGGTTGCTGCGGACGATTTCGGGGTCGGTGAATTCGGTGCGGCTGTTAAAATCTTCTTCTGAAAACAGTCGGATACACACGCCTGCGGAGACGCGCCCGCAGCGGCCGGAGCGTTGGCGTGCGGCGGCTTGGGAGATTTTTTCGACATGAAGCTGCTCCACTTTCGCCCGTGCGGAATAGCGTTTGACGCGTGCGAGGCCGGTGTCGATGACGTATTTGATGCCGGGCACGGTGAGCGAGGTTTCTGCGACGTTGGTTGCCAGCACGATGCGTCGTTTCGCGCCGGAGGGGTGGAAGATTTTGTGCTGTTCGGCGTGCGACAGGCGTGCGAACAGGGGCAGGATTTCGTCGTTGCGGCGCAGCGTGGATTTGCGCAGGGCTTCGGCGGCTTCGCGGATTTCGCGTTCGCCCGGCAGGAATACCAAAATATCGCCTTCGCCGTAGCGTGCCAATTCGTCGGCTGCATCGACAATCGCGTCGGTCAGCTCTACTTCCGCGTCGTCTTCGTCTTTGCTGGTCAGCGGGCGGTAGAGGATTTCGACGGGATAGGTGCGCCCGCTTACTTCCAGCACGGGCGCGCCGTTGAAGTGTTGGGAGAAGCGTTCTGCGTCTATGGTTGCCGAGGTGATGATGACTTTCAAATCGGGGCGGCGCGGCAGAAGTTGTTTCAAATAGCCCAAGAGGAAGTCGATGTTCAGGCTGCGCTCGTGCGCTTCGTCAATGATAATCGTGTCGTAGGCGGCGAGATAACGGTCGGTCTGGGTTTTCCGCCAGCAGGATGCCGTCGGTCATCAGCTTGATGCAGGCATCGCGCGAGGTATGGTCGGTGAAGCGCACTTTATAGCCGACCGCGCTGCCGATTTCTGATTTCAGCTCTTCGGCAATCCGCTCCGCCACCGAACGTGCTGCCAAACGGCGCGGCTGGGTATGCCCGATTAGCCCCTGCCGCCCCGCGCCCGAGTTCCAAGCAAATCTTGGGCAACTGCGTGGTTTTGCCCGAACCAGTTTTCGCCGCAGATAATCGTTACCTGATTCTCGGCAATGGCTTTTTTTGATTTCGTCGAGTTTTTTTCGTGAACGGGCAGCGTGTTGTCGAATTCGGGCTTGGGTAGTTTGGACAGGCGTTGCAGATAGAGGTCGTGCGATTTTTTTGTATTTTTTTCCTCAACCTTGGCCAAGCCGCCGTATTTATTGGGGTTTTTTAAAGGCAGATCGCAGAAAATGGCGGTCTTTGGAGAGGGTTTGGGCGAAATCGGGTTGCGGCATGATGGTGCAATAAATTCAATAATGTGAAAAGAATGGAATTATAGCAAAAGGCCGTCTGAAACTTGCTGCTTTCAAGTTTCAGACGGCCTTTCTATCGGATAAACCGTTTTTAGTCGGCGGCGTGCCAAGGTTTTTTTGCATACCGGTGTGGAAACTGGTTTTTCTCCGCCCCACAAGGTGTCGATGTCGTAGAAGTCGCGCACGGCAGGGAGCATGACGTGGACAACGAGGTCGCCTGCGTCGACGAGCGTCCATTCGCCGCTGTCGCCTTCGGTGCTGAGGATTTCAAAACCGGCTTCTTTCAAATCGACGGCAACGTTGTTCGCCAGTGCTTTGACTTGGCGTGTGCCGTCGCCGCTGGCAATAATCATGCGGGCGAACAGGGAGGTTTTTGTCTTGGGTTTCCAAAACAGAGATGTCTTTGGCTTTGATGTCTTCGAGGGCGTTTACGGCCACTTCGACCATTTTTTTGCAGGTCTTGCAATTCTTGTTCGTTCATTATTTTTCCCTAGTTGAAATGTTTTCAGACGGCATTATAGCTTATCTGCCTGAATAAACGCTATTTTTTTCATAGAGTTTGTGTTGGCGGATGTATTGAGCGACAGGTTGCGGCAGGCCGTCTGAATGGTGCGTTTTGGCGAGATCGGCACGGATTTGGGTGGAGCTGGTGTTGTGCAGCGGCGCGTTGAGGATGCGGACGCTGCCGTTTTGCAGGGCTTCGCCGAGCCATGCGTGCAATTCGCGCGGGTTTTGTTGAGATTGTCGCCTTGGCGCATGGCGATGGCGATATGGGTCTGGCGCACGAGGGTTTTGCCATTTTTTTCCATGTGTGCAGCTGCATCAGGCTGTCGCTGCCCATCAGCCACCACAGTTGCGCGCCGGGAAACTGCTGGCGGAAGATTTGGACGGTGTCAAACGTATAGGTCGCGCCGTCGCGGACGATGTCGCAGTCGCTGGCGGCGAATTTCGGCTCGTCGGCGATAGCGAGTTCGACCATATTGAGGCGCTCTTGTGCCGGCGTGCGCGTGCTGTCTTTGTGGTATGGGTCGCCTGCCGGCAGGAAGACGACAAGGTCCAAACCGATTTCGTCAGCGAAGGCGCGGGCGATGTGAAGGTGGCCGTTGTGGATGGGGTCAAACGTGCCGCCGAATAATCCGATATTTTTTCATTTCGTGGTGGTGTCTGCGTTAGATGTTGGGCCGTCTGAAACAGGCAGGCTGCCGTCAACAATCAGGTTGAGCTTGCCTGTGGTCGGGTGGATGACCAGGCCGTGGATGGCGATGTTGTCGGGCATCAGCGGATGTTTGCGGATCAGCTCGACGGTATGGCGCACGCTGTCTTCGACGTTGTCAAAACCGGTCAGCCAGCCGTCCAAATCAATACCGGCATTGCGCAGGGTTTCGATGCGGTCGTCGGGGATATTGCTGTCGTGTACGCGCTGGAGGAACTCTTCTGCGTGTAGTCCGCGCATACCGCAGTCGTGGTGGGCAATGACCATGATTTCTTTGACTTTGAGTTCAAATACGGCCACCAACAAACTGCGCATCACCGAACCCTCAGGGTGGGTCACCAGCGCGCCGGCGTTTTTGATGAGCTTGGCATCGCCGTTTTTCAAGCCTAAAGCATTGGGCAACAATTCAATAATGCGTGCGTCCATGCAGGAAAGAATGGCCAGCTCGCGGCCGGGGTATTTGTCGGTGAAATATTTTTCGTACTCTCCGATTCAACGAAATGTTGGTTGTAGGAAAGGATATCGGTCAATTCACTCATGATGATGTGCTCGTTTCGGATGGTTTACTCTATTATAGCGGTTTTCAGGGGTATGGTCGTTTTGCAAATTCGCCGTAAACGGCGTATCTTTAGTTCTTTTGGAGGATGCGCCATGTCTCAGTCTTTCCGTTTTGAACAAGTCTTCACCCCCGATGTCCACAACGCATTGTGGGATTGGGCGCAAACCAGCTATGGCGCATCCGACGATTGGTGCATTCTGTATCTCAACGGCCTGCCTTTAGGCCGTCTGAACCCGTTATGGTGCGAACGCCTCGGACAAGATTGGACAGGCAGGCAGTCGACCCTTTCAGACGGCCTGAATTTGGAAACAGACAGCTGGTCTCAGATGGGTGACAGTTTACAAACGCTGGCGCAACAATGGCGCGAGTGCGGTTGGCTCAAAGGTTGGCGCGGTGAAAAGTTTGACATCTGCGACCAGTTGGGCAAGCCTTTTATGCGCACTCGAACGCGCCGCCTTCCGTCCGTTCGGCCTGATGAGTCAGGCGGTTCACTTGAACGGATTGGTCGAAACAAAAAAACGGTTTGCGCTTTTGGATAGGCCGCCGCAGTCCGCACAAAAGCCGTTGATCCAAACAAACTCGACAACCTGACCGGCGGCGGCATCAGCAGCGGCGAGAGGCCGTCTGAAGCCGTCTGCCGCGAGGGCGAAGAAGAAGCTGGTATTCCCGCTTCTCTGACACCCCATATCCGACCGACTGCCCAAATATATAGTTTGCGCCCCGTTAATCGCGGTGTCCACAACGAAATCCTGTATATTTTCGACATCGTCCTGCCCGAAGACTTCCAACCTGCCAACCAAGACGGCGAAGTTGCCGGTTTTGAACTGATGGACATCCCCACCCTGCTTGATGCCATGTTGGGCGGACACGCGATGCACGATGCCCAGCTGGTCACGATCGAAGCCTGCCGTCGATACGGCCTGATCGACCCCAAACATCCGCTGTCTGCATGGCTCGACAGCATCCGTTGCCGACCCCATTTTTAAAGGCCGTCTGAAACCATGTTGCAACTCAAAAAAACATCAACAAACGCTTCGGCAGCAAAACCGTTGCCCAAGACATCAACCTAAACGTCGAAGCAGGCGAAATCCTCGCCGTACTCAGCCGCTCCGGCTGCGGTAAATCCACCCTGCTCAAAACCATCGTCGGCCTGGTGCGCCCCGACAGCGGCGAAGTCTGGCTCAACGGCGACAACATCACCGACATGCCGTCTGAAAAACGCAATATCTCGCTGATGTTTCAAGACTACGCCCTTTTGCCGCACCTGTCTGCCCTCGACAACGTCGGCTTCGGCCTCAAAATGCGCCGTCTGCCCAAAGCCGACATCGAAGAACAATCCATGCAAGCCTTTGCGCGACATCGGTTTGGAACACGAAGCGCAACGCAAAACCCGAAAGCCTCTCCGGCGGCGAACAGCAACGCCTCGCCCTCGCACGCGCCCTCATCACGCGCCCGTCGCTGTTGCTCTTTGGACGAAGCCTTCTCCAGCCTCGACACCCATCTGCGCCACCACCTGCGCACCCTGACCGCCGAACGCATCCGCAGTCAAAACATCCCCGCCATCCTCGTGACCCACTCCGCCGAGGAAGCCTGCACCATGGCCGACACCATCGCCATCATGCACAAAGGCCGCATCCTCCAACACGGCACGCCGGAAACCCTTATCCGCCGCCCCGTCAACGCCCAAGCCGCCCTGCTGCTCGGTTTGGCCAACACCGGCGACACACGCTACATTCCCCAACACGCCATCCGATTCGACCCGAACGGCACAGCCGTCCGCATCAGCGAAGCCGTCCCCCTCGCCGAAGGCACACGCCTCACCCTCGCCCATCCGCAATACGGCGATTTGATTTGGTATCCCACGCCGACTACGATACGGACAAACCGCAAGCCGGACAGGAAATCCGCATCAGCGTGGATGAAAGTCAGATTGTTTGGTTTGATTGAATTTGATGGATTAAAAAGAAAAAGGCCGTCTGAAATTTAAGTTTCAGACGGCCTTTGTCATTCAATCAAAATCAGTCTTTCAACTTCGCCAACTGAGTTTGAACTTTTGCCATTTTGTCTTCCAATTCCGCCAAATCGGCTTTGTCTTTTTCCACCAAATGCGCGGGGCTTTTTCGGTGTAGCCAGGTTTTGGAGAGTTTGGCATTGAGTTTATCCAAGGCTTTTTGCAGCTTCTCGGCTTCTTTGCTCAAACGGGCGGTTTCCGCAGCTTTGTCGATTTCGACTTTTCAGCATCAGGCGCGCGCCATTGCAGACAGCGACAGGGGCGTCTTCTGCTTCGGGCAGGCTGTCCACCAGCTTGGCTTCGGTCAGTCGGGTCAGCGACGGCAGGTATTTGAGCAGGCCTTCGAGTTCTGCGCTGCCTTCGACAAAGAGCGGCGCTTTGACGTTTGGCGCGATACCCATTTCGCCGCGTAGTTTGCGCACTTCTTCCACCAAGTCTTTCAATGCGGCCATTTTATCGAAGGCCGTCTGAACGATTTTTCTCTTTATCGGCTTGCGGATAGGCGGCCAACATGATGCTGTCGGCGGTTTTGGCATTCGCCAGAGGCGCAACGACCTGCCACAGCTCTTCGGTAATGAACGGCATGATTGGGTGCAGCAGGCGCAGGATGAGTTTTCGAGTACGCGCACGAGGGTGCGGCGTGTGGTGCGCTGGGTTGTCGGGCAGCCGGTTTGGATTTGCACTTTTGCCAGCTCGATGTACCAGTCGCAATATTCGTTCCACACAAATTCGTACAGCGTTTGCGCGGCAAGGTCAAAGCGGTAGGTTTCAAAGGCTTCGGCAACGGCGGCTTCGGCTTGTTGCAGTTTGCCGATAATCCATTGGTCGGCGAAGGTAAACGCCAACGGCTGCATTTCGTCTTGACCGCAGTCTTTGTCTTCGGTGTTCATCAACACGAAGTTGGTGGCGTTCCACAATTTATTGCAGAAGTTGCGGTAGCCTTCGGCGCGCTTGAAGTCGAAGTTCACGCTGCGACCGAGGCTGGCGTAGCTCGCCATGGTGAAGCGCAAGGCGTCCGCGCCCATGCTGGGGATACCTTCGGGGAAGAGTTTTTTCGTGGCTTCTTCCACTTTCGGCGCGGTTTCGGGTTTGCGCAGACCGGTCGTGCGTTTCACTAGCAGCTTGTCCAAGTCGATGCCGTCGATCAAATCCACAGGGTCGATGACGTTGCCTTCGGATTTGGACATTTTTTTGCCTTCGTGGTCACGCACGATGCCGTGGATGTACACGTCTTTAAACGGTACTTTGCCGGTGAAGTGTGTGGTCATCATAATCATACGCGCCACCCAGAAGAAGATGATTTCGTAGCCTGTTACCAAGACGTTGGACGGCAGGAAGGCTTTTGAGTTCGTCGGTTTCAGACGGCCAGCCGAGCGTGGAGAACGGCACGAGCGCGGAGGAGAACCATGTATCCAATACGTCTTCTTCGCGGGTCAAGCCTGTTTTGCCGGCTTGTTTTTTTCGGCTTCTTCCTGATTGCGGGCAACGTAAACATTGCCTGCTTCGTCGTACCACGCGGGGATTTGATGCCCCCACCACAGTTGGCGCGAGATACACCAGTCTTGGATGTTGTTCATCCATTGGTTGTAAGTGTTGACCCAGTTTTCAGGGATAAAGCGCACTGCGCCGCTGTCGACGGCTTTTTTGGCTTTTTCGGCGAGGCTCAAGCCTTTGAATTCGCTGTCAGGCTCACCACCGTTTGGCGTGGCGGACATGGCGACAAACCATTGGCTGGTCAGCATCGGTTCAATCACTGAGCCGGTGCGATCGCCTTTCGGTGTCATCAGCGTGTGCGGTTTGATTTCGACCAAGAAGCCTTGTTCCTGCAAATCGGCAACCATTTGTTTGCGCGCGGCAAAACGGTCTAAGCCCGCATATTTTTCAGGCAGGGCAAAGCCTGGTTGCGCTTCGCCTTTGAAGTTGAACACTTCGGCGTTTGCCAGCACTTTGGCTTCCAAGTCGAACACATTAATCAGGCGCGTGTCGTGGCGTTTGCCGACTTCGTAGTCGTTGAAGTCGTGCGCAGGCGTGATTTTCACGCAACCTGTACCGAAGTCTTTTTCAACGTATTCATCGGCAATCACGGGAATGGTGCGGCCGGTCAGCGGCAGGATTAATTCTTTGCCGATTAAGTGGGTGTAACGTTCGTCTTCAGGATTGACGGCAACGGCCACGTCGCCCAGCAGCGTTTCAGGGCGGGTGGTCGCGACGATGACGGCTTCGGCAGGATTATCGGCCAGCGGATAGCGGATGTGCCACATAGAGCCTTGTTCTTCCACACTTTCCACTTCCAAATCAGACACTGCCGTACCCAAAACCGGATCCCAGTTCACCAAACGTTTGCCGCGGTAAATCAAGCCTTGTTCAAACAGGCGCACGAACACTTCGGTCACGGTTTCGGCGCGCACGTCGTCCATCGTGAAATACTCGCGCGTCCAGTCGGCAGAGCAGCCCACGCGGCGCATTTGTTGGGTAATCGTGCCGCCGGAAACTTCTTTCCATTCCCACACTTTTTTTCCAAGAATTTTTTCGCGGCCCAAGTCATGACGGGACACGTTTTGCGCGGCAAGCTGACGCTCGACCACGATTTGCGTGGCGATGCCCGCGTGGTCGGTGCCGGGAATCCAGGCGGTATTGCAGCCTTTCATGCGGTAGTAGCGGGTCAGGCCGTCCATGATGGTTTGGTTGAAGGCATGACCCATGTGCAACGTGCCGGTTACATTGGGCGGCGGCAGTTGGATGGAGAAAGACGGTTTCGTCAAATCCATATCAGGTTGGAAATAGCCTTGCTCTTCCCAGTTTTGATAATGTTTGGATTCGATTTCGGCGGGATTGTATTTGTCTAACATGATGGAACTTTGTGAAATTAAGGTTATTTTTGATGTGCGGATTATAACGCAAAAAGGCCGTCTGAATCATTTCAGACGGCCTTTGGCATACGGGTTTTAAAAACGGAACAATACTAGGCTGACGGCAATCACCGCCATGCCCGTTGTCAGGCCGTAAACGGTTTCGTGGCCGTCTGAATAACGTTTGGCGGCCGGTAATAGCTCGTCCAACGCCAAAAACACCATCACGCCAGCTATCACACCGAATACCGAACCAAACACGGCAGGCGACAAAAACGGCTGCAAAATCAAATAGCCCAAAGCCGCACCCAAAGGCTCGGCCAGGCCGGATAGCAGGCACGCCCATACCGTTTTCTTACGGCTTCGGGTGGCAAAATAAACCGGCGCGGCAATGGAAATGCCCTCCGGAATATTATGGATGGCAATCGCCAAGGCCAAAGGCATCCCGACCGCCGGATTTTTCCAAGGTGGCAAAAATGTCGCCAAGCCTTCGGGAAAGTTGTGCGCCGTAATCGCAAACGCCGCCATCATGCCGACTCGCGCGATATGGCGGCGTTTGCTTTCTTGAAACGACGGGTCTTGCGCGTCTAAAGTTTCATGCGGGTTCGGCACCAGGCGGTCAATCAGCGCAATGCCGCCCATACCGGCCAAAAATGCCATGGTCGCCGCCGCAAACGCGTGGTCTTTATCATAAATTTCAGCGAACGCCTCACTGGATTTACTGAAAATCTCCGTCAGGAAACATACACCATCGCACCGCCGGCAAATGCCAAACCAAACGACAACACCCGCGGATTGGGCGTTTTTGGAAAAACATCACCAGGCCGCTGCCTAATACGGTAAACAAACCGGCAGCCAACGTAATGGAAAAGGCAACGGCCAAATTGGACATCGAAAAATCGGGCATGAGAAAACCTGCACTCAAAGCTGGGACAGGTTCAGACTAACACTTTTTAATGCGTATGATAATAGTTATTATTTATTTTATTGATTAGGTACACGGATTTTTGAAACAAAAGGCCGTCTGAAAAATGATTTTTCAGACGGCCTTTTAAACCTTATCGCTTTCCAGCTTAAGCCTGATAACGCGACAGGCTCAAATCGTCGTTGCGGATTTCGGTGTCTTTGCCGCTCACGATATCGGCGGTTAATTTTGCCGAACCCAGCGACATGGTCCAGCCCAAAGTGCCGTGGCCGGTATTCAGGAACAAGTTTTCAAAGCGGGTGCGCCCGATTAGCGGCGTGCTGTCGGGCGTCATCGGTCTGAGGCCGCTCCAGAACAATGCCTGGCTCAAATCGCCGCCTTCTGGGAACAAGTCGTTGACGACCAAAGCCAAGGTTTCGCGGCGTTTTTCGGGCAGTTTGATTTCGTAGCCCGACAATTCCGCCATGCCGCCGACGCGGATTCTGTTGTCAAAGCGCGTGATGGCGACTTTGTAGCTTTCATCCAAAACGGTGGAAACCGGAGCGCCGTCTGAATTGGTGACCGGCAGGGTCAAGGAATAGCCTTTGACGGGATAAATCGGCAGATTGAGATCCAACTGCGCCAAAACCGTCCTGCTGAAGCAGCCGAGCGCGCAGACGAAAGCATCTGCTTCAAACCGTCTTGTTTCGGTTTCGACTGCGCTGATGCGCTGCCCATTGTGTTCGATGCGGCGGATGGTTTGGTTGAAATGGAACTGTACGCCTTTTTCCAGACAGAGTTGGTACAGGTTTTGGGTGAAGAGGTGGCAGTCGCCGGTCCCATCCGCAGGCAGGTGCAGGCCGCCGGCAATTTTGGCGGTAACGCGTGCCAGCGCAGGCTCAAACTCTGCGCATTCTTCGGGTTTCAGACGGCGGTACGGCACGCCGTAGCGTTCCAAAACGGCAATGTCTTGTTCTGCCGCTTCGACTTCTTTGGCTTGGCGGAAAATCTGCAACGTCCCTTTTTTGCGCCCTTCAAAATTCATGCCAGTTTGCGCTTCAAAACGGCGGAACATTTCACGGCTGTATTCGGAAATCCTGACCATGCGCTCTTTGTTGGTTTGATAGCTGGCAGCATTGCAGTTTTGCAGCATTTGCCACAGCCATTCGATTTGATACAGGCTGCCGTCAGGGCGAAACAGCAAAGGCGGATGGCTTTTAAACAGCCATTTCAGCGCTTTGGTCGGGATACCGGGTGCAGCCCAAGGTGTGGTATAGCCGTAAGAGAGCTGGCCTGCATTGGCAAAACTGGTTTCCATCGCCACATCCTCTGCGCGGTCGATGACCGTTACTTCATGTCCTGCCTCCGCCAGATACCACGCGGAAGATACGCCGGCCACACCAGCACCTAAAACAAGCACTTTCATTTTTCTCCTCCTCTGACTTTTTTCAAAACAAACTTAATATACATCGGGCCGTCTGAATGTTCAGGTTCAGACGGCCTTGGATATTAATGCGGCAATTCGCCGTTTTTGATTTTTTGTTTGAAGTCGCGCGTTTCATTGACGATGACTTTCGCCATCAATAGAAGCGCAATCAGGTTGGGCAAAGGCCATCAAGCCGTTGAATGTATCCGAAGCCAGCCACACCAAATCAAGGCTCAAAACGGTACCCAGCATGACCGAAGAAACATAACCGATGCGGTACAAACCGGCAAACTTCTCGCCGAAGACGTAAACCGCGCATTTCTCGCCATAATAACACCAGCCAAGAATGGTTGAGTAGGCAAAGAAAATCAAGCCGATGGTGACAATCCAGCCGCCGATGCCGGGCAGCATTTTTTGGAAAGTGACGGTTGTCAGCGCCGCGCCGCTCAATTCAGGTTTGACAAACTCGCCGCCTGCGCCGAGCAGACCCATGACCAACACGATACCGGTAATCGAGCAGACAACAATGGTGTCCAAAAAAGTACCGGTCATGGAAACCAAAGCCTGACGGACGGGGTGGTCGGTTTTCGCGGCTGCGGCGGCAATCGGCGCAGAACCCATACCTGCCTCATTGGAGAACACGCCGCGCGCCACACCGTAGCGGATGACTGTACCGATGGCACCGCCGGCCACGGCCTGCGCGCTAAACGCATCGGAGAAAATCAGTTTGACGGCGGGCATCAACACATCGGAATTAATCACGATAATGGCAATACCGCCTACTACATAAAACACAGCCATGGCAGGTACGATAAAGGACGCGGCTTTGGCAATGCCCTTAATGCCGCCCAAAAGCACGATGGCCGTTAATACAGTCAATATCACGCCGGTATAGGCAGGTTCGACGCCGAAGCTGGTTTGCACTGCCTGCGCAACCGAGTTGGACTGCACCGAGCTGCCGATACCGAAGGAAGCGAATGCCGAACAGCGCAAACGCGACGGCCATCCATTTCCAGTTTTTGCCCAAGCCTTTTTCGATGTAATACATCGGGCCGCCGGACATTTCGCCTTTGGAATTGGTCACGCGGTATTTCACCGCCAACACGCCCTCGCCGTATTTGGTGGCCATACCGAAAATGGCGGTCATCCACATCCAAAATACCGCGCCCGGGCCGCCGGTTACCACCGCAGTCGCCACACCGGCGATGTTACCCGTACCGATGGTGGCGGACAGCGCGGTCATCAACGCCGCAAAATGGGAAATATCGCCTTCGTGGTCTTCGCCGTCTTCATGCTTCTTTGACGGCACAAACGCCTGTTTCAGCGCATAACCCAACATGGTGAACTGCAAGCCTTTCAGCAAAACGGTCAGCAAAATGCCCGTACCGACCAGCAGCATCAACATGATAGGTCCCCAGACCCAGCCGCTGATGGTTTCGAAAAAGGCTTTGAGATTGTCTAAAAACAATTGCATGGCTTTCTCCTTTGTCTGTTTTATTTTTTATGCACTACTTTTTGTAGTGTCATGTAATTTCAGCACAGAATATTCAATAAGACAATATCTTTCTTTTTAAAAAAAGATTTTTTTGAGGTTTTACCCTAAAAAGATATTTATTTAGACCGAGCAGATTGTTTACAATCCGCTAAAAATAAAGGCTGCAGCCGAGATAAAATGCCAAATGAAAGTTAACCAACCATCAATTAAGACTGCAACAATTAAAATGACACAATCGACAAATGGCACATTATTGAAAAATACAAACACGCAAATCTTGTTTTAAAAAAGCCTCAGGCCGTCTGAAAGATGGTTTTCAGACGGCCTGAGGCTTGCTATTTATATTGATAAAGTCAGGTTGATGAATGTTGCCCAAGCAACTGCGCCAACACTCGGGCAAAGCGTTCCGGCGCGCCTTCGCTGGTGTGCAAACTACAGGGCGGGCTCGATGAGTTTCCAATTCATTGAGCAGGAAGGTGTCGCCGACCAATGTGCCGTCCACTCGGGCGTAAACCGGCATTTGCGGCAAAGCGGCCAGTGCGTCTTGCGCGGCACGGACGGCAAACTCGGGCGGTTCGATACCGAACACTGACACGCCATAGGCCGAGTTGGCGCGCCATTCGCCTTGTGGCGGCTGACGGCGTACGGCATGGCTGAATACGCCGTTGAAAAACACCAGCGAGGTTTCTCCCGCCGTTTCGATTTCGCGGATATAAGGTTGAATAATCATGCCTTGCGGATAATCCGCCATATCCACGTCCAATACGTCCGCACAAACTTTGACCACGCCTTTGCCGCTCTGCCCGAATGCCGGTTTGATGACTGCTTCTGTCCAGCCTTGTCGGTTCAAAATGTCGATCAATTCGGCTTTTTGCGGCGGAACGAACACGCTGGGAATCACTTGTGCGCCGCGCACCGCCAAATCACACAAATAAGTCTTTTCCATATTCCAAGCCATCAGCTCGGGCGGATTGATAAAACGCTGCCCCGCCTGCTCGGCTTGCTCCAACCATTGGCGGAAGGCTTCGGGTTCGGCGGCATAATCCCATGCGCACAAAGGCAGCAAAAACGGCGCGGACGGATGGTTTTGCCACGCATCAAATACGGTTCTCACGCCCATGGTTTCTAAGCATGCCGCCAATGTTTTCAGGTTGTCCGATGGTTCGGGATAAGTTTGGCAGGTAATGAGTGCCAAAACGGTTTGCTCGGTCATGGTTGCCGCCTCATTGCTAAAACCAAAATTATATAGCAAAATCAAACCAAAAGATTTTTCAGACGGCCTGATACATGAGGCCGATTCTGATAAAAATGGTTTCCCCGTTTTCCGTCGGAACATGCTCATGAAATCTGCTCACGTCCTTGTCTGGTTCCGCCGCAACCTCCGCCTGCACGACAATGCCGCGCTTAATGCCGCCGTTGCAAGCGGTTTGCCCATCGCCTGCGTCTGGGTCAGCCAAAGGCCGTCTGAAAACCACAATCCGCGTCAAAGCCTGTTCCACTATCAAGCCGCGCAAGAGCTGCATACCCGTCTGGCGGCGCACCGTATCCCTTTATATGTCGTCGCTTCCGACGAAGACCTCCTCCCCTTGGCTGCTGCGTTCAATGCCCATACCGTCATCACAGACGAAGCCTACACCGAAGCCGAAATCCACCAAGACAACCACCTCTGGCACAATTTCGACCGAGCAGGCATTACCCTGCAACACGCCAACGACCGCGGTATTTTGGCCAAATCCCCCCTCATGGATGCCAACGGCCTGCCCTACACCGATTTTGCCGCCTATAAACAAGCATGGTTGCAGGCTTATTCAGGACAAAGGCCGTCTGAAACCGAATTGCCTGTTCAAACCGGACAAAACGTTCCACTGTTTCCAGCCCATACCGGCGCAGTATTGCCTGCCTATCAACAGGGCGGCGAAACCGCAGCCTTAACGCAATGGCACGCGTTCAAACAGAATTTGGTTCACTACCCGATTACCCAAAACTTTCCGGTACGAAAAAACACCAGCCTCCTCAATGCCTACCTGTCCGCAGGCTGCATTTCCCCGCGCCTGCTAGCCGCCGAAGGCTTGGCACACCGACATTTCGAATGGTTGGACAAACTTATTTTCCGCGACTACTGCTACCAGCTCGCCTACCACCGCCGCCTGCCCGAAACAACCGATGCCGCTCCGGTACGCGAATACTGGCGACACGGCCAAACCGGCGTGCCCATCATCGACGCCTCCATCCGCGGCCTCGAAGCCACCGGCCACTTACACCCCGTTCTCCAGCAGCTGTGCGCCCACTATTTCTGCCACGCCCTCAACTTCGACCCCAACCAAGGCATTGCGTGGGCAGCCTCCGTCCAAACCGGCACCGACCCCGCGCTCAACCAAGCCAACTGGCACCTCGCCGCACAAGACACGGCCACCGTCCGCTATGCCCACCGTTCGCATCAAATCGATCCCGACGGCAGCTACATCCGCAGTTATCTCCCCGAATTGGCGCACCTACCGTCCACCCTCATCCACACGCCGTGGGCCGCCGCCGACGACATCGACACACACGGCTATCCCTTTCCCAAGGCCGTCTGAAACCTACGTTCACACCAAAAAACCACACTAAATACAGCTGAAAAACGTTCAAACAAAATATTTTGGTTTCAGACGGTCAAACAGATTGAATAGCCAAGATTTACACGGTAAACTTACGTCATTAAAAAATTTTATTATTTCATTACAATGAAACCCGCATTCGACATAAAACGTCACGTTTGGACGTCTTATCCATCCATCTGCACACCGCAGATCTAACCGAATTGGAAGAATTCCTGCGCCAACTGGCAGGCCAATCCCAAGACGAATTCGTTCCCTTCATTTTAGACGTACAAGATTTCGACCACCCCGAATCCATCGATTTGGGCGGCATGATTTCCCTGTTTGCCCGTTACGGTATGCAAATCTTAGGGCTGCACCACACCAGCGACACATGGGCGGCAGCAGCGGCGCGTTACCACTTGGTATTCAAACAAGGCAACTCCACCCAGGCAGCCGACACACAGGCAGCGCCTGCCCCCCGCCAAGCACCGCAGCCGCAAGACGTACAAGCCACCGTTATCAACAATCCGACTGTATTGGTCAGCACGCCCGTGCGTACCGGCCAGCAGGTTTACGCTGAAAACGGCGACCTCATCGTTACCGGCATCGTCAGCCAAGGTGCGGAACTTATCGCCGACGGCAACATCCATATTTATGCCCCCATGCGCGGCAGAGCGTTGGCCGGTGCCAAAGGCAATACCAACGCGCGCATCTTTATTCATTCCATGCAGGCCGAATTAGTCTCCGTTGCCGGTATCTACCGCAACTTCGAGCAAGACCCTGCCCGAGCATCTGCACAAAAAACCCGTACAAGTATCATTGCAAGACAACCGACTGGTTATCAGCGCAATCGACGCCGAATAAACATCAGTACTTAAAAAGGAAATATCGTGTCCAAAATCATCGTAGTAACTTCAGGTAAAGGCGGCGTAGGCAAGACCACTACCAGCGCCAGCATCGCAACCGGCCTGGCCCTGCGCGGCCACAAAACTGCCGTAATCGACTTCGACGTCGGTTTGCGCAACCTTGACCTGATTATGGGTTGCGAACGCCGCGTCGTATACGACCTCATCAACGTTATCCACGGCGAAGCGACTCTCAACCAAGCCCTTATTAAAGACAAAAACTGCGAAAACCTCTACATCCTGCCTGCATCGCAAACCCGCGATAAAGACGCGCTGACCCGCGAAGGCGTAGACAACGTGATGAAAGAGCTGGCCAGCGAAAAAATGGGCTTTGAATTCATCATCTGCGACTCTCCTGCCGGTATCGAACAAGGCGCACTGATGGCGCTCTACTTTGCCGACGAAGCCATCATTACCACCAACCCGGAAGTATCCAGCGTCCGCGATTCCGACCGTATCTTGGGCATTTTGCAAAGCAAATCCCGCAAAGCAGAACAAGGCAGCACTGTTAAAGAGCACCTGCTGATTACTCGCTACTCCCCTGAGCGCGTAGCCAAAGGCGAAATGCTGTCTGTACAAGACATCTGCGACATCTTGCGTATTCCGTTGATCGGTGTGATTCCTGAATCACAAAACGTTTTGCAAGCTTCCAATTCCGGCGAACCTGTCATCCACCAAGACAATGCCGCAGCAGCAGAAGCCTATAAAGACGTTATCGCCCGCCTCTTGGGTGAAAAACCGCGAAATGCGTTTCCTCGAAGCTGAGAAGAAAAAGCTCTTAAAACGACTGTTCGGAGGTTAATACATGTCACTGCTCGATATGCTGTTCGGCAGAAAGCCGAAAACCGCCACAGTCGCGCGCGACCGCCTGCAAATCATCATCGCACAAGAACGCGCACAAGAAGGCCAAGCTCCAGACTATCTGCCGACCTTGCGTAAAGAGTTGTTGGAAGTCCTGTCCAAATACGTCAACGTATCATTGGACGACATCCGCATCTCCCAAGAGAAACAAGACGGCTTGGACGTTCTTGAGCTGAACATCACCCTGCCGGAACAAAAAAAGGCTTAACACATGACCTTGACCGAATTGCGTTACATCGTAGCCGTCGCACAAGAACGTCACTTCGGACGTGCCGCACGACGCTGCTTTGTCAGCCAGCCCACCCTCTCCATCGCCATCAAAAAGCTGGAGGAAGAGCTGTCGGTATCCCTGTTCGACCGTAGCAGCAACGATATCATCACGACCGAAGCGGGAGAGCGCATTGTCGCCCAAGCCCGCCGGGTTCTGGAAGAAGCAGAACTCATCAAGCACCTTGCCAATGAAGAGCAAAACGAATTGGAAGGCGCGTTCAAACTCGGCCTGATTTTCACCGTTGCCCCCTACCTTCTGCCCAAGCTCATTACCGCGCTGCGTGAAACCGCGCCGAAAATGCCGCTGATGCTGGAAGAGAACTATACCCACATCCTGACCGAGTCGCTCAAACGTGGCGATGTCGATGCAATCGTCGTTGCCGAACCGTTCCAAGAGCCGGGCATCGTAACCGAGCCTCTGTATGACGAACCTTTCTTCGTCATTGTTCCCAAAGGCCATCACTTTGAAGAACTTGATGCCGTTACACCTCAGCTTTTGAGCGAAGAACAAGTGTTGCTGCTGTCCGAAGGCAACTGTATGCGCGACCAAGTGTTGGCAAGCTGTTCCGAATTGGCCTCAAACAGAAAATCCAAGGTTTGACCAATACCCTGCAAGGCAGCTCCATCAACACCATCCGCCACATGGTTGCCAGCGGTTTGGCCATCAGCGTCATGCCGGCTACCGCCTTGACCGAAAAACGACCATATGCTTTTTCAGCATTATCCCGTTTGAAGGCAATGCGCCGCACCGCCGTGTCGTTTTTGGCCTATCGCCGCAACTTTGTCCGTCCGAAAGCACTGACTGCTTTGCGCACTGCTATTTTTGCAATCGCAACTGACCGGTGTGACCTTCGTCAACGAATAAAACCGCAAACAAAAGGCCGTCTGAATGTTCAGACGGCCTTTTTATTTCTAACCGAATAAAAGGATTAATAGCGGGTATGAACCTGACTGCCGATAACACCACCCAAAGCCGCACCACCCAAGGTAGAGCCGGTATCACCACCAATCAAGTTACCTGCCACGCCACCCAATACCGCACCAGCAGCAGTGTTGCGTTGGGTTTGGGTCATATTGGCACATGCACCCAAAGAAGCGGCCAGCATGATCAAGGTCACAGTTTTTGCAAAAGTTTTCTTCATGGTTTGATTCTCCATCAGGGTTTAAGCTGTATATGGAGCAGTATGGCACAACCTTTCATTAATATATTTTCTGATAAGTAAAGACAGATTAAACTAAGATAACGCTTTTGATGAACGGTTAACTTCAAAAACAAACGGAAATTCCAATAGAATATTTATAAAATTTAATATAATTGGCATAAAAATTGCGCGCACATCAACCGCATTCGGTAGTGATACAATGACGACTTGTCTGAACTACCGGAAACACCCGTCATGAGTACCTACGCACTGGCACACATCATCCACGTTTATTGCGCGATTGCCTTTGTCGGCGGCGTATTTTTCGAAATGCTGGTTCTCTCCGTTTTACACACCGGCCGTGTTTCGCGCGAATCCCGCCGCGAAGTCGAGCGTGCCATGTCCCATCGTGCCGTCCGCGTGATGCCGATTGTCGTCATCACTCTTTTCATCAGCGGCATCGTTATGGTGTACAACCGTTATCTGCCAATGCTGCACCATCCTCTCGACAGTTCCTTCAGCATTATGTTGAGCATCAAAATCCTATTGGCAGTAAGCGTTTTGGTGCATTTTGCCATCGCCGTTGTCAAAATGGCCCGACACACCCTCACCGTCGGCTGGTCGAAATACATACACGCCGTTGTCTTCAGCCATATGCTGTTTATAGTCTTTTTTGCCAAGGCGATGTTCTACCTGTCTTGGTAAACCTTACCCATACCCCACACACAAGGATTTTTTATGACCCAATACCCGTCCGTCGGCTCGCCGATGTTTTACGGCATCTTCTTTATTGCCGTCTTAATCATGATCGCCATCGATATGGTATCGCTGAAAAAAAACGGCGCCCACAAAGTCAGCATCAAAGAAGCCCTCGCCTGGAGCGGCATTTGGGTAGCCGTATCCTGCGCATTTGCAGGCTGGCTCTATTTTGAACTGGCGGGTAATCCGACTTACGGGGCCGTTGTCGCCAAAGAAAAAGTCCTCGAATTTTTCACCGGCTATGTACTCGAAAAATCCCTTGCCGTCGATAACATCTTCGTTTTCCTGATGATTTTCGGCTACTTCAAAGTCGAACCCAAATTCCAACACCGCGTCTTGCTCTATGGCGTATTCGGCGCCATCGTCCTGCGCGCCATCATGATCTTCATCGGTGCTGCCTTGGTACAACAATTTGAATGGATTTTGTACCTCTTCGGCGCATTCCTCTTATACACCGGCATTCATATGATGAAGCCCGAAGCCGAAGCTGAAGAAGACCTTTCCCAAAACAAGATCCTAACCCTGCTCAAAAAAGTCATCCCGACCAGCCAACAGTTTGACGGTGAAAAATTCTTTACCATCGAAAACGGCAAACGCATCGCTACACCGCTTTTGCTGGTATTGATTATGATCGAATTGAGCGACGTTATCTTCGCCGTAGACAGTATCCCCGCTATTTTTGCCGTAACCACCGACCCTTTCATCGTCCTCACTTCCAACATTTTTGCCATCTTGGGTCTGCGTGCCATGTACTTCTTACTGGCAGACTTTGCCGAACGCTTTATTTTCCTCAAATACGGCTTGGCTTTCGTGTTGAGCTTTATCGGTATCAAGATGCTGATTATGCACTGGGTACATATCCCGATTTCCATTTCCCTGTCCGTCGTCTTCGGCGCACTGGGCGCGTCCATCCTGACTTCTTTGGTATATACGCGTCAGCAAGAGAAAAAATAATCTGCCGATATAAAAAGGCCGTCTGAACATTTCAGACGGCCTTTTCAAATATCAAACACCAGCTTATTTAGCAGCGTCTTTCAATTTGTCGGCAGCTTCTTGAGTCGCATCGGCTGCTTTTACCCATAGCATCTTTAGCTGCGTCTTTGGCAGCATCTTTAGCATCAGAAACCGCATCTTTAGCTTCTTCAACCGCTTTACCGGCAGCATCTTTAGCGTCAGAAACTGCTTTATCCGCAGTTGCTTTTAGCATCTGCAGCAGCATCTTTAACATCAGAAACAGCTTGCTCAGCCACACCTTTGGCTTCAGAAGCAGCAGCATCAACAGAAGAAGCTGCATTTTCAGCAGCAGCGTTTACATCGGAAGCAACAGCAGAAGCCGCCTCTTGGGTTTCTTTTTTCGCTTCTTGTGTACACGCAGCCAAGCCGGCTACCATCATTGCAGCAATCAATAATTTTTTTCATGTTGTATATCCTTTGGTCTAAAAAAAATATCTGTCAAAACTGACAGACCAAAAAAATCATAACATAATAAATGCTCAAAAAGGGAGAATTAACGCCAAATAACAGTTGGTTTACGTTTTTTTGAAAAAAATTTCAAAAACAGTTGACGAAAAGAAACAAGCTACCTATAATGCACAGCTTATCGGGTCGTTAGCTCAGTCGGTAGAGCAGCGGACTTTTAATCCGTTGGTCGAGCGTTCGAATCGCTCACGACCCACCAAATATGAAAACCTGCTTTGAAAAAGCAGGTTTTTTTCATGTTCTCCGTAATAATCTACTTCTCCTACAAAATATACTTGTATGCCAGACAATTTAAGCATACACTGACTACACACGACTACAACGACAGGAGAACTTGAAATGAAACAATTGGCCATGTACATCAACGGACGCTTTGAAAAACGATTTCAACGGTGAATGGCGCGACGTATTGAACCCTTCCACCGAAGAAACCATCGCCCGCGAACCCAAAGGCGGCAAAGCTGATGTTGACCGTGCCGTAGCGGCGGCACGCGCGGCGCAACCGGCATGGGAGCGGCTGCCTGCGGTCGAACGCGGCGCGTATTTGCGCAAAATCGCCCAAGGCATACGCGAACGCGCCGACGAGCTGACCGACACCATCGTTGCCGAAGGCGGCAAAACCAAAGACTTGGCGCGCGTGGAAGTCATGTTTACCGCCGACTATCTCGATTACCAAGCCGAATGGGCGCGCCGCTACGAAGGCGAAATCATCCAAAGCGACCGTCCGCGTGAAAATATTTTATTGTTCAAACGTCCGCTGGGCGTCGTGGCAGGCATCCTGCCGTGGAACTTCCCCTTCTTCCTGATTGCCCGCAAAATGGGTCCCGCTTTGGTAACGGGCAACACCATCGTTGTCAAACCCAGCAGCGTGACCCCGATCAACTGCCACATCTTCGCCGAAATCGTCGATGCGGTCGGACTGCCCGCAGGCGTGTTCAACGTGGTGAACGGTCCGGGCGCGGAAATCGGCAATGCCTTGTCCGCCCATCCGCAAGTCGATATGGTCAGCCTGACCGGCTCCGTCGAAGCGGGCCGCCAAGTGATGGAAGCCGCTTCCGCCAACATCACCAAAGTCTCGCTGGAACTCGGCGGCAAAGCGCCTGCCATCGTTTTGAAAGATGCGGATTTGGACTTGGCAGTGAAATCCATCTTGGCTTCGCGCGTCGGCAACACCGGTCAAATCTGCAACTGCGCCGAGCGCGTCTATGTCCACAGCAGCCTGAAAGACGCGTTCATTGAAAAAATGACCGCCGCCATGAAAGGCGTGCGCTACGGCAACCCTGCCGAAGCCGAAGCAGGCGCGCTGGAAATGGGCCCGCTGATTGAAGAGCGCGCCGTCAAAGCCGTTGCCGAAAAAGTGGAACGCGCCGTCAAACAAGGTGCGACGCTGGTTTGCGGCGGCAAACGCGCCGAAGGACGCGGCTATTTCTTCGAGCCGACCCTGCTGACCGACACCGACAACAACATGGACATCATGAAGGAAGAAACCTTCGGCCCTGTCCTGCCCGTTTCCACTTTCGACACGCTTGACCAAGTCATCGCCTTGGCAAACGACTGCGAATTCGGTCTGACCAGCTCCGTGTACACCACCAACCTGAACGAAGCCTTCTACGTTACCCGCCGCCTGCAATTCGGCGAAACCTACATCAACCGCGAAAACTTTGAAGCCATGCAGGGCTTCCATGCCGGTTGAAAAATCAGGTATCGGCGGCGCCGATGGCAAACACGGTTTGGAAGAATATCTGCAAACCCAAGTCGTTTATTTGGAAACCGATATCTAACTGCCGATACTGCCCTTCATGAAACAAAAGGCCGTCTGAAACCGATTTTTCAGGTTTCAGATGGCCTTTCTGCCTTTATAGAAAAAAACACCGACATCGCGTAAAATAGAGCCAATTTTTCACTTTATTCAGGCCGTCTGAAAATATCAGCAGCCTGACTCATTTTCCCGGAAAACACCATGAGCGAACAAAACAATCCGCAAATCGAGCCGCAGTTGGACGAAAACCAAATCATCGCCCTGCGTCGCGAAAAACTGCACAACATCCGCAAAGAACGCAACGCCTACCCTAACGATTTCAAACGCGACAGCTTTGCCGCCGACCTGCACACCCAATACGGTGAAATCAGCAAAGAAGAACTCGACCCGCAAGGCATTTCCGTCAAAATTGCCGGCCGCATGATGCTCAAACGTCAAATGGGCAAAGCCAGCTTCGCCACCATTCAAGACGTTACCGGTCAAATCCAGCTTTATCTGAACAACAAAGGCGTGAGCCAAGAAGTTTTGGACGACTTCAACCACTGGGACTTGGGCGACATCGTCGGTGCGGAAGGTACTTTGTTCAAAACCAACCACGGCGAATTGACCGTGCGCGTATCCAACATCCGCCTGCTGTCCAAATCACTGCGCCCTCTGCCGGACAAACATAAAGGCTTGAGCGATCAGGAAACCAAATACCGTCAACGCTACGTCGATTTGATTGCCAACGAAGAATCGCGCAATACCTTCATCAAACGCAGCCAAATCATCCAATCCGTGCGCAATTTCATGGTCAACGAGCATTATTTGGAAGTTGAAACCCCAATGATGCACCCGATTCCGGGCGGCGCGACAGCGAAACCTTTTGTTACCCACCACAATGCCTTGGACATCCCGCTCTACCTGCGTATTGCGCCCGAACTGTATCTGAAACGCTTGGTTGTCGGCGGTTTGGAACGCGTGTTTGAAATCAACCGCAGCTTCCGTAACGAGGGCATGTCCGTACGCCACAACCCTGAATTCACCATGATCGAGATTCTACGAAGCCTTCTCCGACTATGAACGCATGATGCAAATGGCGGAAGACATCATCCGCAACGCCTCACGCGCGGTAAACGGTACGGCAAAAATCAGCTACAACGGCAAAGAAGTCGATTTGGAAAGCCCGTTTGAACGCCTGACCATTCTCGGTGCCATCAAGAAATACAATCCGCACTACACCGATGAGCAGTTAAACGATGAAGAATGGCTGAAAAAAGAAATCGTCAAACACGGCGAAAGCCTGCCTCCTTCTCCGGGCATCGGCAGCCTGCAACTTGCCCTGTTTGAAGGTTGCGCCGAGGGCAAACTGTGGAACCCAACTTTCATCATCGATTACCCTGTCGAAGTATCGCCATTGGCACGCGCATCCGACAGCAAACCGGGCTTGACCGAACGCTTCGAGCTTTTCGTTGTCGGCCGCGAACTGGCAAACGGCTACTCTGAGTTGAACGATCCGGAAGACCAAGCCGAACGCTTCAAGGCGCAAGTGGCACAAAAAGACGCCGGCGACGACGAAGCCATGCATTACGATGCCGACTACATCCGCGCCATGGAATTCGGCCTGCCACCGACAGGCGGCTGCGGCATCGGTATCGACCGCTTGGTAATGTTGCTGACCGATTCGCAAACCATCCGCGACGTGATTCTGTTCCCGCAAATGCGTCCCGAATAATACATTGAAATAAAATCGAGGCCGTCTGAAAACAAGACTCTGTTTTCAGACGGCCTTTTGTTCAAATATGTAAAACGGAAAAAAATTAAAAATCGATAGATTCTTTTACACCATAATAATAAAATTACATGATAATCAAAAAGATAATATAAAAAAAGAATATGTAAACGTTTTTTCAGTTTGTTGACAGTCTGCTAGAATACATCCAGTTACAGACAGCCTTCACACACAGGCCGTCTGAAAATGCAGAAACTCTGAAAGGTTTGTATGGATCAATTTTTCGAACAGCTTCACGGATTGGTAAACGCCATCAACGACCAAATGTGGTCGGGGTTGGTATATATGCTTTTAGGCGCAGGCCTCTTTTTCACCGTTACCACCGGTTTTGTACAATTCCGCCTCTTCGGCCGCAGTATTAAAGAAATGTTGGGCGGCCGCAAACAAGGTGATGATCCGCACGGAATCACACCGTTCCAAGCATTCGTTACCGGCTTGGCCAGCCGCGTAGGCGTGGGCAACATCGCCGGTGTGGCGATTGCCATCAAACTCGGCGGACCGGGCGCGGTGTTCTGGATGTGGGTAACCGCCTTAATCGGCATGAGTTCGGCGTTTGTCGAATCTTCACTGGCCCAACTCTTTAAAGTTCGGGACTACGACAACCACCACTTCCGCGGCGGCCCTGCCTACTACATCACTCAAGGCCTGGGACAAAAATGGCTGGGCGTTTTGTTCGCCCTGAGCCTGATTTTCTGTTTCGGCTTTGTATTTGAAGCCGTACAGACCAATACCATCGCCGATACCACCAAAGCGGCATGGGGCTGGGATCAACACTATGTCGGCGTCGCCCTGGTCATTCTGACTGCCCCGATTATCTTCGGCGGTATCCGCCGCGTATCCAAAGCCGCGGAAATCATCGTTCCGCTGATGGCGGTTTTATATCTCGTCATAGCACTCTTCATCATTGCTACCAATATTTCCCTGATTCCTGACGTGTTCGGTCAGATTTTCTCCAACGCGTTCAACTTCGATTCGGCTGCAGGCGGTTTCCTCGGCAGTCTGATTTCGACCACCATGATGCAGGGTATCAAACGCGGTCTGTATTCCAATGAGGCAGGTATGGGTTCCGCGCCGAACGCCGCAGCCGCAGCCGAAGTGAAGCACCCCGTCTCCCAAGGCATGATTCAAATGCTGGGCGTTTTCGTCGATACCATCATCGTCTGCTCATGCACCGCCTTTATCGTCTTGACCTATCAACAGCCTTACGGAGACCTGAGCGGTGCGGCGCTGACCCAAGCGGCAATCGTCAGCCAGGTAGGCGAATGGGGCGCAGGCTTCCTTGCCGTCATCCTATTTATGTTTGCCTTTTCAACCGTTATCGGCAACTATGCCTATGCCGAGTCCAACGTCCAATTCATCAAGAGCCATTGGCTGGTTACCGCCGTTTTCCGTATGCTGGTTTTGGCATGGGTATACTTCGGCGCAGTTGCCAACGTACCCTTGGTATGGGATATGGCAGACATGGCCATGGGCATCATGGCATGGATTAACCTCGTCGCCATCCTACTCCTGTCCCCACTTGCCTTCCTGCTGTTGAAAGACTACACAGCCAAGCTGAAAATGGGCAAAGACCCAGAGTTCAAACTCTCTGAACACCCAGGCTTGAAACGCAAAATCAAATCCGATATCTGGTAACACCAAAGGCCGTCTGAAATTTCAGACGGCCTTTTTAATCCCTGCCATTTAGACAAAACGATGCCCCTTAAAGCCGAAGCCTTAAGGGGCAGAGCGTTGCGGCACATCTTTTCAGACGGCCTTATTGTAGCAACGTTTCTCATTTCGCAGTGCAACAATATGTCCAAATTCTAATTCCAAATCGGCACCCAGTCAAGCATTTCATTTGCATGGTAATACTTACCTAGGATATATTTATACTTACTAAACATCATATTACGGAGAAACTGATGGCTGCATTCAAACCCAATCCAATCAACTACATCCTCGGCCTCGATATCGGCATCGCATCCGTCGGCTGGGCGATGGTAGAAATTGACGAAGAAGAAAACCCCATCCGCCTGATTGATTTGGGCGTGCGCGTATTTGAGCGTGCAGAAGTACCGAAAACAGGCGACTCTCTCGCAGCGGCAAGACGCTTGGCACGCAGCGTCCGCCGCCTGACCCGCCGTCGCGCCCACCGCCTGCTTCGGGCCCGTCGCCTATTGAAACGCGAGGGCGTATTACAGGCTGCCGATTTTGATGAAAACGGCTTGATTAAATCCTTACCGAATACACCATGGCAACTTCGCGCAGCCGCATTAGACCGCAAACTGACGCCTTTAGAGTGGTCGGCAGTCTTGTTGCATTTAATCAAACACCGCGGCTATTTGTCGCAACGGAAAAATGAAGGCGAAACTGCCGACAAGGAGCTTGGTGCTTTGCTTAAAGGCGTAGCCGACAATGCCCATGCCTTACAGACAGGCGATTTCCGCACACCGGCTGAATTGGCTTTAAATAAATTTGAGAAAGAAAGCGGCCATATCCGCAACCAGCGCGGCGATTATTCACATACGTTCAGCCGCAAAGATTTGCAGGCAGAGCTAGTTTTGCTGTTTGAAAAACAAAAAGAATTTGGCAATCCGCATATTTCAGACGGCCTTAAAGAAGGTATTGAAACCCTGCTGATGGCGCAACGCCCTGCCCTGTCTGGCGATGCTGTTCAAAAAATGTTGGGGTATTGCACCTTTGAGCCGACAGAGCCGAAAGCCGCTAAAAACACCTATACCGCCGAACGTTTCATCTGGCTGACCAAGCTAAACAACCTGCGTATTTTAGAGCAAGGCAGCGAGCGGCCATTGACCGATACCGAACGCGCCACGCTTATGGACGAGCCATACAGAAAATCCAAACTGACTTACGCACAAGCCCGTAAACTTTTGGATCTAGACGATACCGCCTTTTTCAAAGGTTTGCGCTATGGTAAAGACAATACCGAAGCCTCAACATTGATGGAAATGAAGGCCTACCATGCCATCAGCCGTGCGCTGGAAAAAGAAGGATTGAAAGACAAAAAATCCCCATTAAACCTTTCTCCCGAATTACAAGACGAAATCGGCACGGCATTCTCCCTGTTCAAAACCGATGAAGACATTACAGGCCGTCTGAAAGACCGTGTACAGCCCGAAATATTAGAAGCGCTGTTAAAACACATCAACTTCGACAAGTTCGTCCAAGTTTCCTTGAAAGCGTTGCGCCGAATTGTGCCTCTAATGGAGCAAGGCAAACGTTACGATGAAGCCTGCGCCGAAATCTACGGGGACCATTACGGCAAGAAAAAAATACGGAAGAAAAAGATTTATCTGCCGCCCATCCCTGCCGACGAAATCCACAACCCAGTCGTCTTGCGCGCCTTATCTCAAGCCAGAAAAGTCATTAACGGCGTGGTTCGGCGTTACGGCTCCCCTGCGCGTATCCATATTGAAACGGCAAGGGAAGTAGGAAAATCGTTTAAAGACCGCAAAGAAATCGAAAAACGCCAAGAAGAAAACCGTAAAGACCGGGAAAAAGCAGCCGCCAAATTCGAGAGTATTTTCCCCAATTTTGTCGGCGAACCCAAATCCAAAGATATTCTGAAACTGCGCCTGTACGAGCAACAACACGGCAAATGCCTGTATTCGGGCAAAGAAATCAGCTTAGGCCGTCTGAACGAAAAAGGCTATGTCGAAATCGACCATGCCCTGCCGTTCTCGCGCACATGGGACGACAGTTTCAACAATAAATTGCTGGTATTAGGCAGCGAAAACCAAAACAAAGGCAACCAAACCCCATACGAATACTTCAACGGTAAAGACAGCAGCCGCGAATGGCAGGGAATTTAAAGCGCGTGTCGAAACCAGCCGTTTCCCGCGCAGTAAAAACAACGGATTCTGCTGCAAAAATTCGACGAAGATGGCTTTAAAGAACGCAATCTGAACGATACGCGCTACGTCAACCGTTTCCTGTGCCAATTCGTTGCCGACCATATGCGGCTGACAGGTAAAGGGAAAAGACGTGTCTTTACATCCAACGGACAAATTACCAATCTGTTGCGCGGCTTTTTGGGGATTGCGCAAAGTGCGTGCGGAAAACGACCGCCATCACGCCTTGGACGCAGTCGTCGTTGCCTGCTCGACCGTTGCCATGCAGCAGAAAAATTACCCATTTTGTACGCTATAAAGAGATGAACGCATTTGACGGCAAAACCATAGATAAAGAAACAGGAGAAGTGCTGCATCAAAAAAACACTTCCCGCAACCTTGGGAATTTTTTTCGCACAAGAAGTCATGATTCGCGTCTTCGGCAAACCGGACGGAAAAACCCGAATTTGAAGAAGCGGATACCCCCGAAAAACTGCGTACCCTGCTCGCAGAAAAATTATCTTCCCGTCCCGAAGCCGTGCACGAATACGTTACGCCACTGTTTGTTTCTCGCGCGCCCAATCGGAAGATGAGCGGGCAAGGCCATATGGAGACCGTCAAATCCGCCAAACGCCTGGACGAAGGCATCAGCATGTTGCGCGTACCGCTGACACAATTAAAACTGAAAGACTTGGAAAAAAATGGTCAATCAGGGAGCGCGAACATAAGCTATACGAAGGACTGAAAGCACGTTTGAAAGCACATAAAGACGATCCTGCCAAAGCCTTTTGCCGAGCCGTTTTACAAATACGATAAAGCAGGCAACCGCACCCAACAAGTAAAAGCCGTACGCGTAGAGCAAGTACAGAAAACCGGCGTATGGGTGCGCAACCACAATGGCATTGCCGACAACGCAACCATGGTGCGCGTAGATGTGTTTGAGAAAGGCGGCAAGTATCATCTGGTCCCGATTTACAGTTGGCAGGTAGCGAAAGGGATTTTGCCGGATAGGGCTGTTATCGCTTTTAAAGATGAAGAAGATTGGCAACTTATTGATGATAGTTTCAACTTTAAATTCTCATTACACCCTAATGATTTAATTGAAGTAATAACAAAAAAAGCTAGAATGTTTGGTTACTTTTGCCAGCTGCCATCGAGGCACAGGTAATATCAATATACGCATTCATGATCTTGATCATAAAAATTGGCAAAAATGGAATACTGGAAGGTATCGGTGTCAAAACCGCCCTTTCATTCCAAAAATACCAAATCGACGAATTGGGCAAAGAAATCAGACCATGCCGTCTGAAAAAACGCCCGCCTGTCCGTTAAATTAATCTATCCCTGTTTCAGACGGCCTGAAGCAGGGATTTTTTATATCAAAATAAGGGGGAAAAACATGACTTGGCGCAGCCTGCTTATTCAAAACGGCGGCAAACTATCCTTGCAACGCCGGCAACTGCTGATTCAACAAAAACGGCGAGTCCCACACCGTACCATTAGAAGACATCGCCGTTATTATCATCGAAAACCGCGAAACCCTGATTACTGCCCCGCTCCTATCAGCCTTAGCCGAATATGGCGCAACCTTACTGACATGTGACGAACAGTTCCTGCCCTGCGGACAATGGCTGCCTTATGCCCAATATCACCGCCAACTTAAAATCCTCAAGCTGCAGCTGAATATAAGCGAACCCTTAAAAAAGCAACTCTGGCAACATATCATCCGCCAAAAAATCCTAAATCAAGCATTTGTCGCAGACGAAACAGGCAATGATCTTGCAGCCAAACGGCTGCGCTCTTTGGCAGTTGAAGTCCGTTCAGGCGATACAGGAAACCGTGAAGCCCAAGCTGCCGCCCTCTACTTCCAAGCCCTCTTTGGAAAAAAATTTACCCGTAATGACAACAATGCCGTCAATGCCGCATTGAACTACACCTACGCCGTACTCCGTGCCGCAGTCGCACGCGCCTTGACCTTATATGGTTGGTTGCCTGCATTAGGCTTGTTTCATAGAAGCGAACTAAATCCATTCAACCTCGCAGATGACTTTATCGAACCCTTGCGCCCATTGGCCGATCTGATCGTTATACATTTGCATGAACAAGGCCGTTTGAAAACTGATCTGACCCCTAACATCAAACAAAACCTTATCAAGACCCTTCACTGTCAAATCTGCATCGAACGGCAACATTTCAGCACCTTAGCTGCCATCGATAAAATAATTTCTTCATTTCAAGCCAGCATAACCGACAAAAACGCCAAACAGCTGAAACTGCCTGAAATCTTGCCATTGAAAGAATACCAATATGAGTGAGGCCAAATTTATGAGGATTATTGTCTTCTTCGACCTACCGGTTACCACAGCGGCAAAGCGCAAAGCCGCCAATCAATTCCGCCAGTTTCTATTAAAAGATGGATACCAAATGCTCCAGCTTTCCGTATACAGCCGTATTGTCAAAGGTCGAGATTCGTTGCAAAAACACCACAATAGGCTATGTGCAAACCTACCGCAAGAAGGGTCAATCCGCTGTTTGGAAGTAACAGAAAAGCAATATACCACCATGAAACTGCTGTTGGGAGAGCTGAAAACCCAAGAAAAAAGGGTAAATTCCGACCAACTGAGACCTTTGCAAAATTCCCCAAAATCCCTAAAGTCCCGCCCAAGACATTTAGGGGATTTCCCATGAGCACCTTCTTCCGGCAAACCGCATAATCCATGATTGCCAAACACATCGACCGCTTCCCACTATTGAAATTGGATCAAGTGATTGACTGGCAACCGATCGAACAGTACCTGAATCGTCAAAGAACCCGTTACCTTAGAGACCACCGCGGCCGTCCCACCTATCCACTGCTGTCCATGTTCAAAGCCGTCCTGCTCGGACAATGGCACAGCCTCTCCGATCCCGAACTCGAACACAGCCTCATCACCCGTATCGATTTCAACCTGTTTTGCCGTTTTGCCGAACTGAGCAACCCCGATTACAGTACCTTATGCCGCTACCGCAACTGGCTGGCGCAAGACGACACCCTGTCCGAATTGCTGGAACTGATTAACCGCCAACTGGCCGAAAAAAACCTAAAAATAGAGAAAGCATCCGCCGCCGTCATTGACGCTACCATTATTCAGACCGCCGGCGGCAAACAGCGTCAGGCCATAGAAGTCGATGAAGAAGGACAAGTCAGCGGCCAAAACCACACCGGGCAAAGACAAAGATGCCCGTTGGACAAAGAAAAACGGCTTATACAGACTCGGTTACAAACAACATACCCGTACCGATGAGGAAGGCTATATCGAGAAACTGCATGTCACTCCCGCCAATACCCATGAGTGCAACCACCTGTTGCCTTTGTTGGAGGGCATTGCCGAAGATACGACCGTCTATGCCGATAAAGGCTACGACAGTGCGGAAAACCGGCAACATCTGAAAGAACATCGGTTGCTGGACGGCATTATGCGCAAAGCCCACCGCAACCGTCCGCTGACGGAAGTGCAAACCAAACGCAACCGATATTTGTCGAAGACCCGTTATGTGGTCGAACAGAGCTTCGGTACGCTGCACCGTAAATTCCGCTATGCCCGGGCAGCCTATTTTTGGTCTGCTCAAAGTGAGTGCGCAAAGCCATCTGAAGGCGATGTGTTTAAACCTGTTGAAAGCGGCTAACAGGCTAAGTGTGCCTGTTGCTGCCTAAAAGGCGGCCCGGATGCCTTATTATGGGGCGTCCGGGGAGGATTAAGGGGGCATTTGGGTAGAATTAGGAGTGATTTGGGGAGGGAAACAGCCGAAAACCTGTGTTTAGGTTTCGGCTGTTGGGGAAGGACTTTTTGCAAAGGTCTCCAACTATTATTATTTTTAAGTCCTATTTTTTTCAGACCAAATAAAATGGGAAACCCTTATAGAATAAGGGTTTCCCATTAAGGTATTGTAGCACTGCGAAATGAGAAAGGGAGCTACAACTGCCCGTAGCAACCACACTGGCAGAATTTGATTGTAGCACTGCGAAATGAGAAAGGGAGCTACAACTGTTATTCATGGTGAAGCCCGTTCAGAAAAAAAATTGTAGCACTGCGAAATGAGAAAGGGAGCTACAACCACATCATGCGGCTGCCGCAACATGGGTCAATTGTAGCACTGCGAAATGAGAAAGGAGCTACAACCAAATCCATTTTGTCGCGCACTCGGACGTGATTGTAGCACTGCGAAATGAGAAAGGGAGCTACAACTTTCTTAGCATTGCTATTTACATTCTATTTATTGTAGCACTGCGAAATGAGAAAGGGAGCTACAACATTGATTTGGGTACACAATGCCGCCTGATAATTGTAGCACTGCGAAATGAGAAAGGGAACTACAACCCGATGTGGTCAACGGCCTGCACGTCTTTGATTGTAGCACTGCGAAATGAGAAAGGGGCTATCCGAATAAAAAAAGCACTACCTAAACAGGTAGTGCTTTCATATTAATTTGCTTATTCAGCAGAATCAGCTGCTTTATCAACCAATTCAACCAATGCCAAAGGAGCATTGTCACCTTTACGGAAACCGTATTTCAGTACACGAACATAGCCGCCGTTACGAGCAGCAAAGCGTGGACCCAATTCGTCAAACAATTTAACTACAACATCACGATCGCGAGTGCGGTCAAAAAGCCAAACGACGGTTTGCCAAAGAAGGTTTTTTACCCAAGGTAATCAAGGGCTCAACTACGCGGCGCAATTCTTTTGCTTTAGGCAAAGTTGTCACGATGGTTTCGTGAGTCAACAAGGAATTCGCCATATTGCGCAGCATCGCAGCACGGTGGCTGCTAGTACGGTTTAATTTGCGGTTGCCATTACGATGACGCATGTCATTATCCTTTAATCTTCAAACTTACGGCTTTTCTAAGCCTACAGGCGGCCAAGCTTCTAATTTGGAACCTAATGTCAGACCTTTAGAGGCCAACACTTCTTTGATCTCATTCAAAGATTTACGACCCAAATTAGGGGTCTTGAGAAGCTCGGTTTCAGTACGTTGAATCAAATCGCCAATATAGTAAATATCTTCAGCTTTCAGACAATTAGCTGAACGTACGGTTAATTCCAAATCATCTACAGGACGCAGCAAGATAGGATCGATAGGAGGCACTTTTTTTCTTCAACCTCTTCAACCGGAGTACCTTGCAGATCTGCAAAAAAATAGACATTTGGTCAATTAAGATACGTGCGGCACTACGTACAGCTTCTTCTGGATCAATAGAACCATTGGTTTCAATATCCAAAACCAATTTATCCAAATCCGTACGTTGCTCTACGCGTGCAGGTTCAACTTCAAAGCTAACACGACTGATGGGCGAAAAGCTCGCATCCAACTGAATCGCACCAATCTGTTTGTTCTCATCACGCAATACGCGACGGCCTGAAACAGATTGATAACCACGACCTTGCTCAACTTTTAATTTCCATGTCGATTTGGCCATTGTCAGCCAAGTGGCAAATAACATGTTCAGGATTGATGATTTCCACATCGTGTGGCAAATCAATATCACCAGCTACAACAGCACCGGCACCTGTTTTTTTCAAAGTCAACTGAACTTGGTTACGACCGTGAAGCTTGAATACGATACCTTTAATGTTCAAGAGAACGTCGACAACATCCTCTTGAACACCATCAATAGTAGAGTATTCGTGCAATACGCCGGAAATAACTACTTCAGTTGGGGCAAAGCCATTCATGGATGACAGTAAGATACGACGCAAAGCATTACCTAAAGTATGACCAAAACCACGTTCAAATGGCTGCATAGACACCTTGGCCCGTGTGGAAGACAAAGTATCTACATCGATTTGACGAGGTTTCAAAAATTCGGTTGTGCTATTTTGCATTTAACTGTCCCTCATTGAGCTAGCATTATTTAGAGTAGAACTCTACCACCAGCTGTTCATTAATATCGCCAGACAATTCTGAGCGATCCGGCATATTTTTGAATACACCTTCCAATTTGTCGGCATCAACAGATACCCAGCTTGGCAAGCCAATTTGAGTAGCCAAGCTCAATGCCTCTTGGATACGTACTTGTTTCTTAGCTTTTTCACGAACAGCTACAACATCACCTGCTTTAACTTGGAAAGAAGGGATATTAACAACTTGACCGTTTACGACGATAGCTTTGTGAGAAACCAATTGACGTGCTTCGGCGCGAGTAGAGCCAAAACCCATACGGTAAACGACATTGTCCAAACGAGACTCCAGCAATTGCAACAGCAATTCACCGGTAGAGCCTTTACGACGAGCTGCTTCCGCGAAGTAACGACGGAATTGACGCTCTAATACGCCATAAATACGACGAATCTTTTGTTTTTCACGTAATTGCAAACCGTAGTCTGACAAACGTGGTTTTTTCGCACCGTGTTGACCAGGTGCAGAATCCATTTTACATTTGGAATCTAAAGAGCGACGTGCACTCTTCAAAAACAGATCCGTACCTTCACGACGTGCTAATTTACATTTAGGGCCAATATAACGTGCCATGTTTTAAATCACTCCAATATTAAATACGACGTTTTTTTAGGGCGGACGGCAACCGTTATGAGGCAACGGGGTAACGTCAGTAATGCTGGTAATCTTGAAACCAAGAGCGTTTAAAGCACGTACAGAAGATTCGCGACCAGGGCCAGGGCCTTTAATGCGGACTTCTAAATTTTTAACGCCATACTCTTGGGCAACTTTACCAGCTGCTTCTGCTGCAACTTGTGCTGCAAATGGTGTACTTTTACGAGAACCTTTAAAACCAGCGCCGCCAGAGGTAGCCCAAGACAATGCATTGCCTTGACGGTCAGTGATTGTAATGATGGTATTGTTGAAAGATGCATGAACGTGCACAATACCTTCGCTTACGGTTTTACGTACTTTTTTACGCACACGCGAAGCTGTGTTTGCTTTAGCCATTAATCAAATTCCTTAAAATTTATTTCTTACCGGCAATCGCTTTGCGCGGACCTTTACGGGTACGAGCATTTGTGCGAGTGCGTTGACCACGACAAGGCAAGCCACGACGATGACGGAAGCCGCGATAGCAACCCATATCCATCAGTCGTTTAATGCTCATCGTTACTTCACGACGCAAATCGCCTTCAACTTCATATTTAGCAACTTGCTCACGCAAAGCGTCTAATTGAGCCTCGTCCAAATCTTTTGCTTTAGTAGTAGGAGCAATATTTGCTGCCTCACAAATCAATTTAGCACGAGTCGCACCAATACCATAAATAGCCTGAAGGCCAATTACGATATGGGCATTATTAGGGATATTTACCCCTGCAATACGAGCCATATTTTTTCCTTTTTAGGGCAAAGTATGTCACTATACCACAAAATCAATAGTTAAGAAAACTAGCTTCTTAACCTTGACGTTGTTTGTGACGTGGGTCAGTACAAATTACGCGAACTACACGATTACGACGAATAATCTTGCAATTGCGACAAATTTTCTTTACAGAAGGTTGTACACGCATTTTATTTCCTTTTATCGTTTATCTTGCTCGGAAAAACAATCTGAGCACGGGTTAAATCATAAGGAGTTAATTCAACTGTTACCTTATCACCTGGAGAAATACGAATATAGTGCATCCGCATTTTGCCAGATATATGACCAAGTACTACATGATCATTTTCCAGTTTTACTTTAAATGTTGCATTGGGCAAAGTCTCAAGGATTTCGCCCTGCATCTGTATGGTATCTTCTTTAGCCATAAGCCTACTTACGTGACAAAGATTTCATATCTGGACGACTTATCAAGTCTTCATACTGACTACTCATTCTATATGAATTGATTTGTGTCCTAAAATCAATTGTAACGACAACCAAAATAAGCAGAGATGTTCCACCTAAATAGAAAGGAACTTTCAATGCCGTCGTTAAAAAAATTCAGGTATCAGACAGATCGTAGTGATATACAAAGCACCAAATAATGTCAGTCTCAGTACAACTTTTTCCAAATATCTAGAGGTTTGCTCACCTGGGCGAATACCTGGCACAAATGCACCACTCTTCTTCAGATTTTCAGCCATCTCTTTAGGACTAAATACTAAAGCAGTATAGAAATAGCAGAAGAAGATGATAGTTGTGGCAAATAATACGATATACAAAGGCTGTCCGTGTTGCAGCATTGCTACAACCTTATGAAGAACAGAATTTGTACTATTTGAACCAAACCAACCTAAAAGTGTAGATGGAAATAAAATGATACTGGAAGAAAAAATAGGAGGAATAACACCTGCCATATTTAGCTTGAACGGCATATGAATGCTTTGTCCCGGCATCATTCCAGAACCAAACTGTCTTTTAGCATAATGCACAGGAACTTTACGCTGAGCACTCTCAAAATAAACTACAGCATAGATCAACAGCAAAATACCAATCACAATTGATACCGCCATCAACATACTCATAGAGCCTTGTTCAGTCAAAGTTAGCATCCGAACAATACCGGATGGAATACCCGATACAATGCCTGCTGTAATAATTAAAGAAATACCATTACCAATACCACGCTCGGTAATTTGCTCCCCTAACCACATCAGAAACATAGTACCTGTAACCAAACAGACTACTGTAGAAATATGAAAACTCAAGCGAACTCGTTACAACAACACCTTGTTGATAAACAAATGTTGCAACACCAAAGCTTTTGCAATACAGCCAATAATACCGTCCCATACCTAGTATATTTCGTAATTATTTTTCTACCAGCCTCACCTTCCTTCTTCAAAGCTTTTAAAGAAGGAACAATTTCAGAAGCAAGCTGAACAATAATCGATGCTGAAATATAAGGCATGATACCAATTGCAAATATACTAAAGCGCTCCAACGAACCACCCTGAGAACATATTTAACATTCCGAATATGCCGTTTGCAGCGCCTTTCGTATAACTCAGCTAATGCAACAGCATCTACGCCCGGTACCGGTATATGAGCACCAATACGGAAAAACGACTAAAAGCACCTAAAAAGGAACACCAGACGTTTTTTTCAGATCACCAAATTTGGATAATCCCTGATAAAGATTGTTGATTAGCCACTGTAGTGCGAGCCTTATTCTTCTACTTTACCACCGGCAGCTTCAATAGCAGCTTTAGCACCTTTAGTAGCTTTTATACCTTTCAAGGTAACTGCTTTTTGAGATTTCACCAGAAGCAATAACTTTTACATTAGAAGCAGTTGCAGGAATCAGACCAGCTTGTTTAAGAACCAAGACATCAATCTCGTTTACAGCAATCAGATTTAATTCACTCAAACGAACTTCAGCATTAGCGGCTGCAGTCAAAGATTTGAAACCACGTTTCGGCAGACGGCGTTGCAAAGGCATTTGACCGCCTTCAAAACCTACCTTGTGGAAAGCCACCAGAACGGCTTTTTTGACCTTTATGACCACGACCACCTGTCTTACCCAAGCCGCTACCAATACCACGGCCTACACGACGACTAGCGTGAGTAGCACCCTCAGCAGGTTGAATAGTATTCAAAAACATATTAAGACTCCACTTTCAACAAGTAGCTGATTTTATTGATCATACCACGGTTTTCAGGGGTATCCAAAACCTCTACAGTATGTTCACGGCGGCGCAAACCTAAACCGCGAGCACATGCACGATGAGATTCAATTGTACCAATCAGGCTCTTAACCAATGTAACTTTAATCTTTTTTTGCTCAGTCATGGTTAGCTCCCAAAATATCTTCTACTGTCAAGCCACGTTTAGCAGCAATATCAGTAGGGGTATACAGTTTAGACAAACCGTCTAATGTAGCGCGTACAATATTGTAAGGATTAGTAGAACCATGTACTTTAGCTGAGATGTTATGGATGCCCATAGCATCAAATACTAAACGCATTGGACCACCAGCTTTTACACCGCTACCTTCTTTAGCAGGTTGCATAAATACTTTAGTAGCACCATGACGACCAATAACCTCATGATGAATAGTACCATTTTTCAAAGGTACTTTAATCATAGAGCGTCGAGCTTGATCCATTGCTTTTTGAACAGCAACTGGTACTTCTTTTTGATTTACCTTTGCCCATACCGATGCGACCATCACCATCACCAACAACAGTCAGTGCTGAAAAAGCCATGATACGGCCACCTTTAACTACTTTAGTTACGCGATTAACAGCGACCATCTTTTCAATCAGGCCGTCACCGCGTTCTTCAATTTCATGTTTTGCCATCTGAAAGTCTCCAAATATTAGAAGCTTAAACCATTTTTCACGTGCAGCTTCAGCCAAAAGCTTTCACACGACCGTGATATTGGAAACCTGAACGGTCAAAAAGCAACTTTTTTTCAACACCCACTGCTTTTAGCTTTTTTTCAGCAATACGCTTACCAACTACAGCTGCTGCTTCAACGTTGCTACCTGATTTCAGGCTACTACGTACTTCAGCTTCCAATGTAGAGGCTTGAGCCAATACTTTATCACCTTCAGCACTAATTACTTGAGCATAAATATGATTATTGCTGCGGAACACACATAATCTTACCATTTTCAAGTCCGCAATACGCGCACGGGTTTTTGCGTGCACGACGGAGTCGGGTTGTATGTTTATCCATTAGTGAACCTCAATTATTTTTTTCTTGGCTTCTTTTCATCACTACTACTTCACCCTACATAACGAATACCTTTACCTTTATAAGGCTCAGGAGAACGGAATGCACGAATTTCAGCAGCGACTTGGCCAACCACTTGTTTATCTGCACCAGTCAAAACGATTTCTGTTTGGCTAGGAGTTTGAACAGAAACACCTTCAGGCATTTCGTATACGATTGGATGAGAGAAACCCAAAGATAAGTTCAAAACTTTACCTTGGGCTTGGGCACGATAACCCACACCAATCAATTGAAGTTTTTTTCTCAAAACCTTCAGAGACACCCTTAACCATGTTATTAACCAATGCACGAGCAGTACCAGACATAGCATTAGCCTGTTTACTGTCATTTTTTGCAGCAAAAGTCAATTTACCATCGTTCAGTTCAATAGCAACATCGGAATGCAAAGGAAAAGACAATTCACCGTTTTTACCTTTGATAACCAATGCATCTGTTCCGAATTTTACTTCTACACCAGCAGGAACAGTCACTGGGTTTTTTGCGACGCGTGACATTTACTTTTCTCCACTAGGCTACGATGCACAACAACTCACCACCAACACCCTCAGAGCGGGCTTTGCGATCAGTCATTACACCTTTAGAAGTACTAACAATAGCGACACCCAGGCCATTCATTACGCTAGGGATCTCACTTGATGCTTTGTAAATACGCAAACCTGGACGTGAAACACGTTTAATTTGCTCAATCACGGGACGACCTGCATAGTATTTCAATTGAATTTCCAATACCGGTTTTGCATCAGCAGAAACCGCAAAATCCTCGATATAACCTTCTTCTTTCAGAAACTTTTGCAATTGCACATTTCAGTTTAGAGGAAGGCATGGCAACTGCTGCTTTATTAGCACGTTGCGCATTGCGAATACGAGTCAACATATCGGAAATAGGATCATGCATACTCATTATTTATACTCCTATTACCAGCTAGCTTTTAACAACACCAGGGATCTCGCCACGCATAGCGATTTCACGGATTTTTAATACGGCCCAAACCAAATTTACGGAAAGTGCCACGAGGACGACCTGTTAAAGCACAACGACGACGTTGACGTACAGGTGCTGCATTACGAGGAATGGATTGAAATTTCAAACGTGCTTCAAAACGTTCTTCTTCAGTCGCATTAGCATCATTAATAACAGCGAAAATTGCCTCACGTTTAGCTGCAAACTTTTTTTCGCCAATGCTTGACGTTTCAGCTCACGATTAATAAGTGCTTTCTTAGCCATGATTATCCTTTAAACGGAAACTTGAACAGTGACAACAAAGCTTTTCGCTTCTTCATCAGTTTTTGCAGTAGTTGTAATAGTAATATTCAAACCACGCAAAGCATCGATTTTATCGTATTCAATTTCCGGGAAAAATAATTTGCTCACGAACGCCCATATTGTAATTGCCACGACCATCAAATGATTTACCGCTTACACCACGGAAGTCACGTACGCGAGGCAACGCAATAGTAATCAAACGATCCAAGAATTCAAACATTTGATCACGACGCAATGTTACTTTTGCAACCAACTGGATAGTTATCACGGATTTTAAAACCCTGCGATAGATTTACGAGCAACAGTAACAACTGGTTTTTTGACCAGCAATTTTCTCTAAATCAGAAAACAGCGTGTTCCATAACTTTTTTTATCAGCAACAGCTTCACCCACACCCATATTCAAGGTGATTTTTTTCAATACGTGGAACTTCCATTACTGATTTGTAAACCAAATTGTTTAACCAATTCAGGAACAACTGTATCTTTTATAAAAACTCTCTCAAACGAGCCATGTTATCTCCTTATGCTCCAATGATAGAGCCATTTGATTTGAAGAAACGAACGCGTTTAACTTTGCCTTCATTTTCAATCAGCTTAATACCAACACGGTCTGCTTTTATTAGTTTCCGGATTCAGGATTGCAATATTAGAAATATCCAAAGGCATTTCTTTAGTAATAATGCCACCCTCAATACCACGCATTGGATTAGGGTTTTTTTGATGGCGCTTCACAACATTAACCCCCTCAACAACAACTTTATCACCCAACACTCGAACTACTTTGACCTTGCTTACCTTTTATCTTTACCGGTAATCACTACAACCTGATCGCCTTTAATGATCTTTATTCATCGCGCTATTCCTTATAATACTTCAGGCGCCAATGAAACGATTTTCATAAATCGCTCAGTACGCAATTCACGGGTTACCGGACCAAAAATACGGGTCCCCAGAGGTTCAAGTTTATTATTCAACAACACAGCAGCATTGTTATCGAATTTAATTAACGCACCATCAGGACGACGCACACCCTTAGCAGTACGAACAACTACCGCATTGTATACATCACCTTTTTTGACACGACCACGTGGGGCTGCATCTTTAACTGCAACTTTAATAATGTCGCCAACAGAAGCGTAGCGACGCTTAGATCCGCCCAATACTTTGATGCACATTACGCGACGCGCACCAGAGTTATCAGCCACATCTAAGATGGTCTGCATTTGAATCATATTAGTACCTTTAAATTAACCAACTTAATTTACCACTTTCATATAACTCGCACCTTACTTTAAGCTGCTTATTAAATGAAACCATCACGGTTCTAGTAAACCAGTCTTGGATCCCGAAGGGAGAGAAACTTCCATAAGAAGCTTGAAGATAAGAAACGAAGTTTACACGCAAATTAACTTTGCTGCAAGACTTCGTTTCTTATTAAGCTACATTACTTTGTTTTAAATCAAACAGTACGCGCTTTCTCAACCAATTCTTTTACAACCCAAGACTTGGTTTTTGACAAAGGACGAGATTCCTCGATTACCACTACATCACCAATGCCATATTGATTGTTTTCATCATGAGCATGGATTTTAGTTGATAAACGAATAATTTTACCGTACAGAGGATGTTTAACTTTACGCTCAACCAATACTGTAACAGTTTTGTCCATTTTGTCGCTTACCACTTTGCCTTGCAAAGTACGAACATTTTTAGCTTCGCTCATTACTTAGCACCTTTTTCAGTTAAAATGGTTTTAATACGAGCAATATCGCGACGTACACGTTTCAACTCGCTAGATTTACCCAACTGACCGGTTGCATTTTGCATGCGTAAGCCAAACTGAGCTTTCAACAAGTCCAACAAATCAGAGTTTAATTGCTCAATAGATTTGTCTTTCAATTCATTTGCTTTCATTATTGACCCACCTGTCTTACTACAAAGGTTGTAGGAATAGGTAATTTGGCAGCGGCCAATTCAAATGCTTCACGAGCCAAAGACTCAGGAACACCGTCCATTTCGTACAATACTTTGCCTGGTTTAACTTCAGCAATGTAATATTCCACATTACCTTTACCGCCACCCATACGAACTTGGATAGGTTTCTCAGTAATTGGTTTATCAGGGAATACACGAATCCAAATACGACCGCCACGTTTAATATGACGAGTCATAGTACGACGAGCAGCTTCGATTTGGCGGGCAGTCAAACGACCACGGCCTACGGCTTTCAAACCGAACTCACCGAAACTTACTTTTGTTACCGCGAGTAGCAATACCGGTGTTACGGCCTTTTTGTTGCTTGCGATATTTCAGTCTAGTTGGCTGCAGCATTACGTCCACCTGCCTTTCTTTGTTTCTTCTCATGCTCAGGTTTAGAAGATTTAATATTACCTTCTGTATAAACCCAAACTTTCAGACCCAGTACACCATAAGTAGTGTGTGCTTCGCTAGTTGCATAATCTACGTTCGCACGCAAAGTATGTAAAGGTACACGACCTTCACGGTACCATTCACTACGAGCGATATCAGCACCATTCAGACGGCCTGAAGTCATGATCTTGATGCCTTTTAGCACCAGAACGCATTGCATTTTGCATTGCACGTTTCATAGCACGACGGAATTGAACACGTTTTTTTCAAGCTGCTGGGCAATACCATCAGCAATGATTTGCGCATCCAATTCAGGACGACGAATCTCTTCAATATTTACATGAACAGGCACACCCATCAGAGCTTGCAAGTCACGTTTCAAAGATTTCGATATCCTCGCCTTTTTTTACCAATAACCACACCTGGACGAGCAGAGTGAATGGTAATACGTGCAGATTTAGCAGGACGCTCGATTACTACGCGACCAACTGAAGCATTGGCCAGTTTTTTTACGCAAGTAATTACGAACATCAATATCTTGTTTCAAAACAGTAGAAAAGTCGGTGCTTTTTAGCAAAACCATTTTGAAGCCCAGTCTTTAGTTACCGCCAGGCGAAAGCCTGTAGGGTTAATCTTTTGTCCCATAGCTTTTTCCTTAGTTGCCCACTGTCACGTTAATATGACAAGTTTGTTTCTCGATGCGGTTACCGCGACCTTTGGCACGAGCTTGGAAACGTTTCAAGCTTGGGCCTTTGTCAACAAAGATAGTTACCACTTTCAGTTCGTCAATGTCAGCACCATTGTTGTGCTCGGCATTAGCGATTGCTGATTCCAATACTTTTTTAATCAGCTCAGCACCTTTTTTAGGGCTGAATGCCAAGATATTCAAAGCCTGGGCAACGTCTTTACCACGAATCAAATCAGCTACCAAACGAGCTTTTTTTGAGCTGAAATACGGGCGATTTTTATGTTGTGCACTTACTCTCATGATTCACCTTATTTCTTTTTAGCCTTTTTATCGGCCAAGTGGCCTTTAAAGGTACGGGTCAATGAGAACTCACCTAATTTATGACCAACCATGTTGTCACTGATAAACACAGGCACGTGAGTGCGACCGTTGTGAACAGCGATAGTCAGACCGATAAAATCAGGCAAAATGGTAGAACGACGTGACCAAGTTTTTAATTGGGCGTTTGTCGTTGCTTGCACGAGCAGCATCTACTTTTTTCAGCAAATGCAGGTCTACATATGGGCCTTTTTAATGAACGAGCCATACTAATTAACCTTTATTTGAGTAACGACGACGAACAATCATGTTATCCGTGCGTTTGTTATTACGAGTGCGGTAGCCCTTAGCAGGAGTACCCTCATGGGCTAACCGGTTCGCGAGCCTCACCAGTACGGCCTTCACCACCACCATGCGGGTGATCAACAGGGTTCATTACAACACCACGAACGGTCGGACGAATACCACGCCAGCGGTTAGCACCAGCTTTTACCGATTTTTTTCAGGCTTTGTTCTTCGTTACCAACTTCACCGATAGTTGCACGGCAATTTACGCTAATTTTGCGCACTTCACCAGAACGCAAACGAACTTGTGCGTAAGCACCTTCTTTTGCAAGCAATACCGCAGAAGCACCAGCAGAACGTGCAATTTGTGCACCTTTACCTGGTTTCATTTTCGATACAGTGAATAGTTGTACCAACAGGAATATTGCGGATCGGCAGAGTGTTACCTACTTTGATAGCAGCTTCAGCACCGGAAACCAATACTGCACCGGCTTGAATACCACGTGGAGCAATGATGTAGCGACGCTCACCATCTGCATAGCACAACAGTGCGATAAATGCAGTACGGTTAGGGTCATATTCGATACGCTCTACTTTTGCAGGGATACCATCTTTGTTACGTTTAAAATCTACGATGCGGTAATGATGTTTATGGCCACCACCTTTATGACGGGTAGTGATATGACCATTGTTGTTACGACCGGCAGTAGAATTTTTCTTTTCCAGCAGAGGTGCATAAGGTGCACCTTTGTGCAAACCTTCTGTTACCACGCGAACCATGCCGCGACGGCCTGCAGAGGTCGGCTTCATTTTAACGATTGCCATTTTGTTTATTCCTTATCTGCAGCTGCAGCAGCGGCTTCCAAATCCAACTCTTGACCGGCAGCCAGACTCACATAAGCCTTTTTAACATCGCTGCGACGACCTAAAGTGCGACCAAAACGTTTAACTTTTACCTTTAATGGTAACAGTAGTAACGTCTGCAACTTGAACTCCGAACAGCAGCTCAACAGCCGCTTTAATTTCAGGTTTGGTTGCATTTGCCAAAACTTTAAACGTCATTTGGTTACGTTTTTCAGCCAATACGTTGCTTTTCTCAGAAACGATAGGTGCCAAGATTACTTGAGTCAAACGTTGTTGATTCATACCCATTGCTCCTCTAATTGTGCAACTGCATCTTTAGTGATAACGACTTTTTTGTAACGCAGCAAGCTGTAAGGATCAACTTGTTGAGCTTCCAAAACCAATACGTTAGGCAAGTTGCGTGAAGCCAAGTAAACATTCTCGTCGAGCTGTTTAGTTACAAACAGAACTTGCTCCAAACCCAAATTTTTCACTTGTTCAGCAAAAACTTTAGTTTTAGGAGTTTCAGCAGTCAATGCTTCGATTGCAAACAAACGTTCATCACGAGCCAATTGGGACAAAATAGTCGCCATACCGGCACGGTACATTTTACGGTTCACTTTTTTTGAGTGAAAGTTTTTCATCAGGTTTGTTTTGGGAATGCACGACCACCTTTACGCCACAGCGGAGAAGAAGTCATACCGGAACGAGCACGGCCGGTACCTTTTCTGGCGCCATGGTTTTTTTAGTAGAGTGGTTTACTTCGGCACGAGTTTTTTTGAGCACGATTACCAGAACGGGCATTTGCCAAGTAAGCAGTAACCAGTTGGTGAATCAGAGCTTCATTGTATTCACGAGCAAACAAAGCATCAGAAACAGCCAAGCTGCCAGATACTTGTCCTTTAGCGTCAATTACTTTCAATTCCATTACGCACCTACTTTCACGCTAGGACGAACCACGACGTCGCTGTTAACCGAACCCGGAACAGCACCTTTAACCAACAAGAGTTGGCGTTCAGCATCAACACGCACAACTTCCAATTTTTGAACAGTTGCTTTTAGTGTTACCGTATTGACCTGCCATACGTTTACCAGGGAACACGCGACCAGGGTCTTGTGCCATACCGATAGAACCAGGAACACGGTGAGAACGGGAGTTACCGTGGGAAGTACGTTGAGCACCGAAGTTATGACGTTTGATCGTACCAGAGAAACCTTTACCTTTAGAGGTGCCGGTTACATCTACCAATTGACCAACTTCAAACATAGAAACGGTAATTTCATCACCGGCTTTCAATTCAGCCAGTTTTTCTTCAGTCAAAGCAAATTCAACCAAACCACGACCAGCTTCAACACCTGCTTTAGCAAAGTGACCAGCTTCAGTTTTTTGTTGACACGATTAGCTTTTTTTCTGACCAAAGGTAACTTGTACAGCAGTGTAGCCGTCAGTATCTTTGGATTTCACTTGTGTAACGCGGTTGGCAGACATATCCAAAACAGTTACCGGAACAGAAACACCCTGTTCATCGAACACGCGAGTCATACCAACTTTGCGTCCAACCAGACCCTAAAGTCATGATTATTTTCCTTTTTAAGTAAAGGGGCGGGCTACGATTGGCCTGCCTTTTCAGACAAAGTTAAACTTGATACGGATGTACCAAGTCCGCCATTATAATTGACAAATCAAAGAAATATCAACAAAAATTTCAATTTAACTTCTTAAACCCATCATTTTTTTCGGATGAAGTGTTGCCAAATATCTGAAAAATTTTCAGACGGCCTAAGAATTCTAGAAAAACCGAACAGCTAGCTGTTCGGTTTTTTTCAGTTCTTATTGAACTTTAATTTCTACATCTACACCCTGCTGGAAGATCCAGTTTCATCAGTGCATCAGTAGTTTTTGTCAGTCCAGTCCACGATGTCCATCAGACGCAAGTGGGTACGGATTTCAATTGTTCACGAGAAGTTTTTGTTCACGTGAGGAGAACGCAAGATGTTGAAACGTTCGATTTTAGTTGGTAAAGGAATTGGACCTTTAACAACAGCGCCAGTACGTTTGGCAGTTTCAACGATTTCTTGTGCGGAACGGTCAATCAGACTGTAATCATAAGCTTTCAGGCGGATACGGATTTTTTGGTTTGCCATTTATCAATATCCCTCAATTAAGCGATTACAGAAGAAACCACACCCGCACCTACGGTACGACCACCTTCACGAATTGCAAAGCGCAGACCTTCTTCCATAGCGATAGGCGCAATCAGTTCTACAGTAATGGTTACGTTCTCACCTGGCATTACCATTTCTACGCCTTCTTCCAAAGTAACTGCACCAGTTACGTCAGTAGTACGGAAGTAGAATTGTGGACGGTAGTTAGCGAAGAATGGAGTGTGACGACCACCCTCTTCTTTGCTCAATACGTATACTTCTGCTTTGAATTTGGTGTGAGGAGTGATAGTACCTGGTTTAGCCAATACTTGACCACGCTCTACGTCTTCACGTTTAGTACCACGCAGCAATACGCCTACGTTGTCACCCTGCTTGACCTTCGTCCAACAATTTGCGGAACATTTCAACGCCGGTACAAGTGGTTTTTTTGGGTTTCTTTCAGACCTACGATTTCGATCTCGTCACCAACGTGGATGATACCGCGCTCTACACGACCGGTTACTACTGTACCACGGCCAGAGATAGAGAATACGTCTTCGATAGGCAACAAGAAAGGTTTGTCCACAGCACGCTCAGGTGTTGGGATGTAGCTGTCCAGAGCAGCAGCCAATTCGAAGATTTTTTCTTCGTAACCAGCATCACCTTCCAAAGCTTTCAGTGCGGAACCTTGCACGATTGGGCAGTCGTCGCCTGGGAAGTCGTAGCTTGACAACAGGTCACGGATTTCCATTTCAACCAGCTCCAACAGCTCGGCATCGTCAACCATGTCGCATTTGTTCATGAATACGATGATGTAAGGTACACCTACTTGGCGAGCCAACAGGATGTGTTCGCGAGTTTGAGGCATAGGACCGTCTGCTGCAGAACATACCAAGATCGCGCCGTCCATTTGGGCAGCACCGGTAATCATGTTTTTAACGTAGTCGGCGTGGCCCGGGCAGTCTACGTGTGCGTAGTGACGGGTTTCAGTTTCGTATTCTACGTGTGAGGTATTAATGGTAATACCACGAGCTTTTTCTTCAGGAGCGTTGTCGATTTGGTCGTAAGCTTTTGCAGCGCCACCGAATTTTTTAGCCAAAATAGTAGTCAAAGCAGCAGTCAGAGTGGTTTTACCATGGTCAACGTGACCGATGGTGCCAACGTTTACATGCGGTTTGCTACGTTCAAATTTTTCCTTAGCCATGAGCTAATTCCTTTACATATAAAGATCGATTAAAGAACAATGGCCGTCTGAAAATTTATTTTCAGTTTCAGACAGCCTTTTCTGATTAGCCTTTGCGGGCTTCAGTTACAGCAGCAGCTACGTGAGCAGGAGCTTCAGCGTATTTTTGAACTCCATGGAGTAAGTAGCGCGGCCTTGGGTTGCAGAACGCAGGTCGGTTGAGTAACCGAACATTTCTGCCAGAGGTACTTCGGCGCGAACTTTCTTACCACCGATACCGTCATCATCCATACCCAATACAACGCCACGACGACGGTTCAAGTCGCCCATTACGTCACCCATGTATTCTTCAGGTGTTTCCACCTCAACTGCCATGATTGGTTCCAACAGAGCTGGATTTGCTTTACGCATACCTTCTTTAAAGGCTTGAGAAGCTGCCAATTCGAAGGCCAGTTGTGAAGAGTCGACATCATGCGAAGAACCGAAGATCAAACGTACGCGTACGTCAACTACTGGGTAGCCTGCAACGATACCGTTAGGCAGGGTGTCACGGATACCTTTATCGACAGAAGGAATGAATTCGCGAGGAATCACACCACCTTTAATTTCGTCGATAAATTCGTAACCTGCACCACCCGGCTCCATAGGTTCCATTTTGATCACAACGTGACCGTATTGACCTTTACCACCGGATTGTTTAGCGTGTTTGTATTCAGCTTCAACTTCTTTGCGGATAGTTTCACGGTATGCAACTTGAGGCGCACCAATGTTAGCTTCCACACCGAATTCGCGTTTCATACGGTCAACAATAATTTCCAAGTGCACTCACCCATACCGGAAATAATGGTTTGACCGGATTCTTCGTCTGTACGAACACGGAAAGAAGGGTCTTCTTTAGCCAGACGATTCAGGGCAATACCCATTTTCTCTTGGTCAGCTTTGGTTTTCGGCTCAACGGCAATATGGATTACCGGCTCAGGGAACTCCATGCGTTCCAAGATAATCGGCGCGCTTTCTGCACACAAGGTTTCACCGGTAGTAACGTCTTTCAGACCGATAGCAGCGGCGATGTCGCCAGCGCGTACTTCTTCAATTTCAGTACGGTCCGCAGCAGTCATTTGCACCAAACGACCGATACGTTCGCGAGTACCTTTTTACAGAGTTCAATACGGTATCACCGGATTTCACGACACCAGAGTAAACGCGGATGAAAGTCAGCTGACCAACGTATTTGTCGTTCAACATTTTGAACGCCAATGCAGAGAATTTCTCTTCGTCGCTGGCTTGGCGGCTGTCTGCTTCTTCAGTGTTAGGGTTAACACCTTGAACAGGAGGAATGTCGGTAGGAGCAGGCAACAATTCTACTACTGCGTCCAACATACGTTGAACACCTTTGTTTTTAAATGCAGAACCGCACAACATTGGTTGGATTTCACCTGCCAAAGTACGTTGACGCAATGCGCCTACGATTTCTTCTTCGGTCAGCTCTTCACCACCCAAGTATTTATCCATCAATTCTTCGCTGGCTTCTGCTGCGGCTTCAATCATGTTTTGACGCCATTCTTCAGCAGTTTCAACCAACTCAGCAGGAATATCGCCATAGGTAAAGGTTGTACCTTTATCAGCTTCGTTCCAGATGATAGATTTCATTTTCAGCAGGTCAACAACACCACTGAAGCTATCTTCTGCACCAACCGGGATTACGATAGGTACAGGGTTTGCGCGCAAACGGGTTTTCATTTGCTCGACAACGCGGAAGAAGTTGGCACCTTGACGGTCCATTTTGTTTACAAATGCCAAGCGAGGAACTTGGTATTTGTTAGCTTGACGCCATACGGTTTCGGATTGAGGTTGAACACCACCTACTGCACAGTAAACCATTACTGCACCATCCAATACACGCATAGAACGCTCTACCTCTACGGTAAAGTCAACGTGTCCTGGGGTATCAATGATGTTGAAACGGTGTTCAGGGAACTGTTTCGCCATACCGGACCAATAAGAAGTCACAGCAGCAGAAGTAATGGTAATACCACGCTCTTGCTCTTGTTCCATGTAGTCGGTAGTTGCTGCACCGTCATGCACCTCACCCAACTTGTGAGTCAAACCTGTATAGAACAGAATACGTTCTGTTGTGGTTGTTTTACCCGCGTCAATATGGGCAGAAATACCAATATTGCGATACAGGCTGATAGGGGTCTTACGAGCCATTTTATTAGCCTTTCGATATTAGAAACGGAAGTGAGAGAATGCTTTGTTAGCTTCAGCCATACGGTGTACTTCTTCACGTTTTTTTCAACGCACCGCCACGACCTTCAGCCGCATCAATCAATTCGCCTGCCAAACGCAGGTCCATAGATTTCTCACCACGTTTACGGGCCGCATCGCGAACCCAGCGCATTGCCAAAGCCAGACGACGTGAAGGACGAACTTCAACAGGAACTTGGTAGTTTGCACCACCTACACGGCGGCTTTTTCACTTCCACGATAGGTTTGGCGTTTGCAATGGCTTCGTTAAATACTTCGATTGCTACTTTGCCGGTTTTTTTCTCAATTTGTTCCAGTGCACCGTAAACGATACGTTCTGCAACAGATTTTTTTACCGTCAATCATCAATACGTTCATGAATTTAGTCAGCTCAACGCTGCCGAATTTAGGATCTGGCAGTACGTCGCGCTTAGGGACTTCTCTACGTCTTGGCATTTTAATTTCCTTTAATCTATTCAGTTGGGTCAATTCCCATGAATACCCAATTGAGTATTCACTTACTCGGCCGTTGTTCAGCTTAGGCGGCCGACGTGCCTATTTGAGTCCCGATAATTATTTAGGACGCTTAGCACCGTATTTAGAACGGGCTTGTTTACGGTCTTTAACACCTGCAGTATCCAAAGAACCGCGTACAGTGTGGTAACGTACACCTGGCAAGTCTTTTACACGACCGCCGCGAATCAATACGACGCTGTGCTCTTGCAGGTTGTGGCCTTCACCGCCGATGTATGAAATGACTTCAAAACCGTTGGTCAGGCGAACTTTACATACTTTACGCAATGCAGAGTTAGGTTTTTTAGGGGTAGTTGTGTATACACGGGTGCACACGCCACGTTTTTGCGGGCAAGCTTCCAGTGCAGGCACTTTGTTTACGTACACAGGGCTTTTTGACGGCCTTTTGCGTACCAATTGGTTAATAGTTGGCATATTTTTCTCGTCCTGTTGAGTTAAATACTTGCCGACACCATGTCGACAAGATTGGAATTATATTTTTTTATTGCAAGGGTTTAGTCAAGCAAATGACTGATAAAGTTTGGTGTTTTTCCAATTTATGTCTAAATTTTGGAAACAAAGGCCGTCTGAAAGATTCAGACGGTCTTTGGCATTTTAAACAAGTCCGCAATTTGGTTCTCTACTTATTTTTTTCTTCATTGCTTTCCTTATTTATTCAGACGGCCTTAAACTCCACCTCTCTTTATGTCCTCTAAAAATAAAACCGCAAGACTGGCTTGCGGTTTTATTTTCACAATAATCCCCAAGGGATTATTCGTCTGAAGCTTCGGTTTCAGAAGTTTCTTGATCAGCTTGCTGCCATTGTTGATGACGGCTGCGGTGATAGGTCAAACCTGTACCGGCAGGAATCAAACGACCGACAATCACGTTCTCTTTCAAACCGCGCAGCTCATCTTGTTTGCCCATAATAGCGGCCTCTGTCAAGACGCGTGTTGTTTCTTGGAACGATGCCGCAGAAATGAAGCTGTCTGTAGACAAGGAAGCTTTGGTAATACCCAGCAACACGTTTTCATAACGTGCAGGCTCTTTGTCTTCAGCCATGGCTTTTTCATTGGCAAGCATCACATCGCCACGCTCAACTTGCTCACCGGTAATGAACCCTGTATCACCGGAATCAACAATGTTCACTCGACGCAGCATTTGACGGATGATGACTTCGATGTGTTTATCGGAAATCTTCACACCTTGCAGGCGGTAAACCTCTTGCACCTCTTGAACAATGTAGCGAGCCAATGCTTCGATACCTTGCAGACGCAGAATGTCGTGTGGGATCTACGGCACCGTCTACGATGGTTTCACCGCGGTTTACCACTTGACCGTCGTGTACCAAAAATCTGTTTCTCTTTAGAAATCAGGGTTTCGTATGCTACACCGTCTACGTCAGTAATAATCAGACGCTGTTTACCTTTGGTTTCTTTACCGAAGGAAACGGTACCGGTAATTTCTGCCAACATACCTGCATCTTTCGGCACGCGTGCTTCAAACACTCGGCTACGCGTGGCAGACCACCGGTAATATCGCGGGTTTTAGAAGACGCTTGTGGAATACGCGCCAACACATCACCCTTACCAACCTCCTGACCTTCACGGATGGTAATCACCGCACCGACCGGGAATGCCATAGAAACTGGGGTAGTGGTACCTGGGATGCAAATTTCCAGACCATTTTCATCCAACAGTTTGACAGTTGGACGCAACAGTTTAGAAGCACTAGAGGAACGACGTTTACCATCAATCACCACCAGAGTAGACAAACCGGTTACATCGTCAGTTTGTTTCGCAACGGTAACACCTTCTTCCACGTTTTCGAATTTCACCGCACCTGCGTGTTCGGTAATCATCGGACGGGTATGCGGATCCCAAGTTGCCAAGGTTTGACCGGCTTTAATGGCTTCGCCGTCTTGTACCAGCAGGATTGCACCGTAAGGTACTTTGTGACGTTCACGTTCGCGACCAATATCGTCATGAATCACTACTTCACAAGAACGGCCGATGACAACCAACTCGCCTTTGTTGTTGGCAACGTAACGCATTTGGCTGCTGAAACGTGCTGTACCGTTGATTTGGCTTCTACTTGGCTGGCTGCTGCCGCACGAGATGCCGCACCACCGATATGGAACGTACGCATGGTCAGCTGAGTACCTGGCTCGCCAATGGATTGTGCAGCAATCACACCAACTGCCTCACCGGCGTTAACCAGTTTACCGCGTGCCAAGTCGCGACCATAACAGTGTGCACACAGGCCATGACGGGTTTTACAAGTAATCGGCGTACGGACTTTGACTTCATCGACACCGGATTGGTCGATCATATCTACCAGCTTCTCGGTTAACAGCGTACCGGCTTCAACCAAAGTCTCGCCAGTCGAAGGATCGACAACATCAGAAGCAGTAACGCGGCCCAAAAATACGCTCGCGCAAGGCTTCAATTACGTCACCGCCTTGTACCACTGCTTTCATCACAAAGCCGTCTGAAGTACCGCAATCGTCTTCAACAACCACTAAGTCTTGGGTTACGTCTACCAAACGACGGGTCAGGTAACCGGAGTTTGCAGTTTTCAACGCGGTATCCGCCAAACCCTTACGCGCACCGTGAGTCGCAATAAAGTATTGCAATACGGTCAGACCTTCGCGGAAGTTGGAGGTAATAGGCGTTTCGATAATGGAGCCGTCAGGTTTTGCCATCAAACCACGCATACCGGACAACTGTTTAATCTGAGCCGCAGAACCACGGGCACCAGAGTCAGCCATCATGTAAATAGAGTTGAAGGACTCTTGATCAACTTCGTTGCCGTCACGGTCGATGACTTTTTTGTTTGGACAGGTTGTCCATCATCGCTTTAGCGATCTTATCGCCGGCACGACCCCAAATATCGACCACTTTGTTGTAACGTTCGCCATTGGTCACCAAACCTTGACGGTATTGGTCTTCGATTTCTTTAACTTCGGCATTAGCTTCAGCCAGCAAGGCTGCTTTTTTTCTTTCGGAATTTCCATATCGTCAACCGCAATGGAAATACCGCCTTTTAGCCGCAAAACCGAAACCGGTATACATCAAGTGGTCGGCGAAAATAACTGTTTCACGCAAGCCGCACAGACGGAATGATGCGTTAATCAGTTTAGAAATTTCTTTTTTCTTCAGCGCTTTGTTGATGTACTCGAACGGCAGGCCTTTAGGCAAGATTTCGCTCAACAATGCACGGCCGACAGTCGTTTCGTAACGGTTAACGACAGGCTCAAACTCACCTGCTTCGTTTTTCACCCATTCACGCAGACGTACGGTAATTTTCGTACCCAGCTCAACCTGTTTGGTATGGTATGCACGATGCACTTCTTTTCACATCGGCAAACAGGCTGCCTTCGCCTTTGGCATTGATACGGTCGCGGGTCATGTAGTACAGACCCAATACGATATCTTGAGAAGGTACGATGATTGGTTCGCCGTTGGCTGGAGACAATACGTTGTTTGAAGCCAGCATCAGCGTGCGTGCTTCCATTTGTGCTTCCAAGCTCAATGGAACGTGTACAGCCATTTGGTCACCGTCAAAGTCGGCGTTAAATGCGGCACACACCAATGGGTGCAACTGAATCGCTTTTACCTTCGATCAGGATAGGTTCGAACGCTTGAATACCCAAACGGTGCAGGGGTTGGCGCACGGTTCAGCATAATCGGATGTTCGCGGATCACTTCTTCCAAGATATCCCATACTTCAGGTACTTCTTGTTCTACCAATTTTTTCGCAGCTTTAACGGTAGAAGCCAAACCTTGTTTTTCCAATTTGTGGAAAATGAATGGTTTGAACAGTTCCAACGCCATTTTTTTCGGCAGACCACATTGGTGCAGACGCAGGTATGGGCCTACGGTAATCACGGAACGACCAGAGTAGTCCACACGTTTACCCAGCAGGTTTTGACGGAAGCGACCGCCTTTACCTTTAATCATGTCTGCCAATGATTTCAGCGGGCGTTTGTTGGCACCGGTCATGGCTTTACCGCGACGGCCGTTATCCAACAGAGAGTCAACTGCTTCTTGCAACATACGTTTTTTTCGTTACGAACGATGATGTCAGGCGCATGCAGTTCCAACAGACGTTTCAGACGGTTGTTGCGGTTGATAACGCGGCGATACAAATCGTTCAAATCAGAAGTGGCAAAACGACCGCCATCCAATGGAACCAATGGACGCAAATCAGGCGGCAATACCGGCAGCACATCCATAATCATCCATTCCAGTTTCATACCGGAACGGTGGAAGGCTTCCAATACTTTCAAACGTTTAGCGATTTTTGATTTTTGGTGTCAGAACCGGTAGATTCCAGCTCTTGACGCAGGATTTCGATTTCGCCGGTAATATCCAAGGTACGCAGCAATTCGCGGATACCTTCTGCACCCATTTTGGCATCGAAGTCGTCGCCGTATTCGTCCAGTTTGTTGTAGTAATCGTCTTCAGTCAGCAATTGACGACGTTGCAACGGAGTCATGCCGGGATCGGTTACCACAAATGCTTCAAAGTACAATACGCGTTCGATATCGCGCAAAGTCATGTCCAATACCATACCCAAGCGGGAAGGCAGGGATTTCAAGAACCAAATGTGGGCAACAGGTGCAGCTAATTCAATGTGGCCCATGCGTTCGCGGCGTACTTTAGACAAGGGTCACTTTCACGCCACATTTTTTTCACAGGTTACGCCTTTTAAATTTCAAGCGTTTGTATTTACCGCACAAACATTCATAGTCTTTGACCGGACCAAAGATTTTGGCGCAGAACAAACCGTCGCGCTCAGGTTTGAACGTACGGTAGTTGATGGTTTCAGGTTTTTTAACTTCGCCATAAGACCATGAGCGGATGGTTTCGGGAGAGGCAATACCGATTTTGATGGCATCAAACTCTTCTTCCATGCCGGCAGTTTGCAACGGATTAAATAAGTTCAACAAATTCATTTTTTTGCTCCTTGAAAGGAAGTATTTTTTTACCGCATGGCGGATTTTTCGATATTGGGAAACGGTACTTTCGATTTCAGACGGCCTAAATGCCGATTGCTTCATTCTTATTCTGAAACCGCTTTTTCAGACGACCTTGAAAGGCCGTCTGAAAATTTCTGTTTAGTAACGTTCCAAATCGATATCCAAGCCCAGCGAGCGAATCTCTTTAACCAATACGTTGAAGGATTCAGGCATACCGGCATCGATTTTGTGTTCGCCTTTGACGATGTTCTCGTACATTTTTGGTACGGCCGTTCACGTCGTCAGACTTCACAGTCAGCATCTCTTGCAGCGTGTATGCCGCACCGTATGCTTCCAATGCCCAAACCTCCATCTCACCGAAACGTTGGCCACCGAACTGAGCTTTACCGCCCAGAGGCTGCTGGGTAACCAGACTGTATGGACCGGTAGAACGGGCGTGCATTTTTTCGTCAACCAAGTGGTGCAGTTTCAGATAGTGCATCACACCGACTGTAACCTTGCGGTCAAATGCTTCACCTGAACGGCCGTCATACAGCGTGATTTGAGTTTTACTGTCGTTGAAGCCCAGTTTTCTCAACCTCAGGATCTTCGCTTGCGTAAGCCAAGTTCAACATTTCGCGGATTTCAGACTCTTTTCGCACCGTCGAATACAGGAGAAGCGAAAGATGCACCTTTACGCAGGTTGGAAGCCAACTCGATGATTTCTTCATCTGTCAGGCTGTCCAAATCTTCTTTCTTGCCGCTACCGTTGTAGAGCTTGTTCAAGAATTCACGCAGCTCGCTGGCTTTGCGTTGCTCTTTCAGCATGCGGTCGATGCGTTCGCCGATACCTTTTGCCGCCCAACCCAAGTGAACTTCCAAAAATCTGACCGATGTTCATACGGGAAGGTACGCCCAATGGGTTCAGTACGATGTCTACCGGACGGCCGTCAGCCATATAAGGCATGTCTTCCACCGGCAGAATGCGTGATACCACACCTTTGTTACCGTGGCGACCCGCCATTTTGTCACCGGCTTGCAGACGGCGTTTGATGGCGATAAATACTTTTCACCATTTTTTTGTACGCCCGGTTGCAGCTCGTCGCCCTTGGGTCAGTTTTTTTCTTTTTGATCTCATACAACTCATCCGCTTCTTCGCGTTTTTGTTGCAGGCTCAATTTAATCAGTTCCAACTGTTTGGCCAAATCTTCATCAGCCAGACGGATGTCAAACCAATCATGTTTGCTGGACAGGCTTGCCAAATATTCGGTAGTGATTTCGCTGCCTTTAGCCAGCTTCATCGGACCACCATTGGCTTTTTTTGACCAACAATCATACGTTCGATACGGTCGAATGCATCATTATCGAAAAATACGCAATTGATCGCCCAAATCTTGACGGTAACGTTTCAATTCAGAATCAATAATGGATTGAGCACGTTTGTCGCGTTGAATACCTTCACGAGTGAAAGACTTGAACGTCGATAACGGTACCGCTCATGCCGGTAGGCATACGCAATGAAGTATCTTTTACGTCAGATGCTTTTTTTCACCGAAGATGGCACGCAGCAGTTTTTTTCTTCAGGAGTCAGTTGGGTTTCGCCTTTAGGGTGTTACTTTACCTACCAAGACGTCACCGGCTTCTACTTCTGCACCGATATATACGATACCGGATTCATCCAAACGGTTTTGCATACGCTCAGACAAGTTCGGAATATCGCGGGTAATGTCTTCCGCACCCAGTTTAGTGTCACGTGCAACAACGTTCAGTTCTTCAATGTGAATCGAAGTATAACGATCGTCCGCAGCCACTTTTTTTCTGAAATTAGAATCGAGTCTTCGTAGTTGTAACCGTTCCATGGCATGAAGGCGATGGTCATGTTTTTGACCCAAAGCCAATTCGCCCAAGTCGGTAGATGCACCGTCGGCTACCAAGTCACCACGTTGCAACACATCGCCAGCTTTTACAGCCGGACGTTGGTTGATGTTGGTAGATTGGTTGGAACGGGTGAATTTAACCAAGTTGTAAATATCGACACCCACTTCACCGGCAGTCGCTTCATCATCATGAACACGAACTACGACGCGGTTGGCATCTACATACTCAACCACACCACCACGGCGGGCAACGATTGCAGTTGCAGAGTCAACGGCAACAGAGCGTTCGATACCAGTACCAACCATTGGTTTTTCAGGACGCAGGCACGGTACGGCCTGACGTTGCATGTTAGCACCCATCAATGCACGGTTCGCGTCATCATGTTCCAAGAATGGAATCAGAGATGCTGCAACGGATACCACTTGACCGGTTGCCACGTCCATATATTGAACGCGGTCAGGCGTTGCCATAATGGTTTCGCCTTTTTTTCACGACAAGTAACCAAGTCGCCAATCAAATTACCGTCTTTTGTCCAAATCGGCATTTCGCCTGTGCAATCACATAACGACCTTCTTCAATGGCAGACAAGTAGTCGATTTCTTCAGTTACTTTACCATCGACAACACGACGGTAAGGGGTTTCCAAGAAGCCATAATCATTGGTACGCGCGTAAACGGACAATGAGTTGATCAAACCAATGTTTGGACCTTCAGGCGTTTCAATAGGACATACACGGCCATAGTGGGTCGGATGTACGTCTCGCACCTCAAAGCCTGCACGTTCACGAGTCAAACCGCCCGGGCCCAATGCAGATACACGGCGCTTTATGGGTTACTTCAGACAATGGGTTGGTCTGATCCATAAATTGGCTCAATTGGCTAGAGCCGAAGAATTCTTTAATCGCGGCAGAAACAGGTTTCGCATTAATCAAGTCATGCGGCATCAAGTTCTCAGATTCTGCTTGATTCAAACGCTCTTTAACTGCACGTTCTACACGAGCCAAACCGCTACGGAATTGGTTTTCAGTCAACTCACCCACAGAACGGACACGACGATTACCCAAGTGGTCAATATCGTCTACTTCGCCATGACCATTACGCAGTTCAACCAATGTAGCAATAGAAGCAACAATGTCTTCAACGCTCAGAACGTAACTGCCTTTTTCAGCTGCGCCAGCCAAAGTCTCATTCAACAAACGGCCATACCAAGAGTTTTGTTGTGCTTCAGACAATTTTTGCTCGTATGTGCGCGTATTAAATTTCATACGGCCTACGCGAGACAAATCATAGCTGTCTTCACTAAAGAACAAGCGGTTGAAGAGCTGCTCAACAGCTTCTTCGGTAGGCGGTTCGCCAGGACGCATCATGCGGTAAATTGCTACGCGTGCAGCCTGCTGATCAGCAGTTTCGTCTGTACGCAGAGTGCTGGAGATGTAACCACCTTGATCCAATTCATTGATATAAAGGGTCGTAATTTCTTTTTACACCATGGATATCAAAGTTTAGCCAACAGCTCTTCTGTAATTTCATCGTTAGCAGACGCCAATACCTCGCCGGTTTCCGGATCAATCAGATCCGCAGCTAATACTTTGCCAATCAGGCTTTCTGGCTCTACATCCAAACGAGTCAAGCCTGCATTGGTAATATCACGGATATTTTTCGCAGTAATGCGTTTACCTTTGGCGACCAGCACATTGCCTTCTTTATCCAAGATATCAACTTTGGCAGTTTCACCTTTCAGACGGCTTACAACCAGATCAGTTTGAACACCGTTTGAAGACAAATAGAAAGTTTCTTTGTCGTAGAAAAATATCCAAGATTTGTTCATTGTTGTAGCCCAAAGCTTTCAACAAAATCGTAACCGGCATTTTTACGGCGACGGTCGATACGGAAATACAGCAAATCTTTTGGATCAAATTCGAAATCTAACCATGAACCACGGTAAGGAATAATACGAGCAGAGAACAACAGCTTACCGGAAGAATGTGTTTTACCACGGTCATGCTCAAAGAACACACCAGGAGAACGGTGCAGCTGGGAAACAATCACACGCTCAGTACCATTAATGACAAAAGGAGCCGCTTGGCGTCATCAATGGGATTTCACCCATATACACTTCGTTTTCACGAACTTCTTTTACAGTCGGCTTAGATGCTTCTTTATCCAAAATTACCAAACGGATACGAGCGCGCAATGGAGCCGCATAAGTAATACCGCGCAATTGACATTCAGGAATATCGAACAAAGGCTCGCCCAATGTGTAATGCACAAACTCCAAGCGCGCATAACCATTATGGCTCACAATCGGGAAAAATAGAATTAAATGCCGCTTGCAGACCATCATCAGTGCGTTGGTCAAAAGCATTTTCCAGCTGCAAAAATTTCGCATAAGAATCAATTTGAGTTGCCAGCAGGAAAGGAACATCTAAGACATTCTCTCGCTTTGCAAAACTCTTACGGATACGTTTTTTCTCGGTAAACGAATAGCTCATATACACTCCGAAAAGCAATTTTAAATAATAGGCCGTCTGAAACAACGGCATGCATCAATCTGATATTTACATTTATTTGCAATGATTTTATAAAGACTATGCAAATAAATGTAAACAATGCCTGATGCTTATTTTAAGAAGCAAAATAAGGCTGGCAGAAAACTGCCAGCCTTTCATAGGAAAGCATCAAATTATTTGATTTCGACTTTAGCGCCGGCTTCTTCCAGTTGTTTTTTTGGATGTCTTCAGCTTCAGCTTTAGAAACACCTTCTTTCAGGGTTTTAGGTGCACCGTCAACGATGTCTTTAGCTTCTTTTCAGACCCAGGCCAGTGATAGCGCGGACAACTTTAATCACGCCAACTTTTTGATCACCGGCAGAAGCCAATACTACGTCGAAATTCAGTTTTTTCTTCAGCAGCAGCTGCACCAGCACTCTGCAGGGCCTGCAACTGCAACTGCAGCAGCAGAAACGCCAAATTTTTTTCTTCAAAAAGCTTTTAACCAGGTCGTTCAATTCCATTACGGTCAAAGAACCAACGGCTTCCAAAATGTCTTCTTTAGTAATAGCCATGCTATTTATACTCCAAATATTGTATTAAAAAAATAATTGATTAAATGAAACAAAATCGATTAAGCGGCTTCTTCGCCAGCTTTTTTTCTCTGCCAAAGCAGCCAAACCACGTGCAAAGCCTGATACAGGAGCTTGCATAACGAACAACAGTTTGGACAACAGCTCTTCGCGACTTGGAATAGAAGCCAACTCAGCAACCTGAGCAGCATCCATTACTTCGCCATTGTAAGAACCGGCTTTAACGATAATTTTGTCATCTTTTTTTCGCGAATTGGTGCAGCACTTTAGCAGCAGCAACAGCATCTTCAGAAGCAGCGTAAACCAATGGACCAACCATTTGATCGGCCAAAACCTGCAAATGAAGTACCCTTCTACTGCGCGACGAGCCAGAGTATTTTTTTCAGAACGCGCAAGTAAACGTCTTTCTTTACGTGCATTCGCACGAAGCTCAGTCATACTGGAAACACTGATACCGCGATATTCAGCTACTACGAGAGTTTGAGCGTTAGCAATTGCTGCGCTAATTTCCTCTACGGCCACTTTCTTGGTTTCAATATTGAGACTCAAGGTCTACCTCCCACTGTTTATAAACAGGATACCGAAATGATATCCCACCAGCGCGGTAACCTAAAAAGACATCTTACAAGCAATCTTGCAATGTGTTTCAGGACTACCGTCTGCGTAGGGCAGTTACGATTAAATCTTACGATCCCTACGGTCTTGGACATCTACTTAATTTTTAGTAGTTTCAAATTCAGGCAATCCAGAAAACTGGATTACCTGAAAATTTCTTAGTTGTTCACGCTTGCAGTATCAACGCGAACACCCAAACCCATAGTGCTGGATACAGCAACTTTTTTCAGGTACTGACCCTTTAGCAGCAGCAGGTTTGGCTTTAACGATAGCATCCAGCAACGCATTGAAGTTTTCTTTCAAGTCAGCTTCAGCGAAAGAAGCACGACCGATAGTTGCGTGAACGATACCGGCTTTATCTGTACGGTATTGTACTTGACCTGCTTTTGCATTTTTAACTGCTTCAGCAACGTTAGGAGTAACAGTACCTACTTTAGGGTTTGGCATCAAACCACGAGGACCCAAGATGGTACCCAATTGACCAACGATACGCATTGCATCAGGAGAAGCAATAACAACGTCAAAGTCCAGGTTACCAGCTTTGATTTCAGCAGCCAGATCTTCAAAACCGACAATATCTGCACCAGCTTCTTTAGCAGCATCTGCATTTGCACCTTGGGTAAATACAGCTACGCGAGTTGTTTTACCGGTACCTTTAGGCAGAACGACTGAACCACGAATAACTTGGTCAGATTTACGAGGATCAACACCCAGGTTGAAAGATACGTCAACAGACTCGTCAAATTTAGCAGTGGCAGCTTTTTTAACCAAAGCAATTGCTTCATCGATTGCGTACAGTTTGTTAGCTTCAACAGAAGAGCGCAGAGCTTTCAAGCGTTTAGATACTTTAGCCATTATACAACACCCTCCACATCCAAGCCCATTGAGCGAGCAGAGCCGGCGATAGTACGAACAGCCGCATCCAAGTCAGCAGCAGTCAAATCAGGCTCTTTAGTTTTAGCAATTTCTTCCAACTGAGCGCGGGTCAATTTACCCACTTTGTTAGTCAGAGGATTAGAACTACCTTTTTGCAGACCAGCAGCTTTTTTCAACAAGATAGAAGCTGGTGGAGTTTTCATCACAAAAGTGAATGATTTATCTGCAAATGCAGTGATCACGACTGGAATTGGCAAACCAGGTTCCATACCTTGGGTTGCAGCATTAAATGCTTTACAGAATTCCATAATATTCAAACCACGTTGACCCAAAGCAGGACCAACTGGGGGAGATGGATTGGCTTTACCTGCAGGAATTTGCAGTTTGATGTAGCCGATAATTTTCTTTGCCACTTAAGGACTCCTAAAAACGGGTATAACGCGGAACCATTCCGCTTCCCAAACAGAATTTGCGATTATATCCGCTTAAAAAAAATTTTTCAAGCGAATTAAACCACTTAAATCTTTTTCAACCTGACCGAACTCTAATTCAACCGGTGTTTCACGACCAAAAATCTGAACTGAAACACGCAGTCTATTACGCTCGTAGTTAACTTCATCAACAATTCCATTGAAAATCGGCAAATGGACCTTCATTCACACGAACCTGCTGACCAACCTCAAATTCAACTTTTGGTTTTGGCTTCTCAACACCTGTTTTGGCTTGTTGCAAAATAGCATCTGCATCTTTTTGAGAAATTGGGATTGGACGATTTCCGCTACCACCTACAAAACCATTTACTCGAGGGGTACTCTTAACCAAGTGCCATGAATCATCGGTCATTTCCATTTCAACCAGCACATAGCCTGGATAGAATTTACGCTCACTGATGGTTTTTCGGCCATTCTTGATATCTACCACTTCCTCTACAGGAACGAGAATCTGACCGAAATATTCTTCCATGTTTTCACGAGCAATGCGCTCTTTCAATGTTTTTTGAACATTTTTCTCGAAACCGGAATAGGCCTGTACCACATACCAACGCTTTGACATCTTTACCCTTTCCTATTTAATAAAACATCAAAAAACAACCATGAAATAATTGTATCTGCCGCATAAAATGAAGGCTGCTAAAAACTGCAACGAAGATAATCACGAATACAGTCATTTTGACCGCTTCATCACGACTCGGCCAAACCACCTTCTTAAACTCAGTCCAAGAGCTCTTAAAATATGCAAACAAACCTTCTTTCTTTTCAGGAGCCGGCTTATTACTTACCACAACTTCCTTTTTCTGATGGTCTTCTTTGCGTCCAGACGGATGTTCTGTCATCTTTACTCACTTATCAATACCCCACCCGCCTTCATTTTAGATAGTGGCATTGATCCATTAATTAATTCCAAATAATCTTAAAACTTAAGTACATAAAAATTAACCGGCACAAGGCCGGTTAATTTTTTATTTGGCAGGCCAAGAGGGTCTCGAACCCCCAACCCTCGGTTTTGGAGACCGATACTCTACCAATTGAGCTATTGGCCTCTAAACTTAAGCGATTACAGAAGAAACCACACCCGCACCTACGGTACGACCACCTTCGCGAATCGCAAAGCGCAGACCTTCTTCCATAGCGATAGGCGCAATCAGTTCTACAGTAATGGTTACGTTCTCACCTGGCATTACCATTTCTACGCCTTCTTCCAAAGTAACTGCACCAGTTACGTCAGTAGTACGGAAGTAGAATTGTGGACGGTAGTTAGCGAAGAATGGAGTGTGACGACCACCCTCTTCTTTGCTCAGTACGTATACTTCTGCTTTGAATTTGGTGTGAGGAGTGATAGTACCTGGTTTAGCCAATACTTGACCACGCTCTACGTCTTCACGTTTAGTACCACGCAGCAATACGCCTACGTTGTCACCTGCTTGACCTTCGTCCAACAATTTGCGGAACATTTCAACGCCGGTACAAGTAGTTTTTTGGGTTTCTTTCAGACCTACGATTTCGATCTCGTCACCAACGTGGATGATACCGCGCTCTACACGACCGGTTACTACTGTACCACGGCCAGAGATAGAGAATACGTCTTCGATAGGCAACAAGAAAGGTTTGTCCACAGCACGCTCAGGTGTTGGGATGTAGCTGTCCAGAGCAGCAGCCAATTCGAAGATTTTTTCTTCGTAACCAGCATCACCTTCCAAAGCTTTCAGTGCGGAACCTTGCACGATTGGGCAGTCGTCGCCTGGGAAGTCGTAGCTTGACAACAGGTCACGGATTTCCATTTCAACCAGCTCCAACAGCTCGGCATCGTCAACCATGTCGCATTTGTTCATGAATACGATGATGTAAGGTACACCTACTTGGCGAGCCAACAGGATGTGTTCGCGAGTTTGAGGCATAGGACCGTCTGCTGCAGAACATACCAAGATCGCGCCGTCCATTTGGGCAGCACCGGTAATCATGTTTTTTTAACGTAGTCGGCGTGGCCCGGGCAGTCTACGTGTGCGTAGTGACGGGTTTCAGTTTCGTATTCTACGTGTGAGGTATTAATGGTAATACCACGAGCTTTTTTTCTTCAGGAGCGTTGTCGATTTGGTCGTAAGCTTTTGCAGCGCCACCGAATTTTTTTAGCCAAAATAGTAGTCAAAGCAGCAGTCAGAGTGGTTTTTACCATGGTCAACGTGACCGATGGTGCCAACGTTTACGTGCGGTTTGCTACGTTCAAATTTTTTTCCTTAGCCATGGCAATATCCTATAATCTATAGCTTTTTTTGAAAGAAAGGGTAATGATGAGATGGTGCCCATGGGCAGATTTGAACTGCCGACCTCTCCCTTACCAAGGGAGTGCTCTACCCCTGAGCTACATGGGCGAAATTGTTTGGAGCGGGTGAAGGGAATCGAACCCTCACCGTAAGCTTGGAAGGCTTCTGCTCTACCATTGAGCTACACCCGCATACTCACTTTTTTTGCTCCAAGTAAGAATTTTTTTGGTGGAGGGAGAAGGATTCGAACCTTCGAAGCTCACGCAACAGATTTACAGTCTGCCCCTTTGACCGCTCGGGAATCCCTCCAAAAGAGAACGCTAGTTTATTTGGCAACTCAGATCTCCGTCAAGATTTTTTTATTTATTTCTTTTAAAAAAATATCCAAGCTTTTTGCTTTTTAAACACTATTTATTTAAACTGAATGATTTTTTTCGTACTTAGCCATCAGCTCCTCGTGCGTTTCAGGATGTTCTTCATCGATCAAGATGCAGTCGACAGGGCATACCTGTTGGCATTGAGGCTCATCGTAATGGCCTACACATTGTGTACACAAATTTGGATTGATTTCGTAAATTTCTTCACCTTGCGAAATGGCATCATTAGGGCATTCCGGTTCGCACACATCGCAGTTAATGCACTCATCTGTAATAAAGAGCGACATTTCTATTTCCTTTTTTCTTAAATTATCAAAACCGATTGGGCGCGGATTATAGCACAAATGACGTCGGAACAATCCGTTTAAAAGAATGTTTTACACCTTGGGAATGATTCTCAAATTCTATACTATTCAGCAACTTGCGAATAGAGTAACAATTCAAACCTACTCATTCCCGCCTTTCCTTCCCGATAAACTTCCAGCCAATCCGGTTTTTCAGGCAGCTTCCCTGCTTCAATATAGACCATTGCCCCATTTTTCAAGTGGCTTTGCAATCGGATAAACAGATTTTGCCAATCTTCCCATGCAAACGGCGGATCAAGAAACACAACATCAAATTTTTCAGACGGCCTTGTCAGATAAGCCATGCCGTCTGAACACACGATTTCCACCTGTTTCAAACCTAATTCACGGATATTTTTCTGAAGCGTTTGAACAGTTTGGCGGTGGTTATCGACCATTACCACTTTTGCCGCATTACGAGAAGCGGCCTCCATTCCCAAAGCACCACTGCCGCTGAATAAATCCAATACTGTTTTGCCGGTTAAATCCTGGCCCAGCCAATTAAACAGTTTTTCACGCACGCTGTCAGGCGTCGGACGCAGACCATCTGCAGACAGAAAAGTTAACTTTCTCCCTCTGCATTGCCCACCAATAATGCGTACTTGATTACTGTGTCTGGAATGTTTGTTGTTTGCCATAATTCTTAAAAAATGCCGAGTTTTCAGACGGCCTCAATTATATAGTGAAACTGCCATCAAGCCGTATTTCACTCTATTCTTTTAGAAACAAAAAGGCCGTCTGAAAATCATTTTTCAGACAGCCTTTTTTTCTATCCAAGCTTTAACCAATTATTCCTTCGGTGCAGGCGGTTCAATTTGCTCTTTCCAGCCGCATTCTTTTTGCGGGCAGACTTTTTTTCCACGCCCCAGCGTTTGGTGGTTTTGATGGTCAAAACCGGCCATGCGCATTTTGGACAGGTTTCTGCGATGGGTGGATTCCATGTGGCGTAGTTGCAATCCGGATAAGTGCTGCAGCTGTAAAACAATTTGCCGTAGCGGGATTTGCGCTCGACGAGGTTGCCTTTTTTGCATTGCGGACACTGGATGCCGGTATCTTTCGGTTTTTTTCCAACGGTTCAACGTGTTTGCATTTCGGATAGTTGGCGCAACCGATGAATTTGCTGCCGGTACGGCTATATTTATACACTAGGCGACCGCCGCATTTAGGGCATTCGCGTCCGTCGAGTTCAGCTTGCTCTGCTTCCGTTTTGGCGATGCGTTCGGCAGCTTCCTCTGCAGTTTCGTTGACATTGCGCGTGTAGCTGCACTCGGGATAACCGGCACACGCGACGAAACGACCCATTTTGCCGAATTTGATTTGCAGTTTGTGTTCGCCGCATTTCGGACAGGTTTCGTCAAGTTCCTGCGTGGTAAATTTGGCGCGTTCGATGCCCTCTTTTTCTTCCACTTGCTTGATAAACGGCTTCCAGAATTTATCCATCACGGGAATCCATTGGCGTTTGCCGTTGGCAATTTCGTCAAGCTGGTCTTCAAGTTTGGCGGTGAAGTGGTAATCGACATATTGGGCGAAGTGTTCGGTCAAGAATTTATTGACGATGTCGCCTGTGTCGGTGGGCATGAAGCGTTTTTGCTCAAGGGTAACGTATTCGCGGTCTTTGAGCGTGGAAATAATGCTGGCGTAAGTGGAAGGGCGGCCTATACCGTATTCTTCGAGGGCTTTAACCAGCGTGGCTTCGTTGTAGCGTGGAGGCGGAGTGGTGAAGTGTTGTTCGCCGTAAAGTTTGTCCACAGGCAGTTTGTCGCCTTCGCTCATTTCGGGCAGTTTTTGCTGTCTTCGCCTTCTTCATCATCGCTACTTTCTTCATACACGCTCAAGAAGCCTGCGAAAGTTTGCACTTGTCCAGTTACGCGGAACACGCCTTTGCCGACAGTAATATCGACGGTGGTTTGGTCGAATTTGGCGGGCGTCATCTGACACGCGACGGTACGCTGCCAAATCATTTGATAAAGTTTGAACTGGTCTGCACTCAGGAAGGGCTTGACGCTTTCAGGCGTGCGGTACACGGAAGTCGGGCGGATCGCTTCGTGGGCTTCTTGGGCGTTTTTTTGGATTTGGTTTTTGTACTGTTTGGCCGCACTCGGCAGATATTCTTTGCCGATTTTATTTTTCAATGTAATGGCGGATTTCGGTTAACGCTTCATCAGCCAAATTTACGCTGTCGGTACGCATATAGGTAATCAGACCGATGGCACCCCTGCCCTACGTCTATACCTTCATAAAGCTGTTGGGCGGTACGCATTGTTCGGTCGGTGGTGAAGCCGAGTTTGCGCACGGCATCCTGCTGCATGGTAGATGTGGTGAACGGCGCGGCGGGGTTGCGGCTGCGCTTTTTCTTTTCGATGGCGGTAACGACTGCCTCTTTGCCTTCGAGTTCTTTCAACACGTCAGCTTGCGCTGCTTCGTTCGGCAGGTCGAATTGTTCGAGTTTCGCACCGTTGTATTGGGCGAGTTTGGCGGTAAACTTGCTGCGGCCTTTGTGGCTGTCGAGATGTACTGTCCAATATTCCTGCGCTTCAAACGCGCGGATTTCGTTTTCGCGTTCGCAAATCAAACGCAGTGCGGGGCTTTGCACACGGCCTGCGCTCAAACCGCGGCGGATTTTTTTCCACAATAATGGCGAGAGGTTGAAACCGACCAGATAGTCCAAAGCGCGGCGGGCTTGTTGCGCATCGACCAAGTCCATTTCGATTTCGCGCGGATGGGCAACGGCGTCGAGCACGGCGTTTTTGGTGATTTCGTGGAACACGACACGCTGCGGTTTGATGTTTTTCAATCCGCGTTTGGATTTAAGGATTTCCAAAAGATGCCAAGAAATGGCTTCGCCTTCCCTATCCGGGTCGGTTGCGAGGTAGATGTTTTCAGCTTCTTTGGCACCGGCAACGATGGCATCGACGTGTTTGCTGTTGCGGCTTATCAATTGGTATTTCATGGCAAAAGCCATTGTCGGGATCGACTGCTCCGCTTTTTCGGAACCAAATCGCGGACGTGGCCGTAAGACGCCAAGATTTCAAAATCACCGCCCAGATATTTCTTCAGGGTTTTGGCTTTAGACGGGGATTCGACGATTAATAGGTTTTTCGCCATTGTTGTTCTCTTTTGGATGTATTGGGTTTATGTTTCAGACGACCTTTATTATTGAGGCCGTCTGAAAAAAGATTTAGTGCATCACGTTTTGTCCAGTCAACGCACTCATCAAGTCGTCGCCAATCAGGACGGGCAACTCGCTCTTGTGCATCCACAACACCAGCAATACCAACACTTTGGCGGTATCGAGGGTAATTTCGTCCGATGGAATGTGCATCAGGGCGTGAATGACGATTTCGCGTTGCTCATAAGTAATTGCGTGTTCGGTAACCAAATACTGCATCAAGCCCATGACTTCCTGCGGCAGGTTTTCAGCTTCTTCACGGCAGAATACGCGCAGGGAGTCGCTGTTAAAAGGCTCGGCATAGAATTCGGACGTATTAAACAAGACTTCCATCATCATCAATGTATTGCCGATTTCCGTCGCATCAAAACCCGCATCTTCCAAGAGGCGACCCAAATCCTCCGGAGGCGGACAATTGTCGAAATCTTGGAAGTGTTCGATTAAATAGGCAATGACTTCGGTCATGCTGATTCCTTAAATATAGATAATTTATGCTTTGACACGCTGATAACGGCCGCCCGGCAAGGCGGCGACGATACCGTCAAGTTCGTATTCCAAAAGCTGTGCGTACACATCTGCCGCTGCCGTATTGGTTTGTTGCGCCAAAATATCGGGGTGTATCGGGTCGTAACCCATGGCTTCCAATAAAGCGCTTGTTGATGGGGCGGCAGATAGGTTTTCAGACGGCCTTTGCGGTTCATCCACTATTGTTTTTTTGGTTGCAGACGTTTGGTTTGATCGTTTTTTTCGGTTTTACCGTCTTATTTATAGAATATGATGGAACAGGCGTATTTTGCAATAGCTGCGGACACTCATGGAGAATATCGTCCAAACATTCCACCAATTTTGCCCCGTCTTTAATCAGCTTGTGGCAGCCTTTGCTATGCGGATTGTCTATCGAACCGGGTACTGCCATCACTTCGCGCCCCATCTCCGCCGCCAGCTTGGCAGTAATCAATGAGCCGGATTCCAATGCCGCCTCGACCACCAATGTCAGCTGCGACAACGCGGCAATCAGACGGTTGCGGCGCGGAAAGTTGCCTGCGAACGGACGCGTGTCCAAAGGGAACTCGCTGACAATCAATCCTCTTTTGGCAATTTCATAAGCAAGGTTTTTATTGGACGGCGGATAAATGCGGTCTATACCGGTTCCCCAGACGGCAATGGTGCCGCCATCTGCCTGCAATGCGCCCTGATGGGCGGTGGTATCGATACCCGAAGCCATACCCGATACGACGGGAATCCCTTTTTCACTCAACGCCCTGCCGAAATCTTTGGCAATCCGCATTGCCTGCGGCGTGGCATGGCGGCTGCCGACAATCGCGGCAGAAGGTGTGTGCAGCAGCTCTGCATTGCCGCGTAAAAACAAAACCGGCGGCGGGGTAATGCCTTGTGTCAGCATTTCAGGGAAATCATCATCTTGCAGCAACAACAGACGGCAACCGTCCTGCATTTCCCATTGTAAAGCGGCTTCGGCAGACTGCTGCGCCAAAGCCCGTTTATCCGCATTACGCCACGACTCAGCCGCCTGTTTATGGCGCACCAACGCGGCAATTTTGTCTGCCGGCGCATTCAAGGCTGCTTGTGCGCTACCGAATTGCTGCAACAGCACCAAAAAACTTTCTGCGCCGATATAGGGCGTAAATGCCAGTTGCAACCAAGCAAAACGCTCGTTTTCCGTCATCAATCTGTTCCCTTTTCGTAATGGTTGTTCAGATGGCCTGAAGTAAATCAAGGCCGTCTGAATATTTCATTGATATAAAACTTCTGTCGGCTTAAAAAGGTAAAATTACCATGCCAAGCCATATCATTATTTTTTTATAAAGTCTTGCTTGTCTAAGCAAACCGTCAAATGACGATGCCGTCTGAAAAACCTGATGGCTTTCAGACGGCCTTTTTTGTGTTTAAACCGATATTGCGCTTATTCTTCGGATTTGTCGGCGCTGCGGCGCGATACGCTGATACCGAGTTGTTTGAGTTTGCGGTAAAGGTGTGTACGCTCCAAACCAACCTTTTGCGCCACGCGGCTCATATTTTGGCCTTCTTGGGCGATATGGTACTCAAAGTAGCGGCGCTCGACTTCTTCCCTCAATTCGCGCAAAGGCATATTGAAATTGAAGCCGCCGATGATTTCTGTCGCCGTTGCGTTTTCCTTCTGACCCAAAGCCACGGCAACGGCCTGCTCATTCACTTCTTTGCCGTCAGATTCCAACATGATGTTTTTCACCGTTTCGGCAAGCTGGTCGTAATTGCCCGGCCAATCGTATTGGCGCAAAACCACCAACGCGCTGTCGCTGAATTTTACCGGCTGGATTTTTTTGACTTTCGGCCAAATCGGTCATGATGCGGTTGATTAAAAAGACGATATCGTCCGGCTGGCTGCACAAAGAAGGAACATCGATGCGCTCTTTCAACAGCTCCGCCAGTCTGCTGGCAACGACGTCATCGGCGCTCTCACCGCGTTTAAAGCTGCAAGAAGCAATCACACGGACATTGTAGCGGTCGGCTTTTTCCAGCAAGAAAGCAATGCCGTTTTTGGATGTTTTTTTGCTGTAACGGGCAATATCGCCGACATACAAAAATGCCGCCTGAAGCCTTTTGCAACAGCTCCATCGGCGTATCGACAATGTGTTCGACACGGTCGGTTGCCACCCAAGGCGTACCACTTTTGTGCAGATAGCGGGCGACAATCTCAAACGGCGAACCTGCCTCACCGGCAAACAACAGCGGGCGGTTGTGTTTTGGCAGCCGCTTCAATGCTGCCGTTCATTTCTTGAATGACGGAACTGTTGCCCAATTTGTCCAAAAGTCATACCGGAGACCGTCTGAACTTCGCCATGTTTCAAGGCGCGTTCTACTGCGGACAAGAGTTTTTTGCAGGGCAATCGGTTTTTCCAGAAAATCGAGTGCGCCGATTTTGGTGGCTTCAACCGCAGTGTCAATGCTGGCATGGCCGCTCATCATCACCACAGGCATATTGAGTTGGCCGTTTTTTTCGCCCACTCTTTCAACAAAGTGATGCCGTCGCAATCGGGCATCCAAATATCCAGCAACACCATGGCCGGACGCGTTTGATAACGCAATTGGCGCGCTTCTTCGGCATTTTTCGGCCAAAGTGACGGTATAGCCTTCATCTTGAAGGATTTCGGAGAGCAGGTCGCGGATGCCTACTTCATCATCTACAATCAAAATATCACTGCTTCGCATAAGTTTCTGCCATTTCCGGTAAAGCTATTTTTGACGCACGCGCCGCCGCTGTTCTGATTGCTCAGGCTGATACGGCCGCCATGCTCCTCGATAATTTTTCACAACGGGCAAACCCAGCCCCGTTCCTGTCGGTTTGTCGGTAACGTACGGCTCAAAAGCATTGTGCAGCATTTCTTTGCTGAAACTTTTTACCGTTGTTGCAGACGGTCAGGAAAACCTGTCCTCCTTCGCGCCCTGTTTCGACGTTTACTTGCGGCGTTTCGTCCGACTCTGCCGCTTCTGCGGCATTCTTAAATAAGTTATGCAACACTTGGCGCATCGCCGTCGTATCGGCAACAATCGGCAAGGTGTCGGCGCTGAGCCGCGCATTAAACTTGCACACGCCGGCCTCATATAATACCAATACTTCCGACACCAAACCGTTTAAATTTTTGTTTTTCTAAATTCAGCGACGGCGCACGCGCATAGTTGCGGAACGCTTCGACCATTTCTTTCAGCGCGGCCACCTGTTTGACGATGGTATCGGTTGAACGGCTGAGAATTTGGGCGTCTTGTTCATCTAGTTTATCATGCAATTTCCATGCCAATCTCTCGGCGGAAAGCTGGATAGGCGTAAGCGGATTACGGATTTCGTGCGCCAAACGTTTTGCCACTTCGCCCCATGCGGCCTCTTTTTGCGCCCGCATCAAGACGGTAATGTCATCAATCACCATCACCACGCCGTTATCATTGTCTTCCGGCAAAATGGTGGCTTTGCCCAACAAGATTCGGGCATCATCGGGCGCGGCGTATTCGACTTGGACGGGTTTGTTGCTATCGGCGGTTTCATTAATGGCGGCAAACACATCGGCCAACAGGGTTTGCTGCGGCGATTTGCCGTGCCATTGATGCCAGTTACTGCCCCACAAAGACACCAGCGAAACGCCCAAAATCTGTTCGGCGGCCTTGTTAAAGGTTTTCAGACGGCCATTGGCATCCAAAGTAATCACGCCTGTAGTCAAACTTTCCAACACGCATTCCAAATAATGGCGTGCTGCTTCTTCGCGCAAACGGTTGCGCTCGTCTGCCTCTTTGGCAATCGCTAATTGCTCGGTCATGTGGTTGAATAACTGGGTCAAACGGCCGAACTCGTCATTGCGAAATACCGGCCGAGTCTGGCTGAAGTCACCCTGAGCCACCGCCCGCGCACCCTCTGCCAGCGACAATACCGGTGCCACAAAACGGCGGGCAAAATACAAAGCCATCACCAGCGCCAAAAAGATGGCCAATAATGTCGCGACCAACAGCGTGGACAGGAAAAAGGTTTGCAGGCCTTTTTTGGTATAACTCAGTTCGGCATATTTGGCTCGGGCCGCTTCAATCAGCGTCGCGTCTTGGGCAACATCTTTCGGAATCGGCTGCCGGAAAAACAACGCATAATCCTGATTTTTATGCGTACCGATCAGCATCCAGCCTTGAGCATACAGCACGCCGCCGATGTTTTCCAAGCTGCGCACCGAACCGGTCTGCTCCAGCTGCTCCCATCCTTCTTTGTTGAGTTCGGGTTGATTTAGTTTCAGGGGATTGATGCTTTTCTCGGCTTTATGGGTGGTCGCGTTATAAAGCGCCAGCTGGGCAAAGTCGGCAGTAAGTGCGGATTGTGCCAGCGTTTGCCCCAAATTGCCGTCCAGTGAAGCGGCGCTGATTAAGTCGATCTGCACTGGCGTGGCGTTGCTGACAGCGTTGTCCACCGCCAAGCTCAGCGCGGATTTGCTCAAGTTTAAGCTGCGCTCTAGAGCCTCATGGGTATCGTTGCCAAACCAAGAATTAATCGTACCGTTAATAAACTGGGCGGAAATACCGAACAAAAACACGCCCGGCAATACGGCAACCAAGGTAAACATCCCCGACAGCCGACGCGCAATCTGCGAACCGAACACGCTTTTGCTGTTGTCGCGTATCAAAAGCACGACATAGCGTACCAACACCACTGCCAACACCAGCAACAGCAAGCCGCACAAGGCGACAATCCACCAGAAATAATCAGACAATACGTTGCTGCTGCCCGTTGCAACAGTCAGACCGTACAACAAAACAACGGCGAATACGGCGGCAATCAGAAGAAAGCGGCGCATGGTTTACTCCTGCACGACCGACAAGGATTTCCAACCGGAATCCAAATGCCAGTTTTTAGACGTCAGGGCATTGATTTGGAACGGTTTGGGCAGCTTGGCGGTTGTCAGCAGTAGGCGGATTTCAGCCTTCGTGTCTTTGGCGGCCACATCACTCAGCGCACCCTTGGACAAAACCTTCCAATTCACGACCGCGCCCACTGCACGCAAGGCAGTCTCAAGCGTGTCGTACTCGGTAGAAAACGTACCAACGGTAACGCGATAGCGGTTGGTCAGTGGATGGAAGGACAATTTGTATTGAATCGTGCTGTCGTTGTTGAGCAGCTGGTCGAACTTGAATTTATAAGACGACATAGACGGCGCTGACAGCTGCCAACTCAAATTGAAATGCAGGGGGACGCCCTGTTTGAGTGCTTCTTTTAAGCTGGTCGGGCAGGTCGGTGCGGAAACGGCTGCTGACGGAAAGCTGTCCGGCATGGGTCAGCTTTGCCTCGGCACGGGTCGCACTGATGCCCTCGCCCGCCGCATTCAACGACACGGCAAGCAAGAGCGGTACAATCAGCGTTTTACTGCTTTTTAATAAGCGCGTAATAAAAAGCCATCTTGATGTTTGTTCGGTAAAAGCACATGCGATTCGATCAACTCGGCATCGGCGTGGCGGTTGAGGAATTTTTGCAACTGAACGTCGTTTTTCTTCGACGAACACCGAGCAGGTAGCAAGCAGCATTCTGCCGTTTTTCGTCAGGACTTGCCAAAACGCGTCCAGCAATGCCTCCTGCTGACGGGCGGTTTTGGCAGCATCGGTCGGGCGGCGCAGCCATTTCACGTCGGGATTGCGCCGCGCCACACCCGAAGCGGTACACGGCACGTCGGCAAGGATGGCGTCGAAAGGCTTTCCATCATACCATGCCGCCAAGTCCTGCGCATCGGCGCAAGTCAGAGCGGTCGTCTGAAACCCCAAACGGTCAATATTGTCCTTCACTCTTTTCAGACGACCTTCGTCGATATCCAAAGCGGTAACATGACAATCCGCCAGTTCCAACATATGCCCTGTTTTTCCCGCCCGGCGCGGCGCAGGCATCCAAAATCCGTTCGCCGTCTTTAGGGTTTAACAGATACGCCGCCTGCTGCGCGCCGAAATCCTGCACCGACACCAGGCCGTCTGAAAAGCCGGGCAGGCGGCTCACCGGCACGGCTTCTTCCAACGTAACCGCATATTCGTCCAACGCCTTTGCCGCGATACCTTCCGCCGCCAGCTTTTCCAGATACGATTCAGCATTGCCGTGGCGGCGGTTGACGCGCAAAGTCATCGGCGGATGCGATTGCAGCGCGGTGGTAATGTTGTGCCAATGTTTCGGATAATGGTTTCTCAAGTAAGCCACCCACCACACCGGCAGGTTGTGTTTCGCCACATCGTCTTTTTTGCAGGAAGCCGCGAGCTTGTCACGTTCACGCAAAAAGCGGCGCAAAATCGCGTTGGCAAACGAGCGGAACTGGCCGCAGCCGATTTTGGCAATACTTTCCACCGCTTCATTGACCACGGCATGAGGCGCATTGCGCGTGTAATGCAGTTGGTACATCGCCGCCAAAAGCAGGCTTTCGAGCTGCGGATTGTCAATCGGCTTCTTCAGCATTTGACCAAGCATGTGCTTCAAACTGCCCAAATAACGTTGGCAACCGTAGGCAATATCCTGCAACGCGCCGTTTTCCTGCGCCGTCAGCTGCGGATGTGCCGCGCGAATTTCCGCCAAAACATCCTGAAGATTGCGCCCTTCGGCAACCGCGGCAACGCTGTCGGCGGCCAATTTTTGTGCGAGGGACATACTCATATTTTTTTGCTTTCTGATTCATATTTGATTTCAAGTGTTCGGAGGATTTCAGACGGCCTGTTCGGCAGCCAGCAATGCTCGATAATATTCGGCATCTGTTTTGGAAAAACAGCAAAAGATGATTTTTTCCACTGCCGGACATTGCGGCAGGGTTTGTTTCAAACTCTCCAAAGCAATACGCGCGGCGGCTTCGGCCGGGAAGCGGTACACACCGGTGCTGATGCACGGAAAGGCGATGCTGTGGAGATTGTGTTTTTGGGCAAGCAGCAAGGAATTGGCGTAGGATTGTGCCAATTTGGCCTCTTCATTTTGTTTTCCGCCAAACCATACCGGCCCGACCGTATGAATGACATAACGCGCAGGCAAACGATAGCCTTTGGTTATTTTGGCTTCGCCTGTCCGGCAACCGCCCAAAGTGCGGCACTCGTCCAGCAGCTCTTTTGCCCGCGGCGCGTGTATCGCACCGTCTACGCCGCCACCGCCCAACAGCGATGAATTAGCAGCATTGACAATCGCATCGACTGCCAATCGGGTAATATCGCCTTCGATCACTTCAAAAAAACAGCCATTGTTTTTCTTTCCTCTACGTTGATTTCCAGCCTGTTACAAAAACCGTTCCGACTTCAATCGTCCGACCTGCCGCAAATGCCTGTATGCTCATGCGTTTACTGCCGGAAGGCTGCAATTCGGTGATGTTCAGCGCATTTTCACCGCACGCCACCAGCAGGCCGTTTGAAGTGCAGGACAATACTTCGCCTGCCTTACCCTGTTTGGCCACCACTTCGGCTCGCCAGATTTTTCATCGGTTTGTCTTGATATTCGACCCACGCGGCAGGTACGGGGTTAAAGGCGCGGATTTTGCGTTCGATAATATGCGCGGACTCGTTCCAATCGATACGCGCTTCTTCTTTGCTTAATTTTTTTGGGCGTAGGTAACGCCTTCTTCAGGCTGCTTAACCGCATTCAGACGGCCTTCCGCCTGCAGACGCTGCAAGTCGGCAACAATTGCTTCCGCACCCAAATCCATCAACACGTCATGCACTTCGTTTGCAGTATCCGTCGGTTGGATGGCATAGCGGTGTTCGCTGACCACATCGCCGGTATCCAAGCCGATGTCCATCTGCATGATGCACACGCCGGTTTCGGTGTCGCCGGCTTCAATCGCACGCTGAATCGGTGCCGCGCCGCGCCAACGGGGCAACAACGAAGCGTGGATATTGAGGCAACCGTGTTTGGGCGTATCCAACACATCCTGCGGCAAAATCAAACCATACGCAGCCACCACCATCACATCCGCACCCGTATCTTTGAGCATTTGCAGGGCTTCGGCGTTATTGCGCAACTTTTCCGGCTGCGCCACGGTCAAACCCAATTCCAGGCAGCCTGTTTGACCGGCGATGCGGTCAACTGCATGCCGCGGCCTTTAGGGCGGTCGGGCTGGAGTCAACACCAGCGGAATTTCAAAACCTGCGACGGCGATGGCTTTCAAGGCGGCGGCGGCAAAATCGGGCGTACCGGCAAAGATGACTTTCATGTTGTGTCCTTGTGGAAATGGTTTGAATGGGCGCGTTGGGCAAACTGTTTCAGCTGAAAAGGCCGTCTGAAAGATTGAAAACCGAAGTCTGCCTTCTGTTTTGTCTTTTTCAGACGGCCTTTAGCGATGCGTAGGTCAGATGGTGTGTTTCTGACGTTTTTCAGTTTGGTTTTTGATGCGGCCTTGTTTCAGCTGCGACAGGTGTTCGACAAACACAATACCCATCAGGTGGTCCAATTCGTGCTGCACGCAGATTGCCAGCAGGCCGTCTGCTTCCAGCGTGAATTTCTCGCCTTTTTCGTTCAAAGCTTCAACTTTGACGCGCTCGGCACGGGTTACGGTATCGTAAATGCCCGGCACGGACAGACAGCCTTCTTCATAAGTCGTCTCGCCGTCTTTTTTTCGACAATGACGGGATTGATGAACACGCGCGGCTCGCTGCGGTCTTCGGTTAAATCCATCACGACGATGCGCTCGTGTACGTCGACCTGAGTGGCCGCCAAGCCGATACCGCGTGCTTCGTACATGGTTTCAAACATATCGGCAACCAATGTCTGGATGCGCTCATCGATTTTTTCAACAGGTTTGGCGACCGTGTGCAACCGTTCGTCAGGGTATTGGAGGATGTTCAGTAAAGCCATAATATTCTCGTTTTATAAAGCTGATGTGTGATTTTCATACAGATTCGGTTTCCGCCGCCACAATCTCCTGTCATGACAGCAACATTCAATGCTAAAAATAACGCCGAAAAAAATGTTAAGATAGCGTGACGGAGGCCGTTCGTTATCGTATTGATGAATGGGCGGCAGTTTCGCAAACTCCAGCCTTCTCTGTTTATCATCTGAAGACAAACCGAATCGATTTCAAGGGAACGGTTATGCAACAACGTATTATAACCCTGCTTTGCATGGCAGGCATGGCTATTTCTGCCCACACTCAGGCAGCTTCTTTAAAAAAATCCGCTCCCAATGCGCCACAACGCTACGTCGTTAAAAACGGCGATACCTTGTGGGGTATTTCCGGCAAATATCTGTACAGCCCATGGCAATGGAACCGCCTTTGGGGCGCTAACCGCAACGCCATCCGCAATCCGCATCTGATCTATCCGGGTCAGGTGTTGGTTTTACGCTACATCAACGGTCAGCCGCGACTGGGTTTTGAACATGCCCAAACCCGTTCAGACGGCATTCCCGTGATCAAACTGCATCCGCGCGTACGCGAAACTTCCGGCTACGGCATTCCGACCGTCAATGTCAACCTCTACCGCATGTTCATGAAACATCCGCAGATTATCGCTCCGGAAGAAACCGCCAACGCGCCGCGCCTGATTGCCGGCCCCGACAACCGCGTCCTCTACACCCAAGGCAACCGCGTGTACGCATACGGCCTGACCGAACCCGGCCGCTACCTGACCTACCGCGTCAATAAAAACATCACCGACCCGGAAACCGGCAAATTTCTCGGCCAAGAAGTTGTGTTCAGCGGCATCGCCAACACGCTGCCTTACACCGACTCCGCCTTGGAAAACCGCACCCGCGCTTCTGACGAAAAACTCAAAAGCAACGAGTATTACACCCAAGTCAACAAAGCCATGAAGCTGCGCACCCAATCCGCGCAACCTTTGGTTATCGAAGAAGCCGTTTCCGAAATCCGCAAAGACGACTATCTGCTGAAACTGCCCGAAGGCCTCGATAGCTTCAATGTTATGCCTCACGCCCCTGCCCGTCCGATTCAGGCCAAAGTCGTTTCCATCTTCGACGGCGTGGGCGAAGCCGGCCAGTTCCAAACCATTACTTTGGACAAAGGCGAACTCGACGGCTTGGACAAAGGCACTGTGGTCAGCCTCTACAAACGCGGCCGCCAAGTCCGTGTCAATCTGTCCAACAACCTGATTCGCAAGCCGAAAGACAAAGATACGGTTGAATTGGTTTCCATTCCGGCGGAAGAAATCGGCTTGGCAATGGTGTACCGCACATCCGACCATCTGGCCTCCGCCATTATTTTGGAAAGCCTGAACAGCATTTCCATCGGCGATACCGCTTCCGAACCCGGCCGTGATTTGGACAATATGGCCGATGAAAAACCATGGACAAGCCGGCTGAAGACGAACAGGAAAGAGAAATCGAACTGGAAGTCCGCAGCTGATTGAGCTTTCTTAGCCGCCATCCGGCAAATAAAGGCCGTCTGAAAACCTGTTTTTCAGACGGCCTTTTGATTGCTGCCCATCAGAATAAATAAAATCTATAACACGTTGTTTAAAGCGCAAACAACTTCTCATTTCTACAGCCTGTAATCGGCTTTTCCCCTTTTTCTATTGTCTTGCCGTTCTGCCATTCCAATCAGAAATATGAAAAGCCCAGCACGCTATTTATTGGCTGTTGATTGTTCCATCTATTCCTGCCAATCAAAAAGGCAGTCTGAAGACTTCAGACGGCCTTTTTATCCACAACTCAAATCCGATTATTTGAATTTGTAAGTGTATTGCAAGCCCAAGATGTCCGCTTTGTTTTTGAAGCGGGCAGAGGATGCACCGCGGCTGTCTACGTCGTTGCCGCTGGCTTTTGCCTGTGCGGTAAACCGTGTCATTGATGTGGATATGGCTGTACGCCGCATCGATAACATGGTTTTTACCCAGTTGATATTTGGCACCGACGGAGAACCAGATACGGTTGCCGTCAGGCAGGCTGTTCATGCGGTCTTCGGCGCTTTTAACCGGTGATTTGTCGAAAGCGATACCGGCACGCAGTTGCAATGGTTCGGTAACTTGGTAAGAGCCGCCGAATGCAACTTTATAAGTGTTGCGCCAGTTAGGCGTGATGACGGTACGGTTAGATTTGCCGTTGACAACGTTTTTGGTGTTTTCAAACACCAGCTCGGCTTTGTTAAAGCGGCTGTGGCGCGTCCAAGTCACATCGCCGAACAGGTTGGTTTTGTCGGTAGCGCGGTACATACCGTGAACAGACAAAGACTCAGGCGTGACGATTTTTACGCTGGCTTTTTTTCGTTCGGCACATAACCGCGTGCGGCCATTGCACCCAAATCCCAAGCGCGTTTTGCATATGCGCCGTCCGCTTCCCAATCGGCAGTGCCTTTCAGCGTATGCGATACTTTGGAGCGGTAGTTCACACCCACGCGTGCGCGGTCGTTGATGTCCCACATCCACGCCAGTTGATAGCCGAAGCCCCAATCGTGGCCTTTTACATCGGCATGACCGTCAGCCTTGCCGGTCGCATCGACAGCAATAGGACGGCCTGCTTGACGGGAAGCCAAGCCGCTGGCCAACTGGCTGATGGCGCCGGAAGCATCCCAGTCGGAGTATTTGCGCAATTCAGCTTTTGAATATTGGGCAATCAAACCGGCACCGACAGCGTGCTGCTCATTCAGTTTCCACGCGACTACCGGCTCGATGGCGATGGTGGTCAAACCCAGTTTGTTGATGTTATGGCGCAAGACGGAATCTTTTTCGTATTCAGTTGCAGAGCCGAAAGGAACATATACACCCAAACCCAAAGTCACATCGTCGCTGGCTTTGTACGCACCATAGACGTGCGGAGCAACGGTGGTTTCGGTAATTTTGCCGCTGGTCGAGCCGCTGACATCGGCACCCGTGCGGAAGTGTTTCGCAGATTCCGCCTCATAATGAATGCTTGGGAATACGATATTGGCGTTGACGGAAATTTGGCTGCTGTCGATTTTTGCTCAAACCGGCCGGATTGTAGAAAATGGTTGAGGCATCGGCGGCTTCGGCGGCGGCGGCGTTGGCCGTACCTTGTGCGTTAACGGATTGTGTGCCGAAGTGGTAACCGGAAGCTTGGACGGCGGTAGATAAAAAGTGCTGTGCTTAAAATAAATGCTGTTTTTTCAGATTGAAATGAATCATTTTGGTTTACCGTGAAAGTAGCGGACAAAGAAAAAAAGGCCGTCTGAAACGTCCTTTATTGATTTAGTATAGGTACTCAATTCTATACTACATCGTTATTCTTGCCTATTATTTTTCGGTTTTTTTACGGTATTATGTAGCAGTTGCACAAAGATTTAACCGATTAAAAACCTTAAAATCCCTATTGAAATTTTAATTCGATAGGGATTTTTATTATGGCGCAAAAGTTGCTGAAATACGAGTTAGTGGAACGCCTGTTAAAGCTAAAAGAAAAGCAAGATGAGCTGACGGTGCAAATGCAGTGTTTGTCACAAGAGATTAACGCATTAGCTCAACCTTATATACCGAAAGAACCAAAACCGCAGCCCTTGATTACGATGCGATTAGTCGCTCAAGTCTTACGTGAAAATCCTGATTGGATGTTTTGTGGGGAGATTGCTGAAAAGAGCTTAGCATTGTTGGGAAAACCACAATTTGTTGATATGGGCGATAAGCACTATAAGACAGTCAATCGAATACTGGTTAAATTGCGTAAAAGAGGAATCGTTGAAAGTGGATTGAAGTTTTGGCGGTTAAAGCCATTAAAATAGCGGTAGAAATACCGCTATTTTTGTTTCAGTCGCCATTTGACATCGGTTACGCCTCTTTCTAGTCGTTCTACTACGCCTTTTTGTCAGCCAATGTTTTAACGCGCCACGCACCGAAACCATATGCTTCGGACGAACGATAGGGTCTTGTCTGTCTTTTATTAAGACAATCTCAGTAATTTCATTGACCGTGAAATAATGGTCGGGTTGAGCTTTAAGTACCGCTAAGACCATTGGTCTTAATTTCCCACGGAATCTATGTTTGTAGGTTCGATATGAATAAACCTCAGTATCGTATTCATCGGTTAAGGCTTCATCTTCCATCACTTCAAGAGCATCGTTGAGTTTTTTTGATTTTTCGTTCAACTAATTCAAGATGTTCTAGTACCTGTGTTCGTTCACGCTGCAAGCGGTCGATTTTAGCCTGAATTTGGCTAAAGTAGATTTTATTTCCCATTACATTATCAACCTTTCTGCTTGTCTATGATTACCCTGCCAAGCCAAAAAGTGTAAACAACACTGTTGATTTCTACACCTATCTTTGAGTGAGAAAAGAGTATAGAATAAGTTACTTTTTTGTGAAACTTTTGTGCACATTTAATTGTCCGCACGGGAATTGCAAAAAAGTATAAAAGTATCAGATTGGTGTGATTGTTTATTTATTAAAGTGTGTTTTTAGCATTTTCTTAAATGAGCAGCGCACTTAGGTTAGATAAATGTATATACAGTAAGGAGATTCACTGTTATGAATAAAAATATACAAGATTGTTTGGAATGCGGCCCAGGAGGCTTGGGTTGCCGTATCTGAACTTGCCAAGGGGCATGTAAAAGCCTCTTCTTCAGGCAAAAATGCTAAGCAAAGTACGGTGGTGGAGGAAGAAGGAAGTACCTCTTTTACACTGTATAGCTTAGGTAAAGCGGCTGCAAATGCCATGGTGATTGGTGGCGTTGCGGTAACCTTATTCAGTTTAAGTCAAACGGCTCAAGCCGCTGACAAGCATGAGACAGCTGTTGTCGCTCAGCAAGGGACGAGAGAGAAAGCTCAAGGCCAAGAACCTAATGCATTGCTTGCTTTGGGCAATGACACTTATGCGGGAGGGCGTTCTACTGTTGTTATTGGGGAGTCCTCTAGGCTTAATGGTACGGTTGCTATGGCTCTTGGTAACGGCATTAATATTGATCACGGTATTGCTCCGCAATCTGTGTTTTTGGGGAAATCTATTGATGATAGATATAACCAGGATAAACCGAGAGGCAAAAAACAAAGTCAGTATGTAAAGTCACAAGTTATTGGTAGTGATATCTACTTTGGTGGCCTCACAAATAATAAAGTGGACGGTCTTAATCAAGCTACTCTTATGGGTAATAACATTAAACATTTGTCAGAGGAGCAATCTAACTCTATGATGACTGCCTCTAATTTTGTTTTTAGAGGCATTAAAGCTCAGGATAGTGCAGTGAATGGTCATGGCATTACTGTAAACCTTAATAGCTCTGCTAAGCGTGCTGTGTTGAATCGTTCAAGTATTACCGGTACCAAGATTAATATCAATTCTACTGGAGATATCAATGAGATGTTGGTTTCCGGTACTACGATTAGCGTAACCAGACAAAACAATGCTCTTGGAGGGGCTTTAGTTGGTAACAATATCAACTTTGATAGCACAGGTGCAGCTGTAAATACAGAGAAGGTTAACTATGTTGGTCAAGATATCAATGTAACAGCCTCATCAACATCTAACCCATTATTTGGTCAAGGAATTGCACTTCATAATTCTAATCTTAGTGGTGCTCCAACCTTCGGTCAGAATATCAAATCAAGCAATTCAGCAATTTCAAACACGTTAACACAAGGTTATAACACTACCTTTAACGGAGCTACGGTAAATGATTCGGTTCTTACAGTGAATAACGCCACTATAACCGGTCGTTTGACTAATGCGACATTAATGGGGCGTGATATTAACACCAGCGGCAATGTTGCTGATACTCAAGTTGTGGGTAACAGAAATACTGTAACAGCTTCGAACACCCAAGTATTGGGCAGCGGCATTACTGCGAATGTCAATAACTCTGTATATTTGGGCGATGGTTCAGAAGTTGAAGCGAAAGGTGTTGGTGAAAAGGTAGCTATAAATATTAAAACGGAGGGGCGTACTGCAGGGACTTCTGATTACCTTGAGCAGTTAATACACGATGGCACACGAGCCAAATTTGCGGGTGGTAGTGGTGTTTCGGGGGCTGTTACGGTTGGTAATGCAACGAATACTCGTCGAATTCAACATGTGGCTCCAGGGTACTATGATGCAAATTCTACCGATGCAGTGAATGGTTCTCAGTTATACGCTGTTGGGCAGTCGGCGGGTAACGCGTACTTTAAAGCAGTTGAAGCGGCGAAAGCAGCGAAGGCGGCAGATGATAAAGCAGTAGCGGCAGATGCTAAAGCGGTAGCGGCAGATGCTAAAGCAGCTGCGGCAGATACTAAAGCGGGTCAAGCTTTAACGAAAGCAGGTGAAGCTAAGACAGCGGCAGCTGCGGCAGACACTAAAGCGGGTCAAGCTTTAACGAAAGCAGGCGAAGCTAAGACAGCGGCAGCTGCGGCAGACACTAAAGCGGGTCAAGCTTTAACGAAAGCAGGCGAAGCAGCACAAGCGGCAGCGGCAGCGACACTAAAAGCGGGTCAAGCTTTAACGAAAGCAGGCGAAGCAGCACAAGCGGCAGCGGCAGCAGATACCAAAGCGGGTGAAGCTAAGACAGCGGCAGCTGCGGCAGACACCAAAGCAGGTGAAGCTAAGACAGCGGCAGCTGCGGCAGACACTAAAGCGGGTCAAGCTAAGACAGCGGCAGCTGCGGCAGACACTAAAGCGGGTCAAGCTTTAACGAAAGCAGGCGAAGCAGCACAAGCGGCAGCGGCAGCAGATACCAAAGCGGGTGAAGCTAAGACAGCGGCAGCTGCGGCAGACACCAAAGCAGGTGAAGCTAAGACAGCGGCAGCTGCGGCGAGACACTAAAGCGGGTGAAGCTAAGACAGCGGCAGCTGCGGCAGACACTAAAGCGGGTCAAGCTAAGACAGCGGCAGCTGCGGCAGACACTAAAGCGGGTCAAGCTTTAACGAAAGCAGGCGAAGCAGCACAAGCGGCAGCGGCAGCAGATACCAAAGCGGGTGAAGCTAAGACAGCGGCAGCTGCGGCAGACACCAAAGCGGGTGAAGCTAAGACAGCGGCAGCTGCGGCAGACACCAAAGCAGGCCAAGCGAAGACTGATGCAGCTCAAGCTAAGACCGATGCGGCAGATGCATTAGCGAAAGCGAATGCAGCAGATACTAAAGCGGATGCAGCCCAAGCGGATGCGACAAAAGCGAAAGCAGATGCGGGTACGGCTTTAACGAAAGCGACAGATGCGGACACTAAAGCGGGTCAAGCCTTAGCGAAAGCAACAGACGCAGATACTAAAGCAGGTGCAGCCCAAGCGGATGCGACTCAAGCGAAAGCAGATGCGGGTACGGCTTTAACGAAAGCGACAGATGCGGACACTAAAGCGGGTCAAGCCTTAGCGAAAGCAACAGACGCAGATACTAAAGCAGGTGCAGCCCAAGCGGATGCGACTCAAGCGAAAGCAGATGCAGCTCAGGCTAAAGCAGATGCAGGTCAAGCTAAGACAGACGCAGCAGCAGCGAAAAACAGACGCCAAAGATGCGAAAGATCAAGTTACTGCGCTTTCAGGGTGATGTGGCACAAGCGAAAACTGACGCAGCTCAAGCGAAATCTGACGCAGCAGCAGCGAAGACTGATGCGGCAGATGCATTAGCGAAAAGCGACAGACGCAGATACTAAAGCAGGTGCAGCCCAAGCGGATGCGACTCAAGCGAAAGCAGATGCAGCTCAGGCTAAAGCAGATGCAGGTCAAGCTAAGACAGACGCAGGTCAAGCGAAGACTGACGCGGCAGATGCATTAGCTAAAGCGAATGCAGCAGATACTAAAGTTACTGCGCTTTTCAGGTGATGTGGCACAAGCGAAAACTGATGCGGCAGATGCATTAGCGAAAGCGACAGACGCAGATACTAAAGCAGGTGCAGCCCAAGCGGATGCGACTCAAGCGAAAGCAGATGCGGGTACGGCTTTAACGAAAGCGACAGATGCGGACACTAAAGCGGGTCAAGCCATTAGCGAAAGCGACAGATGCGGACACTAAAGCGGGTCAAGCCCAAGCGGATGCGACTCAAGCGAAAGCAGATGCAGCTCAGGCTAAAGCAGATGCAGGTCAAGCTAAGACAGACGCAGGTCAAGCGAAGACTGACGCGGCAGATGCATTAGCTAAAGCGAATGCAGCAGATACTAAAGTTACTGCGCTTTCAGGTGATGTGGCACAAGCGAAAACTGATGCGGCAGATGCATTAGCGAAAGCGACAGACGCAGATACTAAAGCAGGTGCAGCCCAAGCGGATGCGACTCAAGCGAAAGCAGATGCGGGTACGGCTTTAACGAAAGCGACAGATGCGGACACTAAAGCGGGTCAAGCCTTAGCGAAAGCGACAGATGCGGACACTAAAGCGGGTCAAGCCCAAGCGGATGCGACTCAAGCGAAAGCAGATGCGGGTACGGCTTTAACGAAAGCGACAGATGCGGACACTAAAGCGGGTCAAGCCTTAGCGAAAGCGACAGACGCAGATACTAAAGCAGGTGCAGCCCAAGCGGATGCGACTCAAGCGAAAGCAGATGCGGGTACGGCTTTAACGAAAGCGACAGATGCGGACACTAAAGCGGGTCAAGCCCAAGCGGATGCGACTCAAGCGAAAAGCAGATGCGGGTACGGCTTTTAGCGAAAGCGACAGATGCGGACACTAAAGCGGGTCAAGCCTTTAGCGAAAGCAACAGACGCAGATACTAAAGCAGGTGCAGCCCAAGCGGATGCGACTCAAGCGAAAGCAGATGCAGCTCAGGCTAAAAGCAGATGCAGGTCAAGCTAAGACAGACGCAGGTCAAGCGAAGACTGACGCGGCAGATGCATTAGCTAAAGCGAATGCAGCAGATACTAAAGTTACTGCGCTTTCAGGGTGATGTGGCTCAAGCGAAAAGCTGATGCGGCAGATGCATTAGCGAAAGCGACAGACGCAGATACTAAAGCAGGGTGCAGCCCAAGCGGATGCGACTCAAGCGAAAAGCAGATGCGGGTACGGCTTTAACGAAAGCGACAGATGCGGACACTAAAGCGGGTCAAGCCTTAGCGAAAGCGACAGACGCAGATACTAAAGCAGGTGCAGCCCAAGCGGATGCGACTCAAGCGAAAGCAGATGCGGGTACGGCTTTAACGAAAGCGACAGATGCGGACACTAAAGCGGGTCAAGCCTTAGCGAAAGCGACAGACGCAGATACTAAAGCAGGTGCAGCCCAAGCGGATGCGACTCAAGCGAAAAGCAGATGCGGGTACGGCTTTAACGAAAGCGACAGATGCGGACACTAAAGCGGGTCAAGCCTTAGCGAAAGCAACAGACGCAGATACTAAAGCAGGTGCAGCCCAAGCGGATGCGACTCAAGCGAAAGCAGATGCAGCTCAGGCTAAAGCAGATGCAGGTCAAGCTAAGACAGACGCAGCAGCAGCGAAAACAGACGCCAAAGATGCGAAAGATCAAGTTACTGCGCTTTCAGGTGATGTGGCACAAGCGAAAACTGACGCAGCTCAAGCGAAATCTGACGCAGCAGCAGCGAAGACTGATGCGGCAGATGCATTAGCGAAAGCGACAGACGCAGATACTAAAGCAGGTGCAGCCCAAGCGGATGCGACTCAAGCGAAAGCAGATGCAGCTCAGGCTAAAGCAGATGCAGGTCAAGCTAAGACAGACGCAGGTCAAGCGAAGACTGACGCGGCAGATGCATTAGCTAAAGCGAATGCAGCAGATACTAAAGCGGATGCAGCCCAAGCGGATGCGACTCAAGCGAAAGCAGATGCGGGTACGGCTTTAACGAAAGCGACAGATGCGGACACTAAAGCGGGTCAAGCCCAAGCGGATGCGACTCAAGCGAAAGCAGATGCGGGTACGGCTTTAGCGAAAGCGACAGATGCGGACACTAAAGCGGGTCAAGCCTTAGCGAAAGCAACAGACGCAGATACTAAAGCAGGTGCAGCCCAAGCGGATGCGACTCAAGCGAAAGCAGATGCGGGTACGGCTTTAACGAAAGCGACAGATGCGGACACTAAAGCGGGTCAAGCCTTTAGCGAAAGCGACAGACGCAGATACTAAAGCAGGTGCAGCCCAAGCGGATGCGACTCAAGCGAAAAGCAGATGCGGGTACGGCTTTAACGAAAGCGACAGATGCGGACACTAAAGCGGGTCAAGCCTTAGCGAAAGCGACAGACGCAGATACTAAAGCAGGTGCAGCCCAAGCGGATGCGACTCAAGCGAAAGCAGATGCGGGTACGGCTTTAACGAAAGCGACAGATGCGGACACTAAAGCGGGTCAAGCCTTAGCGAAAGCAACAGACGCAGATACTAAAGCAGGTGCAGCCCAAGCGGATGCGACTCAAGCGAAAAGCAGATGCAGCTCAGGCTAAAGCAGATGCAGGTCAAGCTAAGACAGACGCAGCAGCAGCGAAAACAGACGCCAAAGATGCGAAAGATCAAGTTACTGCGCTTTCAGGTGATGTGGCACAAGCGAAAACTGACGCAGCTCAAGCGAAATCTGACGCAGCAGCAGCGAAGACTGATGCGGCAGATGCATTAGCGAAAGCGACAGACGCAGATACTAAAGCAGGTGCAGCCCAAGCGGATGCGACTCAAGCGAAAGCAGATGCAGCTCAGGCTAAAGCAGATGCAGGTCAAGCTAAGACAGACGCAGGTCAAGCGAAGACTGACGCGGCAGATGCATTAGCTAAAGCGAATGCAGCAGATACTAAAGTTACTGCGCTTTCAGGTGATGTGGCACAAGCGAAAAACTGATGCGGCAGATGCATTAGCGAAAGCGACAGACGCAGATACTAAAAGCGGATGCAGCCCAAGCGGATGCGACAAAAGCGAAAGCAGATGCGGGTCAAGCGAAGACTGACGCGGCAGATGCATTAGCTAAAGCGAATGCAGCAGATACTAAAGCGGATGCAGCCCAAGCGGATGCGACTCAAGCGAAAGCAGATGCGGGTACGGCTTTAACGAAAGCGACAGATGCGGACACTAAAGCGGGTCAAGCCCAAGCGGATGCGACTCAAGCGAAAGCAGATGCGGGTACGGCTTTAGCGAAAGCGACAGATGCGGACACTAAAGCGGGTCAAGCCTTAGCGAAAGCAACAGACGCAGATACTAAAAGCAGGTGCAGCCCAAGCGGATGCGACTCAAGCGAAAGCAGATGCAGCTCAGGCTAAAAGCAGATGCAGGTCAAGCTAAGACTGATGCAGCTCAAGCTAAGACAGATGCGGGTCAAGCGAAGACTGACGCGGCAGATGCATTAGCTAAAAGCGAATGCAGCAGATACTAAAGCGGATGCAGCCCAAGCGGATGCGACTCAAGCGAAAGCAGATGCGGGTACGGCTTTAACGAAAGCGACAGATGCGGACACTAAAGCGGGTCAAGCCCAAGCGGATGCGACTCAAGCGAAAGCAGATGCGGGTACGGCTTTAGCGAAAGCGACAGATGCGGACACTAAAGCGGGTCAAGCCTTAGCGAAAGCAACAGACGCAGATACTAAAGCAGGTGCAGCCCAAGCGGATGCGACTCAAGCGAAAAGCAGATGCAGCTCAGGCTAAAGCAGATGCAGGTCAAGCTAAGACAGACGCAGGTCAAGCGAAGACTGACGCGGCAGATGCATTAGCTAAAGCGAATGCAGCAGATACTAAAGTTACTGCGCTTTCAGGTGATGTGGCACAAGCGAAAACTGATGCGGCAGATGCATTAGCGAAAGCGACAGACGCAGATACTAAAGCAGGTGCAGCCCAAGCGGATGCGACTCAAGCGAAAGCAGATGCGGGTACGGCTTTAACGAAAGCGACAGATGCGGACACTAAAGCGGGTCAAGCCTTAGCGAAAGCGACAGACGCAGATACTAAAGCAGGTGCAGCCCAAGCGGATGCGACTCAAGCGAAAGCAGATGCGGGTACGGCTTTAGCGAAAGCGACAGATGCGGACACTAAAGCAGGTGCAGCCCAAGCGGATGCGACTCAAGCGAAAGCAGATGCAGCTCAGGCTAAAGCAGATGCAGGTCAAGCGAAGACTGACGCGGCAGATGCATTAGCTAAAGCGAATGCAGCAGATACTAAAGCGGATGCAGCCCAAGCGGATGCGACAAAAGCGAAAGCAGATGCAGCTCAGGCTAAAGCAGATGCAGGTCAAGCTAAGACAGACGCAGCAGCAGCGAAAACAGACGCCAAAGATGCGAAAGATCAAGTTACTGCGCTTTCAGGTGATGTGGCACAAGCGAAAACTGATGCAGCTCAAGCTAAGACAGATGCGGGTCAAGCGAAGACTGACGCGGCAGATGCATTAGCTAAAGCGAATGCAGCAGATACTAAAGCGGATGCAGCCCAAGCGGATGCGACTCAAGCGAAAGCAGATGCGGGTACGGCTTTAACGAAAGCGACAGATGCGGACACTAAAGCGGGTCAAGCCCAAGCGGATGCGACTCAAGCGAAAGCAGATGCAGCTCAGGCTAAAGCAGATGCAGGTCAAGCTAAGACAGACGCAGCAGCAGCGAAAACAGACGCCAAAGATGCGAAAGATCAAGTTACTGCGCTTTCAGGTGATGTGGCACAAGCGAAAACTGACGCAGCTCAAGCTAAGACAGACGCAGCTCAAGCTAAGACAGACGCAGGTCAAGCGAAGACTGACGCGGCAGATGCATTAGCTAAAGCGAATGCAGCAGATACTAAAGCGGATGCAGCCCAAGCGGATGCGACTCAAGCGAAAGCAGATGCGGGTACGGCTTTAGCGAAAGCGACAGATGCGGACACTAAAGCGGGTCAAGCCTTAGCGAAAGCAACAGACGCAGATACTAAAGCAGGTGCAGCCCAAGCGGATGCGACTCAAGCGAAAGCAGATGCAGCTCAGGCTAAAGCAGATGCAGGTCAAGCTAAGACTGATGCAGCTCAAGCTAAGACAGATGCGGGTCAAGCGAAGACTGACGCGGCAGATGCATTAGCTAAAGCGAATGCAGCAGATACTAAAGCGGATGCAGCCCAAGCGGATGCGACTCAAGCGAAAGCAGATGCGGGTACGGCTTTAACGAAAGCGACAGATGCGGACACTAAAGCGGGTCAAGCCCAAGCGGATGCGACTCAAGCGAAAGCAGATGCGGGTACGGCTTTAGCGAAAGCGACAGATGCGGACACTAAAGCGGGTCAAGCCTTAGCGAAAGCAACAGACGCAGATACTAAAGCAGGTGCAGCCCAAGCGGATGCGACTCAAGCGAAAGCAGATGCAGCTCAGGCTAAAAGCAGATGCAGGTCAAGCTAAGACAGACGCAGGTCAAGCGAAGACTGACGCGGCAGATGCATTAGCTAAAGCGAATGCAGCAGATACTAAAGTTACTGCGCTTTCAGGTGATGTGGCACAAGCGAAAACTGATGCAGCAGATGCGTTAGCGAAAGCCGGTGATGCAGAAACTAAAAGCGGATGCAGCGAAATCTGACGCAGCAGCAGCGAAATCTGACGCGGCAGATGCATTAGCTAAAAGCGAATGCAGCAGATACTAAAGTTACTGCGCTTTCAGGTGATGTGGCACAAGCGAAAACTGATGCGGCAGATGCATTAGCGAAAGCGACAGACGCAGATACTAAAGCGGATGCAGCCCAAGCGGATGCGACAAAAAGCGAAAAGCAGATGCGGGTCAAGCGAAGACTGACGCGGCAGATGCATTAGCTAAAAGCGAATGCAGCAGATACTAAAGCGGATGCAGCCCAAGCGGATGCGACTCAAGCGAAAAGCAGATGCGGGTACGGCTTTAACGAAAGCGACAGATGCGGACACTAAAGCGGGTCAAGCCCAAGCGGATGCGACTCAAGCGAAAGCAGATGCGGGTACGGCTTTAGCGAAAGCGACAGATGCGGACACTCAAAGCGGGTCAAGCCTTAGCGAAAGCAACAGACGCAGATACTAAAGCAGGTGCAGCCCAAGCGGATGCGACTCAAGCGAAAGCAGATGCGGGTACGGCTTTAGCGAAAGCGACAGATGCGGACACTAAAGCGGGTCAAGCCTTAGCGAAAGCGACAGACGCAGATACTAAAGCAGGTGCAGCCCAAGCGGATGCGACTCAAGCGAAAGCAGATGCAGCTCAGGCTAAAGCAGATGCAGGTCAAGCTAAGACAGACGCAGCAGCAGCGAAAACAGATGCCAAAGATGCGAAAGATCAAGTTACTGCGCTTTCAGGTGATGTGGCACAAGCGAAAACTGATGCAGCAGATGCGTTAGCGAAAGCCGGTGATGCAGAAACTACAGCGGATGCAGCGAAATCTGACGCAGCAGCAGCGAAATCTGACGCCAAAGATGCGAAAGATCAAGTTACTGCGCTTTCAGGTGATGTGGCACAAGCGAAAACTGATGCAGCAGATGCGTTAGCGAAAGCCGGTGATGCAGAAACTAAAAGCGGATGCAGCGAAATCTGACGCAGCAGCAGCGAAATCTGACGCAGCAGCAGCGAAATCTGACGCAGCAGCAGCGAAATCTGACGCAGCAGCAGCGAAAACAGACGCCAAAGATGCGAAAGATCAGTTACTGCGCTTTCAGGTGATGTGGCACAAGCGAAAACTGATGCAGCAGATGCGTTAGCGAAAGCCGGTGATGCAGAAACCAAAGCGGATGCAGCGAAATCTGACGCAGCAGCAGCGAAATCTGACGCAGCAGCAGCGAAATCTGACGCAGCAGCAGCGAAATCTGACGCAGCAGCAGCGAAATCTGACGCAGCAGCAGCGAAAACAGACGCCAAAGATGCGAAAGATCAAGTTACTGCGCTTTCAGGTGATGTGGCACAAGCGAAAACTGATGCAGCAGATGCGTTAGCGAAAGCCGGTGATGCAGAAACTAAAGCGGATGCAGCGAAATCTGACGCAGCAGCAGCGAAAACAGACGCCAAAAGATGCGAAAAGATCAGTTACTGCGCTTTCAGGTGATGTGGCACAAGCGAAAACTGATGCAGCAGATGCGTTAGCGAAAGCCGGTGATGCAGAAACCAAAGCGGATGCAGCGAAATCTGACGCAGCAGCAGCGAAATCTGACGCCAAAGATGCGAAAGATCAAGTTACTGCGCTTTCAGGTGATGTGGCACAAGCGAAAACTGATGCAGCAGATGCGTTAGCGAAAGCCGGTGATGCAGAAACCAAAAGCGGATGCAGCGAAATCTGACGCAGCAGCAGCGAAATCTGACGCAGCAGCAGCGAAATCTGACGCAGCAGCAGCGAAAACAGACGCCAAAGATGCGAAAGATCAAGTTACTGCGCTTTCAGGTGATGTGGCACAAGCGAAAACTGATGCAGCAGATGCGTTAGCGAAAGCCGGTGATGCAGAAACTAAAGCGGATGCAGCGAAATCTGACGCAGCAGCAGCGAAATCTGACGCAGCAGCAGCGAAATCTGACGCAGCAGCAGCGAAAAACAGACGCCAAAGATGCGAAAGATCAAGTTACTGCGCTTTCAGGTGATGTGGCACAAGCGAAAACTGATGCAGCAGATGCGTTAGCGAAAGCCGGTGATGCAGAAACTAAAGCGGATGCAGCGAAATCTGACGCAGCAGCAGCGAAATCTGACGCAGCAGCAGCGAAATCTGACGCAGCAGCAGCGAAAACAGACGCCAAAGATGCGAAAGATCAAGTTACTGCGCTTTCAGGGTGATGTGGCACAAGCGAAAAACTGATGCAGCAGATGCGTTAGCGAAAAGCCGGTGATGCAGAAACTAAAAGCGGATGCAGCGAAATCTGACGCAGCAGCAGCGAAATCTGACGCAGCAGCAGCGAAATCTGACGCAGCAGCAGCGAAATCTGACGCAGCAGCAGCGAAAACAGACGCCAAAGATGCGAAAGATCAAGTTACTGCGCTTTCAGGTGATGTGGCACAAGCGAAAACTGATGCAGCAGATGCGTTAGCGAAAAGCCGGTGATGCAGAAACTAAAAGCGGATGCAGCGAAATCTGACGCAGCAGCAGCGAAATCTGACGCAGCAGCAGCGAAATCTGACGCAGCAGCAGCGAAAACAGACGCCAAAGATGCGAAAGATCAAGTTACTGCGCTTTCAGGTGATGTGGCACAAGCGAAAACTGATGCAGCAGATGCGTTAGCGAAAGCCGGTGATGCAGAAACTAAAGCGGATGCAGCGAAATCTGACGCAGCAGCAGCGAAATCTGACGCAGCAGCAGCGAAATCTGACGCAGCAGCAGCGAAAAACAGACGCCAAAGATGCGAAAGATCAAGTTACTGCGCTTTCAGGTGATGTGGCACAAGCGAAAACTGATGCAGCAGATGCGTTAGCGAAAGCCGGTGATGCAGAAACTAAAGCGGATGCAGCGAAATCTGACGCAGCAGCAGCGAAATCTGACGCAGCAGCAGCGAAAAACAGACGCCAAAGATGCGAAAGATCAAGTTACTGCGCTTTCAGGGTGATGTGGCACAAGCGAAAACTGATGCAGCAGATGCGTTAGCGAAAGCCGGTGATGCAGAAACCAAAGCGGATGCAGCGAAATCTGACGCAGCAGCAGCGAAATCTGACGCAGCAGCAGCGAAATCTGACGCAGCAGCAGCGAAATCTGACGCAGCAGCAGCGAAAACAGACGCCAAAGATGCGAAAGATCAAGTTACTGCGCTTTCAGGTGATGTGGCACAAGCGAAAACTGATGCAGCAGATGCGTTAGCGAAAGCAGGCGAAGCTAAAGATGCAGCGAAAGCAGCAGACGATAAAGCTGTAGCGGCAGATGCTAAAGCAGTAGCGGCAGATGCTAAAGCGGTAGCGGCAGCAGACGCAGCGAAAGCAGCGGACGACAAAGCAGTAGCAGCAGATACCAAAGCTGATGGTGCGGTAGCGAAAGCTGAAGCGGCAGATGCTAAAGCGGTAGCGGCAGATGCTAAAGCAGTAGCGGCAGATGCTAAAGCTGATGGTGCGGTAGCGAAAGCTGAAGCGGCAGATGCTAAAAGCGGTAGCGGCAGATGCTAAAAGCAGTAGCGGCAGATACCAAAGCCGGTAAAGCGGCAACAGATGCAGCTAATGCATTGACTACAGCAAATGGCATTGATGGCAAAGTGTCAAAAGCGCTTCAAGCTGTTGATAAAGGTTGGACTTTACAGACTGAACCTGGAACAGAAACCACCATCAACGCAGCAAATAATGTTGTTAGATTTAAAGCAGGCGATAATATTAAGATCAGTCAAACTGGTGGCAATATCACTGTAGCATTAACTAATGACATTAACGTAACTAAAGTGACTGCAGGAACTGTAGTTGCGGGCAACTTGACTGCGAAAAATGCAACCTTAGGTGGCGCTGGTCATACTGTTAAAGTTGAAAACGGTACAAACGTTGATATGGGCGGTAACCAAATCCACAATGTGGGAGATGGTGTTAAAGATTCTGATGCCGCAACTGTAGGTCAGTTGAATCGTGCATTAGATCAGGTCGCAGGAAGTCCGGCTAAGATCAATGAGTTAAACAACCGTGTAGATAAGATGAACAAGGAAATGCGTGGTTACGCTGCTAATGCAATGGCAGTAACAGCATTGCCTCAAGTTTATACTGCCGGTGACTCAATGATTAGTGCTGCTGTAGGTTCTCAAGGTGGTGCAGCTTCCGTTGCTGTGGGCTACTCACGCGCATCGGATAACGGAAAAGTTGTTATCAAATTGAATATGGCAGCAAGCAGCAGTGGCGAAAAAGGCGTTGCGGCAGGTGTTGGTTACAAATGGTAATCAATAGCTAATTGTAAACGCTAATCTAAATAAAATCGTGAGAGTGTAAGCTCTCACGATTTTTATCAGGTTTTTTTCTTATGGAAAAATACACAAACTTCTTTTTGAAACTACTGAAAAAAATGACCGCACTTTTGTTATGCGATCCTACTTTTTTTGAGTAATTTTGATAAAAATTACATAGCCAATTTAAACAAAATAAACTGGACGCCGGAAATGGGAGAGCCTCATCAATTACATGGGCTGCCTTCCAATCATTTCGATATTATTTTGGTTGATGAAACTTACAGTCTTAATTACAGCAGTTTTATTTGCTGTCTGAGGGTTTTGAAGAATAACGGTATTATTGTAATGCCGAAAAAGTGTCATCTCCAATTTGATAAATTCAAGAAAAGAGTGGCTGAGTTTGTAGAAATCTTTTCCCTCTTCGGATGAGATCCCAATCTTAATACTTTCGAAAGTGGTTCAGAATAAAAAGCTATGAGGTATATGAACAAGAACTTTCTTATTTTTTTAGAAACTAGAGCATTTGATATGGCACTGCAATGGATTGATAAAATGGAAATATTATCTCCCTTTGCCATAGAGCCTATTATGTACCGTTGCAATATTTATCAAACCTTAGGATTAGTTGAAGGGGTTGAAGCAAGTTGGGCTTCTTTTCAACAACGCTTTAATCATCAAGGTATTGAAATATATAAGGCATTGTCTGTTATCACGGCTGGAGATTATTGCAAAGGTTTTAAAATGCGCCAACCTTTGGTGTCTGATGCACGTAGAACCAAAACTCCCCCTAAAGCTGTACATCAAATAAAAAAATGGCAAGGGCAAAATTTATTGGGAAAACATTTTGTTATTTGGACTGAATTCGGTCTGGGTGATGAGTTGATGTTTGCTCAATTAGCTTATGCACTAAAAAAACAACTTAATGTAAGAAAAATCACACTCATTGCACAAACTCCCGTTGTGAAATTATTGAAGAGTCATCTGGATATTGATGTCGTGATTGATAGTAAAAAGATCGATCTTGAGCTGGATGATAGTTTTGATTATTGGAGTTTTCCACATGATATCATGGCATATATTGATCTTCCTTTTTATCAAATTGTGAAGCGTCATCCTTATCTTTTTATCGATCAGCAAAGTATTGATAATGCAAAAAAGAAAATTTCACAAATGCCTGATAAATTGAATATTGGGATTGTTTGGCGAGGAAATCCCACCCATGAAAATGATGCTTTTCGTTCTATTCACCAACCTGAACTTTTAAGACTCTTATTTGATATAGAAGGGGCTAATTGGTATTGCTTACAGAAAGAATGCAATCTTGAAGAAAAAAAATTATTAGCTGAATATCAGATTCCAAATTTAGCCAAAAATGCAAAAACCTTATGGGAAACAGCTACTTATTTAGTTAATTTAGATTATCTTGTGACGGTGGATACATCAGTTGCGCATTTGGCCGGTGCTTTAGGAGTGAAAACATTGTTACTTTTGCCTTTTATTGGCGATTGGCGTTGGGGATATGGAAGTGGAAACAATTTATGGTATCCAAATATTACCTCTATTCGGATTGATAGTCTGACGTCATCGTTTGAAAAGGTTATTCATGAAGTAGGGATACACTTAAACGTATTAATACATAATCATTTAACACGTAATTAGCTATAGGAGCTAGGATGAATAAAAAAGCCACTGCTGAACAAGCTGAGGTGATTTCGCCGAATATTGAATTGTTAGAACAAGCGGTAGAACAAAAAGACTATGAACGAGCTTGTAGCATTTTTATTAGCTATTTTAACTGAGCTAGATGACAATTTTGGGCTTTTTAGGTCAGATTGAGTTTTTCTTATCCTGAACAATATCAAGCGGAAACGCTTGATATGGATCTTGTCGTCTATTTTTGCCACAGAATGGCGAATGTCATTACAGAACTATTTACTGATCAAGAACTTACCATTTCAGATATCGGTATGCAGCGTTTTTTCTCATTCCAACGTTGGATGGCGATGATTTTTGCAAGCTCAAGTTATATTAATGCTGATCATATCTTACAGGTTTATAACAAAAATCCGGTTCCTGGCTCTTTGGAAGTTGAGCTTGAGTCTAATCGCGACTCCTTAGTGAAGTTTTTGCATTATGTATTTTCCGGAGTCTAACCTAAATCTTAATTTAGATATGCTGTGGAATATTGCGCCTGATGTTTGTGCTTCACTTTGCTTTGCATTGCAATCAGGGCGCTTTATTGGTACGCCTGCTGCGTTTTCAAAGCGCGCTGCGATTTTACAATGGTTCCCTGAAAAGCTTGCCACATTATCTGATTTAAATTCTGTACCTAATAGTATTTGTCATGATGTGTATATGCATTGCAGCTATGATGTTGCACCAAATAAACATGATGTAAAAAAAGCCTTAAACACAGTGATTCGCCGAAATCATTTCTTATGTGGCTGGAAAGATCTTGATGTTTCTCAAATTGGTTATCGAGATGGAAAACCGGTAATGGTTGTTATCTTGGAACATTTCAACATGGCACACTCTATTTACCGAACTCACTCAACATCCATGATTGCTGCGCGTGAACATTTTTATTTAATTGGTATTGGGAGTGAGCGAATCGATGAACAGGGACGAGCTGTTTTTGATGAGTTCGTTTTATCTCCTCATGACGATCATATATATAGTAGAATGGGGCTTGTTCGTGATATTTGTGAAAAAAATCAAGCTGCAATCTTATATATGCCGTCTATTGGTATGGATTTGTTATCTATCTTCCTCAGCAATACCCGTGTTGCGCCAATTCAAGCCATTGCGTTAGGTCATCCGGCAACAACATATTCTGACTTCATTGAATATGTTGTGGTTGAAGATGATTATGTTGGCTCTGAAGATTGTTTTAGTGAGACTCTTTTACGTCTTCCAAAAGATGCGTTGCCTTATGTTCCATCAGCCTTTGCACCGACCAATGTGGAATATGTGTTACGTGAGAATCCGGCAGTTATCAATATTGGTATTGCAGCGACTACGATGAAATTAAATCCGTATTTCTTGGAAATATTAAGGATTATCAGAGATAAAGCAGCGGTGAAAATACATTTTCATTTTATGCTGGGACAATCATATGGTATTACGCATCCATATGTAGCTCGTTTTATTAAATCGTATTTAGGAGATGATGCGACGGCACATCAGCAAACGCCTTACCAAGAATATCTTGGCCTCATTAAGGATTGTGACATGATGTTAAATCCACTTCCGTTCGGCAATACTAATGGCATTATTGATATGGTCACCATGGGATTGGTAGGTATCTGTAAAACCGGAGCGGAAGTACACGAACACATTGATGAAGGTTTATTCCGTCGTTTAGGTTTGCCGGATTGGCTGATTGCAAATACGATTGATGAATATATTGAGCGCGCTATTCGTTTGGCTGAAAATCATGAAGAACGTTTAGCGTTGCGTCATCAAATTATCAAAAATAACGGGTTAAATACTTTATTCTCAGGTAATCCACGTCCAATGGGAGAGGTTTTCTTGAAGAAATTAAAAGCATGGGCGAAAAAGAACGGCGTGAAAATTAAGCCTAAAAGAAAAAAACTAAAAAAAGCCTGCCTAAGGTTTATTTTTTTAATAAAAATAGAGACCATATTTGCTTAGAAAATCTTGGTGTTTTTATTAAATTTAAGTGCGGTTGAAATTCATCTTCTTTTTAACCGCACTTTTTTATTCATCGTGGCAATCTTTTTTTCATACTAACACCTAATAAAAAAAGGCTTAACCTTCAGTGGGTTAAGCCTTTTTTTCTTTGGAATAAAAGAAGATTATTCTACTTTTTAATTGTTTGCCGTCATAGCTCATTGTTTGAACAGATGTTAACGCTTTGCCGCCTTCTGTTTCACCGCCGATGAGCAATACTTTGTTGTCATAAGACACGGAAAATTTCAATAGGGATTTTAAGGTTTTTAATCGGTTAAATCTTTGTGCAACTGCTACATAATACCGGTTTTTTACATAACAAATATCCAAAATACAAAAAAGCAGGCTGAAGGCAGCCTGCTTTTTCCACTTAGTAAAACATTGATTCGATTATTTGACTTGCAGCACTTCCAATGTGTTGGTCGAACCGGATTCACGCATTTTCGAGCCGCTGGTAATGATGTATTGGTCGCCAGAACACAGAATTTGGTGTTCGACCAACACAGCTTCCACTTCGTTCAGCGCAGTATCGTGGTCGGTACTGGTCGCCAAAATCATCGGACGCACGCCGCGATACATCGCCATGCGGCGTTGTGCGGAAATGCTCGGGGTCAGGGCGAAAATCGGCAAAGTGATGTTGTGGCGGCTGATTTCGAAGGCGGTTGAGCCGCTTTCGGTCAGGGCGACAATCGCTTTGGCGTGAACTGCGCGCGCTACGGTAACCGCGCCGCGGGCAATCGCCAAGTTGGTGCTGAGAGGATCTTGGAATTCAACTGGCTCGATAACGCCATTGAGGGAGTCCTGCTCTTTTTCGGCCGCCGCACAAATAACCGCCATTTGGCTGACCGTTTCAAACGGATACGCACCCACCGCAGTTTCAGCGGAACACATTACCGCATCGGTACCGTCCAATACCGCATTGGCCACGTCGCTCACTTCGGCACGGGTCGGTACGGGATTGGTAATCATGGATTCCATCATTTGGGTCGCGGTAATGCTGAAGCGGCGCAACTCACGGGCGCGGCGGATCATGCGTTTTTGCAGGGCAGGAACGGCGGCATGACCGACTTCCACTGCCAAGTCGCCGCGGGCAACCATAATACCGTCGCTGGCGAGGATGATTTCGTCTAGATTTTTCAATGGCTTCTACGCGCTCGATTTTTGGAAACCAAACCGGGACGTACGGCTGTACTGCCTTTTCATTTCTTCCTCGACTTTGGCGCGTGCGATGTGCAGATCTTCAGCAGATTTCACAAAGCTGATGGCCAAGTAGTCGCAACCGATGGCAATCGCCGTTTTTCAGGTCGCGGAAGTCTTTTTCGGTCAACGCACCGGCAGACAGGCCGCCACCGCGTTTATTGATACCTTTATTACTTTTCAGCACATGGCTGTTTTCAATTCTTGTAATAATCCTACTTCCTTCAACCGCCTCAACAGTCAAGGTCAACAGGCCGTCATCCAGCCACAAAACATCACCGGCAACGACGTCATTCGGCAAATCGCGGTAGTCCAAACCCACCGCTTCGCGTGTACCTTCGCCTTCAAGCGCGGCATCCAAAATTAAGGTTTCATCTTTATTCAGCTCGATGCTGCCGCCGGCAATTTTGCCGACACGGATTTTCGGGCCTTGCAAGTCGGCAAGAATAGCCACTTCCTGACCTGCACGTTTCGCGGCTTCGCGCACGATGAGGGCGTTTTTCTTCATGGAACTCAGGGGTACCGTGGCTGAAATTAAAACGGATGACATTAAGACCGCCGACACGGATCATGTCTTCCAACAATTGCACATTGTTGCTGCCCGGACCCAATGTGGCGACAATTTTGGTATTGTGACTGATACGGGTTAAATCACGTTGCAATTCGCTCATGTAAACATCCTTTCCTGTTGATTCCACGTTTGATAATGAGGGAGATTGTACGCTTAATGCAATAATGTTGGCGTAAAATTACATGATTTTTCTGACTTAAACTAAATTTATTTTTGCATTAACCTACTTTTTCTATCGGATACAATACACTCTCACGTCGTCATTTTTTTGATTTTTCAGACGGCCTCCCTCATACTAATAGAATACTCAACTGATCCATGAAACGTTTTTTGACTCCGCTACCCATCGGCATCGTTTTGGCCGACCTAATCTACGGTTTCGTACTCAATGTCATGCAAGGCTTAAATTTGCAACAAACCGCCTCCAACCAATCTGGTACCATTTCCGTCACACCCGACATTGCCTTCAACAGCCTGCAAATCGTCGCCAACGGCGGCATGGTCTGCATCATCGGCTTCGGTTTGATTGTTTTGTTCCAACTCAACCGCGCTGTATTACGCCAACAAATCCTGCCCATCGGTATTTTTCCGAACCCTCGGCCTGTTGGCTGTTTTGGCATTCAGCATTTCGTCTTTGTGGGAATGGTTGCATGCCGCTTTGTCGCTGCTTTCTGGTCACAACGTTTTAAACTTAAGCAACCCGCGTTATCTAGTTACCGCGGCCTGTATGCCCATCATCGCTTTCTTGTGCATCTTACGCCTGTACAATTGGTATCGCCTGCATCGGACTGTTGCCTCTAACGACACCTCTACGACCCTCTAATCAAATTGCAAAAAGGCCGTCTGAAACAGGAAAACCTATTTCAGACGGCCTTGTCATTGTATGTCTCAACGTTGATGGCTGGTTTCTACGCCGGCCTTAATCTCACCATACATTTGCGAGCTGCCTCCGCTGCCTGATGCGCAGGCCGCCAAACTCAGTGTCAAAACAGCCGCAGTCAAAATCTTCAACATTGAGTGTTCTCTTTCTACAAAAAAATTATTTCGGGTCGCAACGGAAATGGTAAGCGCAGATTTCAAATCCGTTTTTTTGAAGTAGAGACGATGGGCATTGGCACGGTCATGGTTCACATGGACATTCAGATGGATTTTGGTCGCGCCGGTTTCCGCACCGATTTTACGTACTTCTTCCAACAAGCGAGAAGCATAGCCTTTTTGGCGGCATTGCGGCATGGTTACGAGATCATCAATATGGATATGGTAACCGCTGGCCAAGTTATGTGCAGTATGGAAACCGCATACGGCTACGGCATTTTGTTTGCCTTCTTCAAAAAAATACCCAGCAGACGGTAGCCGGTTTTGCGCTGATGCTCGTTGATTTGTTCGACAAAACGGTGAATATCGGTCAACGATGAACGCAGAACACTCAAGGCCGCAAAAGCAGTTGCAGTTTCTTCCGGCTGAATTTCACGCAATACGCCGACCACAGGTGCGGCAGCTTGTGGCTCAGGCTGCACATTGGCCGCTTCCGCACGCTCGGCGGCATGTTTTTTCTTCAATCGCCTGCGCCAACAAAACGCGCTCGACCGGCACTTCGCCCCTGCTGTTTGCTCTCTTGTTCTTTAAGCAAGGCTTTACAGTCAATCACGCGCAAATCATTATCTGCCGCGAAGTCCATCAAGAAACGGAACATTTGCGGATTGTCTTCTTCCAACTTTTTATCGACCGCCACACAACGGACATTGTCCACCAAAATCGGGCGCACCCAATTAGAATAGGAAAGGCGGTTGTCTTTAGTAAAGGAAGACAAAAATACCGCACAGGCGCTCCGCCCAGTCGCTTGGTCGGAAAAATCTTGCCTTTGCTGGTCGTACCATGGATCACAACTTCATAAGGATTACACACTAACATAAGCAGCTTCCTGAGAGTAAATGGCTGAAGGAATATTTCGCCAGTGCCAACATCAGAAAAAAAGTTCCGATACATAGCAACAGATTATTGAAAAAAATATCAGTAAGGTTTTTGAAATACGACAATGATGAGACGGCTTGCCGATCCTGACAATCCGTTTCAAATTCTTTTGATTATTATACCCGATACGCCTCTTTTTTTCTTCAAAAAAATCATTTGAAAAAAATAACAACAGGCCGTCTGAAAACAAGTATTTCGGTTTCAGACGGCCTGCATATTTTAAATATCAATACAACAATTTCTTGCGGGGCTTTTGCTCGCCACTGGATTTAATTTCTGACAAATTGAAATTCAGTATACTCAAATCCAAAATGCTTTCAGAAGTGCATTGATCGCCAAAGGCATTTTCATAAGTGGCCTTCAGTTTCAACACGCCGCCAAATGTCTGGTCCGGCAATTCGGCAGCCAGCGCCAACATGCTTGCAAACACGCCGCCATACAATTCGCCCGATGCCAGCATATCCACACCGCCGGAAAACATCTCCAAGCGCATAACCGCATCGGCGACCAGCTTGCTCGGCAAGTGATCCGGCAAAGACTCTACCTCAAAACGCACATTCTTCGCCAAGCCCTTACCGCTATTGCGGACAATCAAAACCAATAAATCCGTTTGACCGTCAGAACGCTGCAACGTCGCATGCAAAACAGGATGAATGCTTTCTTTTTGAATCAGCTGCTCACGATGCAACATCTTGCTTTTTGCTTTGGATCGCGCAGAGACGACAGCCCAAATCAACCAAACAAATGCAACGGCAGAAATGGCAGTGACCAAAAGGGGAAGGTTGGTCAAATAGGCTTGCTGATTAAACCAAACTTGTGCTGCCAAAAATCCGGCAAAGAAAATCAAGACGTATAAAATTGGGGCAAACCGGCTTTGTATGGATGAGTGCATAAGTTTTCCTACATTTCGTGTCGTGTTATAAAAAATAATGCCTTTTGAGCAAATGATGTCATTAACTCAGAAGGCATTATTTTAACGTAATTTGCTTAATATCTTGCTTTTTATGAAACTGATATATCAAGCAGACAACTCAAACCGCACAGCTGTGTTTTCAGACGGCCTGAGAGTTTTTATCAGGTGTAGGAAAACGTTGCGTTGTTTACACCACAGGTTGAGAATGAAGCCTACAAGACCTCAAACGGCGTATCGCCGTTCAAACTGCGGTGCGGCTTCACAGTGTTATAGAAATTAACAAAGCGGCACAACTCCTTTCGCCGGTGTTCCGGACTGTCAAACAACTGTTTCCCATGCCACATCTCCATCAGGGTGCGGATAACCCGTTCCGCCTTACCGTTGGTCTGCGGACGGGCAACCCGGGTAAACTTTTGACCAATCCCGTTCTCATAACAGGCTACACCGAAAGCATGGTTGGCCGAGCCTTTATATTCCGTACCGTTGTCGGAGTAAACGCACTCAATCAGGTATGGACAGGGATCAATCAGGTGTCCAGTCAGAAACTTGGCGGCACTGTCTGCGGTTTTGTCCGGCAAAATGGCGGTGTATAGCTCCCTTGAGAAATCGTCGATGGCGACAAACAGGTAATCCCGATTACCGGTGACTTTCTGCCCTTTGAGCAGCGGCAGCCGTTTGGTATCGAGATGTACCAGCTCTCCGGGGTAGGATTTATTGTAGCGTTTGGCCTGCCTTTTGAGTTTTTCCTGAATGCCGCGTTCTACCTTGGCCAGGCGTTTCATTCCGTACTTTGCCTGTTTGAAACGGTTGTTGGTACTGGTTTGGGGTTTGAGCAGTCTGCCCCTTGCGGCTTTAAGTGCGCGGTAAATGGTGACGCGGCTGACTTGGTAGCGGCGTGCCAGGGAGGTTACGCTTTCCTTCCCCTGCGTGTAGGCCAGCCAAATGGCTTGGCGGTGGTGCGGGGTGAGACGGGTGTTTTTGTGCATGTTCATGTTTCAGTATTCTCCTGGAAATACTGTAAACAACGCTACTAGTTTCTACAGATTATGTATGATTACCCTGTTGTTATTCTTGAACAAAAGTACTGAAAGTTACGGTTAACTGTTTGGAATATTTGAAATCAAACGATATTTGCGTTAATATGGCGTAAGCATTTATGTGGGTATGGGCTGTTGCCCTATCTGCGTATGTGACAGTGTTTACCGCTTGGAATAAAACCATTCTGTAGACTTCCTGACTGATTCAATCAAACACGTTATGGGAAAAAATCTGATGAAGAAATTTTTATTTGGTGCATTTGCCGCCGTCTGTGCGGCGTTCTCTTTGGCTGCCGTGAACATCAATACCGCGTCTTCTGCCGAACTGGAGGCCTTGCCGGGTATCGGCCCGGCTAAGGCGAAATCGATTGTGGAATACCGTCAGAAGAACGGTGCGTTCAAATCGGTGGAGGAGCTGAAAAACGTGAAGGGCATCGGTGATGCGGTGCTGAACAAGTTGAAGGCGGAGGCGACGGTTTCTTCTGCCGCGCCTAAGGCCGCCCAGCCTGCCGTAAAAAAATAAGCCTGACGGTTAACTACCGTAGACGCCGCCCCGAGGCCGAACCGTTTGCGGTTCGGGTTGACGAGCGGCTTTGTATGGGGCCGGGAATGAGAGCTTGGACAACGCGGGGCTTCTATTGGGTAATAACTGAAAAACAGCCGAATCCCTGTGCTTGGGTCTCAGCTGTTGAGTACAGAGGGTTATTTTGCAAAGGTATCAGGCCGTCTGAAAACTTGAAAGAATCTGAAAACTTGAAAGAAGCAGCCGTCTGTTAAATATGCGATAATGCGGAAGATTTCATGGGTGTGGTAGGAACATGGTTGTGATTGTCTGACGGGGATGATGTCGGGCAACGATGGAATTGGTTTGCTTGAGACGCCCGCCTGTTGCGGGCTTTTTTTATGGGAAGGAATGGTCATGCCTAATCCGCTTTATCGGCAACATATTATTTCAATTTCAGATTTGACGACGGAGCAGCTCGAATTACTGCTTCAGACGGCCTTGAAGTTAAAAAAAGCAGCCTCGTGAAGATTTGCTTGAGGATAAATTGATTGGATCGTGCTTTTTTGAACCGTCTACCCGTACGCGTTTGTCTTTTGAAACGGCGGTACAGCGTTTGGGTGGGAAAGTTATCGGTTTTTCCGATGGTGCGAATACCAGTGCGAAAAAGGGTGAAACGCTTGCGGATACTGCGAGGATTATTTCCAGCTATACAGATGCGATTATTCAGCGACACCCCAAAGACGGTGCGGCCCGTGTGGCGGCTGAATTTTTCGAGCGTACCTGTGATTAATGCCGGTGATGGTACCAACCAACATCCGAGCCAGACGCTTTTAGATTTGGTAACGATTTATGAAACGCAGGGCAGTTTGAGCAATTTGAAGATTGCGATGGCCGGTGATTTGAAATATGGCCGTACGGTACACTCATTGTGTCAGGCATTGAAGCGTTGGGGTTGTGAGTTCGCATTTGTATCCCTCCCAGCTTGGCGATGCCGGACTATATTACTGAAGAGTTGGAAGAGGCCGGTTGCCCTTACCAAGTTTTGTCTAGTTTGGAAGAAGCGGTCGAATGGGCGGATATTTTGTACATGACCCGCGTTCAGCGCGAACGTTTTGATGAGCAGGAATTTGCCAAAATTCAGGGTAAATTCAATCTTGATGCGTCGATGTTGGCGAATGCCAAACCCAATTTGCGCGTCTTGCATCCTTTACCGAGGGTAGATGAAATTCATCCGGATGTGGATAAAACACCTCATGCCTATTATTTTGAGCAGGCAACCAATGGCGTGTATGCACGGATGGCGATTTTGTCTTTGGTATTGAACGAAGAAGTTTAAGGAGCGAAAGATGGAAAACTCAAAACTCAGCGTTGAAGCGATTGAACAAGGTACGGTAATTGACCATATTCCTGCCGGTAAAGGCTTGGCCATTTTAAGACAGTTTAAGTTGCTGCATTATGGCAGCGCGGTTACGGTCGGCTTTAATTTGCCCAGCAAAACGCAGGGAAGCAAAGACATTATCAAAGTCAGCGGCGTATGGTTGGATGCCAATGCGGCCAACCGTTTGGCTTTATTTGCCCCTGAAGCAGTGGTAAACAAAATCGATCAGTTTAAAGTGATCGACAAACAGCATTTGTCATTGCCGGACGAAATTTCAGAAGTATTCCGCTGCCCGAATACCAATTGTGCCAGTCATGGCGAGCCGGTCATCAGCCGTTTTTATGTCCGTTCACATAATGGTCAGACACGTTTGAAATGCCATTATTGCGAGAAAACCTTCTCGCGTGATTCAGTTGCCGAAGCCTGATATGTAGAAATTAGTAGCGTTGTTTACAGTATTTCCAGGAGAATACTGAAACATGAACATGCACAAAAACACCCGTCTCACCCCGCACCACCGCCAAGCCATTTGGCTGGCCTACACGCAGGGGAAGGAAAGCGTAACCTCCCTGGCACGCCGCTACCAAGTCAGCCGCGTCACCATTTACCGCGCACTTAAAGCCGCAAGGGGCAGACTGCTCAAACCCCAAACCAGTACCAACAACCGTTTCAAACAGGCAAAGTACGGAATGAAACGCCTGGCCAAGGTAGAACGCGGCATTCAGGAAAAACTCAAAAGGCAGGCCAAACGCTACAATAAATCCTACCCCGGAGAGCTGGTACATCTCGATACCAAACGGCTGCCGCTGCTCAAAGGGCAGAAAGTCACCGGTAATCGGGATTACCTGTTTGTCGCCATCGACGATTTCTCAAGGGAGCTATACACCGCCATTTTGCCGGACAAAACCGCAGACAGTGCCGCCAAGTTTCTGACTGGACACCTGATTGATCCCTGTCCATACCTGATTGAGTGCGTTTACTCTGATAACGGTACGGAATACAAAGGCTCGGCCAACCATGCTTTCGGTGTAGCCTGTTATGAGAACGGGATTGGTCAAAAGTTTACCCGGGTTGCCCGTCCGCAGACCAACGGTAAGGCGGAACGGGTTATCCGCACCCTGATGGAGATGTGGCATGAGAAACAGTTGTTTGACAGTCCGGAACACCGGCGAAAGGAGTTGTGCCGCTTTGTTAATTTCTATAACACTGTGAAGCCGCACCGCAGTTTGAACGGCGATACGCCGTTTGAGGTCTTGCAGGCTTCATTCTCAACCTGTGGTGTAAACAACGCAACGTTTTCCTACACATAATCCAAATACCAAGAATGCACGAACACTCAATAGGTATCGGTTCATCAATATTCTTGCACCCCTTACCCCATCACCTATCGCCAAACCGACAGAAACAACAGGCATGTAAAAAGCCCCCGACATCAGTCGGGGGCTTCGGAATGGGTGTTTGGCGGTGACCTACTTTCACATGGAAGAACCACACTATCATCGGCGCTGAGTCGTTTCACGGTCCTGTTCGGGATGGGAAGGCGTGGGACCAACTCGCTATGGCCGCCAAACGTAAACTGTACAAATCGGTAAAGCCGATAATCAATAATGGGTAATGACTGAATCAGTCAGTAAGCTTTTATATTTGAAGTTCTTCAAATGATAGAGTCAAGCCTCACGAGCAATTAGTATGGGTTAGCTTCACACGTTACCGCGCTTCCACACCCCACCTATCAACGTCCTGGTCTCGAACGACTCTTTAGTGCGGTTAAACCGCAAGGGAAGTCTCATCTTCAGGCGAGTTTCGCGCTTAGATGCTTTCAGCGCTTATCTCTTCCGAACTTAGCTACCCGGCTATGCAACTGGCGTTACAACCGGTACACCAGAGGTTCGTCCACTCCGGTCCTCTCGTACTAGGAGCAGCCCCCGTCAAACTTCCAACGCCCACTGCAGATAGGACCAAACTGTCTCACGACGTTTTAAACCCAGCTCACGTACCACTTTAAATGGCGAACAGCCATACCCTTGGGACCGACTACAGCCCCAGGATGTGATGAGCCGACATCGAGGTGCCAAACTCCGCCGTCGATATGAACTCTTGGGCGGAATCAGCCTGTTATCCCCGGAGTACCTTTTATCCGTTGAGCGATGGCCCTTCCATACAGAACCACCGGATCACTATGTCCTGCTTTCGCACCTGCTCGACTTGTCGGTCTCGCAGTTAAGCTACCTTTTGCCATTGCACTATTAGTCCGATTTCCGACCGGACCTAGGTAACCTTCGAACTCCTCCGTTACTCTTTGGGAGGAGACCGCCCCAGTCAAACTGCCTACCATGCACGGTCCCCGACCCGGATTACGGGTCTGGGTTAGAACCTCAAAGACACCAGGGTGGTATTTCAAGGACGGCTCCACAGAGACTGGCGTCTCTGCTTCTAAGCCTCCCACCTATCCTACACAAGTGACTTCAAAGTCCAATGCAAAGCTACAGTAAAGGTTCACGGGGTCTTTCCGTCTAGCAGCGGGTAGATTGCATCTTCACAACCACTTCAACTTCGCTGAGTCTCGGGAGGAGACAGTGTGGCCATCGTTACGCCATTCGTGCGGGTCGGAACTTACCCGACAAGGAATTTCGCTACCTTAGGACCGTTATAGTTACGGCCGCCGTTTACTGGGGCTTCGATCCGATGCTCTCACATCTTCAATTAACCTTCCAGCACCGGGCAGGCGTCACACCCTATACGTCCACTTTCGTGTTAGCAGAGTGCTGTGTTTTTAATAAACAGTCGCAGCCACCTATTCTCTGCGACCCTCCGAGGCTTACGGAGCAAGTCCTTAACCTTAGAGGGCATACCTTCTCCCGAAGTTACGGTATCAATTTGCCGAGTTCCTTCTCCCGAGTTCTCTCAAGCGCCTTAGAATTCTCATCCTGCCCACCTGTGTCGGTTTGCGGTACGGTTCGATTCAAACTGAAGCTTAGTGGCTTTTTCCTGGAAGCGTGGTATCGGTTACTTCATGTCCGTAGACACTCGTCGTCACTTCTCGGTGTTAAGAAGACCCGGATTTGCCTAAGTCTTCCACCTACCGGCTTAAACAAGCTATTCCAACAGCTTGCTAACCTAACCTTCTCCGTCCCCACATCGCATTTTGAATCAAGTACAGGAATATTAACCTGTTTCCCATCGACTACGCATTTCTGCCTCGCCTTAGGGGCCGACTCACCCTACGCCGATGAACGTTGCGTAGGAAACCTTGGGCTTTTCGGCGAGCGGGCTTTTTCACCCGCTTTATCGCTACTCATGTCAACATTCGCACTTCTGATACCTCCAGCACACTTTTACAATGCACCTTCATCGGCCTACAGAACGCTCCCCTACCATGCCAGTAAACTGGCATCCGCAGCTTCGGTTATAGATTTGAGCCCCGTTACATCTTCCGCGCAGGACGACTCGACCAGTGAGCTATTACGCTTTCTTTAAATGATGGCTGCTTCTAAGCCAACATCCTGGCTGTCTGGGCCTTCCCACTTCGTTTACCACTTAATCTATCATTTGGGACCTTAGCTGGCGGTCTGGGTTGTTTCCCTCTTGACAACGGACGTTAGCACCCTGCTGTCTGTCTCCCGAGGAACCACTTGATGGTATTCTTAGTTTGCCATGGGTTGGTAAGTTGCAATAACCCCCTAGCCATAACAGTGCTTTTACCCCCATCAGTGTCTTGCTCGAGGCACTACCTAAATAGTTTTTCGGGGAGAACCAGCTATCTCCGAGTTTGTTTAGCCTTTTCACCCCTATCCACAGCTCATCCCCGCATTTTTGCAACATGCGTGGGTTCGGTCCTCCAGTACCTGTTACGGCACCTTCAACCTGGCCATGGATAGATCACTCGGTTTCGGGTCTACACCCAGCAACTGTTCGCCCTATTAAGACTCGGTTTCTACGCCTCCCCTATTCGGTTAAGCTCGCTACTGAATGTAAGTCGTTGACCCATTATACAAAAGGTACGCAGTCACACCACAAGGGTGCTCCCACTGTTTGTATGCATCAGGTTTCAGGTTCTATTTCACTCCCTCCCGGGGTTCTTTTTCGCCTTTTCCCTCACGGTACTGGTTCACTATCGGTCGATGATGAGTATTTAGCCTTGGAGGATGGTCCCCCATATTCAGACAGGATTTCACGTGTCCCGCCCTACTTTTCGTACGCTTAGTACCACTATTGAGATTTCGAATACGGGACTATCACCCACTATGGTCAAGCTTCCCAGCTTGTTCTTCTATCTCGACAGTTATCACGCACAGGCTCCTCCGCGTTCGCTCGCCACTACTTGCGGAATCTCGGTTGATTTCTTTTCCTCCGGGTACTTAGATGGTTCAGTTCTCCGGGTTTGCTTCTCAAGTCTATGTATTCAACTTTAGGATACTGCACAGAATGCAGTGGGTTTCCCCATTCGGACATCGCGGGATCATAGCTTTATTGCCAGCTCCCCCACGCTTTTTCGCAGGCTTACACGTCCTTCGTCGCCTATCATCGCCAAGGCATCCACCTGATGCACTTATTCACTTGACTCTATCATTTCAAGAACCTCTTTGACTTCGTTTACCTACCCGTTGACTAGGGAAGTAAACTTGAAATTCCTACTTTGATAAAAGCTTACTGCTTTTGTTGTGTCTTAATCCCGCCTTTTTGTGTTTCAGGATTAAGTCGATACAATCATCACCCAAATACTGTGTTTGTTTTCTTTTCTCTTGCGAGAGATTTTTATCCTTTGCAAAGAACAAAAAAATCAAAAACAAATTCATTGTCTTTGTTTGTTGATTTCGGCTTTCCAATTTGTTAAAGATCGATGCGTCGATATTTCACTTCGCAAATCAAAAATAAGCTGCTAAGTATAGCAGACTTCCTTTGATTTGTAAAGTTCTTGGTGGAGGCAAACGGGATCGAACCGATGACCCCTGCTTGCAAAAGCAGGTGCTCTACCAACTGAGCTATGCCCCCGTTCTTGGTGGGTCTGGGAGGACTTGAACCTCCGACCCCACGCTTATCAAGCGTGTGCTCTAACCAGCTGAGCTACAAACCCGGATTCTCTTCTTAAGCGAATCTTGTCTTCACTCAAGCTTTTTCTCTTCCGCATCTTTTTACAGTTTACCGATAAGTGTGAATGCATCAGACCTCTTCTTTCTCTAGAAAGGAGGTGATCCAGCCGCAGGTTCCCCTACGGCTACCTTGTTACGACTTCACCCCAGTCATGAAGCATACCGTGGTAAGCGGGCTCCTTGCGGTTACCCTACCTACTTCTGGTATCCCCCACTCCCATGGTGTGACGGGCGGTGTGTACAAGACCCGGGAACGTATTCACCGCAGTATGCTGACCTGCGATTACTAGCGATTCCGACTTCATGCACTCGAGTTGCAGAGTGCAATCCGGACTACGATCGGTTTTTGTGAGATTGGCTCCACCTCGCGGCTTAGCTACCCTCTGTACCGACCATTGTATGACGTGTGAAGCCCTGGTCATAAGGGCCATGAGGACTTGACGTCATCCCCACCTTCCTCCGGCTTGTCACCGGCAGTCTCATTAGAGTGCCCAACTAAATGATGGCAACTAATGACAAGGGTTGCGCTCGTTGCGGGACTTAACCCAACATCTCACGACACGAGCTGACGACAGCCATGCAGCACCTGTGTTACGGCTCCCGAAGGCACTCCTCCGTCTCTGGAGGATTCCGTACATGTCAAGACCAGGTAAGGTTCTTCGCGTTGCATCGAATTAATCCACATCATCCACCGCTTGTGCGGGTCCCCGTCAATTCTTTGAGTTTTAATCTTGCGACCGTACTCCCCAGGCGGTCAATTTCACGCGTTAGCTACGCTACTAAGCAATCAAGTTGCCCAACAGCTAATTGACATCGTTTAGGGCGTGGACTACCAGGGTATCTAATCCTGTTTGCTACCCACGCTTTCGAGCATGAACGTCAGTGTTATCCCAGGAGGCTGCCTTCGCCATCGGTATTCCTCCACATCTCTACGCATTTCACTGCTACACGTGGAATTCTACCTCCCTCTGACACACTCTAGTCACCCAGTTCAGAACGCAGTTCCCAGGTTGAGCCCGGGATTTCACATCCTGCTTAAGTAACCGTCTGCGCTCGCTTTACGCCCAGTAATTCCGATTAACGCTCGCACCCTACGTATTACCGCGGCTGCTGGCACGTAGTTAGCCGGTGCTTATTCTTCAGGGTACCGTCATCAGACAGGGTATTAACCCTGTCCTTTTCTTCCCTGACAAAAAGTCCTTTACAACCCGAAGGCCTTCTTCAGACACGCGGCATGGCTGGATCAGGCTTGCGCCCATTGTCCAAAAATTCCCCCACTGCTGCCTCCCGTAGGAGTCTGGGCCGTGTCTCAGTCCCAGTGTGGCGGATCATCCTCTCAGACCCGCTACTGATCGTCGCCTTGGTAGGCCTTTTACCCCACCAACTAGCTAATCAGATATCGGCTGCTCGAATAACGCAAGGCCCGAAGGTCCCCTGCTTTCCTCCTCAGAGAATATGCGGTATTAGCTAATCTTTCGATTAGTTATCCCCCATTACTCGGTACGTTCCGATATATTACTCACCCTGTTCGCCACTGCCACCCAAGAAGCAAGCTTCTCGTGCTGCCGTCCGACTTGCATGTGTAAAGCATGCCGCCAGCGTTCAATCTGAGCCAGGATCAAACTCTTATGTTCAATCTCTAACTTATAACTTCTGGTCTGCTTCAAAGAAACTGACAGGACAATGTCTAAAAACATCATCTTGTCTGTCTTTTCAAACAGTGTGAGGCCTAATGCACTCACACTTATCGGTAATCTGTTTTTTAAAGAGCGAATCGAATTATACAGTACATTTAGCAAATGTCAACTAAAATTATCGAAAATTTCAACCAACTGTGTTATACTGTCTGCTTCGTTTTCTTCACCGCGTCAGCAGCGAAGAACCGAACTATACGCCTCACAAAAACCAGTCAACACCTTTTCGCAAAAATTATTTTCAGAAAATTAATCACAGACATGTTTTAACAGGGTTTTTATTTTATAAAAAAACTCCAACAACCTTCCTACACTATCCATACATACAAAAAAATACAAAACAAAGGCCGTCTGAATTGCTCTTTCAGACGGCCTTTTGAGGTTTCTATATCTATATCTTAGTCGGCGAACTGTTTTTTCATTCGTTCACGTCGCTCTTGCGCTTCTACGGACAATGTCGCGGTCGGACGTGCCAGCAGGCGTTTGAGGCCGATGGGTTCGCCGGTATCGGCACAGAAACCGTAATTACCTTCGTCGATGCTGCGGATAGTCGCTTGCACTTTATTGAGAAGTTTACGCTCGCGGTCGCGAGTGCGCAGTTCTAAAGCGTACTCTTCTTCTTGAGTAGCTCGGTCGGCAGGATCGGGGGCGGATTCGTGCTCTTGAAGATGGCCGGTAGTGGTGTTTGCATTTTCAATCAGTTCTTCTTGCATTTTAACCAGTAGTTCGCGGAAGAAGGCCAATTGGTCGCTGTTCATGTAGTCCTCTTCAGGACCATCCCAGTTTAAAATATCTTGTTCTGTCAGCTTTGCCATGGTGTCTGCTTTCGGTTTGTTGTTAATGATTTGGATGCTACGGGTTTGCTTTTATTGGGTTTTCTTGAATTTCCGTTTTGGAAATTGGGCGAATCATATCATGTTTTACCTATTCATTTGTTCTTTATATTTCGATTTGCACTTTTTTGCACTACCTTACACCTAAATGTATTAAAGCGCTTTTTAGGACGTTGTATTTTTGGTCGTTAATGCCTGCTGCGCTTTCAGACGGCCTATTGAAGCAACCATAGGTTGGTTTGCTGGATAAGTTGGGGAAACCATCGGGCTAGCCACAACCATAATAAGAGCGCCAACAAACTGCCTGAAAAATCGTATCGCCCTACGCGTAAGAAGGAAAACGGTTTAAGCAATGGCTGCAGGATTCGTTCGATAGCATAAGTCAACGGCGAATAGTGACCCTGTATGCTGGACACCATTCTAATAATCAGACCGATAAGTAATGTATAGGTCGCGGCTTTCAGCATATGGAGTGCGGCAAACCAGAAGTTTGCCAAAATCAGCTTATTGCTGATGGACAGCGTCGGCGAGATGAAAATAATGGCGGTACAGGCAAGGTAGTACACCAGAAAACCTGCGGGCAGGCAGTACCAATCGGTTTTCTCGCCGGATGGAAATGCTTTTTGCCAAGGTTTGGTCAGCCAGCCTGTTGCCTGTATGCTGAATTTAAGCAGGGGGTGTTCTGCTGCCAATCCTGCGTATCGGAGCAAAAAGCGCGTGATACACAGGATGGCAATAGCGTCTGCCAATAATAGGAGCAAGTCGCCGCGCATGTTCAGACGGCCTTATATTGTTGCGCCATTTCTTGCGAACGTTGAACGCAGGCTTCTACGCCCTGTTCGATGGCTTCGGCAACGTGACGGGCTTTGAAGGTTTCGATGGCTTCGTGTGTTGTGCCGCCTTTGGAAGTTACGTTTTGCTGTAATTGTGCGAATGCTTCGCCGGTTTGTTCGGCCAAAGCCACTGCGCCTTTAAATGTAGCGAGGCTCAGTTCGCGTGCGTCTTGTTCGTTGAAACCTTGTGCCAAAGCCGCGATTTTGGAGCGCGCCCAACAGATAGAAAACATAGGCGGGGCCACTGCCGCTGATGCCGGTAATATTGTGGAGTTGCTCTTCCTCGTTTAACCAAACGGTTGTACCGACAGAGCGCATGATGCCGTCTGCGGCTGCACGGTCGGCTTCTGAAACACTTGCATCAGCAAACATACCGGATACGCCCAAGCCGATTTTGGCCGGCGTATTGGGCATGATGCGCACGATACGGCGTGTGCCGCCCAGATAATGGCTGAGGGTATCGATGGACAAACCTGCCGCTACGGACAACACCAGCGCGCCATTCAAACGGATGTTTTGACAGGCTGCCTGCATGTCTTGCGGTTTGACGGCAAGAATGAGGACATCGTCCGCACTCAATTCTGGCAGGTTTTCAGAAGTGGCTACGCCCAATTCTTGCTCCAGTTGCGCTCGTCTTTCGGCGCCGCGTTCGACAATGTGGACACGATAGCCGTCTTGTTTGACCAAACCACCTGCAATGGCAGTTGCCATATTGCCGCCGCCGAGAAAATAGATATTCATATATATGTCACTCCTTTGTGATATCGATCAGGCCGTCTGAAACTGCTGTCTACCCTGTTCAGACGGCCTATTACTTTTATTGAGGATAATGCCGCTTGCCGAAAATCGCGCTGCCGATGCGGACATGGGTTGCGCCGCATTCTACCGCGATTGGCATATCTCCGGACATACCCATAGACAAAACATCTGCTTCAACGCCTGCCGCGTTCAACTTAGCCAACAGCCGTTGCATGGTATGAAACTGGCTGCGTAATTCATCGTCGCTGCTGTCGGCCTTGGCCACACACATCAATCCGCGCACTTTAATATTCGGCAACTGGGCCACTTCAAGGGCCAGCGCAACCGCTTCAGCGGGCGCCACACCGTGTTTCGCCTCTTCCGCGGCAATGTTCACTTCAATGCACACCTGCAACGGCGGCATTTCAGACGGCCTTTGTTCGCTCAAGCGCCGCGCCGTTTTCAGACGGCTCTATCGTATGCACCCAATGTGCGCGTTCGGCCACAAATTTGGTTTTTATTGGACTGCACATCGCCGATAACGTGCCAAACAATATCCGGCAAATCGGCCAACGTTTCCGTTTTTTCAAACCATTCTTGAATATAGTTCTCGCCAAAATCGCGCTGACCGGCCGCATATACTTCGCGGATGTCGTCTGCAGGAAACGTCTTGCTGACCGCTACCAGCTTCACCGCATCCGCAGGCCGTCCTGCAGCCTCAGCCGCCTGTTCAACCGCCCGGCATACGTCCTGATAGTTTTGTTGCAATACCGACATGGTTTTCTCCTTTAACCCGTTCATCACTCGGTATTTTTGAAAATTTTACTTGGTTGAACGGGTTTATCTATTTAAAATAAAGCGATTTTATTATTCTAAACCAAAACAAGGCCACATTATGCAGATTACCGACTTACTCGCGTTCGGCGTGAAAAACAAAGCCTCCGATCTCCATTTGAGTTCGGGTATTTCCCCCATGATACGCGTACACGGCGACATCCGCCGCATCAACCCTGCCCGAGATGAGCTCGAAGAAGTCGGTACCATGATTACCTCGGTCATGAACGACCACCAGCGCAAGCTCTATCAACAGGATTTTGAAGTCGATTTCTCATTTGAGCTGCCCTAATGTTGCCCGTTTCCGTGTCAACGCCTTTTATGACCGAACGCGGCCCGGCCGCCGTATTCCGTACCATTCCGGGCACCGTCCTGACGCTGGAAGAATTGCGTGCGCCGCGCATTTTTCCAAAAATTGCCGAAAAATCCGCGCGGGTTGGTCTTGGTAACCGGCCCGACCGGTTCGGGTAAATCCACCACGCTGGCGGCAATGGTCAACTACATCAACGAAACCCAACCGGCCCACATTCTGACCATCGAAGACCCGATTGAGTTCGTCCACCAAAGCAAAAAAGGCGCTCATCAACCAGCGCGAGCTGCATCAGCACACCAACAGCTTTTACCAACGCACTGCGTTCCGCCCTGCGCGAAGACCCCGACGTGATTTTTGATCGGTGAGATGCGCGACCCTGAAACCATCTCCCTCGCCCTGACCGCCGCCGAAACCGGCCACTGGTTTTCGGTACGCTGCACACGACCGGCGCCGCCAAAACCATCGACCGTATTGTTGACGTATTCCCTGCAGGCGAAAAAGAAATCGTGCGCTCCATGTTGTCCGAATCCTTGCGCGCCATCATTTCCCAAACCCTGCTGAAAACCCGCGACGGCAACGGCCGTGTCGCCGCACACGAGATCCTGATTTCTACACCGGCCGTGCGCAACCTCATCCGCGAGAACAAAATCGCCCAAATCAACGCCGCCCTCCAAACCGGTCAGGCCCACGGTATGCAAAACCCTCGATCAAGCCCTGCAAACCCTTGTCCGCCAAAGGCACCATCAGCCCCGAGCTGGCACGCAGCAAGGCGCAAAACATCGAAAAACCTCTCTATTTTCTAAACCATACTCAGGCCGTCTGAACCCCATCATCCCTGTTTTTCAGACGGCCTTTCAGCCTGACCGAATACCCGTTTTAAAGAGAATCATCATGAGCGACCTCGCCCCTCTGCACGACCTGTTAAGCGAAATGGTGCAAGCCTACTCACAAAAACCAAGCACCGCACATCCCCACCCCGGCCGAAATCGGCACGCATCTTCATCCCCTGCTCGACCGCATGTGTGAAGAGGCCGAAAAACGCAACGCATCCGACATCTTCATCAGCGCAGACTTTCCCCCTGCCATCAAAGTCGGCGGCACCCTCACGCCCATGCCCCATAAAGCGCTAACCGGCGCGGACACCGCCGCCATCGCCGAATCCACCATGAACCCCGACCAGCTCGAAGCCTTCAACCGCGACTGGGAAATCAACTATTCCGTCCAATCGCGCAGCAACACGCGCTACCGCGTCAACGCCTACCACGAGCAAGGCCGCGTCGGCATGGTATTGCGCCGCGTCAGCCAAGACATTCCCGAAATGAAGACCCTCGGTTTACCCGAAAAGCTCCAAGAGCTTGCACTCGCACCGCGCGGCCTGCTGATCCTCGCCGGCCCGAACGGTTCGGGTAAATCCACCACCATGGCCTCCATGCTCAACTACCGCAACCAAAAGCTGCCCGGCCATATCGTTACCATCGAAGACCCCATCGAGTTTATCTACAAACCTTGCCGCAGCATCTTCACCCAGCGCGAAATCGGCATCGATACCGACAACTGGAAAAATCGCCGTTCAAAGCGCCATGCGTCAAGCGCCCGATGTCGTCTGTATCGGCGAAGTCCGCAGCGAAGAAAGCATGAAATACGCCCTCCAACTGGCTCAAACCGGCCATCTGTGCGTTTTTCACCATCCATGCCAGCACGGCCTCCCAAACCATCGAGCGCATCATCAACTTCTATCCGGAAGACCGCCGCCAACAGGTTTTGATAGATTTGGCGTTAAACCTCGTCGGCATTATCGGCCAACGCCTCACCATCAAGAAAAACCGCCAACGTACGGCCGTTACCGACCTCCTGCTCAACACTCCGGCCATGCAGGACTTGATTTTCCAAAGGCGAATTGCTGGAAATCCGCGACTTGATGGCACGCTCCGGCAGCAACGGCATGCAGACGTTCGACCAAAACCTCTTCAACCTCTACGCACAAGGCCAAATCGAACTCAGCGAAGCCCTGCGCCAAGCGGTATCCGCCAACGATTTACGCCTGCGCATTCAAATGCACGACGAGGGCAACAATACCGAACGCCTCTACGACCGCATCAGCGACCTCAACCTGATGACCTAATAGCGCAAGCCAAAAAAGGCCGTCTGAACGGGAGTGGAAATGAAATCAAGTATTTCCCCGTATCCGTTCAGACGGCCTTATCTCATTTAAAGCATTCTGAAATCGACTGAAAATCCTGTTAAAAATCCAATCATTCACCCTCATAACGAATAATAAACAACAACATCATGAAAACTCCGCCACTCAAACCTCTGATCATTGCCTCCCTGCCCGTCTTCGCCAGCGTGTTCATCGCCGCCACCCTCGTTTGGCACTTCGACACGCCCAAACTGGTTATGCCCTTCGTGCTCGGCATTATTGCCGGTGGTTTAGTCGATTTGGACAACCGCCTCACAGGCCGTCTGAAAAACATCGTCATCACCGTTGCCCTGTTTACCCTCTCCTCATTGCTTGCCCAAAGCACCATCGGCACAGGCGTTCCCTTCATCTTGGCCATGACCCTGATGACTTTCGGCTTTACCATCCTCGGCACCGTCGGCCTCAAATACCGCACCTTCGCTTTCGGTGCGCTTGCCGTCGCCACCTACACCACGCTGACCCTACACCCCCGAGACCTACTGGCTGACCAACCCCGTCATGATTCTGCTGGGTACTGTCCTATACAGCGTCAACATCCTGATCTTCCAAATTATCCTGCCCCACCGCCCCGTCCAAGAAACCGTTGCCAACGCCTACGATGCACTCAGCAACTACTTCGATGCCAAAGCCGACTTTTTCGACCCCGACGAAGCCGCATGGTTGGGCAACCGCCAAATCGACTTGGCCATGAGCAACACCGGCGTGATTACCGCCTTCAACCAATGCCGCGGCGCCCTTTTCTACCGATTGCGCGGCCAACACCGCCATCCGCGTACCGCCAAAATGCTGCGCTACTACCTCTGCGCGCAAGACATGCACGAACGCATCAGCTCCGCTCACGTCGATTACAGAGAAATGGCCGAGCAGCTCAAAAATACCGACCTTATCTTCCGCATCCGCCGCCTGCTCGAAATGCAAGGCCAGGCGTGCCGCAACGTTGCCTCCTCCTGCGCAACAACAAACCCCTACGCATACAGCAAACGCCTCGGCCGCGCCATGGAAGGCTGCCGCCAATCCTCAGCCATTTTGCCGAGACCCATGCCGACAATGCCAACCTTCACAATATCCGCCGCCTGCTCGACAACCTCAGCAGTGTCGATTACCAACTGCGGCAACTGCAAAACGATGCGTCCCTTGCCGAAAACGACAACGCCGATACCCGCATCGCCGCCCTTGAAAACACCAAGTTCCGCAATATCGGCGAGACCGTCCTCAGCCAGCTCAATTTCGACTCCGGCGTCTTCCGCCATGCCACCCGCCTCTCCATCGTCGTGGCCGCGGCCTGCATCATTGTCGAAATCCTCCATCTCAACCTCGGCTACTGGATTCTGCTGACCGCCCTTTTCGTCTGCCAACCCAACTACACCGCCACCAAAAGCCGCGTATACCAACGTATCGCAGGCACGATTCTCGGCGTGATTGTCGGTTCGCTCGTCCCCTACTTCACCCCGTCCGTTGAAACCAAGCTCTGGATTGTCATCGCCAGCACCACCCTGTTTTTCATGACCCGAAGCTACAAATACAGCTTCTCTACCTTCTTCATTACCATCCAAGCCCTGACCAGCCTCTCGCTTGCCGGTTTGACGTGTACCACGCCATGCCCATTCGCATCATCGACACCATCGTTGGTTCCGTTATCGCATGGGCCGCCGCCACCTACCTCTGGCCCGATTGGCGTTACCTCACCCTCAGCCATACCGCCGCCCAAACCATCACTGCCAACGGCCGCTATCTCGATGCCATCCTCGACCAGCTGCAAAACGGCAGCCGCGACGATTTTCGACTACCGCCTCACCCGCCGCCAAGCACACGAAAGCACCGCCGCCCTCAGCAGCACCCTGTCCGACATGAGCAGCAACCCGAAAAAATACCAAGACCGCCTGCAAGACGGTTTTACCCTGCTCAAAACCAGCTATGCGCTGACCGGCCACATTTCCGCGCTCGGCGCATACCGCGACCAAGTCCGAATCGACGGCAACAACGGCTTTTGCACCCTATGCCAAGCTGACCCACCACATCGCCGAGTTGCTGACCCAAATGCCCCAAACCGACCCCGAGGCTTTTGAAACGGCCATGACCCAAATCCGTCAGGAATTTGCCGAGCTTGAACAAAACACACAAGCGCAGCAAGACCACATCCTCAAACACCAGCTCGACCTGATTATCCGCCAGCTTACCCCGTGCTATCAGGCATTGCACCGACAAGCCGACGTAGAGGCCGTCGGAAAAGAGCCGGACACTTTCCAGCCTGTTTAGCAACAAGTCTGCCCATCATCGGCGTTGAGTCCAGCTAAACACTTACTCGAATAAAAACAAATAAAGGCCGTCTGAAATCTGATTTCCAGATTTCAGACGGCCTTTATTTCTTTTAACCATCGATTTTAAAACCGATTATGCGCCGCGTTTTTCCAAAGCAGCAACGGCAGGCAACTCTTTGCCTTCCAAGAACTCAAGGAACGCACCGCCGCCGGTAGAAATGTAGCTGATTTGATCGGTTACGCCGAATTTGGCAATCGCCGCCAGCGTGTCGCCGCCGCCGGCAATCGAGAACGCATCACTTTGGGCAATCGCTTCAGCCAATACTTTGGTACCGCCGGCAAATTGGTCAAACTCAAACACGCCGACTGGGCCGTTCCATACGACCGTACCAGCGGCTTTGAGCAACTTGGCAAGTGCGGCGGCAGATTTCGGGCCGATGTCCAAAATCATATCGTCTTCGGCAACGTCGGCAATGTCTTTGACAACCGCTTCGGCATCGGCGGCAAAGGCTTTAGCGACAACCACGTCGGTCGGCAGTGGAACAGAGCCGCCTTTGGCCGCCATTTTTGCCATGATTTTTTTGGATTCTTCCACCAAATCGTGTTCGGCCAAAGATTTGCCGATGGCTTTGCCTTCTGCCAACAGGAAGGTATTGGCAATGCCGCCACCGACGATGAGTTGGTCGACTTTGTCGGCCAAAGATTCGAGGATGGTCAGTTTGGTAGACACTTTGCTGCCGGCAACGATGGCAACCATCGGATGAGCCGGTTGTTTCAGGGCTTTGCCCAAAGCGTCGAGTTCGCCCGCCATCAACACGCCGGCGCAGGCAACCGGCGCAGCTTGGGCAACGGCTTCAGTCGAAGCTTGGGCGCGGTGGGCGGTACCGAATGCGTCGTTGACGAACACGTCGCACAAAGAAGCGTAGGCTTTGCCCAGCTCCAAGTCGTTTTTCTTCTCGCCTTTGTTGATGCGCACGTTTTGCAACATCACCACATCACCAGCGTTCAAGGTCGGTTTGTTTTCACGCCAGTCGTTCAATACTTTCACGTCTTTGCCCAACAGTTTGCCCAAATGCGCGGCAACAGGCGCTACATCGTCTTCAGGATGGAATTCGCCTTCGGTCGGACGGCCGAGGTGGGTCATCACGATCACAGACGCGCCATTGTCCAAGCAGTATTTAATGGATGCGAGCGAAGCGCGGATACGGGTGTCGTCGCTGATGTTGCCGTCTTTGAACGGTACGTTCATATCGGCGCGGATCAGAACGGTTTTTCCTTGAACATTTTGTTCGGTCAGTTTCAAAAATGCCATGATGATTCCTTTGTGATGGTTGGAAACGGGAATGTTTGGGATTATCCGCGAATGAGGCGCGACGGTAAAGATTGGCAACGGCCGCGCTTGATGTGAATCAGCAGATAAAGCCCGGGCCGTCTGAAACATTCAGCCAATCTTTCAGATTTTCCGCTATACTTTGGCGATTGATTTTCATTTTATGGATTGAACCATGTTACGCCGAATTGCTTTAATGCTTTGCCTTCGCGCTGCCTGCCGCCCTCATGGGCGCAGACGCTTTCTGAAACCCCTGCCCAACGGTCTGAAAATCATCGTCAAAGAAGACCACCGCGCGCCTGTGGCCGTTTCGCAGATTTGGTACAAAATCGGCAGCGTGGATGAAAAACCGGGCAAAAGCGGCCTGAGCCACGCTTTGGAACACATGATGTTTAAAGGCACGAAAGACGTTCCCTCCGGCGAGTTCAACCGCCGCGTATCCGAGCTGGGCGGACAAAATAACGCCTACACCAGCCGCAATGAAACGGTGTATTACGAAAACGTCGCCGCCGCCAACCTGCCCGAGATTCTGAAGCTCGAAGCCGACCGCATGCACAACCTCAACTTCAGCGACAAAGAATTCCTCAACGAGATGAACGTCATCCGTGAAGAACGCCGCCAGCGCACGGAAGACACGGCCGACGGCAAAATGTGGGAACAAGCCTATCTTGCCGCCTTTACCCAACCGTCGATGCGCGCCTCCGTCATCGGCTACATGAAAGATTTGCACACCCTAAAAGCCGACGACCTGCGCGCGTGGTACAAACAATATTACGCACCCAACAATGCCGTATTGGTCATTGTCGGCGATGTCGATGCCAAACAAACGCTTCAGACGGCCGCCAAACTCTTTTGGCGATATTCCGCCAAAGCCCAACCGCCGCGCAATAATCTGAATACCGAACCCTATTTGCGCAAGCCTGTTACAGTCAAAGCCACTTCTCCGGTCACACACCAGCCGCTGATTGCCATCAACTTCCGTGTGCCGAAACTCCAAAAATTCGATGACACGATGCCTTTTGCCCTCGACGTCCTCTCCGATATTTTGGCAGGCAACGCGTCCAGCCGTTTTGACAAAAACCTCGTGCGAGGCAAGCAAACCGCATTGAGCGCAGGAACGCATTACGACATCATCAGCCGAGAGATGCCGCTGTTCAGCGTAATGGCCATGCCTGCCGAAGGCGTGAAAACCGATACTCTGATTGCCCAGCTGCGCCAAGAAATCAAAGACATTGCCGACAACGGCGTTTCCGAAGAAGAATTGCAGCGCGTCAAAACCCAGGCAGCGGTCAGCGAAATCTACGCCAAAGACTCCATGTCTTCCCAAGCCTCCATGATGGGCCGCCTCGAAGCGCGCGGTTTCCAATATACCGACGAACAAGAAATCCACCGCCGCTTACAGGCAGTCAGCGCGCAAGAAGTACAGGCCGCCGCCCGGATGTTAACCGACGAGCGCATGAGCACCGTCATCATCGAGCCGCAAAAACCCTGCCGCCGCGCCAAGCAAAAAGCTGCCAAACGCCGATAACATCAGGCCGTCTGAAAGTCCATACCCTTTCAGACGGCCTTAACAGAAAGCCACAACATGAAACTCACCCCTGCTCACCCTTGCCCTGCTCCTGCCCTTAAGCGTCCAAGCCGCCACCGACATCCAACGCTGGCGCAACCGCGACGGCACCCAAATCCTCCTTGTCGAACGCCACGAAAACCCCATCATCGACCTTGAAGTCAGCTTCAGGGCGCAGGCAGCGTCGCCAATCCGGACGGCAAAAGCTAGTTGCCGAATTTACCGCCGCCCTCCTGACCGACGGTACCCAAGAGCTGGACGAAGAAGCCTTCAATGCCGAAGCCGACAACATCGGTGCGCACATCAGCAGCGACAGCAATGCCGAAAGCGCATCCGCAGGCTTCCGCAGCCTCAGCAAAGCCGACATCCGCGACAAAGCCGCCAACTTGCTCAACCACTCGCTGACTCGTCCGCGCTTTGACGAAGCCGCTTTTCCGCCGCCGTCAAATCCAATCCATTACCGGCTTGCAACAACAGGAAACCACCCCCGACTACACCGCCACGCGCGAACTGACCAAGCTCATCTACCCGAACCATCCCTACGGCAGCGGCGCAAACGTAACCGTTGACAGCCTCAAAAACGTTAGTCTGGACGACATCCGCGCCTTCCACCGCACCCACTACGGTAAAGATAACGCCATCGTCGCCATCGTCGGCGACCTCAACCGCAAACAGGCAGAGCAACTGGTCGAGCGCGTCCTCAAAGACCTGCCGGCCAAAGCCACCGCAACCCACGCCATCTCGCCCGTTCCGAAACAAGCCGCCCAACGCCGCGACATCCCCTTTGCCGGCACACAGGCACAAATCCTGCTCGGTACTTCCCTCTTCAAACGCCATGACCCCTGACTATTACGCCCTCGTTGCCGGCAACTACATCCTCGGCGGCGGCGGTTTCGACAGCCGCCTCATGAAAGTTTTGCGCGACCAACACGGCTACACCTACGGCGTATACAGCAGCCTCGCCCCGGCGACAGAAGAGGGCACGTTTACCGTTTTCCTACTCACCCAAAAAGAAAAACACCAAAGCCTCACTGGCCGACACCCAAGCCGTCATAGAGCAGTTTATCGCCGAAGGTCCCGACCGAAGCCGAGCTGAAACAGGCCAAAGCCAACATCGTCGGCAGCTTCCCCTGCGCTACGACTCCAACGACAAACTGCTCAACTACCTGAGCCTGATCGGCCTCTACGACCCTGCCCAACGACTACTTGGAAGCCTACCCCAAAGCCATCGACAGCCTGACCGTCGAACAAGTCCGCGACGCATGGCAACGCCGCGTCAAATTCAAAGACCTCAACACCGTCGTTGTCGGCGCAGAATAAAACGTTTAGAAACAACAGGCCGTCTGAAAGATTTTTCAGACGGCCTGTTGTCATTCTGTCGGTTTGCTGATCTTGTCATCAGAGGCAACTCTAATCAATAAAATATCGGTCACAATCAACTGTTGTTGTACATTTATAATGAAAGCAAAGACATCATAAATAGCATTTCTATTACTGAAACCGACAAATAAAAAGGCTGTCTGAAACCTTAAAACAGGTTTCAGACGGCCTTTTTTAATCGGTTTATTGTTTATTCAACCGTTACCGATTTAGCTAGTTGCGCGGTTTGTCCACGTCTGTACCGCGTGCAAGGGCGGCGTGGTAAGACAGGAGTTGCACGGGGATGGTGTGCACAATCGGCGAGAGTACGCCGACGTGGCGTGGGGCGCGGATAACGTGCACGCCTTCGGTGGCGTTGAAGTTGCTGTCGAGGTCGGCGAAGACAAAGAGTTTCGCCGCCGCGAGCGCCGACTTCCCGCATATTGGCTTTGACTTTGTCCAAGAGACTGTCGTTGGGGGCGATGACGACAACGGGCATGTTTTCGTCCACCAATGCCAGCGGGCCGTGTTTCAACTCACCTGCGGGGTAGGCTTCGGCGTGGATATAGGTGATTTCTTTCAGTTTCAACGCGCCTTCGAGGGCAATCGGGAAATGGATGCCGCGTCCGAGGAAGAGTGCGCTGTTTTTCTTGGCGAATTTCTGCGCCCAAGCGGCAATCTGCGGCTCGAGGTTGAGGGCGTGTTGCACACTGCCGGGCAGTTGGCGCAATTCTTCGATATAGGCGTGCGCTTGTTCTTCGGATATTAAGCCGCGCTGTTTGCCCAAGGTAACCGCCAAGCCGAAGAGGACGACCAGTTGCGTAGTAAACGCTTTGGTAGAGGCGACACCGATTTCTGCGCCGGCGCGGGTGTACAGTACCAATTCGCTTTCGCGGGGCAGGGCGGATTCCATGACGTTGCAGACGGAAAGGCTGTGTTTGTGCCCTAAGGATTTCGCGTATTTCAGGGCTTCCATCGTGTCCAATGTTTCGCCGGATTGGGAGATGGTGATGACGAGCTGTTCGGGATCGGCAATCACGTCGCGGTAGCGGTATTCGCTGGCGATTTCCACATCGGTCGGCATTTTGGCGATGGATTCGAGCCAGTATTTGGCGGTCAGTGCGGCGTAGTAGGGATGCCGCAGGCGAGGATTTTGATGCTGCGGATGCCGTCGAACACTTCGCGTGCGTTTGCTCCGAAGTTTTCGGGTTCGAAGCCGCCGTCAAGGAAGACTTCGGCGGTATCGGCAATGGCGCGCGGTTGTTCGTGGATTTCTTTCTGCATGAAGTGGCTGTATGGACCCAATTCCAGCGACGCGAGCGACAACTCGGATACTTTGACTTTGCGTTGGGTATCGGCACCGGTTTTGTCGATCAGTTTTTCAATACCGTTCGCGCTCAATACGGCGATGTCGCCGTCTTCCAAATAGGCAATGCGGCGGGTGAAGGCGATGACGGCGGATACGTCGGAGGCGATGAAGGTTTCTTGGTCGCCCAATGCCACCAAGAGCGGGCAGCCCATGCGTGCGACGACCATTTCTTCAGGTTTGTCCTGCGCCATCACGGCGATGGCGTATGCACCGTGGAAACGGGCGGTGGCAGTGTGGACGGCTTCAAACAGTTTGCCGCCGTTTTGGGTGTATTCGTGATTGACGCTGTGGGCGATGACTTCGGTATCAGTTTGCGATTCGAAGGTGTAACCCAAGGCTTTGAGGCGTTCGCGTTCGGCTTCGAAGTTTTCGATGATGCCGTTGTGGACGACGGCAATCATGCCGCCGGAAATGTGGGGGTGGGCGTTGGGCTCGGTTACGCCGCCGTGGGTCGCCCAGCGGGTATGACCGATGCCGATGTGTCCGAACACGCCTTTTTCGCGCGCGGCGTCCTCCATCAGTTGTACGCGGCCGACGCGGCGCACGCGTTTGATTTTGCCGTCTGTGTTCACGGCAATACCCGACGAGTCATAGCCCCGATATTCAAGGCGTTTGAGACCGTCGGTCAGAAAATCGACTACATTGTGATTGGCGCGAATAGCACCTACGATACCGCACATATAAGTTCCTTAGTATCAAAAGTTTGAGAAAATCTACGCCACTGACTTTCAGACGGCATAGGGGATTACTTCTGTCAGTTTATAAAATTTAATTCTTAATGAGAATAAATACTCACCATAAGGTAAACTACATTTTTAAGAATGTTCTTTACCTTAAATTCCTTATTTAACTAAAATAAACTCATTCCCTTTTTTATATTTTTTATTATTTTACTGCATTGTATTCAATAATTTTCATTATTATTATTTTTAATAAAATAACTTATATTATTATCATATTTAGGGCAAGGCTGATACCAGTTATTTCTTCGTCAGAGCAATAACTTAAAAATAGTTTATTGCCTTTTATATATCCCTTTAGTTTTCCACTGCCTCCATTACCTGTTGAAATACCTTCATTCCATACTCCTGTGACTGAATTACCCTTCTGTTTAAGAACCAATTCTTTTCCCTCCCACAGTATCTCCAACCTGATCAGTATACGACCAAGTACCAGAAAAAGATGGCTGTGAGCATATGCCATCAATGGAATTAACAAAAAAGTGAAATATATTTTTTTCATTTTTTTAATCTCTAAATATTCAGTATGTATCATTTTTACCATTTACGAATAATCTTATACACATTTTTCTCCGGCCTTACTTGTCCTCGTGCATAAATCATTTCCATAATGGACAATACCCACTTAACTGATTCATGTAATCATATTTGCATCAATTTTTCTAACTCTAAATAACGTTTGAATAAAACCAATGCAATTCCCCAAAATAACCAACGTTGACAATATTAACAATGTAACCTTACTGAATAAGGATTAAATCTTTCTACTTTCAGACGGCCTTTTTATTTCTCAGGCCGTCTGAAAACAAATAAAAGATCAACCTTACTTTATCGCCTTTTTTTCCGGACGCACCCAGCCTTCGATGACGGTTTCATGCGAACGGGCGAGAACGAGTTTGCCGTCTTCGCAATTGCGGGTAATCGCGCTGCCCGCGCCTGTCGTTACTTTGTTGCCGAGGGTAACGGGGGCAACCAGTACGCAGTTTGAACCGATGCGCACTTCATCGCCGATGACGGTTTTGTGTTTGTTCACGCCGTCGTAGTTGGCAATGATCGTGCCTGCGCCGAAGTTGGTTTTGCTGCCGACTCGGCATCGCCGATGTAGGTGAGGTGGTTGGCTTTTGGTGCCGTTGCCGATGGCGGCGTTTTTGACTTCGACGAAGTTGCCGATGTGTACGTCGTCGGCCAGTTTGGCTTGCGGACGCAAACGGGCGTACGGGCCGATTTGGTTGTTTTCGCCGACTTCGCAACCTTCAAAATGGGAGAATGGGGCGATTTTGGTGTTGGCACCGATTTTGGCGTTTTTGATCACGCAGTTGGCACCGATTTCGACGTTGTCGCCGAGTTCGACTTCGCCTTCGATGACGACGTTGACGTCAATCACGACATCTTGTCCGTGTTTCAGACGGCCTCGTAAATCGAAACGTGCCGGATCGCGCAGGGTTACGCCTGCTTTGAGCAATTCTTGCGCCTGTTCGGTTTGGAAAATACGCTCGAGTTCAGCCAGTTGGAGTTTGTTGTTCACGCCTGCGGCCAGATGGGAAGCGCGCACTTGGACGGGATGAACTTTGATGCCGTCGGCAACGGCTTTGGCGATGAGGTCGGTCAGGTAGTATTCGCCTTGGGCATTGTTGCTGGAAAGGCTGTTCAACCAAGCTTCGAGTTTGGCGTTAGGCAGAACCAAAATGCCGGTATTGATTTCTTTCACGGCTTTTTGGGCGGCATCGGCGTCTTTTTCTTCGACAATGGCGGTTACGCTGCCGTTGCTGTCGCGGATGATGCGGCCCAAGCCTGTCGGGTCGGTGGGAACGTCGGTCAACAGGCCGACTTCGCTGCCTGCGGCTTCGAGCAGGGTTTCGAGGGTGGTGGTGTCAATCAGGGGAACGTCGCCGTACAGCACCAGCGTGCGGCCTTCGGCGGCAAGGTGGGGCAGGGCAGTTTTGACGGCGTGGCCGGTGCCGAGCTGTTCGGTTTGTTCGACCCAGACGACGTCGCGTTTGACGGTGTCCAAGACTTGGTCTTTGCCGTGTCCGATGACGACGCAGATGTTTTGGGGATTCAGGGCGGCGGCGGTGTCGATAACGCGCTCGACCATGGGCTTGCCGCCGATTCGGTGCAGCACTTTGGGCATTTTGGAATACATGCGCGTGCCTTTGCCAGCGGCGAGGATGACGATATTTAAAGCTGTCTGAGCCATGATACGGTTTCCGTTGTCGTTGTTTGAGGCCGTCTGAAAAGTGTGGCAACAAGTGTTGATTGTTTTTCACTCCGTTTCAGACGGCCTTGGGGATATTGTTATTCGGTTGCTGGCTGTTGGTTGGCAAATTGCGGTTTTTGCCAGTGTTGGCCGCGTTCGCCGTGTTCAGCATGATCCGCTTGATAGGATTGGACGGCGCGGCGCTCAGGGCGGAACTGGTTGTAATTCATGTTTTTAGAATAAGTACCGTCCTGATAAACGATAGGTGTGCCGGTAGCATATTTTTGGCGTACGGCGGTACGGCCGGATTCGTTGGTATAGGTTTCCCAAGAGCAACCGGCCAAAACGGCGGCGGCGGTCAGAATTAAAGCAAGTTTACGCATGATGTTGTCCTTGTTTTTAAATGTTGGAAATACTGTGTATTGTACTGTTTTTTTAAAGGCTTAATGACAGGTTTTGTGCAAAAATCAAGCAAGCCCTGCATATCTTTCTGCTATGCCGTCGGCAAATGGCAACGGATGGGCTTTTTCGCCGCACCAAACGGTCTTCATGCCCAAGGCTTTGGCTTGGTGCAGATTGTCGGCGCTGTCGTCCACCATAATGCACTGTTCGGGTTTGACGCCCAACAGGCAGCAGACGTTGAGATAGGCTTGCGGATTGGGTTTGTAGAGCAGGCCGAAGTCGTCCGTGCCGAACAAGCCGTCAAAATGCGCTTCCAAGCCCAACACCTCAACCAATGCGCGGACATAAAACGAAGGCCCGTTGGAAAAATACGGCTTTTTCGCCCTTTCAGACGGCCTAAAACGTCATCAGTTCCATCCATACCCTCCACCTTTGCCAAAATTTGCTTAAGCGGGTGACTTTCACGCAAAAATTCATCGATATCAACTTCGGGATGGTGGATTTGCAAACCGGCAAGCGTCGCGCCGTATCGGTGCCAATAATCTTGGCGCAGGTGGGATGCGGCTTCTTCGGAAAGTTTCAGACGGCCTGCCATGTATTCAGTCATGGCGCGGTTGATGATGTAGAAAATGCCGGCTTCGGCATTGTGCAAAGTATTGTCGAGGTCAAACAGCCAAACAGGAGAATGATTCATATCGTGCCTTGATATGCAGATTTTGTTATGATATTTCGTATTTTTACCCGTACAAAGGAAAGAGAATGAAACTGAAATTGTCCGCCGTGGCTCTGTTGCTGGCTTCGGCAAACCTGTACGCACAAACCGAAGTGCGTTTGGCCGTGCACAAATCCTTCAGCCCTGCCCCAATCCGTCATCGCGCAATTTGAAAAAGCCAACGATGCCAAAGTGTCCGTCATCAAGGCAGGCAGCGGCAACGAAATGCTCAACAAGCTGATTTTTGAGCAAGGCCAACCCGATTGCCGATGCGGTTTACGGTTTGGACAACGCCAACATCGGTAAAGCCAAAGCTGCCGGCATCCTTGCCGCCAACCAACCCAAATCCGCACCCGTAACCGCTTCCCTGCCCGATGCGCTGGCCGTCGATTACGCCTATGTCGCCATCAACTACGACAAAAATGGTTTGAACAGAAAAACTGCCCCCTGCCGCAAACCCTGCAAGACCTGACCAAACCGGAATATAAAACCTTCTGGTGACCCTGTCTCCCGCCACATCCTCGCCCGGCCTCTCCTTCCTCTTGGCCAACATCGGCGGCATGGGTGAGGAAGGTGCGTTCAAATGGTGGGCGCAAATGCGCCAAAACGGCGTGAAAGTCGCCAAAGGCTGGAGCGAAGCCTACTACACCGACTTCACCCAAAACGGCGGCGCCTATCCCCTCGTGGTCAGCTATGCCACCAGCCCGGCTGCCGAAGTCCACTACCCAAAGGCAAATACAGCACCCCGCCCACCGGCAACCTCTTCCTCAAAGGCGGCACATTCCGCTGTTGAAGGCGCGGCCGTTTTGAAAGGCGCAAAACAGCCCGAGCTGGCGGCCAAACTGGTGAGCTGGCTGCAAAGCGGCGAAGTGCAACAAGCCCTGCCTGCCGAAATGTGGGTCTATCCGGCTGCCAAAAACACGCCGCTGCCCAAAGTATTCGAGTTTGCCCAAACCCCGAAACACAGCGATTCCCCCAACCGCACCGACATCAACACCAAACAAAAACAATGGGTGAGCTGTTGAGCAAAAACCGTTTTACGTTAAGCTGAAAAAGATTTAAGAAGATAGCGCCGTCTGAAAAACCAAATCATTAGTTTTTCAGACGGCCTTGTTTTTACAAATGTCCTTTTAAAACAACTTCACACGCACACAATTATGAATTTCGATCTTCAAGTCCTCTCCCCTTCTCCGGCTGGGAACAACTCGCCCAAACCGGCATGTCTTTCGGTACCAACCTGCTGGCCGCCTTGGCCATCTTCTTTATCGGCCGCTGGGTCACCACGCGCGTGGTGACACTGATGAAAGCCGCGCTGACGCGCGCCAAAGTCGATAAAACACTGGTCAGCTTCCTCGGCAACGTCGCCAACATCGGCCTACTGATCCTCATCATCATCGCCGCACTGGGTAAACTCGGCATTCCGACCACTTCCGTGACCGCCTTGATCGGTGGCGCAGGCTTGGCCGTGGCTTTGTCTTTGAAAGACCAACTGTCCAACTTCGCCGCCGGCGTGCTGATTATCCTGTTCCGCCCGTTTAAAGTCGGTGACTTTATCCGCGTCAACGGTTTTGAAGGCATCGTCCGCGAAATCAAAATGGTGCAGACCTCTTTGAGTACGCCGGACAACGAAGAAGTCGTCCTGCCCAACAGCGTGGTCATGACCAATAGCATCACCAACCGCTCCTCCCTACCCCTGTGCCGCGCCCAAGTCGTTGTCGGCGTCGATTACGCCTGCGACTTGAAAGCCGCCAAAGCCGCCGTATTGAGAGCGGCAACCGAGCATCCATTGTGTGTTCAAACCAAAGAACGACCTGCCGTCGTATACATTACCAACCTCGCCGCCAGCGCCATCGAAATCACGCTTTGGGCATGGACGAACGAAGCGGATTTGGCCTTATTCCGATTCGGTTTGAACGAGCAGGTCGTCGAAAACCTGCGCGAAGCCAACATCAACATCCCATTCCCACAATGTGATGTCCACCTCATTCAGCCGAAAGACTGATTTCAGCTTTCAGGCCGTCTGAAACACGGCGGGTCAAACGCCCGCCCCATTCCACCCTTTTCCATAAGGAGCCGCCATGTCCCATCTGCAAACTATCGCCGAACACCTGACCAACCGCCGTCAAACCGTTACCTGCGCCGAGTCCTGCACCGGTGGCCTGCTTGCAGGTGCGCTGACTTCCCTCTCCGGCAGCTCGCAATGGTTTCATCAGAGCTTCGTCACATACAGCAACCAAGCCAAGCAAGAGCGCCTCGGCGTCATGCCCGACACCTTGCTGAAACACGGCGCGGTCAGCCGCGAGACCGTCTATGAAATGGCACGCGGCGCAAAAGCCGTCGCTCAGGCGGATTACGCCTTGAGTATTTCCGGCATCGCCGGCCCTAGCGGCGGCAGCGCAGCCAAACCGGTCGGCACAGTCTGGTTCGGCCTGGCCACGCCCGAAGGTTCGTTTGAACAAACCGCGCTTTTCACAGGTGACCGCGAAGCAGTAAGGGCGCAAGCCGTCGAATACGCATTGGCTTTCTTGGCGGAACATTTGGTTTGATAGAAAAAACACAGGCCGTCTGAAATCTGGAAATCAGGTTTCAGACGGCCTTTTTATTTCTTGATTCAAACCATCGGCGGATTTATACGCCCAAAAGCTCTTTACCGAGGAAGCTGCCTTTTTCGACACCCGGCAGGACGAAGAAATAGCCACCGCCAAACGGGCTGATGTATTCCTCCAGCGGCTCGCCGTTGAGCAGGTTTTGCACGAAGATGAAGCCGTCGGCAAGGTTGGCCTGATAGCAGATGAATATCAAGCCGACATCGAGTTGGCCGTTGGCGGCGAGACCGCGCGAGTAGTTGAAGGCGCGGCGGTAGAGCAGGTGTTTTTTCATGAACTCAGGATCGCGCGGATTGGCAAGGCGCATATGGCTGTCTTTGGGCGTGATTTTTGCCGTCGGAGTCTTTGGCAAAAATCGGCGGTGTCGCCCTCTTTTTACCATCCATGGGCGCGCCGCTGTATTTGCGCCGGCCGAAAAATATCGGTTTGTTCCTGCATCGGGGTGCGGTCCCAAAAACTCTACAAAGTGGCGGATGAGGCGGACGGCCTGATAGCTGCCGTTTTTCGCCCATGCCGGTTCGTCCAAGCTGTTGGCGGCAACGCCTGTCCACAGGACTTGATCGGCAACTTTGGGATCTTCGACTTTTTGGATTGCTGGAGCCGTCGCGGAAACCCTAAAAGGTTGCGCGCGGCAATGGCGCCGGGTTCGGCTTTTAGGGAGCCAACCGTCTATGCTCCAACGGATCACGGCAAACTGGGCGGTATTTTTTGATGATGTCGCGCAGGGCGGCTTGGCAGGTTTCGGGGGAAAACGCGCAAATTTGCAGGCTGAGGTCGCCGTCGCACCAAGATTTTTGGAGTTTGTCGTTAGGAAAGTCGCGCATTTCCTGCAGGTGTTTCGGCTTTTTGTCTTTGAGGCCGAAGCGATCGTCAAAGAGGCTGCTGCCGACGCCGACGGTAACCGTCAATCCGTCGGGGCGGAATTGTTTGCCGAGGATGCCGCTGCCCGCAGGCGGGAGCTTGTCGTCGCCGTCTTGGTATTCGCCGCCTTGGGTAAGGAATTCGATGCGGGCGGTCAGGGTGCGGAACAGGTTTTCAAGTTGTTTGGCGTCTTTGGCGGTAACGTCAAAGGCACACATGATGCCGAAGAGCTGGTGTGTCGTGACGATGCCTGCCTGATGCTCGCCGTAACACGGATAGGCCAGCTCGGAATGTTGGTTGTTTTTTGGGTTTCGGCGGCGGCTTCGCCTTGTTTTTTTACCGGCAAAATAACCGGCAACGCCGATAGCGCCGGCGGCAAGGGCAGTTTTGAAAAGGGTTCGTTTTTCGGGTTGTGCCGGTTGTTTGTTTTGGCTCATGGTCTGCTCCTTGGCAGGGAACGGAAAGATTGCAATCGTGTAAAGTAAGGTCGGTTTTCAAGCGTATTTTGTGTGGGCAACAATAAGATTCAGACGGCCTTTCAATATCTAAAGGCCGTCTGAAAACGCGTTATCTTATTTCAAACCCAAAATACCGCGCAGTTTGGCCAAGTCTTCTGCCAAGGCATTAATCGGTGCCTGCAGGCCTTTGCGGTCTTCTTCGCTCAGTTTGTCGTACAGCTCAAAACCGTCTTGTTTTTGTATTTCGCCAAAATGTCTTCAACCTGTTTGAAGTTGGCATCGGTTTTTTTCCAACAGCGCTTTGTCTTTGGCTTCGATCAGCGGACGGAACAAATCAACGATTTTTGGAGCCTTCACATTGGCTTGGAAGTCGCTCAGGTCAGTATGGCTGTAACGGTCTTCTTCGCCGCTGATTTTGCTGCCGGCCACTTCTTCAATCAAAATCAGCCGCGCCGCCAACCACTTTGCTGGCGGGAAGGAAAGGGCGTCGATTTCTTTTTGCAGGGATTCAACGTCTTTAAAGAGTTTGTCGGCGATTTCTTTCACTCGGAAACGTCTTTTTTTCACCCACAACGCGTGTTCGATACGGTGGAAACCGGTAAAGGCCCGCGTCGTTTTCGCGCCGTCTTTGAAGTCGTCTTCACGCGCGTCAATGGCCGGGGTCGAGTTCGTTAAAGAGTTCGGCAATCGGCTCGATGCGTTCGTAGTGGACGCGGGTGGCGGCAAACAGGGATTTGGCTTTTTCAATGTCGCCGGCTTTGACGGCTCCGGTAAAGGCTTTGGTTTTAGCGACCAACTCTTTGACCTCCGCCTGAACATAAGCTTTATAGTCGGCCAAAGGTTGCTCAATTTTTCCAAATCGGCTTCGTTGGCAGTGTCTTTGAAGCCGCTGTCGGTAACAATCAGCTTACCGCGCGGATTGGTCAACAGGCCGCAAGTCATTTTCATATTCGCCCGGCAGCAGGGTAACGGTCATTTTGTCGGATAAACCCGGGGCGATGTTTTCACGCTCGTCCACTACCATCACGCCTTTCAGGATTTCCCATTCCAGCTTGCGGCCGCTGTCGTTTTTAATGTTGAACACGACTTGGCCGCTGGGGACGGTCAATTCCATCGGTTCGCAGGCAGTATCGTTCACACCGATATTGACCGAACCGTCGGCATTGGCGGCAGCGGATGCACCTGAAGCGGCAGGCGCGGCTTTTTCGGCTTCAGGCGGCTGACACGCGGTCAAACCCAGAGCCAGCATTACAGACAAAGCAGTCAGATTGAATTTTTTCATTTTACTTCCTTCTTATTTAGTTAACGTTTTTGCCGGCGCGCTGCTGCGCAAAAACCAAATCATGACGGGAACCAGATACAGCAGCCAAATCAGGACTTCGCCTTCGGTCGGATGGTCGGTATAGCCGAAGAAACCGCCGAGCAGCACGCCTAAAGGGCTGTCTTCATGCAAATATTTCGATGTGTCGAAAGCGATGTCCTGCATCGCATTCCATACGCCAGCCTCATGCAGCGCACGAAACGAACCGGCCAGCAGACCGGCCGCCACCACAATCAAAAACGCGCCCGTCCAACGGAAAAACTTCGCCAAGTTCAGGCGCATACCGCCCTGATAAATCAGCGTACCGATGACAACCGCCGCCAACAGCCCCAATACCGCGCCTATCGGCATAGACCACGTCGGGCTTTGCTGGAACACGGCAAGCAGGAAAACACGCTTTCCAAACCTTCGCGCGCCACGGCCAAAAAAACGCCATACCGACCAAGGCCCAGCCCTGGCCGCTGCCGTGGTTCAAGGCCGTCTGAACAGAATCCTGAAGATGCTGTTTCATCGAACGCGCGGCCTTCTTCATCCACAAAATCATGTACGTCAGCATCGCCACGGCCACTAGGCCGATGACGCCGACCACCAATTCCTGTTCTTTTTGCGGAATCTCACCCGTAACGGAATGAATGCCGTAACCGATACCCAAAACACATGGCCGCAGCCAAAAATACGCCCAGCCAAACCTTCGGCATCAGCTCGCTGTGTCCCGACTGTTTCAAAAAAACTGGCAACAATGCCGACGATCAGAGCGGCTTCGATGCCCTCGCGCAACATAATCAATAAAGCAATCAGCATAAAAAACTCTAAAGTGAAACGTTCATTTGTTAACGCATTTATAACGCTTTACGCTTAATAACGCAAATTATTTTTCATTTTTTAATACCCCCATATTTATTAAGATTTTTAAAAGAAAATAACGAACGTAATCAATAAAAACTAAAAAGGCCGTCTGAATTTTGTTTTTTTCAGACGGCCTTAAAAACTCATAACTACCTGTAAATAAATAATAAAAAAAGTTTCATAGTATAAAATTTCTCTATCAGTTATATTTTTCAAAATTTATCAAAAATTTAAAAAGGTTGATTTATAGCAAGAATTAAACAGCAACTTATCTTATATAGTTCAAACACTGCTGTCGCAACCAGCAAATCATTACATAACAAATGCATAACAAAGGAACCTCCTATGCCACGTTTGAAAACTCCACCAAATCGTTCTGGCTTTGGCCGTTTCTGCCGCGTTGACCGCCTGCGGTGAGAAAACTGCATAAACCACTGAAACTCCTCAAGCTGCTTCTGCCGCAAGCACTGCCGATACTGCCGCAAGCACCGCCGCCGTTTCAGCCCCTCAAAATTCTGCCGATGTTTCTGACGAAGACAAAGCCCTGTTGGAACGCGCGCAAGCTACGTTCAAACCTTTGCCTGACTTAGCCGAAATGCAAAAAGTTCGTCCGTTTACCGAAGAACAGGTCAAACTCGGCCAACAACTTTGGTACGAAAACCGCCTGTCCAAAGGCAACACCGTCAGCTGTAACTCTTGCCACAACTTTGGCAACTGCCGGCGTAGACAACATGCCGACCAGCGCGGGTCACAAAAGCCAATTCGGTGGCCGTAACTCCCCAACTGCTCTGAATGCCGCCTTGTTGGGCAGCCAATTCTGGGACGGCCGTGCCGCCGATGTGGAAGAACAAGCCGGCGGCCCATTGCTCAACCCTGTTGAAATGGCCAACGCGACCGAAGCCGATGCCGCCGCAAAAATCGCCGGTATTCCTGAATACCAAGAAAAATTCAAAGCCGCATTCCCTGAAGACGGCGCGGTTTCCTTCAAAAACATCACCACCGCATTGGGCGCGTTTGAACGTACCCTGCTGACCCCGACCCGTTGGGACGACTACCTGAAAGGCAACGTATCTGCCCTGAGCGAACAAGAACGCAAAGGCGTACGCGCATTTATGGACAACGGCTGTATCGCTTGTCACAGCGGCGTCAACTTGGGCGGTACCATGTTCCAAAAATTCGGTTTGGTGGATGGCCCTTACTGGAAACACATCGACGATCCTAAACACGACAAAGGCCGTGCGGACGTAACCAAAAAAGCCGAAGACGAATTCTTCTTCCGTGTTCCCGGCTTGAGAAACGTTGAACGCACCTACCCATACTTCCACAACGGCAGCGTTTGGGAATTGGATAAAGCCGTCAACATCATGGCGAAAGCCCAATTGGGTAAAACTCTGGCTCCGGAAGAAACTGAAAACATCGTTGCCTTCTTGAAAGCCCTCTCCGGCAATGTTCCTGAATCTGCCCGAACCATGCCTGAGCTGCCTGTATCCACCGATGTCAAATCCCGACCTGACAACAAATAAGGTTTAGCACAAAACAAAGGCCGTCTGAAAATCCGTTTCAGACGGCCTTTTTGTTGCCGGGCATATAGTCGGCTTTGTTTCACGATTCCACACAATATGGTAATCTTGAGCCGATTTTCACCATACATCCGAAAGGAACATCATGAGCCTGATTATTGAAGACTTGCAAGAAGGCCACGGCAAAGAAGCCGTCAAAGGCAAAAGAAATCACCGTACATTACACCGGCTGGTTGGAAGACGGTACCAAATTCGACTCCAGCCTCGACCGCCGTCAACCGCTGACCATCACTCTGGGCGTCGGCCAAGTGATTAAAGATTGGGACGAAGGCTTCGGCGGCATGAAAGAAGGCGGCAAACGCAAGCTGACCATTCCTTCTGAAATGGGCTACGGCGCACACGGTGCCGGCGGCGTGATTCCTCCGCACGCGACCTTGATTTTTGAAGTCGAGCTGCTGAAAGTGTACGAATAAGCATTTGACGCTTCAAAGACCGAGGCCGTCTGAAACCCGAAGTTTGGTTTTTCAGACGGCCTGTTTTTTATCAAGATTCGGTATAATGCCCTCTTTTACAAGCAAACCATTTCCCAAGGAACCCCCATGCTTTTACCCGAACAAGTCAAAACCCTGATTGAAGGCGTTACCCCTTGCGAACACGTTGAAGTCGAAGGCGACGGCCATCACTTCTTCGCCGTCATCGTTTCCTCCTCATTTGAAGGCAAAGCCCGCCTCGCCCGCCACCGCCTGATTAAAGACGGTCTCAAGCCGCAACTCGAAAGCAACGAATTGCACGCGCTGTCGATTTCCGTTGCCGCCACTCCGGCCGAATGGGCTGCCAAACAGGCTTAATTTGGAATCAAACAAAAAGCCGTCTGAAAACTTTTCAGACGGCCTTTTTATACATGTCAAACAGCGCAAGCAATCAATATAAACGTCAAACCGCATTCGACAACACGCAATCGCGGTGTAAACCCTACCGGCACAACCGCCAAACTAGCCCCTGCCGTTTCGGGAAAAAAACTGCACCACATTCTCCCCTTGCGGCAACATCAATTTCTTCACGGCATGACCGTACACGGTTTCAAGCGTGATGTTCAGACGGCCTTCGTTGGCAAAAATCTTATCCACACATTCCTTGGCCGCTTGCGGATTGCTGAATTTCAACGCATTCCACAATCCCAAGGTTTCCATGTCCTGCCAAAACGTCCCGGCTTTTTTATAGCTCAACTCAAGCTTGGCCGTGTCGGTTACCGGATCGTAAAAGCCGTTGTCGGCGAGCATATCGCCCAAGTCGTGCATATCAATCAGCGTGGGCGCTTCGCATTCGATGCCTTCATGCTTCAGACGGCCTGTCAGCTCGCTCAGGCTGTCGCGGCCAAAGTGCGTGAAAAACAATAATCCGTCGGTTTTCAAAGCAACGGCCCAGTTTTTCAATACCGGCAAAATATCGTCGGCGCGGCTGAGGCTGAGGTTGGCCCACAACATATCGGCGGATGCTTCAGGGCAACGGCGCGGTCAGGGCTTGGCAATGCTGCGGAATGGTTTTGCCGGTCAGCTTTTGCCAGAAACCGCCTTTGCGCGCGGCGGCAGCGGTTTTCAAAAAGTCGGCATTCGGATCGTATTCTTCAAACACGGCATCGGGATAACGCGCGGCCAGCAGGCTGCGGCTGATGTCGGCATCGGCACCAATCAGCATGATGCGTTTGGGTGCATTGCGGACCAGCTGCAGGCGCTCGTCGGTGTCTTGGGCGAGATGGCGGTGAATCTGCCAGCGTTTGTCTTGTTCGGTCATGGTGGGTCGTGTCAGCGGGCTTTGCCCGACAATGTTTTTATGGTTTAAGGCTGTTTCAGACGGCCTTTTCGACAAAATTGCGGTAGGTTTCGGCAAATTCATCGGCATGGCTTAAAAAGGGCGCGTGGGCGGCTTTGTCGATAAGGACCAGCTCGCTGTTGTTCAAATGGCGGTGTAAATATTCGCCCATGCGCGGCGGCGTGATCGCGTCTTTCTGTCCAAACACCAGCAATGACGGCGTTTGAATCAGCGACAATAGCGGACGCGCATCGGCATGGTTGACCGCTTCAAGCGCGGCCTGTAAGGCAGAAGGCGTGCCGCAACGCGCCAAATCGGGCAACACGCGGTTTAAGATTTCGCCTGAATGCGGCGTGTGCAGCAGTTGCAGTTGTAGAAACTGTTTAATATGTTTGGCATAATCCTGCTGGAATGCGCCGACCATCTTGCCCAAGGCAGGTTGTGCCAAGCCTTCGGGATAATCCGTGTCGGCAGTCAATCGGGCAAAACTTGCCGTCAGGCAGAGCGATTTGGATTTTGTCGGGATAAAGCGCGGTCAGATACAGGGCAACCAGTCCTCCCAGCGACCAGCCGAGAATGTGTGCCGGCGTGTCGATTTGTCCGGCAAAAGCTTCGGCAACGGCGGCAATATCAAACGGTTCGGCAAAAGGCGCATCGCCGTGTCCGGGCAAATCAAGCGCGCGGACGTCCCAATCGGCAGGCAGGCGCGGTATCAAATCGTCGAATACATGGCGGTTCGCCGCCCAACCGTGTATCAGATAAACTTTTTTGGCGGAGTGTGGCATGAATGTTCTTTCTTGGTGGCGCAGTTTGAAACAGCTCAATGCGCGACGTTGCGTATTATGCCACGATTCCGTTTCAGACGGCCTTTGCCGAGGCTGCGCAAACGATTTGACGGAATATTTTATCGACGCGGCACAAAGCTGCTCTTTGTGTTTCCGCCATATCGCGGGCGGGGCAGTGTGCGGCAGTTGTCAGAAAAAGCCGCCCGCATTTGATAGAATGTGGGCCTCGCTGTATTACGAACCGCCCGTCAGCAGCATGATACGCGAGCTGAAACACTTGGCCGATTTGGGCATGAGCCGACCGTTGGCTGATTTAATGTGCCAAAACGCACCGGACTGGCTGGCGACGGAACACTTCGATTTCGTCCTGCCCATGCCTTTGAGCAAAGAGCGGCGGCTCAAGCGCGGATTCAACCAAAGCGAGGCGTTGACGGATATCTTTGGCAAAACGCTACGGCTGGACGCTGCTGCCGCGCCACGCGGTTTTCAGACGGCATGGCGAGCCGCAAAGTACGCTGAACAGCGACGAACGTCTGCGAAATATCAAGAATGCATTTAAAATCAAAGCCGAATTGCCGAAGGCGTGTAATATTCTGTTAATTGATGATGTCTTCACCACCGGCTCGACTTTAAACGAATTGGCGAAAACGCTGAAAAAATCAGGCGCAGGTAAGATTTTTTGCTGGAGTTTGGCGCGTCCGCCAATGAAAAAATAGCTTAAAGTTTTTGACACCCATGGAACATTTCGGCATTATGCCACTCTATAAGTGATTGATTTATATGTTTACCATAGTTTTGTACCAACCCGAAATCCCGCCCAATACGGGCAATATCATCCGCCTGTGCGCCAATACCGGTGCTGATTTGCACTTGGTCAAACCGCTTGGTTTCCCTCTGGATTCGTCCAAAATGAAACGCGCAGGTTTGGATTATCACGAGTTTGCCAAACTGACGGTACATGAGAATTTCGATGACTGCCTCAAAGGCACTTGAAGGCCGCCGCATTTTTCGCGCTGACCACCAAAGGCTCCACCCGCCCCGACGAAGTTTCCTTCCGCGAAGGCGACGTGTTGCTGTTTGGTCCCGAAACACGCGGCCTGCCTGCCGAAGTTCTCGACAGCCTGCCTGCCGGACAAAAAATCCGCCTGCCGATGATGCCCGACAGCAGGAGCATGAATCTTTCCAATACCGTCGCCGTCATTCTGTTTGAAGCATGGCGACAAAACGGTTTTGCCGGCGGCGTATAACAGGCCGTCTGAAACCGCTGCGTTATCAACTCAAGAACGGAACCCGTTTTGACTTTTTACTAAAAACCCTCCTTTCCTTAGCCGCCGCCACCATCGGCGTCCTTTTCCATCAATGCCGCCGTTGCCGACAGCGTGGTCCGAGTCGAAAAACTGCATCCTTCTGCCAACCGCAGTTACAAAGTTGCCGGCAAACGCTACACGCCGCTGACCAAAGTTTCCTCTTTCAGCCAAACCGGCAAAGCCTCATGGTACGGCAACCAATTCCACGGCCGTAAAACTTCCAGCGGCGAGCGTTACAATATGAACGCCCTCTCCGCCGCCCACAAAACCCTCCCTATTCCCAGCTACGCACGCGTGACCAATATGCAAAACGGCAAAAGCGTCATCGTCCGCGTCAACGACCGCGGCCCTTTCCACAGCAACCGCGTCATCGATGTTTCCAAAGCCGCCGCCCAACAATTAGGTTTCATCAACCAAGGCTCGGCCAACGTCAAAGTTGAACAAATCATCTCCGGCCAAACCGCCGCTCAAACCATTATTTCCCCAAACAACAAAGAATTTTTTGTTGATTTGAAATCCTTCGGTACCCAACGCGAAGCACAGGCTTATTTGAACCAAGCCGCACAAAGCCTGCCGTCGGACAGCAAAGTCATGCTTGAAAAACGCAACTACGAATACGTTGTCAAAATGGGTCCGTTCAGCAGCCAAGAACGTGCTGCCGAAGCAGGCGAACGCGCCCGTCATCTGAACCTGGCATCCGCCATCTGATTTCGTCCGCGTTGCCGCTGAAGTTTGATACAATACAAGGCCGTCTGAAACCCGATTGCAAGGTTTCAGACGGCCTTTTTTAATCACAGGGGAACACCATGATCAGCAGGCTCACAGGCAAATTGATTGAGAAAAATCCGCCGCAGGTCGTTATCGACGTCAACGGCGTCGGTTATGAAGCCGACGTTTCCATGCAGACTTTCTACAACCTGCCCTCCGTTGGCGAAACCGTCCATCTTTACACCCAGCTTGTCGTCCGCGAAGACGCGCATCTGCTGTTTGGTTTCGCCTCGGCCGAGGAACGCGCCACCTTTCCGCCAACTGGTCAAAGTCAGCGGCATCGGTGCCAAAAACCGCATTGGGCATTTTTGTCGGCCATGAATGCCGACGAGCTGGCGCAAGCCATCGCCGAGGAAGACGTCAAACGCCTCTCCTCCGCCCCCGGCATCGGCAAAAAAACCGCCGAACGCATGGTGTTGGAACTGCGCGGCAAACTCGTATCCCATACCGTTTCAGACGGCCTGTTTGCCCCTGATGCCGTTGCCGACGAAAGCCAAGACATCATCAACACCCTGCTTGCCCTCGGCTACAACGAACGCGAAGCCAAAGCCGCCACCAAAGGCATTCCCAAGGGTACGGAAGTCGGCGAAGGCGTGCGCCTGGCCTTGAAAAACCTGCTTAAATAAGGCCGTCTGAAACATGAAGGCATTGGCCCTGAGCATCACCCTCTTGCTAAGCGCGTGCGTCTATACCGAGACTCCGTATGGGCGCACCGCCGTTTTGGACCTGCCCATCCACTCGCAAACCACCGTCAACAAAACCGTGACCATCAACGCCCCGCCCGGGACGACCGTCATTTACCAAGACAGCCAGCCCGTTCACAACAATCCGGCTTATCCCGTCTATCCGCGCCGGGTTTATCATTATCGATAAACAACGCTGACCGTTTGAAACCATATGTTCAGACAGCCTGTTGAGAGACCGACCATGAAATACATCCTTCCCCTGCTTTTACTCCTAAGCGCCTGCACACCGGACACCAAGACCACAGATGCCGCATCCTCCCCAAAAACACACGGCTTCGCACACCGCCTGACCGAAGGCGAAAAACTACTGACCCAAGCCTTCATCAAACAAGACCTCGCCGCCTACTTCAAACACGAAACCGGCGGCGCATTTGCCGAACAAGCCCCCTTATTCTCGGCCCAACAACTTGCCGAACAGAAAAAAACATCCCCCAAAAACGATGCCATCGGCGTTTACGGCAAAATCATCAAAAGCCCAAGGCCGCACCGCCTGGCTGCAAACCGACAAGCAAACCCTCAAACTCGATTTGGCCGAACCGCTGCAAGAAGCGCAAGGCGAAGTTACCCTCGTCTGCCAACACGAAAACACCGCATTCCAAGACTGCCAAACAGAAGAAAACTTCGCCCGACGCTTTACCGAACAAATTTTCTCGGCGGTCGAGTCCGGACGCGTATCCGCCCAAACAGACGCACCGGCCGAAGAAATCATGGCCGGCCGCCTCATCCCGTTTTTGAGTGCCGCCAGCGACTTTACCGGCAACTTCAAAGCCTGCGCCACCACCATGACCGAATACTGCACCAGCCGCCTGGCACGCGAAAATGCCCGAATCCGCAGTCCGCAAAAAAAGCACAGGAATTGGGTTTAACCGAAATAGCATTTAAAAAGAAAAAATAAATATTTAGGCCGTCTGAACCTTATGCCGACTGTGCTATAATCCGCGACTCATACAGGTCGGACAGACAGTCGCCGCGTATCGCGTAAGGCATACGGGGAGGAAAGTCCGGGCTCCATAGAGCAGAATGCCGGCTAACGGCCGGGCGCGGCAACGCGACGGAAAGTGGAACAGAAAGCAATACCGCCGATGATTGCCTTTCAGGGCAAAACAGGTAAGGGTGAAAAGGTGCGGTAAGAGCGCACCGTGCATTTGGTAACAAAGCGCAGCAGGCTAAACCCCATTCGGAGCAAGACCAAACAGAACGCGATGACGCTGCTCGCCGAGCGTTCGGGTAGGTTGCTTGAGCACACCAGCAATGATGTGCCTAGAGGAATGACTGTCCGCGACAGAACCCGGCTTACCGTCCGAGCTGTATGTCCCTCATACCGCGGCAGGTTTTTAAAAACCTGCCGCATTTTTTTATAGAAATAGAAAAGGCCGTCTGAAACCTCGAATCTTGGTTTCAGACGGCCTTTTTTTTAAACCGCTGTTTATGGACGGTATTCCGGTTTCATGCCGTTGGGCAGAAGCTGCCATACATAGCCGGTGGTTTTCATTTTGCCGGCCACTTCGCCTGCTTCGTCGCCATAGCCCCAGAAATAATCCACACGGACTGCGCCTTTAATCGCGCTGCCGGTATCTTGCGCCATAATCAGGCGGTTGAGGGCTTTTTGGGTGATCGGGTGGGCAGTGGCGACAAATAATGGTGCGCCAAGCGTGATGTAGTGACGGTCGATGGCACCGGCGTATTCGCCCATCAACGGCGTACCCAATGCGCCCACTGGGACCGGAATCACTGCTGCCGGTCAGCTCGCGGAAGAAGACGTAGCTTGGGTTTTGTCCCAAAAACTTCGGCAAGGCGGCCAGGGGTTTTGCTTCATATAGGCCTTGATGCCCCTGCATGCTGGTCTGACCCAGCGGCAGATAGCCTTTGTCCGCCATATAGCGGCCGATGGAAACATACGGATGTTCGTTTTTATCGGCAAATCCGACACGGATGTATTTGCCGGACGGCGGTTTTCAGACGGCCTGAACCTTGAATGTGCATAAAGAAAAGTTCGACCGGATCATCTGCGTAACCCAAAATCGGCGCTTTGCCGTTAAGCGCGCCGCCGTTGATTTGGCTGCGGGTGTAGTAAGGAACGAAGCGGCTGCCTTCAAAACGGCCTTTCAGCGCAGTGCTGCGTGCTGTAATCGGGAATCTGGACAAATCGGCCGTGTATGTGCCGCTATTGTCGATGACGCCGCTGTTTTGGCCGGTTTGGCGGATGCGGACGGTGGCTTTGCTGCCTCTCAAGTTTGCAGCCAGCGGAACGGAAACAAAATCGTTCGGAATGCCGTAAATAGGGAAACGGGATTGGCTTGTGGGCTTGTCGTCGCCGTGCAGGACCGGTTCGTAATAGCCGGTAATGGTGCCGGCAGGATTGCCGCCATTGTCAACGCGCCATGCGGTGAAATAGCGCTCGAAAAAGTGTTTGGCTTGGAAATGGTGCGCCGGCGTTTGCATGGCTTGGATACAAACATCCTGCCAGCCTTGGCGGTTTTTGAGTTTTTCACAGCCTAAGCGGAAAGATTGCAGGCTTTTGGCGAAGTGTTGGGTGCTCCAGTGTGGCAGTTCGTTGTAGGAAACAACGGTGTAGTTTGCTCCTCCCCCGCTCACTGTCGTACCGATGGGATCAGGCGTACCGGTGGGGCGGTCAGGGCCTTTGATAACGCTGGTGTCGGTTTCGGGAAGATTTTTAATGCTTTTGCTCGGACAGGCGGCAAGAATGGCTGCGGCAATGCTGACGAGCGTGATGCGGTACAGGTGTTTTTTCATGGAATCAATAACGTGTCGAAAGGCCGTCTGAAAGCTATTTTTCAGACGGCCTATGTTGGAAAGTGCTGATTTTAACACAAAAAAGCCATTTATCGGCGCGGCGGCAATTTGACGACAACCGTATCGGCCAGCATATCGTAGAGCGTGCGGCGGTCGCGTTTGACGCATAAAGAGCATGATGAAAGTTGGATGAAATGCCAGCAGGTTGATAGCGCTTTCTCCGTTTTCACCTGCTATAAGACCGATAATGGCGGCAACACTGGCAACAGAAAACCGACCCATGACGATTTCGCGTACCAAAACCGTACCGACAAAAGCCCGGATTACGTCCGTCAGTTTTCAACACCCTGATTTTCCCATAATTTTTCTTACCTAAATGACTGCCCATCCCTGCTCATGTAATAGAGTTTGGACGATACCATAAAACCAAAAATGGACGAGCCAAACCCAGATCCAAAAACGTATGCCATACTCAGGGGCTAAACAGTCAGAAGATTTCCTGACAGCCGATTTTCTGCTTTCATGCTTGACGGCGAAAGACTAATCAGTCCGATGAATGGCAACCATATCAAAAAAAAAGGTAAACAGATTGATTCAACAGATGCCGCAGATCCCTCGTCTCCCGGCACCGGCAACATGGACATCTACGATTTCCTGAATGTCAGACCTGCCGACACCAGCCGCACCGATATAGTTATTTCTTTCTTCCATGTTTCTTCCTGATAATGTTCTTAATGAGATGCATTTCATTGCCATCCTTAACCTATATTTTCCCAATCATTCTAAAGAAATCTCGATAAAGAACTTTACATTTTCTTAAGACGGCGTTAAAACACTTCCTTTACGCAATACATAATTTTGTTAACGATTTTTCCTCAAGGAGCAACACATGAAAGTAGGTTTTGTCGGCTGGCGCGGTATGGTCGGCTCTGTTTTTGATGCAGCGTATGAAAGAAGAAAACGACTTCGCCCATATTCCCGAAGCGTTTTTCTTTACCACTTCCAACGTCGGCGGCGCTGCCCCTGATTTCGGTCAGGCAGCCAAAACATTGTTGGATGCCAACGATGTTGCCGAATTGGCAAAAATGGACATCATCGTTACCTGTCAGGGTGGCGATTACACCAAATCCGTCTTCCAACCCCTGCGCGACAGCGGCTGGAACGGCTACTGGGTTGACGCGGCTTCTTCCCTGCGCATGAAAGACGATGCGATTATCGTCCTCGACCCTGTCAACCGCAACGTCATCGACAACGGCCTCAAAAACGGCGTGAAAAACTACATCGGCGGCAACTGTACCGTTTCCCTGATGTTGATGGCTTTGGGCGGCCTGTTCCAAAACGATTTGGTCGAATGGGCAACCAGCATGACCTACCAAGCCGCTTCCGGCGCAGGTGCGAAAAAAACATGCGCGAACTCATCAGCGGCATGGGCGCGATTCACGCCCAAAGTGGCAGACGAGCTTGCCGACCCTTCCAGCGCGATCCTCGACATCGACCGCAAAGTGTCCGATTTCCTGCGCAGCGAAGACTATCCGAAAGCCAACTTCGGCGTACCGCTCGCCGGCAGCCTGATTCCTTGGATTGACGTGGACTTGGGCAACGGCCAGTCCAAAGAAGAATGGAAGGGCGGCGTGGAAACCAACAAAATCCTCGGCCGCAGCGACAATCCGACCGTAATCGACGGCTTGTGCGTGCGCATCGGCTCTATGCGCTGCCACAGCCAAGCCATTACCCTGAAGCTGAAAAAAAGACCTGCCTGTTTCTGAAATCGAAGCCATCTTGGCAGGTGCAAACGACTGGGTGAAAGTCATCCCCAACGAAAAAGAAGCCAGCATCCACGAGCTGACTCCCGCCAAAGTTACCGGCACGCTGTCTGTTCCTGTCGGCCGTATCCGCAAACTGGAAATGGGCGGCGAATACATCAGCGCGTTCACTGTCGGCGACCAACTCTTGTGGGGCGCTGCCGAGCCGTTGCGCCGCGTATTGCGCATTATCTTGGGCAGCCTGTAATTTAGGTTGGCATGAAAAAAGCAACGGTTTGAGCCGTTGCTTTTTTTGTTACGAAAAGGCCGTCTGAACCTTTCAGACGGCCTTGTTTCCTATTCTTTTTTACCGGCCAAACCGATTTCTTTGGTGGAATCGCCAACTTTGATTTGCGCCTTACCGGCAATTTCTTCAGCCTGCGGGCCGAAGAGTTTCAAATCGTAACGGCCGTTTTCGATACCGTTCAAACTGGTTTTACCGCTGATGGCGGCTTTGCCATTGTTATTGGCAATACCTGCGGCAAGCAGGTCGACATTATTGTGGGAAGCCATGCTGCTGATTTTGCCGTAACCTTGTTTTTTATCGAAATCGACGGTGTATTTCAGACGGCCGCTGCGGTCGTCGCCGTTAAACGCAATGCCCGAATACTGATAGCTGCCTTGTTTGGGCAAATTGCGGTAAGCGGTTTCATCGCCTTGGACTTCGCCGACGGTGAATGTGTATGTATCGAGGTTTTGCAGCTTGCCTGCGTCATCGGCTTTTTGTTTGGCGTAACGCGCGGCAACAGTGGAATAATTTTGTTTATACACTTGGAAGTCGCCCGTTTCCAAAGTGATGACTTGGCCGTTTACCTTAATTTTTTGGGCGTAGTCGTAAGAGGATACTTTATCGGTTTTCAAAAAGCCGGTATCGAGTTTGCCGCCTTTTTGCAGGGTTTGCGTTTTACCGTTGGCCGTCAGCTCCAACGTACCGTTTTCAGGGACGGATTCGTTCAATTCAACGGACAACACGCCTTTCGGATGCGGATTGAGCGGTTCGGTCACGGCATTCGACAAGCCGCTTGTTGCGCCGCCGCAGGCAGCCAACATCAAAGACAGGGAAGCAGTCAAAGCAGAAATGCGGAGGGTTCTCATCATTTTTTCCTTTCCTTTTTATTTGGTATGATATTTATCATATACCCTAAAAAAATGAACAATAAATGATTTTTTTGTCAAAAATTAAGCATTTTAGAATATTGATTTTATAAATATTGAAACATTTTTTTAAAATATCGGGATATTCAGTCCATCCAGCATCCCTTCCGCTATAATCATTTTTATTTTTGCAAACGGATTTCATCATGCCGAAAATCACCCTCATCGCCGCCTACGCCGCCCGCCGCTGTATCGGCATCAACAACACCATGCCTTGGCATTTGCCCGAGGATTTTGCCTTTTTCAAATCCTACACCACCGGCAAACCCGTCATTATGGGCCGCAAAACATGGGAATCGCTGCCGCGCAAACCGCTGCCCGGCCGTCAAAATATCGTCATCACCCGCCAAGATTATCAGGCCGAAGGCGCGCAAACGGCGGCTTCTTTGGAAGATGCGCTGGCTTTGTGTCAGGGGGTTGAAGAAGTCATCATCATGGGCGGCGCGCAAATTTATGCACAAGCCCTGCCGATTGCCACCGATTTGCGTTTGACCGAAGTCGGTTTGGATGTGGACGGCGATGCGTTTTTTCCTGAGTTTTCCACAGAAACATGGCAAGAAGCCTCTCGGGAAAACCATGTTTCCGCCAAAGGCATCGAATACGCGTTTGTGCATTATGTGAAGGCATAATCCGACAACGCAAAGGCCGTCTGAAACCCTGTTTTCAGGTTTCAGACGGCCTTTTTATTTCGTTTGTTTACGGCATACCGTTTAAGCCGTTTTGTTTTTCAAAGGCAGTTTGATATGCGGTTTGGCCGGCTTGGGCGCTTCTTTCAGTCCAAGTTCGATTTGCTGCTCTTCGCTCAACAAATTGCTCCAGTCGCCTTTTTTATACCAGTCGCGGCCGTCCAACTCGATGGGGATGTTGGATGCGTTCGCAACCGTTGCCGCATTGCAAATCGTCTTCTTTGCAGTATTTGTCGCAACCCCAGCAGATACGCTCGGGATTTTTCGGGAAAATGGGAAATTTCTTGGCCATGATGTTCTTCTTTTGTTTGTGTGCGGTACGGGCAGAATTATAAGTGATTTGAATGGGGCTGGCGGCGGGTTTATCGTGTTTTACGCTGATTTTTTAAGATGTGTTAACCTTTCAGACGGCCTATACTGTGAAAACTATCCCTATTCGGTACAACAAGAGGACCCGATATGAACATATGCCGTCTGAAGCCTGAATTTGTCGAGCCTTTAGCCCTCGCGCTGTTTGAGGAATGGCACGATTTTGCGCCGTGGTCGTCTCTGGACAAAATCCGTGCGTATTACGCGCAGTGTCTTAATGGGGATAACTTGCCGCTGGCGTTTGCGGCTGTGGATAACGAAGGGCGGCTGATGGGTTCGGCGGCATTGAAGCGGTTTGATATGGCGTGTTTTCCTGAATACGAATATTGGCTGGGCGATGTGTTCGTTTTGCCGCAATTTCGCGGTTTGGGCGTAGGCAGGCAGCTGGTTTCGTTTTGTCTGGATAAAGCACGCGAACTGGGTTTGCCGCATCTGTTTCTCTATACGCCGGATGTGCAGGCCGTGTATGAAAAAGTTCGGCTGGAAAGAAATCACGCAGACTTGGCACAACGGGGAAACCGTATCCGTCATGAAATTGGATTTATAGCTTGAAAAGAATAAAAGGCCGTCTGAACATTTGGTTTCAGACGGCCTTTTATTTGAAATTATCCACAACTACCCTATCCGTTTAAACGGCGGCAGACAGGCCAATAATTGTTGGCCGTAGCGTTGCGTTTTGACGCGGTTGTCGAGGATGGTCACGCGGCCGTAATCCTGTTCGGTACGGATAAGGCGGCCGACGGCTTGGATCAGTTTGATGCTGGCTTCGGGCACCGTAATTTCGATAAAAGGATTGCCGCCGCGTTGTTCAATCCAACGGTTTTGGGTTTTCTCGATGGGATTGTCCGGCATGGCAAACGGCAGCTTGGCAATAATGACTTGCACGCAGGCCGTACCGGGCAGGTCGAGGCCTTCGGCAAAACTGTCGAGGCCGAAAATAATGCTGGCTTTGCCTTCGGCAATGGCTTGATGGTGCCTTTGTAAAAGAACGGCTTTGGGCAACTCGCCCTGCACAAGCAGAAAGCGGCAAGTATTCGTCAGGCAGTCGTAAGGCGACATCCTGCATTTGCTTGCGCGAGGAAAACAACACCAGCGTGCCGATGGCTTCAACCGGCGAAACCAGCTTCGGCAACCATTCGACAATGGCGGCCGTGTGCGCATCAGGGTCTTTCGGGGCTGGCGTGCACGGGCGGAATATACAGCTCGCCTTGCGCATCGAAATTAAACGGGCTTTCCAAAGCAAGCGTGGTGGTTTCGGGCAGCCATAATAGGCCGGTTTGGCGCAAAATCAGGTTGAAGCTGCCGAGCGATTGCAGGGTAGCCGAAGTCAGCACCGCACCTGCCGCGCGCCGCCACAGGCTGTTGGCAAGGTGGGATGCGCTGCTGATGGGGCTGGCGTTGAAAATATAGTCGTTTTTGTCGTCGGCACGGCGGGTTATCCATTTTGCCAACGGCTCTTCGCCCTCGATGGGAACGGTGGAGAGCAAATCCCAAACCGCGCTGATTTGTTCGATACGGGCGATAAAAAGGCCGAACTCGCTGGTCAGGCGGTCGAGGAGCGCGCCGTCCTGTTCTTTTTCGCGGCGCGCGGCGGAAAGCGCATCGTTCAGCCCGATAACGTGTTTGAGCAGGCTGCGTGCAGCAATGGCCGTATTGGAAACTGTGGTTTCCAGGCCTTCGGGGATTTTGCCGTCTTCCCACAGCCAAGTCGGTTCGTTGTGTTTCCGCCTGTCGTTTTCAGACGACCCCAGACTTAAAGACGGCTCTTCCGCCAAATGGAACTGCCATTCGTGCAGGCTGTCGAGCAAGGATGTGGCAGCTTCGTCGGCAAGGTTGGCAAGTTCGGCTTTATCGGTCAGCGCGGCAATTTTGCCGGTCAGCTGCGGCAGTTTTTCCAGCGTCCAAACGGCAATATTCCATGAATGTTCGGCGGCAAAACGGCTGAGGGCTTTTTTGGGCAGGTGGTGCGCTTCGTCTATGCAATAGAAACTGTTTTCAGGCGCAGGCAGAATCACGCCGCCGCCCATGCTGATGTCGGCAAGCAGAAGATCGTGGTTGGCAACGACGACATCGACGGTTTCCAAGACATCGCGTGCCAGGTAAAACGGGCATTCCGGACGGTTGGGACAGGCGGATTTCAGGCAGCCGTGGCGGTCGTTGGTAACTTTGAGCCAAATCGCGTCATCGATTTTTTCCGGCCAAGCGTCGCGGTCGCCATTAAAACGGCGGGCGGAAAATTCATCGGCAATGTCGCGCAGCAGGTTCAATTCTTCCGGCTTGGGTTTGCTGTCCCACAGCACTTCCGGCGCTTCAAAACCAAGCAGGTTTTTGCTGGGCGTTGTTTTGCGTCAGTTGATAGAGTTTGTACGGGGCAAAGATAACGGCCGCGCCCTTTGGCAAGCGCAAAGGTCAGCTCCAAACCGCTTTTTTCGACCAGAAACGGCAAATCGCGGTCAACCAACTGCTCCTGCAAAGCCACCGTCGCGCTGCTGACGATCAACCGTTTGCCGCGCGTCTGCGCCATGATGCCGCCGGCCAAAAGGTAGGCCAACGATTTACCCACACCGGTCGGCCCTTCGATCACGGCAATGCTTTCACCCTCGCGTTTGGGCGCTTCTTCGCCTTCTTCACGCGTCAACGTCCGCGAAAAAGCGTTGGCAATCGCCGCAATCATTTCCCGCTGCGAAGCGCGCGGACGGAAACCGGGCAGGTTTTTGCCGATGTTTTGGTAATGGTCGCGGATGGCGTTTTTTTCTAAATCGGTGAGCATTGAGGCCGTCTGAATGGGTTTGCAAGAATAGCGTATTTTAGCATTTTTACCTTCATGAAGCCTTCGTAAAGTCTTACTCTATTTTAGGGTTTGGCATTTTTGATGGCGATGGACGAACCGCAAAAGCATAATCGGTTTTTAATCAAGCAAAAGGCCGTCTGAAACTTTAGCCGCACTGATGCAGAGGCACCCACAATTTTTGCTTTTCGGATTTGTTTTTCTCGTAGCGGTTCCACGCTTTTTCGTGAAAATAAAAGACGACGGTATTGACGATGGGTTCGACCAAAGCCACCGCGCTGGAAACGCCGATACTGCCGGTCAGAATATAGGCGACACTAAATGCGACGCTGAAATGCAAAATAGCAAATGTAATGGTTTTAATCATGCTGTTTTCCTGATACATTGATGTTTTAATCGCTACATAATAATTATTATCAACTAACGCGTATATTTTAAATCCTTTATCCTGATTTAGATTTTATAAATCGATATTTTATTTCTGATAGGAATTTTATGAACCCGCTCCATATTGTCGTCCTCGACCGCGATACCCTCGTCAACCGCCCGTTTGATTTTGATTTTCCGCATACATTGAGCAGCTACGGCACAACCGAAGCGCACGAAACACTGGAGCGTATCCGCGGTGCAGACATTGTGATTACCAACAAAGTCGTGATTTCCGCCCAAGCATTTGCCGAAAATCCACAACTCAAGCTGGTTGCCGTTACCGCGACAGGCGTCAACAATGTGGACGTTGAGGCTGCCAAACAAAACGGCACGGCAGTGTGCAATATCCGCGCTTACGGCAATGAATCCGTGGCGGAACACGCGTTTATGATGATGATTACCCTGATGCGCAACCTGCCTGCCTATCAGCGCGACGTTGCGGCAGGCTTGTGGGAAAACTCGCCGTTTTTCTGCCACCTCGGCGCACCGATGCGCGATTTAAACGGTAAAACGCTGGCGATTTTCGGTCGCGGCAATATCGGTAAAACGCTGGCAACTTATGCTCAGGCTTTCAAAATGAATGTCGTGTTCGCCGAACATAAAAATGCCCAAAGCGTCCGCGACGGCTATGTTTCCTCTGACGAAGCCATCCGCTCCGCCGATGTCGTGTCGCTTAATTGCCCGCTCACGCCGCAAACGGCCAACATGATAGGCGAAGCCGAATTGCAGCAAATGAAACCCGGCGCCATCCTCATCAACTGCGGACGCGGCGGCTTGGTTGATGAAGCCGCTTTGGTTGCGGCGTTGAAATACGGCCAAATCGGCGGGGCAGGTTTTGACGTGTTGACACAAGAGCCGCCGCGCGACGGCAACCCTCTGCTGAAAGCCCGACTGCCCAACCTCATCGTCACGCCACACATTGCATGGGCAAGCCAAGAGGCCGCCAACCGCCTGTTTGACATCCTTTTGGACAACATCAACCGCTTCGTGGCCGGCAATCCGCAAAATCTGGTTTAATCTATGGAAAACCTGTTGATAAGGTTGTGAACAATTTTAAAGGCCGTCTGAAATATTCAGACGGCCTTTATTAATCTTATTTATTTCATAAAGTTATCTATCTAAATAGGTTAAATCGTTTCATTCTTCATTGTGGATAACCCTATAAAAAGGCCGTCTGAAATACTCAGACGGCCTTTTGTTTGCCCGGGCAAATTAAATATCGTATGTGGTTGAAGCGGTATCGCCGCCCTTACCTGTCCAGTTGGTATGGAAGAACTCGCCGCGCGGTTTGTCGGTACGCTCGTAAGTGTGCGCGCCGAAGTAGTCGCGTTGCGCTTGCAGCAGGTTGGCTGGCAGACGCTCGGAAGTGTAGCCGTCAAGGAAGGTAATGGCGGAAGCCATGCAGGGCATCGGAATGCCGCACTCGATCGCTTTGGCCACCACTTTACGCCATGCAGGCAGACAGGTTTCCAACACGCCTTTGAAATAAGGATCAGAACCCAAGAAGACCAAATCAGGATTGGCTTCGTATGCGTCGCGGATGTTGCCCAAGAACGCGCTGCGGATGATGCAGCCTTCGCGCCACAAGAGGGCGGTGTTGCCGTAGTTCAATGCCCAATCGTTGTTTTCGCTGGCTTCGCGGATGAGCATGAAGCCTTGTGCGTAGGAGATGATTTTGGATGCCAACAGGGCTTGGCGCAGGGCTTCGACCCATACGGCTTTGTCGCCTTCGACGGGACTGATGGTTTTGCCAAACAGGCTGTTTGCTTTGGGACGCGTTGGTCTTTGAAACGCAGACACGCAACGTGCAAACACGGCTTCGGAAATCAGGGTCAGCGGGATACCCAAATCGAGGGCATTGATGCCGGTCCATTTGCCCTGTGCCTTTTTGACCTGCGGTATCAAGGATTTTTTTCGACCAAAGGTTCGCCGTTTTTCATCTCTGTAGCCCAAAATCGCGGCGGTGATTTCAATCAGATAAGAATCCAGCTCGGTTTTGTTCCACTCGTTGAAGATTTGGTGCATTTCGTCATAAGACAGGCCCAAGCCGTCTTTCATGAATTGGTAGGCTTCGCAAATCAACTGCATATCGCCGTATTCGATGCCGTTGTGCACCATTTTGACGAAATGGCCCGCGCCGTCGCGGCCAACCCAGTCGCAGCAGGGTTCGCCTTGCGGGGTTTTGGCGGAGATGGCTTGGAAAATGGGTTTGACGGCAGGCCATGCGGCTTCGTCGCCGCCGGGCATGATGGACGGGCCGTGACGCGCGCCTTCTTCGCCGCCGGAAACGCCCGCGCCGATAAAGCGGATGCCTTTCGCGGCCAGCTCGTGTGTACGGCGGGTAGAATCAGGATAGTTGGCATTGCCGCCGTCAATAATGATGTCGCCTTCGTCCAAAAGCGGAACGAGTTGCTCGATAAAATCGTCAACAACAGAACCAGCGCGCACCATCATCATGATTTTTGCGCGGTTTTTTTCTAGTTTATCAACCAAATCTTGCAGTGAATATGCGCCGATAATATTGGTACTTTTTTTGGCTGCGCCGTTTAGAAAAATCATCTACTTTGCTGGTGGTACGGTTGTACGCGACAACTTTGAAAACCGTTGATCGTTCATGTTGAGAAATCAGGTTTTGACCCCATAACGGCAAGGCCGATGACGCCAATATCGCCTTTCATTTGAGTGGAAACTCCATTATTGATTTAATTTTATCAAGCCGTAACTCTAGCTGATTTACAACTTTTTAACAATCCTTAACTTTTTTTAATTTTTTTGAAAAAGATGCCTTTACGTTTCAGACGGCCTTTTGCCTTTGGGAAAACAAACTATAAATTAGATTTTTAAATAATAAATAGAAGATGATATTGAGTGCTGCCACAGCTTGTTGATAACTTTGATTACAAAAATTTTTCAAATACTTAGCTGATATTTTTTGATGAGGATAAAGTATGGTCGGCCTTGTTTGCAGATGTGGATAAAAATTTTTTTCCTACTGCTTTGTTCTGTGGGTAACTTTTTGCCTGTGCACAATCTTAGCTTGTTTTATACTTCTCCAATCGGAACTGATTGACTAGAGAAATAGTCAAATGGTTTTTTTATTTCAAGCTATTTTTCATATTTCCTTTTTATTTAAGCTGGGAAAAAGGCCGTCTGAAAATATTTCAATAAGGGTGTGCATATGAAGTTTTCCTTTAGTATTAATCTGTTATCCGTTTTGATTTTTGGCCGCTTGTGCGCAACAGCCGGTTCAAAAAGCCTCAAGTTGCCCCTGCCCTCCGTATCTGTGGATAACCATGCGCCGGAGCAAGGAACAGGGGCTGACGGAGCAGAAATTAATCCGCGCCAAAGCATTATATGGCGGCGTCTGCCAATCCGCTGGCAACTGAAGCCGGTTATGAAATTTTGAAGCGCGGCGGCAGCGCGATAGATGCGATGATTGCCATGCAAACAACTTTGGGACTGGTTGAGCCGCAGTCTTCCGGATTGGGCGGCGGTGCGTTTTTTTGGTGTATTGGGACAATAAGGCGAAAAAAAGCTGACGACGTTTGATGCCCGTGAAACAGCGCCGAAAGCAGCAACGCCGGAACTTTTCTTGGACGAAAACGGCAAACCGATGGGCTTTATGAAAGCGGTGGTCGGCGGCCGTTCGGTCGGTGTGCCGGGGATTCCGAAGCTGCTGGAAGATGTCCATAAGCGTTACGGCAAATTGCCGTGGGCAAGTTTGTTTGATAAACCGATTGCTTTGGCGGAACAAGGATTTACCGTTTCACCGCGCATGGCGAAATCCATCGAGCAGAATCTTGAGCCGTTGAAACGTTATTCGCAAACCGCCGCGTATTTCCTGCCTGACGGTAAGCCTTTGGCAGCGGGAACGGTGTTGAAAAACCCTGAATTTGCGCGTTCTGTACGTCTGTTGGCGGAAAAAGGCAGTGCGCCGTTTTATCAGGGAATGCAGGCGCAGAATATTGTCCGTGCCGTTACCGGCGCTGTGGATAATCCCGGCAAAATCAGCTTTGGCAGATTTGAAAAACTACCGCGTTATCGAGCGCGAACCGGTTTGCGCGCCGTATCGTGAATACGAAGTCTGTGGCATGGGCGCGCCAAGTTCGGGCGCGATTGCTTTGGGCGAGATTTTGGGCGTATTGCAGAATCAGGATATGAAGGCGTTGGGTGCGGAAAATATCCACAGTTGGCGCTGGATAGGCGATGCGTCGCGGATTGCGTTTGCCGACCGCGATTATTATGTCGGCGATCCTGCGTTTGTGAACGTTCCGACCCGCGCCATGATTTCTCAGGCTTATTTGAAACCGCGTGCCGAAGAAATCCGCAAAGCTGACAAGGCGTTGGAAACCATTCAGGCAGGCAAGTTCGGCAAGGCATACGCGCAGGGTATGGCGGTCGAGCTGCCGTCCACCAGCCATTTGGTGGTTGTGGATAAAGACGGCAACGTCGTATCGATGACGACTTCGATTGAAAACGCGTTCGGTTCGGGGCTGATGGCAAACGGCTATCTGCTCAACAATGAATTGACCGATTTTGCTTTCAATCCCTGTCGGAGAAGACGGTAAAACGGTGGCCAAACAGCGTGGCCGGGCGGCAAAACGTCCGCGTTCTTCGATGGCGCCGACCATTGTGATGAAAGACGGAAAACCTTATATGGCGGTCGGTTCGCCGGGCGGCAGCCGCATTATCGGTTTCGTCGCTAAAACGCTGGTGGCGCATATCGACTGGGGCATGGACATTCAGACGGCAATTTCACTGCCAAATATGCTCAATCGCGGCAGCCAATATGAAATCGAGGAAAAAACCGCAGCGGCGGACAAAGCAGCAGCGTTGGAAAAACTGGGCTACAAAGTCCAAATCCGCGATTTGAATTCCGGCGTACAAGGCATTGTGATCGGCAAAGACGGTTTGCTCGGCGGTGCCGACCCGCGCCGCGAAGGCAAAGTCATGGGCGATTGATTTTATCGGTTTGACATGAAAAGGCCGTCTGAACAGCTGGTTTTCAGACGGCCTTTTTAGTTTTGGAGAAAAAATATGGATAAGATGTGTATAAGAATAATGTTAAAAATTTTAATATTTTTTTATTTTTTTCAATAAGATAAAATGGATGAATATGTGGATAATTACTTGTGGAAAAACGACATGATTTAGGCCGTCTGAAAGGTTCAGACGGCCTTTTCATTGGACTGCTTTATCTATTTTCTATCAGGCTGCCGGCAGCTCGTGAAAAGCGGTGGGCAAGTCTTCGTCATCGGTAAACTCCACCCATTCGTAAGCGCTTTCATCTGCCAAAACGGCACGCAACAGCGCATTATTGATGGCATGGCCTGATTTGTAACCTTCAAATGCGCCGATAATCGGATGGCCGACAATGTACAAATCGCCAATCGCATCAAGGATTTTGTGGCGGACAAATTCATCGGGATAGCGCAAACCTTCCGGATTCAAAACATCCATATCGTCAATCACGATGGCGTTGTTCAAATTGCCGCCCAGTCCGAGATTGTGGGCGCGCATCATTTCCACTTCGTGCATAAAGCCGAAGGTACGGGCGCGGGCAATCTCATCGATATAGGATTTTCCTGCAAAATCAATCTCGAAAAGTAGGTGCGCTGCGGTTGAATACGGGATGGTCAAATTCGATGGTTAAAGTCACTTTTAAAGCCGTCATAAGGCGTAAAAGCGCACCCATTTTTCCGGTTTCTTTGATTTCAACAGGGTTTGAGGATTCTCAAAAAAACGTTTTTTTGGGCTTTTTGATCCACCACGCCTGCATCTTGTAAAAGGTAAATAAACGGCAGGCTGGAGCCGTCCATAATCGGAATTTCAGGCGCGTTCAATTCAATCAAGGCATTGTCGATGCCGTAGGCAGACAGAGCCGACATAATGTGTTCAATCGTGCCGATGCGCACGCCTTTATCGGTAACGATGGTTGAAGAGAGGCGGGTATCGTTGATCAAATAAGGATTCAATTTGATTACTTTCGCCCATTTCTCCACTTAAATCAGTACGGCGGAACGAAATACCGCTGTTTTTCTTCGGCAGGATGCAAAAGTCAGAGCGACCCTTTCGCCCGAATGCAGGCCAACGCCGGTAACGCTTACTGATTTGGCTAAAGTCCGTTGCAGCATAATTGCTTCCTTTTAAAAAGTCTGATGGGATAAATGATACGTTAAAAAAAGGAAAAAAACAAGCCATCATTTTTTAATAGTATTTGCCAATATGGATGTTTTGTGGGGTGAATTTCAAAAATTTTAATTATCCACAATAGTATGTGAAATTGAAGTGGGTAATTTGGGTTTTTATCCACAGAAAAAAATAGAAAAACTAAGATTCTATCCTTTTTTTATTCCGGCATTCAGTTGAGGTTGGCCTCAAAGATAAAAAAAGTAACTATCAAATTGGTTTTTAAAGAAAGTTATTCCGTTATCCACAGATGGGTTTGGTTCTTCATCAAAATCATCATTTTAAAAAAATTAAAAATATTATGATTTGAAGAAAAACACTGAATTATCAACACAAAAATCGGCAAAATATGGAGAAAATAGAACTAAGTTTATGAAAATTTCATAAACTTATGAAACTTTTTAAGATTGGAAAAATGGTTTTTTTATGAAATAAAATATCAAAAATTCAGGACTGATTCGATTTGCCTGATATTTTCCTACAAACAAGAATTTCATGTTTTTCTTTATTTAAATCAAACAACTTAAAAAGTAATCATCTGTAATCCTAGAAAGTAATTTTTATTTCAGGATACAATGGCCTTACTGAAAAAAATTTTTTTCCCATTCCATCTAATAGGAGTAGCAAAATGAGTATTAAAGTAGCGATTAATGGTTTTTGGCCGCATCGGTCGTCTGGCATTGCGTCAAATTGAAAAAAAGCCCAAGGTATCGAAGTCGTTGCTGTTAACGACTTGACTCCTGCCGATATGCTGCTGCACCTCTTTAAATACGACAGTACTCAAGGCCGCTTTGAAGGCTCTGCCGAATTGAAAGATGATGCGATTGTTGTTAACGGCAAAGAAATCAAAGTATTTGCCAATCCTAATCCTGAAGAATTGCCTTGGGGCGAGCTGGGTGTGGACGTTGTCCTCGAATGTACCGGTTTCTTTACCAGCAAAACCAAAGCTGAAGCCCATATCCGTGCCGGTGCGCGCAAAGTTGTGATTTCTGCACCCTGGCGGCAATGATGTGAAAACCGTTGTATACGGCGTAAACCAAGATATTTTGGACGGCAGCGAAACCGTTATCTCCGCCGCTTCTTGTACGACTAACTGTCTGGCCCCTATGGCTGCGGTATTGCAAAAAGAGTTCGGTATTGTTGAAGGCCTGATGACCACCATCCACGCTTATACCGGCGACCAAAACACCCTTGACGCGCCACACCGCAAAGGCGACTTCCGCCGCGCCCGTGCCGCTGCCTTGAATATCGTACCGAACAGCACCGGTGCCGCTAAAGCCATCGGCTTGGTTATCCCTGAATTGAACGGCAAACTTGATGGCTCTGCCCAACGCGTTCCCTGTAGCTACCGGCTCTTTGACCGAACTGGTTTCTGTTCTCGAACGCCCTGTTACCAAAGAAGAAATCAATGCAGCCATGAAAGCTGCCGCCAACGATGCTTTAGGCTACACTGAAGATCAAATCGTTTCTTCCGACGTTATCGGTATCGAGTACGGCTCACTTTTCGATGCGACTCAAACCCGTGTGATGACAGTTGGCGACAAACAATTGGTGAAAAACCGTTGCTTGGTACGACAATGAAATGTCTTACACTTGCCAATTGGTTCGTACCTTGGAATTCTTTGCCAGCAAAATCTAAAGGATAACAGGCTGAATCAATCAGTCTGTGGATAATTCAAAGGCCGTCTGAACATTTCAGACGGCCTTTTGTGTGTAGATAGATTCAATTTGCAATCAGATTGTGGATAGTTTAATCACTGTGGCACATTTGTTTTCTATCCTAAACTGCACTTCATAATCCGCAATATTCATTACATAAATCCGTTCGGGAATATCTTGATAGGCAGGGCGGGGATCTTGGGCAATGCTTTGCTCAATGAGATGTTTTTCTTCTGTGGATAAATGTTCCGCAAGCGTACTTTCTGCCCAGACAACGTTCAATTCTTCAGGTTTGCCGCTGACAAAGCCTGATGATGCGTCAGGTTTGGATTCGACAAAGGGGATGTAGGGTTTGATATCCACTACCGGAGTACCGTCCAATAGGTCTGCACCGCTGCAATAGATGCGGACAGGTTTGCCTGTTTCGATGCGTTCGAGTTTCAGCAGGGATAAACCGAGATGATTGGGGCGGTGCGGGCTGCGCGTGGCAAATACGCCCATTTTTTGTTTGCCTCCAAGCCGTGGCGGACGCACCATTTGCGCCCAACCTTCATCCAATACGCCGTGGAAAAATAAAACTTTATCCACACATAGTCGAAATCTTCCAAGCCCTGAACGCTGTCTGCGGTAAATTCAGGAGTGAGTTCAATGCAAATTTCTGCTGCAGGAACCAAACCGGGTTGGCGGGCAATGCCGAATTTTTGTTTGTAGGGGGAATGAACGGTTGCAATAGGCGTAATCGAATAGGACATAATTTGTGGATAAATATTCTGTGCAAACTGTCATCATATCACAGATGTTTTCCCACATTTTGCGGTAGTAATTTGTTATAATACAAAGCATTTATTCCAAATGTCCGTACATTGGCAATAAATGCTCAATTTGAATAATATAAAATAAAATCAATAGGTTAAATTAATCCATGATTGTTTCTATCGATGTAGATGCACAAAAAAACGTTTACGCCTTTTGTGTCCGAAAAGAATTGCCTGTTGCCGAAGGTCATCTGATTGCGGATGAACTCAATGCCCAAGCTGCATTGGCGGATTTGCGTGTGATGACGAAAGATGCGCATCATGCAGCGGCAAAATGGCTTGTGGATAATCCTGTTGATATGTTGAAACCGACAGGTTTGCCCGATGCGGATTTGACTTGGGTGGCACATGCGATGGTTGGAACATATGGCTATGAGTTGTTGGATGGCCTGCCCTTCAGCCAAAGGAATACGATTATTGCGTTTGGAAAGGCGTTGATCCTGAGTTACATCCCTTACGGCGCATGTTTTTCACGATATTGAAGAAAAAGCTCAGTACAGGTTTGATCGAATGGTTGCGCTGTCAAAATGCAGATACAGTCATTGTCGGCGGTTTGGCAACGGATTATTGTGTGAAGACAACGGTTTTACAGTTGCTTAAAGGCGGGGCTTGGAAAGTCATCGTCAATCAGGCGGCTTGTCGCGGCATTGCTCCGGAAACGGTTGAATCTGCATGGCAGGAAATGCATTCTGCCGGAGCTATTATTTTAGAAAACGCTGAAGAAATAAAAAAATACATTAATAATCAATAAATTATATTTTAAAATTCTGTTGTTTCACGTGAAACATTTTTCAAAATATGAAGATTTTACTTGTCCGCTTGTCCAGTATGGGCGATTTAATTCATACGTTGCCCGCAGTTGAAGATTTGGCGCGACAATGTCCTGAGGTGGAGCTCCATTGGCTGTGTGAGGCAGGGTTTGCAGATATTGCTCGCTTGCATCCTTTTGTCAAAAAGGTTCATGTAATGAAATGGCGGCAATGGCGCAAACACCTTTTTCAGGCTGAAACATGGCGTGAAATAGGTCGTCTGAAAACAGATTTACAGGCTGAATCTTTTGATTTTGTTTTAGATAGCCAAGGACTGATTAAAAGCGCATGCTTTGCCAAAATGGCGAAATCCCCTATTTACGGCTTTGGATAAACACAGCGCGCGTGAAAGTTTGGCTGCTCTTGCATACAGTAAAACATTTTGCCGTACCGAAAGGCAAAAATGCGGTCTGGCGAAACCGTGAATTATTCGCCCAAGTATTTGGTTATACAATGCCTGAGACGCAGGTATTTGGTTTGTCGGTTCCTGAATCAGGCCGTCTGAAAAATTTGCAATCCCCTTATTACGTTGCTTTGCATGCAACCAGTCGAGACAGTAAATTATGGCCGGTAGAACACTGGCGTGCATTATTGAAAAAAAGTTGAATGAAGAACAACAATGCAATGTATATCTGCCGTGGGGAAATGAAACCGAAAAAAATGCGTGCCGAACAGATTGCAAGCGATTTACCGTTTGCTTCGGTTTTGCGACAAAATGAATTTATTACAGGCTGCATTTTTTTATTGAAAAAAACGCAGAGGGTATTATTGGCGTAGATACCGGACTGCTGCATCTTGCCAATGCATTGGAAAAAGCCTGTTGTAGGAATTTATACAGATACAGATCCGGCCAAGACCGGCGTTCAAGTTTCGGCTTATGCAAAAAATTTAGGCGGTATTGCTCAAATTCCCAATGTTGACGAGGTTTATCAAACCTTGATGGATTGTGTTGCAGCATACGGTAAATAATTGCTGGGGAGTTGGATTTATTTTTCTGAGTAAATGCTTTAGAAATGATATAATTCCGCTCTATTTGCCAAGATTTATACAAATTTGGTTTTATCATGTTGGTGAAAACCGAATTGGATTTTATATAAAGAATGTATCAAAAGCAGTATGCTTGATTTGATGGACATTCTTTTTAGGAGAATTGAATGAAAGCACTGGTCGCAGTAAAGCGCGTAGTGGACTACAACGTCAAAGTTCGTGTGAAAGCCGATGGTTCCGATGTGGACATCGGTAATGTCAAAATGTCGATGAACCCGTTTGATGAAATCGCGGTAGAAGAAGCTGTCCGTTTGAAAGAAGCCGGAAAGTAAGCGAGATTGTTGCTGTTTCTCTTGGCGAGAAAAAATGCGAAGAGACGTTGCGTACTGCTTTGGCGATGGGTGCCGACCGTGCGGTTCATGTTGAGACTGATGCGAAGTTGGAGCCTTTGGCCGTTGCAAAATTACTGAAAGCTGTTGCGGATAAAGAAAATCCGCAAATTTTACTGCTGGGTAAACAGGCAATTGACGATGACGCCAACCAAGTTGCCCAAATGCTGGCTGCGTTGTTGAATGCGGCTCAAGGTACTTTTGCATCAAAAGTGCAAATTGAAGGTGAAGAAGCATTGGTAACCCGTGAAATTGACGGCGGCGAAGAGACTGTTGCATTGAAGCTGCCTGCGGTCATTAGTGCAGATTTGCGTTTGAACGAACCACGCTTTGTCAAACTTCCTAATATCATGGCGGCAAAGAAAAAGCCTTTGGAAAAATTAAGTCCTGCCGATTTAGCTGTGGATATTTCTCCGCGTTTGAATACCGTGAAATTTGCCGAACCTAAAGCACGTCAAGCCGGTGTGAAAGTCGCTGATGTTGCCGAGTTGGTTGAAAAGCTGAAAAACGAAGCCAAAGTGATCTAAGGAGTATGAAATGAGCGTATTGATTATTGCGGAACATAATAACCAACATTTGAATCCTGCCACTTTGCATGCGGTAACGGCTGCCGCCAAATTGGGTAATGTAGATTTATTGGTTGCCGGCAGCAATGCTGCTGCGGTGGTTGAAGAGGCGAAACAGGTTGCAGGCGTAGCGAAAGTTTTAGTAGCCGATGCACCCTATTACGCTGAAGGTTTGGCAGAAGAATTAGCGCCTTTGGTTGTTAAACTGGCTGCGGATTACCGCTATGTGGCTGCGACTGCAACTGCGTTTGGTAAAAATCTTCTGCCCCGAGTAGCCGCCCTGTTGGATGTGCCACAAGTTTCGGATTTAACCGAAGTTGTGGATAACTCGACATTTGTCCGTCCGATTTATGCCGGTAATGCATTTGAAACCGTTCAATCCAATTCTGAAAAACTGGTGCTGACTTTCCGTGCAACCGCATTTGATGCTGCCGGACAAGGCGGTAATGCAGAAGTGGTCAATGTTGAGGCAACGCCTGCTCAAAACCTGAGCCGTTTCGTAAACCGTCAACTTTCCCAGTCTGACCGCCCTGAATTGACTCAGGCAAAAGTGATTGTTTCCGGTGGCCGTGCATTGGGCAGTGCTGAAAAATTCAATGAAGTGTTGACTCCTTTGGCGGATGTTTTGGGTGCGGCGATTGGTGCTTCCCGTGCGGCAGTGGATGCCGAGTATGCGCCAAACGATGCCCAAGTCGGTCAAACCGGTAAAGTGGTTGCGCCGCAACTGTACTTTGCTATCGGTATTTCCGGTGCTATCCAACACGTTGCCGGTATGCAGGACAGTAAAGTGATTGTTGCCATCAACAAAGATGCTGACGCTCCGATTTTCAATGTGGCAGATTACGGCTTGGTTGGTGATTTGTTTGAAGTTGTGCCTCAATTGACTGAAGCACTGAAAAACTAATGTTTCACGTGAAACGTTCAGACGGCCTTTGTTATATAAGGCCGTCTGAAAATATTTTGGCATGATTACGACCTATAAAACCATTACCACACCGACACAGGCTGAATTTAAAGATAAAGGCAGCCGCTTCATTGCATACGCCTATCCGATTCGTACTTTGGCCGATGTGAAGAAGTATCTCGACCCATTAAAGGAAGAGCATCACAAGGCACGACATTGGTGTTACGCCTATCGATTGGGTGTGGATGGAATGCAGTTTCGCGCAAACGATGATGGAGAACCGTCTGGAAGCGCAGGCCGCCCTATTCTGGGGCAGATTGATTCTGTCGGCGTAACGGATGTGTTGGTTGTGGTTGTGCGCTATTTTGGCGGTACGCTATTGGGTGTTCCCGGTCTGATTCATGCTTATAAGGAATCAACGGCTCAGGCATTGGCGATAGCTGAAGTTGTTGAAAAGAATGTCGAAAAGACAGTTTGGTTGAAATGTGAATATCCTGTTTTGAATGAGGCTATACGGATTGCCAAACAATATCAGGCCGATATTGTGGAACAGGATTTGCAGCTGGATTGTAAGTTGACAGTGAAAATAGCGTTGGCCGATTATGAAGCTTGTATTGCTGCTTGGAAAAATACGCGCCAAATTGAAGTAGATACTGAGAAGCCGTTTGAATAAAAGGTCGTCTGAACATATTTGAGAAATCAAAAGTTTCAGACGGCCTTTGATGTTTTAGCCTTGGTATCTGTCTAAAGCATTTACGCTTGAGCGCAGGTGTTCCCAAGCCAGTTGATGAAATTCCCCCAGTGCGTTCCATAGGGCATCTTCGCTCATAATGCTGTATTCGCCCTGTGTACGCAAATCAACATCTGCCCCTTCTTCAATGGCCTGATGGCATGCTTGGTATTCGTTGGTATAGAAGTCATCCATGTCTTGCATGAGGCTTGCAGCATGTTTCCAGCGGGCGATATCTGCTTCCAGTTGCGGCAGTAATTCGCACCATTCGCGGTATTTGCTTTGAATTTCGTCAATACGTTTTTGCATGATTTGTCCTTTCGTTGTTTGAAATTAGAGTATGGTTGTCTTGGTGCAATATTATTCTTAATTTGAAACAGCTATGCAAGATGGAACAATATTCCATCGATTGAATTTTATTTACAACATCTATTCTTCAAGGAGATGGTATGAAATTGCTCGTTATTGGTAATGGTGGACGTGAACACGCACTGGCTTGGAAATTGGCGCAGTCGTCTAAAGTAGAAACTGTCTTTGTTGCACCTGGTAATGCCGGAACGGCAATTGAGCCTAAACTGCAGAATATAGCGTTGACGGCGCATCAAGATTTGATTGATTTTTGCCGTAATGAAAATATTGCTTTTACCGTAGTCGGTCCCTGAAGCTCCTTTGGCTGCCGGTGTGGTGAATGACTTCCGTGCTGCCGGATTGAAGATTTTTGGCCCGACTCAATACGCGGCCCAGCTGGAGAGTTCAAAAGATTTTGCTAAAGCATTTATGGCAAAATATAAGATTCCAACCGCGCAATACCAAACCTTTGAAAATGCCGATGCGGCACATGATTACGTCAACCAAAAAGGTGCGCCGATTGTTATTAAAGCGGATGGTTTGGCTGCCGGTAAGGGCGTGATTGTCGCCATGACTTTGGATGAAGCTCATGCCGCTATTGACGATATGTTGTTGGGCAATAAAATGGGCAATGCAGGCGCGCGTGTTGTAATTGAAGATTTCCTGCAAGGCGAGGAAGCGAGCTTTATCGTTATAGTGGACGGCAATCATGTTTTACCGATGGCAACCAGTCAAGACCATAAACGCCTGCTGGATGACGACAAAGGCCCTAATACCGGCGGTATGGGCGCATACAGTCCTGCTCCGGTGGTAACGCCTGATGTGTACGAGCGCGCGATGAATGAAATTATTTTGCCGACTGTGGCCGGTATGAAAGCAGAAGGTCATGAATTTACCGGCTTTTTATATGCGGGTTTGATGATTGATAAAACCGGTGCGCCTTATACCATCGAATTCAACTGTCGTTTCGGCGACCCTGAAACCCAGCCGATTATGAGCCGTTTGGATAGCGATTTGGTGGACTTGGTTGAAGCGGCAATCGACGGCAAGCTGGATAGTGTTGCTGCCGAATGGAATCCGCAGACTGCAGTAGGCGTGGTGTTGGCCGCACAAAACTATCCTGACTCTCCGAAAAAAGGTGATGTGATCTTTGGCTTGGATAAGGCCAATCAAATCGGTAAAGTTTTCCATGCCGGTACTGCAACGAATGAAAAAGGCGAAGTGGTAACCAACGGCGGCCGTGTGTTGTGTGTCGTCGGTTTGGGCGATGATGTTGCACAAGCTAAAAGCAAGGCTTATGAGGCATTGGAAACAATCCGTTTTGACGGTATGCAATACCGTAAAGACATTGCCGATAAAGCCATCAACCGTTAATAATGAATAGAAACAGGCCGTCTGAACACAGATTGTCCGACAATCGCAGTTTCAGACGGCCTTGGTATTATGATGATGTTTCCCAGAATTTTATCGGCTGCAGCTCAACGCAAGCTGCAGGCGCATCTTAAAAAAGGCGGTTTGGTCGCCTATCCTACCGAGTCTTGCTATGGCTTTGGGCTGTATCCCTACTTTGCCAAAAGCACTCAATCAACTGATTCATCTGAAAAAACGACCGCAACACAAAGGCATGATTGTCATTGGCCATAGCTTGGAACAGTTGCAACCTTTGCTGCAAAGGCCGTCTGAAAATATCCAAACCATGCTGCATGAAGCATGGCCGGCTCCGAAAACTTTTTTGTTGCCGGCAGGCAAAAAAGTATTGCCCTCATTGCGGGGAAAAGGATGCAGTAAATTGGCTGTCAGGGTTCCTGCACACGCAGGTGCAAGACGTTTGTGTCAGGTTTTGGAAATGCCTTTAGTCTCTACTTCATGCAATCGTGCAGGCAAACGGGCGTGTAAAACGGAAAGGGAAGTCAGAAGACAGTTTGGCAGGAAAGTCTGGGTTGTAGGCGGATTGATAGGTAAGCAGAAAACGCCTAGCCAGATTATTGACGGAGAAACAGGGGCAAGGCTGCGTTAAAGAAGAGTTGTATTATCAAAGGAAAGGTATTTATTTGGGGAAGCAAATTTTTTTAAAAGATTGGAATACCTTTGTGAAAAGCATTTAGCGCAGATCCAGTTTGATGCATAGCAGTCTGTAAAGACAGATCGATTAAGCAGATAGTAAGTCAGTAAATAGAGTAGAAAGCAGTATTTTGTGAAACGTTCTTGCAAAGAATAAAGCAAATTTTGAGCGTAAATGAATCGCTGTAATAAATTATTTTTTTGAATAAACAAAATTTTGTGGATAAATTTGAAGATAAATTTCCATCAAAAACATAAAAAGGCCGTCTGAAACTTGATATTCAAAGCATTCAGACGGCCTTTTAAATATTTAAACTGTGGATAACTTTGTGAATAAGTGTGGATTAAAGCTTATGTCCGCACACAGTTTCGTATTGTTTTTCAGTAATCGTGCCGCTCATGACGCTCATTGGGCGGATGCTGGTCGGTGTATAGCTTTGGTTGGAAATCACTCGGCCGTGTTCGTCCATCAGTTGCAGCGCTGCCAAGCGATAGGTTTTTGTTTGAGCAATGAATTTCCCAGCTGCCGATGGCTGTTTTTATAGGCCGGGCGTGTTGACGAAACGTTCCTCTTTCAGTTTGGAAACGGTTTTTTTATCGCGGAAAGTAACCAGTGCGCCATTTCTTTTAATGCTGCTTTTATCAATGGCCACTTTGATATTGCCTTCAGAGATGGTGCCGATGTTGGTCCAGCTGCCGCCGCCGCTCGATGTGGTGGTTGTTTCACAGGCACTCAACATCAAAGCCGCAAATGCGGTTGCAACTAGGGAAAAAAACGTTTGATATTCATAAAACCTCATTATTTACAGAAAGTCAGCCGATATTATCCGTGAAGATGGCATATATCGTAAATCGATTTTTGCAAAGTTGAACCTCTGAAAAGAATTTTTATGAAAAAAATACGCTGAAAAGGCCGTCTGAAACCTGTCTTTCAGACGGCCTTGAAGTGTAAAATCATGTATAATTGCAAACAATTTGGTTTTCACCCCATAGGAAGATCCGACATGATTAACCCTATCGCTGCACTTTCCCCATTAGATGGCCGCTACGCCAAATCCGTTGAAGCATTGCGTCCGATTTTCTCCGAATACGGCCTGATGCGTGCGCGTGTCAAAGTTGAATTAAACTGGCTCAAAGCCCTTGCCGCCGAGCCTAAGATTGTAGAAGTTCCTGCTTTCAGCGATTTTACGCTTGCCGAAATCGACAAAGTGATCGAAAACTTCTCGCTTGAAGATGCCGCCGCCGTCAAAGCCATTGAGGCGACCACCAATCACGACGTCAAAGCCATCGAATATTGGCTTAAAGAACGCTTCTCCGGCGTGCCTGAAGTGGCTGCCGCCAGCGAGTTCATCCACTTTGCCTGCACCAGCGAAGACATCAACAACCTGTCCCACGCTTTAATGCTGCAAGAAGCGCGTGAGGTTGTTTTGCTGCCGAAACTGGCCGAAATCATCGAAAAACTGACCGGCATGGCGCATGAGTTGGCTGCCGTCCCTATGATGAGCCGCACGCATGGCCAGCCTGCTACACCAAGCACACTGGGTAAAGAAATCGCCAATGTCGTGTACCGCCTGCAACGTCAGTTTAAAAACCTGCAAGCGCAAGAGTTCCTCGGCAAAATTAATGGCGCAGTCGGCAACTACAATGCCCATATGGTCGCTTATCCCGATGTGGATTGGGAAACCCATTGCCGCAACTTCGTTGAAATCAGCCTCGGCCTGACCTTCAACCCCTACACTATTCAAATCGAGCCGCACGACTATATGGCAGAATTCTTCCAAGCCATCAGCCGTGTCAACACGATTCTGATCGACTTTAACCGCGATGTTTGGGGCTATATTTCTTTGGGTTACTTCAAACAAAAAGTCAAAGCAGGCGAAGTCGGTTCTTCCACCATGCCGCACAAAGTCAATCCGATCGACTTTGAAAACTCCGAAGGCAACCTCGGTATGGCCAATGCCGTATTGGGCTTTTTGTCCGAAAAACTGCCGATTTCCCGTTGGCAGCGCGACCTGACCGACAGCACCGTATTGCGCAATATGGGCGTAGGCGTGGGCTATACCGTATTGGGCTTTGCCGCCCATCTGCGCGGTCTGAACAAGCTTGAGCCGAAATCCCTGCCGCCCTTGCTGCCGATTTGGACGCTACTTGGGAGCTGCTGGCGGAGCCGATTCAAACCGTAATGCGTCGTTACGGCGTGGCCAATCCTTACGAGAAGCTGAAAGACCTGACACGCGGTAAAGACGGCATTACGCCTGAAGTGTTGAAACTCTTTATCGAATCGTTGGAAATTCCGGCAGAAGCCAAAGCCAAATTGCTTGAGTTGACCCCTGCGTTGTATGTGGGTAAAAGCCGAAGAGTTGGCAAAACGAATTTAAAAAGGTTTTTGTAGGGCGCACTTTCTTAGTTATTGAGATTTTTTTGATAGATAAGAAACCAACCCTCTACATCCGACAAATTAAAAAGGCCGTCTGAAATCTTTTTCAGACGGCCTTTTCGATTCAAATCCGTTATTTCACTTTGTCTTTCAATGCGCCGTAGCCGGCAGCGTCCATTTCTTCCAAAGGAATGAATTTCAAACTTGCGCCGTTGATGCAGTAGCGCAGGCCGCCTTTGTCTTTCGGGCCGTCGGCGAAGACGTGTCCCAAGTGTGAATCGGCGGCATGGCTGCGGACTTCGGTGCGGCGCATGTTGTAGCTGAAATCGTCGTGTTCGGTAACGGCGGAGGCATTAATCGGGCGGGTGAAGCTCGGCCAGCCGCAGCCGGAATCGAATTTGTCGGCGGAAGAAAACAGGGGTTCGCCGCTGACGACGTCCACATAAATGCCGGGTTTGAACAGATGGTCGTATTCGTGGCTGAAGGCGTATTCGGTCGCGCTTTTTTGGGTAACTTGGTATTGCTCTTCGGTCAGGATGCGTTTGAGTTCGGCATCGCTGGGTTTTTTATACGTTGCCGCGTCGAAGCCTTTGCTTTGCGGGGCGGCTTTGGTTTTGCCCGGCAGCGGTTCGTCGGCTTTGCGGATGTCGATGTGGCAGTAGCCGTTGGGGGTTTTTAATCAGGTAGTCCTGATGGTATTCCTCGGCATCGTAGAAGTTTTTGCAGCGGCTCGTTTTTCGACGACGAGGGGCTGTTTGTATTTTTGCTGCTCGCGTTTGAGCGCGGCGGCAATGACGGCTTTTTCGGAGGGGTCGGTGTAGTACACGCCGCTGCGGTATTGCGTGCCGATGTCGTTGCCTTGTTTGTTGAGGCTGGTCGGGTCAACGACGCGGAAATAGTATTGCAGGATGTCGTCGAGGCTGAGTTTGTCGGCATCGTAGGTCACTTTGACGGTCTCGGCATGGCCCGTATCGCGGTAGGACACGTCTTCGTAGCTCGGGTTTTTCGTTTTGCCGTTGGCGTAGCCGGATACGGCGTCAACCACGCCGTCTATGCGTTGGAAATAGGCTTCCAAGCCCCAGAAGCAGCCGCCGGCAAGGTAGATGGTGCGCGTATTCATGATTGCTGAATCCTTTTTCTGTGTGTCGGGTTTGTAGAACGCATTTTTCAGACGGCCTAAATCGGCATTCGGGTCGCGGATTAAATGCCAATGCCTGCGCTTCGTTGATGCTGCCTTTGACGATGCGCTGCACGTCGCCGTCTTTGCCGATTAATGCCCACGAAGGGTAAACGCCGATATTCAGGCTTTGGGCGATGGTGCCGCCGTTGTCGGTAACGACGGGCAGCTTAGGATAGTTCAAACCGGCATACCATTTTTGAAAGTCGCCGTCTTTTTTCTCGTGCAGAAAACCGGGCGAGGCAACGGTAATCAGGTTGGCAGAACCGAATTTTGCATCTTGCGCCCATTTTTCGGTTTGTCCCAATTCGGACAAACACAAAGGACACCAACTTGCCCAAAATTTAATCAGGGTGGGTTTGTCTTTTTTCAGAAAAACACTGGCAGGGCGGTTGTCAGGGGTTTTCAACGAGGACAATGCCTGCGGTATGGTTGCGGCTTCGGTATCCATCATTTTGGATGAGCAGGCGCCAAGCGCAAGCAGGCAACCGAACTTGGTGCAAAGTGAAAATAATGTGCGGGGATTCATCTCTATGTTTCCTGTATGGATGGTTTGTCTTATTAGACGTTGGAAATGCCAAAACCTGACAACCTTGATTTTCAGACGACCTTGCCACGTAAAATACGCTACAATACTCCCTATTTCAAGTTTCTAAAATTAAAAGGAAAATTTAATGTTCAGCTTCTTCCGTCGCAAGAAAAAACAGGAAACTCCGGCTCCTGAGGAGGCTCAAGTTCAGGAAACCGCAGCAAAAGCAGAATCTGAAGTTGCTCAAGTAGTTGAAAATATTAAAGAAGATGCCGAATCTTTAGCAGAAAACGTCAAAGGGCATGTTGAATCAGTTGTCGAATCGGCTGTTGAAACTGTCAGCGAAACCGTCGAGCAGGTTCGGGAAGCTTTGACCGAAACGCCGTCTGAAACAGTCGAAAAAGTAGAAGAACACGTTGAAGCGGCAAAAGAAGCGGCTGTTGAAACCGTCAGCGAGGCTGTTGAACAGGTTCAAGAAACCGTTGCCGAGATGCCGTCTGAAGTAGCCGAGGCTGCTGAGGAAGCAGCAGAACAGGCCGAAGCGGTCAAAGAAGCAGCTGTTGAGGCAGTTAGCGAAGCTGTCGAGCAAGTTCAAGAAGCCGTTGCGGAAACACCGGCTGAAGCCCCTGCTTCGGTAGAAGAACACAAGCTCAGTTGGGCTGCGCGTTTGAAACAAAGGCTTGACCAAATCACGCGACAAAATGGCAAAATCTTTGGCCGGCGTGTTCGGTGGCGGACAAATCGACGAGGATTTGTACGAAGAGCTGGAAACCGTGCTGATTACCAGCGATATGGGCATGGAAGCCACCGAATACTTGATGAAAGACGTGCGCGACCGTGTCAGCCTCAAAGGCCTCAAAGACGGCAACGAATTGCGCGGCGCGCTGAAAGATGCGCTGTACGACTTGATTAAGCCTTTGGAAAAACCTTTGGTATTGCCGGAAACCAAGGAGCCTTTCGTGATTATGCTTGCCGGTATCAACGGCGCAGGCAAAACCACATCTATCGGTAAGTTGGCCAAATATTTCCAAGCTCAGGGCAAATCTGTATTGCTGGCGGCAGGCGATACTTTCCGTGCCGCCGCGCGTGAGCAGCTTCAAGCTTGGGGCGAACGCAACAATGTGACCGTGATTTCGCAAACCACAGGCGATTCCGCAGCCGTTTGCTTCGATGCCGTTCAAGCCGCGAAAGCGCGCGGGATCGACATCGTGCTGGCCGATACAGCCGGCCGTCTGCCGACGCAGCTTCATTTGATGGAAGAAATCAAAAAAGTGAAGCGCGTGTTGCAAAAAGCCATGCCTGATGCGCCACATGAAATCATCGTCGTACTTGATGCCAACATCGGTCAAAACGCCGTCAACCAAGTGAAAGCCTTTGACGAAGCGCTGGGTCTGACCGGCCTTATCGTCACCAAACTCGACGGTACGGCCAAAGGCGGTATCCTTGCCGCCCTTGCCTCCGACCGCCCTGTTCCTGTCCGCTACATCGGCGTAGGCGAAGGCATCGACGATTTGCGTCCGTTTAATGCCAAAGCGTTCGTAGATGCCCTATTGGATTAAACAGACAGGCTGAGGCTTGTAAACGCAGTTTGCGGGGGGTTTCTGAGCCGTATTTTGCAAAGATCTCGCCTTGCAAGAAGCGGGCGTGGAAATCATAGCGCAAGAGTAGCGGAAAATAACGGAAGGCCGTCTGAAAACCCTATTTCAGGTTTTCAGACGGCCTTTCTTTGAGTCTTACGGCTCGTCTGAATCAAACAGGCTTCGGCACGCATACAGCAGCCCGCCCGCCAATACGGCCAGGCCCACCGCCGCCCAGTACGCATCGGCATAACCGACCGCCTTTGCCAGCCGCAGGGCGGCGAAACCGGCCGCGTAACTGCCGAGCAGAACCACGGAGAATTGCAGGCTGCTGTCGAGTGCGGCGGTGGCGCGGTCGGATTTGTCCATCACCAACGCCAGTATTACCGGCAGCAGCAACGTGTAGCTCAGGCTCAGGGCGATGATTTGCGCGGGTGGCAGCCAAGGATGGACGCGGGCGAGCGCGTCGATGGCGGTCATGGACGCCAAAAGCGGCAGTTGCAGCGCGTAGAGCAGGAACACGAGTTTGCGACGCGGATAATTGCGCGAAAACCAGCCCGACAGCGGCGTAACAATCAGGCAGGCAACAGGAATACCCACCGCCAGAATTCCGCCCGTCTGTTTCGGGGTGAAGCCCAAATCCGCCAGCTTGGGTACAAAAGTCGCCGCCACAAACGCATACGGCGCGGCAACGGTAAACAGCAAAACCAGCCACCGCCAGCCCGTTTCAGGCCGCCTCCAAAAGGAGACCAGCCGTGCCGCCAACGCCGTCAAACCGCCTTGCGCCGTCGGGCTGTCCGGCTCGCGGTAGCACAAGAGTTGCAGCAACATCAGCAGGCTGAACGCCAGCATAAAGCCCGCTGCCGCCGTCTGCCCGTATTCCTGATACAGCCACAACGCCAGCGCGCCGCCGATCATCTTGCCGCCGCGCGCCGCCATCGTCTGAATCACGCCGCCGAAAACCGCGTTCGCGGTGCGGCAGGACGATGCACGACAAGCCCAGCATCGCGCAGCCGTACACCGCCGACATGGCCGAGAGCAAAACGCAGCAGGGTCAAAAGCGGCGGGAAATTCCGTGTTATGTCGGTGCAGGCCATCAGCCCGAACACTGCCGAAAAGCCCCAGCGTCGCCGCCAGCAGCCAGCCGCGAAACCGCCCGAACCGCCCCGCCGGCCGCCGCTCCATCAGCGCGGCAAACAACACCTTCGCCGCTTCGATACCGCCGATTAAATGTATCCAGCTCAGTTGGTTCAGGCTGTAACCGTGGTTTTTCAAAATAGCGACCAGCGCGACCAGATAAAAACCGGTCAGCGTGAATTTGTAGGTGCTGCCGCCGATAAGCAGCAGCCAGTCGCGCGGGGCGGGGGATGCGGGGGTTGCGGCATGGGTTGGTTTTCCTGGGGCGGAACGTGTAAAGGTAAAGGCCGTCTGAAAACGGGTTCGGCTTGTTGATAAAGCGGTAAGGGGTTTTGTTACAGGGCACGTCGGGTTTGCACCGATAAGCTGCCGCGTTCCGTTACCACTTGGTTACCCCAGTCGGTCAGGGCGGCCAGTGCGGGCGAAAACTGCTGCCGAATGCCGTCAAGGCATATTCCGTTTTTCAATGGCGGTTTGATGCCAAATACCTGCCGCGACACCAGTTCGTCGTGTTCCAACTGTTTGAGCAGGCGGCTTAATATTGTTTCGGTGATGCCCGGAAGACATTCGTGCAGTTCGCCGAAGCGTTTTTGCACCGCCTTGCAGGTGGTAGAGGATGACCGCCTTCCATTTGCCGCCGACCAAATCCATCGCCACACTCAGCGGGCATGGGTAGGTTTTGCCGCCGAAGTCGAAATATTCGCTTTGACATTCTGTTTTCATTGTTCCACCTATTCAAAAGGATAGTTATTGATCGGCTGTTTCCGGCTGCCTACAATCGCACCGTTTTCAATATCCAAGAAGGAATAATCATGACCCTCGTCATTTTGGCGCATCCCGATTTTAGCCGGTCCGTAGCCAACAAAGCCGTTGTCGGACATCTGCAAAACAGTGGGTTGGACATCGAAATCCGCGACCTCGCCGCACTGTATCCCGACTACCGAATCGATTCCGCCGCCGAGCAGCAGGCATTGCTGCGCCATCGGACCATTGTGTTTCAATATCCGCTCTATTGGTACAACATGCCCGCGATTTTAAAGCAGTATTTCGACTGCGTGCTGACTTACGGTTTTGCCTACGGTACGGGCGGAGGTAAATTGAAGGGTAAAACTTCGTACCCAGCATTACCATCGGCGCGCCCGAACAGGGATTACCGAGCCGACGGCGAGGCGCATTTCCGCGTGTACGAGTTTTTGCAAGAGCCTCGAACAAACAGCCTATTACACGCAAATGAACTATATCGACCCGTTTTATTTCCACGGCACGTCGCCTGCGCTTTACAGCACGGATGAAATCAAAAATCGGGCGGAAACCTGTGCGGAAGGATTGGTAACGCTGCTGTGGCGGTTGGAAAGATAAAGCGGTGTTTTCAGACGGCCTTCAACGCTTCTTCTGCCTTTTGTAGGGCGGTTTGCTCGTCGGCTTCGACGATATAGTTCACACCAGCGCGGGGGCGAGTTTGGACGATTGTTCGCGGAAGAATTGCAGTTGCGCCGCGTCGGGTTCGATGAGGAGCATGGCGGCGCAGCGTTCGGACAGTTGCGGGCGGTGTGCTTTTATCCATTCGATGTAGGTTTTGCGATCGGCAATGCGCTGTTCGTCGCTCACCTGCCGCCGCATCGGGGTGCAGACGGTGGCGAAGCGGCGGTTTTGGTCTAACAGGGTTTCGAATTCTGCCAGCCAGTCGGAAAAGTCGGCGACGTGGGTTAGGTCGGTCAGGTAGATGGTGCCTTCGGGCAGGGTTTTGGCGGGGGTGAAGTAGATCATGGGGTTCCTTTGGGTGTTTTTGGGGAGCAGGCGCAGGTTAGATATTGATGATTAGACTTCTTGTGCCGTCATTAGCTTACGCAAGTCTGCTTCGCTACTCCCGCGCAGGCGGGAATCCAAATCTATCCGTATAGAAACTTATCGGATAAAGAAGTACCTTCGAGGCTTCATTCTGGATTCCCACCTGTGCGGGAATGACGATAATCGGTTGTTACAGCCGTTTCAGACGACCTTTGTTATTCCAATAACCGTAGGTAGGGCATTGATGTCTGATCTACGATCGTTTCAGACGGCCTCCATCATTTCAGCCCCGCCTAAAACTTCCATTCCGCGCTCACGCCCACGCTTCTGGGGGCGTTGGTAGAGTGCGTCTTGGCGGTCGGCGCTGGAAATGAATATGGGGCGGCGGCGGTTGAACACGTTGTCGGCGTAGAGCGAGATGCGGCCTTGTTTGAAGTTGTAGGCGGTGTAGAGGTTGACTTGGTTGTATGCGCCGATTTTGCCCGATTCGGCATTGTCGGCGGCGGGTAGTAGCCGCCGTAGAAGCGCACGTCGCCGCCGGCTTCCCAGCCTTTGTCGTTCAGGTATTTCACGCCGATGTTGGCGGTGTATTTGGGCGCGCGGCCGAGTTTGTTGCCTTCGATGCCGCTGTCGGGATAGCTTTTGATTTTGGTGTTGAGCAGCCCCAGTCCGGTGGTGAGTTTCAGGCTGTCGGTGGCCTGCCAGTCGGCGGCGAGTTCCGCGCCGTAGGTATGGACTTTTTTGGCGTTGCGAATGACGACGGAGTTGGTGCCGAGATAGAAGGGGAGCTGCATGTCGCGGTAGTGGTTCAGGAACAGGTTGCCGGAGAGTTGCAGGCGGCGGTCTGCGCTGCGCCAGCAGGGTGTACCACTCGTAGTTGTTCACATATTCGGGTTCATAAGTGTAGGTTACGACGGGGCGGCCGAAGGTGATGCCCGCGCCGCCGGGGTTGTAGCCGCGCGCGGCTTTGATGCCGCTGACCCATTGGTCGGTGGGTTTGAAGGCGATGTCGATTTTGGGCAGGAACACGGTCTGGCCTTTGTCTAAATCGAGGTGCAGTGCGCCGCTGCCGCCGCTTCGTTTGTGCGTTTCTTTTTCAATGCGGGCGGCGGCCGTGATGTCCCATTTTTTTCGCTGGGGCTGTATGTGGTTTCGGCAAACAGGGCGCGCACGCTGTTGCGGTCGTCAAAGGTGTTGCGGCCGCCGACGCTGCGGATATCCACCCATTCGTTTTGTTTGCTGCGGAAATAGTGCAGTCCGGCAAGGCCTTTCAGACGGCCTTTGTTGGAAAAAAATGCAGTACCGGCTCCCATTGCAGTTCGCGGCCTTTGAGTTCGGCGGGCACGCCTTGCGGGCTGACGGTCATCGGCAGGTGCAGTCGCTCGTTGTGGTAGCGGCCGTAAATCAGTTTGTTTTCCAGTTTCAGATAGTCGTTAAGCTGCCACGATACGTCCCAGATGCCCGATGTCGAGCCGGTTACGAACACGGGCTTTTTCTTTTTAAAAAGCGGCGGCTGGCGGTGTTGCCCATGATTTCGTTTTTGCGGCGCGCGCGAACGGATGTGGTTCAGCGTCAGGCGGCTGTAAAAATCGGGATGGTTTTCGGGCGTGAGCAGGAGTTTGAAGCGCACGTTGGTGTTTTCCACGCGTCGCGGGTTGCCGGTCGGTTCGTAGGACACGAACGGTTCGTAGCTTTCGCGCTGCTGCCGCTCCGCGCTCAGGCGGAAGGCAAGGTTGTTTTTCACAATCGGACCGGACACTGCGCCGGCGACATTACGCGTTTTTTTGGTTGCCCAAACCCAAGCGCAGCGCGCCTTCCCATTCGTTGGTCGGATCTTTGGAACGCATCACCACCGCGCCCGCCATCGCGTTCTGCCCGCGCACATGGCTTTGCGGCCCGCGCAAGATTTCCACCTGCTGCATGTCCCACAGCGACTGCGTGCCAAAGGCGTATTCGTTGTAAGTGGCGGAGCGGCCGTCTATGGACAGGTTCAGGCGCGGCCGAGTGCCCGCGAAAAACGCCACCGCGCCGACGGCGGGGCCGGAACCATCCACACCGCGCACAGTCGGCAGATCGTTGCCGCTGCCCAAGTCCACCGTGTTCACGGTCTGTTTGAGCAAGTCGGTTGCGGAAAGATTGTGGCCGCTGCGGTCGATGTTCGGCGCGGTGAAAACGCGGTTGGATGTGGCGGTTTCAAAGCCGCTGCGGTTGGTGCGTTCGCCGGTGACGACGACTTCTTCCAACTGCACTTGTTCCGCATCTTGCGCCGCATCGGCGGCATAAATCCATTCGAGGCGAAAGCGGCAGCAAGCAGCAGCGGCAGGCGGCGGAGGGTAGGTTTCTGCATTTCCTTATCCTTTCAGACGGCATACACCGGGGCGGATTGAACATCAGGCAATCCAACCGATCCAGCAGTATGCAAATATTTGTTGTTTACACATTTACATAAAACAAACTATTAATGTAAAGTATAAGAAACAAAAAAACAGGAATGCAAGTATTTATCATTCACTTTACATCCCCCTTTTATAGTGAACCATCTAAAAACAATTCCCTCTCCCATTCGGCGGGAGAAGGTTGGGGAGGGCGATTCTGCGACTTTTATGAATTTGGCCTGCTAAGCATCCGACAGCCCTCATCCATAGGGTGGAGCGGAGGGATAAGGAAAGAGGCCGTCTGAAACGCCGCCGTATTGCCATTACCACCGTGGGGAAATATGATGAGTATCCGACTTGCGGATAACTTTAATAAAAACCCTTTATGAACAAAATCAAAACCTTCCTACCGTCATGACCGCCAGCAAACAACAAACTCTCGCCGAGACCGCCCGCCGCCTGTTCCGCGAACACGGCTTTTCTGCCGTATCCGTAGGCGGCATCTGCGCCGAGGCCGCTGTCAGCCGCGTTACCTTTTACAAATATTACAGCGGCAAAAACGCGCTCTTGCAGGAAATCGTTACCGAACAGAAAAACCGCGTCCGCGCCGAATTCGAAAACCTGCTCGCACGGCAATGCAGCCTGCGCGAAGCCGCCGAAGCCGTGTTCGCCCTACAAAAACAATCGTTTGAAGAACTCTATTCCGCCGCCTTCCTGCGCGACATCGAAGAAAACACCGATTTGGAGCTGGAGCGGTTTTTCCATGAGTTGAACGAAGAAAAATACGCCTTTATGCGCGGCTTCTTCCACATCCTGCAACAACGCCGCCTGATCCAGCCCGAGTTTGCCGGTGGAACTCATCGACCTGTTCATCCGTCAGGCGGACGTGTTGATGCGCCATCCGCAACTGGCCGCGCTTTTATGCTGCTGCGCCGCAAAAGCTGCCGCAAGACGTATTAGGGATTGCTGCTGCACGGCTTGGCAGGGGAAGAAGGAGGGAACGGGTGAGGAGACTGATTTTTTTTGAGAAGATGAAAGGGATTTGCTGAATTTCTCATAAAACGTCGTCTGAAAACGAATTGTCGATTTTCAGACGACGTTTTAATCCTGTCTGAACTGCTGGAACTGATTAACCGCCAACTGATCGAAAAAGGCCTAAAAAGTAGAAAGCATCCGCCGCCGTCATTGACGCCACCATTATTCAAACCGCCGGCAGCAAACAGCGTCAGGCCATAGAAGTTGATGAGAAAGGACAAGTCAGCGGTCAAACCGCACCGAGTAAAGATAAAGATGCCCGTTGGACAAAGAAAAACGGCCTCTACAAACTCGGTTACAAACAACATACCCGCACCGATGCGGAAGACTATATCGAGAAACTGCACATCACTCTCGCCAATACCCATGAGTGCAAACACCTGTCGCCTTTGTTGGAAGGACTATCCAAAGGTACGACCGTCTATGCCGACAAAGGCTATGACAGTGCGGAAAACCGACAACATCTGAAAGAACACCAGTTGCAGGACGGCATTATGCGCAAAGCCCACCGCAACCGTCCGCTGACGGAAGCACAAACCAAACGTAACCGGTATTTATCGAAAACCCGTTATGTGGTCGAACAAAGCTTCGGTACGCTGCACCGTAAATTCCGCTATGCCCGGGCAGCCTATTTCGGGCTGATTAAAGTGAGTGCGCAAAGCCATCTGAAGGCGATGTGTTTGAACCTGTTGAAAGCGGCTAACAGGCTAAGTGCGCCTGTTAGCGCCTAAAAAGCGACTCGGATGCCTGATTAATCAGGTATACAAGGATAATTAAGGGGTATTTGAGTAGAATCAGTGGATATTTGAAACAAAAACAGCCGAAAAACCTGTGTTTGGATTTCGGCTGTTGAAGGAAAAACTTTTTGCAAAGGTCTCAGGCTGTTAAAAAGGCCGTCTGA